>FWPU01000114.1_pt1 | contig 246606 bp, 197 predicted proteins | sample 2228361 | NCBI WGS metagenome assembly FWPU01 (sample SAMEA103939777, study PRJEB20133) | metagenome
AACAGCGCAGCCGCCACATCCGCGCTCAGGGCACTCTGCACAAGCACCTGGTCGCCCTCCTGGGCCTGGAACCAGTACAGGTGAAACCGGTTCTCCGCATCCAGAATGCCCCGCCGGGTTTCGCCGAAATCCAGGGGCAAAAAGACTCCCCCACGGCGTGTGCTTTCGCTCCCGGCGGCCTGCTGGGCAAGCAGCGTCAGGCGATATTCCCCGCTGCTCAGCCCGGCTCCGGTATCCTGTCCGTAGCGCGTGGCCTCGATCACGTAGGTCCCGTCAGTGGGCAAAACGACCTCCAGCCGGGCGTTGAAGCCACCACCTCCATCATCATCCTCGGCAATCAGATTCAGCGCAGAATCGCCCAGCAGCAGCAGAGGATCAAGATTGCCGGACAGCGCATCCATCGTGATCACGACGGCATCCCCCGCCGACCCGACAAAACTGTACTGCTGGAAGAAGTGCGTGTCATCGATAAAGCCCGTGACCGTCTGCCCGTACTGCAGCGAAATACGCTCCTGGACAGGAGGCGCTGCTAGGGTTGGCTCGCCCACCAGCAAAGTCAATCCCAGGCCAAACAGCAGCCCAGCGGCGCTGGACACGCTCACTATTCCGCGCATCGAGGACCTTCCCTCCACAGAACGCTCTGTCGGCCACTCATTGTACGGCGCAGCCCTGCCACTGGCAACCGCCCGGCGACCAAAAACTTGCAGCGTGCGGGCCATGCCCGGTAGCATTGGCGCACGTAATGAAACGGAATGCCAGACATGACCAGGTGGCCCATTGCTTTCATCACCCTGCTGCTCGGCGCTCTGCTGCTGGGGCACGGCGCGGCTGCCAAAGTCCGAACCTCGCCCGGCAGCCCGGCGGCACAGCCACCCGCACAGCGCCCCGCCTGCGGCGAGCTTGGCACAATCGTCACCCAACCCTCCGTCGATCCTCAGCGCTTCTGCCCGGAGTACCTGGTGGAGGCGCTTCCTCGCTCCGCACTGGCGGCCATCACGTCCATCGCTTACGCCCCGGCCTGTGAGGCATTGCAGGAACCCACCGCATGGTGCGGCGCGCTCTTCTTCGTCCGGCCAGATGAGGGAGCGCTCATGTGGATAGGCCCCTATGACTCCGGCACGCGCAGCTACCCCCTGCACACCTTCGCCAGCGGACTGAATACCCCCAACGGCCTGGTCTGGCACGCAGGATCATGGTATGTTGCCGGTGACCAGGCCATTTACCGCCTGATGGACGAAGATGGAGACGGCAGGGCCGATTGGCGAGAGCTGCTGGTTCAGAATCTCCCCCATGGCGAGGGTTACTGGACAGGCAGCATTGGGGTTGGCCCGGACGGACGCCTGTACGTCAGCCAAGGCGCAGGCTGCAACGCCTGCCCTGAAAGCGACCCCCGCCGTGCCAGCATCCTCAGCTACCGGCTGGACGGACACAACGAACAGGTCTTCGCCAGCGGCCTGCGCCATGCGTTCGACTTCGCCTGGCATCCAGCCAGCGGCGACCTCTGGGTTGGGGAAAGCAGCCGGAACGACTTAGGGGAAGCTGTCCCTCTGGATGAGCTTAATCGCATCACCGGGCCGGGGCAGCACTTCGGCTGGCCGTATTGCTACACCACCCCGGACGGCGTGGTGATGGACCGTACCGTCCCTGGCGCTGATCCTATCCTGTGCCAGGAGGCGACCGGCCCGGCCCTGACCTTCACCGCCCACAGCAGCCCGGCAGGCATGACCTTCTACTACGGGGCAGCCTTCCCCGAATTGGAGGGTGATCTGCTGCTGGTTGCCCAGGGTAGCTGGAATCGGCGCATCCCCAGCGGGTACGCGCTTTACCGCATCTGCTTTGACGAGCGGGGGAGCCTTGAAACCTGCCTGGACGCCGACGGCAACCCGCTTGAGGACGAGCAGGGCAACCCGACCAGCCAGGAGCGGCTCATCCCGGTCGACCCTTTCTACGGGTATGGGCTGGAGGTGCTGCAAATACAGGGGCAGAGCTTCTATCCCGACCACCCGGTAGACGTGGCCGTAAGCCCAGAAGGTTGGATCGCTCTCTCCATCATGGAGGGTCGCGTGATTCAGGTCCGGCCATCTCCGGGCGGTTGAGGCCCGCCATTTAGCAGTCCTATAAGAACTGTGCTAGAAGTGCTTGACAAGGCCCCTAACCTCTGGTAGACTGACCTCGGAAAAGCTAGCACTCCCAGGCATCAAGTGCTAATCCACACACTGGCCAGGCTTTGGCTGCAACCACCAGAGTGAACTCTCATCTAAAACAGGAGGATAGCTGACAATGGCTCTCAAACTGCGTCCACTACACGATCGGGTTGTGATCAGACCCATTGAAAAAGAAGAAACATTCGCTGGTGGACAACTGGTGCTGCCGGAGACAGCCAAGGAAAAACCCCAACAGGGTGAAATCATTGCGGTAGGCCCTGGGCGCTACGACGAAGAGGGCGACAAACGCCTACCCCTGGATGTCAAGGTGGGCGACCAGGTCCTCTTCGCCAAATACGCGGGCACCGAGATCAAACTCGATGGGGAGAAGGTGCTCATCCTCAAAGAGAACGACATCCTGGCTGTCATCGAGCAAAGCTAAGTCGGCAATCCAAGCAACTTGAACAAGTCACCATCATCATCCATGTTGGAGGTAGAGAACCATGCCCAAGCAACTCGTCTTCCGTGAAGATGCGCGCCGTGACCTCAAGCGCGGTGTGGACAAGCTGGCCGATGCGGTTGTCACCACGCTTGGCCCCAAGGGCCGCAACGTTGCCCTGGACAAGAAATTCGGCGCCCCCACCGTTACCCATGATGGCGTGACGGTCGCCAAGGAGATCGAGCTGGAGAATCCCTTCGAGAACATGGGCGCCCAACTGCTGAAAGAAGCGGCGACCAAGACTAACGATATCGCCGGGGACGGGACGACCACGGCCACCCTGCTGGCCCAGACCATTGTGAACGAGGGCCTCAAGAACGTGGCCGCCGGGGCCAACCCGATGCTCCTCAAGCGCGGTATTGAGGCCGCCACGCTCAAAGTCGCCGATGCAATCCGCGAGATGGCCATCGACATCAGCACCAAGGACAAGATCGCGGCGGTGGCCGCCATCAGCGCCCAGAACCAGGAGATCGGCGACCTGATCGCGGAGGTGATGGACAAGGTTGGCAACGATGGCGTCATCACCGTGGAAGAGAGCAAGGGGCTGGAGTTCGAGATCGAGTACGTGGAAGGCATGCAGTTCGACCGTGGCTACATCAGCCCTTACTTCATCACCAGCCCTGACACGATGGAAGCGGTGATCGAGGAGCCTTACATCCTCATTCACGACAAGAAGATCAGCGCCGCACAGGACATCGTCCCCATCCTGGAGAAGCTGGTGCAGATTGGCAAGCGCGACCTGGTCATCATCGCCGAGGACGTGGACGGCGAGGCGCTGGCCACGCTGGTGCTGAACAAGCTACGTGGCATGCTCAACGTGCTGGCCGTCAAAGCCCCTGGCTTCGGCGACCGTCGCAAGGCCATGCTGCGCGACATCGCCATCCTGACCGGTGGCCAGGTCATCACCGAAGAGATGGGCCGCAAACTGGAGAGCGTCCAGGTCAGCGATCTGGGGCGTGCTGGCAAGGTCGTTAGCACCAAGGAAGAGACGACCATCATTGATGGCGCGGGGGATGAGAAGGCCATCAAGGGTCGCATTGAAGAGATTAAGGTCGAGATCGAGAACAGCACCAGCGACTACGACCGCGAGAAGTTGCAGGAGCGCCTGGCCAAGCTGGCTGGCGGTGTGGCCGTGATCCGCGTTGGGGCGGCAACCGAGGTCGAGCTGAAAGAGAAGAAGCACCGCGTGGAAGACGCCCTGAGCGCAACCCGCGCTGCGGTTGAGGAGGGCATCGTGCCCGGCGGTGGCGTCGCCCTGATCAATGCCGTCAAGGCGCTCGACAGCCTGAAGCTGACCTACGACGACGAGAACACCGGCGTCGCCATCCTGCGCCGTGCGCTGGAAGAGCCGATGAAGAAGATCGCGGAGAACGCCGGCGAGGACGGAGCCGTGATCATCGAAAACGTGCGCCGCGCGCAGGCGGACAAGAAGAACCCCAACATCGGGTTTGATGTGCTTCGTGGCGAGTACGTGGACATGATCGAGGCGGGCATCATCGACCCGGCCAAGGTCACCCGGGGCGCGCTGGAGAATGCGGCCAGCATCGCCGCCATGATCCTCACCACCGAAGCGCTCATCACCGACATTCCGGAGGAGAAACAGCCTGCCCAGCCGCCCATGCCGGAATACTAAACCGGGCAGCGTTCCAGGTTCTAAAAGGGGGGTTGTCTGTGCGGCAACCCCCTTTTTGCTTTCACATTACACCACCGCTCGCAAACACGCTGCCCCAAACGCCACACAGCCGCGCCGGGGCCTTTCCATTGCGCCGGACCGGGCTTTTCACTACACTGACATGCGGGCTTCCAACGGTCCAGGGGGAGCAGCCTGAACGTGCCCTACAAACGCATCCTGGTTGTGGATTCCGAAGCTGAGGTCCCGGCGCTTCTGGCCGCTGCGCCACCGCACGCGGAAGCCTATGAAGTCCGCACGGCATCGGACATAGGAGAGGCGCTGGCTGATATTCGCGACCATCCACCACACCTGATCGTCGTCAACGAGCGCATGCTACAGGCAGGTGGCCCAGGGACGCTCGGCGCGCTGCAAGAGGTAACGCCGGGCGCAGTTCCCATTCTGGTCCTGGGCAGCGGCCCCCAACAGACGGCGGCGGAATACATACGGCTGGGCGCCAGCGGCTACCTCAGGAAGCCACTGGCTGCACAAGCATTGCAGGGGGCGATCCGGAAAGCCCTTGCGGCGCAGGATGAGCCGCAGGACTTGATGCGCCACATGCCGCGCCTGGTTGACCTCTTGCAGCATGCCGCAGAGGCCATCATCGCCGTCGACACCAGAGGGCGTCTCCTGTTCTGCAACAAAACAGCCAGGGAGCTTTTTGAGATTGCGAACGATGCCCCCCTGGCCGACCAACCACTGTCAGAGGTGATCCACGCGCCAGAAGTTATCGAGCTTTTCAGCGCAGAGCCACGGAGCGAGCACGGGCAGCGTACGGAGATTACGCTGCACCACGGCACGCTGATTCTTAACGCCCAGTTGACCATCGTAGAAAACGTAGGCCGCGTGGTCATCATGCAGGACATCACGCCGCTCAAAGCGCTGGACCGCATCAAAACCGAGTTCGTGCAAAAGGTCTCTCAGGGCATCCGCTCCCCGCTGACAACCATCCTGGGCTACGTGGAGCTGCTCGACCGGGCGGGGCCGATCAATGAGCAGCAACGGGCCTTCATCGAGCGCATCAACTTCAGCGTCCACTCAATCACAGACCTGCTTTCCGAACTGCTTGAGCTGAGTCGGGTGGAGGCTGGGTTGGACCTGGAGCGCGAACCAACCCAACTCCCCTTCATCGTGCGCTACGCCGTGGAGGGACGCCGGCAACAGCTTGAGGCGAGGCAACTGACCATCCAGCTATCCATGCCGGAACGGACGAGCCGCCCCATACTGGGCAATCCAGCCCGCCTGCGCCAGGTGGTGGATAACCTGCTGGACAACGCGAGCAAATGCACGCCGCCGGGCGGCGTGATAGGGGTTTCGCTGGCCGAGGAGGCAGACTTCGTTGTGCTCAGGATATCCGACAACGGGATCGGCATTCCGGTGGAAGACCAACCCCATGTATTCGAGCGATTCTACCGCGCCAGGAACGCCGCCAAAAGATACGAAGGCTCCGGCCTGGGCCTGACCCTGGTCAAGAGCATCGTGGAAGGCCACGGGGGGCGCATCTGGCTGGAAAGCCAGGAGAACAAGGGCACAACATTTACCATCATGTTTCCCGCCCAGGATAACCACAGCGAGGCGCTGCGGAGGTGGGCGGCGGATCAGGTGTCCTTCAGACGTTCCGCATACTGAGCCTGATAGTATTTGAGATACTCGCCCGTCTTGATCTTACGCCACCACCATTCGTTGCTGGCGTACCAGCGAACAGTCTCCCGGAGGGCGTCCTCGAAAGCATGCTGACGGCTCCACCCCAAGGCTCGTAGCTTGTCGCAACGCATTGCATATCGCCGGTCGTGTCCTGGCCGGTCGGCGACATGGCGAATCAGGCTCTCCGGCTTACCAAGCTCCCGCAGCAACAGGCGCACCACTTCCACATTATACTTTTCGCACTCACCCGCAACGTTGTAGGCCTCCCCGGCCACACCATGGTGCAGCACTGTGTCGATGCCGGTCACGTGGTCCTCCACGTACAACCAGTCCCGAACCTGCATGCCGTCCCCGTAGAGCGGCAGGGGCCGGTTATCAATGGCTTCTGTGATGAAAAGCGGCAATAGCTTCTCCGGGTACTGGTAGGGGCCAAAGGTGTTGCTGCCACGGGTCACCACCACATCCAGGTTATAGGTCTGGTGATAGGCGCGGATCATCAATTCAGCGCTGGCTTTGGAGGCCGCATAGGGGCTGTTCGGCAGAAAAGGGTCGCTTTCCACGGAAAAGCCCTCCGCCACGTCCCCATATACCTCATCCGTGCTCACATGGAGCATTCGCTCCACGCCCAACAGCCGCATCATGTCCAGCAATATATAGGTGCCGACCACATCGGTGTGGATAAAGGCGTCCGGGTCCATGATGCTGCGGTCCACGTGGCTCTCCGCCGCGAAGTTGACGATGGTGTCCACGTGGTATGTCTCCACGACGCGGCGCACCGTCTCCCGATGGGCGATGTCCCCGCGCTCGAAGCGATAGCGGGGATCGTCGTGCACCGGCAGCAGATTGTCCAGGTTGCCTGCGTAGGTCAGCTTATCCAGAACGATGATGTTGTAGTCCGGATACGTGCCGAGCATATAGCGCACAAAAGCGCTGCCGATGAACCCGGCCCCACCCGTCACCAGGATATTCTTCATGTCTCACTCCGCCTCTGGATAAGCCAGTTTGCCGCACGCCTCAGAGCAGGCCCACATCACTGTAGTCCCCCAGCTTGAGCTTGAGCGCCTTAGGACGTAACTCACTCCGCTGGACCAGGGCATGACGCCCGATGAGGCTGTCCTGCACCCGAACCCCAATATCGCGCATCACGCTGTGCTCCAGGACGATCGACCGATCGATCTCGCAGTTCTCAATGAGGACGTGATGGTAAATGCTGGTAAAGGGGCCGATATAGCTGTTGACGATGCGCGTATGCTCACCAATGATCGCCGGGCCGCGTATCGTGCTGTTGATGACTTCCGCCCCCTCCTGCACGGTAACCCTGGAATCGATGAAGGATGCGCTATCCACAAAGCCCCTGACCTCCGGCACGAGTTCCTCCAGAACTTTGCTGTTGGCCTCCAGCATGTCGTCGGGCCTGCCTGTATCGATCCACCATCCTTCATGCACATAGGGATAGACGGTGTAACCATGGTCCACCAGCCATTGGATCGCGTCCGTAATCTCCAGCTCCCCACGCCAGGAAGGCTTGATGGCCTCGGTGGCTTCAAAAATGTGCCGGTCGAACATGTAGATTCCAACCAGGGCCAGGTCCGATGGGGGGTCCTGGGGCTTCTCGATCAGCCGCTCAATCCGCCCATCCGCTGTGAGCTTGGCCACGCCGTACTGCTCCGGATGCTCCACACGGGTCAGGACGATCTGGCTGTTCCACTCAGGGTGCTGCTCAAACCCGGCGATCAGACGGTGAATGCCGCCCTGGATCACGTTGTCGCCGAGGAACATGACGAAGCGGTCTCCACCGAGGAAGTCCTGCGAAATCTTGACCGCATGAGCCAGGCCCAGGGGTTGCTCCTGCGGAATGTAAGTCACCGATATGCCCCAACGGCTGCCGTCACCGACGGTCTCCCGAATCTCCGGACCGGTATCGCCGATCACGATCCCAATGTCCGTGATCCCGGCCTCCCGAATCGCCTCGATAACCCGGAACAGAATCGGTTTATTGGCTACGGGGATCAACTGCTTGGCCCGCGTGTAGGTGAGGGGATAAAGCCGGGTCCCTTTGCCGCCACTCAGAATCAAGCCCTTCATCGGCACGAAACTCCCCTCCTGAACCTGAGACTTACCGGGTGGCGTTATGTGCCATAGTAGGCTCCAACCGCCGCATCGCGGGGAGCGTTGGTCAAGACACTGCCGACGATGCGCACGTGGACTTGCTTCAGCAAATCCCTGGCGCGCATCGCGTGATCGCGCCGAGAATGCCCGGCCCGCATCACCAGAATCATACCATCCACTTTGGAGCCGAGAATAACCGCGTCGGAGACGGCCAGCACAGGCGGCGCATCAAACAGGACAAACGCAGCACGCGCCTTGAGCACGCCGATGACCTCATCCATCTTACGGCTGCCCAGCAGATCTGCCGGGTTGGGGGGCAGAGGGCCGCTGGTCAACACGGAAAGATTTTCAACGCCCACGTCCAGCAAGGGTGGATCGGCCAGAGACCCGGCCTCCACCATCATGGTCGTCAGGCCCCGCGTGTTCTCCAGGCCCCAAATCTCCTGCTGCTGGGGCTGGCGCAAATCGCAATCGACCAGGATGGTGCCGTGCCCCCCCTGCGCCAGGGTCACGGCAAGATTAGCCACGGCTGTGCTCTTGCCGGAACGAGGCGTGGGGCTGGAAAACACCAGCGTGTGCACCGGACTGTCCACCGTGGAGAACAACAGGTTCGTGCGTAATGTGCGGTAGGCCTCCGCCGCCGGAGCACGCGGATCGACCAGAGTAATCAAGCCTGAGGTAGCCATTGGCCCTTCTCCCCTCACAGTAGCCAAATTCAGCGCGCCGCTCTACGTCCGCGCTTCTTCCGGCGGTATGGTCCCCAGCACGGGGATTTCCAGCGAGCGCACGACATCGTCCTGATCGCGGATCACGTTCGACTCCAGGTACTCCAGAACAAAGACGATCACCCCGCCGAGCAACAGGCCCAGCACCCCACCGGCGATGACGTTGACGGTGGTATTGGGCCGTATCTGGCTATAGGTCGGGTCATCGATCCGTTGTGCCCGGATGCGATCCTCAAAGCGCGTGCGCTGGTTTTCCTCTTCGCGCCACTCAACGAAGCGTATCCCCCACTGGCGGGCGATGTCGGCTGCCAGCTCACCATCCGGCAGGTCCACGTCAATGGTAATCGTCAGGCGGCTCTCGTCCGCATCAATGGTCACGTGGTTGCGCAACTCGCCGGGGATCATATCCAGTTGCAGCGCGTCGATGACCTCCTGCGCCCGGTCGTTGCTATCCAGAAAAACGACATACGACCGTATCAGCCGCGTAGTCGCCTCTGCCAGCCCGAAATCGATCCGTGATGGCTGAAGCAGGATCACCTGCGTCGCCCGGTAGACGGGGGTCTGCGCCCGGCTGAACAGATAGGCGCTGACCACGCTCAGGGCCGCCAGCAGGGCGATAATCCACCAGCGACGGAGGATAATCCGAAGGTAATCCATGAGGTTCATAAGTCACCTCCCCAAACGGGCGTTATTGTACCCGGCATCCCTGCATCCGGCGAAATCCTCCCGGCAAGCCCCGCAGAGGCCCCAAACGAAAAGCCCGGCTCCCGCAAAAGCAGAAGCCGGGCCAACAACCAGCCTGATGGCTGGCAGTCACTCCTCGCGTGCGGCAAGCCAGCGCTCGCAGGTCATAGCCGCAGCACACCCCTGCCCCACTGAGGTCGCGATCTGGCGGAAGATGCTGTCCTGGATCTCTCCTGCGGCAAAGACCCCCGGCACACTGGTGCGCATCTCGCGATCCGTCACCACGTAACCGGCCTCGTCCATTTCCAACTGCCCTTTGAAGAGCTGGCTGTTGGGATCGTGGCCGATGAAGATGAACACGCCGTCCGTTTCCAGGTCGCCCACTTCATCGGTCTTTTTGTTGCGCAGGCGCACGCGCTCCACCGTGCCGTTGCCCTCGATGGCTTCCACGACGGTGTCCCAGATGAAGCCGATCTTCTCGTTGGCAAAAGCCCGCTTTTGCAGCGTGGCCCCCGCGCGTAACTGATCGCGGCGGTGGACAATGGTTACCCGGTTGGCGAATTTGGTGAGGAAGATGCCCTCCTCCAGGGCGCTATCGCCCCCGCCGACCACCACCACATCTTTGCCCCGGAAGAAGAAACCGTCACATGTCGCGCAGTAGCTCACGCCACGACCGGTGAACTCCTGCTCGCCGGGAATGCCCAGTTTGCGCGGCGTGGCGCCCACCGTCACGATCACCGCATCTGCGCTGTACTCGCTGCGATGGGTCTTGACATAGAACGGCGACCCTTTGGTGAAATCGACTGCAACAACGATGTCATGTTCAAGACGAGCACCAAAACGCTCGGCCTGCTGTTTCATCAGATCCACCAGCTCAGGGCCTGTCAGCCCCTCCGGAAAACCGGGGTAGTTTTCCACCTCGCTGGTCAGCGCGATCTGGCCGCCAAGCAGGTCACCCGCGATAACCAAAGGGGCGAGGTTGGCCCGCGCCGCGTACAGCGCCGCAGTGAGGCCCGCCGGGCCAGAACCGATGATGATCACTTTCTCCTTTTGCATTGGTCTCCATACTCCCAGACAAGTTGATTATCCCCACACATGCTCCGGCAGAGGTTGTGCCACGTGCCGCTACGCAACGCCCGGCGCAATGCTCATTCGGCGTCGGTCTGATCGAGCAACAAGCCCTCGCTTTCGGCCCGCACAATAGCCAGCAATGCCTCAAACTCCTCGCGGCAGTCCTGGCATCGATTCAGATGTTCCTGAACGGCAGGCAGCAGCAAGACGGGGTCCTCCCCCGCGTTCACCATCTCCGCCAGGTAGGGCATCTCTGCGTCGCAGCCGTCGCAGTCCAGCTCGTACTCGTGCGTGGCAAAGATGGCCTCTACCAGAGCCAGCAACTGATTGAAAGCCATAGCTTCTGTGTTCCCCCTGATCTAAACTCTTTGACAAGGCTAAAAGGAGACTTCTTACCTGTTTTCATTCAAAAAGGTCGTGGATGTAGTCCACGGTAATGCCCTCACGCTCCAGCGCTGCACGCAGCTTGCGGCGCGCGTCATGCAGCAGTTTATACAACGCATTACGGTTCGTCTCCAACTGCTCGGCCACGATTTCCAGCGGCACGCCGCGCAACCCCACTGCCTCCAGGGCCAGCCGCTGGCGCTCTGTCAGCGAGTCCCGAATAGCAGCTTCGATCCTGGCCGCCACATCATTGCGCTCGGCGACTTTTTCGGGGTTAGGGGGGCGGTCCGAGCCAAAGGTCTGCCGGAGGTCTGGCAACCGCTCTCCCTCAATTGTCAGCGCTTCCAGGCTAAAATCGCGGTAGCGAGCGCGGCGCAGTTCGCTGATGGCCACCCGCACGGCGACTTTGGTGGCCCAGGTCGTAAACTGGCTATCTCCCCGAAAAGAGTGCAGGTTTTTCAGAACGCGCAGCGTGGCCTCCTGCACAAAATCATCAGCCATCTGCTGGAGATCGTCATAGGAGCGACCGGATAAATCACTGCGCTCACGACTCAAATAATAGAATATCCCCCGGTGCAAACGGTCGCGCAGCTCATCCAGCGCTGCCGCCTGTTGTGGCGTATCGTCCGCCGTCAAATCAGCAAGCCATTGCGCGTTGGTGCGTGTGACCATGAACTGCGCCCTCCGGGTCGCCGAGCCGCCCCGAATTGTACCACGACCCGTACGATCGCCATACGAACATCACGGATATCCGCCCCCTGCAAGCCCCCAGAAACGCAGCGGCAATCAGGCGTAACACCCAGGGGCAGGCGCACGGCAGCACGACCCTGTTTACATGGCCCCAAGCGCCGGGTATAATGCGCTTGTACCCAACTGGCCTGGCCAGGTTTTCTGTTGCTTCATCCAACCAGGGCCTCTGGAGCCGGAATGGCCACCACAGAATTCCCGTTGCCTCCCGTTCACGAGGAGGCACAACGTCTCAGCCGCATGATCAATGATTTACAGGTCGTCCTGCGCTCGCAGCGAGACACCCTCCGTCAGCGGGGGATGACCCTGCCCTCGGCTGTGCTGAAAGGGCTTCAGGATGCGCACATTCGGCTGGAAGAGCTGGTTGGCGACCTGAGGGAAGAGGAAGTCGAGCTACAGCAGCTACGTGCCCTGGCAGAAACAACAGCCCTGATCAACAGCTCGCTTGAACTGGACGAAGTGCTCAACCAGGCGATGGATACGGTGATCAGGCTGACGGGGGCAGAACGCGGCTATCTGATGCTGCGCAACGAGCTGACTGGTGAGATGGAATTCCGCGTAGCTCGCAACCTGGACCGCGAAGCCATCGAACAGAGCGGGTTCACGGTCAGCCGCAGCGTCGTGAACCGGGTGGCGGAGACCGGGGAGCCGGTCGTCACCACCAACGCGCAAAACGATCCCCGTTTCGCGGCTCAGGAGAGCGTCGTCTCCTACTCTTTGCGCAGCATTCTGTGCGTGCCGCTCAAGCTCAAAGACAAAATCATCGGGGTCATTTACGCGGACAATCGCATCCGCGCCGGTTTGTTCGGGCCTAAAGAGCTTGAGCTGCTCCACGCCTTTGCCAACCAGGCTGCTGTGGCCATCGGCAACGCACGTCTGTTCGAGCAGATGCGGGCAGCGCTGGCCGAGATCTCTGAGATCAAAGACCTGATGGATGATGTCTTCACATCCATCGCCAGCGGGGTCATCGTCACCGATGGCGAAAACCGCATCACCGCCTACAACAAAGCTGCGGGCGAGATCCTCCATCTGGAACCCAGCACGGCGCTCGGCCAGCCTTTCGGGGAGACAGTGCCAGCCCTGGCGGATGGGCTGCTGCGGCTGCTGGAATCCGTGCGCACGGAAAACCGCCGGACGACGGTCGAGCTTACCGTGGAGCTGGACGAGCGCGGGCCACGCCACCTCAGCTTTCGGCTCAGCCCCCTGCGCAATGCCGAGCGGGTGATCGAAGGGGTGGCTATCGTGCTGGACGACCTGACCGAAGTGCGTCAGCGCGAGGCACAGCTCAACGTCGTGCGGCGCTACCTGCCGCCAGCAATGGTCGATAACATCCAGAGCATCGCGCAGCTTGGCCTGGGTGGCGTGCGGAGGCATGTCACCGTCATCTACGTCGACGTGCGTCCCATGACCACCTTCCCCACCGACATGACCCCCAAGCAGCAGATGGCCGCCTTGAACCACTACCTGGCCATCTGCAGCGCGCCAATCCACCGCTACGGCGGCGTGATCGACAAGTATATGGGCACGGAAGTCATGGCGCTCTTCAACACCCAGTTGAATCCCAGCGATGACCATGCCTGGGAGGCGCTCCAGGCCACGCTGGATATGGTGGCAGGCTTCCAGGCCCTCGACGCCGAACAGGACGCTCTGTATTACCGCATTGGAATCCACACCGGCATCGCCACAATGGGCAACGTGGGCAGCCTCAGCCGCCGGGAATTCACCGCCATTGGGGATACTATCAACCTGGCCCACCGCCTGCTGGACCTGGCCCAGTGTGGCGAAGTCCTCATCAGCCACGACCTCTATGCTACTTGTGCCCAAAACCTGGCCGCCTTGAGCGACCGGGTTTCAATCCTTGACCGGGGAGAAATCGAGATACGCGGGCGCAAACAACCTGTACGTATGTACCAGATGCGCTGGGAGACGCAGTAGCCAGACCCATGCCCACTTCTGAGACCCACCCTGTGATCACCGCCAGCATCCGCGAAACGGAGCAGGTTCGCGCCCTGCTGGGCGAACTGCTGGAAGTCCTGCGCACCCAGCGCGACATCCTCCAGCAACGCGGCATGAGCCTGCCACCGGGCACACTCAACAACCTGCAGCAGATACAGGCGGAGGTGGATAAGCTCAGCCTGAGACTACAGGAACAACAGACCGAGCTGAACCGCCTGCGCGCCCTGGCGGAAACCGCCGCGCTGATCAACAGCTCTCTGGGGTTGGACGAGGTGCTCAACCAGGTGATGGATACGGTCATCCGTCTCACCGGGGCAGAACGGGGTTACATTGTGCTGCGGGACAGCGAGACAGGCAGGATGATGTTTCGCGTGGCCCGCAACCTGGACCAGGAGACCATCGAGAAAGGCTCCTTCATCGTCAGCCGCAGCATTGTCAACCATGTCGCGGAGACGGGCCAGCCCATCGTCACGACGAACGCCCAGGCTGACCCGCGCTTTGCCCACCAGGAAAGTGTGGTCTCCTACGCGCTGCGGAGCATCCTGTGCGTTCCACTCAAGGTCAAAGAGCAGGTAACCGGCGTCGTCTACGCCGACAACCGAATCCGGTCCGGGCTGTTTGCCGAGCGTGAGCTTGCCCTGCTGTATGCCTTTGCTAACCAGGCCGCCGTGGCCATCGAGAACGCCCGCCTTTTCGAGCGTGTCCGATCCACCCTCCAGGAGATCACCGAGAACAAAGAGCTGCTGGAAAACGTTTTTGCCTCAATCGTCAGTGGCGTGATCACCACGGACACGCAGGGCAGCATCATCATCTACAACCAGGCTGCCGAGAAGATTTTCGGCGTCCCCCAGTCGCAGGCGCTCGGCAACCCGATGCAGCAGGCCCTCCCTCCATTAGGGGACCAGTTTTATGCGCTGGTGCAGCAGGTGCAGCGGGAGGACGCGCGCAAGCACATCGAACTGCAACCGACAATCCCTGAACGTGGGCAGGCAGTGCTGGATATGCGCCTCAGCCCGCTCAAAACACATGCGCAGGCAACGCGCGGCGTGACCATCCTGGTGGACGACCAGACCGAGAAACGCCGGCGCGAGGCCACGCTGGCGGAGGTACAACGCTACCTGCCCCCAGCCATGGTGGAGAACATCCGCACCATCGACACCATCGAGCTGGGTGGAGAGGAACGCGAAATCAGTGTCATTTTCGCCGATGTGCGCGGCTTTACCAGCTTCTCGGAAAGCCTGGAGCCAGAGACGCTGATGGAGATCATCAATCGTTACCTCACAGTCAGCAGTGACGCCATACATCTCTACGAGGGCATCATTGACAAGTACATGGGCGACGCTGTGGTGGGCCTGTACAATACTCAGATCAACCCGCAGGAGGACGATCACGCCCTCCGCGCCGTTCGCGCCGCGATGAGCATGATCTACGATGTCCAGGCCCTGCATGAAGTCCTACCGCCTGCCTTCCGGTTGTGGTATGGGATCGGGATCGATACAGGCATGGCCGTGCTGGGGAACGTTGGAAGCGAGGAAAGAAAAGAGTTCACCGCCCTGGGCCAGCCCCTGGACTATGCCAAGAAGCTACAGGAGGCCGCCGAGCACGGCGAGATCATCCTCTCAGAAGCCACATACAGGCGCGTGCATGACCGCGTGGAAGTCCAACGTCTGGAGCGGCCATTCCGTGGAGAGCAAACGCCACGCACCATGTACAAAGTGCTGGGCTTCAAACGCAAGCGTCGTTCTTAGCACCAGCCTTGTGTGCTACTCGACGACGAAAGTCGTCGCAGCGGCGATCACCTCGCCCAGCATGAGGCGGATCTCATACTCGCCGGGGGCAAATCCCTCCGCATCGCCAAAGAAGTATCCCTCGGTGCCCTCCTCGCCCCCGTTCCACAGATAAGCCCCGCCCTGCACCAGCACACCATTTCGCAGCAGCAAACGCTCCCAGGCCACCCCATCCATCATATGGGCATAGGTCACCCAGAAATAAACACGCACGATACCTGCCTCAAAGACTGTCCGTGGATTGACAGGCATCAGGTCGTTGGTGACGCTGCTGTCAACGGCAACGATCTGCAAGACAGCCTCCGGTGGCGGGGTAACACTCGACGGCAGCGGCGTGATCTCGATCTGCGTGGGGGTCACCGTTGGCGAGGGAGATGGGGTCAGCCAGGTGGCCGTCGCGGAGGGTTGTGGCGCAGAGGACACCGTGGCAGACGCCGTTGGGCGCGCCTGCCGCGTGGGAGTGGAAGAGGCCCAGATGGCAGTCTCGCTGTGGGCGGCGACCAGGAGCGTGCGCTCAGGTGACGATATGCTCCGGGGAGAAGCCTGAGGCGGCTGAGGCGTTACGGTGCCGCTGGATGGAGGCGTCGTCGGGGCCGAAGCCTCCCCCGGCGATGCCAGGGGTAGCGCAGGGGTCACCGCCCCGCTACCCAAAATCATCTGGGCAAACCCCGTGAAGAGGCAGATCGAGGCCGCCACAAAAGCCACCGTCAATGAAACGAGGAACAATTGCCACCCGTGCAGGCTGGCTGCCCGCCGCCGCCGCCAGTACGGCTCACGCCGACCAGCGCGAAAATAGCGGAGCGCAATCAAAAACAGGGCGAGCGCCACCAGCAGCATACCCACAACAAGATACAGAACCAGCGTTTGCAGGACCTCAGGCATGGTCATTGCCTCAACACGGATAGCGACGCTTATTGTACTCCAGGCGGCGACAGATGCCGAAGTTGCGTTCAGGCCCTCCCTGAGCTTGGCACGGTCCTTCTCCGCTGTGATGCTAAACGGGCCATCGAGCATAACGCCTCCGTCGGGCCTGGGCAAAGTCCTCGACAGGCTTTGTGCATGATTGACATCCGAAACGTTTCGGATTATAGTAGAAACAGCTTCCGAAACGTTTTGGCCCCCGTGATCGTATCGCCACCCTGTCTGAAGCTTGACCTTCACGGACCAGTTCTAATGGCCGTTACGCTCAAGACCATCGCCGAGGAAACAGGGTACTCCATCACGACCGTTTCCCGCGCGCTGGCCGGATACGACGATGTGGCCGAGGAAACACGCCAGCTCATCCTGGAGACAGCCGAGCGACTGGGCTACCGTCCCAATGAAGCGGCCCGGCAACTGCGCTTCCGGCGTGCGAACACCATAGGGCTGGTGGTCCCCACGTTTGGCCCTCGCTTCTCCGATCCCTTTTTCAGCGAGTTCCTGGCCGGCGTGGGTAACCAGGCATCCGAGCAGCTCTATGATCTGTTGGTCGCCACCCAGGCCCCCGGCCCCGACGAGCTTAGCGCCTACCGCCGCATGGAAGGCGGACGTGTCGATGGGGTTCTGCTCATCCGGACGCGCCAGCAAGACGCCCGGATCCGTTACCTGCTGGAACACAAGATACCTTTCGTCGCCTTCGGTCGCAGCAACATCGCGAATAGCTTTCCTTATATCGATGTCGACGGGGAACTGGGGATGCGCCTGCTTGTGCAACATCTCATTGATTTCGGCCATCGGCGCATCGGCTATGTTTCCCCGCCACCTGATCTCAACTTCGCCCAACACCGCATCGCCGGTTACCGCAAAGCCCTGGAAGAAAACGGCCTGCCCTACGACGAAACCCTGATCGTCCCCGGCGACATGACCCAGCAGGGCGGCACCAGAGGGGCCGAGATATTGCTCAACCGCGAGCCGCCCCCAACAGCCCTTCTGGCTGGCAACGACACGATGGCCTTTGGCATTATGCGCGCCATCCGCCAGCGCGGGATACGAGTCGGCGTGGACATTGCCGTAGGTGGCTTTGACGACATCCCCGATGCGGAATACGCCAACCCGCCGCTGACCACCCTTCGCCAGCCCATCTACGAGATAGGCAGCCGGGCCTGCCAGATGTTGATCAGGCTGTGCCGTGGAGAAATGCTCCCAGAGCCTCAGATCATCCTGCAGCCAGAGCTGATCATCCGTGAATCGAGCGGCAGCCCGCGAGACAAGTGAAAGGAGGCAGCAACAACAAAACAGCAAAACGAACAAGACAGCTCCGGCATCACCCAAACTCTGAGTAATAGCGGATAAAGTTGGAGGAGAAACATGAAGAAACGGACATTGTTTATCATCCTGCTGGTCGTGTTGCTGGCAGCGGTGCCGTTGGCCAGTGCAGCGCCGGCCCGGCAGGGCGCGACGATTCAGTTCTGGAGCACCGAGACGCAGCCCGCCCGCGCAGAGGCCACCCAGGCGATCATCGAGCGCTTCACCGAGCAGACTGGTATCGAGGTGCAGCTCGTTCTGACCGACGAGAATACCCTGGACAGCCTGATGTCGGCCAACCTGGCAGCAGGCACGCTCCCGGACGTAGTGTTCCATCCTGTGGACTTCACAGCGCTGTGGTACTCGCTGGGCATCCTGGATGCCGACGCGGCAACCCAGGTGATCACCGCCCTGGGCGAGGAGACCTTCAGCGCGCTGGACATGGTTCGCACGGACATGGGCCAGTACGCAGCCGTCCCCACCGATGGCTGGGGACAGATGCTCATCTATCGCGCCGACCTGTTCGAGGCCAACGGCCTTGAGCCTCCGACCACCTTTGAGGCAATCGAGGCCGCCGCTGCGGCGCTCAACGACCCTGCCAACAACTTCTACGGCATCACCGCCGCGACCGACCCCAGCGAGGTCTTTCTGCAGCAGACTTTCGAGCACTTTGCCCTGGCAAATGGGGTCCAGTTGACTGACGATGAGGGCAACGTCACGCTCAACACGCCCGCCATGGCTGAAGCGCTGGACTTCTACGGCAACCTGCTGGCCAACTACGGCCCGCCAGGGGCCTGTGGCGTGGTCTGCACCCGCGCAACCTACTTCGCCGGGCAGGCGGCGATGATCGTCTGGTCACCGTTCATCCTGGACGAGATGGCCGGTCTGCGCGATGACGCCCTGCCCAACTGCCCGGAGTGCGCGGACAACCCGGCCTACCTGGCCGAGAACAGCGGCATCGTCCCGGCCTTTGTCGGTCCAAGTGGTGAGAGACCAGCCCAGTACGGCCAGGTGAGCAATATGGGCATCACCACCCAGGCCGATACCGAGGCCGCCATCCAGTTCCTGGAGTTCTGGCTGAGCGACGGGTATCTGGACTGGCTGGCCGTCGCGCCGGAAGGCAAGTTCCCCATGCGCCGTGGCACGCCAGACAACCCCACTGCGTTCATCGATGGCTGGAGCCAGCTTGAGACCGGCGTCGACCGCCGCGCTCCGCTGGGCGACTTCTACTCACCCGAGATCCTGCAAACCCTGATCGAAGGCGCGACAAACTTCGACCGTTGGGGCTTCGCCCAGGGCCAGGGAGAGCTGGTCAGTGGCATCTACACCGAGCTGCCCATCCCAACTATCCTGCGCGAAGTGATCGACGGGACGCTGTCTGGTGAAGAGGCAGCGGAGGAAATCCAGGCGTGGGTGGAGGAGATCCAGGCCTCCCTGCAAGAATAATAACCATAGCCTGAGCGGTAACCCCAGGGGCCGGGCGCACGCCCGGTCCCTGGTATAACCAGGGGGCTACCATGGCGGAACCCAGTGTGCTCAACTACAGTTTCTTGCAGCTTCTCAGCTTTGTGCTGTTATGGGCCGTTATCGGAGGGGTGCCTGGCTTCTACCTGTTTTACAGCCGCGACCGCAACCCGCGCCTGGGCGCGAGCCTGGGAGTCGTCATTGGCGTAGGTCTGGGCACGCTGCTCTCGGCCAGCAACCTGCTGAACGAACAGACGTTTCTGAACAGCATGGTCCTGCTGTGGCTGTCCATGGTGCTGGTGGGCGTTTTCTTGCCACGTGGCGATCACTCCAGGTACGTCACCATCCAGCAGCGCGTGGCTGACCTGGCCTATGGCCTGCTAATGCCGACGTTCATCATTGTCATGGCCATCGTCGTCGTCCCGATGCTCTGGAATCTGCTGTTTGCCTTTCGCCCGGTTCGCATGCGCAACCTGCCGACGATCGATCTCTTCAGCCTGGGCGACTTTACCATCGACAACTTTGAGCGCATATTCGCCTCCCGTGGCGGCCAGTTCTGGGACATCCTGTTCACCACCGTGTTCTATACGCTGGCAGGGAGCATCCTGGCCATCCTGATCGGGTTGGTGGCGGCGCTGGTGGTCAAGGACAAGTTTCCGGGCCGCAACGTGTTCCGGGGGTTTCTGCTCTTCCCCTACATCGCCCCGGTGGTTTCCATCGCCTTCATCTGGCAGATGTTCCTCAACGCGCGTTTTGGCCTGATCAACGAGATCGTCGCCGGGCTGGGAGGAACGCGCACCGACTTTCTGACAACGCCGGGTTGGGCGCTGCTCATGATCATCCTGTTCCAGGGCTGGCGCTACTTCCCCTTTGCCTTTCTGTTCATCCTGGCCCGTATACAGGCCATCCCGGATGAGATGTACGAGGCCGCCCAGGTAGATGGCGCGTCACCCAGCCAGAGACTATGGCACATCACCCTGCCCCAGCTCCGCGCCGTTTTCGGTACGCTGTTCCTGCTCCGTTTCATCTGGACCTTCAACAAGTTCGACGACGTGTTTTTGCTGACCGGCGGCATTGCTGGCACAGAGGTTCTGCCTGTGCAGATTTACAACCAGTTGTTCGCCCGGCAGAACGTAGGTGCTGCTTCGGCCACAGCGGTGGTGATGGCCGTCATCCTCTTCATCATCGTCGGCGTTTACTTCCGCTGGTTCCTGGTGGAGGAGGTGTAGGATGGCCATAGAGACCCAAACCCAACCTCGAAGCATAGCTTCTGCCAGGCCCAGCCGTGAGGAATTCGAGCTGGCCCTGGGGCGGGTGCTGAAGGTGATCCTGATCGTATTTTTTCTGTTGATCACCGTCTTCCCCTTTTACTGGATGGTTAACCTCTCAGCACGCCCTTTTGCCGAAGTCCTGCAAAACCCAACCCAACTGTTCCCCACACTGGACGAGATCGCACAATGGCCGGAGACCTTCTCCGCCGTCTGGAACACCTATAACTTCGGAACGTATGTGAGGAACAGCACGGTCATCTCGCTGGTCACGGTGGCGCTGACCCTGCTGCTGGCCGTACCCGGCGCGTACGCAGCCACCCGCCTGCGCTTCCAGCTCAAGGACGTGATGAGCTGGGGCATTCTGCTGGTCTATATGTTCCCGGCCATTGTGCTGGCTATTCCGCTGTTTGTGGTTTACAGCAAGCTGGGGCTGCGGGGGAACCTCCTGGGCGTGATCGTGGTCTACATGTCCAGCACCCTGCCGGTGGCCCTTTACATGCTGCGGAGCTACTTCAGCACCGTTCCGGTCGACCTGGAAGAGGCCGCCCTGATCGACGGCTGCACCCGACTGGACGCCATCTGGCGGGTGACGATCCCGCTCTCGCTCCCGGCCATCGCCACAGTAGCGCTGTATACGTGGATGATCGCCTGGAACGAGTTTCTGTTCGCCCTGCTCTTCCTGCTGGAAGCGCCCCAAAGCTGGACGCTTCCCATCGGCCTGCAACAATTGAACAAGGCGCAAGAGGTGCCCATCACTTTCCTGATGGCAGGCTCGCTGATCATCACCGTGCCTGTCATCGTGATCTTCCTTTTCTTCGAGCGCTTCCTGACCTCTGGCCTGACCGCCGGCGCGGTGAAGGGGTAAGCCGCCCCCGCCCGGCCCGGAAAGCAGACAGGCCGCCCGCGTTGGGCGGCCTTGAATTTGCCCTGCCGTTGCCGTGCAATGCCCGGCGCATCGCCCCGTCTACGGCGCTTCCAGCCCGTGCGCTTCCAGCAGGCGAACGTCCCGCAGGACGGTGTCGGCTGGGCCATCCGCCACCACGCGCCCGCCATCCAGGATCACAACGCGCGTGCAAAGCGCCTGCACCAGCCGCATATCGTGGGTGCTGATCAGCATCGTCTGCTGATCAAGGGCCTTCAGCAGACGGATCAAACCGCGCCGCGCACGGGGGTCCAGCCCGGCGGAGGGTTCATCCAGAACCAGAATCTTGGGGTCCATGCTCAGGACGGTAGCCAGGGCTATGCGCTTCTTCTCGCCGCCGCTCAGGTGAAAGCTGATGCGGTCCGCATAGTCGCTCATGTCTACGGCGGCCAGCGCGCGCGCCACCCTGGCCCGCACCTCGTCCTCCGGCAGGCCCATGTGCAACGGCCCAAAGGCGACATCCTGGTACACACGGGGAGAGAAAAGCTGATCATCAGGATTCTGAAAGACCAGCCCCACCCAGGCGCGGATCTGGCCCAGGTTGGCATCGTTGAGCGCCAGTCCTCCCACGCGGATGCTGCCATTGGCCGCCCGCAGGACTCCGCTGAGCAACAACATCAGGGTCGATTTGCCCGCCCCATTCGGGCCAACCAGGCCGACCCGCTCATTGGGGGCCACCGAAAGCGACACGTCCTCCAACGCCAGGTGTCCATCCGGGTAACAGTAGGTCAAATTCTGGACTTCTATCGTATGGTGGCTCACCGCTCACTTCCACAACCCATATGCCAGAAGCTCAATGATCGCCAGCGCGGCGATGGGGACCGCGCCGCGCCACACTGACCCCCAGGTCAGCGCCGGCGCGCGCAAAGCCCGGAACTCGCCGGTGTAGCCACGGGCCAGCATCGCCGCATAGACGCGCTCACTGCGCTCATAGCTGCGCAGGAACAGGTTGCCCACCATGCCCCCGGCCACACGGGCGCGCCACAACAGACTGCCCCCCGCGCGACGCCCGGTGACGCTCCCGCTGCGCGCCGCTCGCGCCCGCATCAGGCGTTCCGCCTCCTCTTTCAACGTGGTCAGGTAGCGGTAGGTGAAAGAAACGATGGCAACCAGCGTGCCCGGCAAACGCAGGCTGCTGAGCGCCCACAGCAGGTCGGTAAACGGCGTGCTCATGGTCAGCAACAGCGCCGCCTGCACCGAAAGCCAGCTCTTGGCCAGAACAGACACAAATCGAGTCAGTCCGGCGTCGCTGACCGGCAGGCCCAGGAAAAACGCCACCGGTCTGCCCGGCACCGTGAACAGCAGGGTAATGGCGGCCAGGGCGAAAGGCAGGGCGACGCCCCCCGCCCGTGCGACACGCCAGGCCCCCAGGCCACCCGCCGCCGCCAGGCCGCCAACCAGCGCCCACAATAAGGGATAGGCGGGCCATGCGCCCTCCGGCGTCAACAACACCCCCAGGATGAGCAGCAGGGTTACCACTGTTTTGACGCGCGGGTCCAACCGGTGGAGGGGGCTTTGGCCGGCCTGGTAACGCTCCTGCCACATGACAGACACGGTTGCTCTCCCTGGTGACAGCATAAGGGCAGGCTTGCGCCTACCCTGACTAACAGACAGGCCCCGGACGGCTTAATCAGGGCTACGTCGTGCGCTCGATCCTGTCTCCGTCATCGCGGCTGTTGAGCCGCGCAACGCCGTAACCGATCCCGGCGACCACCAGCACGCCCAACACACCCGCGAGGATGGTCGTCAAGGCCTCATTCTCGACAAAAGGCACGGTGTAGTCCGGCAATATCGCATAAGGCGCGTCCTGGGCGGCCTGGATAAAGCCCTGATCTTCGGCGACGCGCTCCAGGCCATCCGGTTCGGGGCTGGCCAATGGGGAGATGAGCGCCACCGCGAGCGCAATGATCAGGCCGACAGCGACCCAGGAGGAGCCACGCGACGCCACTGTGTCTGCCTGGCCGAGCAGGTCGGGGCGCGTCTGCTGGATGAACGCCACGGCCCCAACCGAGATTAACGCCTCCCCGATGCCAATGAGGGCGTGAACGCCAACCATCGCCGGCAGGGCCACGCCGAGCGGCGAGGTGCCGGACAGGGCAAGCTCCAACGATGTTGCCAGAGCGGCGGCCTCCACACCGACCCAGGCCCCCACCGCCACGCCGATCAGGCTGGCGGCCCGCGTGCCGCCGAGCGCGGCTCGAATCCAGCCGTAAACCGCATAGCCGATGAAAGCGGTAAGGATGCCCATGTTGACCACGTTAAAGCCCAGGGCCAGCAGCCCGCCGTCCTGGAAAAGCAAGGCCTGGACGCCGATCACGCTGGTCATCACCAGCACAGCGCCCCACGGTCCCAGCAACACAGCCGCCAGCACTCCGCCCAAGAGATGGCCGGAAGTGCCACCGGCAACGGGGAAATTGATCATCTGAGCCGCGAAAATGAACGCGGCCAGGATGCCCATCAAGGGTATCTGGCGCTGCCCAAGCTGGTCACGGGTCTGGCGCAGGGCCAGCCACACCATCACCAGCATCAGGAGCCAGCCCAGCAGGGCCACCGGAAGGTTGAGAAATCCGTCAGGGATGTGCAGCGCCAGAACGGGGATTGAAACCATCTCCGCCCTCCTCCAGGGTAGAAAGTTTTGCAATTGTAAAATCTTGTAATTAGATAGTACTCGAAAACCCGCTTCCGGGCAAGCGCGCATGTCATGGTGCTGCCTAGTTGCGGATGGCAAGCGGCAGCGCCATGACATCAAACGCCCCTGTGTCCAAGAATTCAGCCGCAGCCCATACGGCCATCCCATCGAGCCGACCGAGCAGCCAGGCCCCCGTCTCGTCCCGTCCCAACAGCCGCAGGTCTGCACCCTGCCGCGCAGCGCCCAGAATGCCAAACCCTGTACCGGGACCGGCCCGCAGATTCAGGCTGGGGACACTGATGGTCGCGACAGGGGCGTGCTCGTTCTCGATAACAAGTTGATAGCCGTTGAACCAACTGGCAGGAACCAGTTGAAACCAGGTGTTCCCCGGTTTGAAGGGCAGCAGGTCATCCCGCTGGTCCCGAAACTGGATGCGATCATCCGCTGCGGGGCGCACCCAACGTCCTTCAAAGTAGCGGCCATCGCGGAAGAGCACGGCCCTCCCCTCCCCCTCAAGCCTGACCTCAAATGCATAGTTAGCCGTCCCCCAATAGTTTTCGCGGACCGGGTCCTGCTCGATGTGAGAAGCCTCGAAGACCACCACATTGGCCGCGCTCAGCGGCTCCCCCGTGTTGGCATCTAGCTGCGGCTCGCCGTCCTGGCTCCGCCACCAGAGGCCGCTCGCCGCATCGTACTCCCAGTTCACCGTCGTCTGCCGATAGTGCAGCGCAAACCCCGGCGTGGGGATGCCGCCCGCCGGAACCTCCTCTTGAAAAGCCAGCCCGCTCAGGTCAACAGCCTGGTCTACCATCCCCTCCTCGGCGGCTGCCTGGTGGAGCGCGGCTGTCGTCGTGTACAGCGTGTGCTCGAAGGCCAAGCCCGGCTGCGGAAAACGGCAGTACGGGGGGCACGGGCCACCCCCAATGGCGCTCTGGGCGACGAACAGGTCCGCCCGAATGCGGTCCAGCGTGCCCTGGGCCGCGCCAGAATAGCCGTAGATCGCAGAGTAGTAACGCACCAGGGGGAGATCGGACAACCGCGCACTGCGCACCGGCCCCAGATGGTCCACTTCCTGGGCCAGAAAGATCGCGGCAAAGCGGGTTACTCCGCCTTCTACCAGAATCTCCCACACATGGTCGGCCTGGCCGAGGCCAGACTGCGGACGTACAACCGGCGGCCAATTGCTGATCTTGACCAGTACCGGGCGACGGTTCAGGTTATCCGGGTCCTCGACAAGGAGGCCGGTCAGTGGATTGACCCCTTCAGGGTAATGATCCGGCCCGACCACAGCAGGTGAGCCGTCCCCACCCTGCGCGGCAACCGGAGCCACCACCAGTAACAGGCCAAGCAGAAAGAGCAACCATCCCCTGCGCAACATGCCTCACCTCATTCAGGATCAGATGAATGATGTCCGGATTACGGGCGGAATTGTCATCGCTTTCCCGGCTTTTGTCAAAAGCAGGCGGCGCTGCTAGATTCTGGCTGCGCGACGGTCCAGCACGCAGCGGACGGTCAGATGGACAAGGGAGAAAAAGAAGCCCATGCCCGCCATACCCAACCCGAATCTCCACCCCTGGGATATGGACCCCGACGAGGCTGTGGCGCTGCAACACCGGCTGGCAGGAAGGCTGGTCTCCGACCACAGCCTGGACCTGAGCCGCATTCAAACGGTCGCCGGGGTAGACGTGAGCGTCAAAGGCGGGCAATCGCGCGCGGCAATCGTGGTGATGGCCTTCCCCGGCCTGCAAGTCCTGGAAATCAGCCGCGCCACGCTCCCCACCCCTTTTCCGTATGTGCCCGGCCTGCTGAGCTTTCGGGAAGGCACGGCCATCCTCTCCGCCTATAAGAAGCTAAGAACCACACCGGATGTTCTGATCTTCGATGGGCAGGGCCAGGCCCATCCCAGGCGATTGGGCATTGCCGCCCACATGGGCCTGTGGCTGGAGCGACCCACTGTTGGCTGCGCAAAATCACGGCTGACAGGCACCCACACCAGCGTTGGAGCACGCAAAGGGGATTTTGAGCACCTCTACAATCCACAGGGGGAGGTCATTGGCCTGGCACTGCGGACGCGGGAGAATGTCAAACCGGTTTACGTCTCGCCGGGGCATCTCTGCGATCTCGACTCGGCGCGGCGCATCGTGATGGCCTGCCTGACACGTTACCGCCTGCCCGAACCCATCCGCGCGGCGCACCGGGTCGCCGCATTACACGAGTAGACGAGGCACGAACAACCACAGCACACTGACCACGATCTGGCACAGCCAGGCCGCAGCCAGCCCATTGCGCTGCCGCACATAGCTGTATAGCACGCTCAGCATCACAATAAAAGTCCCCACGATCAGCGCTATCGCCGGATAGCCTCCCAGGTCCAGCGTGGGGAAGAACAGCAGAACCGACCATCCACTGGACATCAGGGCCGTGACCAACAAGGATTGGACCGATTGCAGCATTCCCCGGAAGAAGAGACTCTCCGCCGTGGACATCACAAAGACCAGGGACTGAAAAACCGCGCCGTCCGGCAGCCCGGCGAAGACCTGCTCTGAGGCCAGAGCCAGGGGCTGCGCACCAACGAGCAGCAGCGGCGCGCCCACCAGCACCCCCAAAGCCCCCCCCCACAGCAGGTCTTCGCCCCGGGTCTCCCTCAGAAACGGTCCGTCGCTCAAGATGGCCCCCGCTACCCCAGCCACGGCCAGAAGCGTCCACAGGATGGTATAGCGGTCGATGGGGTTGGTGGAAGCCAGTGGCGTCAGGCCTACGCCAAGCGCCATCAACACGATATAGATGAAAATCGGGTCCGACTCGCGCCGGGACATGCGCCTGGCCGACCGGGTGGGTAGTGGCGGCGTCTCGGCCTCTGGCGGTGGTGGCTCCGCAGACTCCGAAGCCCAGGGGACTTCTTCGCCTGCCCCCGGTATATCATCCCATTCAAAGGAATCGAAATCTGGCGGGTCGGAGATCCCACCGGTCATGACAACACTTCCCGAAAAGCAGCGATAACCTGCTCGATATGCTCAGGCGTGATATAGTAATGCGTGACGGCCCGGAAGCGCCGGGCATCCCGTGCCCCCACCCAGATATGCCGCTGCTTCAACCGCTCTGCGACCTCAAAGGCAGACAGCGGAACCCCGTCAGCCAGGCGGAAGAAAACGATGTTGATGCGCACCTTCTCCGGCTCGACCTCAATACCGGGTATGGTGGCCAGCCCTTCGGCCAGTTGACGCGCCGTGGCATGATCTTCCTGCACACGATCGGCCATCTCGCACAACGCGATGAGGCCCGCCGCCGCCAACACCCCTGCCTGGCGCATGCCGCCGCCCAGCGCCTTGCGCATGCGTCGCGCCGTGTGGATAAACCCGGCATCCCCGACCACAACCGACCCCACCGGCGCGCACAGCCCTTTGGAGAGGCAAAAGGCAACACTATCCGCCGGTGCAGCCAGATCGCGCACATCGCAACCCAGCGCTGCCGCTGCGTTGAAAATACGGGAGCCATCAATGTGCACTTTAAGCCCGTGCTCGGCAGCCAGAGCGGCAACCTGTGCTGTATATTCTGGGGTGAGCGGCATCCCGCCCACGCCGCACTGCGCATTCTCCAGGGCGATCAGGCGCGTGGGAGGAAAATGAACGTTATGTGGGTCACGGATGGCCCCCCGAATGTCCTCCAGCCTCAGCGTGCCGTCTGGCTGAACAGGCACAGTATAGGGATGCACGCCGCCCAGCGCAGCCACGCTGCCGACCTCATAACCAAAAGTATGCGCCTTATCTCCCAGGATAACCTCGTCACCACGCCCACAATGGGCCAGGATGGCGACCAGATTGGCCATTGTCCCGCTGGGCACGAAAAGCCCCGCTTCCTTGCCAAACCGCTCCGCCGAGAGCGCCTCCAGCCGATTGACGGTGGGGTCCTCGCCCAAAACGTCATCGCCGACGGCAGCACTGGCCATGGCCTCACGCATGGCCGGGGTCGGCCAGGTCACCGTATCACTGCGTAAATCAATGCGATCCATCATGATTCTCTGCGCTTTCTGGTTGCGCCTCCGCCCGCGCCAGATAGTAAAGCGAACCGGTAGAAATGACAAGGGTAGCCGTGTGGCAGGAGGCACTTTACAATCAAGATAAAGCTGCCTCAGTCAGCAGTCGCATGCCATGCCCACAACGATCAGTCTGCAACATATCACCAAGGTCTTCAGCGGCGAAGAACCACCTACAGAAGGGGGCCTTCTGCAGGTGGTCGGCAAAGCGGTGGGGCTGAGCCAGGGTAGCTCACCACCCTCGGCCTCACGATTGCCGGAGGACCCCTCTCGCGTGCGCGCCCTGGACGACATCACCCTCACCGTGCGGCCCGGCGAAATCCTGGGCGTGCTGGGTCCCTCCGGCTGTGGCAAAACCACCCTGCTTCGCATAGCAGCCGGGCTGCTGGAGCCTACCAGTGGCGAAGTGCGCTACGATGGAGTCCTGCTCAGCGAGATCCCCCCGGCGGAGCGCGGCATCGGCATGGTCTTCCAGAACTACGCCCTGTACCCGCACCTGCCTGGCGAGGAGAACATCGGCTTCTTCCTCCGGCTCCGCAAGCGCGAACATGAGATCCCCCAGCGCATCCGCGACATCTCCCGGATGATGAACATCGACCTGGATCCGCTGCTGGCCCGCAAGCCGCCTACCCTTTCCGGCGGGGAACAACAGCGGCTGGCCATTGCACGCTGCCTGGCGCGAGACCCCCGCGTTTTCTTCTTTGACGAGCCTTTTTCCAACCTGGACGCCAAGCTACGCACAAGCGCCCGTGCAGAACTCAAGCGCCTGTTGCAGCGCTTCAGGGTGACCAGCATTTACGTCACCCATGATCAGACCGAGGCCATTGCCCTCTCTGATCGCATCGCCATCCTGCATGAGGGACGGCTGGTTCAGGTGGGAACCTACGACCAGCTCTACAACATGCCCGTCAACACCTTCGTCGCCGGATTCTTTGGCAGCCCTCCCATGAACCTGTTCTCCGGCCACGCTGAAGGCAGCAAATGGGTGAGCGCGTGGTTCGAATGGGCGCCGATAAGGCCCGATCTGGAAGAAGACACGCCGATTGTGCTGGGCATACGCCCGGAGCACTTCGTCCTGGACGAAAAGGGGCCAATTGAGGTAGTGGCTGAACTGGTCGAGCCGATCTTCGGTGAGCGCGTACAGCTCATCTACGCCAGAATCGGCCCCAGCACCAGGGTCACGCTGCGCCTGCCACTCGACACAGCGATCCGGCGAGGTGACCGTCTGCGCCTGTCCATCATCGCCGAGCAGGTCCACCTGTTCGACCAGGAAACCGGGACACGAATCGGTTAGCGGGCCTCGAAGGAAACGTAAGGGGCGATCTCCTCCAGAATGGCGGGGCCAATACCGGAGACGTTGCCCAAGTCGTCCAATGCGCTGAAGGGACCGTTGGCCTCGCGGTAGGCAACTATGCGCTCGGCCAGCGCCGGACCAATGCGAGGCAACTGCTCCAACTCTTCCACTGTGGCCGTGTTCACGTAGACGATTCCGCTATCGTTGGGCGTGGGCAGGGCGACCTCCGGCGCAGCACTTTCGTACACATGCACCTGATCGCCGTCCCGCAGAAGCTGGGCCAGGTTCACCCGCTGGCGGTCCGCGCCGGGGGCAAAGCCGCCCGCCGCCTCGATGGCATCCAGCACACGGCTGCCAAAAGGAACAGTCACCAGGGTTTCCGGATTACGAACCGCCCCTGTCACGTAAACTTGCAGCGGCCCCGGTGTTGGTGAAGGGCTGGGCGTGGGGGTGGGCGCGGGCGTTGCCGTCGGCGGCGGAGGGATGATGGTAATCGCGGTGGGCGCGGGCCGCCGCAGGACAAACACCGCGCCCCCGCTGACAATGGCCACAAGCAACAGGAACGTCAACACGTGCCGGTAGCGTTCAAACCAGCGCATGAGCATAGTTGGACATCCTGCCCGCAGCCCAGGTGGACGTGGGCCTCAGCGCAAGTAGAAAAGCAGGAGCCACAAAACAGCACAAACAAGGCAGACCAGCCCCACAGCCCCAATGACGGCCACAAGGGCGGACCAGGTCAGCAGCCCGCCAGCCAGGATTTTGGTCAGCAGCCCGACCGCTTCCGGCACTTCGGCTGCGTCTGCATACTCCGTCGGCGCTCCCACAAACTCAGGCTGTGCCTCGCGCCGTTCCGGAGATGTCTGCGATGTCCTGGAGGACGCGGGCTGATCAGGCTGTTCGTGCAACACGCGCTTTGCAGCTCTCCGGTATGCTCAGGCACACAGGCGCAACATCAGTACTTTTTGACCAGGCTTCGATAGACTGTTGGCTGGCGCGACTGCAAAGTCTGGAACTCCTCACGGTAGCGCCGCACCTCATCCAGATCAATGCGGGCCACGCAGTAGCCTTCCAGGGGTTGCCCGGTCTCCGGATCGACCTCGTCTGTCAGCGAAGCGTATATCTGGCCGCGTGGGCCAACGACCATGCTCTCCCCACCGAAGGTAAGCGTAACGTCCTCACCCACACGGTTGGCCGCTGCGATGAAAATGGCGTTCTCGTAGGCGCGGGCACGGACGTAGGTCCGCCACTCGTCGATGGCGCTGGCCTCCCAATTCGCCATCACACAGATCAGCTCGGCCCCATCCAGGGTCAGCGAGCGGGCCACCTCCGGGAAGGCCAGGTCCCAGCCGAGCATCAGGCCAATCGCCCCGATCTCAGTCTCCAGAACCGGCACTTTATAGCCCTCGCGGAAGGCCATCCGCTCCTCACCACGCAGGTGAATCTTGTTGTAGGTGTCAACCAGCTCGCCGTCCGGCCCAACGAGCACTGCCGAATTGTAGAGAATGCTTTCCACCTTCTCCTTGGTCACCATCCCAAAGGCAATGTAGACGCCGTGCTCGTTGGCGCGCTGGGCCATCAGATTGATGGTGGGGCCGGGCACGCGCTGGGCGATCTCAGTAAAACGCACGCCCAGCTCATAGCCACTGGTCGCCAGTTCCGGGAACACAATCAGGTCCACCCGTTGTTGTGAGGCAATGGTGGAGACAAAATCCGACATCTTGACCAGATTTTCCTCTGGCTCGCCCAGCATAGGCTTCATCTGGACTGCGGCAACTGTGATCTCGCGCATGGATACTCCTCAATTCTCCAGGGCAGGAGAAATGGCTGTTGTGAAGTCGGTGCAGACAACCGCTTAACTGTATATGGGAAGCGTTGATCGTGCAAGCGATGCTCAACGCTGGTCGATGTAAGCATCCACGCCAATGGCTTGGGCCAGGGCCAGGGCCGCCTTTTGGGCCGGCGTGGTGGCCGTATCTGGATAGAGCAGGTGCGGGCGGCGCTCGCGCTTCTTCCCCTTGAAGTGGTCCACCGCGATCTCGCCTTCGGTCACCTCAACATGCCCAATGGTCACGTAGGCATCCTGGGGCTTAAGACGGCGCTCCCTGCCGAGCTTCTGGCGAGCCTGGTGCAACAGCAAGTGCAGCCAGGCCTCGTGGGTCATCGTGTCCGGCTCGCCGTTACGCCCCCGGTGCTTCTGTTGGGCGACCTGGGTGACCACAACCGCGCGGACCTCTGAGAAATCGTAGGCTTCCACCACATCATTGGTCAAATCCAGATGACGCCTGACCTGCCTTGCCTGCGTATCAACGACCACAGCCTCCGTGCGCAGCAAGGCCATCGTCTGCCGCAGGGCGACATAGATCAGGCCCACCCCGATCAGGATGCCCAGATAAGGCAGGCCAACCGGCTGCACAGGCGCGTAGGGACTCTGAAGTGTCAGGACCGAGATTGAGATAAAGACAATGCCCAGAACGATCCGGAAGGCAATCCGCATGACGGCCCCCAAAGACCAGACTCCCGTCCGAACCCACTGCAACCCCACATCGACAGGCCGCAGGAGCCAGCCGCCCACATTAAGCGGCAACTGGATGGCCGTTTCGGGACGTTGCCGCATCACCCGAACGACGCGCGGAGCCTCCTCGCCAGCCCGCTCCGCCACGTGTCCGCTCTCTGGAGAGGCCGCCCGCCGCCCATCCCGCACCGCAGGGTGCTCAGGCAGGGTGTGGGGGACCAGCTCAGCCAGGGTAGGCGCGGCCTGCCTCGCCCAGCCTTCCCGATCCGCTTCCGCCGGGGAGGCCTCATCGGCAGTCAGGCTGGCCGGGGCCTCCTGGGCAGGCGATGCAGCTTTGGGGGCTGCGCCCGCCGGAGGCGCTTCAGCCGGGACGATCCCGCCGACTTCAGATGGCAGCGAGGCACGTGTCACGTCCGGGTTCAGCGGTCCTGTAGCCGGGGCCATGTGAGGCGCCTGCACCAACCGGAAGGGGCGTTCGATAACCGCCGCCAGGCTTGCCCCGGCCTTCCCGGCCTGGTCCGCAGCCACCGTCCCCTGGTCATCCGGCCACCGGGCCAGCTCACACCAGCGCCCGCCGCGCTCCCTGGCCAGGTCAGGTCCCAGCAGGAGGCCCAGATGCCACGCACGGTCGGCGCGCGACCAGCCAACGATCACCTCCCTGACATCCCGGACCCCCAGGCTGCTACTGGCAGGCAACCGGCGGGCCTGCGCGAAGGCTGGCTGGTAGATCAGCGTCGCAGCCCCGGCAGCGGCAACCAGCAGGGGGCGCTCGTTGGGCCTGCCGTTCGTCAACTGCCAAAGCCCGCGCCCGAACACGATGACCAGATTGTCAGCGGCTTTGATTGTTTCCATACAGAGAGACCACACGGCCTAGCGTTTCTGCGTCCAATGCCATACTCCCTATAGTACCGCGAGCGGGGGGTATCGCCAATGGCCGACCGGCAGCATTTCCTTCACCGGCCATGACCCCGCTCAGAAGGCCCGGGCCAGCAACAGGCGCTTTGACGACGTTCATTTTGCTGATACAATCTTTCTTGGAACCTTCTTAGCCGGAGAGGAGGTATGGCCGAAGATTCGAAAAGCAGCACGCTAGACGACATAGACAGGCGCATCCTGCGGATATTGCAGACCAACGGCCGCATCAGCAACGCCGATCTGGCCCGCCACGCCCAACTTTCTGCACCGGCCATGCACGCCCGCATCAAGCGGCTGGAACAACAGGGCTACATCCGCGACTATGTGGCGCTCCTGGATCGGGAAGCCGTGGGCTTCGACATGCTTTGTTTCATTCACGTCAGCCTGCAGGTGCACCAACCCGAAGCGGTTGAGCGCTTCCGCGACGCCATCCGCCAGTTGCCGGAAGTCCTGGAATGCCACCACATAACGGGCGAGTACGACTACCTGCTCAAGGTCGCCATTCGCAACCGCAAAGACCTGGAACGATTCGTTATGAAACAATTGACGCCCATCCGTGGTCTTGCCCACATCCGTACCAGCGTCGTGCTGAGCGAGATCAAATCCACCACTGTCCTGCCTCTGGAGCCATAGGGAAAAAATAACAACATCTCTTTTGTGGCAGCTTATCAAGGAGAAGGCACATGACCTCTACCAAGCCTCAGACGATGGGCCAGCAGTTCGGTCGCCGCTCGTGGGCAGAACCCTGGAAGATCAAAATGGTCGAGCCGATCCGGCTGATCAGTCGCGAGGAGCGCGAGCGGGCCATTCAGGAGGCAGGATACAACACCTTCCTGTTGCGCTCGGAGGACGTGTATATCGATCTACTCACGGACAGTGGCACCAGCGCCATGAGCGATCGGCAGTGGGCAGGCATCATGCTGGGCGATGAAGCCTATGCGGGCAGCCGCAACTTCTACCATCTGGAAGAGGCCGTGCAGACCTACTACGGATACCGCCATCTCGTCCCCACCCACCAGGGGCGTGGGGCCGAACACCTGCTCAGCCAGGCGCTGATCAAAAAAGGGCAGTACGTGCCAGGCAACATGTATTTCACCACTACCCGCCTGCACCAGGAGCTGGCAGGTGGCACTTTTGTGGACGTGATCATCGACGAAGCACACGACCCCACCAGCACGCACCCCTTCAAGGGAGACATCGACCTGGACAAGCTGCAAGCGCTGATTGAGCGAGAGGGCGCGGAGCGCATCGCCTATATCAGCCTGGCAGGGACGGTCAACATGGCCGGAGGGCAGCCGGTCAGCATGGCCAATGTGCGCGCCCTGCGCGCCCTGTGCGACAGATACGGGATTCGCATCTATCTGGACGCCACGCGCATGGCCGAAAACGCCTTCTTCATCCAGGAGCGGGAGTCCGGCTACGCCAACAAATCCATTGCAGAAATCCTCAAGGAATTCTGCAGCTACACCGATGGAGCCTGGATGAGCGCCAAGAAAGATCACCTGGTCAATATTGGGGGCTGGGTTGCGGTCAACGACGAGGCGCTCTTCGACCAGTTGCGCAACCTGGTGGTCATCTACGAAGGGCTGCACACCTATGGCGGCATGGCCGGGCGCGACATGGAAGCCCTGGCCATCGGCATCACCGAATCCGTGCAGGATGACCACATCCGCGCGCGGGTGGGCCAGGTGCGCTACCTGGGCGATCTGCTGGCCGCGTGGGAAATTCCCGTCGTGCAGCCCATTGGCGGGCACGCCATCTTTCTGGACGCCAAACGCTTCTACCCCCACATTCCCCAGGACCAGTTCCCGGCCCAGACGCTGGCCGCCCAGCTCTACCTGGATTCGGGCATCCGGTCGATGGAGCGCGGCATCGTCAGCGCCGGGCGCGACCCTAAGACAGGGGACCACTACTACCCGGCCCTTGAGCTGGTGCGGCTCACCATACCGCGCCGTGTCTACACACAGGCGCACATGGATGTGACCGCCGAAGCCGTGAAAGCCGTCTTTGATGCGCGGGAGCAAACACGCGGTTTGAGGATGGTCTACGAGCCTCAATACCTGCGTTTCTTCCAGGCCCGCTTCGAGCCACTTACATGACCGATCAGACCAGAGATGGTCAAACGCGGCCCATGGCTACCTTCCCATGGGCCGCCTTGTTTTCATTGCAGGGGGCGATTGGTTAAACTGTGGGGGGTTCGTCCTCCGGAACACTGGCGGCTGAGGGGTGACTGATCATGAACGAAAACGTGGCTGTCCCTGTTGGCATTGCCGGCCTGGGCACTTATTTCCCCAAACGGGTAGAGAAGGCAGCCGAGCTGGTGGCGCTTACCGGCATTCCTGAGGAGATTCTGCGCGAGAAAATGGGCATCCGGCAACGCCATATTGCCGGGCCGGAAGAAACCACCACCGCCATGGCCACCCGTGCCGCCGAGCGCGCGCTGGCCCAGGCAGGGGTCGATCCCCAGCAGGTAAACCTGGTGATCTCGCACGGCAGCGAGTATAAGGACCATCTCGTCTGGAACGCCGCCGCCAAAATCCAGCACAACATCGGCGCAGTCAACGCCTATGCCTTTGAAATGTACGCGCTGTGTGCGGGCGCTCCCATCGCCATGCACGCCGCACGCAGCATGATGCAGGCTGACCCACGCCTGGAATACGTGCTGCTGGCCGCCGGGAGCCGGGAGAACGACCTGGTCAACCTGCGGAACGAGCGCGCACGCTTTATGTTCAACTTTGGCGCTGGCGGCGGAGCTATGCTGCTCAAACGGGGGCAGGAGCACAACCAACTTCTGGGCGCGGCTGCCTTCACCGACGGCAGCCTCTCCGAGACCGTGATCATAAGCCAGTCCACAGAGGCGGTTGGCGAAGGCCCCCTGATGCTGGGCGATCTGGGCGGCAGGCTGGACGTGCAGAACGGCGAGTACATGGCCGAGCGCCTGGGCAAAACATCCCTGGCCAACTTCGTCAAAGTGATCGGCGAAGCGGTTGCGCAGAGCGATGCCACGCTGGACAAAGTCCGCTTCCTGGGCATCACCCATATGAAACGCTCCTTCTACCTGCAAATCCTGGAAGCCATCGGCCTGACGCCTGAGCATTCCGTCTACCTGGAGGACTACGGGCATATCCAGAGCGTGGACCAGGTCCTGGCCATTGAGCTTGGCCTGGCCCAGGGCAAAATCAGGCCCGGCGACCTGATCGTGCTGGCCGGGGCCGGGACCGGATATACCTGGAGCGCGATTGCCGTCCGCTGGGGGTAAAGCGCGCCACACTGGCGGCCAGGAAAGCCAGGAAATGCCCTTTTACCTCAGTTTGGTTTATAATGCAGTTAGCCCACACGCCATGTTACACTGCCCATGTGCCGTCGTTGGGCCAAACGGTGTGTCAGCCGTCTGCCAGGGGATGCATGACGCCAACCCGGCAGCCACCCGCATCCACAGCGCTCAATCCGTGTCACGCCCTGCCCAAGGGGGTGCAAGTTGGAACCGCAAAAGTCTTTCTACGTGACCGATTGGCTGGACAGGCGCGCCAAACTGACAGCAAACCGCATCGCCCTACAGGACACCATCACCGGCAGAGAAATCACATATCGTCAATGGAATGCACAGGCCAACCGGACGGCGAACTTTCTGCGTGCCCTGGGTGTGCAGCAGGGCGACCGGGTGGCCGTCTACGCCACGAACAGCGTTGAATACCTGGATGTCTGGCACGCCTGCGGCAAGATCGGGGCCATCCTGCAGAACCTCAACTGGCGGCTGGCTGTTGCCGAGTTACAGCGCCTCCTGCAGGACGCCGAACCGGTGACCTTGCTCTATTCCGGCGAATTTGCCGAACAGGTGAACGCGCTCCGCTCTCAGGTCTCCAGTGTGCGCCACTTTGTCGCCTTTGACCAGCCCGCCGCCACACAGGACAAGCGCCTGGCCGAGCGCGAGCATTTCCCCGCTACGCTGGAGGACCGCCCCGACCTGCACCCCGACACCCCCTGGGTCATCTGCTACACCGGGGGCACCACGGGCCTGCCCAAGGGGGCCATCCTAACCCACGGCAACATGACCTGGAACAGCGTCAATACGGTGATGAGCTGGGGGCTGGACCAGGACGATGTGGCGATCCTGAACGCGCCCCTCTTTCACACCGGCGGCCTCAACGTCTTCACCCTGCCGTTAATCCATTGCGGGGGCAAGAACATCGTCTGCAAAGGCTTTGACGCGGACCAGGTCTTCGACCTGATCGCCCACCACAACGTGACCGTCTTCTTTGGCGTGCCCACCATGTTCATCATGCTGCAACAACACCCCCGGTGGGAGACCGCCGACTTCTCCCGGCTCAAGCTGGTTATCAGCGGGGGCGCTCCCTGCCCCCTGCCTATCTTTGAGAAGTTCTGGGCCAAAGGCGTCGATTTCAAGACCGGCTACGGCCTGACGGAAGCCGGACCCAATACCTTCTGGCTGCCCGATGAGGACGTTCGCCGCAAGCCGGGGGCTGTTGGCTTTCCCCTGTTCCACGTTGACGTGAAAGTGGTCCGCCCGGACGGGATGACCTGTGCCGCCGACGAGGTGGGCGAGTTGCTGATTCGGGGTCCCCACGTCACACCGGGCTACTGGAACAACCCCCAGGCTACGGCAGAGGCCATCGTCGATGGCTGGCTGCACACCGGCGACCTGGCAAAGCGCGACGCCGAAGGTTACCACACCATCGTGGGCCGGTTGAAGGACATGATCATCAGCGGCGGCGAGAACATCTATCCCGCCGAGGTGGAAAGCGCCATGCACGCCCACCCTGCCGTTGCGGAGGCCGCTCTCATCGGCGTGCCGGACGAAAAATGGGGGGAGGTCGGGCGTGCGATCGTCGCGGTCCGCCAGGGCCACACCCTTACCGCCGAGGAATTGATAGGCTTTCTGCAGGAGCGCCTGGCCCGCTACAAGATTCCCAAGTCTGTTGTCTTTGTGGCCGCGCTGCCCAAAACGGGCGCAGGCAAGCTGGACAAGCAGGCGCTCATCGAGCAATTCGGCCAAAGTTGACCGCTTCAGATACAATACACGAGCGGGAGGCGACGCGGACGCAAGCAAAAGGAGGGGGAAAAGATGCCAACTATCTCCGTTGGCGACCTCAAGATGCACTACCTGGAACAGGGCAGCGGCGACAGCGTGGTCCTCATCCATGGCAACACCTCCAGCAGTGTCTGGTGGGAGTACACGCTGGAGCGCATGGGCGACTCCTACCACTTCATCGCGCCAGACCTGCGCGGGCGCGGCGATACCCAGGGGCCGTCAGCAGACTGGACGGTCGAGATGCTGGCCAACGACGTACACGGCCTGCTGGAGGTGTTGGGGGTCAGGACAGCGCACTTCGTTGGGCACTCGCTGGGTTCGGATGTGGCGATCCAGTATGCGCTCGATCACAGAGCCAAAGTCAAGAGCCTTCTCCTGCTCAATCCCGGCTGGGTGGCGGGGGACATGCCAGCAGAGGTTGGCGACGAAAGCCGTGTCCAGGCCATGGTGGCGGACAAGAACCTGCTCAAGCTGGCCCTGCGCGGCATCGCCATGATGCACCCGGATGATGAGCGATGGGAGCGGCTGGAAGCGGCCAGCCTGAAACAGACCGACGAGGCCAGCCTGCGCGGCCCCGCCGCCCTGAAAGCCTGGGTGGTGGTGGACCGTCTGCACGAGCTAGCGGGCATCCCCACCCTGGTGGCACGCGGAGCGGGCGACCAGTTCATCGCCACCAAAGCGGTCTGCATGAAGATCGTGGAGAATCTGCCCGATGCGCAGTACGTGGAGATTCCCGCCGCTACCCATTCCCCAAACGTTGAAGCGCCGGACGCCTGGGTCGCTGTGCTGAGACAACACCTGGAAAGCGTCCGTTAGCTGCGGCTTGTGGAAGAGGCCGATCATGCCCCGCCATGCACAGATCATCAGCACCGGGCGCTACGTCCCCGCCAAAGTCCTGACCAACGCCGAGCTGGATGTGCTGCTGGGAGAGCCAGTGGACACGTGGCTGATCGAAAATGTCGGCATCCGCGAGCGACACCTGATGGGAGAGGACGAGACGACGTCAGACCTGGCCGTCTACGCGGCACGGGAGGCGCTGCAAAAGGCGGGGGTAGCCCCAGAGGAAGTGGACCTGATCATCCTGGCAACAGACACGCCCGACTACATCTCTCCCGGCACTGCCTCAGCGGTGCAATACAAACTGGGCGCGCGCAACGCAGGGACCTTCGACCTCAACAATGCCTGCGCGGCGTGGGTGACCGGGCTGGACATTGCCAGCAAATACATCGCCACCGACCGGGATTATGACTACATTCTGGTCATTGGGGCTTACGGGATGACCCGTTACGTGGACTGGACGGACAAGCGCACCTGCACGCTGTTCGCCGATGGCGGCGGCGCGGTTCTGTTGCGAGCCGGGGACAGGCCGGGCTTTCTGGGAGCCAATATGATCGCTGACGGCAGCTACTACGACTACATGGGAGTCTACGTCGGTGGCACGGCAGCCGTCACCGGCGGGGACGGCCCCACCCCCCGCCAGCGCTTGCAGATTCAGAAGCGCTTCCCGCCGGATACCAACAACAGGTACTGGCCGCCTCTGGTGCGCGACCTGATGAAGAAGATTGGGCGGCAGGTCAGCGACATCGACAGGATTTACTTCACGCAGCTTAACCTGCGGACCATTGAGGCCGTGATGCAGGAACTTGGCCTGCCGATGGAAAAGACACATACCATCATGGATAAGTGGGGATACACGGGGTCGGCCTGTATGCCGATGGCGCTTGATGACGCCCTGGAGCAAGGCAATGGCCCACAGCCAGGCGATCTGGTGGTGTTCTGCGCCAGCGGGGCCGGGTTTGCCATGGCCGCCGCTGCGTTTATCTGGGTCTGACAGCAGGGGATATCGATGTACATAGGCGATACACTGGGCCGCCGCGCCATCTACACACCGGACCATCTTGCCATAGTAGACGCGGGCAAAGAGCCACACTGGATGTTCACCTACCGTGAAATGAACACGCGGGCCAACAGGCTGGCGAACTGGCTGCGCGACCGGGTCGGCATTCAGAAAGGCGACCGGGTCGGCATCATCGCCCGCGACGGCGTGGAATACCTGGATGCCTTCTTTGCCTGTGGCAAGCTGGGCGCGCTGCTGACCTGCTTCAACTGGCGGCTGCACTGGCGAGAGCTGCTGCAACTGGTCCAGGACACCACCCCAAAGGCGTTGATTTACTCCGATGACTTCAAGGACAGCGTGGCCCAGGTCGCAGCCAATGCAGAGGTGATCACCCACTACCTGCACCTTGAAGGGGAAGGCATCCCCGGCAGCGCCCACTTCGAAGCGGTGTTGCAGACTGCGCCCGCGACCCCGGTCACCACTGAAACGGTGGAGGCAGAGGACACCGTAGCACTGCTTTTCACGGGCGGGACCACCGGACTGCCCAAGGCCGCCGCCATCAGCCACCGCATGATCGCCTGGAACACGCTGAATACCATCATCCATGACATCACTCACGGCGACATCACGGTGAACGTCTTCCCCATGTTTCACACGGGGGGGCTGCTGGTCTACACCACCCCGCTGCTGATCCTGGGCGGCACCGTCGTGCTCACACGCCGCTTCGACCCGGAGCAGGTGCTGGACCTGATTGAGCAGTACCGGGCAACCTTCTTTGCTGGCGTGCCCACCATGTACCAGATGCTCACCACGGCCCCCAATTGGGAGCGCGCCGATCTGAGCAGCCTGCGCTTCTGCACCAGCGGGGGCGCTCCGCTGCCGACCCAGTTAGTTGAAAAGTTCCGGGACGAAAAGGGGGTGCGCTTCAAGCAGGGCTTCGGCATGACCGAGTTCGGCCCCGGCATTTTCGCCCTCGCGCCGGAAGACGCTATCCGCAAAGCAGGGAGCATTGGCCGCCCTAACTTCTTCGTCGATGCGCGCATCGTCGACGACGATAACAACGCCCTCGGCCCCCACAAGGTGGGCGAACTGGTCCTCAAGGGGCCATCCATGTGCTCCGGCTACTTCAACAACCCCAGGGCCAGCGCCGAGGCGGTCGATGCGGCGGGGTGGTTCCACACGGGAGACCTGGCCTACTACGACGAGGAATGGTACTTCTACATCGTGGACCGCAAGAAGGACATGTACATCAGTGGCGGGGAGAACGTCTACCCGGCAGAGATCGAGCAGGTGTTGCACAGGCATCCGGCAGTTCACATGTGCGCCGTCATCGGCGTACCCGATCCGAAATGGGGAGAGGTGGGCAAGGCCTGTGTGGTGCTGAAGCCCGGCGCGCAGGCCACCCCAGAGGAGTTGCTGGCCTACATGCGGGACCACCTGGCAGGCTACAAAGTCCCCAAAACGGTGGAGGTTCTGGATGCGCTGCCCATCTCGGCGGCGGGCAAGATACTCAAGCGGGAATTGCGCGCCCGTTTCACAGGCGAGTGACCATGCCTCACATCAGCGTAAACGGGGTCGAGCTTTACTACGAACTGCACGGTCACGGCGAAGAGGTCGTCGTGCTCAACAACGGTATCATCGCCAATACCAGCTCGTGGGCCTACCAGCTACCGGCGCTGACGTCGCACTTCCGCGTGCTGCTGTACGACATGCGCGGGCAGGGTCAGTCGCAAAAGTGGGCGGCGGGCGACCCCGACTATACGTGGGAGACCCACGCCGATGATCTGGCCGCGCTGCTGGACGCACTGGACATCGAGATGGCCCACATCGGCGGCATCTCCTATGGCGGCGAGCTGGCGCTGGTCTTCGCGCTGCGCCACGGGGCGCGCTGCCGCAGGCTGTTCGTGGCCGACTCCGTCAGCGAGGTGCGCCCCCGGCTGCGCGCCATCGTCGAAAGCTGGATACAGGCCGCCGAGAGCGGAGACCACGAGCGCTTCTACCGCGCCACCTGGTTCTGGAACTTCAGTGAAGCCTTCTTCGCCGAGCAATATGAGCGCCTGCTCAGCCGCATCGAAGCGGCCAGGATGCTGGACCTGCCCTCCGTGATTCGGCTGTGCCAGTGCTTCAACACGCTGAACATCACTTCTCAGTTGGGCAACATTCGCCAGCCGACCTGCGTGCTGGTGGGCGAGCAGGACGCCCTGAAACCCACACATTACGCGCAGATCATCGCCGAGAGCGTGCCCAATGCCGAGCTACATATCCTGCCGGGGGCCGGTCACGCCTCGTTTTGGGAAAAACCCCACGCTTTCAACACCGTTATCCTTGGCTTTCTCCTGAAAGCGCAGCCATGAGGAAGCGCCTTGCACAGGCTAACCAGGAAGGAAGGGAGACCCTTTGACACTTAAAGTGGGGATGACAGCCAGCCGAACCAAAACGATCACGGCCCAGGACATCGAGCTTTTCGCCCAGGCCTCCGGTGACAGCAACCCGGTGCACCTGGACGACGATTATGCGGCCACCACCATCTTCAAGCGGCGCATTGCGCAGGGCATGCTCACAGCCGGCCTGATTTCGGCAGTGCTGGCCAACGATCTGCCCGGCCCGGGGACCATTTATCTGAGCCAGAGCCTGCAATTCAAAGCGCCGGTCTACCCTGGGGATGCGATCACAGCCACCGTGCAGGTGACCAAATATCGTGAAGACAAGCGGATTGCGACCTTCCATACCACCTGCACCAAGCAGGATGGGACACTGGTGCTGGACGGCGAGGCCGTCGTCATCGCGCCGCAGAGGTCCTGACCGCAAGGCAGCCGACCATTTGAAACGAGCAGGAGTAGAAAGGAGGCCTCCGAAATCGATCCCGCAGAACGACAGCAGACGTGTGCGAATGAATAAGTAGTTTTAGGGAGGAGATAACCAATGCAGCACAAAGGCCGTCTTATTTTGCTGGTTCTTGTCCTGAGCCTGAGCATGGCCGTCAGCGGCACGGCAGCCCAGGAAGACGACACACTCCGCATCGGTGTGCTCACCGATCACTCCGCCGTCCTGGCCCTGTATGGCTTCGAACTGACCCAGGGCTTTGAGCTGGGCATGGAATACGCCACCGACGGCACCATGGAAATCGGCGGACGCCCGGTGGAGATTCTGGTGCGTGACTACGCCAACGATGCCGACGTTGCCGCCCAACAGGCGCGCGAGTTGATCGAGGTGGAGGGCGTGGAAGTGCTGGTAGGAGCGCCAAGCTCCGGGGTCACCATCGGCCTGCAACAGGTCGCGCAGGACTTCGAGACGGTGCTGATGATGGGGCCTGCCGCTGCCGCCACCCTCACCGGCGAGTTGTACAACGACTACTCGTTCCGCGCCTGCCGCAACAGCTACCAGGACGCTTACGCCATTGCCAGGTGGGCTGTGGACAATGTGGGCGACACCTACGTCCAGCTTGCGGCAGACTACGCCTTCGGCCAGGCTTCAGCCGAAGCCTTTGAACTGGCCTTCACCGAGCTGGGCGCGACCTTCGTGCAGGATACGATCTTCGTGCCGACCGACACCACCGACTTCACGCCGTACATCCAGGAAGTGCTCGGTTCCGGCGCGGACGGCGTCATCACCACCTGGGCCGGGGCCAGCTCGATCACCCTCTTCCAGCAGTACCGGGAGCTGGGGGTCTTCGACCAGATGTACTCCATCACCGGCTTCAACTCCAACGACATTGTGCTGGCCTGGAGTGGCCCGGACGACATCGGCAGCGTGGGCCTTATCGTGTACCACTGGTCGCTACCCAACAACGAGATCAACGACTGGCTGCTGGGCAACCACATCCTGCGCTACCACGACGTGCCGGACCTCTTCACCGAATGCGGTTTCGCCACCGCGCAGGCCATCGTCTACGGCATTGAGCGCGCCATCGAGAACGGGGCCACGGCGGAAGACGCCACCCTGCCCGAAAACCTGATCCCGGCGCTGGAAGGCCTGGAATGGGACGGCCCCAAGGGCCACTATGTGCTGAGGGCCGAGGATCACCAGGCATTGGTCCCCATGTACGTGGCGCGCCTCATCACCCTCAGTGGGCGTTACCAGGCGTTCTACGAGCTGGTTGACGAGGTGTTGCCGGACGAATACGAGCTGCCCTGCCTGGCCCCTGATCGCTGCGGCTAGCAGGTCGATCCCGCTACAGTCAGGCCCCTGTTGGGGGAGGCGTGTACAGTGCGCCTCCCCCATGTGGAGAAAGCATGGTGCCTATGGCCGCTCCCATCCTGGAAACGCGCAACCTGCGCAAAGAGTTCGGCGGGCTGGTTGCCGTGGCGGATGTAAGCCTCCAGGTTGAGGCCGGCATGCTGCACGCCATCATCGGCCCCAACGGCGCAGGCAAGACCACGCTCTTCAACATGCTCAGCGGCAACCTGCCCCCCACCCGTGGCCGTGTGTTTTTTAGAGGGCAGGATATCACCGACGTGCCACTGCACCGGCGCGCCCACCTGGGCATTGGGCGCTCCTTTCAGATCACCAACGTGTTCCCCAACCTGACCGTGCTGGAAAACGTGCGGCTGGCCGCGCAGGCGACGGAGCACGACAGCCTGAAGTTCTGGCGTCATTACCGCCACTTTGACCGTTTCGTGCAGCGTGCGCTGGAGGCCCTGGCCCTGGTGGGCCTGGATGGCAAAGAGGGCCTGCTGGCCAGCCAGTTGCCCCACGGCGACAAACGCAAGCTCGAACTGGCCATCATCCTCGCCTCTGACCCGGAGCTGCTGTTGCTGGATGAACCCACCGCCGGCATGGCCTCTGAGCAGGTTCCCGAACTGATGGAGACCATCAAGCAGATCAAAGCGACGGGTGGCAAGACCATCATGCTTGTCGAGCACAACATGAACGTGGTCATGAGCTTCTCAGATCGCATTACCGTGATGCACATGGGAACTGTGCTGGCCGAAGGCTCGCCGCAGGAGATCGCCGCCAATGAGGCCGTCCAGAGCGCCTACCTGGGCGAGTTTTACGGCGATCTGAGGACGCTCTCCGGCAGCGCCCAGGAGGTGCGATGACTCCCCCCACATTGCTGGAAGTCAGCGACATCCACACCTATATCGGCCAGTTCCACATCCTGGAAGGCGTCTCTGTCAGCGTGCCGGAAGGCAGCATCACCGTGCTGCTGGGGCGCAACGGCGCGGGCAAAACCACGACCCTCAAGAGCATCATCGGCCTCACGCCGCCCCGCCAGGGCGAGGTCCGCTTCAACGGACAGCCCATCCAGGGCAGGCGCGCCCACGCCATCGCCAGGATGGGCATCGGGTACGTGCCGGAGCATCGCGCCATCTTCAGCGACCTCAGCGTGGCAGAAAACCTCAAGATCGCCGAGCGCCGCCCAGGCGACCTGGACCGTAAGGCCGACCTTATATTCCACCTGTTCCCGGACCTCAAGCGGCTCTACCACCTGGGCGGCGCGAAACTCTCCGGCGGACAGCAGCAGATGCTGACCATCGCGCGCGCCCTGGTGCCGGACAACCGCCTGCTGCTTATCGACGAGCCAAGCGAAGGCCTGGCTCCGCTCCTCATCGAGCAAATGATGCACGCCATTCGCGAACTGAGCGCCCATACCACAGTGCTGCTGGTGGAGCAAAACTTCCGCATGGCCAGCCAGCTTGCGGACTACTACGTGATCATCGACGACGGTCGGTCGGTGCACAGTGGCCGCATGTCTGATCTCGTTCAGGATTCCGCCCTCGTCCATCGCTATCTTGGCGCAGCATAGGGGAGAGAGCGCCGTGACCGACCGCACAACTGACCTGTCTGCACCAGGTCTTCAGCCGGGGCTTCGTGCCCTGTCTGGACAGGGCACCTGGGTTTTTATCGCCGTCTACCTCGCTGCGCTCCTGCTTTACGGAGCCATCGACTTTGGGCTGGAGTCTACGGTGGTTATCCTTTTCTCCGGCCTGCTGCAAGCCATGCTGATCTTCATGGTTGCCGCCGGATTCTCCATAATCTTCGGCCTGCTGGACGTGCTCAACTTTGCCCAGGGCGGCTTCTTCATGGTCGGCGCTTACGTCGGCGTCACCGTCTACACCGGCATCCCTGCTGACGCCATGTCCCGCGAGCTGGCCTTCCTCCTCAGCCTGGGCGCGGCGATTCTGACAGGCCTGGTACTGGGGACGGTCACCGAGCTGGGGCTGGTCCGCCCCCTGTACGACCGCCCGATCTTCACCCTGCTCCTCACCTTCGGCCTGTCGGCGGTCCTGCGCGAAGTGGTGCAGTTGATCTGGGGACCGGCCCCTCTGCCACCGCCCAATGCGCCAGCCTCGCTGACCCAGCAGTTCACCCTTTTTGGCCAGCCGTTTTCGGTGTATCGCCTGTTCATCATCCTCATCGGCTTCGCCATGATGTTTGGCGTGCTGCTGCTGCTCAAGCGCACCCGCATCGGCATCATCATCCGGGCAGGGCTGGAAGATCGGGAGATGGTCGAGGCGCTGGGCATCAACGTCCGCCGCGTCTTCACCCTGGTCTTCATCGTCGGGACGATGGTAGCCACCCTGGGGGGGATGGTAGTTACGCCCTTCCGTGGGGCCTTTCTAGAGATGGGGGACGAATTCCTGCTCTCCGCCATCATCGTCGTCATCATTGGCGGGTTGGGCAGCTATGAAGGGACGGCCATCGCCAGCATTATGGTCGGTCTCACGCGGGCGGTGGCGGCCATGGTCTCGCTGGAGTACTTTAAAGCCCCCGTTCTGGAGGAGCTTTCCATCCTGGCCGTGATGATCTTTGTCCTGCTGATCAAGCCGAGCGGTCTGTTCGGGCGGGAGGGTTAGCCATGCAGCGCTCAACATCACCCGGCGGCCTGAGCCTTGTGCGCCGCTTTGTCGCGGAGAACCGGGCATATCTGCTGACAGCAGCGGTGATGATCCTCTTCCCCTTCCTGGTCGCCTGGCTGACCGGCTCCGACCCAATGCCCCGCCGCCCGCGCGATGCCGGGGAGTCCTCGTTTTGGCAGAGCGTGCTGAGCCAGGTCTACATCTTTGCTATCCTGGCCATCAGCTACAACCTGATGTTCGGCTTCACCGGCGTGATCTCCTTCGGCCACGCGCTTTTTTTCGGGATGGGCGCCTACACAGTGGGCATCAGTGTCAAACACCTGGGGCTGGATTTCGGCATCGGCGTGCTCCTGGCCCTGGCCGTGAGCGGCCTGCTCGGCCTGATTATGGGGCTGGTCTCGCTGCGCATTAAAGGGGTGTACTTCGCCATTTTCACCCTGGCCTTCGCCCAGATTTTTTACGTGCTGGCCAAGAACCGCCTGCTGGTGGGTATCACCGGCGCGGAGGACGGCTTTTTCTTCGACGTGCCGGACTGGCTGAACCCCATCCCCAGGAATCGCCTCATCTTCTACTATGTGACGCTGGTCGCTCTCATCCTGGTCTTCATGTTTGTGCGCCGCCTGGTCAATTCGCCCACCGGGCGTATCTTCCAGGCCATCCGCGAGAACGAGCAGCGCGCCCAGACCATCGGGTACAACACCCTGGTATACAAGCTAATCGCCATCGTCGTGGCCAGCATGCTGGCCTCCCTGGCCGGGATGTTGCATGTGGTGCTCAACAACAAGCAGGCTTTGCCCGGCCTGCTCTACGCAACCTACACGGTCGATCCCTTGCTGGCCAGCCTGCTGGGTGGTGTCGGCACGTTTGCCGGTCCGGCCCTGGGCGCGGGCATCCTGCACCTCGGCGAAACGGTCCTGCGCGGGCTGACCATCACCATTGGCGAGACCGTCATCAACCTTGGTGGAAGCTGGGCCTTGATCCTGGGCATTGCCTTCATCGTCGTCGTGATGATCTTTCCGCAGGGCGTTGTGGGAACCTGGGCACGGTGGCGGCTACGCAGGCAGGCAGCGTCCCGTCCGCACAGGCCGGTCAGGGCGACAACGTCGCAAGACTGACAACAGGATAGGCCTGAGAAGCAAAAAGCCCGGAGACCTGCCGGGCGTTCTGCGCTGGCAACACCAACCAGCCAATGATCACAAACAGCCAAGTTGACCTGTAAGCCGCATTCTGTACCCTGCAAGGCAGGGCGGCGATCATCTATCTGGCCTCAACGTTACCGTCGAGGTCTTGCGGCCTACCCGGCGCTCAAACGAGACGGGCCGCCTCTCGCGCCTGTTTGGCCTTGCTCCCGATGGGGTTTGCCTGGCCGCTGCTGTCACCAGCAACGCCGGTGCGCTCTTACCGCACCGTTTCACCCTCGCTCGCGACATGGCGTCGCGGGCACTCTGCCTCTCTGTGGCACTCTTCCGTCGGGTCACCCCGCCTGGCTGTTAGCCAGCATCGTGCCCTGTGGAGTGCGGACTTTCCTCATCCTGACATTGCCGCCAGGACGCGATCGCCCGGTCAACTTGGCTGTGCAATTATTATACCATTAGGTTACCGGGGCATCCAGGCCATTTGTGCCCGGAGGCAGCAGCTTCTCCGGCCCTCCAGCGCGGTGAGGAGGCAGCTCCTCCAGGATCGACTCAAGGGTGACCAGTTGATGGTGGGCGTTATGCCACCAGATGGCCTCCGGGGCTGCCCGCAGCGCGGCGCGCAGGTCCGCCACAGCAGCTTCATAATCGGCCAACGCCTGGTAGGCCATGCCACGGTAGAAAAGCGCTTCGCTGCGGCTGGCATCAAGGCGCAGCACGGCAGAGAAGTCGGCAACAGCCAGCGCGGCCTCCTGCAGCTCCCGCCAGTACAGCAATCCACGCACGAGGTAGGCTTCGGCAAAGTCGGGGGCCAGCGCCAGCGCGCTGCTGAGCGCCGCCGCCGAAGCCTGGTAGTATTCCCGCCGTATCAGTCGGTGCCCCCAGAAACGCAACATCAGCGCCCGGCGGTACGCCCATCGCGCCCGGATGCGCCGCCATGGCGAGATGCGGCGCGCAGCGCTCATCCCGACCATCCCTCCCCAACATGCAAGTGAGCGCGGATCGCCCCATCTGAGGGACAACCGACAACTGCCATGTAAGGGGTGTTGTGGGCAAAGCCGACGCGCCCCGCACGATCTACCACAATCAAGCCGCCCTTCCCCCCGACGCGCTCCTGCAAAAGGGTGAGCGCCCACCCGGCAGCCTCCTGAGCCGTCATCCCGGCGGCTATGGCATCGGTCGCCGCCTTGCTCATCACCACCCGCATGATCATCTCACCGTGGCCAGTAGCCGATGCGGCTCCGCTCAGATTGTCAGCGTAGGCCCCGGAGCCAACCAGCGGCGAATCGCCCACCCGACCCGGAAGCTTAAAAGCGATGCCGCCAGTCGAAGTGGCAGCCGCCACATTGCCGAAGCGGTCCAGGGCAACCGCGCCCACGGTATCCGCCACACCCCGCGCATGTAACGCCTGCCCTTGCCGGGCCAGGCGCTGACGCTCCTGATAGTTGGCCACCTCGCGCGGGACAGTCAGCTCGGCCTGGCTGCACAGGCGCAGACCGATCTGCTCCGCAAAGCGCCGTGCCCCCTCCCCTACCAGCATGTTGTGCTCGGTATGCTCCATAATCCGGCGCGCCAGGGTGATCGGGTTGGCCACGCCACGCACGGCGGCTACCGCGCCCAGGTTGAGGGTCGCGCCGTCCATAATCATGGCATCCAGCTCGATCTCCCCCACACAGTTCAAGACGCTGCCCAAACCGGCATCGAAGACCGGATCATCTTCCATGGCACGCACGGCGGCCTCAACCGCATCCAGGGCAGAGCCGCCACAAGCCAGCAACGCCCATCCCGCATCAAACGCCCTTCGGCAACCGCTCAGATGCCGATCGTGTTCGTCTTCAGGGATGTTGCCTGCGCCACCATGCACGATCAAAGCGGGAGACACCATGTGCCATTCCTCACCCAAAAAGCCGGGCGCGGCGGAAAGCCCTCCGCCCCCGCCGCCCCGGCATCGAAGCCCTCTACAACACCGGCACAAAATACACGTCCGTCGGTTTGAACTTGCTGTTGCGCAAAAACCTGGCCTCCACCTGCTGACCGATCCAGTCCAGGCTGGGCGAGTCGATATCGAAGCCCAGCAGGCGGGCGAGGAGCAATGTATCGGCGTCCTCAAACTCGATCAGCCCCAAGATAAAGGGGGTCTGGGGCAGGAATTCCTCCGAGCCAAAATGACACACGGTAAAGGCGTGCACTGTGCCCGTCGTGGGGAGCACCACCCAGCGCGTTTCCTGGCCGCTGTACATATCGTGGCCGCGCGGCGTCGCATAGGTGTAGCCGGTCTCCGGGTCCTGGCAGCCCAGCAACACCGCGTTGGCCAGGCCAGCAAACCAGGGGGAATCCTGCGCGTAGCTGTGAATGTAGTCGATGGCGTAAGGCTGCTTGATTACAATCGGGCGCATGGTCTTGAGGCTGGCCAGCGCCGCCTCATCGAGTTCGGCTGGAAACGGCACATTGAACAGAATCTGGCCGTCATCTGTCTCAGGCATCTTCATCACACGGCTCATAGCGCATTCGCTCCAGATGTCGTTCAGTAACCCTTGCAGACAAAAAGCCTATGCCTCGGCCTCCAGGATGGAGACGGTGACATAGGTCCCGGTCCCGGCATGGCTGTGAATCGCGCCGCGCTTGGCATTCTTGATCTGTAGCGTGGGATCGCCAAAGTGCTGGTCAATAGTGCCCTGCAACTGCCACATGGCAAACACGCCTTGCATGAGACCGGTGGCTCCGACCGGATGCCCGCAGGCAATCAACCCACCGGAGGGATTCACCGGACAAACCGGCCTCTCCGGGAGGTTCAGGCCGTAATCCACCCCCGGCATGAAAGCCTTGCCGCTGGCGGCAAACGTCCCCCCTTCTCCGTAGCGACACAGCCCCATATCCTCATAGGTCTGGATTTCGCTGGAAGTATAGGCGTCATGCAGTTCAATGAAATCGAGCTGGTGAAGCGGATCGGTGATTCCTGCCCGTTCGTAGGCCAGCTTACTGGCCATCCGCCCGGCCCGGAAGGAATGCACCCCCGGATAGCGGAATCCCCTGTCCCACAGCTCCCTGTAATAGGCGCGTGTCTCAGCCGTATCTTCGTTCGGCAGAAGGTTGTGTTTGAGAAAGTCCTCGTAGCTCTGATGTGGACGGTCAGCCATGCGCATAGCGTCTGTCCCCCGCCCAATCGCGCTCACCCGCACGCGCGGCAGCCTGCGCCCGGCAGCCTTCTCCAGCCTGGTGAGGCCCTCGTCACTGCACAGGACCACGGCGGCAGCGCCATCACTCATGACGCAGATATCCAGGCGGGTCAGCGGCCAGGCAACCATCGGCGCGTCGCGTACGTCCTGGATGGTGAGCTTCTGTTGCTTCTGGCTGTAGGGGTTGTAATAGGCGTTGATGTGATTCTTGACGGAGACATGGGCGAGCTGCTCAACGGTCGTGCCGAATTCCTTCATGTGGCGGGTGACCATCATGGCGTAATAGCCAGTGTAGAAGCCGCCCACGGGGTAATCAAAGCTCACATCGGAGGCCAGGGCAATAAACTCGTTGCCCTTCCAGGTGTTGACATGGCTCATCGTCTCAAACCCGTAGGCCAGGCAGATATCCATGTCGCCGGAAGCCACAGCCTTCCAGGCCTCCTGAAAACAGATGCCGCCCGTCGCCCCGCCGCCCTCCACGCGATGGCCGGGCTTGGGGCACAGCCCCAGATAATCCTGCGCCATAATCCCCGCCATCAACTGGCGCGTGAAGTGGTCCGAGAAATAAGATGCAACGGAACCGTCCACCAGCTCGATGAACTGCCTGTGCTCCAGGCCGAGGTCCTTGATGGCGTAGTCGTAGGCCTCCTGAACAATCGCCTGGAACGTCTTATCGGGGCGTGCTTTGGTGAATTTCGAGACGCCGCCCGAAACCGCGTAAACCGTCCGCATGGCCTGTGCTGCCTCCTCAAACATTTTCAAGCGAAAACAAGCGCCATTATATCCTAACTGTGCACTTTGCTACGATCTGTATGTGAGAACTACACAATCCTCTGCTCAAGGGCGGGTAATCCACTCCAGCAGCGCGGCGGCAGCGGGCGACTCAGGGAGCGTGAGCAACTGAGGTAGCAACTGCTGGGGAAAGGCCTCCCGCAGAAAATGGAACCAGGCCAGGTTCTCACCACCGGGAAAGCCCGATCCACGTCCGGTGGGGTAAAGAAGCGCCTCCGCCTGCGCCACCCACTGCTCAGCGCGCGGGTCACCCCGCCAGATCGCCAAGCCAACCTGCCCCACCGCCATCCAGGCATCGTCATCTGGAGCATGCGGATAGAGCTGAGCGGAGGCCAGCCACAGGTCCGCCTGACCGGACAGGCCCACCTGCTCACAGGCCAGGGCCAGGATGACCCGCCTGGCCGCATAGGGGCTGGCCGTCAGCGGATCGGCGAGCAGGGCATCGCGTGCGCCGCTGGCATCACCGGCGTACAGCAGCGCCAGGGCACGGTCCACGCTGGAGGAAGCAGCGCCCCGCTCTGCTTCAAAAGCGGCCAGGGCCTGCTGCCGCAACGCTGTCTCCTGCCAGAAGGGATCACGCCGCCACGCCGGATGGAGGCCCAGCGCCTCCACGTAGGCATTCTGAGCAGCGTCCCGGTCGCCTGCAACCTCGTGGTAGCGACCCAGGTTCAGCCACAGCGTGGGACTCTCAGGCGCGCGAGCGATGGCCTCCTGCAAATCGCGCACGGCGGCGGTCGTATCGCCAGCCTGCCAGCGCAGAGCGGCCAGGTTGGCCCACCAGGGGGCGTAGACATCTTCCAGAGCCAGTGCTCGCTCCCAGGACGCAACAGCCTCCGCCAGTGCCGAGTCATCGCCCCGCGCCGCAGCAACCCCCAACACGTAGCCGCGCTGCGCCGGGTAGAGCGGCATGGCCGGGTCCTGGGCCACCGCCTGCGCCAGACGCTCCGCCCCCAAACGCCACTCTCCTCGACTGGCCATCAACAGGCCATCCAGGTAGCCCGCCCTGACGCCGTATGACCACCAGCCCGTCACCAACAGCAAGGCCCACAGGCCAGCAACAACCGCACCACGCCAGTGGCGCGCCCCCACCTGCACGCTCGACTGGGCATGGGCATTGCCCGTCGCCATGACCAACAGCATGATCCCCAGCAACGCGACGGAAGCCATCATCACGGTCATATCAAGCAGTTGGTGGGTAAGCAGGGCCGCCAGCGCAACCCCAGCAGCGGCAACATCCATTGTCGGGCGTGCTTCCCGCGCGGCATGCCACCGCTGCACCCAGGCCCGCCCTGCCACCACCGCCCCCCAGAGCAGAACAAGCAGGCCCGGCACGCCTGCTTCCGCCCCGACATGCAAGATCAAATTGTGGGCGTGGGAATGCGGGGTTCGGGGCGGGGTAGACTGGTGCAGCAGCAAGCCCCGCCCAAACGTGAAAGGCCCCGTGCCCGTCAAGGGGTGGGCCATGAACTCCGCCAGAGCGGCATCCCAGATCACCTGGCGGGTCTCCGGCGTGCGGCCCGGCTGGCTCACAGCACGCCAGGCCGCAGGCAGCAACAACACCCCTGCCAGGATCATCACGCCCACGCCGCCGAGGATCAGCGCCCGCTGGCCACGCTCCAGAGCGCGCCACCAGGCGCGCCAGGCGGGCAGCGAGGTGAGGCCGCGCCGCCACACCAACAACCCCAGCCAGCCCAGCCAGCCCACAACCAGCCCCAACCATGCGCCGCGCGACAGGGTCAGGAACAGCAGCCCGGCGCAGAGCAACAGATAGGCCGCCCACCCCAGACGAAACAGGAGCCTTTGCTCCTGGACAATGCGCCCCACGGCCAGGAGCACCACCACGATGAGCACACTGCCCAGCGCGTTAGGGTTGCCGATGATGCTGCCAGGCCTCAGCGGGACAAAGGGAACGGGAATCCCGGCAGCGGCGAGCCGCATCCACTCCACCAGCCAGCCCCGCACCTGCCAGTAACCGAAGAACAACACGGGAACCCCGGTCGCCAGGATGCCATCCGCCAGCCAGCGCGTGGGCATGCCATTGGCCACCAGATCGGAGAGCACGAGCCAGCAACCCAGAAACAGCCCCCAATACCACAACCCTATCGCCATCCGCCGCCAGGACTCCAGGTTGGGCAAAACAGCAATCACCACCGCCACCAGGCCAGCCAGCAACACGCGATCAAAGGGCGAGGAGGACCACTGCCACTTCCTGAGCCAGCGCAACCCCAGCCAGAACGCCACACCGATTGATAACAGCACCAGCGTGGCGCGGTTGATGGTCAGGTTGATCATGCCGTTGAACGTCCCCCCCAGCAGGAGGCTATACAAGATCACAGCCACGACCAGCAGGCGGGCGGCCCGCTCACGACCAGCTTGCACCGATATGCACCTCTGGCAACTTACACGCGCCAGACAAGCCTACACCGACCCCAGGCAAAACGCCACTGCGCGCCACCCGCCGGGCCAGCCAGGCACGTTCTGGATTTCGGAATAGAATACAGAGGATTCTGAGACACCGGTCAGTTGCGGCAAGGGCGGGTTTTATGCCTCCACGAACAGGACGCTTCCTCTGCATCGTACTGATGGCCTACTTCGTGCTGCTGGGTGGCACCATCTATACGGAGAACAACCCCATCCTGCGTGTGGCACATCAAATCCTGACGGCGCTCTTTTTGGGACTGTGGCTCCTCGCCCTGTGGCGGGAGCAGCGCCCCTTCCCCAGGACACCCCTGGACCTGCCACTTCTGGCCTATGCGGGTGTGCGGTTGATGGCTGCCCTGCTCTCCCTGGACCCCCGTGTCAGCCTGGAGGCGCTCTGGCAGACCTTCACCCATATCCTGGGATTCTATCTGCTGGTGGACGTGATGCGCCGTGGCAGACAGCGCCGGGTCATGGAAGGGCTGTTCGTGGTCGGTGGGGTGGTGGTGACCCTGAGTCTGCTTGAGCTGACTGCCTGGTATTTCGGCCTGCCGCTGCTGCCGCAGTTTGTGCAGGGCTGGCCCCAGGTCTTCGGCCTCACCCTGCCGCCGGTGACGCACAAAGTGGCCCTGGCGCTCAACGTCTCCACCTGGGTGGGCAATTTCTGCGCCGTGGTCATCCCGCTGGCCGTGGCCTGGGCCATGACGGCCCGCCAGCGCGATCTGCGCCAGGGTCTGTGGCTGCTCAGCGCCGGGTTGTCCGGAGTCCTGCTGTTCAGCGGATCGCGTGGGGCATGGCTGGGCATGGCTGCCGGCGCAGGCACGTGGGCGCTCATCATTCTATTGCAGGACGACGCGAGAATGCGCCTCCCCCTGCCACTGCAACGGCTGTTGAACCGGCGGGTGTTGCTCCTGAGCGCAACGATGGGAGCAATTGTGGCCCTTGTCGCCATCGGCTGGCTCACACTGCGGGCACCCCGCAGCGGCGACGTGAACCGCCTGGACCTGTGGAGCAGCGCCGTGGCAATGGCGCGCAACCACCCGCTGCTTGGCGTGGGGCCGCGACAGTACGCCGCCGCGCTGCGCGAATACGGAGCGCCGGAACTCTCCCAAAGCCAGGATCACCTGCTGACCGCCCACAACCTGCCGCTGCATACGCTGGCCGAGACCGGACTGGTCGGCCTTCTTGCTCTGCTGTGGCTGGGGGCTGCTCTTCTGCGCGCCTGGTGGCATGCCTGGCAGGGGGCGTACCCCGGCAGACGCCGCCGCCTGGAAGGCGGGCTGGCGGCCATCTTTGCCTTCGGCGTGCACAACCTGGTGGATACCTTCCCTCTGACGCCGCAGATGGTGCCCGTGCTGGTCATTGCCGCCTACGTCATTGCCGGCGGCACCACGCGACTGGAAGCCCTGCGCAGGCCAGCCCCCCGCCGACAGCGCGCACCAATCCTGATCCTGGCGGCTATTTTGCTGGTCGCTCAGGTGCTCTTCGTACCGGTTCATGCGGCGGAAGTAGCCCACGCCAGGGCATTGCGCGCCCTTGGCTCGAACGATCCGCGCGCGGCATTGGACCACACGCGGGCGGCCAGGGCCGCCGACCCCTGGCTGGCCTTTTACCCGATTGAGGAGGCTTACATCCTCGGCTGGCTGGCAGACGAAGACCCACAGGCCTTTTTGCAGGAAGCCATAGCAGCCCACGAACACGCGCTGAGCCTGAACCCGACCTGGGACCTGGGCTGGGGAAACCTGGCCGCCCTGTACGCCCAGCGTGGTCAACCGGACGCGGCCATCTTGGCGCAGGAAGCGGCCATCCGCTGGAATCCGGTCCCGGCGCGCTATGCCTTCAACCTGGGCAGATACCATGAGATGGCCGGACAAAGAGAGAGTGCCTTCCTGGCCTATCTAGAAGCGCTACAGCGTTCCCCGGACCTCGCAGCCTCCGGTTTCTGGACCGACCCCGCCCACCCCGAACGCATGGCCTTCTTATCCGACGCCATCGCACAACTCTCAGAAGCAGAACCGAAGATCGCGCTGCGCCTCTCGCTGGCGATCAGCGACTGGGACACGGCCACAGCGATCTTCCAGGCGCTTGATCCGAGCCTCCGATCACGCGGGCTGCTGCTGGACATGGCCCTATACGCAGCACGGCTCGGCGAGGACCCCGCCCCTTACTACGGCGAGGCGCTACAGATGGGAGGCGGCTACTCCTGGGAGGATTACCTGCGCCTGGCAGAAGTCGCACTCTGGAGCGGCGGCTCCCTGCATCCGCCTGGCCTCACTGCCGAGCAGGCAGCCCGCGCCGCACTGTTCCTCAGCGAGGGCCAGGCCAGCCGCGCCTGGTACATCCTGGCCCGGTTGGCCGAACAGGCAGGGGCGGCGGATGGCGAGATCGATGCCATGCTAGCCCGCGCAGTGCCCCCGGTAGCCGTTCCACTGAGCTTTGGCATCTCCGTGTACCGGCGTGTCGCCAGCTTTGACGAGCTGCCCCAGGCCCGCACGCCATACCTCACCTACTATCAGTACGAGCCGTGGCTCTACCTGGCCGAGCGGTACGCGGTTGCGGACGACCAGGAAGACCTGCGCCGTGTGTACGAGGCCCTGCTGCGCGTTGACCCCTATCTGTGGGAGATTCGGGAGCGGTTAGCTGCGCTGTCCGGATAATATGGCGGCCTATCCAGATAGGCCAGCCGCGCAAACATGCCGCAGCAGGCAAGGTTCACGTGCCCGCGAAGCTCAGCATCTTGCCTATCGTGCGGACCACGATCTGCAAGTCCAGCAGCAGAGATTGGTGCCGGATGTAGTACAGATCGTACTGAAGCTTGATCAGGTGATCCTCGGTCGTGCTGCCGTACCGGTAGCGCACCTGCGCCCATCCGGTCAGGCCGGGCTTCACTGCCAGTCGTGCCCGGTAAAAGGGGATCTCGGCGGTAAGGGCATCAATAAACTCCGGGCGTTCGGGCCGGGGTCCGATCACGCTCATCTCGCCGCGCAATACATTCCACAACTGAGGCACTTCATCCAGGCGGCTCTTCCGCAGAAAAAGCCCGACCCGCGTGATGCGCGGATCATGGGGGTTGGCGAAGACCGGACCGGTAGACCTTTCGGCATCTGGGACCATCGTGCGCAGTTTGATGATCTGGAACAGCCGCCCACCCTGCCCCATCCGCACCTGCCGAAAGAAAATTGGCCCCCGTGAATCAGCCCACATGACCAGGGCCAGCACGGGCAGGATGAGCGCAAAAAGCGCCAGGCCGACTACGGCCAGAGCGATGTCCATCAGGCGCTTGAGCACAGGATAAGGGTCGAAGATGGACGCCGTCTCTATGGGCAGGATGATCGCCCAATCCTTCCCCACGTGCTCAACCGGCACGCGCCCGGTCAGGCGCTCGTAAAGCAGGGCCATCGGCACAATCGAGATGTTGCGCTGGTAACAATCCATCACGCCCTGGAAAAGCTCGCCGGAAAGCTCGCAGGGCGTCGCCACGATCAGCTCGCTGACCCCATACCGCTGGGCCAGCGCCAGCATCTCCCTGCCGCTGCCGATTACTTCTATCCGCCCGACCGTTCGTCCCACCTCCTCGGACGAACCCACAATGCCCACCACATCGTACTGGCCCAGCGCATGCTCACGGATGGCCTGCGCGATGGCCTCCGCCCCCCAATCGGCCCCCACGATCAGGGCGCGCCTGCGCTCGCTGGCCCAGTCCATCAGATACGGCCTGGACAGCCGCCACAGGCCGATGAGCAGGAAGGAGGCAACCCCGTAGTACAGGATGAACAGGCGCGGCAAAGCATCGCGGGGAGAGAAAAAGAAGATGACCAGGTACACAACGAGCAACTGGAGCGTGATGGTCACCAGACGGCCCAGGGTAGCCCCCCGTGCCGGGGCAGGTCCCAGGTCATAGAAATCGTTGGCCGAGGCCAGCAGCAGCCACAACCCCGGCAGCAACAGGAACCAATAGGCTTGCTCCAGCACAAATGCCACATCGAACGGGCGTCGGCGGTCAACCAGCGACCAGATCCACAGGGAGATCAACACCGCAATCACAGTCGCCAGCACGTCGCCAAAACGCAGCAGGAAGCGGCGCTCAGAGAGGCGCAGTTGGGGGCGGCGTCTGCGAGTCGGCTTAGGTTCAAAAAACATGCTCGTTCCCCATCACCCGCCTTGCAAGGGGCGCTCGGCGCTACCGCCTGCCCACAGCCCGACACAAAGCAAAAGCGACAACCCGGATACCGCTGCCCCCACCAGCAGCGCATCCTGCCCGAAGGAGGGCGAATCCGGCGGGTCCGCCATCGAAATCAAGGTGGCGTCTTCCGGCAGCCCGGCCTCAAGCGCATCAACTGCCTCTGCATAAGCCTCCGGGACCAGCGGATCGAAGTTGTTGAGCATCGGGACGCGATCCAGCAGGTTGAGGTTGGGCAGCAACGAGGTTCTCAATTCCGGCCAGCGCTCCACGGCCACACGGTAATCGTCCAGGGGGAAGAACTCCTCAAACATCAGCCGACGCTGGGTGTCCTCCGTCATGTAGAACATCCCGGCCTCTGGCCCGCTCGGCACGGCAAATGGGCGGAAGAAAGCGGCGGGAACCGTGGGGTTCAGCCCGCGAAACGCCCAGAACAGATCGAAGGCAACGAAGACAAGCGCCAACGCTGACCATGCCAGGCGTCTGCGCAAGTGGCTTTCCTGAGGCTGTGCCAGACTCAAGGCCGCGCACAGGCTGACCAGGACGCCAAAGGACGCCAGTCCTCTGGACATGACGCGAAGCTCAGACATATCCCGCAACACGAGCTCCGTCGCGGCCAGCGCAACGACAGCCGTCCCCAAGCCTGCGGCCACCAGCAGTCGGCTCCAGAAAACCGCCCACCTGCCCGTCTGCCAGCCGTAAGCCACCCCTATCCCCGCCAGCATACTCAGGGCAAACACGGTCAAGACCAACCAGCGCACCGGCCCCTGAAACGCCGCAAAGGTCGGCACAGCGCGATACAGCAGCGGAAAAAGCGGGCCGTTCTTGCCCAGCGCGATCAAGAACGACACGGCGGCCATAGCGGTCCATAAAGGCACTGTACTCAGAACCGGGGGCCGCCGCAACTCCCGCCGCCGCTGAAACCAGGCCAGCACGGCGAAACCGGCGGCAAGAGTGGGCAGCAGGCCGATATAGGCCGCATCCTCGAAATAAGCGCCTTCTGTGAAATAGCTGCCATCGGCGGGCGTGCCAAAGATATTTGGGGAAAGCATATTCAGCGCCCGGACCGGAGAATAGCTGAAGTTCGTCACCCAGTTGTAGTCGAGTCCAGCCGCGCGATCCGACAGGGCGAGCAACTGCGCCGTCGGCAGGAGTTGCATCGCGGCCAACCCCGCGCCAAGCAGCACGGCGGCAACCACCCGCGCCCACGCGGCGACAGCGCCTCGCCCCGTCTGCAATTGCCAGCCCAGCCACAGGGCATAGACAGCCGCGCCGAGCAAGGCATAATAGGCAGTCTGGGCATGCCCCGCCAGCAGCAGCATCGCCACGGCCAGCGCCAGGGACACCATGTCCCGCGTCGCCCTGCAGGCCACCAGCCGATGAACGGCCAGAAACAGCCAGGGCAGCCAGGAAGCTGCCGCCACAGTGGGAAAAGAACCAAGCCGGGCAATCAGATAGCCGCCCAGGGCAAAGGCCAGCATGCTCACGCCACAGGCAAAGCCGGGGAGCGACCAGGCAGCCGCAAAACGCCACAAACCAGCCCCGGCCCAGACGATGTGCCCCACAGCCAGCAGATTCATGGCCGTGACGTGCGGCAGCAGCAGATGCAGCCAGTTTGGGGGGTAGAGCAGCGCAGATTGATAGTTCGCCAGCAGCGGCGCGCCGTTGCCGTTGTAAGGATTCCAGAGCGGGAGGCGTCCGGCCCGGATCTCGTCAAAGCCAAAGGAGCGCCAGGGGTAGAACTGAAGCGCGGGCAGCCCCCAAAAAAGAGTCTCCCCGCCCAACAACGGCCACAGCCAGGCCAGCAACACCAGAGTCAACAGCGCAAACGACAACCACGCAAGCGGGCGGTGTGACATCAGCCCTGGTCCTAACTGGAAAGCTCGTAGACCGTCACCCCATCGAACTCCACTTCATGACTGCTGATCTCGCCCAGGCGGGCATAACAGGCATCACTGCCCGTCGTTCCCGCGCCCAGGGCGCGCTCCTGCGGCCCCACAATCACGTAGCGCACCTGGTACTGCTCCAGCACAGCCTCACAGCGCTGGCCCAGATACCACAACTCGACCTGTGCGCGTTTGGTCCGGGCGTCCAAAGTCTCCCAGGGATGTCCGTAAACCACCCGCTTCTCGCCCCAGGCCGGTATCCACAGCCCGATATTCGGGCTGCTCAACACCACATCATCGGGCTTGCCGTGCCGGGCCAGCCAGCTCATCGCGTCCCAGTAGCCACGCTGAACGAGCAGGCGCTCCTCAAGGCCGGCCTGCGGATTGATCAACCCAAAGAGCGGAATCCCAAGGGCCAGGATATTGCTGGGTATCACAAAGACAAACAGGGCAATCAAGGCCGGGTATCGCCAACGCTGGGGCACCACGCGCAGCCAGTAGTCCTCCAGAGAGCGCACGGCGAAGAAGGTGATGGGGATGATCAGGCCGATCATGAAGCGGCGCTGCTGGTTGGACGGCCAGAACACAAGCACAAAGTTCACCACCAGCCAGATCAGCATGAGCTGGTCGCCATCTTCTTCAAAGCGCCGCACCGCCCGAATAATCCCCGGAACCCCGGCGAGCAGCAACAGCCCATAGGCCAGCACAACCAGGACCGGCGAAGCAGAGATGTTGCTGATCTGTGCGTTCCACGCGGCCATGACCGGGTTGAAGCGTAGCACGGCGTAATAATACGCCGCCATCAGCAGCGCGGGCGCGGCAAACAGAGTCGCCCAGCTAACCTCGAGCACGGGAACCCTGCGGTCCCTGACGGCATGCACCACAAGATACACCACCAGCGCCGCGCCAAGCCCCACCATGGCCTGCGGCTGCACCAGGCTGAGGACAAAGGTCAGCACAATGACCTCCAGCCCGCCGTTTGCCACATTTGGCGGCTCGGTAAAGTCAATGCGGAACACCCGCACAAAAGAGGCTGCCAGCAAAGCCAGCAGCCCTATGGCCAGCGGGAAGTGCGGGTTGGTATAGGCGCTGTAGAGGGGATAGGCTTCAGGAACCGTCAGGTCGGGGACACTGGTTACCCCAGGATCGAGCACCAGAGCCAGCCACCCCAGGCCGGAGCCTACCGACACCAGCCCAAAGAACAACCGACGCGGGCGGATGCGGGGCCACACGGTGGCCCCAAACTGGTACAGCGCCCCGAACATAAATAGCGTGGTGATCACACGGGCCAGGTGAAACATGACGATGCTGGAGACGCCGATCAAGCGAGCGGCGTGGCCCAGCAGCAGATAGAAGACGTTAATCACCGCGCCGGTATGGGCCTCTGGTGTGTGGGCAAAGTGGAATATCCACGCACCGCGCATGCCCTGCTCGATCTTCGCCAGGTACGTTGCGCCATCCTGGGGATTGGCCAGAATGCCCATGAACTGCCATTCTGTGGTGGTCGCATTGCTGGCCAGCGCCCAGGCGTAGGGCAACAGTGTCAGTGCCGCCAGTATCCCCCCGACTACAAACACCCAGCGCCACTCTTCCGGCGAGACGTGCGACGTTTTCAGACCCTGCATAGCAACTGTCCCCTCACCCCGGTTGCCGCCTGATTCTGGCACGTGTATAATGCGAGACGCTACAGGCTTTTTTCCCTAGCCATTGTACAACGATGCGCCACTTTGGGATACCGCATTATGAATCAAGCGCAGGCCCTCTACCACCTGCAAGCCATTGATCTTACCATTAGCGAGCGCCAGTCGCGCCTTGCCAGCGTGGAGAGGGCGCTGGGAGATGACAAACCCGTTATCGCTGCCGAACAGGCCCTTCAGCAGGCCGAGAAAACCCTGGCCCCCTGGCGACAGCGCGTGCGCGATCTGGAACTGGAGATCAAAAGCCTGGTAGAGAAAGCAACCGCAGCCGAGCGCCAGCTCTACAGCGGCAGTATTTCCAACCCCAAAGTGCTCCAGGACAGGCAGGATGAGCTCGCTTCGCTCAAGCGACGGCGGGCCAAACTCGAAGACGATCTGCTGGAAGCCATGATCGAGGTCGAAAATGCGCAGGCCGCCCTGGGCGAGGCCCAGGGAAACCTGGAACAGGTTCGCTCCGCATGGGAAAAGGACCAGAGCGACCTTGCCAGGGAGCAGCAAAGCCTGCGCGAAGCCCTGGAAGAGCTGAAGGCCCAGCGCGAGGCAGCGCTACAGCACGTCAACCCGGAAAGCCTGGCGGCCTACGATTCGCTGCGAGCCAGCAAACGGGGCCAGGCGGTGGCCCAACTGACGGGCAATGCCTGTAAATCCTGCGGAGTCAGCCAGACCACGGCTACCATCCAGCAGGTGCGCCAGGGCCGTGAGCTGATCTTCTGTAGCAACTGCGGTCGCATTCTCGTCCTGCTGTAAACCCGACAGGGAGGGCGGCATGTCCCAATTCCGCTTTGATCCACTCTCGTTCCTTGGCGGCTTCCTGGTGGGGACACTGCTGGCCTGGCTCATCTATCGCCTGCGACACTGGATAGCCGGGGTTCGACGCCAGGCCGCAGAGCGCGCCGAAAGCGCCCGCCAGTTCGCCACCCGCACAGCCGATGCCCGTTACCAACTGGACATCCTGAACTATTGCCGGCGCTATCATATCGCCGGAGACCGGCTGGATTTGGCAGAGATTGCCATCGAGCCGCGCTTTATCCCAGGGGTCAAACCCTACGACGCCACCGGAGAGCAAAGCCTGCGGGATGTGTTCCGCGTAGTCCCCATGATTCCTGAGTTCCCGGCCTGCTATGCACCGTTTAACATCCACACGCTCGGCATCAGCGACCTGGGGGCCGGGGAGCGCCATCTGACGCTGTTGGGGCGGCAGGGCAGTGGCCGCAGCACCGCGCTGGCAGCCATCGCCCTGTGGGCAATGGGCCGCATCACCTTTGCTCACCACCAGGCAGAGGATGTTGTCCAGGAAGCCATCGACCGGGAGGAAGCCCAACTGAGCGAAAAGGAGCGCCTGGCCCTCCGCCAGCAGCAGGCGGAAATGCAGGCGCGCGCCCTGGAACAGATCAGACGCGCGCAGGAGGAGACCGGCGCGGCCACCGACATAGAAGCCGCGCAGCAAAGATTCATCGACCTGCACCGGCTGATGCCCATTCTGGTCCATCTCAACGACATTGTAGTGGACCCGCAAGCCCACGGCTCCAAAATCGACCCGGCAGAACCCCTGGTGCGGGCCATCCAACACAATGTGCGCAGGCTGACTGCGCTCACCGTGCCGCGCTACGTGTACAACCGCCTTAACTCCGGGCAGGCCCTGGTGCTGATCGACGGGCTGGATGACCTGCCCGAAGAGCAGCGTCCCCAAAAACTGGCCTGGCTGCGCCGTTTCCTGGAGACTTACCCCCACTGCTTCGTGATCGTGGCCGGGCCAGCCACGGGCTTTCATCCCCTGGCCCAGCTGGGGTTGACGCCCCTGTTCCTGCGCCCCTGGACCGACCGTGATGCCCAGACCTATGCCCAGAAGTGGGCGGCGGCCTGGCCGCGTTTCGCCGGCAGCCGCCGGAAGCCAGCCCCCGCCCCAGACGAACGCGAGATAGAAGCCGCTTCCACAGAGACGCGCGGGCTTTCTCCGCTCGACCTGACCATGCGCATCCTGGCAACCTACAGCAGCGGGGAAACACCGCCGGATCGCTGGAGCTGGTACGAAGCCTTTGTGGCGCAGCGCTTCCGCATGAAGGCCATTGCAGACAGCGAGGAACTCGCCGACGAAGCCCTTTATGCCGTCGCCGAGATCGCCGTCGAAAACCTGGCCGCAGGAGCCATTCCCCTGGAGCGCATCAGCGGGCTGGCGGGCCAGCTTCTGCGGCGGGTGGAAGGCGAAGGCCCCAAAGCCAAAGAGACTTTTATGCTGAACGTCGATGAGTTCGTCACAACACTGACTGCCAAATCCGGCCTGATGGTAGAGCGGATCGGCAGGCGCTATGACTTCAGGCATCCCTTGCTGAGCGCCTTCCTGGCCAGCGCCACCCTGCTCGACCCCGAAAAAGAGCGGACGCTCGTCGAGGTGGTGGCCGACCCCGCCTGGGAATACGCCATCCCCTTCGCCATCACCCACGCCCCGGTCGATATGGTCAACCGGGCCGTGGTCAAGCAACTGTCGCAGCAACCCGACCTGCTCCTGAACAACCTGTTCTCCCTGGCCCACTGGCTGCCGGACGCGCCCCTGAACGCCCCATGGCGCGGCGAGGTGTTCAAGCGCTTTGCCGCCGCGTTGATCGCCCCTGCACAGTTCCCGGTGATACGAGAACGCGCCCTGGCGGCCCTGGCCACCACGCGGGACAAGAACATCCTCTTCATCCTGCGCCAGGCACTGCGCTCCACTGACCCACACGTCCGCACTCTGGGTTGCATCGGGCTGGGCGTGCTGGGCGAGGGGGAGGCCATCAAAGACCTGCGCCCCATGCTGGAAGATGAAGCGCTGGAAGTGCAGTTGGCTGCCGGGCTGGCTTTGGGCGCTATCGGCAGCGAAAGGGCGATTCAGGTTATGGAGGAGGGTCTGCTCTACGGCGAGCAGGAAAGTCTGCGCCAGGCTGTGGCAGAGGCCCTGGCCGCCATCCCAGGCGAGGGACACCAGATTCTCTACACCGGCATGCATTCTGAGGATATGATGGTGCGCCGCGCAGCGGTCTTCGGCCTGGCGCGTCTGGATACCACCTGGGCGCTCACCGAGCTATACCGTGCCCTCCTGGAAGACGACCAATGGTATGTGCGCAGCGCAGCGGAGCAGGCCTTTGCCAAAGCACAGACCGGAGTCAAGGAAGTGGCCCAGGCCCATCCACCCATCGAGACAGTGGAGTGGGTGGTAGACTGGGCCAGAGAGCACGGCCTGGTGAGCGCGGAGAGCGAGGACGGCCTTACCCAGGACAACGCCCTGAGAGCGCTGGTGCGCATGCTGGAAAGCGGGGAACAACCCTACCGCATCGCTGCGGCGCGCACGCTGGCCATCCTTGGCTATGTGCAGTCGGCGCGGCTGCTATACCGATCCCTGGGCGACAGCAGCGAGCAGGTTCGCGGGGCCGCCTACGCAGCGCTGGCCGACCTCCAGGAACGAATTGGGGAGCCGTTGCCCGGTGTGCTCTAGCCGGTGGCCGGGCTGGCGGGCGTCCCCTCGGCGGGCGACTGCGGCCCCGGCTCCACACACAGCGCTTCCACATCGACGGGGTTAAAGGGGTCGCCATCCCATTGGATCACGTATTCCCCTGCCTGGGGCACCAACAGGTCCAGCGGCCCGGCCACCTGCCGACCGCTCAGCCCCATGAACGCGGCCTCGCCAAGGGCCTCCCCCGTCGCAGCCAGCACAGACAGCGTGGAGGCTGGCCCCTCACTGGGCAGGGGATGCCCGGCCAACACGCTGACCTCAGCGCCTGCCGGGGCAGAGAAACGCACACCATTGCCCATGATGCCCTCCCACCGCAAGAGCATTGAGTCACAGGCCTGGGCCGCTGGGGGAGGCACTGAGCGCGGCAGGTTGCAGGTCACACCGAAGCGGACCTCAGCGCCCGCCACGGTCTCCGCCAGAAACCGGTAACTGCCCGCCTCGTTCGCCATGTAGTCCGCAACCACAGACCCATCACCTCCGCCTTCCTCCACCGCAAGCAGCTCCTCATCCTCGCTGCCGGGCTGTTGCACGGCCAGGCGCACCACACCAGCCGGCGAGGCGGCGCTGATCCGTATGGTCTGCCCGGCGTCAGCGGCCACACGGACCCCGGCGCGTCCCCCTTCCGCCCCCACCACAACCTGCCGGGGCAGATATCCGCAGGCCACATCGGCATCATCGAGAGGTCCGCCAGGCAGCGCCACCGCAGGCTCAGGCGGCGTTACCGCGCGGGGCAACAAAGACACTGGCGCTGAGACAACATCCATCAGCACAATGTCCAGGGCCGGGCCGGGGAGACCTTCCAACTGCCCGTCCCGCAGCGGGGCGCGCAGCAACTGCCCGGCCTGCGCCTGCCGCGTCACGCCCTGGGCAACAATCGCCAGCTCACCTTCCAGGACCTGCGCCGCCAGCACATCATTCGTGCCAGCCTGTAACAGCACTGTGCCATTCACACGCAGCAGCATCCCGTTAACCCGCCAGCCTGCACCCCCTGCCACAGACTGGAGCAACAGGCCGCCATGCGGCGCGCCCGGACAAAGCGGGCCGGTGAAATCGCTCTCCAGGCGCACACTCTGAAAGTCGGGAGCAGGCAGGCCGCCGCTCACCTCCCCTGTCACCGGGTCGATGACCAGCATCGCCTCTGGATCGCAATCCGCAGGAACCAGCTCGGCAAAGACCCAGGCCGGCTCACCTTGCCACAGAATGTGCCACCACGACGAATCGGGCAGGCGGCCCACCACCGGGACGGCCTGGTTGAAGCTGAGCTGCCCCAGGATGGTGGCGTTGGTGTTCGGCTCGCTGCGGACGTTCACGGTGCCCACGGATACAGCCTGGCATTCGGGCGCGACGGGCGGCCCTGGGTCGTTAATCAGCGTGGCACTGCCGAAGAGCACGGCGGACAGCTCCTCCCCGGCATCGACTGCCGGCACGCGCAGCAGGCCGATTCCCCATTGCCTGGCAACCGGGTCCGGCCCACCCGCCGTAATGCGCGCCAGGCCCGCCAAAGGCAGCGGGGAGGCCACTGTAACCACTTCCCCCGTTGCTGTGACCACCTGGACGGGGGCTGCGCCCACACAAAGGGACGCCGGGAGCAGGTCCGCACAGGCCGCCCCGGCTGCCGCCGTCGCCTGCTGCATCAGCAGATCGCACGTGTCCCCGCCATCCTGAGCGCGAACCGTCCGGGCCTGCGCGCCAGCCTGGAGCACGCCAACAAATACCAAAACAGCGGCCATACCATAGAGAAATCTATCCCTCATATCCCTCGCCACTCCACCACCTCTAATCACGCAAGGCGGCAGGTGAAGCGCCTGCCGCCACGCCAGTTATCTCGTCTTCGCGGTTCCTGTTATTCCGGGGTTGTCACCGTGCCGGTCGCCTCCGGGGTCACCTCAGAAACAGGCAGCCGCTCCGCGTCCTCGGCACAGGGGATGACCTGCAAATAGTTGCTGTGATAGATGTAGTGCTGCCTGCCCACCCGCAGCACAATACGGTAGCCCGGCACGGCAGTTGGCAGGTATTCCTGCTCCCCAGAGGGACAGCCCATGCTGGTGTCCGGCCAAACGATAGTTGTGGCTTCAACCGCAAACACGCGGCGCTGGGGCAGGTCCAGCCGCGCTGCCAGATCACGGCGGGCCAGATCCACCAGCGCATTGGCAATCGGGTCCAGGATAACCAGCTCGCCCGTGATGGCCTCATCCCCAGCCTCACAGGCAAGAAACCGGTCCTGGTCATCCGTGTGGTATTCGTAAGTCTGGTCACGGTAGGAGAGGACGATGCGAAAGCCCTCCACCCGCGCTGCCTCATCCGGCACAGGGTCCCCGGTGGCTTCTTCACAACCGAGCCGGGCGTCCGACCAGGACACACGCTCCACACTGATGACACCGATCTCCTCCGAGGAAGCATCCAGCGAGCGCGCCAGGTCCTCAATGACCACCCCCACCAAAACCTGGGCCCGGGCAGGAACAACCACGCCGGTGGCAGAAGTGGCCGCAACGTCCGCCGGAGCGGGCAGCGGCTCCTGGGTAGCGGTTGCCGTGGGCGGCGCTGGCGTGGGCGTCTCTGTGGAAGCCACCAGCGTATGCGTTGGTGGCACAGTCGCGCCCGAACCCGACACACAGCCGGCCAGCGCCAGCATGAGGATGGCGAGTACCCGCGCCTGATGCGCCATGGCGCTACGCTCTGTCGGAGACCAGGCGCTCTTCAAGCACAGCCGGGTTGATGCCATCCACGCTGATCAGCTTCTCGCGGCTGTTAAGCCCGGCCACGATCTCGATGTGCTCCTGGGGAACGCCCAGGCGCTCTGCCAGGAATTCGACCAGTTGCTGGTTGACATTGCCCTCGGATGGCGAAGCTGTCAGCCGAACCTTCAGCGCGCCGTCCTCCTGCACGCCAGCGATCTCTGTGCGCGCAGCGCGAGTCACCACCCGTACTGTAAACGCAGCCCCGCCAACGGCGTCCTTGATCTCGAACTTGCGCATGGTCTCCCTGCCCTTTCTAAAAAGTTGATGCGATAACGGTGGCCACCAGCTGCACCAGCAGCATGGCAATCAGCGGGCTAAAGTCCAGCCCCGCACCCGGCGGTATCACCTGACGGATCGGTTGGAGCACAGGCTCGGTAATCTGGTACAGAAACTGCACGACCGGATGGTAGGGGTCCACACGGACCCAACTGAGCAACACCCGCGCCAGCAGAATCACCTGGTACAGACGAGCCAGAAGCACAACCAAGGAGACAATGGGATTCACAGCACCTATTCCTGTTCTACCAGTCGTGGGCCGAAAATCGCCCTGCCTATCCGCACAATTGTAGCCCCTTCGCTGATGGCTACCAGGTAATCATCGCTCATGCCCATGCTGAGCTGATCCCAGGACGCCTCCGGGAAGTCTTCGCGCAGCGCGTCACGCAGGCAGCGGAGGCCAGCAAAGACCGGGCGGGTGAGTTCTGGATCAGAAACCAAAGGGGCCATGGTCATCAGACCCTGCACGCGAACCCCCGGCAATGCCAGGATACTCTGAACATCGCTCCAAAGCGACTCGCGCAGGGCGGAATCCGCCGCCCAACCGGCAGCCTGCCAGCCAGACTTGGTCACCTCGCCGCTGACGTTCACCTCCAGCAGCACATCGAGCACACGACCCGCCTCCTGTGCCAGCCGGGAGAGCTTATCGGCCAGCCTGACACTATCGACCGAGTGGACCAGATCAAAGCGGGGCACGACCAGGCGGGCCTTGCGGCTCTGAACATGTCCGACCATATGCCAGCGTACCCCGGCGTTTGGAGGCAGGGCAGCCTGGACAGCCGTGATTTTGTCCACCGCCTCCTCCACGCGATTCTCTCCAAAGTCGGTCAGCCCCGCCGCAACCGCTTCAAGAATCGTCGCAGGAGGGTGGGTTTTGCTCACCGCGACGAGCGTGATCTCCTCCGGGGAGCGGCCAGCAGCCCGACAGGCATCGGCTATGCTGGCGCGCACCTCCGCCACCCGATCCTGGATAGAGCGATCCGCGTCCTTCATCTTCGCCTTCAAATCGCGCAAACGACTAACGCAATGCCATCACCGCGCCAAAGCGCCCGGTGCGCCCCATCTCGGCCCGATGTGAGTAAAACTCATCGGTTCGGCTGGCCGTGCAGATACCGGCCACCTCCACCTGCCGCAGGCCCAGCCCGGCCAGGGCGCGCCGGTTTGCCTCCCACAGGTTCAGGTAGGCTGTGCCATCGTCAGCGCGCCGCAATAGCCCATCCAGGCCCCCAAATGCCTGGCGCACCGCTGCGACGACTTCCTCGCCCACCTGGTAGCGCTCCGGCCCGATGGAAGGGCCGATCCCCGCCTGAATGTCCTCCGGTCGACAGCCGAAAACTTCGACCATGGTCCGGGCCACGGCGGGCGCTGCCCCCAACACCGTGCCTCGCCATCCTGCGTGGGCCATGCCGATGACCCGCCGCACAGGATCGAAAAAAAGCACCGGCACACAATCGGCAAAACGCATCACGAGGGGCAGCCCAGGGCGGTCGGTGACCATCCCATCAGCACGCGCCAGCCAGCTCCGCCCGGTGGACGGCCCGGTCACCACCACCGTTTCCGCGCTATGGACCTGCCAGACCGTACAGGCCCGGCTTCCGTCCACGCCCAGAGCCTGGTACATCAGATGCCGGTTGCGCTCCACCGCCTGCGGATCATCACCCACCGTGCTCCCCACGTTAAGGGAATGCCAGGGCGCAGCGCTGACCCCACCCAGCCGGGTAAAGATGCCGTGAACAGGCCCGCTATGGCCGGCCCACTGCTCAAACTGGTAATACACCGGGCCGTGATCTGCGATGCGCTGCACAGAGGCTCCTCTCTTTTGCACACGCTCCAGGACAGGGCAATTATTATAACCCAGCCAGCGCACTCTGCCTTAGGAAGTGACAGAGAGGGGGCAACACGTGGATCAGAGCTGCACACGCAATCGGTCAAATGTCCTGGCCGTCAGCCATAAAACCCCATCCGTAAAGCGCCATTCCGGCACTGCCTGGCCGTCCAGCTCGACGCTTTTCGGCTCGCCCCCCAGCCCCACAACTTCCAGCCGAATGCTGTCATAGGATGGCCGGTATTCCCCTGTGCGCTGCCAGTCCAGCGTCAACGCGCCGGAGCCACCCCAGCCACAGGTAAAGTGGGACCAGCGGAACTCGCCCTCTTTGTAGGCCATGCCCTCGCCTGCATCCTCGTAGAGCGCCGTCCTCCCGGACCCGGTATACACGCGCAAGGTCAGCTCCTCCACTGCAAACTCGCCCGTATGCTGCATCACCGGCCAGTGGGGCAGGACAGACCCGGCCCGCACATACAACGGGAGCGCCTCCAGCGGAGCAGACACCTCATATTCGGCGTCGCCATCGTAGAGCGTGCCCCCCCAGTAGTCATACCACTCGCCAATGGGCAGGCGCACCGTGCGGGCCGTAGCGCCCTGCTCCACCACCGGCGCAACCAGCAGCGCATTTCCCACCAGATACTGGTCATCGCAATCCGCAAAGGAAGCATCCAGCAGGGCAAGGGGCCGCACAATCGGCCAGCCCTGTGCCGCGCACTCGGCGAACACCGTATAGAGGTATGGCAGCAGGCGATAGCGCAACTCGATATAGCGGCGGATGATGTCCTCGTAGGGCTGCCCGAACGCCCACGGCTCGTGGCGGTTGGTTCCCTTGGCGGAGTGCGCCCGGAAAAAGGGGAGCAGGGCCGCCAGTTGCACCCAACGGGTGAACAACTCGCCATCTGCATTCCCCGCGAATCCGCCAACATCCGGGCCGGTGAAGGCCATGCCGGACAACCCCAGATTGAGGCACATGCTGACGCTCAGGCGCAGATGATCCCAGGTGGAGAAGTTGTCAGCAGTCCAGGACGAGGCATAGCGCTGCGCGCCCGCATATCCAGCGCGGATGATCACCAGATGGCGGCGATCCGGTTGCAGGCGCTCCACGCCTTCTCGCGTTGCCCGGCCCATCAACGTGCCGTAAACGTTGTGCGCCTCCAGATGCGTCGCCCCCTTACCTTCCCAGTCGTGGCAGACATAGTCGGGCACATGCGGGGCCTTCCCCCCAATGCCAAAGATCGCAGGCTCCCCCATATCGTCCCAGAAACCGGCAACGCCATCCTGCAAGAATCCGGCGTGCTGGCGTCCCCACCAGGCGCGCGCCGCTGGCTTGGTGAAGTCTGGGAAGTAACAGTTCCCCGGCCACACTGGCGCAACAAACAACTGGCCGTCAGGGTACTTCAGGAACACATCCTCGCGCAGGCCGCTCTGACACACGGGGTAGCGCCTGTCCACCTTGATGCCCGGATCGCAGATCACCACAGTCTTGAAGCCCTGCCTGGCCAGGTCGCTGATCAGGCGCGAAGGGGATGGAAAGCGGTGGGGATCCCAGGTAAAGCAGCGGAAACCATCCATGTAATCGATGTCCAGGTAGAGGGCATCGCAGGGAATTCGCCGCCGACGGAACTCCTCGGCTATTTCCCGCACCTCGGTGTCGGACATATAGCTCCAGCGACTCTGATGATAACCCAGCGCCCAGAGCGGCGGCATGGGCATGCGACCCGTCAGCTCTGTATAGCGCTCCAATACTTGCAGGGCGGTCGGCCCGGTAAACACGTAATAGCGCAGCGCCCCCGATTCGGCGGCAAAGAGCAACTCGTCCTCAGCGCCAGACTCGCCAACGCGAACCGTGCCACGCGAGGAGTTATCCCAAAAAACGCCGTAGGCATGCAGGCCCCGCAGCCCCACATAAAAGGGGATGCTCATATTGATGGGGTCCTCGCCCCGGTGGTAGCCTATAGGGTCTGTATTCCAGAATGTATAGGTGCGTCCGCGCAGGTTGAGGCCAAAGGCACGCTCCCCCAGGCCATGAGCGGATTCATGCGGCGCAAGGCGCAGGCTGAGCCGGACCTCACCACCGCGCCACGAGGGTCCGCCTTCGTCCTCGCAGATGATGCGCCCGGCGCTAGCCGCGAAGGTGAGCTTGAGGGAACGCCGCGCCACGCGGCAGAGGGTATCCCCCGCATGGATCACGATGCTGTCCTCACCCTCCTCAACGATAAAATCAACGGGGTTCCAGGCCGTCTTGGCCACCGCATAGGAAAACGAATCTGGAAAGACCCCGCCGGGGGCCACGCACACCCGGAAACAATCTTCTGCCAGCACATCAACGCGCAGGCTTCCGTTTTCGCCATGGAAGACAACCCCCTGGGCGTCCTGCTCGAAAACCTGCAAAGCCCCCAGCTTGTGCCAGGGGCCGGAGGAAGCAGGCTCTTTGGCAAAGCGGGCATCTTTGAGGCGGCTCCGCCGGGTATAAAGCAGCGCCTCCCACACCTGGCGCAACCCCACCACACGGATCATCTCCAGCAGACTGAAGAGGTTTTTGTCTTCGCTCACGGTTCCTCTCTTGTGGATGACAAAGGGCGTTGAAGTAGCCCTTAAAGCCCGCGCATGCGCCTTTCGATAAGCTGGCGGAAGGGATCATCGCCCGGCTTGTAAAGCACCTCACGGGTCCGCCCACCGCTGAGTGGCGTACCCACAACACCCAGCTCCTCCATCAGATCCATCAGGCGGGCCGCCCGTGGATAGCCCACACCAAGCCGCCGCTGGATGAGAGACGCCGAGGCTTCTCCTGCTTCCACCACCAGTTTAATCGCATCCTCAAGCATGGGGTCCGTCTCCGACAGGACCTCCCGGCGTGTCATTCCGCGCTCCCAGGGGGCAATCGTGCGCGGCTCCACCTGGCCAGACTCCACCTTTTCTGTGTACCACGACGACCAGTAATTGATGACGCGCTCGATCTCCTCGTCCGTGACGTAGCAACCCTGAATGCGCACGGGCGTGGCGGCATCAGAAGCCAGATAGAGCATGTCGCCCCTGCCCATCAGTGTCTCCGCGCCGACCAGGTCCAGGATGACGCGGGAATCGATCCCGGAGGCGACGGCAAAAGAGATGCGCGCCGGGAAATTGGCCTTGATCAACCCGGTGATCACGTCCACAGAGGGTCGCTGGGTGGCCACGATCAGGTGAATGCCCACGGCCCGCGCCATCTGGGCCAGGCGGGTCAGCGTTTTTTCCGTTTCATCCGGCCTGGAGAGCATCAGATCGCCGATCTCGTCAAAGATGATCACGATGTACGGCAGGTGCTCATCTTTGCGACGCCGACCCAGCGCGCGATTGTAGGCCTCCAGATTGCGAGCGGCCTCTACCTCCAGCAGCTTGTAGCGGCGATCCATCTCGCGGGCAGCCCAGCGCAAGACGCCGATAATGCGCTCCTGATCAGACTCAACATCGCCGAGCAGGTGCGGCAGGCCGTTAAAGCGACTCAGTTCCACCATCTTGGGGTCGAGCAGCACCAGTTTCAGCCTGTCAGGCGGGTTGTTCATCACCAGCGCGGTAGCCATGGAAGTGAGGGCCACCGATTTCCCAGAGCCAGTCGTCCCGGCGATCAGCAGGTGGGGCATGGTGGCAAGATCGGCCACAACTGACTGCCCGGACACGTCGCGGCCCAGCGGAAGGGCCAGGGGAAAGCGCTTGCGGTAGAATGTGGCGCTCTCCATAACGCCGCGCAGGGAAACGATACTCGGCTGTTTGTTGGGAACCTCCACCCCCACGTAGGCGTGGCCCGGCACAGGAGCCTGGATGCGCAGCCGCCTGGCCGAAAGGGCCAGCGCCAGGTCGCGTTCCAGCGCGGCGATCCTGCCTACGCGAACCCGCTGCAGGACTCTCTCGCCGTCCGCGTTGATGATCTCGGTGAACGGCTGCACAGCATACTGCGTCACCGCCGGCCCGATCTTGACATCGATGACTTCCACATGCACATCGAACTCCCGCAGCGTGTCCTCGATGATGCGGGCGTTCTCGTTGATTTCATCGTCTGAGGGGCGGTTCAGCTCATTGTCGTCCAGCAGGTCATAAGGCGGCAGGCTCTCCGGGCGCTTGCCCACGCGCCGGGGTTCCTGCAAGTCCTGCACCCGAAAATGGCGGACCAGTCGCCCGTTAGAATCCCGGACTTTCTTGACGCGCGCGCGGCTTGACTCCGTATTCCAGAACACAGGATGGTGATTATCGGCTTCGTCATCCCTGGGCACGATAGAGGGGCGCTCCCCCGGCATGCCCGGCGAGCTTAAGCCCCGCCGCAGCCTGTCTGCTTCAGGCTGGACGAAGGCAGCCATACCCTTTTCCTGCTGCCCCTCCTCAGTCTCCTGAATAGGGCGCACACGGGGCCGCTCTGGCTCCCTGGGGCCGCGCGGCACGATGGACGGGCGTGAGGGCCGCGCCGAGATCGGCGTGCGCTCCGCCGGCGGAGTCTCAATCGCCTGCGCCAGTCGCTCGGCCCGCCCCTCCACCGCCCTGGCAAGATGCCGCAGTTGGGCCGCCACCCAGTCCAACGCCACCCGCAGGTGTCCACGCCGCATACCCACCGCCCGGCTCAGCGCGGCGAGGAATATGATGCCATACAGCAGGGTGGAAGTGATAGGGTCAAACAGCCCGGCGATGGCCTGGCTGAGCGCCCATCCGACATATCCACCCCCCTCCCCGGCACGGGCCAGGGCGCGGGGTTCGGGATCATGGGCCAGGAGGTGAAGCAGCGCCAGGAACGAGATAAAGGCGACCTCGATGGCGAGCACGCGCTGCCAGGGAAATCGAATGACCACACCGAGCTTTGGCAGCAAAATGATCACCCCCAAAGCGAGGATGCCCAGCGCCACCACAAAACTGCCGTACCCGAAGAGCCGGCGGATGGCCTGTGCCCAACTGCTGGTCAACGCCCCCTCCGGCGAGAAGTTCAGCAGCGACAACAGGGACACCACACCAAAGACGATCAGCAGAATCGCCGCCACTTCATCGGCCCAGGGAGGCAGGCTATCAAAAGCCCTGCGCCAGGAGGATCTCAGATCGCGCACCTGCGCCCAGAGCGTCATCAGGGGAGAAGTCCCCCCTCGGCCACGCTGGCTGGCAGACGCCCTGCGCCCCCCCGATCCACGGAATCGGGCCAGCAGGCCACTCAAGGAGAAGCGCTCCATCAAAGACAACGACTTCTTCTTGTTGTGCTTGTTGCCCGCCATTGGCATTCCCACTTTAGCCCCGCACAAACGGCAAACTACACCTGTATTCTATCCCTCAGGCTGGTCTGAGCAACCGCTTTTCCAGCAGTATGATAGCACATTTGTTCCACCGACGAAACGGCACAAACAACGAGCCGCGCTCAGTCCTGGGGCAGGGAGCACGGCTCAACAGCTATCGGTTAGGGGCGCACACTGCAACCCCGCCCTTCAAGGCAGGCCGCAGCGTGCACCCTCCCCGCATCGGCTGACCAGTCAGTCAGGATGGGCAGGGTGGCGGGCAGCAGCCGCCAGTCACTTCTCTTTCACATCCCTCAGGCTCAGTCCCAAACGTCGCGACGGGCCGTCAATGTTCAGGATGCGCGCACGCACCACATCGCCCTCACGCACCACGTTGCGGGGATGCAGGAACTGCCCCTCAGCTAACTCAGAAATGTGGACCAGCCCTTCCAGCCCCTCTTCAACGCAGGCAAAAGCGCCAAAATCGACCACGTTGGTAATGACCCCTTCGACGATCTGGCCAACGCGGTAGCGCTGGTCAACCGTCTCCCAGGGGTCTGGCTGGAGCCGTTTCAAGCTGAGCGCGACACGCCCCTGCTCCTTGTTGATATCCATCACGTACACGGAAACGCGCTGGTCCCGCTTCAACACGTCTCCCGGATGCCCCACACGCCCCCAACTCAGCTCGGAGATATGGATCAGGCCCTCCACACCGCCCAAATCCACGAAAACGCCAAAATCACAGACGTTGGTGACGGTACCCTGGCAGATATCACCTTCGCGGAGGCCGCCCAAGATAGCGGCGCGTGTCCCCGGCTCTACCTGAGCAGCGCGCTCCGAAAGAATCAGGCGATTCTGGGTCTCGTCCAACTCGATGATGCGCAGGGTCAACTGCTGATCGACATACTTGGCCAGCTCGGAACGCCGTGCCTGATCATTATGGTTGGCGGAGGCGGGAAACCCAACCAATTGGCTGGCGGGCACAAAACCGCGCAGGCTCCTCCATTGGACGAGCAGCCCACCCCGGTTATAGCCGATGACAGGCAACTCCACCGAGAGATCCGAGCCTTTTATCCGGCGCATCTCCTCCCAGTCTGAAGGCTGTGGAAGAGCATGCCCTGTCCCGCCCCTTACCGCCTCATGGGGCAAGACATCCGAGTCGTAATCCTGCCACTCTTCTGACGATTGCAGAGTCTCATCCGGCGTCATCTCTCCTTCTCGCAGCAGGGCAGCCCAATATGATTCATCGATTACAGGCGGTGATGAAGCAGCATGATCCCCCCGACGGCTTCGGCTTGACATCAAATTCCCCTTCCTTTAACTCCAGGCTTACATTGAATTTGACCACACCTAAATCGTCCGGCAACAATGCCGCCATAAACACCTGCGGCGTGATTATAGGGGGCGAAAAAGCGATTGTCAACCAGCCTGCCCGTTGTGGCTGGCCTGCTCCATTTCGGCCAGCACCTGCGCGACCTCCTCGATAGCCAGGCGTTGCTTCCGGTAGAGGTCCGCCTCGCTCATGGCCAGCCGCCGGGCCACATCCCGCACCTTGAGGCCCTGAATAAACCGCAATTCAATAATGTTGTAGAGCATCCACTCGCTACGGGTTGTGCTGCGCTCGCCTTCAGGGCGCAGGCGATTGACGGCATCCAGCAGCACCGAACGCAAGGCACGGGTCGGACTGGCCTCGTTCTCGGACAACGCATTCTGTACAATCTGTAATTGCAGCAGTGGGCTTCTTGTCAACCGTGGACCGCCCCAGTAATCACGCAGCGCGTCCCGCACGGCATCGACAAAGTCCGGCGTTCCGGGCCCGGCCCGCCTGGCCTGCTGCGCCTGGGCCAGGGTTGGGAAATCCCCATAGCGCGCGGCGTCTCGCAATTGTTGGATGGCCTCAACCTGGGGCAACAGGCCCTCCAGCAGAGCAAAGACTTCTCTTTGCAGGGTTCGGTCATCAAGCGCCTGAGCGGCCTGGCTGACCAGAATCTCAAACACACGCTGCTCATCCGGGTCCAGATCGGGCAGCTCGCCCCTGGCCTGGATACCCAGCGCCCCCAACAACAGGCGGCGGTCGCTCCCATTGGCCGCGTCCTCCCAGGCCTGCTCACTGTACAGGGGCACCACCCAAAACGAATCCCAGGGGATGATCGGTTCTCCTTCATCCTCTTTTGAGTGCAGCAAACGCGCCAGCTCGTCGCCATCCCCCCATTCCTCGCCGGGGGACCAATCCCCAACCACCTGCTCGATCCGCAACTGGCCACCCTCCAACACCGCGATAAAGGCAACAGGCACCTGTATCAGGTCACACAACGCGGCCAGGATGGCCTCCAGAAGTTGCAGCAGATCGTGGCGGGTAAGCAGCCGCTGGCCGATAGTTTGAATCATCCGCACCTGGGACTGATCCTCATTATAGACCAACCTGCGCTCCAGAAAGGGCAGGGACAGCGAAACAATCCACTGCCAGACCATCACCGTACCCACGACGGCGACAAGCATGAACTGCTCCCCCGGCAGTCCCAGAATACGCCCCGCCTGAGGCACGTACAAGACGATCAGCAAGGCCAGGACGCCAGCCAGCGGGCCGCGCAGGAAGAACTGCAACAACTCCGCCCTCACCACGCGATCAGGAATATTGGACCCAAAAAAGGCCAGCGGATAGGCCATAAAGACCAACATCAGGGCAATACCCAGGTTGCTCAGGTTGACCAGCAACCAGAACAGCAACGGGGAGCCGCTGGCATCCTGGAAGAGCAGCGAATACGGGAAGATGCCCAGCGCCGGCATGGCAAAAGAATATAACAAATACCCCATGCGCCGATGGGTATAGGTCGTCCGGCAGCGCTGCCGTGCGCGCAGCACGTTGTACCCGGAGACAAGGGTTGCCAGCAAGAAGAAGGTCACATAAATGGGAAACAGGGGACCAGCCAGCAGGTGCGGCGCAGGGTCCTTGACCAGACCGTGAACCAGCCCATCGGAAAAAGCGGCAAGGATCAGAAAAAGCCCGCTGTAAACGTACAGTATCCGGACGACCCGGCGACGCCTGCCACGCGACACAAGGCCAGTCGTGGCCAGCAGCGCGTCGGAGAGATGAAACATTGCGGCGGGCGCAAAGGCAATGCCGATCCACTGCACCCGCAGCCAGGCCTGTAAAGAGGCCGTCGTCGGATTCAAGGAAGTGAACGCATCGACGATAAAGACGACCGTGACACAGGCCAGCAATATGCTGGAAGCACGCGCCACCCGCGCATGCCTGTTGCGCGTGAGGTTATAGAACAGCATGGACACCGACACGATCACGATGATCGCGGTCAGCGCCTCGTTGGTAAGCTGTAGCAGAAACTCGAAGTTATTCGTCATCTGTACTCAAAGCTCAAACGAACTCAGCGAATGCTCTGGCTGAAAAAAAGGGCGATATCCTGATTGGGATAGTACCGATCGTTGAATCCGCAGAATACCAACCCGTGGCGCTGGCAAAAAGAGATTGCAGGGAAGTTCTTGGTTTGCGTTTCGACCGTGAGGCGACGCAGGCCGTTAGTCTGCGCCAGCTTACGCGCCTGGAGCAGCAGCGCGCTGCCCACCCGCTGCCTGCGCCAGGGGCGGTCCACCACCAGGCTGCCAATCCAGCCGGTTTCGCGGGCCTGATCCAGGCGCATGGCCAAGTATCCGTAGATGATCCCTTCCCCCTCGGCCACCAGCAAAGGGTCCCGTTGCTGCCAGGAGGCCAGCAAGGCCTCAAGCTCCTGGGGACATGCGATGGCGATAGGACGGGGCAAACGCACCGTCCGAAAGCTGTAAACGATGCGCCCCTCCGCCTCCTGGGCTTCTACCTGCCACACAAAATCGCTGGTTGAGGAATGATCAAGGGCCAGGCAGGCAGGCAGATCATCCTGAGTAGCTACTCGGACAGCGAAACGGAGTGTATGCTCAGTGGCCATGGCGGCTGGATTCTACCCGGCACAATACAGCGTGGCAAAAGTCCCCCGCAAGTTATGAATTCAACGCTCGCCCGCCGAGGCCTGCCCCGTGATCAAATCGCCCGGCTCCGTCAGAATCACTTGGGGCACGGTTGAGCCTGCCAGCAGTTTGACGACCGCATTCAGGCTGCCATGAGAAAGCTCCTCGGCCCCTACATCAACAGAAGCACGCAGAAAATAGCCCTCACGAATGTACTGCCGTGCCAGAATCTCGGCGTCCACACCGGTCACGATCACCGAATCCGGCTCAAAACCTGCTTCGGCCAGCGCGTCTATCGCGCCATAGGCCCCCGCGTCATTGATGCTGAGGATCACATCAAAATGCACGCCCGCCTCGATCAGCGCGCTGATCGAACGATGCCCAGCCGCCCGCGTGCCGCCCAGATAACGACCTATGACACGAGCGCGGGGGGCGTGCTCCAGCAAACCTGCTTCCAGACCGTCAGCGCGCAGCACAATCGAGGGAAGCTCCGGGAAGTCCAGAATGACCACGTCGGCCTGGCCATCCAACTGCTCTGCCACCAACAAACCGGCATAGCGCCCAGGGGCCAACCCAAGCAGGAAGTTATCCGGCGTAACCAGGACCCCATGGTCGCTGACTTCGGGCGGCTCGCTGATGTTATGCAACACAAAGGGGATATCTGCTTCTCCAATAGGCATCAGAATATCCATCAGCAAGCCGGCGTCGACGATGCAGACAATAAGCGCCCTGGCCCCTGCCGCCCTGGCTCGCTCGATCTGAACGATCTGGCGGTTCACATCCGTCTCGCTATCGTAAACACGAAAGCGCAGGCCATACTGCTGGGCCAGATCGGCCATACGGCGCGCCTGTCCTGCAAAGAACTCGCTCTCCTGGTTACAGGCGATATAGGCAATAAACCCCTCAGCGCCCAGATGCTGCGCGGCGAGCGCGATCTCAGCCGCCGCTGGCAGCACATCCTCCCACGTGCCCTGCACACCTGTCATCACCACCGGTGTGGGGAACGTCCGGCCAGGCTGTGCCAGCCAGACGGAGGCCAGCCCCGCCAGTATCGCCAGGATAACCGCCAGCAGGCCAAGCCACACCGTGCGCGGCACCCGCCGAATAGGAACCGCCGGGTGCACAGAATCAGAAACAGAGAGCGTGGGGGTGTCTCTTTCAGCAGGGGTGGGCGTGGTGGTCTGGACGACCACCGGTGGCTCCTGTGGAGGGGAAGCCAGATCAAGGGGTTCCGGACTGACCCTGCGCCCCAGGGCCAGGTTAAAGGCGACGGCCATGGTCGTGGCGCTGTCAAAGCGGTTATCCGGTTTCTTTTCCAAGGCGCACAGAACAACCCCCTCCACAGCCTGAGGAATCTCCGGGTTGAACTCTCGTGGCGGGGGCGGGGGTTTTTCCACATGCTGGTAGACGAGGGAAAAGGTCGTGAGGGCCTCAAAAGGGGGACGCCCGACGATCATGTGGTAGAGGATCACGCCCAAACTGTATACATCTGCGCGCAGATCAAACGGGTCGCCGCGCAGTTGCTCCGGAGACATGTAGGCCGGGGTGCCGATAATGGCCCCTGTTTGGGTGAATTGTGACGTGCCCCCCAGGACCTTAGCCAGACCGAAGTCAGCGAGGTACGCATTGCCTTCCGCATCGATGAGGATGTTGCTGGGTTTGAGATCGCGATGAATGATGCCACGGCGATGGGCATACCCCAGGGCCGAGGCGATCTGCCCAAAAAGCTCGGCTGCATGCTCCATCACCAGGGGGCCACGAACCAAAAGGTCCCGCAACGTGCCCCCTCGCAGCAAGCGCATCGCCAGGTACAGCGCGTCCCCGTCCACCCCATAGTCGAAGACAGGCAGGATGTGCGGATGCTCCAGCGAGGCGATCATCTCCGCCTCCTGGGTGAAGCGCTGTTCCAGGACTTCTGATTCAGCCCCGGCCACCACGGGAATGACCTTCAGCGCCACTTCACGCTTGACGGATGGCTGGTAAGCCCGATAAACGTCCGCCATGCCGCCCTGGCCGATACGTTCCCGCACATGATAGGGGCCTATTTGCGTGCCGGCGAAATTCACCCTGTTCATACCAGGCTCTGTGACTGCCGCCGCTGACGGCTCAGTCAGTTTCAAGGCTCGTTACGGAGTGAGTATAGAATTGAACAGGCCACCAGGCAACATATCTGGCTGCCTTACTGGCAGCCGGTTACTCGTGCTGTCGTCCGCTCTGCCAGGTAGCAACCAGCCTTACAGACAAAGAGGCGGTGGGCCGATTTAGGAATATGCCCCCGGCAAGTTATAATCAATCACGAACTGTGCACGGCTGTTCACAGAGACACAATCTATTCGCAGCGACAGAACGTCAGGTATTGCGACACATCAATAGCCAGATATGCGGGCAGCAGCCGCCTAGATTCGCACGAGACCCTTGAGGTTGGCGGCATGACTTTCCCGTTTCATATAATATACACACCATGCATGACACAACCCTTGAGAGCTTGCTGGCCAAAGGCGAAACGCAAGGATATCTGACTTACGATGATATCCTCGCCGAGCTGCCCCCTGGCTACAGCGAAGTCGCCGAGCTGGACGACCTGCTGGAGCAGCTTGCTGAGGCCGGGATCTCGGTCGTAACAGAGCCATCGGAACTTGAGCCGGAAGGGGAACCGGACCACCGGGGCGCTGAAGACAGCGCGGACCTGGTGCTGGTTGACCAGAAGGACCTACGCGAAGACGCTGGCTACCAGCAGGCGCTGGACAGCGACGATGTGGTCGGACTCTACCTGAAGGAGGCGGGCCGGGTTCCGCTGCTCTCCGCCGAGCAGGAGGTAGCCCTGGCCAAGCGAATTGAGGCAGGTCGGCTAGCCAGGCAGCAGCTTGCCGAGTTCAACGGCCAGCTTTCGCCAGAAGAAAAGGCGGAGCTGGATACAATAATCGAGGACGCCGAAGCGGCCCAGGAACATCTCATTCGGGCCAACGCGCGGCTGGTGGTGAGCATCGCCAAGAAATACGTCGGGCGTGGCGTCCCCTTTCTGGATTTGATCCAGGAGGGAAACATCGGCTTGATGCGCGCCGTCCGCAAATTCGACTACCATCGGGGACACAAATTCAGCACCTATGCCACCTGGTGGATTCGGCAGGCAGTCAGCCGCGCCGTAGCGGACCAGGGCCGGACCATTCGGGTGCCGGTGCATCTGGGCGACCAGATCAACAAGCTCATGCGGGAGTCTGCGCTGCTCGCCCAGCAACTGGGGCGGGACCCAACCATTGAGGAGCTTGCGGAGCACCTGGAAACCGAGCCGGAAAAGATAGTCGAGCTTATGGAGATCTCTCGGAGGCCGGTTAGCCTGGACGAGCCGACCAGCGAGGAAGAAGACGCCGAGATCGGGGATTTTATCGAGGATAGCAGCACGCCATCGCCGGCTGATGTGGTGGCAGAGCAATTGCTGCACGAGCAGATCACCGAGCAGCTCGCCCGGCTGCCGGAGCGTGAAGCCGAGATTCTTAAACTGCGCTATGGATTGGAAGACGGGCGCGTGCATACGCTGGAAGAGGTTGGCCAGAAGATGGGCATCACCCGCGAGCGGGTTCGCCAACTGGAAGCCCAGGCCCTAAACCGACTGCGGCATTCGTCTGCGTTGATGATGCGCGATTACCTGGAGGGATGAGAGAGTGGCCCAGCGAAATCTAAGCCTATGGCTCTGGTCCCTGGTGCTGGTCGCCGTGGGGGTCCTGCTATTGCTCCACAATTACCTGCTGCTGGAGCTGGATGTGCTCCAGTTCTGGCCCCTGCTGCTCATCGTGCTGGGCGCACAGGCCATAATAAAAGGGGACCTGGGCTTTAGCTGGGCCGGCAAGAGCTTTGGCATCACCCGTGGCAGCGTGGAGGCCGGGACCATCTGTGCCAGCAGTGGCGAGCTGGACATGCGCATACGGGCGCTACAGCGGGAGGGCCATCTGATCGCCGGGCAGTACACAGCCCGTTCCCGTCCAGACTTGCGAGCCGACGACGACCGTGCCACGCTCACCATGCTGCGTGGCAAGACCTGGCTGTTCTCCCTGGCAGACTGGGATTTTGCCCTGGCTGGTGACCTGCCCTGGGACCTGCTGTTGAGCGCTTACCTGGGCGAGATCGAGGTGGATATGCGCGGATTGGTGATCGACCGCGCCCGCATCGCGACCGGGTTTGGGGACATCCGCCTGGTTGGCCCGGACAACCCCGCCAGCCGGATTGAAGCGCGCTCCACATTCGGCGACATCCATCTGACCGTGCCGGACAACATGGAGGCCGCCGTCAGGCTGCAGGGCGGGCCGCTTTTTGGCGTGCGCCTGGAGGGCAAGCGCTGGCGACAGCGTGATCGCAATCACTACGTGACGCCCGGCTATGACACGGCCATAGAACCCCTGGAGTTCGTGATCGGCGGGACGTTTGGCGACCTGATCCTCTCCTGACCGCCAGACTACCGCAAAATCAGGGTCAGACGATCATCCGTGACCTGCATCTCTGCCAGGGCGAGCAAACGGTCACCAGCCTGTACCCGCACACGATGCAGCGCCGCGTTCCCCTCCGTCACCAGGCGATGCACAAGCTCGGCAATTTCGCCCTGAGTGGGGGCCGCGTACAGCATTCCATCGAACACCACACCGGCTGCCTCGAATCCCATCCGGTCAGGAGTGACAACCAGGGCGATGCCGGCCTCTTGCCACAGGCCGCCGAGGTTGACGGAGCCGTAAAGGATGGCTCCCTGAGGTCGGAAGTCTACGCGCTGGACACGATAGTGCTCCGTTGCGCAGCCGTTCAGCCAGGCAGCGCAAATGTCATCCAGCGCCTCCTCGCTGTACTCGACCACACCCAGTGAGTCGCCCTCCACACTTTCGCCAATCACCACGGTCTCAGCGAAGGTTCCCGCGCTGTCCACGGCGAAACGACCGGAGCCTCCGGTATCCAGCGTGATTGTGCCGGGCGAATCTGTAGATTGGAACCAGCCGCTATACGATTCCCCGGCGGCCTGCGTGGGAAAAGCGCCCATGCCGGGGGCATCTGCCACGGCTCCACTCTGCCGCCGGGACCAGAACTCATCCACGCTGCCCTGGGGCGAAAAACCCACCACACGCAGCACCAGACCTGGCAGCGCCGTGGTCACCAGCAGCCCGGCCACGCAGGCAAACAGACACAGAGGAACCACCCACAACAACCAGAAAAACCGATTACGGCGGCCACGTCGAGGGCGCATGCGCACTATCTCCGATGAACTGTTGGAGGGGGCGGAATTAATACACCAGTTTTAGCCTTGTCAAACCTCCGACCTTTGGCTATACTATCGTGTAGCAGGCGACGTCGCCAAGTGGCAAGGCAAGGGTCTGCAAAACCCTCATCGTCGGTTCGATTCCGACCGTCGCCTCCTGATTGACGCCGGTCCCATAAGCAGGACTGGCGTATTCTATATCATGCCGAAGCTGCCCACCACACCCTTCTAGCGAAGCGACGATGGCGCAAGTAGGGGGCGCCGCGCGGCCCAGAGAGTGGCCAGGTGCTGAGAAGGCCGCCCGTTTGCCCGCCCTCGAAAGACCCGCCGGAGCTATCACGGCGAACCTCGGAGGAAAGCAGTCTATTCTCTGCCGTCAGTAGCCGTGCATCGGGTGGCGACCGTTACCCCGCCGGAGTGGCCGTCCGGTTCAGCGACTCCCTGAGGCCACTGTCCGTGAGGACAATGGCAAACCAAGGTGGCACCACGAGCGCCCCCTCGTCCTTGGATGAGGGGGCGCTTTGACTCATCCCAAAGCCCACTAAGGAGAAGGCTGCATGGAACGCACACTGGCCGCACACCTCAGCGAACACGTTGGAGAAAGGGTCCGGGTGCAGGGTTGGCTGCATACTCTGCGCCGGTTGGGCGAAGTCAACTTCCTGCTTGTGCGCGACCGGAGCGGCCTGGCGCAGGCTGTCGCCAGCACAGACGACCTTAAGCCATTGGAAGGCCTTCAACTGGAAAGCGTGATCGAGGTTGAAGGCGAGGTCGTGGTGGCCCCCACAGCCCCCGGTGGGCACGAGCTTTACCACAACCACGTCCGGGTAATCACGCCGGTCACCGCGCCGCTGCCTTTCTCACTACACAAGAATCGCATCCGGGCCAGCCAGCCCACCTTCCTGGATCATGCCGTGATCGGCCACCGCCACCTCAAGAAGCGGGCCATCCTGCGGCTGGCAGCGGGCGTGATGCGTGGCTTCCGCGAAACGCTCCATGCCCGCGACTTTGTCGAGATTCAGACGCCCAAGCTGGTCGCCTCCGCCACCGAAAGCGGGGCCAACGTTTTTGCCGTGGATTACTTCGGCCAGCCCGCCTACCTGGCCCAAAGCCCGCAGTTCTACAAGCAGATCATGGTCGGTGTCTTTGAGCGCGTCTACGAGGTAGGCCCTGTCTTTCGGGCAGAAAAACACTTCACCCGCCGTCACACCAACGAATACGTCAGCCTGGACGTTGAGTTCGGCTTCATCGAGAATCACTTCACGGTGATGGCGCTGCTGACGGAGGTGATCAGGGGCATCCTGGAACACCTGCAGGCCGAACACACCGACGACCTGGCCCTGCTGGAGGTTTCTCTGCCCCTGCTGGGCGAGTCGATCCCACACCTGCACATCACCGACGCCCAAAGACTGCTGAGTGAACGCTACGGCATGGCTGATGCCCTGGGGGAACCAGACCTCGCCCCAGAGCACGAGCGCCTGCTGGGCGAGTGGGCGCGCCAGGAGCACGGCAGCGATTACCTGTTCGTCACCGGCTATCCCATGGTCAAGCGCCCGTTCTACACCCACCCTGACCCGGACCGCCCAGGCTACTCCAACAGCTTCGACCTGCTCTTCCGAGGCACAGAACTGGTCACCGGTGGACAGCGGCTGCATCGCTACGAGGATTACCTGGCCGCAGCAGAGGCGTATGGCTACGACCCGAAGCCCTTCGAAACTTACTTCGAGGCCTTCCGGCACGGCATGCCCCCGCACGGCGGCTTTGCCATCGGGCTGGAGCGCTTCATCATGCAACTGCTGGCGCTCGACAACATCCGGCTGGCGACGCTCTTCCCGCGCGATGTGAACCGCCTGGTTCCCTGAGCATTGCCGCCCGCCCACAGGGCGTGTTATGCTGGCGACCAAAGCGAACCGAAGCAACATTGCGAGTTCGAGCGCTGCACGGCGGAGTGGAGCAGCCGTTGCACACCGGCCAGAAAAGGCAACCGACGACCTGATGAGACGACGCGCCCTGTGGTTAACCGTCCTGTTGCTCATCGTGGCAGCCGCCGTCCGGGCCTGGCATCTGGACACGCAGAGCATCTGGTTCGATGAGGGGTTCTCCTGGCACGCGGCTACACAGCCCGATCTCCTGGCTACCCTGAACGGCGACCCAACCAATCCCCCGCTCTACTACCTTCTGCTACATATCTGGGTCCGACTGCTTGGCGACTCGGAGTTCGCCCTGCGGTCGCTATCCCTGCTACAGGGCATCCTGCTGCTGGCGCTGATGGGAATGGCAGCCAGGCGATGGTTCGGCACAACGGCGAGCACGACGGCTGTGGCAATCGGGGCCTGGATGCCGCTGCTGTGGTGGGCCTCGCAGGAAGCGCGCATGTACAACACGCTGGCCCTGGCTGTGCTGGCCCTCGCCCTGGGGCTGACACGAGTGCTGGCAGATTCCCCCGCGCCACCCTGGGCCTGGCTGGCGACATTGGGCGGAGAGCTGGCAGCGCTCTATACGCACAACACAGGCGTTGTCGTGCTCGGCGCTGCCAACGTTGTAGCCCTCACGTACTGGGTGGTTACTGCATTAGGCGGCGGAGTACGCTGGCGGTTGCTCGGATGGTGGCTGGCCGGGCAGGTGGCCGTGGGCATCCTGTGGCTGCCTGAGCTGCTGGCTCGTTTCCTCGCCGTGGGTGCCGCCAATGTTCCCACATCCCCCCCATCTCTGACCCCTGGCCTGCTGTGGGATTCCTGGCAGGCGCTATGGGCAAGCTCCTGGGATATGGTGCGCGCCGGAGACTCATCCCTCCAGGTCGTCGCTGCACTGCTGTTGCCCTTGCCGCTCATGGGATTGCGCATCCTCCCCCTCAAGCGTGGAGGGCTGCTGGTCGGCTTCATCGCGTCTCTTTACATCGTGCTCGTCGCTGCGCTGTCCATCCTGGGCGTCAATATGCACGGGCGTTATCTGGTCATGATCGCCCCGCTGCTCGTCATCGCCGTGGCAGCGGGAACAGCCAGGCTCGCCCGCCCGCTTAAAGCGGGATACGCGCTGCCGGTGGGCGCCGTGCTGGCCGTGGCCCTGGCCTGGGCCTGGCTGCCGGGGAGACCAAACCCGGCCTACCAGCACGACCAGGCCCGCGATATGGTAGCCTACTATGCCCGGACGCTTGGCCCTGACGACCGGGTGCTGACCTGGTCGTATGCCGAGCGCTACGATCTGCTGTACTACTGGGAGCGGATGGGGGTGGCCGCGCAGATGGTGACGCTGCCGGAAGGCGCGGAGGCGGAGGCCGCCGTCCAGCTGATCAACGCCTCGCTGCCGGGGCAGAGGCCGGCGCGAGTCGAGGTGAACACCTGGTTCACCCAGCGAGCCGACGCCAGGGGCATGCTGCCCTGCCTTTTGGGGAACGACCGGCCCGCGCCCACCGACACCTTCACGGTGTATGGCATGGCCACCACCGCCTATGCAGTGGAGGCTCCCCTCCTGCCTCCGCATGTGCAGGCCGTCGAGCCTGTGGACTTTGGTCCATTGCGCCTGGAACGGGCACACGTTCAGGACAGCCCACTCCGTGCCAACCACGGGATGTGCCTGCCGGTGGAACTGACCCTGACCCAAACCGTCAACGAGGACTTCCGGGCAGCGGCAAACATCCTCAACCCGCTTGGCCGGGAGTTTGCCGGGGACGACGCCCCCCTGCTCACGGCGGCCCAGGCCCCGACCAGCAGGTTAAACCCCGGCCAGACGGTGCAGGCCTACCTGCTGCTTTACCTGCCCCAGGGGACCCCCCCTGGCATATACCCCCTGCGCCTCCGCCTCTACAGTGAAGGCCAACCCTCCGGCCTGGATGTGCGCGATCCGGCCAGTGGCGCGCCAGCAGGCAGGGACACGCCCCTGGGCACGCTGGAAGTCCTCCCAGGGGAATGGGAACCCTTCGCAGGCAGTTGCGCCCTGCCTGTTGGGGCAGGCGTCGCCCTGACCAACTGTGACGAACTTAGCGCGGTGCATTCCCTGGCCGCCGGTGAGACGTTGAACCTGACTCTTCGCTGGCAGATCGACGGCCCACCGCCGGAAATCACGCTTGCCCTCAGCGGCGACGGCTGGCAGATCGCCGATGCAGCCGCGCCCCCTATCTCCGGCGCAGTCCTGGACTGGCGTGCCCTGCGAGTCCCTGCGGAGGCCTCCGGCAACGCCATCCTCACGGCCCAAATCGTGCCGAGGGAAGCCGTCAGGCTGGCGGAATACACCGTCGAAAGGCCTGAGCACCGCATGTCTCCCCCGGAGGTTGGCCAACGCTCAGGCACAGTCTTCCCTGGCGTGGGCACGTTGTACGGCTTTTCCATGTCGGAGGGGGCATTGCGTGCGGGCGAACCGATAGACGTAACGCTGGTGTGGCATGCACAAGGCGCAACGGAGGTTCCCTATACCGTCACCGTCCAGTTACTCTCCGAGGCAGGGGCGCTACTTGCGCAGCACGATGCCCCTCCCGCGAACGGCGCGCGACCGACGACCGGCTGGGTTCCGGGGGAGTACATCCTCGACGCCCACCGGCTTGCCTTCCGCGACGAGGCTGCAGGCTACCACGGCCCGGCCACCCTGATCGTAGCCCTCTACAATCCAATGGACGGCACACGGGTCGCCAGCAGCGCCGGCCCTGACCACGCCATCCTGAGCACTGATCTGACCGTAGGGCCACGCTAGGGCAGCGCAGGGTGCTGCATGCCCCCCGCCCGGCGAAGCGGAGGAAACAGGTTGTCGAGAGGCACTGAATCGCCGTGAAGCGACCGTTATCTGATTTCGCCAGCGAGCCTATCTTTACCGCAAGGGCCGTTGAACGCCGTACCGGGATCGCAGAGCACACGCTCCGCGCCTGGGAACAGCGCCACAGAATTGTCACCCCCACACGCTCCAGGAGCGGCCAGCGTCTGTACTCGGAGCGAGACGTGGCCCTGCTGCATTGGGTGCGGGGACAAATGCTCTCCGGCCTGAATATCAGCCAGGTAGCCGCTCGGCTGGAACACGCCCGCCAGAACAACGAGATGATCTGGGTAGACACCCCGCCAGATATGGAGCGCGTTCTGCCTGTGCAGAAACCCCTTCCCCCGACCTCTGAATGGGCAGCATCACTCTACCGCGCTCTGGTGAGTCTCGATGACACCCGTGCCACTCGCATCCTGGAGCAAACCGCCACAGATTACAGCGCGGTCCAAATCAGTGTGGAGATCATCGACAGCGCGTGGCAGGCTCTGACGGAGGCCAGGGAGCGCGGGGAGATTCTGGCCGTGCAGGCGCATTTCGGCGAAGCTTTTCTGCGCGGATACCTGCAAAGCCTGCTATCCACCCTACCCCAGCAGCCGACCGCCCCATACCTGCTCATCGCCTGCGCGCCCGGCGACCTGCACGAGGCAGACGCCCTGCTCCTGGCCGTGCTGGCCCGCCTGCACGGTTACCGCGCCCCTTACCTGGGGCCGAGCATACCCGTTGTGGACATCACCGCTTGCCTCAGACATGGGGAGCGCCCGGCCATGATCATCATGACTGCCAGCGAGCGGGAAAGCGCCCTGGCCCTGGCCGAAGCCCAGGCAGCCATCCGCCGCGCGTCAGGCCAGCGCACAGACTTCGGGTACAGCGGACGCGCATTCGACCGCGAGCCAGGCCTGCGCGAGCAGGTAGCCGGGGTGTATCTGGGTCCTGGCTCAAAACAGGCCTTGGCGGCGCTCCGCGCCACTGTACCACTAGGGAGCTGATTGTTCCTCCGGAGGAGGCTCATCGGGTGGCGCCGGGTCAGCCTGTTGCTGGGCATAGAGGGGCGCTGTCCGAGGATAGAACTGCGTCGGAGGGCGGGACTGCCGCCCGGCTGCCAGCAACACCCGCACCCGGTCCAGCAGACTGTGCGTCAGGTAGGCCTTGGTGACGTAACCATCGGCCCCGTTGTCCAGGCCACGGCGAATCGTTTCCGGATCGACCAGGGCGGAAAGGATCAGGACAGGGACGTGATTGAGCGACGGCATCTGCCGAATACGGCTTAGCACCTCAAAGCCATCCATGTCCGGCATCATCAAATCGAGGATGATCACGGAGGGAACCAGGCCCTCTTCCAGCAGTGTCAGCGCGGAAGGCCCATCCTTCACCAGGATGGGCTGGATGCCGATGCGTTGCAGCAAGGCAGAGACCAGATTGCGGGTCTCTGCTTCATCGTCCACCACCATTACCTGCGGATCACTGCTCATCGTAAGCGTTCCCCCAAAATAGCACTTTGGTGAGGAGAAACAGACCAGGGCCTGGACGCGAGAAAACGTATTGGCCGGGTATGGCTTGCTTGCGGTCCTGATGCCAGTATAGCATAGTCCCGTCATTAAGACACTAGCCTCCCAGGTCTATAGGTTTAACGCATCATAGGCCGGAGAACCCATCGAATCGCGCAGCGCGCTGCGGTACAATACGGCATCATCCCGTAACAGGAGAAGAACGCCTCATGCACGTCCTTGTCACAGGCGGCGCCGGATACATAGGCTCAGTCACAGCCGACTACTTCTTGCAGGCCGGGCACCGCGTCACTGTTTATGACAACCTAAGCCACGGCTATCGCCAGGCCGTTCCCCCAGGGGCCGATTTCATCCTGGGCGATATTGGCGAGCGAGCTGCCCTGGATGTTCTTTTCCAAAGCCACCGATTTGACGCCGTGGTCCACTTCGCCGCTTTTATTGAAGCCGGTGAAAGCATGGAAAGGCCGGGCAAGTACTTCCGCAACAACGTGGCTTACTCGCAGACGCTGCTGGACGCCATGATCGCGCATGATGTCCGGCGGCTGGTCTTCTCCTCGTCGGCGGCGGTGTATGCCAGCAAGAACACCCCCCTCAGCGAGGATGATCCGCTCGGCCCGGCGAGCGTCTACGGTGAGAGCAAGTTGATGATCGAGCAGATGATCCGCTGGTACGGGCGGCAGCTCGGCCTGCGCTTTGGCATCCTGCGCTACTTCAACGCCTGTGGCGCTATGCTGGATGATCAGGGCCGTGCCATACGGGGGGAGGCCCACCAGCCGGAGACCCACCTGATCCCCCTGACGCTGCAAGTGCCGCTGGGCCAGCACGCAGCCATCAAAATCTACGGCACGGACTACCCCACGCCGGACGGCACCTGCATCCGCGATTACATTCACGTGGAAGACCTGGCCCAGGCGCATGTGCTGGTGCTGCACGCCCTGGATGAGCGGCCCGCGATGACGTACAACATCGGCAACGGGTGTGGATACAGCGTGCGGCAGGTCATCGACGTGGCGCGCGAGGTCACGGGGATCGACTTCCCGGTGCAGGAGGCGGAACGCCGCCCCGGCGACGCCCCCATCCTGGTCGCCTCGTCGGAGCGCATCGCCCAGGAGCTGGGATGGACACCCCGCCACCCCGCGCTCAGGGACATCATCAACAGCGCCTGGGCCTGGCACAGCAGCCACCCCCACGGCTACAACCACGACGGGCACGAGGCGCAGGAATAAGCCGTATCAGGGGCCACACAGGTAAGTGATGCATATCGCTTTTAACGGCTGGTTCTGGGACCGGCCCGACACAGGAAGCGGGCAGTACACGCGGCGGTTGCTGCACGCCCTCCAGCAACTCGACGCCAACTTGCAGATCACCCTGATTCTGCCGGCACACCTGACGACCGCCGGAGAGCTACCGCACAACGTCAGCCTGGCCCACGCCGCGACTCGCTTCGGCGGACATCTGGGCAAGCTCTGGTTCGAGCAGATCAGCTTCCCCAGAGCCGCTGCCACGGTCGGGGCAGATCTCCTCCACGTGCCTTACTGGGCCCCTCCCCTGTCGTCCCCGGTCCCCATGGTGGTCACCATCCACGATGTCATCACCCTCTCGCTGCCCGTCTACCAGGGAGGGATACTGGCCCGCCTGTACACCAGCCTTGTTGCAGCCGCCGCCCGTGGAGCAACGCACGTCATCACCGATTCGCAGGCTTCCCAGCGAGAGATCGTCGAAAAGCTCCGCATCCCACAGGGGCGCGTCTCTGTGGTCTGGCTGGCCGCCGGAGAGCAGTTCCATCCCAGGGTTGGCGCAGAACAGGACGAAGCCGTCCGCGCCAGATACAACCTGCCGGAGCGCTTCGTCCTCTACCTGGGCGGGTATGACATGCGCAAGAACGTGCACACCCTGCTGCTCTCCTACACCTACGTCGGGCAGGCCGTCGGCGAACAGATACCGCTGATACTGGCCGGGCGCCAGCCACCAAGCTGGGGGACCCCACGCTTTCCCGACCTGCCCCATTACATCGAGCAGCTTGGGATCGGGGAATACGTCCGCTGGCTTGGCGAAGTGGAGGAGGCTGACAAGCCGGCCCTGTACCGCCTGGCCGATGTGGTGGTCTACCCCAGCCGGTACGAGGGGTTCGGCCTGCCCGTGCTGGAAGCCATGGCCTGCGGAACCCCTGTAGTCGCCTGCGAGGTGTCTTCGATCCCGGAGATCGTTGGCAATGCCGCTTTTCTGGTAGACCCGGACGACGCCCGCGCCATGGGAGGGGCCATCCTGGGCATCCTGTTGCAGCCGCCACTGGCCGACCAGTTGCGCAACCTGGGCCTGGCGCGGGCAACCGCATTTAGCTGGCGCAAAGCGGCGCGGGAAACGCTGAACATCTACCAGGATGTCCTCTACAGCAATCGATCCCCTCAGGCAACACGATGAGATACTGGTTGTTGGTCGGACTCTCGCTGCTGCTGGGAACCTCCTGCTCCGCACGCTCCACGCCGGTGGCTGCGCAAAGCGGCCTGCTGGCTTACGGCCAAACTGTCGAACAGACCCTGGCAGGCGGCCAGGAACACCGCTGGTCCTTTGTCGGCAACGTGGGGGACACGGTTGACATCACCCTGGCTGCAGAAGGCATCAGCCCGGCCCTGACGCTCTACGGCCCCCATGGCGAGCGCATCCAGGCCATGCCCGGCGGCAGTTACCAGGGAGCGGTTCTTCTCTCCGGTCTCGTGCTGGCCGCCAGCGGGCCGCACACGCTGGTCATCAACGCCTCTGGCGGCGAAGTCGGGCGGTACAGCCTTTCCTTGCGGAGCCGCGCTTCCTCGCCTTCCCCTGAGACAGAGGGGGCAGGCCCACCGCCCAGCGACAACCAGTTCCCGGCGGCTCCATCCCAGACGCCGGGGGCGACCACGCCCGGTCCGACGCTGTCGCTGTCCGTCGAGTCAGGAGCGCAATTGGTCCCTCGCCAGCGGGTACAGGGTCGGTTGTCGCAGCCCGGCGAGGTGGATCGCTACACCCTTTTCGGGAGGGCCAACGACGTGATCACGCTCGGCATGGAAACCGTGCCAGGGAGCGCCGTCGATCCTTACGTCGAGATTTACAACCCGGCGGGCGAGGTGCTGACCCAGGCGGATAACAGCCTGGGCACGCCCAACGCCATCATCACCGGCCTGGTTCTGCCAGCCACCGGCGCATATATCATCTTTGCCAGCGACGCCACAGGCCGCAATGTGGGAGCCTACACCATTGTATTCGGGGATGGGCTGACCATGGCCGACCACGTGCAGGGCCGGGCTGAGCCGGAGACGGTCTACACCGCCTCTCTCTCGCACCCGATCATACGCGATGTGTGGGAGGTAGATTTGGCGTTGGGGGACGTGATCAGCGCGGCTGTCGCCGTGGACGCGACCAGCCCGCTGGACCCTGTGCTGAGCCTGGTCTCGCCGCAGGGGCAGGTGCTCTACACGGACGACAACGGCGGCGGTGGCCGTAACGCCGCCCTGCGGCAGGTCATTGTGCCGCAGACGGGGCGCTTCCTGCTGGCCATCAGCCCGGCAGCGGGCGCTTCCCCCGGCCCCTATACCCTGATCTGGCGTTACGAGGCCCAGGCCTTACCGACGCCGTAAACGGCAGTAAACGGCTCATTCACACTTCAGGCCCAGGCAGGGTTCAGGGAGCTTCGCCCCGCGCCCGCGCCTCACGGTACCATTCGATCGTGCGTCGCAGCCCGGTGCGGAAGTCGGTCCTGGCCTGGAAGCCGAACTTCTCCTTGGCGCGGCTTGTATCCAGCATCCGGCGGGGCTGCCCGCCCGGCTTGGAGGTGTCCCAGCGGATCTCGCCCTGGAAATCCGCCAGTTCGGCGATCAGCCCTGCCAGGTCCCGGATGCTGATCTCAAAACCCGCCCCCAGGTTGACCGGCTCCGACTCGTCATAACACGCCATGGCCAATGCGATGCCCTCTGCGGCGTCTTCCACGTAAAGGAACTCGCGGGTCGGGGAGCCATCTCCCCACAGCACGATATGGTCATCGCCTGCTTGCTGGGCATCCACAATCTTCTTGATGATTGCCGGAATCACATGGGAGTACTCCGGATCGAAGTTATCCCGTGGGCCATACAGGTTGACGGGCAGCAGATGGATGGCGTTGTACCCGAACTCCTGGCGGTAGGCCTGGGCCTGTACCAGCAGCATCTTCTTGGCCAGCCCGTAAGGCGCGTTGGTTTCCTCCGGGTAGCCGTTCCACAGATCGTCCTCACGGAAAGGCACGGGCGTAAACTTGGGGTAGGAGCAGATCGTGCCGATACCGACGAATTTGGGGACACCCGCACGCCGGGCATACTCCATGAGCATCACGCCCATCATCAGATTGTCATAGAAAAAGGTGCCGGGATAGCGGCGGTTGGCCCCGATGCCGCCTACCGTAGCAGCCAGATGCACCACCATTGTGGCATCGGGATGGTCGGCATACAATCGCTCTACGGTGGGCTGCTCTCGCAGGTCATAATCCGCGCTGCGGATCGGATAGACGGCCCCACACCCCAAAGCATTCAACCGCGCGCACAGGTGGCTCCCCAAGAAGCCCCCCCCACCGGTCACGATCACACGCTGCGCGGCCCAGTCAAAACTTGACGAAGCTGGCATCTCTATCCCCTCAGCAATGCTCGCACGGCAGCCCGGCCTGCCTACCAGCCATTACCAGCCATGCTCCAGCCGGGCGACCAACCGCTCAGGCATATCCACCTGACGCATGCGATTCTGGACGGCAGCGATGTCATAGGGAATGCGCCGATGTTCCCACACGGCCTTGTCCACATCCAACATGGCATAGGCGGCCTCAGGATTGGAATCGCGGGGCTGGCCGACCGAGCCAGGATTAATGATCTGACGGCGGCCATTGAGCCGCCTGGGTTGCTGATAGATCGGCGGGAACACCTCTGTGTCGCCCTGGTCGTTGACCATTTCAAAGATCACCGGCGTATGGGTGTGGCCCACCAGGCAGTACGGAGTCTCAAAATGCGGGAAGTTCAGCGCGGCAATGAGGGGGTCCAGGATGTATTCCCACACCGGCTCGCGGGGGCTGCCGTGGGCCAGGGTATAGGGACCCAACACGAACGTGGTCGGCAGAGCAGCAAGATACTCCACATTGTCCGGGCGCAGCGTCTCCGCCGTCCAGGCAACCACTTTCCGCGCATCGCTGTTGAACGTGCGGATATCCAGGCGGCCCAGCGCCGCCCAGTCATGGTTTCCGGCCAGGCACAGGTGTGGCAAGGAGCGTAACAGGTCGACACACTCGTTGGGATCAGGTCCATAACCGACCACATCCCCCAGGCACCAGACATAATCCCATTCACCCTCTGCATCGGCCAGCACGGCCTCGAAAGCAGTCAGGTTGGCATGAATATCGGAGATAATCAGGACACGCATGGGAAGTCGGCCCCTTGTAGTATGAAAAATGCTGGATGGATGTTACCATGCTTTAGCACACAGCACCACCTGCAAGGCCGCCAAGCCGCCCGCACAACGCAAGCGAAAAGCCGCCCACCATGCAGCGGTGGACGGCTTCGTCGTCACCCGATCTGTGCCGCCGGACCTCAGCCTTCTGCCAGCCGCTGATACTGCTTCCAGCGGGCAATAACATCCTGATGAGCCAGGTCCGCCAGGTATTGCGCCCGCGCAGGATCGGCTTTCCGCAGGATGTTGAAGCGTCCCTGGGTGTACAGGTAGTCTTCCAGCAGCTCGATGTTCATCTTGGAGTCGAGCTTGAAGGGGTTCTTCCCCTCTTCTGTGGCCGGGTTGTAACGGTACAGGGGCCAGAAACCCGATTCCACCGCCTGCTTCTCGATCTCCATGCCTTTCCTCATGTCGATGCCATGCGCAATGCAGGTGCTGTAGGCAATGATGAGGGAGGGGCCAGGGTACGCTTCCGCTTCCTGGATGGCGCGGAGCGTCTGGGTCATGTTGCCGCCCATCGCGATCTGCGCCACGTAGACATTGCCATAGGTGATGGCCATCAGGCCCAGGTCCTTCTTGCGCTGGCTCTTGCCCGCAGCAGCGAACTTGGCCACAGCGCCACGCGGCGTGGCCTTGGAGGCCTGCCCGCCAGTGTTGGAATACACGGCGGTATCCAGCACCAGCACGTTGACGTCCAGGCCAGAGGCCAGCACATGATCCAGCCCGCCATAGCCGATATCATAGGCCCAGCCATCACCGCCAAAGATCCAGATCGACTTCCTGACCAGGTAGTCCGCCACTGAGAGCAGCCGCTTGCTAACCGCGCCCCCTTCCTTCTTGAGCAGCTCCTTGAGTTGCGCAACGCGGGCGCGCTGCTCCTCAATGCCCTCCGGCGTGCTCATGTCGGCATCACGGATGGCCTCCAGCAGGGGCCGGCTGTCCTTGGGGAGCACGCCCGCCACCTGGCCCAGCAACTCATAGGCAAACTGCGTGAGCTTGTCGACGGTCAGCCGCATGCCCAGGCCAAACTCGGCGTTGTCCTCAAACAGGGAGTTGGACCAGGCCGGGCCGCGCCCGTCTGGGCGGGTGGTATACGGCGTGGTCGGCAGGTTGCCGCCGTAGATCGAGGAGCAGCCGGTCGCGTTGGCGATGATGGCCCGGTCCCCAAAGAGCTGCGTGACCAGCTTGATGTAGGGCGTCTCGCCGCACCCGGCGCATGCGCCGGAGAACTCAAACAACGGACGCAGGAACTGCGAGCCTTTCACCGTGAACCGGTTGAACAGCGATGGATCGGGGTCGGGGATGGACAGGAAGTACTCCCAATTCTCGACTTCCTGCTCTCGCAGCGGAGCCTGGGGAGCCATGTTGATCGCCTTCTTGTCCGTCTTGACCCCGTCTACTTTCTCGTAGGCCGGGCAGACCTCCACACACAGGCCGCAGCCCGTGCAATCCTCCGGCGCTACCTGAACCGTATAGCGCATGCCCTCGTACTGCCGGCCACTGGCTTCCACAGACTTAAAGGTCGCCGGAGCGCCGCCGTCAGCGTACTTCGCATCGTAAATCTTCATGCGAATGGTGGCGTGCGGGCAGACAAAGGCACACTGGTTGCACTGGATGCAGATATCCGGCTCCCACACCGGGATCTCGGAGGCGATGTTGCGCTTTTCATATTGGGTGGTGCCCACCGGGAAGGTGCCATCCTCAGGCATGGCGGAGACAGGCAGGTCGTCGCCGTACCCGGCGATGAGCAGGCCTGTCACTTTGCGGACAAACTCCGGCGCATCTGGGGGCACCGGCGGGCGCATGGTGATATTGCTGGTGACCTGCTTGGGATACTTGACTTCCTCGATGCGCTCCCTGGCCATATTGGCGGCGCGAACGTTCATGTCGACGATCACGTCGCCCTTCTTGCCGTAGGTATCTTCGATGGCCAGCTCGATCATGCGCAGGGCTTCATCTTCCGGCAAGACGCCGGAGATGATAAAGTGTGCCGCCTGCATGGTCGTGTTGATGCGGCCACCGAGGCCAAGCGACTTGGCGATGCCCAGCGCATCGATGACGTAGAACCGGGCCTCCTTCTCGATGAGCGCCTGCTGCACTTCGCGAGGCAGATGGTCCCAAACCTCGTCGGCCCCGTAGGGGCTGTTCAGCAGGAAGGTCCCCCTGTGCTTGAGATAACTGAGCATGTCAAAGCGCTCAAGGAAGCTGAAGTTGTGGCAGGCCACGAAGCCCGCTTTCTTCACCAGATAGGTGCTGCGGATGGGCTGCTTGCTGAAGCGCAGGTGAGATACCGTCCGCGACCCTGACTTCTTGGAATCATAGACGAAGTAACCCTGGGCGTAGTAGTCCGTGGCTTTGCCGATGATTTTAATGGTGTTCTTGTTCGCGCCCACGGTGCCATCAGCGCCCAGCCCGAAGAACAGCGCGCTATGTGTCCCTTCCGGCTCGCTGGAGAAAGCATCATCCCACTCCAGGCTAGTGTGGGTCACGTCGTCATGGATGCCCACCGTGAAGTGATTCTTGGGTTTCTCAGCGGCCAGGTTATCCAGCACGGCCTTGGCCATGCCGGGGTTGAACTCCTTGGAACCCAGCCCGTAGCGACCACCGACCACCAGCGGCGAGGCACCCAGGCGACCATCAGCCACCGCCTCGTCCAGCGCAGTCCGCACGTCCTGGTAGAGCGGCTCACCGGCTGCGCCAGGCTCCTTGGTGCGGTCCAGGACGGCAATGCGCCTGACCGTCTTGGGCAGCGCGGCCACGAACGCCTCACCCACAAAGGGCCGGTACAGCCTCACTTTGACCACGCCGACTTTCTCGCCCTGCCCCACCAGGTGATCGACCACTTCGTGCATGGTCTCGGCCCCGGAACCCATGATCACGGCGACATGCTCGGCATCCGGCGCGCCAAAATAGTCGAACAGGTGGTATTCCCGCCCCACCAGCCCGGCGAACTGGTCCATACACTCCTGGACGATGTCACCGGCCTTCAGGTAGTAGGGATTGACCGTTTCCCGCCCCTGGAAGAAAACGTCCGGGTTCTGGGCAGTGCCACGGATCGCGGGCCGCTCAGGCGAGAGCGCGCGCTGACGGTGGGCGAAGACGGCCTCTTCGTCGATCATCGCCCGCATGTCGTCCTTGGTCAGCTCTTCCACCTTCTGAACCTCGTGGGAGGTCCGGAATCCGTCAAAGAAGTGGATAAACGGCACACGCGCCTTGAGCGTCGCCGCATGCGCGATCAGGGCCAGGTCCATCACTTCCTGCACACTGCCGGAAGCCAACAGCGCAAATCCTGTGCTGCGCGCCGCCATGACATCGGAGTGATCGCCAAAGATGGAGAGGGCCTGCGTGGCAAGGGAGCGGGCCGCAACATGGAACACTGTAGGGGTCAACTCCCCTGCAATCTTGTACATGTTGGGGATCATCAGCAACAGGCCCTGAGAAGCCGTGAAAGTCGTGGACAAAGCACCTGTCGACAGCACACCATGGACGGCGCCAGCAGCACCGCCCTCGGACTGCATCTCCACGACGGTAGGGACTGTCCCCCAAATGTTGGTTTCGCCACTCGCCGACTTTTCATCGGCAAGCTCGCCCATGGGTGATGAGGGCGTAATCGGGTAAATTGCAATCACCTCACTCACTGCATGGGCCACATGCGCCGCTGCTGTATTGGCGTCGATGGTGACATATTGTCTTTCCTGGTTGACGGCCATGTTAACCCCTTCCTAACTGGTCAGAATCACAATGCGAGCCTTCATCATCCAAGCCTAACACCTTCCGGGCGGCCTCAGAAGTGAAAAATAGCATCACTTTAGTGTCAGTTATCACTATATCGGGTGAAGACCAGAGGCTACAGTAGAATAAAGCTATTCACACACCTAGAACGCCGACCCCAAGGAGCACCAAATGGCCAACTTGAAGACCACTTACCTGGGAATTGAGCTGAAGAATCCGCTGGTCGTGGCGGCCAGTTCAATTTCCAGCTACATCGATCGCGTCAAAATGGCGGAAGATGCGGGCGCGGGCGCGCTGGTGATCCGCTCCCTGTTCGAGGAGCAGATTCAGCTCGATGCAGAACGGCTGGATGAAATGCTGACCATGGGCGAAGGGCGTTATGCCGAATCTATCAACTATTTCCCCAAGGTGGAGCACGGCGGCACCAAAGAACACCTGATGTGGGTGGAAAAAACACGCAAGGCCGTCTCCATGCCCCTGTTTGCCAGCCTGAATGCCATCTCGCCCGGTGCGTGGACACAATATGCCCGCCAACTGGCTGACACCGGCGTCGATGGGCTGGAGGTGAATTTCTACTCGGTGCCCACCGATCTTGAACAAAGCGGCAGCGAGCTTGAAAAGACCCTCTTTGACGTGATCGAACGGATTCGGGCGGAGGTCTCCATCCCGATAGCCGTCAAGCTCAGCCCCTTCTACACCTCTGCCGTCAACGTGGTGAGCGAGCTGGAAAAACGGGGGGTCGAGGGCGTGGTGTTGTTCAACCGTTTCTTGCAGCCCGATATCGATCCGGACACTGAGACGCTGGTCAATGAGATGGTGCTCAGCTCCAACATCGAGATGAAAGTGCCGCTGCGCTGGGTGGCGCTGCTTTACGGGCGCACCGGGCTGGACCTGGCCCTCAACACCGGCGTGCACACCGGGCACGACGTGGTCAAGGCGCTCCTGGCGGGGGCGACGGTTGTGCAGGTTGCCTCTACGCTGCTGCGCAACGGCATCCCCTACCTCTCCACCATGCTGCTGGATCTGCAGAACTGGATGGAAGAGAGAGGCTACGCCTCCGTCGACGAATTCCGGGGCAATCTCAGCCAGCAGAACGTTGACGATCCTTCTGCTTTTGAGCGCGCCCAGTACGTCAAGCTGCTCTCGACAGCCCAATAGCCGCCGGGCCAGGGCCGGGGCGTGGTGCGCATGCCCCGGCCCAACACGGCCAGAGGGCCGCACGGATACACCCCTCCGTCGCCGGCAGGACGCAACTTTACGCAGAATTTACTTGACAGGGCCAGCCAGGATGTCGTATATTTAACATAGTTTAGTAACACAATTTAGCTGATATTTGTTTGTTTTTTGTCCGCAAAAGAATCATTCGGATGGGCCAAAAGCGTGTCCCGCTGCACAGCCCATTGGTACGCTCAACCCCGACAGTCCGTCCACGCCACACCCGTGTGTTTCTTTCAGGCTGTGCGCGAGCCGAATGACATCTGCCTGATCGTTCAACCGGGCGGACTGTGTGTCACATTGCATAAATCGCCAGATGGGTATATGCTTCTCTAGACGAAAGGAGGAAATAGCCAACAGAAATACTAAAGCCAAACCATCTAATCGTGATGTATCGCTCCATCGCATAGTCTTTAAAAGTAAGGAGAAGAGAAAAGCATGCGTAAATTAGTCGCCCTGCTTATGATCCTGGTAGTGGCCTTCTCGCTGATGCCCGCCACGGTAGGCGCGCAGGAAGGTGAGGTGAACTGCTTTACCGATGAAGAGGCAACCGTTGTTGTGGCAGCGGGTGCCGTTGGCCAGGAGCTGGAACTGACGCGGGCTGCCGCCGAGCGCTTCATGGAAGCCTGCCCGAACATCACCGTGGAGGTGCTTGAGACACCGGATATGGTGCAGGACCGCCTTGGCCTCTACCTGCAAATCTTCGAGGCCGAAAGCCCGGATGTGGATGTCTTCCAGATCGACGTGATCTGGCCCGGCGACCTGGCCGAGCACCTGATCGACCTCAGCCCGTACCTGACCGAAGAAGAGATTGCAGCCCACTTCCCGGCCATCATTGAGAACAACACTGTGGATGGCGCGCTGGTCGGCATCCCGTGGTTTACGGACGCCGGGCTGCTTTACTACCGCACCGACTTGCTGGAGAAGTACGGCTACGACGGGCCGCCGGAGACCTGGGACGACCTGACCGAAATGGCCCAGACGATCCAGGATGGCGAGCGGGCCGAGGGCAACGATGAGTTCTGGGGCTTCGTGTGGCAGGGCAACGCCTACGAGGGCCTGACCTGCGACGCGCTGGAGTGGCAGTACTCCGAGAGCGGCACCCGCATCGTCAGCCCTGAGGGCGAGATCGAGGTCAACAACGAACTGACCATCGCCGCCTTTGAGCGCGCTGCAAGCTGGGTCGGCACGATCAGCCCGGAGGGCGTGACCGGCTACGCCGAGGAAGACGCCCGCGCCGTGTGGCAGGCTGGCAATGCCGCTTTTATGCGCAACTGGCCGTATGCCTACAGCCTGGGCAACGCTGAGGACAGCCCGATCGCGGGCCTGTTCGACGTGTCCCCGCTACCTATGGGGGCTTCCGGCCACAGCGCGGCGACCCTCGGTGGCTGGCAGCTGGCCGTCTCGCGTTACTCCGAGCATCCGGACGCGGCTGCTGCCGTGGCCGTCTTCATGGCCAGCGCCCAGGAGCAGAAGATTCGCGCCATTGAAGGCTCGCTGAACCCCACCATCATGTCGCTGTACGAGGACGAGGAAGTCCTGGAGGCCGCGCCGTTCTTCGGCAGCCTCTACGACGTGTTCATCAACGCCGTGGCCCGGCCCTCGACTGCTACCGCACCAAACTACAACGAAGTCTCGACCCTCTACTTCAGCGCCGTGCACAGCATTCTGACCGGCGACGAAGACGCGGCAGTGGCCGTGGAACTGCTTGAGTTGGACCTCATGGATCTGCTCGGCATGTAAGCCTCGGCACTGGTCTTTTGCACCACAAGACCGTATGCATGCTTGGGGGCAGTAGATCCTGCCCCCAAGCATCTTCCGATATTACCCCTCCGCCATTCGGGCCAAAGTGTGGTATTGGAATAAAGAAAAGACTTGTTTCGCCAAACCAGACCTGTCTCGCTTCTTCCTGACCGTTCGGTAATGAACTCCCGGCGTTTGCTTTGGCCCTGAATCCTCTCCCCGTCCTTCCGTGGTGGTAATCGCGCTGTGGAGGTTCTCTTATGGAAGAGAGAGAAAGTCCCAGGAAAAACCCGCAGGAGGCCGATCTCGCTCCGGCCATCGGGATGTACCGACCCCCATCCCTCGTCGAGAACATCGGCATCGAGCTGGTCAGCGGCCTGTTCGTCCTGATCGGGCTGGCCGCCTTTAGCCTGCTCTTCGTCAGCATCAACAGCGATCCGTCCATCCGGGCCATCACGCAGGGCGAGGAGGAAGGCTCCATCATCCTGGCCTTTCTGGATAGCTTTGGCATTGTGACGCCTGCGTTGACCATCGTGATCGGCTGGCTCCTCATCCGCCTGGGAGGCAGTTTGCGCCAGCTCAACATCACGGCAGCCCGTTGGGCCCAGATAGCCCTGATTTGGATTGCGGTGGCCATCATCGTCATGGCTATCAACACGTTCGTGACCGGCGGTCGCCCTGAGAACATCTTAACAGGCGGGGCCTTCGACGCCGGAAAGGGGTTCATAGAGGCTCTGCCCTGGCTGATTGCCCTCGTCCCGGTGCTGCTCTCACTCTTCTGGCTAAGCTCAGTGATAGACTCCATCTTTGGGGGCGAGGAAACGCTGACCACGCGCGACACGCGCATGGCCTGGAATTTGCTAATCCCAAGCCTGGCCGTGCTGATCCTGGTTGCCGCGCGCCCGCTGGAGGAGACCTTCATCACCAGTCTCACAGACAAGCGCTTCGCGGGGACCCAGGCGGTCAACTTCGTAGGCCTGAACAATTACGCCCGGTTACTCGGCTTTCGCTTCGACACGGTGGAATGCCGACGCAACGATGAGGGCGAGTGCCAGGCCGCAGCCGATGGCACGGTGCGCTGGGAACTGATCGACCGCGAGCTGCTCGCCCAGGGCTATCGCCCCGTGACGACCATCAGCCTGGGTGGCGGTCGCGGTCTGACCCTGAGCGGCACCGACGCCGATTTTCTGGGCAGCGTGGGCAACACCCTCTATTTCACCGTGCTCTCCGTGGTGCTGGAGCTTCTGCTGGGGCTTTTCATTGCCATGGTGGTGAACTCCAAATTCCCAGGACGCGGCCTGATGCGGGCCGCCATGCTGGTGCCCTGGGCCATCCCCACCGTGATCTCCGCCCGCCTGTGGGAGATCATGTTGCGCGACAACCAGTCAGGCATCATCAACAAGATGCTGCTTGACCTTGGGCTGATCAACCAGTCACAGGCGTGGCTGACCAACCCGTCGCTGCAACTTAACGCGCTGGTCATGGTGGATGTCTGGAAGACAGCGCCCTTCATGGCCCTGTTGATCCTGGCCGGTTTGCAGCTTATTCCGGCAGATCTCTATGAGGCGGCATCGGTAGACGGCGCTTCCAAAGTCCGGCAGTTCTTCTCGGTAACCCTGCCCCTCTTGCGACCGACAATCGCTGTGGCTCTGGTCTTCCGCACGCTGGACGCCCTGCGCGCCTTCGACGTGTTCAACGTGCTCCTGGGACGGCAAAAGCTCTCCATGGCCTCCTACAACTACGAGACCCTGGTTCAGGCCCAGGCCGGTGGGTATGCCTCGGCAATTGGCGTGCTGATCTTCATCCTGATCTTCGTCTTTGCCGTGATCTACGTGCGAACACTGGGGGTGGAGACAGAATGACATCAAAACAGGTCAATTATATCCTGGGCCGTATCGGGTTCTGGCTTGTAGTCCTCGCAATCGCCGTCTACACCCTGTTCCCGTTCTATTGGGCGCTCAACTCGTCCTTTAAGAGCGAACAGGAGATCATGAATCCGGCCACGTACCTGCCCCAAAATCCAACCCTGATCAATTACCAGGGGGTTTTCCAGGACGACAATTTCATCCGCGCTCTGGGGAACTCGGCGCTGGTATCGGGGGTCACGGTTTTGCTGTCGCTGTCGGTTGGCTCCTTCGCCGCCTATGCCCTGGGGCGGCTCCGCTTCCGGGGACGAACCGCGATGCTCTACGCCGTGCTCTCCATGACCATGTTCCCCCAGATCTCGATCCTTTCCGGCCTGTTTGCCATCGTCAAGGAACTAGGGGTCTTTGGCTCGCCGCTGTCACTGATCATCTCCTACCCCATTTTCACCCTGCCCTTCACCGTCTGGGTGCTGACCAGCTTTTTCCGGGGCCTGCCGGGGGAGATCGAACAGGCGGCCTATGTGGACGGGGCGACAACCTTCCAAACCTTCTATCTGATCCTGCTCCCGCTCACGGCCCCTGCCCTGGTTACCACGGGGCTGCTGGCCTTTATCGCAGCCTGGAACGAGTACCTGTTTGCCCTGACGTTCACCATCACAGACCCCGCATCCTACACTGTGCCGGTTGCCATTGCGCTCTTCAGCGGCAGGATTGCCCGCCAGGAACCAATCGCCGAGGTGATGGCGGCAGCCATGGTGGTAACCTTCCCGCTCGTGGCGCTGGTGCTGGTCTTCCAGAATCGTATTGTCGAGGGGCTGACGGCTGGCGCAGTTAAGGGATAAAATATATCCTGCGCAGGCACGGCACCTTTTGTTGACTGGTTGCGTCGTCCACCGGCGCACTTCTGCGGAAGTTCGCCGGTGGTGTTCTGTGGGGGAAGCAAGCCTGGCCCGATGACCTGGTACACCAACGCCCTGTTCTACGAACTGTATCCGCGTGCTTTTGCCGACGGCAACGAAGATGGATGGGGAGACTTTGGGGGAATATTGGAGCGACTGGACTACCTGGAATGGTTGGGGGTGGATTGCGTCTGGCTGACGCCCATCTACCCCTCTCCCCTGAAAGACGACGGCTACGACATTTCCAGCTACTATAGCATCGACCCCCGCTACGGAACCCTGGAGGAATTCAGGCTGGTCGTCGACGAGCTACATGCGCGGGGGATGCGCATCATCGCCGATCTGGTGGTGAACCACACCTCGGACCAGCATCCCTGGTTCCGCATGGCTCGCCAGTCCAGAAGCTCCTGTCTGCGCGACTATTACGTGTGGAGCGACACACCGGATCGCTACGCAGACGCCCGCATCATCTTTTGCGATACCGAGACATCCAACTGGGCCTACGATCCCATCAGCGGCCAGTACTACTGGCATCGCTTCTTCAGCAGCCAGCCTGACCTGAACTACGACAACGCCAAAGTGCAGCAGGCCATGCTGGATATCGTCAAATACTGGCTGGACCTGGGCCTGGATGGCTTCCGGGTGGATGCGGTGCCCTACCTGTTCGAGCGCGAGGGGACGAACTGCGAGAACCTGCCGGAGACACACGAATACCTCAAAAAGCTCCGCCGCTACGTGGACGACCACTACCCTGGCACGCTTCTGCTGGCCGAGGCCAACCAGTGGCCGCACGACCTGCTCCCCTATTTTGGCAACGGGGACGAGTTCCACATGTGCTTTCAGTTCCCGCTCATGCCACGCCTTTACATGGCGCTGGCCAAAGCCGACCGCTCCAGCGTGGTGGAAATCCTCCGGCAGACCCCTACCATCCCGGAGGGCTGCCAGTGGGCGACGTTCTTGCGCTGCCATGACGAGCTGACGCTGGAAATGGTCACGCCGGAAGATCGTGAATTCATGTGGAACTACTACGCCCCCGACCCCCGGCAACGGCTCAACCTGGGCATCAGGAGGCGGCTGGCCCCGCTGATGAACAACGACACCCGCAAAATCCGCCTGCTGTACTCCCTGCTGTTTTCCCTGCCCGGCACGCCCGTGCTGTACTACGGCGACCAGATCGGTATGGGAGATAACATCGCGCTGTTCGACCGCAACGGCCTGCGCACCCCCATGCAATGGGACAGCGGCCCCAATGCGGGTTTCTCCACGTGCTCACCAGAAAAGCTATACGCCCCCATCATCGACGATCCGGTTTACGGCTACCAGCGAGTCAACGTCGCCGCGCAACGCAACGACCCCTCATCGCTGCTCAACGCCATCCGGCACATGATCCATACCTCCAGGGCGCTGTCCTGCTTCCGCGACGGTGACCTGCACTGGTTGGAAGCGGCCCCGACCTCGGTGCTGACCTTCTGGCGTTCCAACACAACCGAGACCGTACTGGTCTTCCACAACCTTGCCGGGTCTTCGGTCGAAGTGCCCACTGGCCCTTTCGCCCAGCGGCAAATGACCGACCTGCTGACCAGCGAGACGGTCATCCTGGGGGAACGCCTGATACTGGAACCCTACGCCTACAGGTGGTTAAAACCCGCAGCCGAAAAAGCAAGCGGCCTGCCGGAGCCGGTCAAATCAACAGGTGGGCACAGCCAGTCGGTGTAGCTACGCCTTGCCCGCCCGCCTCTGCCTTTGCCGACTGCCTCAGCCGGAGACGATACCCCCCTCGGTCATGGCATGCGCATCCAGCGCCGCCTGGGCCTCCTCTTCCGTCATATAGCCCAGCTCAACAACCACTTCCCGGACCGTCTTGTTCTCCGCCAGGGCCTTCTTGGCCACCTCCGCCCCCTTCAGGTAGCCGATAATAGGATTGAGCGCAGTGACCAGAATGGGATTCCTGGCCAGCCAGCCTTCCGCCTTCTCCCGGTTGGCGACCACCCCAACGACACATTTATCGGCGAAGGCGCGCACCGCGCCGATGGTGACGTGCATCATCTCGAACAGATTATGGGCGATGATGGGCATCATGACGTTCAGCTCAAGCTGCCCGGCCTGCCCCGCCAGCATCACGGTCAGGTCGTTGCCCATCACATGGAACATGGCCATGTTGAGCATCTCGGCCAGGACGGGATTCACCTTGCCGGGCATGATGCTGGACCCCGGCTGTACCGCCGGCAGGCGGATTTCGTCAAGGCCGGTGGTGGGGCCGCTGCTCAGCAGCCGGAAATCGTTGGCGATGCGGGTCAGGTCCTGGGCCAGCGTGCGCAGCGCACCGGAGAAGAACACGGCATCCTGCATGGACTGCATGGACTCAAACAGGTTATCGCTGGTGTAAAGCTGGATGCCGGTCAATTCGGTCAGCTTTTTCACCATGCGGCGGTGATATTCTGGATGGGCATTCAAACCGGTGCCGGTTGCCGTCCCGCCAATGCCCAGTCGTCGCATCCCCTCCGCCGCCTGCACGATCTTCTCTTTGTTGCGGTCAACCGCTTTGGCATACGCGCCGAACTCCTGGCCCAGGCGGACCGGAACGGCATCCTGTAGATGTGTGCGCCCGCTTTTGACAACATCGTCGAACTCGATGGCCTTGCGTTGCAGGGCCACCTGTAGCATATCCAGGGCACGCACAAGGTCTTCCAGCCGCCACAAGCAACCCAGTCGGATGGCCGTGGGGATGGTGTCGTTAGTGGACTGAGCCATGTTGACGTGGTCATTGGGGTGTACAGGCTTTTCAGGATCGGCGATATCAAATCCAAGCAACTGATTGGCCCGGTTGGCGATCACCTCGTTGGTATTCATATTCTGGCTGGTCCCCGCGCCTGCCTGAAAGGGGTCCACCACGAACTGGTTATTCCACTTCCCTTCGATCACCTCGTCCGCCGCAGCCATCACGGCCCTGGCGATCTCCTCGGCTGTGACAGTGCGATCACCGGCCTGCTTACCCTTGAAAAGCCCCAACTCATAGTTGACTTCCGCCGCTGCCCGCTTGATCGTTGCCATGGACCAGATGAAAGCGGGGTAGCAGCGCATCCCACTAATGGGGAAATTCTGCACGGCCCGCTGGGTCTGCGCGCCATACAAGGCGTCCGCAGGCACTCTTAGCTCCCCCAAAGAGTCTCTTTCGATGCGATAACTGGCCATTGTTATATTACTCCTGGCAAATTCTGATACGCTTGTTCCAGTTTAGCGCACGGACTGCACAGCGCCAACCGGGATCGGGCGGAAAGGCCCCGGAGCGCCACTAAAAAACATTCGCGGAAGGCCAGCGACGGACATCCCCCATCACCCCTCGCCCGGCCTGCCCGCGAACGGAAGACCTGCCAGATAATATGGCTGTGGAGCTAGGCCAGCCCGATCATCTCCTTAAAGCGCACTTCAGACTGCTCCTTGACCTGCTGATGGAGGCTGTTACCATGGGCGTCCATAGTGACCACCAGCTCCCAATCCTTGACGCGGATGACCCAGAAGGCCTCCGGCACGCCCAGCTCGTCCTTCAGGAACACGTCCTCCACCCGCTCCACAGCGGAAGCGATCAAAGAGGCGGCGCCACCTACCGCATGGAGATACACGGCCCCGTGCTCCTGGCAACCCCGCAGTGTCCTAGGCCCCATCCCCCCTTTGCCGATCACGGCGCGGACGCCGAAATGCCCTATCACGTCAGCTTCATACGGCTCCTCACGGATGCTCGTGGTAGGCCCCGCCGCCACGAACCGATAGGAGCCATCCTCATTCTGCGCCACCACCGGCCCGCAATGGTAAATGACACCGCCCTCAAGCAGCGGCTTGAGCTTCTCGTAAAGCTCCGGCATCTTGATCGTATCGGTGTGGATGAAGTTCTCGATCATCAGCTTGTGGGCCGCGTCACGCGCCGTGACCACGACACCGCTCAAACTGACTACATCGCCGGTGTGCAGGGCGCGAATCTGCTCCTCTGAAATGGGTGTTTGCAGGGTAATCATGAAGTCACCTCATTCATTGATAGGTAATCTCGTCCCCACGCACGATCATCCGATGGCGTCGACAGGCCCAGCACATGTAGGAAACGGTCACAAAGTAGCTGGCCGGCAACCGGTGCGCCTTGTCAATCTGGACATCCAGAACGGTGGTTTTGCCGCCGAAGCCCATGGGGCCGATACCCAGGCTGTTCGCCTCTTCCAGGATGCGCTGCTCCAGCTCGGCCAGTTGGGGGACCGTGCTACGCTCTCCCACCTGCCGGAAGAACTGCCGCTTGGAGACTTCGTAGCCGGTGCCACGGTCGCCGCCAATGCTGACCCCCAAAATGCCCGGCGCGCACCCCTGGCCCTGAGCTTTATAGACTGCGTCCAGCACCACCCGGCGGACGCCCTCCAGGTCGCGCCCGGCCTGTAACTCGTTAAACGGGAGCTTGTACTGGACACCACAGTTCTCAGAGCCACCCCCCTTCAGCATGAGGTCGGCCTGCAGGTAGTCGTTCTCCCATTCCACGAAATGTATCACGGGGAACTCCTCGCCGGTGTTGTCCCCGCTGTTCTTCCCGGTCAGGCTATCCACTGCGTTGGGGCGCAGGTAGGCGTTGGCCGTGGCCTGGCGGGCGGCCTCTTCGATCTGCCTGCGCAGTTGAAGCGTGGACCACCCCTGGGGATAATATACGTAGAAAATCGGTGTCCCCGTATCCTGGCAGACCGGGGTGGACTGCCTACGCGCCAGCGAGACGTTCTCCAGAATGCTGCCCAGCACGCTCTGGGCTGGCGAACCCTCTTCCTCGCGATTGTACGCATCTCGAAGCGCATGCTCCACGTCGGCAGGGAGGTCGGTCGCTGCCCGGCGGTATAACTCCACAAACGCTCCGGTCAGGTCTTGCATAGAAAACCCTCCGCAAATAACCGAAACCAGGTGCTATACTCAAGTTACCAGAAGCAAATACCACTTCATAGCTCCCAAAAGCACGTGTTCTGCTGACAATACTCACAATGCAGACACCTGGTGGGAGGCGCGCGCCGTCGCGCCAAACAGAACGGCCTTTCCACAAACTGACAGGAGTGTGTCGTGAAGATCAAAGCCGAACCGCTCACCTTAAGCCTGCGGACGCCATTCCGCATTGCTCACGGGACAAGCACCACGCGCCAGAACGTGCTGGTGCGCATCGAAGACGGCGTGGGGGTAGCAGCCATCGTCCCTTACTATGCGACCACCGTGGATGACGTGATCGCCTATGCCCGCTCCCCCCAACTGGCCGAAAGCCTGGGCGACGACCCGGCCATGCTGGAAGACATGCTGGATCGGCTGCCGCCAGGCCCGGCCCCGGCCCGCGCCGCCGTTGACGTGGCGCTGCATGACCTGTGGGGCAAGCACCTGGGCATGGCGCTGTGGAGGCTGTGGGGCCTGAATCCAGGCCGCGCGCCGCTCAGCTCCTATACCCTGGGCATCGCGGAGGAGAACGAGTTCCGCCAAAAAGTCCGCGAAGTCCATGACCTGCCCATCTTGAAGATTAAGCTGGGCGCAGGAAGCCTGGACAGAGACGAAGCGCTGGTTCGGATTGCCCGGCAGGAAACAGCAGCCCGGCTGTGCGTCGACGCCAACGCGGCCTGGACAGTCGAGGAAGCGCTGGCGATCATCCCCAGGCTGGCTACCTATGATCTGCTGTTCATCGAACAGCCCCTGGCCCAACACGACCTGGACGGCTGGCGGCAACTGGCGAGCCGACTGCCTGCCGAACATCCACCGCTGATCGCTGACGAATCGGTGCACGACGCGCAGGACATCCTCAAGCTGGCCGGCGCTGCCGATGGAATCAACATCAAGCTCGCCAAGTGCGGCGGCCTGCGCGAGGCACGTCGAATGATCGCGCTGGCGCGCACACTGGGCATGAAAGTGATGCTGGGGTGCATGGTGGAGAGCAGTGTCGGCGTCACCGCTGCGGGACACCTGGCCCCCCTGGTTGATTACGCCGACCTGGACGGCAACCTGACCGTGGACAACGACCCCTACCAGGGCATGCGTTGGGATAAGGGGAAGCTGGAGCTTCCCATTCTGCCCGGCCTGGGGGTCGTGCGCCAATGACGGACGCCACCTGAAGCGTTTGACACTGCGCCTGTTCCCTGATATAGTGTGCCCCGTACACTATGTAACGGGGCGACCATCAGACAAGGGGCGCAAGCCCCTCTCTTTTTACGAACAGTTCGTGTACTGCAAACAATAATTGACAAGGAGACAACCATGGCCTTCCCCAAATTCTACCAGCCAGGCAGGGTCGGGACCTTGTTCATACCGGACACAAAGACGGCCATCTCCGAAGGGCAGGCCGCCGGAGTGAAGCCCTCCGCAGAGGACAGCCGCCGCGTGATCCTGGTACTGGTGGACTGCCAGGTGGACTTCGTCCATGAAGACGGCGCACTTTACGTTCCCGGCGCTATCGAGGACATGCGCCGCACAATCGACTGGCTCTTCCGCAACATCGAGCACGTGACCGCCATCGCCGCCTCTCTTGATACCCACATTCCGCTTCAAATTTTCTACCCGACCTGGTGGGCCGACGAGAAGGGCAACCCTCCGGAACCCTACACCGTGATCAAGAGCGAAGACGTGCAGCAAGGGCGGTGGCGGCCCCTCAAGGAGCCGCAATGGTCGGTTGAATATGTAGAAAAGCTCGAAGAACAGGCCAAGAAGGAACTGATGATCTGGCCATACCACACCATGCTGGGGACACCCGGCCATGCCCTCACCCCAGCGCTCTACGAAGCCATCGCCTATCACTCCGGGGCGCGAAACGCCCAACCTATCTTCATCAGCAAGGGGCAAATCGCCCAATCTGAGTACTACTCGATGCTGGAGCCGGAGGTCAAAGTACCCGACCACCCGCAAGGCACGCTGAACAGCGATTTCTTGAACATCCTCATGAACTACGACCGGATCTACATCGCAGGCGAGGCCAAGAGCCACTGCGTCCTGGAGACTGTGCAGTCCATGCTACGGCACTTCAAAGCGGAGCAGCCGGAGGTCATCAACCGGACTCGCATCCTGGTTGATTGCACATCGCCGGTAGCCCATCCGGAGATCGACTTTGCTGCCATCGCTGACGAAGCGTATGCGGGCTTTGAGCAGCAGGGCGTGAAAATGGTTCGCTCCACCGACCCACTTGACTAAGGCATTCAGGTGTGCAGTCGACAATCCGGTGGTAACATAGACCCATCCTGGCAGCTTACACCATCGCAGGCGATACCCAGCAAAGGAGAAGGCTATATGTTACGCAAGTCCCGTTTTCTGGCCCTGCTGCTCAGTCTCGTTCTAGCCCTGACAGTAGCGCCATTGCCGACGGCAGAAGCCCAGTGGGGAGAGCTGCCCGACCTGGAGGGGCGTGTCATCCAGGCGGTGACGGAGAACGCCTATCTGCCGCTGAACTTCGAGGACCCCACCACGGGCGAGGCCATGGGCTGGGAATACGACGCCATGGAGGAGATCTGCCGCCGTCTGAACTGCACGGTGGCGTGGAACCTCATCGGCTGGGACGCCATGATCCCCGCCGTGGCTGACGGCCAGTTCGACATCGGCATGGACGGCATTACCATCACCGAGGAGCGCGCCCAGGAGGTCGACTTCTCCGCCCCCTACATGACCCTGGAGCAGTTCCTCCTCGTCCGCGCTGACGAGGACCGCTTCGCCAACGCCGAGGAGTTCGCCGCCAACCCCGACCTGCTCATCGGCGCTCAGCCCGGCACCACCCCCTTCTACACCGCCGTCTACACCGTCCTGGACGGCAACGAGGCCAACCCCCGCATCGTCCTCTTCGAGAGCTTCGGCGCTTCCGTCCAGGCCCTGCTCACCGGCGACGTGGACGCCGTCATCATGGACGCCGCCTCCAGCCGGGGCTACATCGGCGCCAACCCCGACGCCCTCAAGATCGTCGGCGGCCCCCTCTCCTCCGAGGACTTCGGCTTCATCTTCCCCCCTGGCTCTGACCTCGTCGAGCCGGTCAACGCCGCCCTCGCTGCCATGCGCGCCGACGGCTTCCTCGACTACCTCGATAACAAGTGGTTCTTCCTTTACGACCCAGCCGGAGAGAACGCCTTTCTGGCCGAGCTACCCGACCTCGGCGGCCAGACCATCCAGGCGGTGACGGAGAACGCCTATCTGCCGCTGAACTTCGAGGACCCCACCACGGGCGAGGCCATGGGCTGGGAATACGACGCCATGGAGGAGATCTGCCGCCGTCTGAACTGCACGGTGGCGTGGAACCTCATCGGCTGGGACGCCATGATCCCCGCCGTGGCTGACGGCCAGTTCGACATCGGCATGGACGGCATTACCATCACCGAGGAGCGCGCCCAGGAGGTCGACTTCTCCGCCCCCTACATGACCCTGGAGCAGTTCCTCCTCGTCCGCGCTGACGAGGACCGCTTCGCCAACGCCGAGGAGTTCGCCGCCAACCCCGACCTGCTCATCGGCGCTCAGCCCGGCACCACCCCCTTCTACACCGCCGTCTACACCGTCCTGGACGGCAACGAGGCCAACCCCCGCATCGTCCTCTTCGAGAGCTTCGGCGCTTCCGTCCAGGCCCTGCTCACCGGCGACGTGGACGCCGTCATCATGGACGCCGCCTCCAGCCGGGGCTACATCGGCGCCAACCCCGACGCCCTCAAGATCGTCGGCGGCCCCCTCTCCTCCGAGGACTTCGGCTTCATCTTCCCCCCTGGCTCTGACCTCGTCGAGCCGGTCAACGCCGCCCTCGCTGCCATGCGCGCCGACGGCTTCCTCGACTACCTCGATAACAAGTGGTTCTTCCTTTACGACCCGACAGGCGGGCAGGGATAAACACCGGCCAAGCGCCAAGATTGCCTGAGGTGCGTTGTCAGTGGCAACGCACCTCATTTCGTCCTGAAAGGATTCCGTACCATGACAGCACTGGACAACGGGTCACCCCTCGGTCGGTCCCGCGCGCTGCCCCTCACGGACCGGCTGGCCCGCCTGCCCTGGTGGCTGCTGATCGCCGCCTTGTTTGGCGTGCTGATCCTGTGGTCCATCACCACCAGTGAAACCTACCAGGTCATCTTCGACCGGGTGAAAGAAGGGATCGGCATCACCATCTATGTCACGATCATCGCCTACAGCCTGGCCCTGGCCCTGGGCCTGCTGGTCGGCCTGGCGCGAGTCTCCACCAACCGCGCCTTCCACCAGATAGCCACTTTCTACGTGGAGATCATCCGTGGCGTGCCGATGCTGGTGCTGCTGTATTACATCGCCTTTGTCGCAGGCCCGGCCCTGGTGGACCTGTTCAACCTCATTGGGGAGGGCATGCTGAACATCCAACTGCTGCCCCAGACGGCGCAGCATCTGGCCGGGATGCAGGTCCGTGACCTGGACTTCACCGCCCGCGCTGTGATGGCGCTGACCATCGGCTATTCCGCCTTCCTGTCGGAGATCTTCCGCGCCGGGATCGAGTCCATCGAGGTGGGCCAGATGGAGGCAGCCCGCTCGCTGGGCATGACCTACTGGCAGGCCATGCGGTGGGTTATCCTGCCGCAGGCCATCAAACGGGTGCTGCCGCCGCTGGGCAACGACTTCGTGGCGATGCTCAAGGACTCATCGCTGGTCTCGGTGCTCGGCGTGCGGGACATCACCCAGCTTGGGAAAGTCTACTCGACAAGCACCTTCCGCTTCTTTGAGACCTACAACGTCGTGGCCTTCCTGTATCTGGTGATGACCATCCTGCTCTCGCTGGGCGTGCGCTGGATGGAACGGCGGCTCTCCACTGAACAATGAAGCGCCCTGGGGAGCATATTCCCCCCAGGGCGCAGGCGAGGCCCGGTTACAGCCCGCTTCTATTCGCCCTCCTCCGGCAACACGGTGAACAGCACGCCGTCCGTGCGTCCGAAGACCTCCGGGAAGTAGAAGGCATAGGCATGGGCTGGCATCGTCTGGAATTCCCCGGCGATGCTGGCCCGCACCTGGTAGGTATAGGTGTAGGTGCCGCGCGGCAGAAAATCCGCGTAGAGGTTGACCTGCTCGTCACGCATCTCGGTATGGTCGAACCACCACCAGCCCCAGTACCAGTACGGGTCGTAATCCCACTGGCGCTGCAAGGCGGGTTCTTCAGCCTGGCGGCTCGTCGTCAACAGGGAGGTGTCCAGGCCCTCCGTCCCGGCAGGTAGCGGGTCTTCCAGCACGAAGAAGTAGATATCCTGCGGCAGCGTGAGGGTCAGGCGAACCGTAATCACGTCGCCCACCTGCGCGCTGGTTATGGCAGCCTCCGGATCATCGGCCAGGAAGTACTCACGGGTCACGGTGATCCCCCGGCTCAGCGCGTCCACCTCCGAGGCAAACAACCGCAGGTTGAGGTGCGCCGTGTAGTATAGCGCCCCCTCCCCTTCCCCGCGTGCCACAACCACGCGATTGATCTCGTCGGTCAGCAGGTCGCCCACAGCCACCCGCAGAACCTGGCCGTCACGCACAGTTTCCGGCGTCACCGTCGCCTGTGCCAGCGTCTGGCGGTTGACGCTGAGGGTGTAGTCGTAGTTCCCACGCAACTCGCCAGTGAGCACCATCCAGTCCGTGAGCGCCATGACCGCCCAGGCGGTTTCCTGGGTGGTCTGCCAGTGGTCGCCCTGGCGGGCCACCATCAGCCAGCGGACCACGTTGGGCAGCAGGTCGCTCTCCGGCGTGGCCTGGACCAGCGCGCTGAGGACAACCGCCGTGGTGCGCGTGTCGCTGCTCCAGTTCCACCAGTCATGCCCTTCCTCCTCCCAGTGCGCGCCGGTGGCAGAGAGCATGGCCGCCGTCGTCAGGTCGCTGACCAGATCGGCCACCGCTCCCTGCTCCGGGTACAGCTCGAGGAAGGCCAGCAGCAGGTAGGCGCGGGCCATGTAGGACATCTCCAGCCGGTGCTGGAACAGCGCCAGATAGTCCTCCAGGTTACCCTGCCCGCCGCGCGCCAGCACATAGAAGTAGAAGGCCTGCCGGTTCAGCCGCCAGGGCTGTGTCTCCATGGCCGGGCGAATGAGATCCGTCCGCACGAAGTTGAGCGCGCGCTCGATCATCAGCGGGTCGATTTCAAAACCGGCATTGCGTGCTTCGACCAGCCCCAGCGCGGCATAGGCTGTGACCAGCGCGTCACTCTCCATGTGGCCGAACCAGCCCCAGCCGCCATCAGGATTCTGCTCGGCGGTCAGCTTCTCCAGCGCTTCTGTCAACACCACATAGAGATCGGCCTCCAGCTCCGGGTCTTGCAGGCCCAGGTCGCGCAGGGCGCGGTAGGTCATGACGTTGGGCAGAAAACGGCTGATCGTCTGCTCGATGCACTGGTGGGGATAGTTGCGCAGGTAGTCAAAGGCGTCCGTCGCCGTCACGGCCAGCGAGGGGTCCAGGCGGATGGTCAGATCGCCCTGGTCGACATCCAGGCGCGGTGGCAGGCTGATAGCCTCCGTGCGGGAGCCGCCCTCCCGCAGCACGCCCCCTGTGCCCACCGTGTCCGGTGCAGTGTAGCGATAAACCGGGAGCGTGCCGTCGGGGCCGGTGGCCAGGGTTGGCTTGGTGGCGTCCTGGTAACCGTCCTCGCCGATGGCGACAAAGGTCAGATCTACATAGGGGACATCCTGCGCCACAACATCCCACTGGACACGCGCCCTGGACGCCGCCCCGATGTTCACCGTTTGCGTGGCGGCGCTCTCCAACTGCACCCCTTCGGCCTGCAACGACACCTCAACCGTCTGGGCCGACTCAGTATTGTTGTTGACCACAGCAGCCAGTTGCACGCGGTCGCCGACGACGAAGAAGCGCGGGGCGACAGGCCGGATGAGCAGCGGCAGGGTGGCCACCACTTCCGTGGTGGTCTGCCCCACCTCAGTGGTGACGGTCAGGGCACGGGCGTCCAGTTGCCAGGTGGTCAGGTTATCAGGCAGGTCAACTGCGACCGACGCCCGACCGTCCGCGCCGGTGACCACATGCGCGGCCCACAGCGGCGTCTGCTCGAACTCCTCGCGCACGGTAACCGGCTGTGCCTGTCCTCCTGCATCGCCCGCTGGTGTGCCGGTCGGCATGGCCGCCATAGGAGCCATGGCCCCTTCGGCCATCATCTCCACCGGCCCCTGTGCGACATCCCGCTCCAGATCAGCGCCGACATACTCATCGGTGATCCGGTCCAGCAAAGCGGTAAACGAAAGGCTGGTGTAGACGTGGTGGCTCTGCCGACCGTAGAATGCTTCCAGCAGCGGCCTGCTGTTGGGCGGCATCAGGGCCAGGATGGCCTTATCGGTCAGGGTGAGGCCAAACTCGGCCTGCACCGGCTCGCCGTGCGCGTCGGTGGCCCGCACGTCAAAGGTCACCGTCTCGCGCGGCTGGGCCAGCGTCACAGAGGGTGTAACGACGACCGTCAACTGCTGCTCCACGGGCTGCACATCCAGCGCAATGCGCCCGGTGCGGTAGTCGGGATTCAGGCTCTCCTCGTCCACGCCTTTGACCACCGTCACGTCGAAATACACGGTGGGCACGTGATCGCCGGTGATGGGCAGCTCGTAAAGCAGCGTGGAGCCTTCCACCTCCAGCGCCTCGTAGCTGATGATGCCAGCCCGCTCCACACTGACCAGCACAGTTGAGCGACCCGCGAAAGGAATGGGCACGAGAATCTGCGCCACGTCGCCCGGTCGGTAGGATTCCCGGTCAGCGACCAGATCAATCGTCTGGGAAGGCTCTCCCCACCATACGGGGCGCGTCCCGGTGACCCAAAATCGCAGAGTGCTGCTGTTCGACCGCTCGTATTCATCCAGCACGACGGCGCGAACACGGTAGATTCCGGCAGCAGGCGGCGTGAAGGTGTAGCTGGCCGTGCCGTCATCGCCGGTACGCACCTGGGCCGTCTCCACCTCGATCTCCTCCTGCGTCCACCGGTAGCGCCCGAACTGCCCCTCGATGGGCGTGCGAGTCCAGCGGATCTCCACCACCGTCAGATCAAGGCGCTTGTTCGGGATCGGCTCGCTCTCCGCCGTGACCGCGATCAGGCCGATGTCCATGGGCCGGCCTTCCCGCCCAAAGTAGCCGTCCGTGCGCAGGCCGACGTAGGCATTCGCCGGATGGGCCAGGAGGGTCGTCCGCCCGCTGATGGCCTGCTGGCTCTCGTCGGTAACGGTCGCCTCAACGGTGATACGCATGGGGCGCGGCGAAGGAGGGCGCGTGTTCTCGCTGGTGACCAAAAAGCGTCCGCTGGTGTCCGTCGTGGCCGAGCCTTCGCCAAGGTAATGGTGGAAGTAATCGAGCGTCTCGTCGGAGAAGGTGTAGCGTCCCGGCCCGATGTAGTGGAAGCCGGTCGGCTCGCCGTAGGCGCTCCAGTAGAGGCTGGCGTTACTCACCGCACCGCCGAAGTAGTACGAAGCGCTGACCAGGGCGTTGAGTTCCTGGCCCTGAAAGATGGCATCCTGCTGAGGGATCACCGTGACTTCGAACTCCGGCACCCGGAACTCCGCAATGGTGAAGCTGAGGGTTGCATCACGCGCCCGGATGTATGCCTCCCCCAACGGCGCGTCCTCCGGCAGCGCCAGCTCCCCGCTGAACGTGCCGAACCCGGTCACCGGCAGTTCCCCTTCAAAGAGGCGCTGCCCGCTATAGGCTGCGTCAATCGTAACGTACACGGAGCGAACGTTGGGCACGCTGTAGTCCATGTCGCGTCGGTCGCGGAGCACGCCCCGGAAGTACACCGTCTGGCCGGGGCGGTAGATCGGGCGGTCGCTATACAGATAGTCCTGATGGATGGGCAGGTCCGGAGCATTGGAGCTGTACCACACCCCATAGGTATCCCCATCCTCAACGAGGACATAGAGGAAATCGCCGTGTTGCGTACCTATAGGAGCGCGGAAGACCCCCTCGGCATCTGTCTGCCCGCGCGCGACAGGCTGCCCCCCCTGGTAGACGGTCACCGTCTTCCCGGCTACCGGCTCACCGCTGGGCATATCCGTGACCCAGATCAGGGTCTCGTCGGGAGCGCGCTTGACCGTCAGGTTAGCCGTGGCAACAGCCAGCCCAAACTGGTACAGACGGTCATCGGGCGCGCGTATCACCAGCCAGTACACGCCGTGGGGCAACGCGCCCCCGTTTTCGGAGGCAAGCAGTACCTCCTTAGGAACGCCTTCCTGCCCCTGGGAATCGAACGTGGCAAACCAGGAGCGCAACAGGTTCTGCGGGGCGACCCAGGGCGGCATCCGGTCGCGATAGTAGGAGGTCTGGATGGCCTCCTGCAAAAGGGCGGGGTCAACCCGGTACAGCTCAAAGCCCACCGTCGGCCTGCCGCTGATGAGGATCGGGATGCGGGTGTCCTGGCGGTGCGCTCCCGTGATCTGAAAGTTGCCCTGTGTGATGGGATAGGCCCAGGTTGCGATGTCGCCGGTGGTGTAGCTGAACGTGTAGTCCGTGGTGATCGGGTTGCCGTAGATGTCCTGCGCACCGGCCAAAAGCGTGATTGTGTAGGTCGTGTTGGGCAGCGCGGAGAAAACCAGATTCAGGGAGCGATCCCCCCCGACCTCCGGCCTCCATGAGTCCGGCTCCGGTGAGATAACGATCTTACCCTCGAAGGTCTCCGTATTCATCGGCGAGCGGAACTCGATGCTGGCGCCACCACCAGGACGCACACCCTGCTCACCGTTGGCCGGATAGGTGCGCTCAACGCCGGGATAGGGCACGGTGTAGAAAACGAACGACTGCCCCGCATCCAGGGTCGCATCGCCAGCAGCGCTACGCGCCGTAGGCTCCACATTGACCAGATAGGCGCTCTCGATGCGGAGCGGCGAGGCAGGCGTGAAGGTCACCGCCGTGCTATCCGAATTCCAGGAGAAGCTCCCCGCCACCGGCTCGCCTGAATAGAGCAGGGAAAAAGCCTCCTCCGTGCTGGCCCGGTGCATCGGCTGGCTGAAGGTCACGACGATGGCGCGATCCAGGGGCACCTGGGTCTCGTTCGGGGCCGGACGGATGCTGAGGATTTGCGGCGGCAGCGTGCGAAACGACCACGTGTAATCCTCATTCAGCAAGGCCCCGGTGACGCTGGTCAGCCCGGCGGGGATGGTCGCCGTATAGGTGGTGCCGCCTCTCCACGGCTCGGAGGGCACAAAGGTATACATCGACGTGTTCAACCACTCCCCTGCCCCTTCCACCGCAGGCTCGATAACCAGGGGCGCTGGCAGATCTGCCATCTGCTCGGTGGAAACGAGAGGGACCACCGGGCGATTGAAAGTGACGACGATCCGCGCATCTGCAGCGACGCCTTCCGCGCCCGGCTCCGGGACAACCGTAGCCACGGCCAAGGCCCCGATGGTCTGCGCCTCAAACATATAGGGGTCCTCCAGCCGCAAGCCGTTGGCGGCAGCAGCGCTGACGTCTATCGTCACCTCATAGGTCGTGGCGCGGGGCCACCCACCCTGGGGGAGGAATGAGACGGTCCGGGCGTCGGGCCATGAGAAGGAGCCTTCCAGCAGTGGGGCAATGCTGAATGCCTGCTCGACGCTGGCCTGGTCCATAGGCTGGTCAAACGTGATGGTCAGCGTCTCATCCGGCGAAAGCTCCACCCCCGGCAGCGGCCAGACGTCAATCACATGGGGTGGCAGGGCCTCGTCCTGCTGAGCCGTAGCCCCCCCCAGACTAAAGGAGAAGAGGAGCACAAGAACCACAAACAGGCTGGCGAAATAAACGTTACGGTGGGACATGGGATACCCTCTTTCATCAGACAGCAAGGCTACGCCTACAAAAAAGACGCCCGCCGCAGCCATCCGGTTCCCGCGAAGCACAACCCCACCTTATACCCGATTGTGGATCAAGCGCCAGCCCCGCCTGAGACGCCACGGAGCCTGGCTCCGCCGTCCTTGCCCAAAAGCATAAAGCACAACTAAAATTCAGGCATAGTCCGTGCTGTCCCAGCAAGGCTTCCTGAAGTCGAAGGAGGGATGAAACATGGTCAAAGGGGTCGCGAGGCTCGTCTTGAGCCTGATCGTCGTGCTCAGCACGGGCAGTGTCCTCCCCGCCACGGCGCAGGACGACTGCGAATTTGCCGGAGAGGTACTCATCGGTGTGCTCGCCCCGCTTACCGGTTCGCTTTACAAGGTTGGGCAGAGCACGCAGAGCGCCGCCGAGATGGCCGTCGATGAAATCAATGCCGATTGTGGCTTGCAGATCGGCGGTCAAAACTACGAGGTCATCGCCCTCATCGAAAACAACGAGTCTGAGCCGGAAACCTCCGTCGAAGCGGCCACCAGGCTGATCATGGAGCAGGGTGTGGTCGCCATCATCGGCCCCCAGGCCAGCGTGCAGGCGGTTCCTACAGGCGAGGTGGTCAACGAACTGGAGACCCCCATGATCAGCCCGTGGTCCACCAACCCGAACACCACACTGGATCGCCCCTGGGTCTTTCGCACCGCCCTGCTGGACCCCTGGCAGGGACAGATCATCGCCAACTTCGCCATCGAGCACTATCAGGCCGAGACGGCAGCCGTTCTCTACAGCAGCGATAGCGATTATCCCAGGGGGCTGGCAGAGAACTTCCGTGATGCGTTTGAGGCAGCAGGGGGCGAGATCGTGGCCTTTGAGGCGTTCCTGACAGGCGACATGGACTTCAGGGTCCAGTTGAGCGCGATCATCGCCAGCGACCCTGACGTGCTCTTCGTCCCGCAATACTACAACGAGGTTCCCCTGATCGTCCTGCAAGCCAGAGATATGGGCTTCACAGGGCCGATCATCGGCAGCGATAGTTGGGCCACGCCGGAACTGACCGAACTATGCGGCCCACCCTGTGACGGGTTGTTCTTCAGCTCGCATTACGCGCCGGAGATCGTCGATCAAACCTTCATCCTGGCCTACGAGACGCGCTTCGCCGTGACACCTGACGATGTGGCCGCCCTGACATATGACGCCTTCCGACTGCTCTTCACCGCCATTGAAGAAGCCGGCTCCCTGGACCGTGCGGCGATCCGCGACGCGCTGGCCGGCATCGAGATCTTCGAAGGGGTGACAGGGGTCATGTACTTCAACGAGCAGGGCGACCCCACCAAGTGCGCCGTCGTCAACCAGTTTGTGGAGGGCCAGATCGTGTACTTCGAGTCGGTCTGCCCGCCGGATTTCCCGCCAGATACGGAGTCTGGCACGGAGCAGGGGTCAATGGAGCCAACCCCCACCGCCACGGAAACGGGAGACTCCTGACCTTCAAAAAGTCCACAGAAAAAAACTGGCCTCAGCGTCATGGACTGAGCGCCAGTTTTTTCTTTCGCCACGGTCGAGCGGCGTAATGACCGCTATTCAGCAGGTGGGGCCAGGGCCTCGTCAAAGAAGCCAACGACCTGCCGGGTGAACTCAGCCTCCCCTGCTGTGGCCAGGTAGGAGCCGTGCGTCGCCCCAGGCACCTCCCATAACTGAACGTGCTCCGCCAGATCGGCAGCCTGCCGCGCACCACCCAGCGTGACCTCAAAGGAACCGTAAACCAGCAAGACTCTGCGTGGCGCGAGCGCCGGGATCAGGTCGATGAGCCTGAGGGCGCCGGCATCCAGGCCGGTCATAACGCGATACCCCGTTTGCGAGCCAAAGGCGAACAGCCGGGTAAAAAGGTCCCTTGAGGAGGCCGGGCCAAGCGTCTGCTCCCAGTAGTCCACGTAGCCACCCTCCGCCACCACCGCCCGAATAACATCCGTCTGCGCTGCCGCAAACAGATTGGTGGCCCCGGCTTGAGAGAAACCATGCGCACCGATGCGGGACACATCCACATCACCGCGCGAGCGGAGGTAATCCACGGCATCCAGCACGTCTTCCGCTTCCCTGGGACCCAGGCTGTGCGTCGCCAGCCCTGAACACTGGCGGCTGTCATACGTCAGCACGCTATACCCGTTGCGCGCCAGCACAGCCGCCTCATGCAGCCAGCCGCCGCGATCCTGGCCCAGGGCGGGCGGCACAATGATGGTTGCGCCGTTGGTCCCCTCGATGAAGTACCCGCGATAGCTCACGCCCGTCCGTGCAGGCACGAGCACGTCTTCCGCAACAAGCCCAAACCGGTCGGGTGAAGGACCAGGGGAACACAAGGGATGGGTGACTCCCCCCATGAGCAGGAAACCCATCCCCACAGGCAGCAGAAGCGCCGCCAATAGCACGGCCACGCCTATCTTGAGCAGACGCCTGGCCCAATGTCCCCTGGCCCGCCCCTGCCTGGCTGTATGCCGGGATCGACTCATCGTTGCTATGAACGCCTGCCAAACCGTTCCTTCAGGATATCCTCCAGTGTCGGACGCCCGATCTCCTGCAACTCGTACCGGACGCGCTGGGTGGGTTTATCGATGTGGACGATCCGCGCCAGGTCGATGGGCGTGGCAACGATGATCATGTCGCACGGCGTGGCATTGATCGTGGCCTCCAGGTCGCGCTGCTGGGCGTTGCCATACCCCATCGCCGGGAGCAGCGGTCCGGTGCCGGGATACCTGGCAAAAGTATCTTGGATACTGCCCACCGCATAGGGCCGGGGGTCGATGATCTCGGCAGCCCCAAAGCGTCTGGCAGCAACAATGCCAGCTCCATAAGCCATCTCGCCATGGGTCAGCGTTGGCCCATCCTCGACCACCAGCACCTTCTTGCCTCGAATCGCCGCCGGTTCCTCCACCACAATTGGTGAAGCGGCCTCGATCACCAGGGCCTGGGGCGCAACCGCATGGACGTTTTCCCGCACCTGAATAATATCAGCCAGATCGGCTGTATCGACTTTGTTGATAACCACCACATCGGCCATGCGTAGGTTGGCCTCGCCGGGATGATAGCCGATTTCATGGCCGGGACGGTGGGGGTCTACGACAACGATATGGAGGTCGGAGCGGAAGAAAGGCAGGTCGTTGTTACCCCCGTCCCAGAGCACGATGTCGGCCTCCTGCTCCGCCTGCCGCAGGATGGCTTCATAGTCCACGCCCGCATAGACCACCACGCCGCGATCCAGGTGTGGCTCGTACTCCTCACGCTCCTCAATGGTGACCTGATACCTGTCCAGGTCCGCATAGGAGGCAAACCGCTGCACGGCCTGTTTGGCCAGGTCGCCATAGGGCATGGGATGGCGGACCACCACCACCTTGTGGCCCAGGGCGCGCAGGACATCGCTGACACGGCGGGTGGTCTGGCTTTTGCCGGAACCAGTGCGGACCGCGCCAACGCTGACAACCGGCTTGCTGCTGACCACCTGGGTGGTTTTCGGTCCCATCAGGCGGAAATCCGCCCCGGCTGCCAGCGCCATGCTGGCCCTGTGCATCACATGGGTGTGGGATACATCGGAATAGGCAAAAACGACCTCATCAACGCGCTTATCGCGGATCCAGGTGACCAGTTCTTGCTCCGCAACGATGGGGATGCCGTTGGGATACAGGTTCCCGGCCAGCGCCGCCGGATACACCCGCCCTTCAATATCCGGGATTTGGGTGGCAGTAAAGGCCACCACCTCATAATCTTCGTTATCCCGGAAAAACAGGTTGAAGTTGTGAAAGTCGCGCCCGGCGGCGCCCATGATAATCACGCGCTTACGTTCCATGATGGATGTCACTCCTGAGCGAATACGGTCTGCGCGTACTGCCGAATACAGCAGCCAAAGAAAAAGGTGCAACTATTGTGCACCTGTAACAAGGCGAAAGCAAGTTTTGTCGTGCAGGTTACACAACACCTTGTCTCTAGCCCGCAAACCCACCCTGGCGGTAGGCAATTGCGCTGAGGAGGATGCTGAGCACATACAGGACCATCAACGGTCCCATCACCAGGAGCATGTTGAACGGATCAATGGTGGGGGTGATCATCGCCGCCAGCAGGGCAGAGCCGACAACGGCCAGTCGCCAGTTTCGACGCAGCGCGCCGGGACCTACCAATCCCAGCCGGGCCAGGATATAGAAGATCAGCGGTGTTTCGAAGCTCACTCCGATCCAGAACAGGAGCGCGGTAACAAAGGCCACATACTGGTCGGCGGTCCAGCCTGCCTGGAACAGGTCGCTCTGGAACTCGCTCAAAAAGCGCAGGGCAGCGGGCATCAGCACAAACCACGAAAAGGCAACACCCACCAGAAACAGCAGCGTTGTCGCAGGCAGGGAAAGCAGCACCCAGCGCCGCTCCTTGCGCGTCAGACCAGGGGCGATGAACATCCACATCTGCCAGGTGATATACGGAATGGCGATGATGGCCCCCGCGAGCAGCGCAACGCGAAAGTAAATAACCACGCCCTCCGTCGGCCCCAGGGTCTGCAAGCGCTCCCCATAGGGCTGAATCAGATAGGCCAGGATACGATCCGCAAACAGCAGCGACAGACCGGTGGTCACGGCCAGGCTGACCAAGGCCCGCAGCAGCCGTGTGCGCAGTTCGCCCAGGTGATCCAGAAACCCCATCACCGCGCCGGCGTCTTCCTCCTCGGCAGGCGGGGGATTGGCCGGTCTGGAGGGTTTGCTCTGCTTGGCAGGTTTCAGTTGGGTGTCCATGCGTCGTAGCGTCCAGAGGTAGAGGTATCTTGTTCGGAATCCACCGAGTCCTCAGCAGGGGCTTCGGACTCGGCCTGAGCGGATGTGTTGCCAGATGCGTGCTGCTGTTGAGGCTTGGGGGCCAACGGGGTATCGCCCACCTGCTGCATGACATCTTCCACTGGCCGCAGGACATCTTGCTCCAAGGGCTTCTTCATCTTGTCCACCACGCCATCCAGCGGGTTGGGGACACGCCGGGAACGCCCTCGGGTGAGGTCCCGTACTGCATCGACCGTCTCAGGCTCGATGCCCGCCTGCTCCAACTCCTGCTGGAGCATCTGGGCTGTCTCCTGCCACATGGCCCGCAACTGGGCCATATACCGCCCGGCGATATAGGCCCACTGCACCATGCGCTTAGGCCCAGCAACAACCAGGAGCAACACCAGCACGATCACCAGCTCCGCAGGGCCAACCCCTAAGATATTCATAGTGTATCCACGTCCCGGCTAGAGTACGTCGTTCTGAGCACCTCTTCGCTGGCAACCAGACTGCCCAACACCCCGTTCACAAAACGGGGCGAGGTATCTGAGCCGTAAACTTTGGCCAGCTCAACCGCCTCGTTGATCGCCACGCGCAGCGGAATCTCCTGGGCGTGCAGCACCTCGTATACCGCTATGCGCAGGATGTTGCGATCGATGATCGCTATCTGGTCGATGGGCCACTCCGGCGCGTAGCGCTGAATCAATCTGTCCAGGTTATCCTTATGCTCCAGAACGCCGTTGACCAGTTGATAGGCAAACAGGCGCGCCTCCTCTGACAACGGCTCGGCTTCCAATCGATTCCCCATCACATCCTGAACCGGATGTCCTGCACAGTCAATCTCATACAGGGCTTGCAGGGCAAGCTGCCGGGCCTGGCGGCGCGCTCCTAACATCAGTTTTCACCCTTAACCATCGGCTCAAAGACGACATCATCAATGTGCACATTGACCGCCTTGACAGTCATCCCGACGATCTCCCGCAGTGCACGGGCGACCTCGCGCTGCACGGCATGGCTAACCGCGCGCATATTGGCGTTAACATGCGTCACGATAAACAGGTCCACGGTCACCGTCTGCCCGTCCACAAGAATCTGAACCCCCTCCGCAGTGGGCGTTCGCCGCCACAGCCGGTCCACCCCACCCGGAATGGCGCTCATCCGCGCAACGCCGTCCACGCGCAGGGCAGCGAGGCGGGCAATGGTCAACAGCACCTCCGGCGCGACTGTCACACGGTCATTGGGATTGCGAGGAGCAACCATCTAAAACAACCTCAAAGCCTATCCTGCACTACCCCAGCATCAATCCGCCATCCACCGCCAGTACCTGGCCTGTAATATAGCTGGCCTCGTCTGAGGCCAGAAAAGCCACCGCACCGGCCACATCTTCCGCCGTCCCCCACCGCCCCAGCAGGATACGCCTGTCCAACTCATCAAGCAATTCCTGCGGCAGGTTCTCGGTGAGGGCCGTGTGGACAAAACCTGGCGCTACGGCGTTCACGGTGATATTGCGGGAGGCGACCTCGCGGGCCAGCGACTTGGTCAGCGCGATCATGCCTGCCTTGCTGGCGCTGTAATTGGTCTGGCCAAGATTGCCGATAATGCCGCTCACACTGGTGATATTGATGATCCGACCATAACGGGCTTTCATCATCGGTCGCACCGCCGCCTTGCAGCAGTTCCAGGCGCTTTTGAGGTTGGTGTTGATGACGATATCCCATTCCTCTTCCTTCATCCGCATGATCAGGTTGTCGCGCGTGGTTCCAGCGTTGTTCACCAGAATATCCAGCCTGCCGTAGGCCTCCGTCACCGCCTTAACCAGCGCCGCCGCCTGCTCGGTGTTGCTGACATCCGCCTGAAAAGCCATAGCCGCGCCGCCCGCCTCCACGATGGCGTCCACGACTGACTGGGCCTGTTCACCACTGGCGGGGTTGTTATAGTTCACAATCACGGTCGCCCCCCGACGGCCCAATTCCAGCGCGATGCCCCGGCCAATGCCCCGGCTTGCGCCCGTGACCAGGGCAACCCGATCTGTAAACTGCGCCATGGCTTGCTCCTTAATGAGGAAAGCCGCAAATGGATGAGCCTATGATAACGATCCGATACTTCGTGTCAAGGCTGCCACAGGACCCAATTTTACCCTGAAAGCGGCCTTGCTGAAACGTCAGCGGGCCACAAACGATACCTGATCGAAGTGAAAGTCATTATGCCGCAGCCCCCACAGGGACCTGCCCCGCAGAAACAACGTCATGGCCGGGCCTTGGGCAGCAACGGGAGGCGTCTCAAGATAAGCATAGGCATCGTAGGCATAGGCGGCCTGCCACACGACCTGATCGGCAAACGGGTCCAGCCCTCCACGCGGATCAAGCCCAACGGCCATCTCACAGTTGAGACGGTCGTCCAGGGTTTCCAGTTGGCTGCGCCTGTGATCAGTGCTGTCATCGCTGCACCAGCTATGAACCCACGTCCCCAGCACATAGGACCTGCCCAGCGTCACCTGCACCCGCTGCAGATAGCCAGCCATACAAATGCCGTAGGTGCAGAAGAAACGCGCCGCTTGTCCCTGGCCGCGCACACGCGGAGGGTCCAGCCAGGGATCGCTGCTAAAAATCACGCTGAACTCCGGTCGGCGGTAAATCAATCCGGGTTCTTCCAGCGCCGGGCAGGGGCCGGTAGTCCCCAATTGCTGATAGAGAGAACAATCGATGGGACCTGTCCGCCACCAGGCAACCCACCCGGCAGGGATCACCACCTCTGCCGCGCCCTGCCGGGCAGTGCCTCCGTCAAAGCCCGCATTGAGCGGGATGGCGGGCAGGTCTTCCACACGGACGACCTCCGGAATGGGCAGCGGGTTGATCTGCGGCGAAGGGGTATAGGCCAGCCACTGCACAGGCGTAGCCTGTGCCGCCACAGAGGGCGGAGGAGAAGCCACACCAGCGGGTGGCAGGACGGTTGTGTCGGGCAGTTGTGCAAGGGTCGGTGTGGAGGCGGGCAGCAACGCCTGTGAGGGGGTCGGTGATGGGGTATACGTCGCCACAATCGGCGTGGGTGTGGCGGGCTGCGTGGGCGTGGCCGCCTGTGCCGTAGCTGTAGGCGCGGCTGTGAGCGAAACAGTGACCGTAGGGGAGTTGGAGGTTGGCGTCAGCGTATAGTTCAATCGGGAGGGGATAGTCGGGGTGGGCGGCGGACCGGGCTGGCAGGCCACCACAGCAGACAGGAGCAACAGCAACAAGGAGACGCGCAGGCCTACCCTCAAGCCGGGCAGGTCCCCAGCAAAGCGGCGACCGCCTGCGCCTCTGGAGGCGGGCGGTCGCTCATGGCACATCGGCAACGCCATGGGCCAGGCACACTACCTGACCAGCGGCACGCGACTCATGTCCCCCCGAACGGTGACCGTGGAGGCCAGCACCCAACCCGTCCCGATGCTGGTCTGCACCTGGAGCCAGCCACCGTCAGCCGTCCGCCCCACGACGGGCAGCACCAGCCCGGCAGGAGCAGTGCCCAGCAGGCCGGTTTCCACACCTGCACCACGATACACGTTGATGGGAGCAGAGACGATGGCCTCCACCGGACTCATCACACCCACGGCGTCCTGATAGCGGACAATGGGCACATTGTCGAAATCGCCACGGAAGATGACGAACTCGGAGTTCACCCAGCCGATCACACCCGGCCCCTGCACCTGGAACCACACAGCGTCCGGCGTGGAGGCAAGAAGGTCCAACTCTGTGCCACCGTTGACCGTCTGCACAGTCGTGTAATTAGCGCCTGGGCCGCTGCGAATGTTCAAAAAGCTGGTATTGACGATGACATAGGGCCGCGCCCGCTGTGGCACCGGCACCACCAGCCCAGGTCCGGAGGGCTGGCCCAGCACCGGGGTCAATGGCGTGGTGGGGACCGTCCCCGGAGTCGTGGGCGGCTGCGCCTGGGCAGAAGCCACACGGATGACCTCCACGCTGCTGGCCGGGACCCACCCTGTGCCCTCATCATGCTCCACCAGATACCAGGAGCCATCCGGTGTCGCCCCGTTGGCGTATAGAATCTGCTCGGCGGGGACGGAGCCTATCGTCTCCGCGTTTGCCGCAGGGCTGGCCTTCAGGTCCAGGAGCAGGTTGGGGCCGGGGTAAAGCAGTTGGGTGCGGGGGTCTGAGGGATCGCTGATGGCCACATCCTCCAGCAAGACCCAGCCGGTGCGGTTACGCATGAAGACGACCAAAGCCCACCGGCCATCATCGCTGAACTGCTGCACTTCCAGGCGCGTGCCGTAATCGATCCAGCCGATCTCCCCGGCGTCCGAGGCGGGGCGCTCCTTGACCTGGGCATGCTCGGTGTACACATAGATCACGGGCCGTTCGGCAGGAGGCGCAGGCATTCCGGGATACCCCGGCACGGTCCCCGGCACCCCGGTCACCGGGACTAACGGCGCGGGCAGGAAAACGGGCTGCGGAGCCACCACCGGGATGCGCGTTGCATCGCCCCGCAGGGCAACATCGCTCTGCAGGACCCAACCCAGCCCCACATTGGTCGTCACCTGCCACCACACGCCATCGCCTGTCTTGCCGGAGATGGGCAGCTCCGAACCCATAAGGGCCATGCCCAGCACAGATGAGCCTGTGTCCGGGTAGATATAAACATTGACCGGCCTGCCGGTGACCGCCGCGCGCGGCTGCTCCAGCAAGGCGGGGGCTGATACCACCGGGACAATCCTGAAATCACCACGCGGGATCACGAACTCGGCGGATACCCACCCGATGCCAAAGACAGACTGCACCTGCCACCAGGATGCGTCCCGGTTACGCCCCAGGACAGGCAACACGGTGCCCCCAGGCAGTGTGCCGACAATCGAGTAGATCGCCCCTGGGCCACTGCGCACGTTGAGGTAGCTGGTGTTGACGATGACGATCGGTTGCACCAGTTGCTGATCCACCGAAGACCGGGCAGCCGGACCAGCAACCCCTGCCACGGCGAACGGCGCGGGCAATAATCCCACCACCAAGATCACCGCCAGAACGGCCAAAATGAGCGCGCGTGCACGTACAAGCATAAATACCTCTCCTCTCAGCCCTCGGACACTGCAATGGGGTGCACGGTTCGAGGCAGGCTCGAAGCTGATCCGGCCACGCCTTCTCGCAGCACCGCGTTGATCAGGCACAATATGCGCCGCCTACGACATGCCGTCCCTTCACACTGGGGCCGAGGCTCTGGCCCTTTGCTGCCTCATTCTACAGCACTTCGGACCCTGCACACAAGTGCGGCGAATAGTTCCTTGGAACCATTCGTCAACTGCCAACTCATGGGGTATGATACCGCCCATGTGCAAAAAACTGCGACTCATTCCACTCAGCATCCTGCTATTGGCACTGGCCTCCTGCGCCAGGCCCACACCCATTCCGGTATATGTGACACCCACCCCAGCCGGGCCAACCCCTGTGCCCACCGCCATACCCGAAATCGCACAGCCAACGCCAACGGCCACCGAGACGGTAGCCGGAGTCACCCCGCCAACGGAAACACCCACTGAAGCGCTCACACCAGCTGCGACACCCACACCCTTCGAGGGGACTTTTGGCCCGGTAGTGCCCCCGGCCTTTACCCCACCCCCCACCGAAACGCCCAGGCCAACCCGCACGCCCATGCCGGGGACACCCACCATCACGCTCACGCCCTCCATCTCGCCCACACCTTCTATCACCCCCACCCCTCTGCCCGGCCTGGACCCGCTGCGGATCGGAATCCAGATTCATCCACGCATCGAGCAGAGCCTGTGGGAGCGCATGCTCCAGCGCGCTGAGCAGTTGAACGTGGGCTGGGTCAAAGTGCAGTTCCAATGGGACGAGATGGAGCCAGACGGCCCCGGCTCTCAGAGCGACTACTGGCGTCAGATGGAGCTTTACATGCAGACCGCCCTGCGCTACGGCTTCCAGGTGCTGGTCAGCGTCACCAAAGCGCCGGACTGGGCACGGCCCACCAATGAGGAAAACGGCCCTCCCTCTGACCCCCAGGAACTGGCCCGCTTCATCACCAGTTTCCTGGACCGCTTCGGCCCGGCCATCCACGCCATCGAAGTGTGGAACGAGCCAAACCTGCTGCGGGAATGGCGCGGCGCGCCCATGAACGGCGCAACCTACATGCGCTACTTTGACGCGGCTTATCGCGCCATCAATACGTGGAACCAGCAGAACGATCAGGGGCATCGGATTCGGGTGGTAACCGCAGGGCTGGCCCCCACCGGAAACTCCCAATGGTCGGTGGACGACAGGCTGTTCCTGCGCCAGATGTACCAGTCTGGCCTGGCCCGCTACACGGACGTGGGCGTAGGCGCTCATCCCTATGCCTGGGGCAACGCGCCAGACGCCCGCTGCTGCAACCCGGTTCCCAATCGTAACTGGGATGACGACCCGCATTTCTTCTTCCTGGATACCATCGAGGCCTACCGGCAGATCATGGTCAACTCCGGGCATGCCAGCGCGCAGCTCTGGATCACCGAGTTCGGGTGGGCAACTTATGACGGCTTTGGCGTTCCCGCACCGCAGCCGTTCTTTGACTACGTCGACGAGATGTCGCAGGCGCACTACACCATCAAAGCGCTGGACATCATCCAGAATTCGGGCAACTACAATTACGTGGGACCGATGATCCTGTGGAACCTGAATTTTGCCACACTCCCAGAAGCCGTGGCCGTCCATCGGGAGGAGCAGGCCGGATACAGTCTGCTGCGGCCCGACCAGACAGAACGTCCACTCTACTGGATTCTGTGGGACGCGCTAAACAACTGACCCCCTGATGAGCACGCCTCTGCGGTCCTCCCGGCCATGGCCAACGCGCGGCCTTCATGGGCCGGGCCGGGAGGCTGCCGCTTTACTGCTGCCCGCGCTCTACCTGAGCCGTGTTGGGGCGGAGTACCTGCTGGCGGTCGCCCCTGGTGTGGGGGCAGCGCTTGGCCTCATCATCGGCAGCGGCGGGGCGTTCTGGCTGAAACGGCGCAATGCCTCCCCCGGCTGGGGTACCCTGCTGTTGCTCCCCTATGTCCTTTTCCCCTACCAAAACCCTCCCCTGGCGCTGGCCTGCGGGCTGGTGGCGCTCACCCTGTGGGGAGTAGCCCACTGGCGGCATCACGGGTGGCTGAATGAGGGGGCGGTTTTCATCGTTGCGCTGGCGCTGTACGGCGCAACGCTGGCACCGGGCGTCCAACCCGCAGATGGAGGGGAGTTTCAGCTTGTGATAGCCGAGTGGGGCGTTGCCCACCCTCCCGGCTATCCTCTGTATACCATGCTGGGCGGCGTCTTCGCACGCATATTTCCCTTTGGCGGCATGGCAGACCGGGTCAACCTGTTCTCAACTCTTACGGCGGCGCTGACCCTGGCCCTGCTTTGCCGGGCCGTCCGGCAGGAGACGGGCCTGGGATGGGCCGGAGTCCTGGCCGCAGGAATTCTCGGCACGGCCATGACCTTCTGGGCCACCGCCGCCCAGGCCAGCATCCGCCCGATGACTGCTCTCTTTGCCGCGCTGATGATCGAGGCGGCGCTGTCCCACCGACGTGCCTGCCGAAGCGGCAACGCCTCCCAGGCGCAGGGGGCGCTGCTCCGTTTTGGCGCGGCCACGGGTTTGGGCATTACCCACCACCCATCGCTGCTCTTTCCGGGCAGCGCCCTGGCTGTGGCGCTTGTCGCCGCAGCCCCCTCTCCACGCCACCGCCGGGTCAGAGATTGGGGCCTGGCCCTTCTGGCCGCGCTGCTGGGCGCCCTCCCCTGGGGATACCTGCTGCTTCGTGGCGCATCGGGGGCACGGCTGGCGCCATCCAATCTCGCCACGTGGGAAGGCTTCTGGCAGCATGTGCTGGCGCGGGGCTTTGCCGGCGACATGTTCTACTACCGCACCTGGGCCGACCTTTCGGAGCGGCTGCGGCTGATCACACAGGTGCTCGCCTTCCAATGGCATGGGCTGCTCCTGGCGCCGGGGATGCTGGCATTGCTGCTTTTGCTGTGGCGCGACCGCTGGCTGCTGCTGGCCCTGGGCGGCGCGTTCGGGCTGCATACGCTGGTCGCGGCGACCTACCGCGCCCCCCAGACCGTGGAGTACATGATCCCGGCCTACGTGTGCCTTGCTGCTGGCGTCGGCTGGGCCGCTGCTCAGGCCTGGCAGGTCGCCAGGGGCCATCCGGTCGGCGCGCTCCCGGCAGCGCTGGTTGTTGTGACCGTTGTGTGGTCCGGCTGGCCGGTCTGGATCAGCCTGCACGCCTACCAGCAACGCGACAGCACGGGCGAGACGGCACGCGCCCTGCTGCAAGCCGCGCCGCCGGAGAGCCTGGTGCTGGCCAACTGGCACCAGGCCACCCCGTTGTGGTTCGTGCAGCAGGTGGAGGGCCTCCGCCCGGACGTGGACGTGCAGTACGTGGCCCCCGCAGGGGCAGAGCCGATCCTGGACACCTGGGCGCGCCTGATCGCCAGCCACGCCGACGAGCGCCCCCTGATCGTGTGTTCGTACTACCCGGAGGTTTACCGTCACATCGGAAGGACGTTCTCCTCGCTGGAAAGCTGCTGGCAGGCCGGGGCGCTGCCGACCCCATCCACAGAGGCCGAGGCCCCGCTGAGCCGTCACGGCGAGTTCGCCCTGTTCGTCGAAGACCTGCCCGCTCCGACCCCGGCTGGCGAGCGGGCCTATGTCACCCTGCGCTGGCAGGTGCCCCGTTCGGTCAATTATGGCGAGGCGACCACATTCGTGCACGTGGTGGATGCCGATGGGCGGGTGCTGGCGCAGGACGACCAGCCCATCATCACCCCCGATCTCGCCGGGCCGGGCACCATCAGCCAGCGGTACACGCTTCTCATCCCGCGAACCGCGCCGCCCGGAGTCTATCGCCTGCTGGCCGGTCTCTACCTTCAGACGCCGGATGGCCCCCAACCGGTGCACAACGCCCAGGGAGAGGTCCGTACTCAACTCGGAGAGCTGCGGATACACATAGCCCGGCTGCCTCCGGTGACCAGCCGCGCGCTGTGGGTTCCCTGGGGAGAGCATCTCCTCCTGGCCGGATATGATTATGATCTGTCCGTGCCGGGCAGGGCCAGGCTTTACCTGCACTGGCAGGTTCTCTCACCGTCGGCGGGGCAGCCGCTGACGCTGTCCATCCGCGCCGGGCCGCGCGAGTTAGCGGAGGGCGAGCTGTCCGTTGCGGGGCCGGGCTACCTGACCACGGCGCACGACCTGCCCGACACGGAGACTGTCAACGGCCTGTGGGTGATGGTCGAGGCGGAGGATGAGGCGCTGCGGGCGGGCGGGGCCTGGGGGCTGCCGCTGGGGTCGGGCGTCGCCCTCAGCGGGCCGGTCCCCGGCGAGCGGTATATCATGGTGGGCGATGTCGTGGTGGTGGAGTATACAGTCGCGCCCCTGCTGGAGCCTGCGGGGGGGGTTGTGGTGTCACTGACTATGCGAAGCATGTCCGCCCTCACACAGGATATCACCTTCCAACTGGCGCACGGCACAGCAGCCCAGGCCAACAGTCCACCCGCCGGTGGCACAATCCCCACGCTCAAGTGGGGCTGGGGCACAACCATCAGGGACAGGCTGATCCTCCAGTATCCTTCCGAGGCCCCGGCCCCCCCCGATCGCCCGCTCACGCTGACACTATACGACGCCTTCACCAGCCAGGTGTGGCCTGTCTTCGATCCGGTTCTGGGCCAGGGGGTCGGCCTGCCCCTCACCCCATAACGAAAAGGCGACGCCTGGGCAGGCATCGCCTTGAGACCGGACCCTTCAGCCGCAGCTAACGCCTCAGCGCCAGGATCAGCAGCATACCCCCAACCAGCACCACACCCGCCAGCCCCAGCACGATGAGGCCGCTGTATTGCAGCAGCGAGTCGAACAAATCCGTGCGGGTGTCGGTCTCCAGGCCGGGTTCCTCGCTGAAGAGGCCCCCTGCCTGAGACGGTGGTGGCTGCGGGGGCGTATACCCCTCTTTCGCGCCAAAGACGGCCTCTACACGCTGGCCCGCCCGGACGCTAACCATATAGCTATCCGGCGTGGTATTGCCGTACATAGCGGGCAGGCTGAGGCTCACCATATACTGCCCCGGAGCCAGATCGTCGAAGCAGTGTGGCTCGCTTTCGCCATCCGTCACATAGCTCTCCACTGCTGCCCCATCCTGGGAGAGCACAAGCTCGCCACCGGCCAGCAGCCCCTCGCCCGCCTCGCGCAGCCGGTTCGCGTTCACGTCGTCAAAGAGCACAGCGCAGACGCGCCCCACTGAGTCGCCCTCCTCAAACCGCAGCATCGGCACGGCAGCCTCAGCCACAGGCGCGGTCGGGTAGGCCTCAATCGGCTGGATAGCAGGCTCCTCCGATTCGGATGCCGCTGCCGGGGCAGCCTCTCCATCCTCAGCGCCCTCACCCGCCTCCTCATCGGCGGACGCAGATTCACCCTCTTCCTCGTCCGCCGGACTGGACGGCGCTTCCGAAGCGTCGCCGGTCGCAGGACGAATGAGCAGCTCCTGGCCGGGCACGATAAACCGCGCCTGCTCCATCGTCATGTCGTTCAGCTCCAGCAACTCCGGGATGGGGATATCGTAGGCCACCGCGATGGCCGCCAGCGTATCACCGGAGCGCACAACATGGACAACCGAGCCATCCTCACGCGGACCCTGGGGCACGACCTCAGGCGCCACAGCCGGCGGAGCCGACGCCGCCTGTGGTTGGGCGGCGGTTCCACTGCCCTCGCCCACGACGGTCAACGACGCCTGATCCCAGAACACGTGCTGGTGCCGGGCGGGTGTCTGCATGCTGGCATTGAGCACCACGGTCACCGATCCGGCGGTAGCCGCGGCCTCCACGGCAGCCTGCTGGAAGCCGGAGTAAGGGGCAATGGGGTTGGACCACACGATATTGGGCGAGTTGGGGTCATTGCCCCCTCCTGGATCGATCCCTACCCGGAAGCTGGCCCCTGTGTCAATCGAGCCAGCCACCTGCCCGCCCTCACCAATGCAGGGGTCGATAGGCTCCTCTGCATTGCTATCACAGCTCCAGATGCGCCCAAAGGCAGAGAGCCGCAGGGTGGCCCCCGGCTGAATGCCGCTCACCGTCTGGTAAAGCGAAACGCTGAAGACAGACCACCCCTTGTAAGCATCAAAGGAGCCATTGCCCTCCAAGACGCCGACGCTGGAGACGACCTCCTGGCCACGCCGAAGCTGCCGTCCCACCAGGCCATCGGTTGTGCTGGCCCAAATACTCCAGCCGGGTGGCGCCGTCAGCGTGACACCGTCGCCGTGCGCCTGCTCAAAGTTGGGATTGTTGAGCAGATTGTTCTGTGCCTGCACTACCAGGGGAGCGAAGAGCCAGGCCAGAATCAGGGCCAGGCTCAACAGAATGTTTGATCCCCATATAAGTCGACGTAGCAACTTCCGAGTCTTCATTTTCGGGTAATCCTCATCACGTGTGGTGGTGTTGGCGCTCGTCGCGTCATCTCATAGACGGGCGTACACGCCCCGGCAACGCCGGGATAATCGACCCTGCCGGCGCGCCAGCGCAGCAAGACTAACATGGATGCAACCCATGTGTCAACAGTCTGGATGCGGCGGGTTGCCAGTACCACGCTGGCACACCATCCTGTCTCCGCCGAAAGGCCTTGCGTCGGATGGCCCCCAGGTCATATAATCCGCAGCACGACCAGCCCGGCGGGCAGCATTTCGGCGCAGAACACAGACCCGCTGGCGCTGGCCCGCGAGAAGACCCAAACAGAATGGGATAGCAGAAAATGTCGAGCGGCGAAGCGCTATCTGAGGATCGGATCGAGGCTATCCAGAATCAGGTGCTGGAGGCATTGCCCGCAGCGCCCGCATCGACTGGGGCAGCAAGGTCCAGGGAAACCGACATGGCCGCTGTGGCCGCCATGCCAGCGGAGACGGCAATCGCCCGCCTGATCGACCACACCCTGCTCAAACCAGAAGCGACGGCCATGCAGATCGCGCAGCTCTGCCACGAGGCGCGCATCTACCACTTCGCGGCTGTCTGTGTCAATCCCTACTATGTCAGGCTGTGCGCCCAACTGCTCCAGGATGCAGAAGAGGTGGCCGTCTGTAGCGTGATCGGCTTCCCGCTGGGGGCCACAACTCCGGAGGTCAAAGCCTACGAAGCCGCCCAGGCCATCGCCGACGGGGCAAGCGAAGTCGATATGGTGCTCAACATCGGCGCGCTCAAGAGCAGCGACTGGCCGCTCGTTTACGAAGACATACGGCGGGTGGTGGAAACGGCCCACGCCAACAGCGCGCTGTGCAAGGTCATCCTGGAAACCGCGCTGTTGACAGAAGAGGAGAAGGTGGCGGCCTGCACGATCTGCAAACAGGCCGGGGCCGACTTCGTCAAAACCAGCACCGGCTTCGGCCCCGGCGGCGCGACAGCCGAGGACGTGGCCCTGATGCGCCGCCTCGTCGGCCCCGCCATGGGGGTCAAGGCGGCGGGGGGCATCCGCACCTACGCGGACGCCAGGCGCATGATCGAGGCGGGCGCAACCCGGCTGGGGGCCAGCGCCGGCGTGCGCATTGTCAAAGAATCGCAAGGCAAATCGACTGAACCGGCAGAAGAGAACGAAAACTATTAAACGGCCTGCCGACAGGCACTCTCAGGCCGGGCTGATCTGCCCATCGATCACCCGCCACACGGTGGCCCGCTCCAGAAAGGAGGGGGCGAAGACGCTCCGATCCGTGGTGGTGAGGATGGTCTGGGTCGCGCCGTTGATGCTCTGCAACAGATAGGCGCGGCGGTCGGCGTCCAGCTCGGCAATCACCTCATCCAGCAACAGCAGGGGCCACTCGCCGATCTTGTCGCGCATCCAGTTCAGTTCCGCCAGTTTCAGGGACAGGATCGTGGTGCGCGCTTGGCCACGCGACCCATACAGACCCACGTCCCGACGATTGATGTGAAACCGCATCTCGTCCCGGTGTGGCCCGATCAGGGTGATGCCTCGCTCGATGTGTTCCGCCTGGGAGGCCTCCAGCGCGGCCAGAAACTGGGGGGCGATCTCCTCCGGCACAAGCTCGCGGTGCAGGTCCAGGCCGGGCACATTGAAGGATAACTGCCCGTCACCTTCGGCGGTGGGGAGGAAGCCCGGCTGGTAGACGATCTCCAGGACCTCCCGCCTGCCGCTCAGGTCCAGATGAAAGGCCTGCGCCAGGCCCTCCAACTCCCGCAGGAGCCGCTGCCGCCCGGCGATGAGCTTGGCTCCATGCTCGGCCAGCTGCACATCCCAGAAGATCAGCTCGTCCGGGCTGGCCTGGCCCTCGGCGATGCGGCGCAAAAGCGCATTGCGCTGCGGCACCAGCTTCTCATAGACAGCCAGCGACTCACAGTATTCACGGTCAAGCTGGCAAAGGGTGGCGTCCAGGTAGCGCCGCCGCTCCGCAGGAGAGCCTTCTACCAGGCTGAGGTCCTGCGGCACGAAAAGCACCACATTGAGCTGCCCGATCAAATCCATCACGCGCCGGGGAACCCCGTTAAGGCGAACGTCTTTCTGCGTGCGCTGCTCCGTCCCGCTTCCCTCGCGGAGGAGCGTGATCTCGATACGGCTCAACGGGCTGCGGCGCGTCACCACATCGGCGCTGAGACGGGTGAAGGGGAGCACGTCGTTTTCAGCGCGCCAGTTGATGAGCTGCCAGTCCGCACTGGTGTAGGGCGAACTGGCCGTCGCCAGATAGTAGACGGCCTCCAGCAGGCTGGTTTTGCCCTGGGCGTTTGCCCCGTGCAGCAGAACGGCCCCTTCCGGAAGGGCCAGTTCCAGCCGGGCAAAGTTGCGGAAGTTGACCAGGGAAAGATACTCGATATGCATGACGCACCAAAGCGTGTGGACACCGACCGTGCAAGGCGATTTTAACACTGGCCAGGACGAGATCAAGCTACTCCAGGCACCCCAAGGCGGCGCTGGCACACGCTGGCACAAAGCCCCCCGCCCTATGCTATAATGCAGCGCAAAGCCCGCCTGTCTATTGCGGCCTTACCTGCACCGCCAGGCCAGGATTAGTGAAGAGGAGCAAACAACCTCGACATGTACGATCCGCCTGTTCGCGACGACTGGATCACCCGCCTGCGCCGCCGTGTGGCCCGCATAGCACTTCACTACCCAACCGACCCCCTCAGCCTGGGGCTGTGCGTGGTCGGCGGCCTCGCCCTGGTGCTGCTGCTCCTGGCGAGCGCCCCCTGGCTCTTGCTGGCGGTGGCGGGGCTTGCTGTGATCGCCGGCCTGGCAGGGCTGCGGATAGCCAGGGGGCGGCTGGTGCAGCACGCCATGCCACTGATGATCGGCTCGGCCACCGTTGTGTTCTGGGTGGCTCTGGTTGTGCTGGCCTTTGCTCGCCACCTTGTCTGGTGGATGGCCATCCTGCCGCTGGGGGTAGGGATTTCTGCGGCAGCGCTCTATTATTGGGGCGTCCGCATGGGGCTGCTGTGGGGTATCTTGCAGGCAGCCGCCGCCCTGCTGGCGATGGGGCTGGCCGCGACTGTCCCCGGCGCGGACGGCCCAGAGCTGACACAGACTCTGATAGCCGGAGAGGCCGTCATCCTGGCGCTGCACCTGGGACTGCTGCTCTTCATGCCCGAACAGCGGGAGGCCCACGCCCGCACCGTGGCGATCACCCGCCAGAGTGACGAGCTGGACAACCTCACCCTGCAAATCAGCGCTACGGCGGACGGCCTGGGACGTGCCTCCTCGGCCATCCACATGGTCACCACGCAGCAAGGCAGCGGGGTAGAACAGCAGGCCGCCGTGATCACCCAGGCAGTGACCATGCTCAGCGAGTTTATCGCCCTGGCCGATCAGGTCCGCGACCAGGCGCGCAGTGTGGTCGATCTCTCGGAGCAAACAGCCAGCGTCTCGGAGAGAGGACAGCACACCATTCGCCGGGCCATCGAAGGGATGATGCAGATCCGGACGCAGGTGACGGTCATCGCGCACAACATCGCCGCGCTGGCCGAGCAGATGCAGCGCATCGATGAGATCATCGCCTCAGTCAGCGAGATCGCTACGCAGAGCCATCTGCTCGCGCTGAATGCCGGGATCGAGGCCGCCCGCGCCGGGGCGCAGGGGCGCGGCTTTGCCGTGGTAGCCAATGAGATCCGCACCCTGGCTCAACAATCCAAGGCGGCAGCGGCCCAGGTGCAGAGCATCCTGAGCGAGATACAGGAGGCCATGCGGCAAACAGTGCGCGCCACGGAGGTCGGGGACCAGCAGGTGGACGAGGGCCTGGTGCTTTCCCAGCAGGCCGGGGAGGTCATCACCCAACTGGCCGCCAGCGTCAACGAGTCCACGGAAGCCGTGCGCAACATCATGGTGGCGATTGACCAGCAGACAGTTGGCCTGCAGCAGATCGCGCAGTCCATGCAGAACATCCAGGGAATTATGCAGCAGAACCTGGAATCCACGCGCACGGCGGAGATTGTGGCGGAGAACCTCAGCCGTCTTTCCGAGGAATTGCTCTCGGCCATCGCCCGACATACCGGGGACGACGGCAGGCTTGAGCCTCAGCCCTGACCCATCTGGGCCACCACGTCGGCCTTGAGCTGGCCGCACCCTGCGTTGATATCTATCCCACGGCGCACCCGAACCGTGCTGCTCACGCCATAGCTGGCCAGAATATCGGCGAAGGCGGCCACCCGCCCCCGATCAGAAGGCAGGCCCGCATAACCACCGGTCATATTGAGCGGGATCAGGTTGACGTGGCACAGCAACCCTTGCAGCAGAGCACCCAAAGCGTGGGCCTGCTCCGGAGTGTCGTTCTCCCCGGCGATCAGCGCCCATTCAAACGTGATACGCCGACCAGTCTTCTCCACATAATAACGACAGGCATCCAGAAGCTCAGCCAGCGGCCAGCGCCTGTTAACGGGCAACAGCGCCGAGCGCTCCTCGTCGGTCGCCGCATGCAGGCTGACAGCCAGCCTGACCTGAAGCCCCTCATCCGCAAAGCGCCGTATCTGCGGAACCAGCCCAACCGTGCTCAGGGTGATATGCCGCTGGCCGATGCCCAGGCCCTCCGGCGCGTTCAGGCGTCGGATCGCCTCCAGCACGGCATCGTAGTTGTGGAACGGCTCTCCCATCCCCATCAACACCACGTTGCTCAGGCGCTCACCGCGCCCTTCCAACCAGCGCGCCAGGAACACAACCTGCTCAACAATCTCGCCAACACACAAATGCCGTCCAAAACCCATCTGGCCGGTGGCGCAAAAAACACACCCCATGGCGCACCCAGCCTGCGTGCTGATGCACGCCGTGCGCCGCCCATCCGCATAGCCCATCAACACCGTCTCGATGAGTTGCCCATCCGGCAGACGGAAGAGCCACTTGACAGTCTGCCCGTCGGATGAATACAGCTCCCGCACTGCCTCCAGAGCGCTGAGGCGGGTCTCAGCCGCGAGCCGCTCGCGCAGGCTGGCAGGCAGGTTGGTCATCGCCGCGATCTCGCTCACCTTCTGTCCGTACAACCAGCGCCAGATCTGCCTGGCACGGTAATCCGGCTGCTCCCACTTCTCCATCAAAGCGGTCAGCTCGTCCAAAGTGAGATCGTAGAGTTGAATCATGGGCCTCTCTTCCGACGTCGAACGGCCAAAAGCGCAGCAACGGGCAGAAACAAGGTGGGGAGCACCGCCGGGCACAGCCCGGTCCCTCCTCCTGACCCACCCGGCTGGTCGAGGCTTCCCGGCGGGCGCGGCGTATTGGAGGGCGTCGGCGGTATCGGCGTGAACGGCGTATAGGTCGGCAGGGGCGATGGGGCCTGCGCGATCTGACTGGTCGGCGTGGGTGTTCGGGACGGCCTCGGCGTCAAGGTCGCCGTGGCTGTCGTGGTGGCCGTGGGCGGGGCTGGGGTAGGCGTGCGCGTCGGCTCGCGAGTCGCCGTGGGAGGCGCGTAGACAGTCCAGGTGACCGCGCGCTCCGCCGCGTCAGTGAACAGCCAGCGCTCCCAATCCAGCAGAAAACCATCCAGGCCGGCCCCTGTCAAACCGGCAAAGGCCCGCGCAAAGCCCTGCTCAGGTATCGCCCGCGCCAGGGCAAAGGGGGCATCGGCTCCGTACACATCAGCGAGATAGAGCACCATGGTATAGACCTGGCTGGTCCAGAGCGTGAGCGAATCGGCGTCGCCCGGCGCAGTGCTCAGGCTTGCCCCACCGAACAACTGCTCGGCCCGCCAGGCCTCCTGTACCTGGCGCAGAGCCAGAGGATTGGGCGCTACGTAGTAGAGCTGCTCCAGCCCGGCACGAAACCAGGCGGGCACATCCTGCCCGCGCCAGTACTCCCCGTAGAACACCGAAACCATATCGGCCACCACTTCGTTTTCAAAGGCGACAAGGCCCGGCATGCTGCGACGCAGGAGTCGATAGCCATTCTCCTGGTAAATACGCGCTGCATCTGCCTCACTGCACGGATAGGGGTCGTTGTTGCTGGGGGCCAAGGCCACCGCCCGGAGCGTGCCGTCATCCCCTTCAAGGTCCGTGCAAAACCTGTACCCACGGGGGAGCACCACCCACCGGAATTCAGGCTCAAGCCCGGTGTGCTCGCGCAACAGGCTGTAGACCGGCAAGAGCGCCCGCCGCGCCATACTCAGGTTCAGCTCCGCATCGAACAGGCTGAACTGTAGGGGTGGCTCGCCGGCATGACGCCAGTCATGCTGAGGCTGCTCAAAGACCACCTCACCTTCTGCCTCGTAGGTCGCACCACTGGAATCCACGACGGCCCACTGGTACACAACAGGCTCAAAGAGCTGCGGTGGATTGGTGGGCGCTACAGGCCACTCATAGCGAAGCTCGGCGTTAGGAAAGGTATCCAGCAAAACGACTTCCAGGTCCACCCCGCCCCGGCGCAAGAGCTGACCATTCTGGCTGAGCGTCAACGAGGCACTGGCGAGCGACTCCGGGGCGATTCCAATCTGGATGTAGAAACGGAGGACCGTGGGGAAAACAACCTCGGCGCTGTGTTCCTCCACTACCCCAGAGCCATCCCCCTGGGCATAAAGGCTCCCCACAGCCCCCAGGGCCAGGAGAAACCCAAACGCCAGGCGCAACAGGATACGCATACGGACCTTGTTCTTCGCCACCCCAGGCTATACATTCGGCAGACAAGGGTCAGGGTCTAAGCGGCAGGCGTGAGCATTCACGCAAGCTTTATTCAATTTTAATCCAGATAGCGCCAGAATGCACCTTGTTCACCGCTCTGGCGTCGCCAGTACCCCCGCCACATCGGATAGCTGCCCACAGCGCTGACGAAGCCCCCCGACCCTCCCCTGTCAGCCGCCGGGGAAGCCATAGGTTGGCGTGGGCATGGAGAAAATATCCAGGGCCGGCGTAGGCGTGGGGATCAACGTCGGCGGCGGGGTAAAGACGCCCAGCCAGGCCCGCCAATCGCGCTCGAATTGCGCTATGGATACACCGGTCACCATTTCCACCGCCTCGAAGCGCGGCACGTTATTGCCAACCAGCTCCCAGAGCTGCCGATGGGCATCCAGGCCATAGGTTTCCACCAGATAATCCCACACCGTCGTGCCGATCCAGTAAGCATCCCGGAAATTCGTGCCCCGTGCGGAGAATCCTCCCGCGAAAGAGAGGGGCGCGTCGCTCTGCAACCGCTGCCGGGCGTAGTCCTTGTATCGATCCCCCCTGGCCAGAGAGAAAAACTCTGCGTTGCCTTCGATGAACCAGTCCACGACAACCAGGGTGAACTGCTCCTGATACAAATGAGCCACTTCGTGCAGCACAGTGCCGTAGGCCATGCCCTCCGGGGTCATACCCGGCGTGGCGATCTGCACCGTCCCACCCCAGTCTCCCCTGGTCGTCCCGGCCCGAATGGCGTTGCCAACGATGACGTTATCGCCCGCCACTTCCTCATATTCGGCCATCGCACTCCAGCCGTAGAGAATCACCCGTGGACGATAGGGCAGCAGTCCACCCCACGCCTGGCGGAAGAACTCCTCACGGGCTGCCATGGCCTCAATCGTCTGCTGGCCATATTCATCCGGCAGGTCGATCCAGTGGACGACGACATCCTCACTCTCAGCGTGCCCCCAACGGTCGGCGTTGTCGGGGTCGGCATAGACCTCATCGCGCTCCTGGGTCACATAGCGATTACCCTGGGCATCGGTCAGTTCCCAACGGTAACGGACCAGCACCCAGGGCGGCACCTGATTGGTCCCTGGCTCCCAGCGAGCCACCCAGCGATCCCCGCTTTCATCCAGGCTTGCGCCAACGCTGTGCTGTCTGCCGGAGCCGGGCGCATGAGTCCATACCACGCGGGCGCTGACGATTTCCCCGGCATCGCTGGCAGCCTCAATAGCAAAGGTCAACCCCTCCGGGAACCGGGCGTGGTACGCCTGTTCGCCAAGGGTCCATGTTGCCGTGCCCTCCACACGCGCCGGGCGCGGGCCATCCATCTCGCCACGCTCACGCTCGGTCTGCTGCGGCAGGGGCGTGGGGTCCGCCTGGGCATGAACGGCCCCCTCGCCAGGCAGCAGGATGACCAGAGCAAGACCGAGCACAGCCAACACGCCACCTGCCACGAGCCAGACCTGCTTTCGGTTCAGAATCATCAGCAAATTCTCCATTGCATGCAGTTCCAGTTCAAACATCCAGCCCAAGCTGCTGTCCGCCAACTCAAGAAGGAGCTACATCTAGCCGGGGGGTGCCCACATCGTCGGTGTCGGCATGCTGAAAGGCATCAACGTGGGCGTCGGCTGCAACTGGGGCACGGAGTCAGCCGGATACCCCAGCCAGGCCCGCCAGGCCATCTCCAACTCAGCCATGGTGAGACCGAACAACTCGGTTGCCACATTGTCCAGGTTGGATGTGCGGCGGAACGCATCCAGGAATTGAGACACGGCTTCCTCGCCCCAGGTCTCGGCAATGAACTGGAAGACGGTTGCCCCCTCAGCATAGGCCAGGTTCGTCACCCGCACATCCCCCGCTCGAATGGCCGCCGGCAGGGCGATGAACGGCACCAGCTCGCCGCGCGCCGCAGCCTGCTGAACCAGCAGGCGGTCATGCGCACGATTGGGGGTCTCATTGTAGGTGGCCAGCCCTTCCTCCAGCCAAGCCGGGATGCGGGAGAACCCCACATAGTAATGATCGCTGAACAAATGGGACAACTCATGCGCAAGGGTCGCCTCATAGACAGCAGACGGCATCTCCGGCGTGACCAGATTGGCCGTCACGTTGTGGCCGGGGAAATAGCGCCCGATCACGAATTCCACGTTATGCAACAGCCCCTGAAACTCGCCAAAATCCTCCCGATCCGGGTAAATCAGCACAACAGGGCGTGACTCCAGCTCGACATCGAAATAATCAACCAGCCGCAGATAGGCAGAATCGGCTATCGCAAACAGCTCCTGCGCAAACGTCTTATCCAGGCCATACCACAGCAACCGCAGACGCTCATTGGCGATCTCCTCCCAAGGGTGGCGATCATCCACGTACTCGAAGGTCCGCGTCTCCGTGGTCAGGGAGCGGCCATCTTCATCCTGGATTTCCCAACGATAGGCCACCTCAGCAAAAGGAGGCAGGCGTAGCGCCTGCGCATTGAGGGAATAGTGCGCCGAAACTGTGCGCGCTGGCTCCAGGCGCAGCAGTTGTGTGTGAAACACATCGTCCAACCCAGCGCGCCAGTGAATGCGCACGGTAACAATACGGGCCAAAGAGGACTCCGCTGTAAGCTCGAACCGCACGGAAAACGGATATTGAACGGTAACCTCATTGCGGAGGACTTGAAGGGATTCCTGCCCGGCAACGGGCGAACCCCCAGACAGCACAACCGCCAACACGATCACCATGCCAGCCAGAACAGACCACCGCCATCTTGCCATCGGACTTCCTTCCTGCCCCACAAAACACCCCTGGTTGACAATAAAAGATAGCGCCACATGCCGAACACTTACTGTAAAGCCTGAACCACTGTCGTCCACGCAGCACGCAACGCGCTGAGGTCATCGAAGACGAGATCAGGTTGTATCTCGCTGGAGGCGAGCGTCTCTGGGGATGTCACACCCGTCTTCACCAGAACCGTGCACAACCCTACCCGCTGCGCACCAAGGATATCCGTCTCCAGGCGGTCGCCCACCATCAGCGTCTGCTCCGGGGCTGTCCCCAACCGGGCCAGGGCCATCTCAAACAAGACCGGCTCCGGTTTCCCAATAACCAGCGGCTGCTGGCCGGTGCTGGCCTCCAGAGCCGCCAGGATGCTGCCTGTGCCGGGCGCGAGGCCGTCCGGCATGGGAAAGGTCCGGTCACCGTTTGTGCCGATGAAACGCGCCCCGCTACGGATCAGGTAGGTGGCCCGGCGCAGTTTTTCATAGGTGAGGTCCGTGTCCAGGCCCACCACCACCACGTCGGCATCCGACATGACAGGAGGAAACCCCGCCGCCAGCATGGCTTCATATAACCCGGCTTCGCCAACAATGTGGACCCGCAAATCCGGCCCATATGCGGAACGGATATACTCGGCAGTGGCCACTGCCGAGGTAACAATGTTGTCCGGCGTAGCCTGCACACCGAGACGGGCCAGCTTTTCCACATACGAGGCAACACTCTGGGTGCTGTTGTTGGTCGCCAGAATAAAGGGCAAAGAACGCTCATGCAGAAACCCAAAAAAGGGCACCAGGCCGGGCAGCGGAACCCCACCCCGCCAGATCACGCCATCCATATCCAGAATAACCGCCCGGATGCCCCCCAACATCGATGAATCCAGCATGTTGCGCCCCCTTTCGGCATATGATTATAGCATTCCTGACAGGTAAGATCGTGAAAAGAGCGTGAGAAAACACCCCCAGCTACAGGCAGCCGTTCTTACAGCGCCAGCGCCACAACGGAAGTATAATGATCCCGCTGACATGCCATCGCAGAGGCCAGCAGGGGGATGCACATCATGATCACACGAGCCATTGTTGGCGAGTGGTTGCAAGCATACCTCAACCGTGAAATCGACGCTGCCTACTTAGCAAGGTGGGCCAGCACAGCTCTCAGCAACGGGCGGATCTACCCCGGCGACGAAGAAGCAGTGTATGCCACCCTTGTCCAGATTCAGCACGCAGCCAGCCGTGGGGATGGATTCACATGGGAGCAACTGTGTGCATGGCTGGACATGCTGGGGTATGAGCCGCAGGTAACCCTGGAAGCGATAGAGGACCCAGAGGGTACAGCACTGCCCACAGACATTCTGAACGATTCAGAGTTTATAGACAGCGCCCCCCTGGGAGGGTAGCGTCTCGGCATGCCCCGCGCAGGCCGCTAGAGAGGCGGCGGGCCTTGCAGAATAGCCATACTCCCCCCAGCTATGCCGTACTCGGCGATTTGCTTCAAGCCACACTCGCCTTCAAAAGGCTGGACCTGCCCATCGCCGTTCAAATCATAACCGTCGAATAACCGCGCCGCCATATCAGCAGAAGTAGCAGCCTGGGGCATGACGGCATCGAAATCGCTCGCAGCCAGGATGGCGCGCTCCAGCTCCACAACCTGGGCCATCCAGGTGCGATTGTTGGTCACACAGACCCGAATCAAATCGATATCCGTCTGCGGAAGCGGCCAGTTTTCAGCAGCGTCGAAAACGGCAGCCAGGCGCTCGTCTATATGGTCCAGAAAATAAGGCAAACCAAAACCAAGCCCCGGATTCTCCCCACGACCATCCCCGTTGAGATCATCCTGCGTGCCCAACAGGATGTTGACTGTGTGCTCGGCATGCAGGCGCATCCCGCCGATGTCCACGGCCCCGGAAGCCAGGCCTGCATGGCGGGCCGCAATCTGCGCCTCCTGAGTGGCCCCTTCCAGCAGACTCTCCCCCGGACGCCCCTCCTCAGAGCTGACCAGAATCTCGCCAAGCGCTGTCGCCAGCTCAGGGGGGATGTAGCCGCTGTAGGCTGCCTCGCCGGATGGCGCATCGCCCAACTGCTGCTCCCGCGTGATCAGGACGGCATCAAAGACAGCGGGCAAGATACGCCCCTCCGGATCGGTAAAGGAGAGGACCCCGCTCCCAAATGCATCCACGGACAACCTCCCCAGCGGCAGCACGTTGCCATCCGCCGACCGCAAGAGCCAGACCGCGTAAAACCCTTCGGAGAGGGGGGCCAGGTTCTCTGCCCGCAGGTTGGCCGTATCTCCCAGGCTATTCACTGTGCTGAAGCTCAACAGCCCATAGGTTGCCAGCGGCGTTGCGGAGGGGAGCCGGGTCGGGGCCGCAGAAGGCGGAGAGGGTGTGGCAGAAACGGCTGCTGCCAGCGGCTCCCTGGTGCTTCCAACAACCTCCTGCGTTGTGCCGGGCGATATCCCCCCGCCAAGCGACTCCCGCCCCAAGAAAAGCACCAGCAACACCACCATAGCGGCCAGCAAAGCAAACAGACCAAACCCGCCCAGCAAAAGCCAGCCAATGTTGGCCTTCCATGCTGGCGCTGCGGCTGCCCCGACACCGGCAGCCGTAACCGGAGGGGACTCCTCAGTTGTGGCCTGCTGCGTAATTGGCCGCTGCGGGGCGGGCCTTTCACGACCTGCCAGCGCCGACTGACCAAGAGTGGCTTCCTGGCTGTGCAGCGCCTCGGCAAAGGCAGCAGCGAACGCCCCGGCGGTGGGGTAGCGCGCCGCCGGGTCCTTGGCCAGGGCACGCTTCATCACCAGTGGTATCCCCGGCGGCAGGCCGTCAATCACCTGGTCGATGTCGGGAATCGGCTCCGTAATATGCTTGAACAAAACCTGCATGGGCGTGTCAGCCGTGTAGGGACGCTGGCCGGTGATCATCTCGTAGACCACCACGCCCAGCGCGTAGATATCCAGGCTGGGGCTGGGGGGCAAACCCTGCGCCTGCTCCGGAGCCATATACGCCGGTGTGCCCACCACACCGCCGCTGGCAGTCAGCGCAGCCCCTCCCTCAACCAGCTTGACGATGCCGAAATCGGAGAGCTGCACATTCCCTTCAGCGCTCAGGAGGACGTTGTCCGGTTTGATATCGCGGTGAATCATGCCATGCTTGTGGGCGTAGTCCAGGGCAGAGGCGATCTGTTGCAACACCCGCTCGACCTCAGACAACGGCATTGGCCCCTGCTGAATGCGGTCACTCAACGAACCACCTTCAAGATAGGGGGTCACCAGGTAGAGAATGTCATCCTGGTTGCCGTAGTCATACAGTGGCAGAATGTGGGGGTGTTGCAGGCGGGCAATCGTGCGGGCCTCCAGCCGAAAACGCTCCACAAAATCTGCATCCTGACCAGGATGTGGGGGCAACACTTTGACCGCTACATAGCGATCGACATCCCGCTGGTACGCTTTGTAGACCGTCGCCATCCCGCCGCGACCCAGCAGATCCACGATCTCATACTTTCCCAGAACATGCCCCAAAAGTGACGCAGCCATGCTTTGTACCCTGCCCTCCCCTGAAGCTGTACAGCCCTCAGATTGCCAGATCGAGTGTTTGCTGAGAAAATTGTATAAGAATAGTAAACAATAAAGCAAGGCTTTCTCTGTAACTCCGAAGGTTCAGGACCATGCATATCGATGTATTCACGCTCTTCCCCGGCATGTTTGGCGGCCCGCTTACGGAGAGCATCCTCAAGCGAGCGCAAGAAAGCGGCTTGCTGACCGTCGCCCTGCACAACATCCGCGATTACGCGCTCGACAGACACCACATCACCGACGACACGCCCTACGGGGGCGGCGGGGGGATGATCATGAAGGTCGAACCGATTGTGGCCGCCGTCGAGGCCGTGCTGGCCGAAGCCCTGGCCACAACCCCAGTCATTCTGCTTTCGCCGCAGGGCCGGGTATTCAACCAGCGGATCGCCGGGGAGCTGGCCCGCCAGGAGCGCCTGGCCCTGCTGTGTGGCCGCTACGAGGGCGTCGACGAGCGGGTGCGCCAGCTAATCGTCACGGACGAGATCAGCATCGGCGACTACGTCCTGACGGGCGGCGAGCTGCCGGCCATGGTGCTTATTGACGCGATCACGCGCCTGCTGCCCGGCGCTCTGGGAGCCAGCGGAGCCGCCGAGGAAGACAGCCACGCGATGGGCCTGCTGGAAGGGCCACACTACACCCGCCCCGTCACCTTCCGGGGGGTGGCAGTGCCGGAGGTTCTGACCAGCGGGGACCACGCACGCATCCAACGCTGGCGACGTGAGCAGGCCATACGGCGCACCTGGCAACGCCGTCCCGACCTGCTGTTGACCGCGCAACTGGAAGAAACAGATAAATGGCTCCTGGCCACGCTGGCGGAGGAGGAGGCCCCTCCCCCGGACTGAGGTGGCGTTATGGCGGGTGGAGCCAGCCGGGGCATTGGCTGTTGACAGACAGTCGGCCACCTACTGGCGAATTTCCACAACAACGCCCTCTTCTGCCCAATTGTAGAGCTGGATGGCATTCTCCTCAACGGCCATGATGCAGCCGTATGTATAAGGCCGCCCTACCTGCCCGCCACCCAGGTAACCGCCGTTGGGCAGCTCAACTGCGCCATGAAAGCCGTTCATCAAGCCGGGGATGACCTCATAAATCCCCATGAACCAGTGCATGACCCACTGTCCACAGGAGAACGCGCCTTCCTCGCTCTCCTCACACAGCTCAAAGCTGCTCCCATAGGCGCGCTCCTCGTGGCTGAGAATCTGAAAGATGCCGGCAGAGGTCGGCGCGCTACTGATGCCGGTGGAAACGGCCCACTCGTAGACCACCCGCCCGTTTTCGTAAGCCCACATGTACTGATCGCTCAGGTCCACAACAATGCGCTTGCCCCGCACCGGGCGCAGGGGGAGCATGATGTCGCGAGAGGGCAGGATGATCTCGTCGCCCACATATAATTCCGAAAGGTCCCGATCAGGGTTGGCCTGCTCGATCAGGTAGAAGGGGATGCCCTGCGTGCGGGAGATGCTGTAGGCAGTCTCTCCCCGCTGGACGGTGTGAACCGTGGGCAGGTGGCGGGCCGTCACCCACGTGTTCAGCGTGCCATTGGCGACGGCCTGTTGCATCGCCTCCACGCCCTGGCCAAAGTCCAGGGTCAGTGGCTCCGGCAGATTGCGGGCCTGTTCCTCCAGGTATTGCCGGGCCGGGGCTGCGGAGAGCGAAAGATACAGGCGCGGCCCGGTGCGATGGTAGACCAGCTGTGTATCCAGCCACTGCCCCCAGCGCTCCGGAGGCACAGACATGGGGAAGGCCTGATCCGAAACCGGGTCGTAAGCCTCCAGGATCAGGGGACGCTGAATCAGGTTCTGCGCATATTCCACCAATGGCCTGGCGTCCGTGACCACCGGGTTCACGGGCATCATGGGCAGGTCAATCACCCCGTGGGAAACAACCTGGACCGGATCAACAGCCAGGGCCAGGGCCAACCCCTTAACATCCAGCCGCCGTCCACTTTGAGGCCCGATATGGGTGACAATCACGCCCTGCACCTGAAGCGAAGCGTTCTGCGCCGGGACGTTGACCAGCCTGGCATGGTGCAACAACCCACTCCATGCCCTGTTCAAGTCGAACTCAATCACCGGCTCCAGGTCCACTCCCTGCAAGGCGGTCTGGATCAGCGCGCTGAGGCCGCCCTGCTCCCGCCCATAGCGCACGGCGCGGCGAGCAGAGGCTTCCGCGTCAATTTGAAAGCCAAGCTGCGCGGGCGTTACCTCCCAGGTCCGCTCACCGTCACGCAGGATCAGGCTGCGCTGCGACCAGCCTTCGCGCAGCGCCACGACGGCGTCGGCCTCGCTCAGGCCGCCCAACCCGATTCCGGCCACCGAAACGCCAGGCAGCACGGCCCCAGACGCATAGATGGCCGTTACGGAGAAGAATGCTACCAGCCCAATGAGCGCAAGCCCGATCAGAACGATCTGGCCAGCCCCAATGCGCCAGGGCCGGTCCCGCACGGCACCCAGCAGAGACTCCAGCTCGTCTGCCAGCAGTCCGGGCCAGGCGCGCGCGCGCTCCGCCAGGGACAGGGCAGCCAGCCAACGCCCAGGGGCGTCCTCCTGACGCCGCGCCCGGCGGGCCATCTGACGCTGGCGGGCACGCCCACGGCGTGACGGGCTACGGGAGAGATCGGGCTTTGGTTGGGAAGAAGCCGGTTGCATCGCACTCACCCCCACAGGCCAGGTTGACTTTCATTCTATCATACCACGCGAAATGCGCTGCTTCCCACGCCAGGCAAACTATGCTATACATTATACGCATAAAGTAGACTTCCTGGACTCTTATTGCGGAGGAACGCAGATGCCCACACAGGCCCTAACCGAAATCATCACCAAAGCGCTGACTGACGAAGCTTTCCGCAAGCACCTGCTGGAGAACCCCGAAAAGGCCATCGAGAGCTACGACCTGGCGGAAAACGAAGCAAAGATGCTGCGCAACCTCAAGCCAGAGGCCTTTGAAGCGCTGGAGACGGACGTTGAAGAGCGGCAGTCCAAGAGCGGGCTGGGCATGGGGCTAGGCTCGCTGATCTCCGGGCGTGACCTGGCCTCTGGAGACATCAGCAACCTGATCAACGTGCTGATGAACAAGTACGGTTAGCCCGCGCAGAAGACGCGCCAAGAACAGCCAGAAAGCTGCCCAACCAGCCCTCAGGGAGTGCTGCTCCCTAACAGAAAGCTGCTTTGGCCGCCTCTACCTGTTCCTGTCCGGCCAGGATCGTCAGCGTATCCCCTGACTCAAGGACGGTGTTGCCGTGCGGGATCAGCACGCGCGTCCCACGCTGGATGGAGGCCACAATGCACTCCTGGGGCAGCCTCCTGGCAATCTGGTGGAGTTGCTGGCCAACACAGGACATCTCCGGCGTGATCTTGATCTCCAGCACGCTCACCTTCTCAGAGCCATGTCGCTGCAAGGCGCTCAGGCGCTGCGAGATCTTGGTGCGGCGGGCAATGGCGCGGTTGTAGGCGCTGACCAGGCTTTCCCGGCGCACTATCCCCAAGAACTCGTTCGGCTCATTCCGGGAGACGACCGGCAGGCGGCCCACGTCGCGCACGCCCATCCGCAGCATGGCCGTGCCCAGCGTCTCATCTGGATATGCCACCAACAGGTTGTCGGTGGTGGCAATATCAACGACTGTCCGGCCCTCCAGGTTGTTCTCGCTGATGGCCTGGTCGAGGTCGGTCACCGTGACCACGCCCACCAGCCGGCCTTCGCCATCCACCACCGGGAACCCATGGTGGTGGGTGCGCTCGAATTCGGCCATCAACTCGGTCAAGGGCATATCGGGCGGCACGGTGTCGCACTCTTTTTGCATGGCTTCTGCAACGGTCACGCCCTCCAGCAGGTCGATATCGCGACCGAATTGCAAGCGCACGCCGCGCCGGACCAGCTTCATCGTATAAATAGATTCAGGCTCCAGGGCGCGGGAGATGAGCAGGCTAATCACGGTGGCGAACATCAAGGGGAGGATGATCCGGTAATCGCCGGTCATCTCGAACAGGATGAGGATGGCCGTAGCAGGGGCGTGGGCAGCCCCGGCAAAAACCGCTGCCATCCCGACCAGGGCATAGGCCCCCGCCGGCCCGGTGCCCTGGGGGAATAGCTGGTTCACCACATGGCCAAAAGCCGCGCCCAGCATCGCGCCCACGAACAGCGCCGGGGCGAAGATGCCACCTGAGTTGCCCGAACCCAGGGTGAGGGCTGTCACCAGCAGCTTAAACGCCAACAGGAGAAGCGCCGCGCCAATCGTGATCTGGCCCAGCAGGGCCGAATTGATGACCTGATATCCCACCCCAAATACAGAGGGCATCAGATGGCCGGTTTCGCGCCAGGGCAGTACCAGGTTGGCCTCTGGCCCCAGCACAGTGCTTGCCAGCAACAGCAACACGCCCACCACCCCAACTCCCAGTCCGCCGACGGCAGTCTTCAACGGCTCCGGCATCTGCCGCCAGTCGTCAAACAGGTCCTCAAAACCATCGATTGTCTTGCTGTACAGCACACTGACGGGGGCGGCCAGCAGCCCTAACAGCGCGTACAAGACCAGCTCGCCAGGATTGACCAGCTCGTAAGAGGGGATAGTAAAGGCGCGAGCGGGGCCTTCAAAGACATGGACGACGACATCGGCCAGCACGGCGCTGATGACGACTGCCCCGAAGTAGGTAGAGCGAAACTCGCCCAGGATGACTTCCAGCGCAAAAATCGTCCCCGCAATGGGCGCGTTGAACACAGCGGAGATGCCACCCGCTGCCCCACAGGCGACCAGGCTCCGCGTGCGCTCCTCCGAAAGGCGCAGGAACTGGCCCACCGTGGAACCCAGAGCAGACCCGATCTGCACAATCGGCCCCTCGCTACCGACCGAACCGCCGCTGCCGATGCAGATCGAGGAGGCCACGGCCTTGATCACCGCGACGCGGGGCCGAATGCGCCCGCCATGCAGGGCCACTGCCTGCATCACTTCCGGGACGCCGTGCCCTTTAGCCTCACGGGCAAAGTAGACGATCAAGGGGCCGCCGACCAGGCCGCCCAGGGCCGGGATGAGCAGGATATAGTAATTGCCCATAAAAGCCAGGACCCGCGCCCCCAAGTCAAAGAAAAACCACTCAGCGAACTCGATCAAAACATGGAAAACGACTGCCCCCAGCCCCGCCCCAATGCCGACAATCAGCGCCGTGCCCATGACAGAGACCGACTCCGGCAGCCGCAGGCTATCCAGCCAGTGCGCGAGCCGCAACGAGACCTGCCTGGAAACGGACTGCACCCTGGTCCTTGCATCTCCTACCATGATGTCGTCACTCTTCCTTGCTGTCTGACGGGCAACACGAAACAAAAGGCCGGGCGTAAAACCCGGCCTCTAAGTTTACTCCTTTTCCCGGAGATGGGGGTAAAGCAACACATCTCGAATGCTGTGCTGGTCGGTGAGCAGCATCACCAGGCGGTCGACCCCCATGCCCCATCCGCCGTTGGGGGGCATCCCATAGCGCATGGCGCGCAGATAATCCTCGTCCAGCGGAGCAGCCTCCTCATCATCAGGGGCATACAGGTTGAGCATCTCCAGGAAGCGGGCTTCCTGGTCGCGTGGATCGTTAAGCTCGGTGAAAGCGTTGCCCATCTCCATCCCGCCAATGAAAAACTCAAACCGCTCAACGTGCCGCTCGTCGCCGGGGATCATCTTGGCAAAGGGGGAGATATCCCTGGGATAGTCGATGATGAAAGTCGGCTGGATCAGCCTCGGCTCCACCGCCCTGCCCAGCAGGCCGTCAACCAGCTTGCCCCATGTGCTGCCGGGGGGGGCCTCAAAACCGCGCTCCTGCATCGCTACCGCCAGGGACTCGGCATCTGGATGCTCCAGATAGTCGATGCCCGTAAACTCCAGGATGGCCTCCCGCAGCTTCCAGCGCCGCCAGGGGGGCTTCAGCTCGATCTGGTGACCCTGATAGGTGATGGCCGTGCTGCCGGTCGCCTGTTCCGCCACGTAGGCCAGCAGCCGCTCGGTGATATCCATCACGCCGTTGTAGTCAATATAGGCCTTGTAAAACTCCACCTGCGTGAACTCCGGATTGTGCTTGAAGCTCACGCCCTCATTGCGGAAATCCCGCCCGATCTCGTACACCGCATCATACATCCCAACCAGCAGACGCTTGAGGTACAGCTCGAAGCTGATCCGCAGATAGAGGTCCTGGTCAAGCTGGTTGTGATGTGTCACAAAGGGCCGCGCCGCCGCGCCGCCATAGAGCGGCTGCAAGACAGGCGTCTCAACCTCCAGAAAGCCCTCGGCGTCCAGAAACTCCCGGATGGCCCTGACCGTGCGGGCGCGGACGCGAAAGATCTCCCGCACGTCCGGGTTCACGGCCAGGTCGGCGTAACGCTGCCGGTAGCGCGCCTCGACATCTGTAAAGGCCCCGAAGCGGGTCACAGAGCCGTCCTCGTTGACTTTTTCCTTGATCACAGGCAGCGGGCTGAGGGCCTTGGCCAGCAATTTCAGCTCAAAGACCTGCACGGTTACCTCACCGGCGCGGGTGCGCATCATCACCCCCCCGGCCTGCACAAAGTCGTCCAGCTCGATCAGCTTGGACTTAACCAGATCATAGGTTTCCTCACCCACGTTGTCCTGGCGGATCATCAATTGCAGCCGCCCTGCGCCGTCCTCAATGTGCCAAAAAGCGACCCTGCCCTTGATGTTCTGACGGCGTACCCGCCCGCACACAAACACCTCCACGCTCTCCGCCGCTTCTCCGTTGACCTCGACAGCCTCGTAGGCAGCAATGGCTTCTGCGGTCGTGTGCGTGCGCCTCGCACGGCGCGGGAATGGCTCAATGCCCAGTTCTTGCAGACGGGCCAGTTTTTGCAGTCGATCTCTTTCTACGTTGGTTGGTTCCCAGGGCATCGCTTTCTATGCCTCTCCTTCGAGCTGCGTCAACTGCTCTTCGACCAGGGCGATCAACTCGCCGAGCAATACCTCATTGCCCAGCGCGAGGGCCGCCCCCGCCCGCTCGTAAAGCTCCGGCAACGGACGGGTATACCCCAGCGACAGCGCAGCGCGGTAATCCTGCAGCGCTTTGGCCGGGTCAACCAGGCTGTTTCGCCAGACCTGCCAGGCCCCCACCTGGGCAATGCCGTACTCCACGTAGTAAAACGGGACCTCATAAATGTGCAACTGCCGTTGCCAGTAGGAGGCACGCTCCTCTTCCAGGCCAGACCAGTCCACGCCCGGCATGAAACGGCTGGTCAACTCCAGCCATTTGGCGTCGCGCTGCCGCCTGTCGTGCTCCGGATTCTCGTACATCCAGTGCTGGAAGGCATCCACCACAGCCATGTAGGGCAGAAAAGATATCGTGCCTTCCAGGTGCTCGATACGGGCGCGGGCAAGCTCGCCGTCGTCGTAGTACTCAGACAGGTACGGCGCAGCCAGCAACTCCATAGACATGGAAGCCACCTCGGCCATCTCCATCGGAATCTGCTGCTCCCAGATCAGGGGCAGATGCGCCATCTCGAAGCCATGGAAGGCATGGCCGCTTTCGTGGAGCAGGGTCTGTACGTCATCGTGGACCCCCACCGCGTTCATAAAGATGAACGTCCGCCCGGTCATGTAATACTGGGTGCAGTAGCCGCCGGGGGCCTTCCCTTTGCGGCTTTCCAGCTCCAACAGCCTCTCCCTGGCCATGGTATCAAAGTACCCGGCCAGCGTGCGGTCGACACGCTCGAAGATGGCGTGGGTTTTGTCGATGAGGATGCCAACCTCAGTAAAAGGACGTAGCGGCTCGCGGCCCAGCGGGTCCACGGCCAGATCCCACGGGCGCAGCGCCGCCAGCCCCATCAGTTGGCGGCGGCGCTCCAGGCGACGCTGGGCGGCAGGCACTACCACCTTCTCAATCGCCGCGTGAAAGGCCTTGCAATCTTCCGGGGTATAATCGAAGCGGCCCATGTAGCGGAACATATAATCGCGATAGTTCGCAAACCCGGCATTGCGCGCCACCTGGTGGCGCAGCCCGACCATCTCGTCAAACAGATCGTGCAGCGCCGCGCGGTCAGCCATCTGCCGCTCACGGCCCGCCCGCCAGGCCGACTCGCGGACGCGGCGGTCCGTCTTCAGCAAGTAAGGAAAGAGCTGCTGGATGGTGCGCTCCTCGCCGTCAAAGTGGACGGTCATGGCCCCCATGATCTTCTGGTAACGCAGCGAGAGCTGCTCCAGCCTGGCCAGGAGCGGCACATTCTCCTCCCGATAAAGCTCCACGTCGTTGCGAAAGCGGCGCAGCAGCACGGCGTGCTCCGGCGATTGGTAGCCGCTCGCGATCAGTTTCTCCTTCAAGGGCTGCTGGGCCATAAGCGTCCTGGGATAGATCTCCGTCAGGAAGCGCTCCGCTGCCGCCTGTTTCTGCTCACTCGCCGTGTCGAGGTGGTAGGCCACTTGCAGCCTGGTGTACGTATCACTGAGCAATGCCTCCAGCTTGGACCAATCCCGCAGCCAGGCCTCTACAGTATCAGGGGCCAGGGGACGGCTCGCCAGCTCCTCATAATAGGGGGCGATGGCGTCCCACTCCTGTCCATTAAAAGCTTCCACGGTGTCGGGCAGTGGTGCCAGAGTCATGGGAGACAGTCCTTTTTGTCAAACGCAGAGCCGGCGCAACATCGCCCTATTCTACCGCACTTACAAGAAATGACCCGCCTTCGAGGCAGGCGTTCAGGGCGCGGTAGTGTTCTCTCTGACAAATGCCGCCACATCGCCAAGCAAGATCACGCCATCCTGCCCGAAGGCGTGCTCCACCGGCAGGTTACGCAGATCGGGGAAGGTGTACATGCGACGCCGCCAGGAAGGTAAATGTCGGCGGGAAGACCCACGCCGCCGTGCAGGTGTACAGGCTCAGGCCGCAAAACAGTCCGGCCAGCAGCGCATCGCGCAGACGATAGGCACTGACGGCGCGCAGGGCGAAGCCGCTACTGAGCGCGACAACCAGCAATTCCAGGTTGGCGCGGAACAGCGTGCGGCTGAGCGTGAGCTGCCCGATCATCACGGTCAGCGCGATGGCGGCGGTTAGCGCACCCAGCCTGCGCGCCGGCAGTGGCAGGTCGCGCAGCGCCACCGCCGTCACCCAACAGACGCTGGCAACAGCCAGCAGGCTGAGGAAAACTGAGACCACGCGCTGCCCCTACACATCCGCCCCCCACAACCGGGCAGCGGCAGCTAACACCAATCGGTAGAGCGGTTCGGCGCGGCCCTCATCCTCCTCGTAAATCAGGAAGTTGCCCGTTAACGCGATGTGAAAGGTGTCAATAACGTTAATCGCTCCGTCATTGCTGAGCGCGGCTGGGAAGGCGTTCAACTGGCAAATGCGAAGCACAGCAGCCACCAGAAGGGTGAGCGTAACTATCCCCACCCAGCCTGCACGCATGAGCGCTCTGCTCATAAATCCCTCGATGTGCGTCGCCCGGCAAAACGTACAGGTGTGGGACGGGCGTCCCATCAGGGCTTATACATCAAGTTGGCGATTAAGATTTGCCGCTGGCTTTGTGCCCATTTTCCCCCCCACCCCCACCGCGAACTAGGGGCTTAGCTGTTGTGGACCCGCCTCTGTTCAGATCAGAAAAGGAGGTGGCTCCACGCGGCAACGCAGCGGAGGGGTGGGGAGCTGCGGAACGAGCCTCATGCGATGCGCATATGCTTAGAAATGCTTACCATCAAACACAGTGAGGCTTACCAGGCAGGCCATTGAAAACGAGGCGGGGAGCGGACTTATTCTATGGCCTTGATCTCGAACACAATCTCGCCATCCGGCGCTTTGACCGAAACCTTGTCCCCGACCTTATGACCCAGCAAGGCCCGGCCCAGCGGGCTTTCATTGGAGATCCGCCCTTTTTGGGGGTTGGCCTCAGCCGCACCGACAAGATGATAGACTTCTGTTTCGGGCTGCCCCACTTCCTGGACAGTCACGCGGCTCCCCAGGGTCACGACATCCTTGGGGCCGTCGGCCTCGATAATCTGGACATTACTGAGGATGCTCTCCAAACGCATGATCTCGCCTTCAATGAAGGCCTGTTCGTTTTTGGCATCCTCGTACTCGGCATTCTCGACCAGCTCACCGCCCTCTTCCATGGCCTGGCGCAGGCGCGCCGCGACTTCCTGCCGACGCACATTGCGCAGGTATTCCAACCGGGCTTCCAGTTCCTGCAGGCCTTCTGCCGTCAGGTAGTTGGGTTGGTCCGCCATCTTCTATCCTCGTACCAGAACTTAAGTGCGCAAAACACAGCCGGAGCTGTGTTGAAACCACAGGCATTAAAAATTAAGGGACCGCCTTGGCAGACGATCCAGTGCTCCTGAAAATATCGTGCGGTGTTGTCGCACCGATAATATAGCATAAAGTTGCAGGCTTGTAAAGATTACGGCGACTACAAAGGACTACAAGACAAAGACACGCCGCCCCAGCTCAAGCCGGACCTGGAACCTGCGTTCGCCATACGGCCCCAGGCCCGGCTCCTTGAAAAAGCCTAGCCCAACTTGGTGGCGCGCAGGCGCAGGCTGTTGGTCACCACTGACACACTGCTGAAGGCCATGGCGAAGGCAGCCAGGATCGGGTGTAGCTGCTGCAGAAAGGCCGGCGCCCAGGCAAAGGGGGCTAGAATCCCCGCCGCTACTGGGATGAGAACCGTGTTGTAGCCAAACGCCCAAAACAGGTTCTGCTTGATGGTGCGCATGGTTGCCTTGCTCAGCCCGATGGCGCGCGGCACACCGCGCAGGTCGCCGCTGATGAGGGTCACGTCGGCGGCTTCCATCGCCACGTCGGTCCCGGTCCCGATGGCAATCCCCACGTCGGCCTGGGCCAGCGCTGGCGCGTCGTTGATGCCGTCGCCCACCATCCCTACCAGGTAGCCTTCGGCCTGCAACTGGCGAACGTAGTCGGCCTTGTCGCCTGGCCTGACCTCCGCGAAGACCCGGTCGATGCCCACTTCGCGGGCGATGGCGTGCGCGGTGGCCGGATTGTCGCCGGTCATCATGACCACTGTCAGGCCCAGTTGATGCAGGCGGCGGACGGCTTCACTTGACCCTTCCTTGATCGTATCCGCCACAGCGATCAGCCCGGCAGCCTGCCCATCCACAGCCAGCCACATGGTTGTCTTCGCTTCATCTTGCAGACGCTGCGCTGCGGCCTGCAGGCCATTCATGCGCACGCCGCTGGCGGTCAGCAGGGCCAGATTCCCCACCAACACCTGGTGTCCCTCAACCTCCGCACGGACACCCTGCCCGGTGATGGCAGCAAAATGCTGCGGCTCTCCCAGCGGCAGGGCGCGCTCCCTGGCGGCGCGGACAACGGCTTCGCCAATCGGATGCTCACTCCCCCGCTCTGCGCTGGCGGCCAGGGCCAGCAGGCGGGATTCATCCACCTGCGAGCCGTTCAATGCAATGCCACTGGCCACCACCACATCGGTCACACTCGGCTCGCCCTTGGTGAGCGTCCCTGTCTTGTCCAGCACGATGGCGGTCAGCTTGTGGGCGCGCTCCAGGGCCTCGCTATTCTTGAAAAGGATGCCGACTTCCGCGCCCTTACCCATACCGACCATGATGGCCGTCGGCGTGGCCAGGCCCATGGCGCAGGGACAGGCGATCACCAGCACGGCGATCATGCGCACCAGGGACGTGGTGAAGTCCCCTGTGCCAGCCATCCAGAGGGCGAAGGTCACAATGGCCACCAGGATCACTGCCGGGACGAATATCGCGGCCACCTGGTCGGCCAGCTTCTGGATGGGAGCCTTGCTGCCCTGGGCCTGTTCTACCAGGCGGATGATCTGCGCCAGCGCAGTCTCCCGGCCCACACGGGTGGCTTTGAACTTGAGCACCCCCTGCCTGTTGATGGTGGCGCCGATCACTTCCATGCCGGGCACTTTGTCCACCGGCAGGCTCTCACCGGTGATCATGCTCTCGTCCACAGCGCTGTGGCCCTCCACCACAACGCCATCAACCGGAATCTTCTCGCCAGGCCGCACGATGACCAGATCGCCCACTCGCACCGCCTCCACCGGAATGTCAACCTCGACCCCGTCGCGCACGACGCGGGCCGTCTTGGCCCGCAGGCCCATCAGCTTCTTGATGGCCGCACTGGTGCGGCCTTTGGCCCTGGCCTCCAATAGCTTACCCGCCACAATCAGGGTAATGATCACGGCTGCCGTCTCAAAGTACGTATGCCCCGGCAGCAGGCCCAAGGTGATGGGGATGCTGTAGAAGTACGCGGCGCTGGAGCCAAGCGCAACCAGCACGTCCATGTTGGCGGAGCCGTTGCGCAGCGCCTTGAAGCCGCCGACATAATAATCCCACCCCACGTAGAACTGGACTGGGGTTGCCAGCGCCCAAAGCAGATAGTTGACCCATGGCTCATGGCCCCACATGCCCAACAGGCCAAAGTCGCGGGCCATGCTCAAAAGAAACAGCGGGGTCGCAAACAGCGCGCCCACCAACAGGCGACGTACCTGGTGACGCACCTCGGCCTCGCGGGCGGCCTGCTCCGCATCCTCCAGCTCGTCGTCATCCGCTGCCTGCACGACGCCATACCCGGCCTTTTCCACGGCAGCGACCAGCGCCTCGCGGGGTGTGCCCGCCACCACGGTCACCGTCGCCCGCTCGCTGGCCAGGTTAACGTCGGCGTCAAGCACGCCCTCCACTTTCTTAAGGGCGCGCTCTACGGTGAAGGTGCAATTGGCACAGGTCATTCCGGTGATGGGCAGCTCAATCTTCTGCTGTGGCACATCGTACCCCGCTTTACGGATGCGCTCGATGACCTCACCCGGCCTGACCAGGGAATCGTCGTAGACCAGGGAGACTCGCTCGGTGGCCAGGTTGACGGCTGCCTCCCTGACACCTTCCAGCTTGCGCACATTGCGCTCAACAGTCGCCACACAATTAGCGCAGGTCATCCCCGTCACTGGCAACGTGATTTGTTTCTCACCCATTACGTCCCGTCCCCACTACAGAAGAGGCAGGTTATCCCTGCCCCTTGCCGAGGTTGAGTGCGATGTGGGGTATGCATCCCCAGGATCAGTTGGCCTCAGGGGCCGGAGGGTAGTTGATCTCAGCGAGGAGCGCCTTGATCTGCTCCCATGTGGCCGGGCTGTCCCACTCCACCGTAACCATCCTGGTGGCCTGGTCAGCCTGAACCTGGCTGACCCCAGCCAGCTCACCAAGCTCGTTCTTAATGGTCATCACGCAGTGACCGCAGGAGATGTTGGGCACTTCAAAGGTCTTGCTGGGCATGGCGTTCTCCTTTGTTTGCCAGGTACATCAGGTCGCGGGTTTGTTCGTGTGGCGGAAGACTTCCGTGATCTCCGCCAGCACGCGCTCGCGTTCACCGGAATCTTCCCCCCGGATCGCCGTTGTGACGCATGTGTGCAGGTGGCCTTCCAGGATCGTCTCGTTCACACGGCTGAGCGCCGCCTGCACCGCCTGAATCTGCTTGATCACGTCGATGCAGTAACGGTCCTCTTCCAGCATGCGCACAATGCCATTGACATGCCCGGCGACGCTGCGCAGCCTCTGGATGGCATCCTCACGGGTTTTTGCGTCCATAGCGAGTCCTCTTCCTCACCACCCCCTCCCCAGGGGGGGGAGGGTACTCTTATTAAAACAGACTTGCCGGAAGTTGTCAAGTTTTGCGCCACAATCTGCGCCGATCTTCAACGGGCACAACGGCTAAACCTCGATGCGCGCAGCGCGGATGATGGTCAGCTCCAGCAACAGGCGGACCAAGGCCAGACGCAGGACCACGCCCCCCACCACCATGGCAATACTGGCCCAGGCCGGAATGCCCCAGGGAAAGGCATAGGCAGGTCCAAAGGTGGCCACGATGGCCAGCGCCCGCAGGGTGGAAAGATCGGGTTGCAGGCCGCTGAACAGGCCACCGAACGCGCCATACTGGCCGTACTGGAGGGGCGCAGCCAGCGCCAGCGGCAACAGCCAGCCGGTGGCGCGCGCCAGCACGGCCATGGCCACCGCAGTTGAGCGGCGCGGCGAGATGGCGGAGGCCAGCAGCCCAATTGCGCCGTCAACGGCGACATCCAGGAACGGGGCGAGCATGAAGTAGGTCCCGGCGGCCAGCACCGCCAGGGTGGTTTCCGCCCAGTACCCAAGGCCAGCCCTGGGCAGCACGGTCAGCGTGCTGGCCAGCCATGTTGCCCCGATCACCACCAGCGGCACGGCGCGAATGTAGGTGATGGTGGTCGTGACCGGCTCCATATAGTGAAAGATGGCGGCATACTTGGCCATGACGATATCCCGCAGGGTGAGGGGCGTCGAAAGCACGGGGGTCCAGGTGTGGTCCTCGACCTCGCGGCTGATCACCGTGGCGCTGACGAGGATGGTAGGTAAGCGCCACAGCCAATGCACGAAAGGCACCCAGCACCCCGGCAACGTCAGCAGAAACTCCAACCCACCGATGACCGCAGCCGCCCTCACCCAATTCCTGTGTCGCACGGGCGGCAGGCGCTTCACCTCATTCAACGCCACAGGGTGATCAAGGTGAAATTCCGCCAGCCTGAGCCAGGGAAAAACAAACATGGGTCTCTATTTCTTTCGCAACAACAATCACCAATTTATCGGGGGCAAGTGTATAACAAAAAGGGGCGGTTTCCTACGGGCATGTAGCGAAACCGCCCCTGCGTAGAGCCGTCTAGCGAGCCGGTAGCAGTACTACTTGCTGGCCTCAACCATCGATACGGCCTGCTCCGGCACGACGCCCTGCTCGGCCTCCTCCTGACGATCGCTGCGGCGCACGGACCACAGGATAAGCCCGACCGCCACCACCACTGCGATCAGCACCGGAATGGCTGCCTCCTCGCCCTGCGTCTGCACCACGATGGGGGCCATGATCAGGGCCACCAGGTTCATCACCTTGATCATGGGGTTGAGGGCCGGACCGGCGGTATCTTTCAGCGGGTCGCCCACCGTATCGCCCACCACGCTGGCCTTATGGTTATCCGTGCCTTTGCCACCGAAGTTACCGTCCTCGATGTATTTCTTGGCGTTATCCCAGGCCCCGCCCGCGTTGGCCATAAAGACGGCCTGCAACTGACCGGAGAGGATCACCCCCGCCAGGAAGCCGCCCAAAGCCTGCTCCTTAAGCAACAGCCCCACGGCAATAGGCGAGAGAATGGCGATCAGCCCCAGCGGGATCAGCTCAGCCTGCGCCGAGCGGGTGGAGATGGTAACCGCCCGCGCATAGTCCGGCGTCTGCTTGCCGCTCATGATCTCAGGGATGCGCAACTGGCGCCGGACCTCCGCCATGATGTATCCTGCGGCGCGGTTCACCGCTTTGATCAGCAGGCCGCCAAAGAGCAACGGCAACGCGCCACCGATGAGCAACCCCACAAACACCGTTGGGTCGGCCAGGTTGATCACGCGCTCAAAGGTCTCGGCCCGCTCCGCTGGAATCACGCGCTCGATATCCGTAAAGAAGGAGCCAAAGAGCGAGACCGCTGCGATCACAGCGGAGCCGATGGCTACCCCCTTGGTAATGGCCTTCGTGGTGTTCCCGGCAGCGTCCAGGTCGGCCATGATCTGGCGCGACTCGGGGGTGAAGTCCTGCTCGCCCGCCAGCTCACCGATGCCGTTGGCGTTGTCCGCGATGGGACCAAACGTATCCATGCTGACGTTATTGCCGGTGTGCGAAAGCATCCCCACGCCGATCAAAGACACGCCAAATAGCATGTAGGTGAAGAGCGTGCTGGAAGATACCGGATCACCGTTGGCCTGCGTGGGCACGCGCATGCTGATCAGGAAGAGCGCGGCCACCATCGTCCACAACGCCAGGAAGACGCCGCCCACCACATCCTTGCGCAGGTAGCCCCGAATGATCGCGGCAATCGATATGATGATGCCGATAATGAATACCGGCAGGTGCAGATCGGCGGGGAAGTTTACGCTGTAGACCAGGATCGAGGCGGCCAGGCTGGCCACGATCACCACCACCGACCACACGCTGGACAGGTAGCCCAGCGACAACCCCTCCAGGATGACCAGGGCCGGGCCGAAGATGGTGGCGCGAGAAATGTTCTGAACGCGCTTGCTGTTGGCGCTGGTGGCCAGAGAAGTGAGGGGGTTAAAGGCCACCGCCAGGGCAACGCCCACCGCCACCAGCGACCCCAGCGAGAGATAGGCCAGGTTGTTGCCATCCGGGGCCTGGGAACCTGCGTAGAACACCGCCAGCAGAAAGGTAGAAACGATGGTGATCGTGCTGGAAAGCTCGTAGCTCTTATACATCGCCTCCTCGGCATCATCGACACGCCACAGCGAAACCGCATACGTGCCGAAGATGGAGCTGACCACGCCGATGCCACGTACCAGCAACGGCAGCACGATCCAGAACAACTGGCCGGTGATGGCGGTCAGCGCCAGGCCCAGGATCAGGCTGGAGACGATGGTCACCTCGTAGGATTCGAAGATGTCGGCGGCCATACCGGCGCAGTCGCCCACGTTGTCGCCCACCAGGTCGGCAATCACAGCGGCGTTGCGCGGGTCGTCCTCCTCCATGCCAGCCTCGACCTTGCCCACCAGGTCCGCCCCCACGTCAGCGGCCTTGGTATAAATGCCACCGCCCACGCGCATAAAGAGCGCCAGCAGCGTGCCACCAAAGCCAAAGCCCAGCAGGACATCCGGCGCGGCTTTGCCAAAGACGATGAAGATCAGGGTCCCGCCCAGCAGGCCGAGGCCATCGGTCAACATGCCGGTGATCGTCCCGGAGCGATAGGCGATGGTCAGCGCGCGACGGAAGCTGTGGTTGGCAGCGGCAGCCACGCGCACGTTGCCTTGGACGGCCATGTTCATGCCGATGAAGCCCACCATGGCCGAGAAGGAAGCGCCCATGACAAAGGCGATGGCCCGCCCAAAGGCCACCCCCCAGACGGCTGGCTGGCAAACCACGGCCTCAGAAGCCGCCACACGCTCCGGATTAAACTCCTCGTAGCCGAAGTTCCGCGCCACCTGCTTGGCGGTCAGCGTGGGGTCCTCCAGCGCGATGGAGACTTCCTCAATGCTCAGGCCGGTATTGGCGGCGATATCCGCCGCAAAAACCTGGTGAACCACATCTGGGCAGAACAGCTCATTGGCCTCGCCGGTGGGCTTAACCAGGGCCACGCTGAAGAACATGGCCACAGCCAGGATGACGATCAACAGGGTCACGGTGCGTAGCTGCGTGCGCAGGTAAGCGTTGGCGCCATCCCGGATATAGCCCCAAATGCGCTGCATGGCCTCGCTGCCTTTTTCGGCGGCGAACGTCTGCCGTGCCAGCCAGTAGGCATAAGCCAGCGCGATGAACGCTGTGGCCAGCACGATCAAGATCATGGCTTGCTCAAAGGGTTCAATCCCCTGCATAGCACTCATGCGATCACCTCTCCTTAATTGGCTACGCTCAGATGAGACACAGCACCCCCCGCATCAGTGTACAAGCACACCTCTGGGTGAAGGTAAACATATAAACATAAATAATGTCTAAAATTGGGTATCAGGCAGCCTAAAGGCCCCCCAAATAGACCCAAGCATTATACCGAACAGCCTGTGGATGAGCAAAGCAACAACCGTCCACAATACGACAAGTGGACGGTTGGCGCGGCAAAATCTGCCTTTTTTCCTGCACCATTCAGGACAAGCTTAGAACCCCATCGTCTCCGGCCTGCGGTAATGAATCAGCCGCTGCAATGCCTTCAGCTCATAGGGCAGCCCATACACCTCAAAACGGTAGCGCCAGCCGCTCAACGCCCGCAACAGGTGCCTCATTGCGCCTTGCAGACGCAAGTCGGTGACCGTCGGATAATAGGCATTGAGCACGGCCTCAAAGTTGCGCACGCGCTGGCGAACGCCATCCTTAAACCAGGGCGTGCCCGGATCGCGGCGCATGGCAAACCTGGCCCACTCCTCGCTGGCCCACTCCTCCAGCGTCTCCGGGAAGCGGAAGCCCTGCCTGACGGCTTCCTCATAGAGAAGGCTGCCTTCCTGGGGAACCGGGGTGTAGATATACAGCACCAGCTCTGTGGCCGGGTTGGTCCGCTTGAGCTTGCGGATAAAGGCCACGGTCGCCTCCACATCCGCCTGGGGATCGGGGGGATTGCCCAACACGAAGGAAAGCTCCGGCACGATGCCATAGTGCTTCATCCGCTCCACCAGGGCCAGCGTCATCTCCGTGCCGGACCGCCCGCCCTTGTTCATGCGCTTGAGCGTCTCATCGCTGCCGCTCTCCGCCCCCATGAAGATCATCTTGGCCCCGCTGCGCCGCATCCACTCCCACGTTTCATCGCCATATCCCATCAGGGTATCCACCCGCCCCAGCCCCCACCAGCGAATGCCCAAAGGGACGATCCGCTCGGCAAACTCCGCCGTCCGGCTCTCGCTGACGAAAAAGTCCATGTCATGGAATTCCAGCCCGTCGATGCGGTAATTCTCCCGCAGGTACTTCACGATGCTGGCCAGGCGCTCGGCGCTCTCCGGCACCCAGCGCCGCCGGGCCAGCTCCACTACGGCGCAGAAGTTGCAGGCGAAGGGGCAACCGAAGCTGCTGTTGTGAGAGAGCACCCGGTCGCCCAGGTAGCTGCGCCCCACATACCGGGAGACATCTATCCGATCATAGGGATACCAGGGCAGGTTATCCAGCGGCACAACCGGCGCACGCGGATTCACGCAGATACTGCCGTTGCGATAGATCAGCGAGGGAACGTCGTGCAGCGCCCCGCCCTGGTGCAGCGTATCCACAAAGCGGCGGAAGGGCGCTTCGCCCTGCCCGGCGATGACGTAATCGACATAACCGCTCTGGAGCACGACTTCGTAATGCTGGGTAGGAAAGTATCCGCCCCACAGAATGGTCAGATCGGGCAAAGCAGCCTTCACCCGCTTGCAGACCGGCACGGCCTGGCGCAACTGCGGCCCCGGCATCACCGTACAGGCCAGCAGGCGAGCGCCCGTAGCCTGTGCCCGGTCGATGATCATGCTGGCCGGGTCTGGAACCAGGTTGCCGTCTATGAACTCGATGTCGTAATCCTCGGCGATCACGGCTGAGACGGCGAGCAGCGAGAGCGGCAGGCGCTGCTTGCCAGGGGACGTGCTGCGAGGGTTGTACAATAAAACTGTTGGGCGCATTGATCAACCTCACTTTTACCCGAAAACTCGTGATAACCCGTGACCCGCAACGCTATCCAGGCCCGGTTTCCAGGCCGTACCTGCGCAGACGCTCATGGTAGCGTACCAGCGTGGGATGGCCGTGGTCTTGAAAATGCCCTTTGATCTGCTGCTCATCAAGCCGGGCGGCGGAATGAGGCGTCTGCATGGCAGGGGCAAAACGGCGCAGCTTGCGCCGATACTCCCAATGCTCCAACTGATCGCCCAGCCAGCCACCAAGCACCGCCTCGCCCACCTGCTTCAGAAGCCGCCATGCCCGCCCCGGTGGCCGCTGGCTCTCGTCATAGAACGCCATGCGGGCGTTGGGCAGAATCGAAACGACCCACATATTGGCCTCCAGCAAACGCTGGTAAAGACCACGCCCATACAGCGGCACCGTCTGGGCGACTTCGTGGGCGGTGAAAACGTTGCGGCGCTCCTGGCTGAGGGCGGTTTCGGCGACAACATAGTTCGGGCAAATTTCCACGCCGCGCAGGCGGGCAACGCGCACCAGCAGGATGGCAAAGGCGCGTGCCAGCCAGACCCGGTGTGGGGCCGTCACCAACATATAATCGAGGTCATCATCCCCGTTTGGCACGTTGCGGACGGAGAGCGCCCCCGTCAGGGCCACCATGCGCACAAAGGGCAGCCGGGCCAGCCACCACCCGTAACGCACCGCCTTCGGCCACAATCGCTGAGCCGCCTCCTCGCGCGCTTCGCGCAGCGCGATCAGGGGCTCCCGATCCGCAAGACAGACGTACCCGTTGACGCGATATAACAGCCGGTTCAGACGACCCGAATTAACCAGCACATGCCGGACCTGTTCGAGGTCCACAGGCTGATCGTGGATCAGAAAATGATGGATTTCCTGGACCGTCATGGGGAAATCAAACACATCAGCATACAGGATCGTCCGCAAAATCGCTGTCTCAAGCAGTTCCTCATGGGTCACGGCGTACTCTTTCAACCTGCCACTTTTCTCATGCGATACACAACCACAACCGGCACGCTCTGCGACATGCCCCCTGGCAGGGAGCGCCCTCCACCCCCCTGCCCCAGACGCGGCTCAACCACTGAATCGATAGCCAGCCCGGCCCCACAGGCGGCGCGGTGATAGTCCTCATAAAAATGCGGGTAATGCTCGACCGCATAGACCCTGCCGTCCTGGTCAAGGAACGTCCTCTGCCGCCCGTTGACATACAGAAACGGGTGAAAATCGCTGATGAGGGCCTGCCCATCGGCGGCGAGGACGCGCGCCACCTCCTGCAAAGTGGAGGCCAGCGTCGGCAGGTGCCCCAGGGCCAGCCCACACAGGACGACATCGACCGAGGCGCTGGCCAGCGGCATCGCCTCGCTGCTGGCTTGTAGCCGGCAATCCAGGTCATTAGCCCGCAGCATGGCAAAGCTGTTATCCAGGCCGATCACTGCTCCCGCCCCACGCTCCAGGGCCAGCAGCCCATAGCGCCCGGTGCCGCTGCCCAGGTCCAGCACGACACGCCCTGCCAGTTCCGGCAGCAAGGCGAGCATCGCCGCCTCCTCAGCCTCCATCAGCGCATTGTGCGCATGGGGAGGATACCTGGCCGCCCAGCGGGCATAGGCTTGCAGGGAAGGAAGCGTCCTCACGGGCCGCACCAGCCCCAGGCGGCGCAGAATGGACCTGAGCATGGCTCGACTCATCCCCCGGATGGGCAATAACACTCCCACTCACGGCTCGCATCGATGTAATGGCAGCTCGCCTCGTCACCGATCCAGCTAAAGAAGGGTTCTGCCACAAAATGGGCCGGGTCGGCGCGGACCACACCGCTGCCGCACTGATCATCCAGGGCATCCTGGATGGACGGCAGGGCCAGCCGGGCTTCAACCTGATGTCGCAGCGAAAACGACACCCCAAATCCCAGCAGTCCCCCGACCGCCACAAAGAGCACGGCGTGCCCACAGCCCACCCGACTCCTGCGCTGAACGACAAACAGGACAACATAGGGAACGACGGCAGCACCGATGACCGTGGAAACAATCACGAACAACGTTGCCAGGAATTGAACAGCCTGCATCGTGCGCCTCGCCTGCCATCACATCCGGAGCAGCGAACGCGGCCCCAGGTAAAGCGGACAAACACAGCGCTCACACTCCTCGCGCCTCCCCTGGCGGTACGCTTTGCGCAGGGCCTGCGCGCCCGTGTCATTGATCGCCTCCGACAGCGGGCGTCCTTCCAGCCGCCCCCAGACAGGCAGGAAATAACACGGGCGCAGCCTGCCATCCACTTCGATTACCACCGAGGTATGGGGCGCGTTACAGCGCGGGGGCTGAAAGGCGTTGCGGCCCAGAACGGCCCCAAAATACAGCAGCATCCGCCGCAACTTCTGCGGCGTCTCGGCCATACGGCCACTGGCAAAATCAGCCGCACAGGTGCGCTCGATCACGTCCAGCACCTCCGCAAACGCCTGCAAATCCGCCACGGTCAGTGCCGTAGCCTGGGGGCCGTGCTCAACCGGAGCGCCGGGGCCGTTGGCAACCAGCTTCAGGTCTGGGTCAGCCGCAAAGCGCGGACCAAAGGCCTCCTGGCTGCTGACATCCACAGGCAGAAAGCTGATTCTGTTCACGTCGGCGGCTCTGGCGACCTCAATGATCTGCGGCAGTTCACGGTAATTGGCCCGCTGCACGGTGGTCCGCGTTATCACAGGGAGGCCGCCCTCACGCACCGCCCGGATGCCCTCCACAACCAGGGAGAAGGCATCCACACCCCGAATCGCCGCGTAAGTCTCCGGCGTGCCTGCGTCCAGGCTGACGATGACCTCATCCACGCTGGCGAGAACTTCCCCGGCCTGCCTGCGCAGCAACAGCCCGTTGGTGAGCAGCATCACATAGACGCCTTCGTCACGCAATCGGCGGGCGATCTGTGGCCATTGCGGATGCTGCATGGCCTCACCGCCGCTCAGCAGCACCCAGCGCACACCCAGCGACGGAAAGGCTGCCGCCAGGTCTTCGATAAGCTCCGGCGACATATTGCGGCGCGGGTTGCGCCAGATATCACAGGTCACACAGCGACTGTTGCAACCGTCGGTCAGATAGAGGACAACCAGCGGTAGGCTATGAAGGCGGTCACCGAACAGGTTAAACAGGCGTCTGGCACGTTCAGGGATCATATATTACGATACATACATCAAAGCAAGTTTTGGATCTCTATACTACCCCATTTGCCACAATTTGACCGATTATATCAGATTTACCGCGCCAATCTGCGACTTGAGATGAAACATGTTCGGACGCCTCACCCGGCTCAACTGGCGGCTGGTGCCCATCCAGGCCGGCATTCTGGCCACACTGGCCCTCGTCCCGCTCTGGCATCGTTTGCCCTATACGCCGCTTGCTTTCGCCCCGCTGTACGTGACGCGCTTCCTCATCCTGTTGCCCATGCTGTGGACCATCGCCTGGTGGCTGATCCTTGGCCTGCCTGGTTGGGCAGCCCTCCGCCGGGACGGGCGACGTCACTGGGCGTGGGCCTTGCTGCTGTTGGGGCTGTGGGCATTCGCCTCAACCACGTGGGCCTTCATCAAAGACCTTCACCCTGAAGTCGCGCAGAGTGCGGCACTGCAACTGGCCGTCGCGCTGCTCTTTGCGCTCGCCGTCGCCTGTACCTCCCTGTCCACCCGTGCTGCCTCCGGCGTGCTTATGGCAGGAATCTTCTGGAACAGCATCCTGGCCTTCCTGCAGGTCGCCCACCAGGCCCCGCTTGGCCTGGAGGCGCTGGGGGAGTTCCCCATCCGGCCCGACGAGCCTGGAATCAGCGTGCTGATGGCAGGCTCCATCCGCTGGCTGCGACCCTACGGGCTGCTGGCTCACCCTAACCTGCTGGGCGGGTTCTTTGTCGTCGGGTTGCTCACGACGCTGGCCTGGGTCTGCTCCGTCCGACTCTGGGACTGGGCAGCAGGGACCGTCGTCTTCCTCGGCGGCCTGTGGGGGTTGCTGCTGACCTTCTCCAGGGCTGCCTGGGGCGGATTGGCAGTCGGTGTGCTGGCCATACTGCCGCTGTATCTGTCCACTCAGCTCCGCAGACCCACTATTCGCAGGCGTGTGGTGGTCACGGTTCTCCTGGCTGCCGTGGTCAGCCTGCTTTTCGCGGCTCTCTACTGGCCGCTCCTGCAGGCCCGCGCAGGTGTGAATGAAGAGCGGGTCGAGATGCGCTCCATCGCAGACCGGCTGGTGTTCCTCCAGTTTGCCGAGCGGGCCATCCTGGAAAACCCCATCATCGGCGTCGGCATCGGCAATTTCCCGTGGCGGACCGCCTATTACCTGCTGGAGACAGACTTCGACCTGCGCGGGGACAACGTGCACAACGTGTACCTGCTGGCGTGGTCAGAACTGGGCATCATCGGGCTGGGGCTGCTGCTGGCAGCCATGCTCAGCGGGAGCATCCAGGTGTGGCAACGCTTCAGACAAGGCCGCCTGGACAGCGCACAAATCGCCCTGTTCGGCGCGTTTATCGCTCTGGCCGCCATCGGCCTGCTGGACCATTATCCCTGGACGCTGATACAGTTTCAGGCCGCGTGGTGGGGGAGCCTGGCCCTCTGCCTGAAGGAGCCGCCGGCCCCTGCCTGAGTGCAGCCAGGTTGCCCTGCCAATCCGGTTCGGCTATAATCCCGCGCGCTTTAAAAAGGGCAGGCAAAGGAACAGCCTAATGGAAGACCAGCAGGTCACGCTCTCCGTCATCATCCCCTGTTATAACGAGAGAGCAACTATCCTGGAGATCGTCAGACGGGTTAAAGCCGTTGAGCTGGCCTCTGAAATCATCATCGTGGACGACGGCTCAACAGACGGCACGCGCGAGCTGCTGCAAACCGTAGAAGACGACTCCCTGGTCCGCGTGATCTTTCATACTCGCAACCAGGGCAAGGGAGCTGCCGTGCGCACTGGTTTCGCCGCCGCCAGGAGCGAGGTCGTCCTGATTCAGGACGCCGACCTGGAGTACGACCCCCGCGATTACCCGGCGCTGCTCAAGCCAATCCAGGAGGGGATTGCCAAAGTGGTCTATGGGTCTCGCTTTCGCGGAGGGCCGACCAAGACGATGTTCTTCTGGAACATGGTCGCCAACAAGATGCTGACCCTGATGACCAACATCCTCTACAACACCATCCTGACGGATATGGAGACCTGTTATAAGGTCTTCCGGCGCGAAGTGGTCCAGCAAATTCCCCTGCGGGCGCGCGGCTTTGAGTTTGAGCCAGAGATCACAGCCAAGGTGCTCAAGCGCGGGCATCGCATCTACGAAGTGCCGATCAGCTACAACGGGCGCGAGTGGGAAGAGGGTAAAAAGATTCGGTGGTACGATGCGCCCAAAGCAGCCTGGACGCTGCTCCGCTACCGCATCGTGGATTAGCCAGCAGCGTGATCGCGCTGCGCAGCCATGCTTTGCCGGGCCGGGTATGGCTGCCTGTGCTGATCGTGCTGTGCGGTCTTTGGGCGCGTGCGCCCCTGGTGTGGCACAGCAGGCCTTTCGATGTGGACGAGGCGCTCTATGCCTCCTTTGCCCGCGAGATCAGCCACGAAAACAACCCGTTATTGGTGGGCAGCCCGGTTGATAAGCCGCCGCTGGGCTTTTATGTCACCGCCCTCAGCTTCAAACTGTTCACCAGCCCCAGCGAATGGGCGGCGCGCCTGCCGGGCTTCTTCGCCAGCGTCCTGAGCCTGGCCGTGTTGTGGTCCCTGGCCCGTCAGCTATACCGCAACCGGCTGGTCGCGGCCCTGGCCACGCTGTTCCTGGCCCTGTCGCCCTTCGATATAGCGTTCGCGGGGACAGCCTTTCTGGACCCACAGCTCACCCTGTGGTTACTGCTGGCCTACGCTGCCATCGTCAGGGGGCGCTGGGCCTGGGCGGGGGCATTTACCGGCCTGGCCTTTGCCACCAAGCAATCGGCCCTGCTCTTCATCCCGCTGGTCCCCATGCTGGGCCTGATCGCGTGCAGGGGCCGTCTGAATGGGAAGCGGCTTGCCTCATTCCTGGCGGTGGCGCTGGTGAGTTGCCTGCTGCCGTTCGTCTGGGGCGAGGCGCGCGGACCCGACTCATCCGATTGGTGGGCTTTGGGAGCCGCCAACAACACCCCTGACCGTCTGATCCGCTCCGACGAGGTTGCGCCGAGAGCGCTGGCATGGCTGGGTTACCTGGGCAACGCCGCGAGCCTTCCCCTGCTTGTGGCGCTCGTGGCGACCGGCCCTGCCCTGCTGCTCACGGAGATCGGTCGAAATCCACGCAGCCGGGAGACCGCCACAGATGTAGCACTCACAACCTATGGGCTGGGCACCATGCTCGTCCTCTGGCTGGCCGCCTTTAACCTCTATGCGCGCTACATCCACCCGCTGGTGCCGCTTGTCGGGCTGTTGCTGGCCCGCGCGATGGCCGGTTGGATCGCCTTGCTCAGGCCAGGGCATCGCCAGCGCCTGGGGCCATTGCTGGCGGGAATCTTGCTGGTCGCAATGGGGCCGCAGGTGTTACCTGCGCGGGCCGGGGACACACTGCTGAACGCCAGCCGCCAGCGCTATGCCGGCATGGCCCAGGTCGCCGCGCACCTGAACGCCCAGCCGCCGGGCACTATCGTCTATGACCACTGGCTTGGATGGTCGCTGCGGTGGTATACCGGGCAGCAGCGCCCCCAGGATATGTGGCTGAGGATCGTCTACCATCCCACACCCCAGGCGATGGCCGCCGATGCCCTCCGCCAGCCTGACCCGCTGCCGCGCTACTTTGTCGCGCCAGACTGGGCTTGGGCCGGTCCCTGGCTTCGTGCCTTGACGGAAGCCGGATTCCGGCCCCAGTCCGTCGCGCAAGCGGGCAACCTTACCCTGTACAGACTGGAGCCACCGTGAACACACGCAGATTAGCCATTCGCCTGGCACCACTGGCTTTGATCGGACTGATCCTGGTCTTTTTTGCCAGGCTGGCCTTCACCAACCTGATCCTGGCGCGGGGCGACACCTACGCCTACTTCTACCCCTACTGGCACGCAGCGGGCGCGGCCCTGCGGGCAGGCCGCCTGCCCCTGTGGAATGACATGCTGTTCATGGGCGCTCCGTTCCTGGCCAACAGCCAGGTAGGGCTGCTCTACCCGCCCAACTGGCCGCTGTGGTACTTCGCCAGCGATACACCCACCGCCGCCAGGCTGAGCATCCTGCTTCACCTTATCTGGGCCGGGCTGGGAACCTTCGCCCTGCTGCGTGGGCCGCTGCGCCTCGGTGCTTTGGCTGCCTTCAGCGGCGCGGCACTGTTTGCCGTGGGCGGACACCTGACCGCCCATGTCGAGCAGATCAACCAGTTGCAGGGGCTGTCCTGGCTGCCCTGGCTGTTTCTATTCCTGCTGCTCGCCCGGCTACGCCCCTGGCGCTGGGGGCCGTTGCTGGCGGCTGCACTGGCCCTGCAACTGCTCTCCGGACACACCCAAACCGTCTTCATCAGCCTGGCAGGCCTGGGGATGACCGCCCTGTGGCTGGCCTGGCGACCAGCAGAGAGCCGGGAACCGCTGCGCCGCCTGCTTCCGCTGCTTGTGTTGATAGGAGCCGGAGGTGTGGCGCTACTGCTGACCCTACCCCAACTGGCTCCGACTCTGGAGCTAAGCCGCCTCTCCAACCGCGCCGGGGGGTTGCACATCGGCGAAGTGATCGCCTTCTCGCTGCACCCTGCCCTGCTCGGACGCGCGCTGCTGCCCGGCTACGACCTGGCGCTCCACAACGAATACATCGGCACCTTGGGGCTGGCAGGGTTGGCGCTGGCGATCCTCGGCGCATGGGCCGGGCGCAAATCGCCGTTGTGGCAGGCATGGATCGGGGTAGCGCTACTGGGGCTGCTGCTGGCCCTGGGCGGCTGGACCCCCATTTACTGGCTGTTGGGGGAGCTGCCGGGCTTCAACCTGTTTCGCGTCCCGGCGCGCTGGCTGGCGCTGTGGGCGCTGGGGGGCAGTGTGCTGGCGGCGTATGGCGTGCAACGCCTGAGTGAAGGCGACCTCCGGGTTCCACGGGGGCTAATGGCAGCGCTGGGCGGGCTGGCCTTTGTCCTCACCGCCTGGACCTTCCTCTCTCCCCTGGCCACCGACCAGTGGATTCAGGGGCTGGTCCCCCCGACCCCCGTCGCCGTGCTCGGCTGGCTCATCACAGGGCTGCTGCTGGTGGCCATCCTGGCCCGCCTGCCCGGACGGTGGGCGGGCATGGCGCTCATGTTGCTCGCCGGAGCCGAGCTATTCATCGCCTCCCGGCAAATGCCCTACAACCATCTCACCGCCCCGGAAGCCTTTACCGCGCAGCGGCCCACTGCCAGCCAGTTGCTGGCCCGCCGCGCAGAGACCACGCCGCCGGGTCGCTTCCTGAGCATCTCCGACATCTCCTTCGGGCCTAACGACCAGCCGATCATCCAGGCCCTCTACGAAACCCAACTGCCGGACGACGCAATTTACGACCTGCTCATCGCCACCAAACTGAAGGATGTCCTGGCTCCCAACCTGGGCATGGTCTGGCAACTGCCCAGCGCGGATGGCTTCGACGGCGGCGTGCTGCCCCTGCGCAACTACACGCGCTTCACACGGCTGCTGCTGGAAAATCCGCCCCCCGATGGGCGTCTGCGGGAATACCTCACCGCCGTCCCGGCCCAGCGCTGGCTGGACCTCATGGGCGTGCGCTACCTGGTCACCGACCGCTCAGGAGACCGCTGGATCGGGGACGTATACTACGACCTGGAGTGGGCCGTGCAGCTTGATGCAGGCGATGTGCTTGAGGTCGCCCACGTGCCCGACTTTGAAGCCACAGCCCTGGGCCTCGTCTTCGAGGCCGCCGTCGAGGCAGGGCAGCGTCTGGCGACGGTCGAGCTGGCAGGAGATGATACGCAACTCAGCAGGACGATCACCAGCAGCCCGCCCCAGGAAGGGAGCGCCTATTCCCTGGCCATGGTCCGCTGGCCGACTCCGCGTACCTGGGAGGCCGTGCGCCTGACAGACCAGCAGGCGGCCTGGACCCTGCGCGGCGCGGCGCTTATTGATGAGCGCAGCGGGGCCTTTCAGGCGCTCACCATCACACCAGGCCGGGACTGGCGACTTATCCATGCCAGCGACGTGAAAATCTACGAAAACCAGCAGGCTCCGCCACGAGCCTTCCTCGTCAGCAATGCTGAAGTCATCCCAGACGACGAGGCCGCCCTCAGCCGGATGGCAGCCCCCGACTTCGACCCTTGGCAGACGGTCATCCTGGCTGCTGGCGAGCCGCTGGAGAGCGCCCCCGGACGCCAGCAGATCACACCTCAGCGCTATGAGCCGGAGCAGATTACGCTTCAAATCCGCAGCGAGCTTGACGCCTACCTGGTGCTCTCCGAGGCCTACTACCCAGGGTGGACGGCCACACTGGACGGCAGCCCCGTGCCCATTTACCGGGCCAATGTGCTGTTCCGGGCTGTGTTCGTCCCGGCTGGGGATCATCGGCTGGAGATGAGCTATACGCCCACAAGCTGGCCTGGGGCGCTGCTGGTGGGCGCAGGGGCCTGGCTGGCGCTGCTGGCAGGTGTCGCCTTCGTCTGGCTGCGCCCGCGCTAACCAGCCACCTTCTGGTAAAAGCTGATAGCCGTAGCAATGCCGCGCCAGAAACACTCCAGCGTCAGTTTCTCGTTGGGGGCGTGCGGGGCATCATCCGGCAGACCGAAGCCCATCAACACCACCGGCGCGCCCAGGAGCCGCTGGAAGTGCGACACCACCGGGATTGTCCCGCCCTCGCGGGCAAAAACCGGCCTGGCCCCCCACCCCTCTTCATAAGCCGCGATGGCAGCCTGCATGGCTGGCGTGTGGCGATCAGTATACGCCGGGTTTCCGGTATGCAGCAGGCGGACCTCGCTGGTAACAGTTGGCGGCGTGATCCGGGCGACGAAATCCCGCACCAGGGTATAGATCGTTTGCGGGTCCTGGTCTGCCACCAGACGGCAGCTCACTTTGGCCAGCGCCCTGGCCGGGAGCACCGTCTTGGCTCCCTCGCCCGTCCAACCGCTGACCAGGCCGTTGACCTCCAGCGTCGGACGCGCACCCCGGCGCTCCGTGAGCGTGTATCCTGTCTCTCCCCAGGCGGCGGGGACGCCTGTCTCACGGCGCAGATCGTCCTCGGTATACGGCAGGCGGGCCAGCTCCTGCCGCTCCTCCTCGTCGAGCGGACGCACGGCATCGTAAAAGCCGGGGACCGCAACCCGGCCATCCGCGTCATGAAGTTGGGCGACGATCTCGCAAAGCACCTGGGCGGGGTTGTGCACCACCCCTCCGTAAGTTCCGGAGTGCAGGTCTCTGCGCGGGCCGCGCACCTCGACCTCCATGTAGGCCATGCCGCGCAGCGCATAGACAAGGGTGGGTTGTTCCAGCGAACGAGACTGGGTGTCGGAGATGACAACCACGTCGGCGGTCAGCAAGTCTTTGTGTGCTTCCAAAAAGGGTTGCAGGCTGGGAGAACCTTTCTCCTCCTCGCCCTCCAGAATGAATTTAAGGTTCACCGGTAGCTTACCCGCCACCTGCAAGACGGACTGCGCAGCCTTGAGATGCGCAAAGAACTGGCCTTTGTCGTCAGAAGCGCCACGCGCGTACAGGTTTCCATCGCGCACAGCAGGCTCGAAGGGGGGCGACTCCCACTCAGACAGGGGGTCCGGCGGCTGAACATCGTAATGGCCATAGACCAGGACTGTCGGCGCGGCATCCCCCGCTGCCAGCCACTGGCCGAAGACGACGGGGTGTCCACCGGTAGGGTGGACCTGCGCCTCAAGCCCCAGGGCCTTCATGTGCTCAGCCAGCCAGCGGGCAGCCCGCTCCATATCGGCTGCTCGTTCCGGCAAAGTGCTGATGCTGGGGATTCTCAACAGCTCGGCCAGCTCCTGCACAAACACCTCATGGTGCTGTTTCGCGTAATCGTGCGGATTCATGAAGACTCCTTATCGTGTGCCGATCAGAGCCATACACCAAACAATGAAAAACGGCGTCAACGGGCAAAGACCTCGACCGCCCTGCGCCAGACTTCATCCCGCTCCCCAGGGACAAACGGATAGTAGTAACCGACGCGGTCCAACACGCCCTCGTAGCGGGCGCGCACACGGGCGGCCAGCTCGTCCACCGGCGCAACGACGGCGAAGGCGTCCAGCATCTCGTCGGAGATCAGGTTTGGCATGTCAGCCCAGCGCCCCTGCCGCGCCAGCAGACCCAGTTCGTCACCCACTTCGCCCCAGCCGTGCTGATCCAGGACGGCGCGGTAGCTGTAGGTGCTGGCGTAGAAGGCGACCTGCGCTTTCACCTCAAAGGCGGAACGGCGCATTTCTTCCTCGTCATGCCCGGTCACCACAAAGACCCCGCAGGTGAGGGACACATCTGCCCGCGACCTGCCGGACCGTGCTGCACCGCTTTCGATGTTGGGGATGATCTGCTGGCGCAGATAGTCCAGGGTGTGAAAGGAATGGACGTGGAATCCATCGCACAGCTCACCCGCAAGCTGGCACAGGCGTGCATTGACCCCCGCGATATAGACAGGGATATGCGGCTGCTCAAGGGGAGGTGGTGAGAAAAAGGGAGTCATCAAGGTATGCTGATAGAACTCCCCCCGAAAATCCAACGGCTCGCCATATTGCCAGGCGCGCCAGATGGCCCGCAGGGCCAGGATGTACTCACGCAGGCGCGCGGCGGGCCTCCCCCATTCGATGCCGAAACGCCGCTTGATGTGGGCCTTGACCTGCGTGCCCAACCCTAGTATGAAGCGCCCCCCTGACTGCGCGGCCAGGTCCCAGGCAGCATAGGCAGTGACCATCGGGCTGCGCGGGAACGCCAGGGCAATGGCCGTGCCTAACGTCACCCGCCTGGTAGCATAGGCGGCCAGGGTCAAGGGGAAAAAGGGGTTGTGGGCGGTCTCAGGAACCCAGAGGCCGTCAACCCCCATAGCCTCAACCATACGCGCCACATCCGGGACGGCGTTCAGATCGCCCGGCGCAAGGAACACGTCAAACTTCACAGGCCCCTTCCTCCCCGGCAAACAGGCACAGGCAGCGAACGGCTGCCTGATTATAGCACCAGTCCCGGCTCGCCAGCCCAATTTTGGATGGAGGTTTGTCTCTCACTTGCAGACACGTTATTCTGGGTCAATAATGGAGTCAGTCCCGTACTGCTGAAAGGCGAAACCCGCGATGAAAAACATGTTGGTGAAAGACTGGATGACCAGAGAGGTTGTCACCATCACGCCAGACACAACATTGCCTGACGTGGCAGCCCTCATGCGCCAGCACAATATCCGCCGCCTGCCTGTTGTGGAGGACGGCGTGCTGGTAGGGATTGTATCCCACACTGACGTGCACCGCGCCAGGCCTTCCGACGCCACATCGCTGGATATCTGGGAGCTTAACTACCTGCTGTCTAAGCTCAAGGTCGAGCGGATCATGACGCCCAACCCCTATACTGTGCGTGAGGACAGCACGATCAAAGAAGCGGCCCAGTTGATGCACGATCACAAGGTCGGGGGACTGCCCGTCGTGGACGACAACAACCATGTTGTCGGGATCATCACGGAAAGCGACATCTTCCGCATCCTCATCGCCTGGTTCAATGAGGAGGTGGGTAGCAGCAGCAGATAGCCCGGCACGAGTCTCTCTATACCAATGGCGAACCAAACCCCACAACACGGGTGTCGCATGTAGCATACCCACCATGACCTCACCTTCCGCGCAGCGGACAGGATAGCCCGGCCCCGGCACGCAGGACAGGCAGGCCAGCCGCCCCCTCCTCTTTTCTGTCTGCCAGCAGCTCCAGCCATCCCTGGCGAGAAGGCCAGCCCCCCCTGGCCTACCCTCAAAATGTGACAAATGTCATAAACAAAGCGGAGCGATATCTATTGCAAATGAGAATTGTTCGCAATAAAATAGCCTTGTCCTTATTGAGAACAGATCGCAATAAGGAAAATACCTGGCGTCCAGCCGGGTGACTCCGCATCCTTTCCAACACGATAAGGAGAAAACGCATGAACATGCATCTGCGTGCTCATCCATGGCGGCTCGCCGGCGCATTGCTGCTGGCAGCGGTCATCCTGACCCAGCCAGGCATGCTGGCCTCAGCTCAGGGTGGCTCCGAGACCCTGGTGGTTTACTCTGGTCGCAGCGAGGGTCTGATCGGCCCTATTCTGGAGCAGTTCACTTCCGAAACGGGCGTGCAGGTGGAAGTACGCTACGGCGAGACGGCAGAAATAGCCGCCACCATCCTTGAGGAAGGCGAAAATAGCCCGGCTGATGTCTACATCGCCCAGGACGCCGGTGCGTTGGGGGCACTGGCCAACGAGGGCCGTCTGCTAGGCCTGCCATCGGACATTCTGGAACGTGTCCCGACGCCGTTTCAGTCACCGGAGGGGTTGTGGGTCGGCCTGTCAGGCCGGGCGCGCGTTCTCATCTACAACACAGAACAGGTCGACGAGAGTGAACTGCCTGCTTCCATCCTCGACCTGACCGGGAGCAACTGGCAGGGGCGCGTTGGATGGGCGCCGACCAATGGCTCCTTCCAGGCGCATGTGACGGCGATGCGCGTGCTGCTGGGCGACGATGTGACCCGCGATTGGCTGGTTGACATGGCCGCGAACGGCGCGGTGGTCTATGACAACAACCGGGCCATCGTGCAGGCCGTGATCGACGGCGAGGTGGCCGTTGGGCTGGTGAACCACTACTACATCTATCCTTTCCTGGAGCAAGACCCGGACCTGCCCGCAGCGTTGTATTACTTCCCGGCGGGCGACCCCGGCGCGTTGATCAACGTGGCAGGGGCGGGCATCGTGAACACGACGGACCAGCCGGGGTTGGCCCAGCGCCTGATTCTTTACCTGCTGGGTGGCAACGCACAGCGATACTTTACTGAGACGACTTTTGAATACCCGCTGGCCTCTGGCGTGGAGCCTAACCCCAGGCTTACTCCGCTGGACCAGATCGCAGCCCCGGAGATCGATCTCAGCAATCTGAGCGACTTGCAGACAACGCTGGAAATGCTGATGGAAACCAATGTGCTGCCCTGAGCGCCGCTCACGGCATGTGGAGAGTACCTATGCATTACAGCCAGCCCGTCCGTGAGCTTGCTGCGCAGCGCGTCCTGTGGGGTACGGCCAGGGAAACCCGGCCTACCTCACAGGCCCTGCGCCTGCTGAGCATAGTTTCCATCATCATCGTCGTGCTGACGCTCCTGCCACTGGCTTATCTCGTGGCGAGGGCGACAGGCGCAGGCGTCGAGGCCCTTGAGTATCTGCTCTCAGCCCGCACGCTGGGGGTGATCGGGAACAGTCTACAGTTGACGGGGGCGGTCATGCTGTCGTCGACTGTGCTCGGCACGGCCTTCGCCTGGCTGACCACGCGCACGGACCTGCCCTTCCGGCGGTTGTGGTTGGTGAGCGGGCTGTTGCCGCTGGTCATCCCCTCGTTTATCGGTGCGCTGAGTTACGTGGCCGCCTTTGGGCCACGGGGGCTGTTACAGCAAGCCCTGGAGCCATTGGGCATCGCCGAACTGCCCTCCATCTACGGCTTCTTCGGGGCCTGGATGGCCATCACCCTGTTCACCTACCCCTATGTGGTGCTTCCGGTGCGGGCAGCCCTGTTGAACATGGACCCCGCCCTGGAGGAGACGGCGCGCAGCCTGGGCCTGGGGCGGCGCGGGACATTCTGGCGGGTGATCCTGCCACAACTGCGGCCCGCCCTGGCCACCGGGATGCTGCTCTCGGCCCTCTATACGCTCAGCGACTTCGGCGCGGTGGCGCTGATGCGCTACAACGCTTTCACGCGCGTGATCTTCCTGCAATACACCAGCTCGTTCGACCGCCACCGGGCGGCTGTGCTGTCGCTGGCCCTGGTGATTATCGCGCTGGGTCTGCTGCTCCTGGAGCGGCGTGTCGCCAGCGCCAGGCACAATTATCGCGTTGGCGGCGGCAGCACCATGCGGCAGGCGCGGCCCGTTGCGCTGGGCCGGTGGCGCATACCGGCGCTGCTATTGTGTAGCATACCGGTTATCCTGGGCCTGCTGACCCCGGTTGGGGTGCTGGTATTCTGGCTTATGCAGGGGATGAGGGCTGGCCTCAACCCCTTTGGATCAGAAACCCTGGTCCCCACCCTCAACACCGTCGGCGTAAGCGGCGCTGCGGCTGCCGTCGCGGGCATGGCGGCCCTGCCGCTGGCCCTGCTCGCCGCCCGCTCCCGCTCTCAGGTCAGCCGGTGGTTGGTCAACCTGGCCTACCTGGGAAACGGACTTCCCGGACTGGTGGTGGCGCTGTCCCTGGTCTTCTTCATGGCCAACTACCTGCCCGCGCTGTACCAGACGCTGCCCGTGCTCATCTTCGGGTACACACTCCGCTTTTTACCGCTGAGCATCGGCACCACACGGAGCGCCCTCACCCAGGTTAACCCCCGCCACGAAGAAGCTGCCCGCAGCCTGGGGCTGACCCGCTGGCAGGCGACGGCGCGGATCACCATCCCGCTGGTGCGCGCAGGGATATTGGGAGGCATGGCGCTGGTCTTCCTGAATGTGATGAAAGAGCTGCCCACCACGCTGCTACTGGCCCCCACCGGGTTCAAGACGCTGACGACCCAGATATGGACGGCGCAGACCGAAGCATTCTTCATGCAGATCACCGTTCCTGCCCTGCTACTCATCCTCGCATCTGCGTTATCATTGTTCCTGATCCTGGGTCACACGCAGAAAGAGGTCCAGCTATGACCGCGCCCTACAACTACATCGCCAATCTGGTGACGTTGTCGGACATCCCTGAGGACGGGATACTCAGCCGCACGATCCACAACGACGAACAGATCAGGGTCGTCTATTTCGGGTTCGCTGCGGGCGAGGAGCTGACAGAGCATACTTCCGCCATGCCTGCCATCTTGCAGATCATCACAGGCAAGGCCCACCTGACCCTGGCAGGAGATACCCTGGAGGCGCAGGCCGGAACGTGGGTCTACATGCCGGCGAATCTGCCCCACAGCGTTGTCGCAGAAACCCCAACCGTCATGCTTCTGTTGATGCTCAAGTGACCGGCCAGGCCAATCCCATGAACGAGCATGCTGCCACGCCCGCAACCAGCCACGTTCGCCTCAAAGCCGTCGCCATACCGGCTGAACACGGCGGCTGGGGTTTTCTGCTGGAGCCTATCCTCCTGGGATTGCTGGTTGCGCCATCCTGGGGCGGGGTCTTCCTGGCCATTGCTGTCCTGGCCGCATTCCTGGTGAGGCATCCGCTCAAGCTGGCGCTGGCCGACCGGCGGCGCGGTCGGCGTTATGCCCGCACCGTGATGGCAGAGCGATTCATGCTGCTCTATCTGACAACGGCCCTGCTCGCCCTGGCCGCCGCTATCCTGGCGGCAGGACCGGCCATTCTGCTTCCCCTGGCGCTGGCGGCCCCACTCGCGGCCCTCCAACTGCTTTACGACGCCCAGAACAAGGGTCGCCACTGGTTGCCCGAAACCGCCAGCCCCACCGCACTGGCCGCCAGCGGAACCAGCATTGCCCTGGCGGGCGGCTGGCCGATGGGTCCGGCGCTGGCGCTGTGGATCATCATGGCCGCCCGCGCCATCCCTGCGGTGCTGTACGTGCGCGCCCGCCTGCGGCTGGAAAAAGGCCAGCGCCCCGCCCTGGCCCCCGCCCTGCTCAGCCACCTGGCCAGCATCGGCATTGTCCTGGTGCTCGTCCAGGCCGGGCTGGCCCCCTACCTGGCCGTCCTGGCGATGGTCATTTTGCTGGCGCGGGCCGCCCATGGGCTTTCCAAATATCGCCGGTCGGCCCCGCCAAAAGTGATCGGCTTCCAGGAGATGGGCTTCGGCGGGATGACGGCCATCCTTACCGCGCTTGGTTTCATGCTGAGGCTCTAGGCCCAAACACCGGCCCAGCCACATCGAAAAGGCTTATGCACTACGCCCTGGAATGCGCCAACCTGAGTAAGTCGTTCGGCGAGATCGCCGCAGTGCGCCGGGTCAGCCTGGTCACGCAGCCCGGCCACCTCACCGCCTTGCTGGGACCCAGCGGCTGCGGCAAGACCACACTGCTCCGCCTGATCGCCGGTTTTGAGGAGCCTGACGAGGGGCACATCGTCATTAACGGTCGCCTGGTCGCTGGCAAAGGCCAGATGGTTCCCCCGGAGCAGCGTCGCGTGGGGATGGTCTTCCAGGAATACGCCCTTTTTCAGCACCTCGACGTGGCCTCCAACATCGCCTTCGGGTTGCGAGGCCCTGCCGAGGAGAAACAGGCGCGGGTCCGGGAGATGCTGTCCCTGGTTGGGCTGGAGGGCTTTGAACGGCGCAGGCCATACGAGCTTTCAGGCGGGCAGCAGCAACGGGTGGCCCTGGCCCGCGCCCTGGCCCCGCAACCGGATATCCTGCTGCTGGACGAGCCGTTCTCCAACCTGGATACTGCGTTGCGCACCCAGATTCGCGCCGAAGTGAAGGCCATCCTCAGGGCAACGCACACCACCTGTATCTTCGTCACCCATGATCAGGAGGAGGCGCTCAGCCTGGCCGACGAGGTTGCTGTGATGCTGGAGGGGCACATCTTGCAGGTGGCCCCGCCCCAAGAACTCTACCACCGCCCCAACAGCCGCGCCGTCGCTGCCTTTGTCGGGGAAACCAACTTCCTGCCAGGGCATGCCCAGGGGGATAGCGTATCCTGTCCTCTGGGGAATCTCCCGCTGCTCACACCCATGCACGGGCCTGTTGACGTGCACATCCGGCCAGAGGCGCTCACGCTGGAGCGGGCCAACGGGACAGCCCGCCAGGGACGTGTGGTGTGGCAGGAGTTTTACGGCCACGATCAACGCCTCGGCGTCACCCTGCAGGACGGAACGGCGCTGATTGTCCGGCTGGGACCCGACAGCATGTTCACTGTGGGGGAGAGCGTGGCCGTGCGGGCGACCGCGCCGGTCATGGCCTTCCCCGCAGCATCCACTACAGATTAGTATCCCCTGAGAATATTTGAGAAATGCCCTCAATTTAGTAAAATGCCCTCATAATGAGGGCGGGTGGATATATTGAGGATTAGAATTGGCCACGGTAGAGGAGCCGGCAAATGTTTGAATCCGTTGAAGCGATCCGTCGCGCCCTGGCTGCACAGCAATACATCGCCAGCGACGAGATCGCCACAATTATCTTTCTGGCGGAAAGGCTGGGCAAACCCGTGCTGGCCGAAGGCCCGGCAGGGGTGGGCAAGACCGAACTCAGCAAGGCCTGGGCCGCCGTTACAGGGTGCGAGTTTGTCCGCCTGCAATGCTACGAAGGCCTGGATGAAAGCAAAGCCCTGTACGAGTGGGAATATGCCAAGCAAATGCTCTACACCCAGCTTCTGCGGGATAAGCTCTCTACCATGCTGGCCGATGCGCAGTCCCTGCGGGAGGCCGCCGACCGCCTGGCCGGGGAAGAGGATGTGTTCTTCTCGGAGCGCTTCCTGCTGGCGCGCCCTCTGCTGCGGGCGATCAACAACGACCAGCCCACCGTGCTGCTGATTGACGAAATCGACCGGTCCGACGCCGAGTTCGAAGCCTTTCTGCTGGAGGTTCTGAGCGACTTTCAGGTCAGCATCCCAGAGCTGGGGACCATCGTCGCCAAGCAACACCCTTCAGTCTTCCTCACCAGCAACAACACCCGCGAACTCAGCGAGGCCCTCAAACGGCGCTGCCTGTACATCTACATCGACTACCCGACTATCGAAGAAGAGCTGGAGATCGTGCGGCTCAAGGTGCCAGGGTTGAACCCGCAACTGGCCCGCCAGGCGGTAGAGGTCGTCCAATCGCTACGCAAGCTGGACCTGAAGAAATATCCCAGCGTCAGTGAAACCCTGGACTGGGCCAGGGCACTGGTCTCGCTCAACGCGCAAACTCTGGATCGTGATTTGCTGGAAAACACGCTGACAGTGCTGCTGAAGTACGAGACAGACGTGGCCCGCGCCCGGCGGGCGATATCCCTGGGAGGAAACGGCCATGGAAGAACGCATCGCTAAGTTCATCGCAGCCCTGCGCGCTGAAGGGATACGGGTGTCCCTGGCCGAGAGCGAGGATGCCTGGCGGGCCATCACGCACACCGGCGTCAAAGACCGCGAGACCTTTCGCCTTGGCCTGCGCGCCACGCTGATCAAAGACGCCACCAGCATCGAGACGTTTGAGGAGCTTTTCCCCCTCTACTTTGGGATGCAGACGCCCCCCATGCTGGACCCACAGGCAGAACTCAGCCCGGAACAGCAGCAGATGTTGCAGCAGGCTTTGCAGCAACTGGCCCAGGAATTGCAACAACTGCTGCAATGGCTGCTCAGCGGGCGCGGCCCAACTCAGGAGGAGCTGGAGGAGCTGGCCCAACAGGCAGGCATGGACGAGATGCCCGACATGCCCTCCCCCTACCAGGCCCGGCGCTATGCGCGACGTATGCAGCAGTTGTTGGGATGGCAGCAGTTGCAGGAGATGCTGGAGCTGTTGTGGGAACTGCTGGCGGAGCAGGGCATGGACCCGCAAACCATCCAGGAGCTAAAAGCACAGGTCGCCGAAAACCAGGAGGCGCTGCAACAGCAGCTTGAGGAGTTCGCCGGACAAAAGGTCCGGGACAACATCGTGGAGGACGCGCAACGCCGCAAGCCGCTGCGCGACCTGATGGAGCGACCGTTCGGGTCGCTGAGCAGCGCGGAGATGGACCTGCTGCGCGAGCAGGTGCGGCGGCTGGCAGCCCGGCTGCGCAGCCGCGCTGCCCTGCGTCGCAAGCGGGGCAAGAAAGGCAGGCTGGACGCTAAAGGCACCATCCGCCGCAACCTGCGCTACGGCAACGTGCCCTTTGAGATCCGGCTGAAGCAGCGCCGTCTCAAGCCCAAGCTGGTCGTCATCCTGGATGTCAGCACGTCGATGCGCCCCGTGGCGGAGTTCTTCCTGCGGCTGCTCTACGAACTGCAGGACCAGGTCCAGAAAACGCGCAGCTTCGCCTTTATCGACCACCTGGAAGATGTCACGTCCGACCTGGCCAGCCTGGATGTGGACGACGCCGTGCGCGTCATCCTCACCAAGCTCCCGCCCGGCTACTACAGCACCGATCTGGGCTACTGCCTGCGCCAGTTCGAAGCAGCGTATATGGATACCGTGGACCGCCGCACCACGGTCATCGTGTTGGGCGACGCACGCAACAACTACAACGATCCGGCGCTGGAGGTCTTCAGCACAATCTGCCGACGGGCGCGCAAGGTCATGTGGATGAACCCGGAGTTCCCGGCGCAATGGGGCACCGGCGACAGCGACATGCGGGCTTACGCCCCGCTGTGCAATGAGGTTCACCAGGTGCGCAACCTGGCCCAGTTGACCGACGCCATCGACCACATGCTTGGCTAGCTGCCTGGCCCTGCCGATTCAGGCAGCGGCCTCGCCACCTGGCAGGCGGATAATATCGTCTTCGGCGAAAATCGGGCCGATGCGCAGGCTCAGGCCAGGCCCGGCGTACAGCTCCGGCGGCACGCCGATATCCGCCAGGTAAAGCTCGCCCACATATTCACGACCGAGCTTCAGGCCCACCTTGGGCAGGGCAAGGGTCAGGGTGGCAGTCGCCCGGATGGTCGGAGCGTGGGCCTCGCCGGTAGACGCATCCAGGCCTGACGGGGTATCCAGGGCCAGGATGGGCACGCCGCTGTCATTCGCCCTGTGGATCAGCTCCGCCGCCGCCCCCCTGGGAGCGCCCCGCAGGCTGTAACCGATCACGGCATCGATGATCAGGTCCGCTCCGCGCCAGTCAGCCCCGCCAGCATCCCGCGCGACCGCCACCGTTCCCAGGCGCTGCCAGATGCGCAACTGGTGAGCAGGCACACCCTGGAAATCTTCCGGCGACCTGGTGACGTACACGTGCACCTCGGCCCCCCAGTTATGCAGCCGCCTGGCGCAGACCAGTCCGCCGCCGCCGTTGCCGCCGACCCCGACAAGCACGACAACCTGCCTGCCGCGTGGGCTGCCATCCAGGAAGCGACGCCGGGCCAGCGCAGCCAGGCAACGCCCGGCATTTTCCATCATCTGCAACAGATCAATCCCGTAGTCCTCAAGCATCGCGCGGTCCACCTCGCGCATCTGGGCCGTTGTCAGGTAAGGGATGTCCATAGGGGTTACATTTCCTGCTTTCTGGCATCAAAGAGAGTGAGACAAAGCATCGGAGCCATCCCATTTTAGCGGTATTATCGGGCTGCACCAGGCTGGTTCCTGTTACGCAACCGCGAGGACTGGAAAGATGGACCTCAAACAGCAAAGGCAAGCGCGACGGCCCGGCCCCGGCACCGTCGCCATCCACACCTGCCACGAAGCCAACGAGACACACGCCCATGTGCTACCCATCTATCAGACTTCCACCTACGTCTTCGACAGCGTGGCGCACGGGCAGGCGCTATGGCGCGGGGAGGAGCAGGGCTACATTTACAGCCGCCTGAACAACCCCAATGCAGAGGCAACGGCCCGCACCATCGCCGCCCTGGAGGGCATCAACCTGCCATCGCGGCCATTTGGCCTGCTTACTGCCTCCGGGATGGCCGCCGTCAGCACCGTGCTGCTCGCCCTCAGCGAGGCCGGAGACACCGTCATCAGCCAGCAGGCCCTCTATGGCGCGAGCTACAGCATGCTGTCATCGCAGATGTCTCGGCATGGGGTCCACCACGACACGTTCAACGGCGTCGACCTGGACGACCTGGAAGCGGCCCTGGCGCGGAACAGGCAGGCGCGGTTGGTTTACATCGAAAGCCCGGTTAACCCCACCCTGGCGCTGACGGACATCCGGGGCGTGGTGGAGCGCGCTCACGCGGCCAGGGCGCTGGTGGTCATGGACAACACGTTTGCCACGCCCTACTTGCAGCGCCCGCTGGAAATGGGCGTTGATGTCGTCCTGCACAGCACCACCAAATACCTCACCGGGCACGGGACCGTGGTCGGCGGGGCCATCGTTACGGCAGACCCGGAGCTTTACCACGAGCGGCTCAAACCGGCCCTGAAGCTCTACGGCGGGGTCGCCGGGCCGATGGACGCCTGGCTGACCGGCCTGGGCCTCAAGACATTCCATCTGCGCATGGCCCGACACTGCGAGAACGGCCTGGCTGTGGCCCGCTATCTGGAGGGGCACCCCGCCGTGGCCTACGTTAACTATCCGGGTCTGGAATCCTTCCCCCAGCACGAGCTGGCCCGCGCCCAGATGGACGGCTTTGGCGGCATGCTGTCCTTCGAGCTGCGAGGGGGCTACGACGCCGGAAAGAAGCTCATGGACCAGGTGCGGCTGTGCACACTGGCGGTCAGCCTCGGCGCCGTGGATACCCTGATCGAGCACCCGGCCAGCATGACCCACTTCAAGCTCTCTCCGGAGGAACGGGCCAGAATGGGGATCAGCGAAGGTCTGGTCCGGCTCTCCGTGGGCCTGGAGGACGTGGAAGACATCATCGCCGATCTGGACCAGGCGCTGGCCAGCCTTCAGTCGTGAGGCTGCGCGGCGTCGCCCATTCGAGGTCAGACACGGGGCATGGTCAGGCCGCGCACGATGACCGCCAGGCCCAGCGCGACCATGACGGCCCCGGCGGCGGTCATGGCGCTGGAGGCGATCAACTGCTGATCCAGCAGCGCCACGAAGCCAATGGCGATGACGACCGGCCCACCCAGCGTGCCATGTGGCCAGGCGGTCACCAGACCGACCAACAACCACAACATGCCCAGGATGACGAGCAACCAGGGCCAGCGCGAGACAACCTCCGCAGAGATTGTGGTCATGCCGCCAGCCAGCAGCAGCACTGCCACGACGAACAGCACGAGCAACACCAACATCCGGAAGCGCACCACCACTCGCGGCCTGGAACGCGAGGCAGACGCACGTCTCCTGCTCCTGCCGCGCTCAGCATCCGGAGCCGGGTCCTGCGGCACAGCCTGCCCCTGACCCTCGTCAGCCGAGGAAGACTCGCGATCCGGTGACCTGCGACGTAAGCGGCGAGCAACCCCTCTGAACATAGTTACGCCCTCCACAACACCCGCCACGCCGGCCCCATGAACGGGAATCATGCAATTACCACGGCCCCGGCGCAATCAGCGCAGAGTCTTGTACAACATCCAGGAAGGCTCAGCCACATGATGCACCTTCCCCAGATGGTCGGTATAATGCCAGCGCCCTGCGTCCTCGGCATAGACCGCATAGCCCATCCGCTCGTAAAAACGCAAGGCCCGCACATTATCCTTGGCTACCGAGATTACCGCCACCTGGTACCCCCGCCCTTTCAGGATAGCCTCCGCCGATTGCAGCAGGCGCGTGCCGATCCCCCTGCCCCGAAACGGCTCCAGAACCCGAAGGGCATAGAGATAGCCCTGCTTGCGGCGCGCACGGACTGAAGCAGCCTGCGCGTGGAAATCGATGAAAACCTGGCCCACCGGGAAGCCGTTCATGTCCGCCAGCAGCATCAGCCGGCGGTCCTGTTGCTGATCCTCAAAGGTACGGCGGAAAAGCTCGCGGTAATGCGTGTACTGGCCGAACCACTCCAGCTTGGGCAGGTCTTCGCGGCGCGCGGGCCGCAGCGCTATCTCCAGTTGCAGGGTGAAGGACGCCTCAATCTTCAGGGCTTTCCTCCTCTCCCCAGCCCTCCGCCACCAGCCGCGCCGCCAGGGCGCGCTCCTCCGCCGGAGACCGCACCTCACCATCGAGCCAGGCATCGCGCAGCCGCCTGAGCAGCCGCCCGTAGGCCGGGCCGGGCCGCATCCCCAGAGCGCGCAGCTCGTCCCCGGTGATGGTGTGGCGGACCTGGCGCCACTCCATCACGTAACGGGCCACCTGCACGCGGGCAGGGTACGTGGGGGCTATCGCCCAGGCGACGAGCAAGCCGATGGCACTCAGGCCATGCAACAGCCGAACAACCTCGCTGGGGCGCAGCCACTGCCCCAGGCGAGGGAGACGGTAGCGATAACTGTGGACGGCGCTGTGCATCTCGTCAAGCGTCCTGCGCTTCACCTGCAGCCGTCTACCCAGGCGCTCCGCCTCCGCTGCCGTCAGGCGGCAGGTCAGCGTGACAAACAGCGCCAGCATCCAGCCATCACGAGCGTCCTCGGCAATGCCCAGCTCAGGCCACGGCGGAGATTGTCGGGCGTGCCGCAGCGCCGCATAGGCCATAGAGAGCCAGTCATCGACCCGCAACTGCGGACTCAGATAGGACAGCACGCCCAACGTTTGTAGCCGCCACAGCACCCGCTCCGGGCGGGCCTCCCGCAAAATCAGCTCGATCTCGTGCCGGATACGCGGCCCGCTCACCCGATCCAGCAGCGGCAGGGCGCGCTCGATCAGGCCCAGCGTGCGCGATTCGATGTGAAAGCCGAAGCGTTGCTCAAAGCGCGCCGCGCGCAGGATGCGGGTTGGGTCGTCGATGAAACTGAGGCTGTGCAGAACCCGTATGCGCCCTTCTTCCAGGTCACGCTCGCCGCCCCAGAAGTCCAGAAGCTGGCCGAATGGCTCCGGCGCAAGCCGGATGGCCAGCGTGTTAATGCTGAAGTCCCGGCGGTGCAAATCCAGCTTGATGGAGCTTTGCGTGACGGTGGGCAGGGCCGTGGGGTTCTCATAGAACTCGGTGCGCGCCGTGACGAAGTCCAGCGTCTCCGGCCAATCGGCAGCCCGACCAAAACGCGCCGCCACCTGATCGTCGAGAATCCAGGTGGCCGTGCCAAACTGCAAATGCCTGCGCATCGAGCCGCCATGGCGATCCACCAGGGCCTTGACCAGGGCGATGGCGTCCCCCTCCACCACCAGGTCGATATCGGTATTGGGTAGAGAGAGCAACAGGTCCCGCACAAAACCGCCCACGCAGTACAGCCCAAAGCCCATCTCCTGCGCCTGCTGGGCCACCGCCCGGACCAGGCTGAGCAGGGCGGGCGACAGCGCGCGCTCAAGCCGCCCGATGATCTCCTGGCGACGGGACACGCCGTTGTCCGGCTGGCTCCACAGGTTGATCAGGTCGGTCCGCGTCACGATTCCGATCAGTGTTCCCTGCTCGTCAACGACCGGAATCTGCCCCCAGCCGGAGCGCATCATCTGTTGTTGCAGATAATGAATCGAGTCGGAGGGACGCACCACAAACCGACCGCTCTCCATAATCTGCGAGACCGGCTGGCCACCCATCTTGTGGGACATGGCCCGGTCCACAGCCCGCCGCGTGAGCAGGCCGACCAGCTCCCCATCGTCCACGACGGGATAGCCCTCGTGCCCGGAGCGCAGCATCTCCTCAGCCACATCCTGGATGGGCGTCCGAGCGGAGACGGTCTGCACGCCCACCGACATCAAATCGGCGACGGTGACCGAAGGCTGCACCACCTCTTCGAGCAGGGCTTCCAGCCGTTTCTGAATATCATCCAGATCGCCTTCCTCGATCAAAGCAGCGGCAGCGCGCCGATGTCCACCGCCGCCCAGCCGCTCCGCAATACGCCCCACGTCGATCTCGTCAACTGTGCTGCGCGCCACCAACTGCACTCGCTCGCCCATCTGCACCAGCACGAAAAGAGCACCCGGCTCCAGCAGATCGCGCAGCTTATGGGCCACCGTGGCTACCTGGTCGATGTTCTGCGAGACCCGCGCCGAGGCGATCACCACCGGATGCCCATGAATCGCACGGACCTGAGCGCGCGTCAGCAGCAGATCGTACAGCTCGCGTTGCTCGTCGTTGAGCGGATGCTGGAGGAAGCGCCGCACCACATCCAGATCGCCGCCCTGCGCCGCCAGCCAGGCTGCCGCCGCGATATCCCGCGCCGTGGTTGTGCCGTAGAGCAGTGACCCTGTATCCTCATAAATACCCAACAGCAGGAGGGTTGCCTCAATCGGGGTGAGCGGGATGCCTTGCTCGCGAATCTGCTCGACCAGCAGCGTCGTCGTCGCGCCCACCACGTCTCCAAAGAAGGTATGGTGGGGTGGAAGCTCCCCCTCCGGCGGATGGTGGTCGATGATGTGCGCGGGCGTCTGGGGACGCATCCCCTTGACCGTCAGCACGCTTTGTGTATCCACCACCGTCACCGAATCCACCGGCTCACGGGACAGGTCCTGAACATCAACATGGGGCAACGCGTTGCGATAAAGGTTGACGAAATCGGCCACGTTGTAGTTCAAGCGCGGAGGCAACACCGGAACAGCAGCGGGGTCCAGCTTGTAGGCGGCCAACTGCGCAGCAACGGCATCGAAATCGGCGTTATCATGGGTCAGAATCAGCTTCACAACATCCGTCCATTCCCGGCCTTCACACCTTCAGGGGAGCGCCGTCTGGGCGGTGACACGCGGCCACCCCCCGGCGGTCACCCCCAGCCCCTCCAGCCCGGCCCGGTAGACAAAGGCCGGAGCGCCGGAGTAGAGCAGCAGGGCAAGAGCCTCAGCCTCCAGCGCAGCCGGGCCAGGCCCGCCCCACCCTGCCAGCGCAAGCCAGCGCTCGCCCTCCCAGCCTCGCGCCCAGCTCACCAGAAACGCCCCTGCCGGGGAGGAAAGGGCTTGGCCGTCCACACCCGCCAGACCTGACGACAACTCGACGCCGGTCGCCGCGTGCAACGCGACCTCCACATGGGCCGCCTCCGCCCACTGCTGCCGAAGGCGCTCGGCCACCTGATCAGAAACTGTATACCACAGGTCCAGGTCAAACCCATCCGGCAGGCCAGCACCCGCAAGCTGCTCCAGAACGCCCCGCCGCTCCGCCCCTTGAGGCGGGGTTGCCACCGAGACAAAGGCCCAGGAGGAATCGGCCTCGGCCAGCAAGCGCCGGTCCAGGGCCATCCCCAGGCCCAGCCGCACCCCCGCCCGATCAACAGGCGGGACGGCCCGGTTGAAGATCAACCAGACCTGGCGGCCCGGCCCGGCCTGCGACTGCGCCACCTGAGCCAGATCGTCAGGCAGCGGCCCGCGCAATGCCGCCAGATCGAGATCCCCACGGCGCAGCGCCTCTATTATAGCGAGCGCCGGGTGCTCGCTACCGGCGAAATTGCGGACGCGCACGCCGCTCAGCAGCGGCGGCCCGCCATGATACCCCTGGTTCGCCACCAGCGTGAGGCCAGCATCCGGTTCGTCGGCGCGCTCCAACACGAAAGGCCCTGTGCCCACCCCCGCGCCATGAGTTATCGTCAGGGCCTGCTCTGCCAACAATTGCGGCAGCGCCGGGTACGGCTCCCGCAGGCGAAGAGTCAGGGTGTGCCCATCAGCGGACACCGACTCCACAACGCGGCGGAACTCAAGAACCGCCAGCGATCCACGACCCGCATCCTGGCCCGCCAGCACCGCCTCGAGGGCGGCAACAGCGCTGTTGCCATCGAGCGGAGACCCATCATGAAAAGTGACACCGTCCCGCAGAGTCACCGACCAGGACAGGGCGTCATCGCTGGGCAGGGGCATGTCGGCTGCCAGAAGCGGGAACAGGCCGCCCTGCACGTCATAGGCCAGCAGGGTTTCATACACCAGCGCCTGAACCTGCTCCGTCCCTTCATCGGGTATGGATAACGGGTCGAACCCGTCAAACGCCGCCACGCCCAGCCGCAGCGCCGCCGGGCCGGGATCAGCCGCAGGTGGCCCCGGCAGCGCCGGGAGGGCCGTCTGCGTGGCCTCGCGCGCGCTCAACACGACAGGCGTCGGCGTCTGGGCACAGGCAACCAGAGCCGTACAGGCCAACATCCCCGCCGCCAGGGCCTGCAACATACGCATAGCACGCCCCTTCAGACCCGATCTATATCCAGCATAAACCAATCCCCCACAAGACAAAAGCCCCCGCCTGCTGGCCGGGGGCGTTACCAGGGCAGCTTTGCACAAAGCTCAGCCAGGCATGACCCATGGCTGGGTCAGCTCTGGCACGCGAAAGGCCGCCCCCCCGGAAAAAAAGGCGACAATGGCATAGATCAGGGCCGCCGTTCGATCATCGCGCCCCCGCAAGAGGGCAAAGGTCGCTGGCAGCACGATCACAAAATAGAGGGCATAGAGATAGTAGACGCCCCGCCGCGCCTGGATGCCCATCACGGCCATTAGCAGGGCCACCAGCAGGGTCAGGGCGGCCAGGATCGTGTTGGTGGCCAAAGCGCCCCAGAACTGGCCCCCAAGCGGCTCGCCCCTGGCCGCCTGGAAGGTACTCCACACCCCAAGGGCAAAGCAGAAAAGGATATAGGCGTTGTTCAGAATCTCATGGATTTGTGGCATTGCGCTCTGTTTCTGGCCGGTTGGCAGTGGTGGCGACACCACTGCGTCAGCAAGCTACCGCCCAATGATCATGCCATATTCGCGCGGTCATTTCCAGGGTCGGCCTGGCTGGATGTCGTCTTCAGACTCGCCCTGGGCAACGTGAAGATAAAAGTGCTCCCTTTTCCAGGCTCGCTCTCCACCCATATGCGGCCACCGTGCCGCGTGATGACCTCTTTGACAATAGCCAGCCCCAGCCCTGTCCCTCCGAAGCGCCGGGTAGCGCTGCCGTCGGCCTGGTAAAAGCGCTCAAAAATATGGGCCTGAGTTTCCTGGGGTATACCGAGGCCATAATCACGCACGCGCACCTCAAGCCCGTCTGGCAGGTCGCGGACAGAGACCTCCACGCGCCCCCCCGCAGGGCTGAACTTGATGGCATTGTCCAGCAATTGCTCGATGGCTGTGGTCAGCAGCCGTGCTTCGGCCATCACCGGGGAGAGCCGGGGTGGTATATCGGCCACAAGCGTCAATGACCGACGCGCAGCCTCCGCTTCCCAGGATCGCACCGCCTGGCGCAGCAGACCCTCCATATCCGTGGGGTGCAGCACCATTTTATGGCTCCCCAGGTCGTGCACGGTGATGATGTCCCTCACCAGCTCAGACAGGTGTTGGGTGCGCTCGATCACAAACCGGAGCTTTTCGTGCTGGTCGGCATTGAGCGGGCCAAAAGCCTCGCTCTCCAGCAACTCTGTGTAACCGAGGATGTGCAGCAGGGGGGTCTGAATCTCATGCGAGAGGTTCTGGAGCAGTTCATCTTTAAGCTGGTCCGCCTGCTTCAATTCCGTGTAGGCTGCCTCCAATGCCTCGGCGCGGCGCTCCAGGCTCTGGTAAAGATGGGCGTTTTCCAGGGCATTGCCCACCACGTTGGCGATTCCCTGGCTCAGGGAGATCTCGTCCGTCTCAAAGATGCGGTGCGGGCTGGAGTCAATGAGCTTCACCAGACCGACAGGCTGGCCCCGGATGTTGAGGGGCGTCATCAGGCACACCTGCCCCCCAACGCGCTCCAGGAGATGGCGCTCACGCGGGTCTGCTTCCAGGTCGGCCAGGGTAACGACCTTGGGCTGCGCGATGGTCAGCACACGCGCCATGGTGGGATAGTCATCCAGCCTGTGCCGCACACCCGCATGCTCTGCCCAGAGGGTAAAGCCGCTTTCTCGCAAGCGGCGCAACTGGTTCTGCCCCACATCCCATTGTTCAATGGCAACCCAGGTCGCCCCAGGGATAGCAAGCGCCTGATTGACGAGATCGGTAAGCTGTTTCTCCTGGCTCCAGGTCGCTCTGGTCTGCTCCTCCAGACGCCCCTGCCAGGTATCCACCGTGCGCACCAGACGATGGACATCCCCCTCGGTAAACCTGTGGCCCGCCAGGCTGCTATACAGCACGACCAGGCCCACCACACGGCCCTGCACGCGCAGCGGGAGGCTCAACACCGCCTGCTGCCCGGCGGCCCGCAGCCACTCCCGCACCACCGGCTCACAGGCTGGATCGTCGCCATGAGCCACCATCGGCAGCCCAGACGCGAGCACAGCACGCGCTGACGGCAGCGATTCAAGGCGGAACGCGGGGCCAGTCCCCGGCGGCCAGTAGGCGTCGGTAACCTCGGCCAGCGGCTCCAGGAGGTTGGCGGGCTGGTCCCAGGACATGATGACGCAGCGCCCCACCCGCAGAGCATCCATCAGACGCCTGACGATCAGTTCGAGCACGCTGCCCAGGTCGAGCGTAGACGAGACCGCCGCGCTGGCATCCAGCAGTGTCCCCAGATCGTTCAATCGGCTGCGAATCTGCCCGAAGAGCCGGGCGTTCTCCATAGCGATGGCCGCCGTGCTGGCCAGGCTTTCCAGCAGCTCCATGTCGTCCAGGTCGAACGCCCCCGCCTTCTTGTTGACGACTTCCAGGACCCCGATCACACGGTCGGAGATGACCATAGGCGCTGCGACCAGGGAACGGGTCAGCAGACCGGTGGAATGATCGATATCACGGTAGAAACGCGGGTCCCTGCCGGCATCGGCCACAAGCTGCGCTTTGGCCTCTCGCGCCACCCAGCCAGCGATCCCCTCCCCGATGGGCATGCGCATCCCCCGCATCGTCTCGGCCTGAGGTCCCACCGTGGCAGCAAAGACCAGCTCCTCCGGATTCTCGGCATCCCGCAACAGGACCGATGCCCCTTCGGCATTAGTCACCTCGACCGCCGCCCTGAGGATGCGGGTGAGCACCTCATGCGTGGAAAGGGAAGAGGTAATCGCCTCGGCGGCGCGATTCAGTGCCTGGAGCTGCTGACCCCGGCGCTCCAGTGCCTCCTCCCGCAACTTCTGCTCGCTCAGATCGCTGAGGACGAGCACCTGCTGAGCCGCCTGCGCATCACCTCCGGCAAAAGCGGAGCGAGAGATCAAGACCGGCAATACGCGCCCCGTTCTGGTATAGAGCCGCTGGTCGAACTTCATCGTCGCCCCGCGCTCCTGCGTCAGGCTGCGAAGCAACTGCTCCCGATCATCGGGGTGGAAAAGTACCTGGATCGGCTTGCCATAGACTTCGTCACGCGGGTACTCGGTCATTCGCAACAGGCGACTGTTGATGTATTCAATCTGCAACTCCTCGTCGATAATGATCAGGCCGTCACCCATGGTGTCCAGCACGGTTTGCAGAAAAGCCTGCTCGACCTCGAACATCTCCTCCTGCTCGGCCAGGCTGCGGGAGAGACGCACATAGTCGCTGGTTATCGCCGCCTGACCGGCCAACGCTGCTACCAGTTGCCAGCCGCGTGGCGAATCCAGATCAGGGCAGTGCTCAACGGAGCACAGCATCAGCAGACCTACCGGTCGGTGGCCGATGGCCAGCGGGATCAGGCTCACGAAATTAAGATCGAGCGCACGGAGCGCCCGATGCAACAGCGCTGTGCTGGCCTGCTGACGTAGCTGCTCCACAGGCACGTTCAGGAGGACCTGCCGCGCACTCACCGCTTCGGCCAGAAGATTGCCATCAAACAAGGGAACCTGAAAGGCAGCAGCAGCGCCGCCCAGCTCCTCGACAAATCGGGCGGAAACCCCCTCCCCCTGCAGGGCCGCCCATGCCCGGCCCACCAGCACCTGGTTTGGCGGGTCGAACTCAAACAGCCCGGTCAGGTCACAGGGCAGCATGGCCTGGACCATATGGACCAGCTCGTCAAACAGGCGAGGCGCATCAACCCGATAGACTCCCGCCGGACCCAGCACGGCAGCGAGTCGCTCACCCAAATCCGGCAGTTGCACGGGCCTGGTGAGGTAATCCGCAGCGCCAGCCAGCAATGCTTGTGCACGCGCCTGGGCCGGACTCCCCTCTGTAATCAGGATGACAGGAATGTCGCCGATAGCCGGGGTCGCGCGGAGCTGGCGGCAGGCTGCAATGCCGTCCAGATGGGCCGTGGAAACATCAAACAGGATCAGGTCAGGCCGCTGTTGCATCGCCACAACCAGCGCTTCCTGCTCGTCGGCAGCGATCAGCGTGCGGTGGCCCTCGCTTTGCAGCCAGGCCGCCAGCATCTGGACAGTATCCGGCACATCACCAACGATCAGGACCGTGGCACTCATCTCACTCCATGGCAGAACAGAATCAGTTTTGTGTCTGTGCCGCTATTGTATTGGCAAGCCGTGGTCAACGCCACATGGAACGCGCCGAACGACAGGCAAACGCGCACAGAAGCGGAAGAAAAAGCGCCCCTCCCGCTGTGTTGCGGGAGGGGGCTGCAAAGCGGCAAACAAAGCCTTCGGAGAAAACCCGGTCAAAACAGCATGTCTAAGAGGAGCGCGTGCGCCAGCCAGATCATCATCGTGGCGTTGGCCGTGATGAGGAATTGTATCTGAACGCTTCCGCTCCTGTCCGCGCTGACGCCGCCGCGCATATCCTTGCCCGGACGGTAGAGCAACGATACGATGGCGAAGACGCTCACGGCCAGGAAGGGCAGCCACCAGGGCAGCACTCCCAGGGCAAACGCCCCCAAAAACAACAGCGCAGCCAGAGCAATGCAAAGGTACATCAACAGGCGGGTCACCCGCTCGCCCACGATGATCGCAGTGTTGTGCAGCCCGGCTGCTTTGTCCATGTGGTAATCGCGAAGCTGGTTATACAACTGGCCGTAAATGGACATCAGCGTGGCCGCCAGCGCCACCAGCCAGACCCAGCCCGGATTCGTCCCATATGTGAAATAGCTCGCCAGGAACAACAACCCGCTCAACATCAAGGAGTGGGAGGTCACGTCGGCAACCGGCCACGCTTTCAGGCGGACGGGCTTCCAGGAATAAAGATGCGAGAGCAACACCGTCAGCACCCCGATGCCCAGCACCCACAGCCCGCCCACCGCGTAGAGCGCGACCGCCACCAGAGCCACCACAGCAGAAGCCATCCACCCGGTTCGGGGAGAGATTTCCCCCATGGCAATTGGATTGCGCGCAGCGCGATGGGGATCAAGGGCATCGTCGGGAGCGTCCTCAATATCATTGATCATAAATGCATAGGCCACAGCCAGAATATTGGCAATCATCACCGCAATCAAGCGCCAATCCAGCGGTTTGTTAGCCAGCAAGGCCCCCATCAACGTGAGCGGAACAGCAAACGGCACGTATTCTTTCCACCGAGTCAGGCGGATCAGTCCTATGAGCTTTGCGCCCGGCAGCCTCAGCATAAGCCCGCTCCTTGATCATTCCGGTTTGTTCACTGCTTAGATAACACGAAAATTGTCGATTCGATGCGCCGAACCGGCACGCCATTCTAGCGGCATACACGCTTCGCGACAAGCCCGCGTTTCACAGGCCTGCCAATATCCCCCGAGGGGGCAGTGCAGGCATTGGCAGAAATCCGCCCCGCAGGTATGATTGCGCCCATGAAAACGCCGCTCGTTCGCCGGATTATGCAGGGAATCGGCAGCCTGATCCTGCTCGCCGCCTGCGTTCCTTCTGCCGCGCCACCCACAGCCCCTCCCCCTGCGCCAACCCCGACTCCCATCGCCTTATACGCAGTCAGCACCCACGAAGTTGCACATCGGCGGACACCCCGTCTCATTCCGTCTCCGTCGCCTGCTCGCCAACCCACGCCATCGCCCACAGTCTGTCCATCAGAATCCGAGGAAGCCTCCCTTTCGCCTGCTTACAACATCGTCGCCGAACTGGACTTCGCCACCAAAACGGTGACCGCTGAGCAGGCAATTACCTATCGCAACGATACGGGAACCACGCTCAGTGATCTGGTATTCTATGTGCCCCCCAATAACCAGCCTGGCGTGTTTACCCTGAATGGCCTTTCCCTGGGCGGGGAGGCCCCTCCATCCATGGCCACGCTGGAAGGAGTCCGGCTCACCGTGCCGCTGGACCCGCCCCTACCTCCAGGCTGCCAGTTGCAGGTGGATATTTCCTATACGCTGAACCTGCTACCCATGGGCACAGGGTATTTCCCACGCCAGGGATACCTGGGCTACAGCCCGCGCCAGCTCAACCTGGGCCATTGGACTCCCGTTCTGGCCTTCTACAACGAAGGCGCATGGTTGACGCCGATTCCCGTCAACATCGGCGAGCAGGGCATCATCCCCGCCGCCGCCTTTGAGGTAACCCTTACCATATTGCATCCGCCGGACAATCTGACGGTCGTCGGACCGGGGAACGTCCACCGAAGAGGCTCAACCTGGCACTTTGAGCTTGCGCCGGCGCGCGATCTTGTCCTCAGCCTCAGCGATGCCTATCACCAGCTCGTGGCAGAGACCCCCAACGGCTACCAGGTTGAGCTGTATATTCTTGACGAGACCCCATCGCAGCCAGAGTCGGAGCGCCACAACAGCGCTCCTGAACTGGCGCTTGACACCGCAGCGACAGCGCTCGAACTCTTCGCGGACCTCTATGGGGAGTACCCGTATGAGCGGCTGGTCGTCATCCAGGGCGATTTCCCCGATGGCATGGAGTTCAGCGGCCTGGTTTTCGTGGGCGGCGAATGGTTCCGCAGCTACGACGGGGACCCAGCCTCGTACCTGAACCTGATCACCGCCCATGAGGTTTCTCATCAGTGGTGGTACAACATCGTCGCCAACGACCAGGCTAACGCACCCTGGCTGGACGAGGCGCTGGCAACCTATAGCGAGTACGTCTTCCTGGAGGAAAACTACCCCAACCTGACCGACTGGTGGTGGGATTTCCGGGTGAACGCCTGGTCGCCGGAGGGATACGCAGACGCCAGCGTTTACCAGTTCGAGACGCTCCGAGGGTACATCAACGCCGTGTACCTGCAAGGCGCTCGCCTGATGCACGCATTGCGCCAGGACCTGGGCGGTGAGGCGTTCTTCCAATGGCTGCATGACTACGTGGCCGCCATGCGCGGCCAGGTCGCCACACCGGAAGACCTGTGGGCCGCCCTTACGCCAGAGCAGTATGAAGCCACGCACGCCACGCGAGCCACCTACCTGCGAGACCCCGGCCCCGACCGGTGACCACAAAGCAGAAAGTGGCCGGGCGGGGAAAACACGGTGCGCCATTGGACGCGATTGCCCCGGCATGCCGTGTGACGTATAGTACAGCCAGAGTCGGGCAGGAATCGGAGGTCGGGAAAAGGCAATGCTGGCTAAGGTGATGTCGTGCGCTGTGGTCGGCCTTGAGGGTGTGCTGGTTACCGTCGAGGTCGACTTTTTCCCCCACGCTGGCCTGCCCCAGTTCAACATCGTGGGCCTTCCTGGATCGGCGATCAAGGAGAGCCGGGAGCGCGTGCGCACGGCCATCAAGAACAGCGGGATGAAGTTTCCCCTCAAGCGGTACACGGTCAACCTGGCCCCTGCGGACATCCCCAAAGACGGCCCCGCCTACGACTTGCCCATTGCGGTTGGCGTGCTGGCCGCCACTGACCAGGCTCCCCTAGAGGCGCTGGAAGATGCGATGTTCCTGGGCGAACTCTCCCTGGACGGGCAGTTGCGCCACATCAGAGGCGTGATCTCCTGCGCATATACCGCCCGGCAGGAAGGGCTATCCACGATCTACGTGCCGGAGGTAGACGCCGCCGAGGCCGCCCTGATCCCGGATATCAACGTGATCCCGGTCCCCACACTGGGCCACCTCATCGAGCACCTTTACGGCCTGCGCCGCATCCCGGCTTACCCGCGCGACGAGCAACCTGCTGCCGATGAGGCTTCGTTGTTACAAGGACTGATCGACTTTGAGGAGATCAAGGGGCAGGAACATGTTAAACGGGCGCTGGAAGTTGCTGCTGCAGGAAGCCACAACGTCCTGCTTTCGGGGCCGCCTGGCTCCGGCAAGACACTGATGGCCCGCGCCTTACCCGGTATCCTGCCTGCCATGACGCTGGAAGAAGCGCTGGAGGTGACCCGCATCTACTCGGTGGCCGATCTCCTGCCCAGCGACTCGCCGTTGCTCCGCTCTCGTCCCTTCCGGGCACCCCACCACACCATCAGCCAGGCTGGCCTGGTAGGCGGTGGTCGGATACCCCGCCCCGGCGAAGTCACGCTGGCCCAGGGCGGCGTGCTCTTTCTGGACGAGTTCGCGGAATTTGGCCGCTCCGCCCTGGAGGTATTGCGCCAGCCCATCGAAGACAAGAAGGTGACCATCAGCCGCGCCAACGGCACGCTGACCTTCCCGGCCAATTTCATGCTGGTGGCCGCCATGAATCCATGCCCTTGTGGGTATTATGGAGACCCCTCCCACCAATGCACGTGTTCGCCTTCGGAGATTCGGCGCTACCAGCAACACATCTCCGGTCCCCTGTTAGACCGCATCGACATCCACGTGGATGTTCCGCGCGTGGATTACAGCAAGCTGACGGAAAAAACACATGGCGAGCCATCCGCCGCCATCCGTGCCCGTGTGGAAACCGCCAGGGAGCGACAGCGCACACGCTTTGGCAGGCGCTCCCGCCTGCACGCCAATGCAGACATGGGGCCGGGCGACATCCGCAAATACTGCAAACTGACACACGAAGCTGAAAGCCTGATCAAAATCACCCTGCGTCAGATGCAGCTCAGCGCCCGTGCCTACCACCGGATACTCAAGTTGAGTCTCACCATCGCTGATCTGGCAGGCTGCGACGTGATCGATGTCCCTCACCTGGCTGAGGCCATCCAGTATCGCCCCCGCCGGGTGGCCGTCTGAGGCAAGCAGGAGACCTCACCGGCAACAGGCCGGCAGGGCATGCCTCCACGCCAACAGGCGGCGCGCCCTGCACTGAAAATGCAGGGCGTGCCGTGGGCAAACAGCAGTCACTACTCAGCGGTAGCTGTTAATCTCGTCTCGCAGGCGTTTTGCGGCCTGGGCAGGGTCCTCGGCAAAAATAATCCCGCGCGACGAATTGACGATCAGCCCCCCGCCCCGGCTGTCCAGCCCGGCCCCGACCACGACCTGGACCGCCCCACCCTGCGCGCCCACTCCAGGAACCAGCAAAGGCATGTCTCCCACCAGACTCCTCACCTGCCTTAGCTCCTCCGGCGCTGTGGCACCGACCACCAACATGCAGTTTCCAAGCTCGTTCCACTCATCCCGCACTTTTTCCGCGACGATCTGCCACAAGGGCTTGCCGCCAAATCGCAGGTCCTGCAGCTCGCCCGCCCCAGGGTTGGAAGTTCGGCACAAGATGATGCACGCCCGGTCACGGCGCTCCAGAAATGGAAGCAGAGCCTCCCTGCCCAGGTAGGGTTGCAGGGTGACGGCGTCAAAACCCAACCAGTCGAAGATAGCCGTCACGTAGGCCACGCTGGTGGAGCCAATATCGGCCCGTTTTGCATCACAAATCGTGAGGATGTCCGGATGATGCTGCCGGAGGTAGTCGAGCGTCATTTTCAGCGCCCGCAGCCCGGCGTCGCCACAGGCCTCATAAAAGGCCATATTGGGCTTGTAAGCGCACACGTAAGGATGAGTCTGCTCAATGATCCACTTGTTGAAGGCGAACTGCGGAAGCGCATCTGCCCGGAAAGCGGTAGGTATCCGATCCAGGTCACTATCCAGCCCCACACACGCCAGCGACCCCACCGCATCAACACGCCTTTGATATTTGGCTATTGCCTGCATACCCGGCCCTTCATCCCAATCAGCGCCCCTGCCGCTCGACCCAGCCATAGGGATCGCGCAGCCAGTCCTCGACAGTATCAAGGGTGCTCTGCTCCACGCTGCCCAGCCGCCGCGCTTCCCGCAGGATGGCGTCAAAGGAAGTCAGCGAGAAAAAGCGGACATCCGCCGCCGCAAAGGCCTCAGCAGCCTGCGCAAACCCGTAGCTCACAATCGCCAGGCAATCCTGCAGCACGGCCCCCGCCTCCCTGAGGGCCTGAACGGCGGCCAGGCTGCTGCCTCCTGTGGTCACCAGGTCCTCAACCAGGAGCACGCGCCGACCGGAGACATCGCCGCCTTCCACCCGACTGCGCGTGCCGTGCTCTTTGGTGGCTTTCCGCACGAAGACCGAGGGCTTCCCCAAGATATAGCCCAGCGCTGCGCTGTGAGGGATGCCCCCGGCCTCGATGCCAGCGATCACGTCCACATCGATCCCCTGCACCTCAATTACCTGCCGAAAGCCATCCAGAACCACCCGCCACTGCGACGGCCAGAAGGGGATGCAACGGTTGTCCACGTAGACCGGGGAGCGCAAGCCTGACTTGAACGTGATCGGCTCATGCGGCGTAAAGATCACCGCATCGATCTCCAGCAAAGCCCTGGCCACCTGCCGACGAACCTCATCCATGCTGGCCTCCACAAGCCCTGAAAGCCTCCTGCGCCATCAGTGCGGCGGCCAGAGGACCCCGATAGATCAGCGCCGACCAGTACTGGACAGCGGGCACTCCCATTTCGAAGAAATCGCAGCAGGAGCGCCCATCCAGGACGCCACCACAGCCGATCACATCCGGCGCATACCCCCGCTCCCGTTTTTCCTGCATCAGGAGCGCCACCACGTCCAGCGCCCTCTGATGCAAACGCCCCCCTCCCACGCCAGCAAGGGTCGCAGGCTGCCCAGGGGCAGGCTCCGGCATCGTGTTGGTGGCAATGACCGCGCCCACACCAACCTCGTGAAAGACCCCCATCAGGGCCTGATACTGCTCATCGGCCAGCGTGGGACCCACCTTAACCCACAACGGGAGCGCCCTCCCCGTGCCCTCCACGGCCTGCTGTAGATAACCCATGGCTGCCCGGCACAACGCCCGCGCTCGCTCTTCTGTCTGGTATGCGCCAGGATCGTCTTCAGTATTGGGACAGCTCAGGTTCACCGTAAACCAGGTCGGGTACACCCCTGCCGCGACAAATGCCGCAATAGCCTCCACGACTTCCTGCCGCTCCTGGGCCGGGTCCTCAACCCCTGGGCTGACGGCAACGTTGATCCCGAACTGAGGGGGCAGCGCCTGGCTGTGCCGGGCCAGAAAAGCAGCCGCAGCCGTCGCGCCTGGATTCCTCAGTCCCACCCGGTTTTGAGTCGAACGGGAAGCCGCATGCCGCCATACCACTGTGCCCACATTGCCCGGCCTGGGCCAGCGGGTAAACGACCCGAACTCGACCAGCCCTGCCAGGCGCGGCACGCTGCGCCAGCCAGGGATGATGTTGACCCCATCCCTCACAGCCTGCATGGCCTCCGCCTCCGAGGCAAAGCCATGACCCTTCACAAGGCCCGCCGCCAGGATCAGCGGATGGCTGAGCACAGCACCGCCGACAGCCGTCGAGCGCCCCGCAAAAGTGCGCGCTGCAACGGCGGCCAGAGCCGATTCCATCCAGGGGAGACCATCCGCCCATTGCAACAGGCGCAGCAGTCGCTCGTGCGCCCCCTGGGCTGACTGGCGAAAGATCACAGGGCGGGCCAGATACTCATATAACACCCGGTAGACCCGAAGCAACCCCACCACGCCTTTCCCGTTATGCCCGCCCATTACGCCCATATGCCCCTGCCAAAGCCTGGGGAAACCAGCACTTCCTCGCCGTCGAAGGCCAACCGCCCTCGAATCCACACTTCCCTGACCCTGCCCGTCACGCGCCTGCCCTCGAAGGGGGACCACCCACACAGGGTCCGCAATTTGTGGCGGTCGACGATGAAGGACTCGTCAAAGTCAATGACTGTGTGGGAGTCGTCTCTACTCCCCATGCCAAAGATTCGCCGGGGGTTGGTGGAGACCAGGGCAACCAGGCGCTCCATGGAGAGCCACCCCTCCCGCATGGCCGAGCCGAGCAGCGGCAGGGTCGTTTCCAGGCCCGGCACGCCATAGACGAGTTCGCCGGAGAATTTCTCGGCAAGCGTATGCGGCGCATGATCAGACTCGACCACATCAACGACACCTGATTCGATGGCCGCCCACAGGGCCTGCCGATCCCGTTCCGTCTTCAACTCCGGCTTCATCAGGCCCAGAGGGCCAAGGGCCTGGCCGTCCCTTTCCGTCAGAAAGAGATGGTGTGGCGTGACCCCCACGCTGACTGGCAGGCCTTCCTCCTTGGCCTCCCGCAAGAATCCGATCTCCTCCGCCGTGCTGATGTGACAGAAATGAGTCCACCTGCGATATTTCCTAACCAGCTCCAGGATGTCCAGGACGGTTTCCCCCTCCGCATGGACGGCAATGGGCCTCGCCCCCGGCCAGGCCCGGTAATGCCGCTCCCGCATGGCCTGGTCGGCGACAAGCAGCGTCCCTGTCGTCGCGTTGCAGTAGACCTTAAGACCGCAGGCCCGCCCCGCCACCGCCGCGTAGGCAGCGGTGTTGTCGCCCTGGCTGGCCCCAAAATAGAGACCCCAGTCACAAACAGCCTGCCCGCTGATGGCCGCCAGCTTATCGTCGAACGCGGCGCGGCTGATGGCCGGCGGGGCCGTATTGGGCATATCCAGCACCGCCCAGTACCCTCCCGCCAGCGCGGCAGCGGTCTCGCTGGCAAACGTCCCTTTGTGGGACCAGTCCATCCCCCGCAGGTGAACGTGCGGGTCCAGCAAGGCGGGAATCCTGATAGCGCCCATCAAGCTTCCATCCTCATCAAACCCATAGCCCGCCCAATACCTTTGCCAGCAGGGCCATCCTCACAAACATGCCGTTCTCCATCTGGTGGAAATAGACGGAGCGTGGGTCGGCATCCAGCGCGTCATGGTCGGCGGGCGTGCCCATCTCGTGCTTGCGAGGCAGCGGATGCATAAGAATGGCATCGGGCCTGGCCTGTTGCAGAACGGCGGGCGTCATGATGAAGCTGTCTTTGACCGCTTCATATTGAGCCAGGTCCTCAAAACGCTCCTCCTGCACACGGGTCCAGTAGATCACGTCGCTCTCACCCAGCACGTCGTAGAGGTTGTCCGTTTCATGGGTATCCAGGCCGCTCTCCACCAGGAAATCCACGATTGGCCTTGGCATCCGCAAGCCACCTGGTGAAACCAGACACAGGCGAACATCCTGCACCTGGTAGCGGGCCAGCAACTTGGCCAGCGAGTGCACCGTCCGGCCATTCTGCAGATCGCCGACCATGGTAATGGTGAGGCCATCGATCTCGTGCTTGAAGTCGATCAGGGTGAACATATCCAGCAAGGCCTGGGTGGGATGCTCGCCGATTCCATCTCCGCCGCTGATGAGCACCGGTCTCCTGGCGATCTGCTCCCGGAGGCGGTCGAGGTAATAAGCAGCTTCATAGGACGACCCCACGCTGGGGTGGCGGAGAATGATCACGTCCGCATAGCACCCGGCAGCCCGCACCGTATCCGCCAGGTTCTCCCCCTTGTACACGGAGGAGAATTGCACGCCGTTACTGGCTGCCACCACCTCTCCTCCCAACCGGCGCATGGCCGCCTGAAACGACATATCCGTTCGCGTGCTGGCCTCGTAGAAGAGGGTCGCCATCAGCTTTCCGGCGCAAAGCTCCAGCAACCCCCGATCCTGCTGCTTCAGCCTCCTGCGGATGGAGGCCGTGGCGTCGAACAGGATTTGAAGGTCGCGACGCTCAAACTGATCCACCGAGATGATATGCTTGCCGGTAAAATCACCTTCGATCTTCTGCGGGGTATACGCCTCCAGGAACCGCTCCGGTGGGCGCAAATCGGTATGGGTCTGTGTTTCAGGTGACATGGCAACCTCCTGCTGTTGCTCTAGTCGCATGCTGCGGCTGCACAGCACGCTGGCACGTGGCCCGCTGCGAAAGACTCCGCCATTTTAACCGCTCTCCTTTCCCCTGCCCCTCGGTACAATCAAACAAGACTGCATAGACAACCCACAAAAAAAGACTGTCGGTTGCTACCCCGGCAGTCTTTCCGTCCTCCACAGCGCCCTCCCCCGCTAATTCAGCGATATCTCGTGCTGGCGAGGCACCCCAAGCTTCAGATGAGCCATCGTCTCTGCCCGCGCCTTGATGCCCTGCAACTGCTGGCGGGAGGCCACAAAATCCAGCGGCTCAAAGAGTAGATTATACAGCATACCGGCTATGCCATACGAAAACGCCCGCAGCCGGACGAGCAACCGCGTGCTGCCGTCTGACTTACGCTCCAGCCGGTAGGTCATCACCATGTCCGTAGATGTGCCGAGCAGGTTGGGACGGTCATAGCTGCCAATGAGGAGCATGTGGCCCGGCTCAACCCCCAGCACCTGCCACCCCCCATCCAGAGCCATGCCCACCTGGGGCGGGGGCAAATCCTGCCGGAGGTACGTGGCGCTGGGTATCCCGCCGTTGTCAAGCACGTCCAGGCGATACCAGCCGGTACGCTCCCGCCCCATCTGCGCCAGCCACGGCCAGACCGCCTCCGGCGGGGCATCAATATCAATGGCGCGCGTCCATTGCATGTTGGGCGCGGGGATCAGCTCATCGCCCGGCAGGCGGCGCTGTGACTCACCCAACCGCGTGCCCCACTTCAACAACTGGGGCCGCACGAAAAGAAAATATAGCGCCCCGGCCAGCGCACCCCACAAAGGGGTCCAGGTAAATCGTGGAGAAGAGTTCTGGCGGCTCATCACATAGATTCCTCACGTACAGGTCTGCAAGACGGCCTGTAGACAGGCCCGCACATCAAACAGGCGGCCACGGATAGTTTGGCCCCGCGCCGGGCTGCGGAAAATGGCACACAGCCAGCAGTTTTTCCACCCGCTGGCGAAACGCTGCCACCTCACGCTCCGAAAGCAGTTCCGTGAGCGCCTGAACGAGCGGCTCCTCTGGATTAGCAGTGCGCTCACACAGCACCCTCAAGTCCTGCATAATGGCATCCGGCAGTTTTTGCCCGGCAAATTCCCAGATTACCGTGCGCAGCTTGGGCACATGGTGAAAGCTAAGTCCGTGATCGATGCCCCACAGGTGGCCCTGTGAATCCAGCAGACAATGCCCCCCCTTGCGGTCGGCATTGTTGATAATGTAATCAAAGACCGCCATCCGTTGCAAGGCCTGGCGGTAATCTGGGGGAAAAGGGGAGAAATAGTTGACCTCCGGATCGTGCTCGATATACGCCTGCACCGATCCCAGCCCATAAGGCCCCCCACGCAGCACAGTCGGCGGCACGATCTGCCAGCCGAGAACCTCAGAGACGAGGTAGGCCGCCATCTCCCGGTAACACAGCGTGCCATCTGGAAAATCCCACAAGGGGCGCTCTCCCCGTTGTGGCTTGTACACAGCCAACAGGGTCCGCTCTTCATCCGACACAGACACCAGATATGCGTAATTGGACCCCCAGGACAACAACCCGTGCTCCTCCTGAACAACGCCTCTGGCCAGAGTTTGGAGCGCCTGCTCTACGGTAACAGGTTCGGGATCGGCGGCGGAGAAACCAGACGGCTCGCTCATAATGGCCTGCGACGACGCGCTCTGTCACGTCCAGTAGTAAAGGATGCGACCGTTATGCTTGGGATCAGGGCGGCCACTGGCCACCACCCTCTCGGCAACCATCGCCAGCGCGCGCATCATGGACCGTGTCCCCCAAAACCGCACGGCGCTGGGCTGAACCTGGCTGGCTTGCTCCTCCTCCGACAACAGCTCCTGCATGACCAGGACGATCATGTCGCTGATCTCGTCATAACCGAGACCTATCTGCGCCACCCTGAACTCCGGTTTGATCGGCTCACGCAGCTCGGTGTCCCACTTGTTGAGGTCGACGGGCGGCTCCTCTTTGTCCGGATATCGCTCTCTCAGGTCGTCCAGGAGCTGGTGAATCGCCTCCGCCAGGGCGCTGGCCTGAAATTTCTCCAGCGTAAGGGTGACCAGTTGGTCCTCCTTAGCCCCTTGCAGGTGAAACACCCTCATCCCGCGCGGTCCCACCGTCCCCACCGTGAGAAAATCCACCGGTCTGAGTTCAAGTTCGGCATTCGGCATCTGGCATATCCTTTCCAAAAGGGAGACTTTAAGCCCCCCTGACGACGCTCACCCGTCCCCGGCTTCCGGCTGCTGATCGGCCTTTGGCGGGCAATGGCTGGTATCGTTGACCGTCACCACCACAGGACGACCATGCCCCAGCATCAAAACCGAGAGCGAGGCAGGCGAGATCATGATACGCTGGAAGTGGTCCAGGTGTGCTCCCAGATAATGAGCCAACACCATCTTAATGACATCGCTGTGCGAAACTACCGCGATCATATCACGAGGATGGCGCTGCACCAAAGCTTCCACGGCATCCACCGCACGGGCCTGCGCGGCGCGCAGGGACTCCCCTTCGGGAAAATAGGCGCGGGTCGGCACATGCTGGATGACATACCACATCTTGCGCCGCGCCAGCCTGGCGATCTCCTCGCCCTGCCATCTGCCGAAGCGAACCTCCCCCACGGCCTCCAGAGGCTGGACAGCCATCCCCGGATGACGCGCCGCAATAGCCTGGGCGGTTTCCATCGTTCGCTCCAGCGGGCTGGCATAAACCGCCCGCAGTGGGGCTTTGGCCAGGCGCTCGCCCAGAGCACTGGCCTGTGCCTGGCCGTCTTCGTTCAAATGGACGCCGGGGGTCCACCCGGCCAACTTGCCCGTCTTCACCCAGTCGTTGACTGCGTGACGGATAAGCAATACAGTTGTCATCAAGCGATCCCTTCACAGGCAAAACCGCAATGATGATAGCACAAAAAAGTAGGCAGGAAAGGTAAATAATCCAAAGGCGACATTTTTCACTCCACCACGTATTCACCTTTGCCCATGACCCAGCATTGTCGAACTCACACCGACGCGCTATAATTTTCTGTAATTTTTACACTAATACACCGGCACATGCGACGCATGTGCGCTGGCATACCGCTTCTGGAGAGGCCGATGATCGATCAATATTCGCTGCGGATCGCAGTGATCGGCGCCGGGCACGGCGGCAAGGCGATGGCTGCCGATCTGGCTGCACGGGGTTTTGCCGTCCGTCTCTACAACCGCACCTACAAGAACATCGAGGCCATCATCGCACGCGGCGGGCTGGAGGTGACCCTTGAAGATGGGAGGCAGGACTTTGGCCCGCTACAGGCCGCTACCAACGACATGGCAGAAGCCCTGGAAGGCGCGCTGCTGGTGATGGTCGTTGTCCCGGCTTCGGCCCATCGGGACATCGCGCTGGCCTGCGCTCCCCACTTGAAGGACGGCCAGATCGTGGTGCTCAACCCTGGGCGCACCGGCGGCGCGCTGGAATTCCGGCAGGTGCTGGCCGAAGCGGGCTGCGCGGCCAACATCATCATCGCCGAAACAGAGACCTTCCTCTTCGCCAGCCGCAGCAACGGCCCCGCCGAGGCCACCATCTTCCGCCGCAAGAACACCATTCCCCTGGCCGCGCTGCCTGCCAGCCAGACTCAAGATGTCCTGGACATTGTGCAAGAGGTCTATCCGCAGTTCATCGCCGCACCGAATGTGCTCTACACCAGCCTCAACAACATGGGCGCGGTCTTCCACCCCGCCCTGACCCTGCTCAACGCCGGCTGGATCGAGGCGACTGGTGGAGACTTCGAGTTCTATATTGAAGGCGTGACCCCCTCAACGGCCACCATCCTGGAACGGTTGGACCGCGAGCGGGTCACCGTAGCTACGGCAATGGGGATCAAGGCGCAGTCGGCGCAGGAGTGGCTGGCAAGGGCCTATTCCGCGCACGGCGATAACCTGTATGAGGCCATCCACGACAACCCAGGTTACAAAGGCATCAACGCCCCGCGTTCGCTGCGCCACCGCTACATTTTTGAGGACGTGCCCTACAGCCTGGTCCCCATTGCCGAGCTAGGCCGGCGCTTTGGCGTCGATGTCTGGGGCATGGAGGCAATGATTCAGGTCGCCTGCGTCATCCACGGGACGGATTACCGACATCGAGGCCGCACGCTGGCTAAAATGGGGCTGGAGGGGCTTTCTGTAGACGAGATTCACCGCTTGGTCGACACCGGGACGGCGGAACCAGAGGCCGAGGAAGCCTGATGCCCTTGGCGGTCTCCAGTGCAGCGCGCTTTTCTCCGGGCAGCAGCAGTGCGCTGCACCTGTGATCACCCTTCCCGACTCTGCCTCAGCAGGCGGCGTTAGGCAAAATGTGGAAAGGAGCGCGCACAGACAATGAAGGAAAAAGCCGGAAGAGTGCTGGCAGGCAGCCTGGGCGATTGCGTGCACGTAGCCGGGGTGACCCGCTTCCTGAACATTGCCGAGGAGGCCGGTTACCAGACCCACTTCACCGGCCCGGCCACCGACCCCGAAACCTTCGTGGACGCCATCCTGGCCTTTGACCCAGACGTGATCGGGATCAGCTACCGGCTGACGCCGGAAAACGCGCGCACGCTGCTCCACGAACTGCGCGGCATGCTGGCCGCGGCAGGGATTCTGGGCCGAAAAAGGGTGTTCTTTGGTGGCACTCCACCAGTGGCCACCGTGGCCCGCGAATTCGACTATTTCGACGCCGTATTCTCCGGCGAAGAAGCGCCTCATCAGGTACGCCTGGCCCTGGAAGGCAAGGCAACGGAGAGTGCAGCCCCCACAGACTTCCCCCAACGTGCCATAGAACGCATCCGCTGGAAAGCCCCCTACCCGCTCCTGCGGCACCATTTTGGCATCCCCGCGCAGACAATCACGCCCACTGTCGAAGGCATCGCCCGCATTGCGGAGGCTGGCGTGCTGGACGTGATCTCCCTGGGAGCCGACCAGGACGCGCAGGAGAACTTCTTCCGCCCTGCCCAGCAGGACCCCAGAAGCAAGGGGGCCGGCGGCGTACCCTTTCGCACGGAGGAAGACTTACAGGAGCTATACCGGGCCAGCCGCAGGGGCAATTATCCGTTGCTGCGGTCCTACTCCGGCACGGCGGACCACCTGCGCTATGCCGACATGCTGGCACGCACGATCAACAATGCCTGGTGCGCGACTTCGCTGTTCTGGTTCAACGCCATGGATGGGCGTGGCCCTTCCCCGCTTGAACAGTCCATCCACGAGCATCAAAAACTGATGCAGTGGCACGGCGAGCGGGATATCCCGGTAGAGGGCAACGAATCCTACCACTGGGGGATGAGAGACGCGCCGGACGTGGTGGTCTGCGCCTCGGCCTACCTCTACGCGCACAACGCCCGGCGCTGCGGCGTGCGAGACTACATCATGACCTACATGTTCCAAAGCCCACCCCAGCTCTCCAACGCGATGGACCTGGCCAGGGCGCTGGCGATTGTGGCGCTGACGGAACGCTTCGCCGCAGAAGACTTCCGCATCTGGCGACAGACGCGCACCGGCCTGCTCAGCTACCCGGTCAGCCAGCAGCGGGCCAGGGCACACCTGGCCCAGAGCACCATGCTCCAGATGGCCCTACGCCCACACATCATCCACGTCGTCGGCTACACGGAGGCCGATCACGCCGCCACAGCGGAGGAAGTCATTGAAAGCGCCATGATGACTCAGGAGGTTGTCGAATCCGCGCTGCGCGGCAACCCGGATATGAGCGCCGACCCGGCGGTGCAGCGCCGCAAGGCGCAGCTCATCGAGCAGACCATGGTGTTGGTCGCGGCCATTCGCGCCCTGGGAGATGGCGAGCCAGACCCGCTGAGCAGCCCCAGGGTGCTGGCCCAGGCGGTCGCCCATGGCCTGCTGGACGCGCCGCAACTGGTCAACAATGCCTATGCGCCTGGGTGCATCCGCACCCGAAGCATTGGCGGTGCAATGTGGCCTGTGGGCCAGAACGGCGAGCCGTTGGAGGAAGAGACCAGGCTGGCCCAACTGCGCGCCATGTCCGGGGCTATCCCCTCCGAACCCGGGACGCCGGACTAGCCGTCGCCCTGCCCCAGCCACAGCCGACGGTACGTCATCCATTCGGACACATCGGTGGACCACTCCGCGTAGATTCCAATTCCACGGACTACGTCCGCGTCGGCACCACTCTGCTCCATCCCGCGCTGGATTCCGGTGATGGCCGCCTGGACGGTCTCCGCCGCCGGGTCATGGCCGGGCGGCTCGGCATCGTAAGTGGGAATGCCAAACAGCAGGCGCGTACCGGCCTCCAACGGGGCGATGGCAGAGACAAACTGGGTGACCTGAAAGGCCATCCAGATCTCGTAATCCTGCGGAGAGCTTAAGCCGCTGTTGTAGGCCATCACCACGATCTCATCAGCCAGCAGGGCGATGCGTTGCTTATATTCCTGGCTCCACATGGCCCCCGGCGTGGTATAGGGACCGACGGGTATGCCGGGCGCACCGGTGTTCCAATCCGGCGGCACTGCCACTGAAATGGGCATCTCCACGCCCAGCGTCTGCCGAATTTCCCGCAGCAACGTGGGGTAATTCTCGTCGCCGTCCCAGATCGGCTCCGCATTGAGATGAAGCCCGTCAAAGCCAAACTCAGCTATGGCCCGCTCGCAAAAGGCAGCAACCTCCGACCGAACTGCCTCGTCGTCCAGGCGGTAGGCAGGCACTTCAACGGGCAGTCCGATCCAGGCGTACAGGCGCGCTTCCGGATAAGCGCGCCTGAACTGGCCCACAAAGCCCCCCAAATGGTCGAAGGTCGTCTCGCTCCATGTGCCGTCTTCCTGCAGCCAGCTTGTCCATACATAAGCCGTGTCGATGCCGTTCACCCGCAGCAAGTTGGCCAGGTTACGGACCTCTTCCTCCGTATGCACGGCCTCCCCCCAACGAATGCCCAACCAGATGGCATTGTGCGCGGCGGCGGGCGACGGGCGCAGGAACAGCATTACCAGCGCCGCCAGGGCAGCGCTGGCCACGGCGATGAGCAGACCTGCCAGCAGGAAGCATCCGGGCCGCTGAGGGCGCTCGTCCGGCAGGCCCCGGTGAGCAGGAGGAGGGGCGTCCGCCCGGTAGCGACCGGTCAGATGCCGTGAGGGTTGCGCAGAGCGGCGGCGACGTGGCTCGGACATCCGGCTCAGCGGCCCTGCAGCCGCTCCAGCAAGCGCGGCCCAAAGATCAATAGACCGACCAGGATAGAAGACACGGCCCCCAGCAGCACTGCGGCGGCGGCCACGTCTTTACCCACCTTCGCCATCGGGTGTACTTCGGGGCTGGCCAGGTTAACGGCGGCCTCAATAGCCGCGTTGATAAACTCGGCCATCCACACGACGGCGACCGTCAACACGATCACCGCCCATTCAACAGGCGTGATCGCCAGCCACAGCCCCACCAGGATCACCACAACGGTAGCGAGGGCCTGAATGCGTGTGTTCTTCTGGTAGCGCAGCATGTACAGCCAGCCCGAAAGCGCGTAGCGGAAGCTGGCCCAACGGCTGGGGCTGACCATAGGGCTGTAGCGATTGGGGTCAATATACAGGCCCTGAGCGATCTCCCGGATTCCTGGCCCCAATCCGTCTCGTCCAGCACGCCCTGTCTCTGTCTGTTCCCCCCCGGTCTTGCCCGTCAAGGCTCATCCTCCCGGCCAGGCACAGGCAAAGACGGCATAACCGCCACGGGCACACGGAGCTGCTTGAGAATCGCCTCCTGGGCCGCCCACATCATCGCCTGGCTCTCCTGTGTGTCATGGTCAAAGCCCAACAGGTGGAGTGTCCCATGCACGGCCAGCAAAACCAGCACATCCTCCACGTTGTGGCCGTCTTCAGCGGCCTGCCGGGCTGTGTACGGATAGGCGATGAGGATATCGCCGAGGTAAGTCTCTTCCTCGCTGCCCGGCACGGCATCGCCCGCTGGAAATGAGAGCACATCGGTAGGGGCATCCATGCCAAGGAAGCGCCGATTCAGACCGCGCACCGTTTCGTCGTCCGTGACCAGAACAGTCACCCCCGCCTCACCCTGTACGCCGCTGTGGCGCAGGGTGGCCGCCACCGCCTCCCGCAGACGGAGGGTGGGCGTGGCATCCACATAAGCAGCTTCCACACGGACACAGATGGCATGGGTATCAGTCATAGGACGGCATTCCCAGCGTCCGGGCTGGCGTCCTGCACCGACGAAGCGGAGGAAGACGGCGCTTCTGCGGCCTGTTTATTGTCCTTCTCCTGGCGAGGAACCACAGCCTCTACAGCCACACGGCGCGCAGAGGCAGACCCGTCAGGCTGCCGCCTGTCCCCTGCCGGCGTGGACACCGGCGCGGGCTGCTCTTCGAGGGCTGCACCCCCGGGGTAAGCAATGCGGGGGTGGAAAACACCCTGCAACGTCTCGACAAACACTTCCTGGATCACGCTGAGGTCATTGAGGGTCAGGCCGCTCTCATCCAGTTGGCCCTCTTTGATGCGCGCCTCGAAGACCGATTCCACCACGTCTGAAATCTCCTGCTTATTCTTGGGGCGGCGCGCACGGATGGTGCTCTCGCTGCTATCCGCCAGCATCAAGATGGCCGTCTCCCGGCTTTGAGGGCGCGGCCCTGGATAGGTAAACGGCCCTGGGTCCACCTGGCTCTCGTCACCGCCCGCCTCGGCCACGGCTTTGCGGTAAAAATAGAGGGGGCGCGTGGTGCCATGGTGCTCCAGGATGAAATCGCAAATCCGCGCTGGCAGGCGATACTTGCGGGCCAGTCTCTCGCCCTCCACCACATGGTCGATGATGATGCGGGCGCTTTTATAAGGATCGTTCAGTGTCTCATGTGGATTCACCAGATCGGCCTGATTCTCCACGAAAAAATGCGGCGCTTTGATCTTCCCCACATCGTGGTACAGGGCGCCCACACGGGTCAGGGTCGCATTAGCCCCAATGCGCTCGGCAGCCAGCTCCACCAGGTTAGCCACTTGCAGACTGTGCTGGTAGGTCCCCGGCGCTTCACGGAGCAGGCGCTGCAACAAAGCCTGATTGGGCTGGGCAAGCTCGATCAGCTTCAGGCTGGTGACCACGTTAAACAGGCTGCCGATCACATACAGGCCGGCCAGGGTTACCGCCGCTGCCAGCAAGCCATTCAGCAGGCCCGCGCCGACAAGCGTCAAGGCCCCCAGCGAGTCGGCAGGATAGCCGGTCAGGTAGAAAGCCAGCACCACCCCGATGTTGACCAAGCTGATGAGCACCCCCGACACGAAGTAGCTGTTCAGGCGCTCCGTGTTACGCAGACTCAGGATGCCCACCATGCCCCCCACCACCGCCATAATAGCCAGCGACAGAGAGCCACTGGCCATGACCCCAAACAGGACCGCCAGCGCAATTGTCCCCACAATGGCAATCTGAGGCCCAACCAGGGCCGTCACCAGCAGGCCGAGGGCCGCCGAGGGGTAGACATAGGGCTGCACCACGCGCTCTGGGTCAGCCAGGCGCGCCCCGGCCAGCGCCAGAATGAAGATAGCCCCCAGCAAGATCATGAGGCGCGGGTCACGGACGATATCCGGATGAAACCGGGTCAGGTACAGCCCCAGGGTGAGCGTCACCAGCGCCATCATCAAAAGGGCGCTGGTCAGCTTCTGGGCGCGCCGATCTTTCGGCTGGAGCAGCCCCAGTTGGGTGAGCGCCTCCATGTCGGCTTCCGTGACGATGGAGCCGCCACGGACAACAAGCTGCCCCTGGACAAAGCTACGGACCTCCGGGGGAACCGCTTCGGCTGCGGCCTCCCTGGCCTGCCGGGTGCGCTCTTCGTTGTAGAAAGTATTGGTTCGAATCAGGCCCTCGACGATGGCCGTGATGAGATCGACCTCATCCTCCCGAAAACGGACACTGACCAGATTGGGCAGGTTCTGTTTGACGATCCGCAGCGTGTCGTCGCGAATCTCCTCCCGCATAACCCTTTCCAGCACGCTGATGACCTGCTGGTCGATCTCGGCCCAGCGGTCAGGAGGCGTATTGAGGATGGCCTCGATCTCCTCGTCGGTAAGGGACAGCGTCTCGATGGCCTGAATGTCTCTTCTCAACATCTCAGGCGTGGCGTACTCGTCAGCACGCACGTCGACAATGTAATCGAGAACCTGACGGGCCAACTGAACCTGCTGGCGCGCAATGCCGGGCATAGGCGGGTCGTAGATATCCCGCACGCTGTCCGCCGCGATCTGGCGAGCCTGGTTCGTCAGAACCGTGCTCTCATAGCTGATGCTAAAGGGGGCATGGATATCCTGGGAGGCCACCTGGCCGACTTGCAGGGTCAACGCCTGGCTGCCCGCCGCCAGGGCGTCGAACCCGACCAGCACGCTGCCGCTCAGCAAGAACAGCAGGGCCAGCAGCACTGCTCCTGCCTGCCCCAACAACGGCCGCAGGCGGTCGCCCTGCAGAGACGCCGTGGCACGATTCAGCCGATCCCAGAAAGTATCCATGGGAAAAGGGTGGCGATCACTGACTCAGCAGGTCGCGCACAACCTCGTTGACGAGCTTGCCATCGGCCTGCCCTTTGACTTTGGGCATGAGGAGCTTCATCACCTGGCCCATCTCCTTGGGCGAACCTGCCCCCGTTTCCTGGATCACCTGGCGGGCCATCTCGGCGATCTCCTCGCGTGAGAGCTGGCGAGGCAGGTAGGCCTCCAGGATGGCCAGTTCCGCCTTCTCGGTCGCAGCCACTTCGCTCCGGCCAAGCTCCTCCGCCTCCTGGATGGTTTCGCGACGCTTCTTGGACTCTCGCAGCAGGATGGCGTTGACTTCCTCTGCGCTCAGCTCCTGGCGTCGGTCAATCTCCTCCTGCTTGATGGCATTCAGGGCCATCCGAATCACGCCAATCCGCTGGCGGTCTTTGGCCCGCATGGCTTCTTTCAGGTCGGCCTGCAATTTCTCTCTGGGGTCTTGCATAAAAGGTCTCTTCCTTCTTCAAACGCAGCCATTATATCGACAACCTCACCTTACGTCAGATTCTCACCCTGGTGGCCAGCGCATCCGGCGGCCACTCAGCACATGAAAGTGCATGTGAGGGACAGACTGCCCGGCATCCGCTCCCATGTTCATCACCAGGCGATATCCCCCCTGCTCCAGGCCCTCACGGGCCGCAATGGTTTTGACGGCCAGGAACAGGTCCGCCATCAAGGGAGCCGTCTCCTCGTCCAACGAGGAGGGGTCGGGGATGTGTTGCTTGGGGATAACCAGAATATGGGTCGGCGCCACCGGGTTAATGTCCCGGAAGGCCAGCACGGTGTCGGTTTCCAACACTTTGTGGGCAGGCACCTGGCCTGCGACGATTTTACAGAAGACACAGCGGGCATCCATGTCCCCCTTCCCTCTATCTTCGGTCAGGGCGCGTCGGCCAGGGCCTCCTCACAGCGGTACGGAACCGGGGGAGTCTCCTGCGGCCCGCAGACGATCATGTTGTCAAAGGCCACGACGACACCGCTTTGATCAAAGCTGCGAGCGCCCAGCCCAATGCGTCCCTGAGCGAACGAACTATCCACCAACTGCATCGTGGTCTGCGCCTCCAGGCAATCTCCTGGCACCACCGGATTCCAGAGCGTGGGGCACAGCGGAACCTGCTCGCCGTTGATCAGGAAAGCAAACCGGCTCCCCCTGGCGATCACGCGGATCGCATTGGTGGCCTGGCCCTGCCGTATCAGCGGCGTCGGCGCCCAGTCGCTCAGAACCTCCTCCACCCCACCCAGACGGCGCACCACCTGATAGTAACCGTCACCGCTGATCATAAACAGGTAGAAGTTGCGGTTATCCTGGTGGCGGAAGATCACACCAAACCCGTTGTCATCAGGCCCGGCTACCTGGGTCGCCTCCACGATGAGGTCAAAATCGCCGAACACCTGGTCCAGCAAGGTAAAAGCCCCTTCCTGCACGTCATCAATGGTGATCTGCATGACCGGATTCGGCCCTTCGCCGACCACTTCTGCCGAAAGGCGTCCTTCAAACTGTTGCCAGTCCTCGTTATAGGCATCAAAGGTCGTCACGTAGAGCAACTGTCCAGGGCGCGGCTGCGGCACTGCCCCTCCGCAACCCCCCACTCCCAACAGCAGCACCGCGCTGAACACGAGCACACGAGCGCGCACGACACCCCCTCCTGGGCAATAGCAGCAGGCCGGATTGTAGCATGCCAGCGTGGATCGCTCCAACCGTCCGCCAGGCGGGCGTTGTGCCCCTGAGGTGTCCCCGGCGAGGCGTCACGATGTGTGGCCCAGGCGCGCCAGGACACGACGCGCCAGCACGTCGAAGCCCTCGGCCTGCTGGTGCGTGGCCAGGCGGAGGAGCGTGCTTACCGCCTGGTCGGTCTGAGCACGCGATTCGTACATCAGGCCCAGATAATACAGGGCGCGAGGGTTATCTGGAGCCAGCAGCAGCGCCCTATCGATGGCTTCCTGAGCAGCCGTGACTTCCTGCAGGTTAAACAAAGCCCAGGCATAGGCTGCCTGCAAATCAGCATCGCCGGGCAACAGCGCCACGGCCTCCTGCAGCACAGCCAGGCCGCCCCCATCCAGGTTAAAGCCCTCGTCGGCGTAGAACAGCGCCAACAGTTTCAAGAATTCCAGCTCGCCAGGCGCAAGGGTGGTCGCCGCCTGCAACCAGTGCTCCGCCAGAGAATAGTTGCCTTCCAGGCGATAGGCAGTGCCAAGCTCGGCGGCAAAGGCCGGATTCTGCGGCGCAAGGCGCTGGGCTTCCGCCAGTTCGAGCCGGGATCGCACGTAGTCACCCGCTGCTCGCCATACCAGCCCGTGCAGATAGACGACCAGCGGATCGTCCGGTGCCAGCGCCAGCGCCTGCTCGAATGCTGTGAGCGCCTCCTTACCCTGCTGCGCCCGCGCCAGCCCCAGATAGGCCCATGTCTCCGCGTACCCGGAATCGAGCGCCACCGCCGTGGAAAAAGCCTGCTCGGCCTGGGGCCAGTATTCAAGCGAGGCCAGCGCGATCCCCACCTGGGCGCTCTGGTAAGCAGGGCTGCCCGATTGCGCAGCGGCGATGGCCGAGCGCAGCGCGCGCGCGCTTTCCCCAAGCTGGGGGTCGTCCACAGCGAACGCCAGATGCTCATAAGCCTGGCGTGTGTGATAAGGGGCCAGCAGGACACCCAGCGCGTAGTGGGCAGCCGGGTCCTGGGGGGAAAGCCGCAGAATCGACTCCAGCGCCCGGCGCGCAGCGGACCAGTCCCCACGCTGCTGAAAACGGGCTGCCAGCTCACGCCAGAGCGCCAGGTCATCGGACGCGAGCGCCACGGCGCTCCAGTGTGCCAGCGCCGCTTCCTCGTTGCCCAGGGCCAGGTAGCCCTCGGCGAGGGCGCGCCGCTCTTCGGCTCCCAGCGTTGTCCATTGGGGGCCGGCAAACAGGGCGCGGACCCTGCCAACAGGGGTAGAAGACGAGGGCGTGGAAAGGGCCGCCTCCTCAGCAGGGGCAGTGGACGCGCACCCCCAGAGGGCAACAGCCAGCACGAGCCACCAGGCGACGCCAATGGCGCACAGTCGCCGCCCCGCGAGCACGCTGAGTAACCTGGCAGGCGACCAAGACATAGGATTAACGGGTGGACTCGCGCTCCTCGCCAGAGAAATCTGAGGATTCCCCGCTTTCGCCTGACAGCCCCTCCAACACCTTTTGGAGGAAGTCAGGAAGCGGCATCTCCTGAGCGGTTGGCGCTTTGTGCGTGGGGGGCTTGCCCGCCAACACATCCTCGACCACCCGCTCCACTTCATCCGGCGTGAACGGCTTGACCAGGTAGCTGTGAACGCCCTGCAATTTGCCCATCAAGCGATTGGCCGGGTCGCCATGAGCCGTGATGACGATGACGACTGGGCTTTTCTCCTCGTTGTTCTCCCGGATGGCGTCCAGCAACTTCCAGCCAGTCTTGTCTGGCAGGCCGATATCAAGCAGGATGACGTCAGGATGCTCGGCATGATAGACTGCCAGCGCCGGATCAACGTGGGTCTCATGAAAAGCCTGGATGTTGATTCGCTCCAGGGTAGCGATGATCACCTCGGCCAACTCGGTGGCATCTTCCACGATCAGTACCTTGGGGGAGGTAGTACGGCCTTTGGCAGGGGCAGGTTCGGCGTCAGCAGCAGGATCGGAGCGCCCCTCCGCAGCATGGGTGGCCAAAGCGGCAGTTTTGGCGGCAGAAAGGCCGCCACCCACAGCGCGAGTGACCGGCATTGAAGCCAACACCAACGTGGAAGTCATAAAACCCTCCGAAAAGCACGACGGATTACTCCATCGGACAGCGATAAAGCCACTCCAGGCGTTCTGGGAGAAACAGAAACGCGCTGCACCATGAATCAGATAAAAAGATTATAGCAAAGAAACCATGTCCCGGCAGTCTAAGCCGCTCGCCTGAGCAGGACTGCCAAAAAGCACGCTGCGGGTAACCCGCCGCCACTATTGAACTTGTAGAACACTTGTGTGAACAAAGAAACTATTCTATCCTACAGGATGTTAAGTATGATACAGCGGAGGACAAGGAGCGCTGCCTGCCGTGCGTTTTCTCCATATTGCAGACGTTCACCTGGGCAACCACCAGTACAACCTCCCCAAGCGCTTTGACGATTTTGGCCGGGCCTTCCTGGATGCGGTAGGCCTCGCAATCGACAAACAGGTTACAGCCTGCGTCATCGCGGGGGATTTGTTTCACAAGGCGACCGTGGAGCCGATGACCTTGCTCCAGGCAGAGGAAGGCCTGTCCCGCCTCAGGGAGGCGGGAATCGAGGCCATTGCCGTCAACGGCAACCATGACAAAGCCCGCTACCGCGACCAGGTTTCGTGGCTGGACTACCTGGCGGATCGGAAGCTTGTTCACCTGCTGACGCCGGACTTCGCCGCTGAGCCGCTTCGGTTGGAGGCCGGTTACAGTTACGTCGATGTCGAGGGCGTTCGCTTCCTCGGTGTGCCCTGGCTGGGGGCGGCGGCGGCCCGTGTGCTGGCGGAAGTGGCGGAAGTGCTGGAGAAGCTGGACTGGCACGGCATCCGTTTCACGGTGCTGGTCACCCACGCCGGCGTCGAGGGACAGATGCCTCACATGAGCGGGGTCCTGACCTTCGCCGAGCTGGCCCCACTGCGCCGCAGAGTGAACTATCTGGCGCTTGGGCATCTGCACAAACCTTACGCCCTGGAAAACTGGATTTATAACCCCGGCTCGCTGGAAACGTGCAGCTTTGAGGAGATTCAGTATGAGCGCGGGGTCTATCTGGTGACCGTGGACTCCGATGGCGCTCACACAGCCGAGCACATCCGCACGGTCATGCGGCCTTTTTTCAGCCTGCCCTTTGCCACCGATCAGTATCGGACCCCTGAAGACCTGCTGGAGGGCCTGCGGGGCTACGTGCGCCGGGAAAAACAAGCCATCACCCAGCTTGTGCGCTCCCACCCTGACCCGGTCCGTGCCCTGCCTGTCGTCCGCCTGGTTCTGCAGGGCCACCTCTCCTTCGACCGGGCGCGGCTGGATATGGAAGCCATGCGCAGGCTGTTGCGAGACGAGATCGAGGCCCTGCTGGTGCGTGTGGAGAATCGCACCCGCCCTCTGGGCACAGAGTTAACGCTGGAGGAAGGCCTGGATCGCGCCGAACTGGAGAGGCGCGTCTTTGCCGACCTGGCGCACAGTGATTCGCGTTACAGCGCCCAGGCGGACGCCTGGAGCCGATTGATGCAACAGGTGATGACCCTGGCGCTGGAGTCGGCAACCCCTGAAGCCATCTTCGCCGAGCTTGACCGGCACATGCAGGAGCTGGAAGAGGCGGAGCATGTGGATCACTAGAGTCCAGTTGAGCAACATCAAGAGTTATGGGAAAAACAGCCCGGCTATCGAGTTCAGGCAGGGCGTCAACCTGATACAGGGCAAGAACGGCGCGGGCAAGTCCACCATTCTGGAAGCCATCGGCCTGGCCCTCTTTGACAGCCGCACCTACACCCATCAGCAATTCGTGCGGGAAGGTTCCCGGAGCGGCACGATCGCCGTGGCCTTTGTCAGCGGCTGGGACGAGCGCGAATACGAAGTGGTGCGCGGGGTCGGCGGCGGGCAGACCTACGTCTATGACCCGGAAACCAGCAGGAAAGTCTGCGAGGGCAAGGAGAACACTTTCGAGTTCATCCGCCGTCATTTGCGGGTGGAGCCGGGCACAGAACTGGAAGCGCTGTTCCGCGACGCGGTCGGTGTGCCCCAGGGCACGATAACGGCCATCTTCCACGAGCCCCCCAGCACGCGCAAGGAGAAGTTCAACCGACTGCTGCGGATTGACAGCTACGAGCGGGCGTGGGAAGCGCTGCGCAGCACCGGGAACTACATCCGCAAGCGCAGCGAGCAGAACGATCTGCGGCGGGCGGAACTGCGCGGCATGCTGGAGGATCTGCCGGATGTGGCCGGGCAGATCGAGCACCTGGAGGGACTGATCCGGTCCGAGCAAGAAGCGCTGGAGGAAACCCGTCACCGCCTGGAGCAGGTGACCGCCGACGTGCAGAACCTGGACAGCCTCAAGCAGCAGCTTGACGCACGCGACCGCCAGATCAGCGATCTCCACGCTGAGCTTCAGGTGCTGGAAGAGCGCCTGTCCCAGGCAGCCGAGGCCGTGGAAGAGGCAGAGGCGGCAGCAGCAACCGTCGCCGAAACGGAGGAGGCCTACCACCTGCATCAGCGCGCCCAGGAAACGTTGGGAGACCTGGAGGCGGAGCGCCAGCAGCGCGACCGCCTGGTGGAAGAGCGCCACAAGCTGGATACGCAGCGCCAGCTCTGCCGCCAGGACCTGGAGCGCCTGGCCGGGCAGTTGCGGGAGATTCAGGATGCCGAAGCAGAGGTTGAGCGCCTGGCTCCGCTCCTTGAGCGACAGCAAACCCTGGCCCAGGAACTGGAACAGGCCAGGCAGGACCTGGCCGAATACGAACGACTCCGGCAGGAAATCGCCCGGTATGATGGCGTGCTGGCGGACCTTGCCGGGCGGCTGCAACAGATCGAGGCGCAATTTGCCATAGAGCGCATCCTCCAGGGAGAGGCTGCCGACCAATCCCCACCTGGGAGGACATTGGAGGAGCAATCCAATATAGCACGGGAGCGAGTCCTGGCGCTGCAAAGCGCCTACCAGGGATGGGCGGACGCCCACACCGGCTGGCAGAGCGCCCAACAGGAGGTGCAGGCGCTAAAACAGCAGTTCCAGGAACGGGAACGCTTGCAGCGCCAGCTTGCCGCCCTGGACAAGGACTGGAACGACGCAACCAGGCGTGATAGCGAGCTTCGGTCACGGGTGGCGCAGATCGAGCGCCAGCAGCAGACCGTTGAGGAATACCGGGCGCTCCTGTTGCAGGCGGACGCGCGGTGTCCCGTCTGCCAGCGCCCCATGGATGAACACGCCCGCGCCGAGAGCGAGGCCCATTTTGCGGCAGAGCACCAGGCCCTGGAAGAAGCCCTACAGGAGGCCAAGGAGCAGCTTGAGGCGCTCGCCGCCGAGCAGGCAGCGCTGAAAGAGGAGCGCGATTCGCTGGCCCGGCAGATAGAGCACCTGCCAGGCGAGGCCAGCCTGAACCTTGCCCAGGCCAGGCTGGACGAGTCGCAGGCCCTGGCCCAAGAGCGCCAGGGCGAGTTGGCAAGACACCTGGCCCAGGCAACAGGTGCACAGGATGCCCTGGCCGCCCTGCTATCACAGGCGAGGGAGCGCGCCCAATCGCTGGCAGCGACCGAGCAGCGGCTGAGCGATACACAGCAAGCCCTGGACGAGCTTGGCGACGTGCAACGCCAACATGACATGGTCAAAGCACGGGCAGAGGAGCGCCCAACCGTAGAGGCGCGCCAGGCCGAACGGCAGGCCGAACTGGCGGAACAGGAGACGCACCTGAGCGAGATCGAGGCGGAGCTGCAACAATTCGCGGACCTTGACAGGCGCATAGCACAGGCCCAGGAGACCCGCTCCTCCACTGAAGCGGACTACCAGCGCTACCTGGCCAGCAGGGACATTGCGGCACAACTCGCATCCCGCCGGGCCAACCTGAAGGCCCTGGAGGAGGAACGGGAGGCCCGCGCTGCCCAACACGAGCAATTGAAAGGGGAGCGGAACTCCCTGGCAACAGGTTATGATCCAGAGGCCCACGAGGCGCTTCGCCAGCAGCAGCGCGAATGGGAGAAACGCCAGGTCGAGCTTCAAACACGCCTGGAGGGATACCAGGAGCGGCAGCGTGAGTTTATTCAAAAGAAGGAGCAGCTACAGAAAGTTCAGCAAGAACTCGAACAATGCGACCGGGAGGCTGAAGTGCTCCAGGCGCGGCAGGAAGCCTTCGACTTCGTGCGGGAGGGCATCCGCCAGGCAGGGCCGCGCATTGCCCGCCAGTTGACGCGCCTGATTGCGGAACGGGCCAATCACATCTTCGGGGATATCCTCGGCGATTACAGCCTGGTGCTGAACTGGAGTGACGATTATGCCATCAGCGTTAGTTATCGGGGCGAGGAGCGCGACTTCGAGTTGCTCTCCGGCGGCGAGCAGATGGCTGCCGCGCTGGCGATCCGTCTGGCGCTGCTGACGCAACTGGCCAACGTGCAGTTTGCCTTTTTTGACGAGCCGACGACCAACCTGGACGAGGCACGCCGCCGACAACTGGCGGAGAGCCTGGCGGCCATTCGCAGCTTACAGCAGATTTTCGTCATCAGCCACGACGACACGTTCGAGCAGGACAGTTACCACGTGATCCAGGTCTATAAGGAGAACGGTCTGAGCCAGGTGGAAACGCAATGACTCCTCTGTACGTCGACCGCGTGAGCAGAGCCTTGCAGGAAAAGCAGGACAGGTTCCAGCGGAGCCAGGAGGATATCGCCCGCGTCCTCAAAAAGCTGCACAAAGATATGGACGGCTTCAGGGCGACCTCGCGCGCCGACCTTGAGGCCCGCCTGCAAGAGATCGAGGAACAGGAGCAGGAGGGCAGCGCACGGTTTGGGGCACGGCCCACCCAGGAACAGGACGAGCAGCCTTTCATCATCCCCTTCCGGCAGGGGCGCGGCTGGCCCCACCACCGCCTGGCGCGGGAATGGGCATCTGCCGTGCTGAACAACGTGACCACCTTTGCCGCCGATGGCTCGGTCATCGACCCCAGCGGTGACATGTCGATCTCGGTGGGCCTGGTGCAGATCGGCTGGTTCCAGAACCCGCACAACCCCGCCCGCCCCTACGTCAAGGATGTCAGGGTAGACCTGGTGCTGCCGGAGGATATGGAGGGAGAGACGCCAAGCGCCGAGTTAGGTTGGCGGCGCTACCAGGGGGAAACGGAACAGGCCATCGCCTTCATGCAGGCCCACGCCGGGCAGCGCGCGCTGGCCTTCCTGGATGGCACGCTCACCATCTCCTTCGTGCGCAAGATGCCGCCGGAACGGCAGGCGCAGTTTCGGGACTGTGTGAAGGAGTTGATGAAAGTCTCCGAGGAAACTCGCGTCCCCGCCGTCGGCTATGTCGATTCCAGCGATTCGATAGACCTGATGACCCTGCTGCTCAGCTTTTCGGCACGGCGCAGGTACGGCTACGACGCGGTAAGGGCCTTTCGCGTTTCAGACCCGCTGCTGCTGCACTCCCTCAAGCCCTATATGCAGTGGGGCGACCGCTCCCGCACCTTCATCTGCGACCGCGACGACGGCGTGCCGGGCAATGACTATTACAGCCGGGTCTGCTTCACCTACCTGCAAACGACGCAGCGCAACCCCCCGGCCCGCCTGGAGATTCCGCGCTGGGTTTTTGAAGACCCGGCGCTCTACGCCTGGGTGCTGGACGTGGTGCGGGCGGAATGCATCGTGGGGGTGGGGTATCCGTATCCGCTGGAGACAGCGGACGCCGTGGCCGTGTTGAGCGGGCAGGATCGCGAGCGATTTCACCGGCTCTTTCAGGAATTCGCTGCCCAAAACGAGATCGCGGTGCGCTTCAGCCGCAAGTCTACCAGCAAGCGTGGCCGCCGTATGTGAGGAGGTGTGCGGTGGAATTAACGTTGGGCAAGATCGTGAAATCGAACGGGCATACCGATTATGTGTGCCAGATTTACGGCAGATACGAGCAGGAGCCTGTGCCGCAGCCCGTCAACTATGCGCTGGGGACCTTTGTCAGCGTCGAGCTACAGGGACAGGGGGCTGGCTACCTGGTCGGCCTCATCTACGACACCGTCCTGCTCAACCCCGACTTCGGCAGCCTGGGGCCGCGCCTGTCCCCAGAGACGGAACTGGGCAGCTTTGCCCCGGACTATCTGAATGAGCGGGCCGTTCTGGTGGGCATCACGGCCATCGGGCGGGTTGACGCGAAGGGCCGCGTCCAGCAGGGCGTGCCGCTGCTGGCGGCCAATAGCGATGCGCTGGTGCGCCAGATGAACAGCGACCAGATACGGGCCTTTCACCACGGCCCAAACGGCCTCAACCTGACCTACCTGCCGGTGGTGATGGGCCAGAGCAAGGATAACCCCCTGGCCTACCACCTGGCCCGCACCGTACTGGACCACTTGACCGCGCTGCTGCCCGACTTCCGGGCGGAGCTGGATGTGCTGGCCGATAATCTGCTGTGGTCCACCCAGATCGGACCGATGGGAGGGGCACAATGAGCCATCCGTTAGGACGCGCCAAAGGGCCGGGGCCGACGCCCCACAGCTTTCTCTTCGTCTCCCCAGACCCCGAACAGCAGCTCAAGGTGGGGGAGTTCATCACCTACCAGGCACGGGTTGACGGAGGGTGGCAGGACATCCTGTCGCGGGTCACAGAGCGGCGTCCGCTGCGCCTGTATCCCGACGGCTTCTCCGGCGACCCGCAGATCGATCCCAACCAGGTCGCTGCCATCGTGGGCTACAGCGGCAAGACCAGCGAGCTTTTCGAGATCACGGCGGAGGCCATCGGCTACTACGACGAAGAACTGCACGACTTCATCAACCCCCGCGTGCCGCCCCGTGTGGGGACGCCCATCGCGCTGGCGGAGGACGCCTATCTCTCGCGGGTGCTCAGCCGGGTCCAGAGCGGCCAGCGCGGCGCAGCCACCCTGGGCTGGCTGCTGAGCCGGGCACGGGAGGCCGTCCCCATTGCAGTGGACGTGGCCGCCGTGGCCAGCACGCACCTGGCGATCATCGCCAGCACCGGCGCGGGCAAGAGCTACACTGCCAGCGTGCTGATCGAGGAGATGCTCAAGCCCAACAACCGGGCAGCGGTGCTGGTCATCGATCCGCACGGCGAATACGACACCCTGGCCGAGCTGGCGAATCACAAAGCGCTGCGCGGGGACGGCTACCGCCCGGAGGCGCGCATCTACAAGCCCGGCGACGTCAAGATTCGCGTGGGCACGCTGGAGCGCGGAGACCTGCGCTACCTGCTGCCCCACGTCTCGGAGCGCATGGATTACGTGCTGGGGCGGGCCTACCGCCGCGCGCAGCGGATGAGCCGCGAGCGCTGCGGTCACGAGGACCGCTGGACCCTGCACGAGCTGGACGAGGCGATTAACCAGGAGGGGGAGAACGAGCAAGACGCCTTCGACCGGGGGACGGCCAACGCCCTGCTGTGGCGGCTGCGCGGCACCATCCGGACAGGTCGGGACCAGATCTTTGACGACCAGGAGCAGACCCCGCTGGGGGAGCTGTTCCGACCGGGGCGCTGCACGGTGATGCAACTGAACCAGGTCGATTCCAGGCAGCAGCAGGTCATCGTGGCCGCCCTGCTGCGGCGGGTCTTCTACGCCCGCCTGCGCACAGAAAGCGGCCAGGCCGCTGAAGGGGACGACCACTACCTGCCCTACCCCGTCTTCGTGCTCATTGAGGAAGCCCACAACTTTGCCCCTGCTGGGGTCGAGATCGTCAGCACGGGTATCCTCAAGCAGATTCTGGCGGAGGGCCGCAAGTTTGGGCTGGGGGTCGGCCTGATCAGCCAGCGACCGGGCAAGCTGGACCCGGACGTGCTCTCCCAATGCAACACGCAAATCCTGCTGCGCATCGTCAACCCGGTGGACCAGGCGCGGGTGGCAGAGAGCGTGGAAAGCGTGGGGCGCGACCTGCTGCGCGAGCTTCCGGCGCTCACCAAGGGGCAGGCCATCATCGCCGGTTCAGCAGTCAATACGCCCGTCCTGTGCCAGATTCGCAAGCGCCACACCACACACCGTGGGGCAGACATCAACGCGCCGGAGGAATGGCTCAGGTACTTTGGCGAGGCGCAGGAACAGATGCGCAACCGCGAGTCAGCCCTGCCCAAACAGCCCCGACGCGGCTCGCGGCTGTTCAAAGAGGACTGAGGCCGCCGGGCAGAGGTTGGCGACACGCATGATGCAACGCCTCAGCGCCGCCGCTCCTGGCAGTGCGCAACAGCGCCGCGCCGGGTTCCCTGGAGTCCAGGCGCACCCCGGTGACAACATCCGCTGGCTGCTCGTCCTGATTCTGCTGTTGGGGGCCACGCTGCGCCTGAGCGCGGTGCGCGCGCACGGCCTCGACGGCGACGACGCCTTCAGCCTCAACGTGGCCCAGCACCATACGACCCTCGACCTGCTGCGCGGCTTTGGACAGGCCGACGAGATCGACCACCACCCCAAGCTGCACTTCCTGCTGCTGCATCTCTGGATTCAGGTGGCCGGGACCAGCCTGGTAGCCCTGCGAACACTCAACATCTTTCCTGACCTGCTGTTGGGCGCGCTGCTGGTCCAGAGCACGCGCGCGCTGTTCAACCGGCAGGTGTCCCTGCTGGTCGGGCTGCTGTGGGCCGTCAACCCGCTGCTCATCTGGGTGACCGGGCTGGTGCGCATGTACGCCCTGCTGACCGTCTTCGGCACGCTGACCTGGCTCTTCCTGCTGCGAGCGTTGATGACGCCCAGGCCCATCTGGTGGCTGGCTTTTGTGCTGGCCGCCCTGGGCACGGCCTATTCCCAGATCATCGGGGTGATCGTTCTGGCGGCAGTGGGGGCGGTCCTCCTCGTATGGGCCGTGGCCCGGCGGCAGGCCACCGGCCTGCTGCTGCTGCTGGGCGGGGTCGGGGCGCTCTACCTGCCCTACCTCTTGCAGATGTGGGCGCGACGCCGGTCGCTGACTTTGCTGGCGCAGAGTCCGCCGGGCAATCCGCTGGAGTTCATCCAGCAGGTCAGCGCCGGCCTGTTGATGAACCGTCCACCCATCTGGGAAGGCTGGCTCTGGGCGTTGACCGCGCTGGCGCTGGGACTGCTGTTTGCGGCCTGGTTCGCCGGACCACGCCGGGTGGTGCGCATGCTGTTCCTGCTCCTGGTAATGGAGGTGGCCGGCTTTGCTCTGCTGGCGGCGGGCACGGGCCTGTTCCAGACCAAGTTCTTCGCCTTCATCACGCCCCTGTTCCTGGTGGTGCTGGCCCTCGGCATCGAGCGGCTGCCCCGCCCGGCCATTCGCGGCGCGGCTGTGAGCATGCTGGCACTGGCCGGGCTGGTGGGGTACGGCTACCAGCTTGCCCCCACGGCCTGGGAGGACTTTCCCAGCGCAGCGCAATTCATCGAGGCGCACGGCGACGCCGACGATCTGGTGATCGTGATGAGCAGTTACGGCGGCCCGCCTTTTCGCTATCATTACAGCGGCGCAAGCGAGGTAATTGCGCCCTGGTTCGGCATCTCGGAGGACATGCCGCTGGACGACCTGCTCACCTTCAACATTCAGGGTCACGATACTGCCTGGCTGGTGTTTTACCAGGAAAGTATCTTTGACCCGCAGGCCTTGCTGGATGGCTGGTTCCGCGCACGCTTCCCGCTGCGGACGGAGGTCTTTCCCAACCGGGTGACCGTGCGCGCCTACAACCTGCGCCCTGTGACGGATGCGCTGCCGCCAGAGGCCACGGCCCTGGATGCCGTCTTTGGCGGCAGGCTTGCGCTGCGCGGCTACCAGCTTTACGTCGATGAGGTCTCGCGCCGTGATGATCGCCTGCACCCGCCGAGTGGCTGGCTGCACGTCACCCTGTACTGGGAGGCGCTGGAGCCGCATGTGGCCTTCGCGCCGCGTGTCACGCTGGAAGATGAATATGGGCAGGTTTATGGAGGGGAGCTGAACCGAGACTCCGGTCTGTTCGGCCTGCATCCCCCTACCACATGGGAGCCGGGGCAGGTCTGGCGCAGCGACACCGACCTGAACCTCAACCCGGACATGCCCCCCGGCGAGCACAAGGTGGTAGTCAGGGTTTATGGGCCGTCGGGGTCCGGCGAACCCTGGCCCGCCACTGGCGCAAACGCAGGGGGCGGATGGGTCATCGTGGATCGGGTGCGTGTCACGCCCTGAGGAACATCCTCGCCGGAGCTGTCCGGTTCGGGGGTATAATTGAAACTGGTGACAGACCAGAACGGCCAACTAGCCGCCAAGTCGGCTGAGGCGTACCGCACACCAGACCTTTTCCAGCCGCCTCAGCCGACGTAGTCGGTTGACGGACACGAGCGCTCACAGCAAACAGGAGTATTGTCTCAATGGGCACATATGATCCCAAACCGGAACATCGCTTCACCTTTGGTCTGTGGACAGTGGGCAACATCGGGCGGGACCCCTTCGGCGAGCCGGTCCGCGCGCCGCTCTCGCCCGTAGAGATCGTCCACCTGCTGGCCGAGGTCGGCGCATACGGCGTCAACTTCCACGACAATGATCTGGTCCCCATAGACGCCACCCCCGCTGAGCGCGACCGCATTGTGGCCGACTTCAAGCGGGCGCTGGAAGAAACCGGCATCGTGGTCCCCATGGCGACCACCAACCTGTTCACAGACCCGGCCTTCAAGGATGGGGCCTTCACGTCCAACGACCCGCGCGTGCGCGCCTACGCCCTGCAAAAGACGATGCATGCGATCGACCTGGGGGTGGAGCTGGGCGCGAAGATTTACGTCTTCTGGGGCGGGCGTGAGGGCACAGAAACCGACTCCAGCAAGAATCCGGCGGACGCGCTGAAGCGCTTCCGGGAGGCGCTGAACTTTCTCTGTGAGTACGTGCGCGACCAGGGCTACGACCTGAGGTTTGCGCTGGAAGCCAAGCCCAACGAGCCGCGCAGCAACATCTATCTGCCCACCACCGGGGCCATGCTGGGCTTCATCGCCACGTTGGACCACCCGGAGATGGTCGGCGTCAACCCGGAAGTCGCCCATGAGCACATGGCCGGGCTGAACTTCACGCACGCCGTCGCCCAGGCCTGGGACGCGGGCAAGCTATTCCACATCGACCTCAACGATCAGCTCTTTGGGCGCTACGACCAGGACTTCCGCTTTGGGGCGGAGATGATCAAGCAGGCGTTTTACCTGGTGAAGTTCCTGGAGGATGTAGGATACCAGGGGTCGCGGCACTTCGACGCGCACGCCTATCGCACGGAAGGGCCGGAGGGAGTCAAGGCGTTTGCGCGCGGTTGCATGCGCACTTACCTGATTTTGAAGGAGAAGGCTGAGCAATTCAACAGCGATCCTGAGATTCAGGAGCTGCTAAGCGCGATCAACGCGGACGACGGCAGCCATGCCTACCTGGCAGGCGGTTACAGCGCCGAAAAGGCCCGCCAGCTCAAGGCGGAGCGCTTTGACCGCGTCGCGCTGGGTCAGCGCGATCTGCTCTACGAGCGCCTGGACCAGTTGACGGTAGAGCTTCTGTTGGGCGCTCGCTGAGGGAAGTCGAGCGGCAAAGCCCGATCCCTGGCAACGGGGTCGGGCTTTAACAACGACGCGCTATTCTGTTGTGCGGAGCCAGGGGCATCGCCCGTCTTGTATGACCGAGCGTTGGCAAAGAAGAGGACAGCGCGGTGGAAAAAGTCACGATTCACAGCCTGCAAGCCATGAAACAGCGTGGCGAGCCGATCACCATGCTGACAGCTTACGATTACCCCACAGCCTCTCTGATGGACCAGAGCGGGATCGATGCCATCCTGGTTGGGGATTCGCTGGGGATGGTGGTGCACGGAATGCCCAACACGCTGGGGGTGACCATGGACATGATGATCCTGCACTGCCAGGCAGTGCGGCGGGGCGCGCAGCGGGCGCTGATCATCGGCGACATGCCCTACATGAGCTACCAGATCACCGTGGAGGAAGCCAAGCGCAATGCGGCGCGCTTCCTGGCGGAGGGCGGCGTGGACGCCGTCAAGCTGGAAGGCGGGCGTCACATGGCCCCGACGGTGCGCGCCCTGGTCGATATCGGCATCGCGGTGCAGGGGCACATCGGCCTCACCCCCCAAAGCATCAGCGCCCTGGGGGGGTTCAAAGTGCAGGGGAAGTCACTGGAAGCGGCACGCCGGCTGCTGGACGACGCGAAAGCGCTGGAGGAAGCAGGGGCCTTCAGCCTGGTGCTGGAGGCGGTTCCCGCGCCGCTGGCCTCGCTGATCACCCGCACCATCAGCATCCCCACCATCGGCATCGGCGCAGGGGCGGGCTGTGATGGGCAGGTGCTGGTGACCCACGATCTGTTGGGCCTCTTCGAGCGGTTCACCCCCAGCTTCGCCAGGCAATACGCCAACCTGGCCCAGGCGATGCGCACCGCGTTTGAGGCCTATCGGGATGATGTGCGCTCGCGGGCTTTTCCCACTGAGGCCCATGAGTTCTCCATGCCGGAGGAAGTCTGGCAGGCCATCGTCGCCGAGATCGATGAGGAAGGGCTGCATCGGCAGCCGGGCAGTTGAGGGAGGCAGGCCATCCGCATCGCGATCTTCGGCATCGGCGCGCTGGGCTGCCTGTTCGGGGCACGGCTCAGCCCGCATGCCGATGTCACCCTGGTGGGCCACTGGCCGGAGCAGATACGCGCCCTTCGGGCCGCACCACTGCGCTTTGTGGACTCTGATGGGCGTGAGCAGCCTGTCCATCTCCACGCCACAGACGACCTGCGCGCGGTTGGAACGGTGGAGGTTGCCCTGATCCTGACCAAGTCGGCCAAGACCGCCAGCGCGGCCCAAGGCGCCGCCCAGGTGCTCGCGCCGGAGGGGCTGGCCATCACGCTACAGAACGGCCTGGGCAACCTGGAGATCATCGCTCACCATGTGGGCGCGGAGCGCGCCGCGCTGGGAGTCACGACGCAAGGGGCCTCCACCAGGGGAGAGCCGGGGGCGCTCTACCATGGCGGCGCGGGGCCGACCTACCTGGCAACCCGCCCTGAGATCGAGGAAAAAGTGCATGCAGTGGCGGCGCTATTCCAGCGGGCCGGGCTGCCTACGGAAGTGGTGGATGACGTGACGGCGCTGATGTGGGGCAAGCTGGCCGTCAACGCCGCCATCAACCCGCTGAGCGCCCTCCTGCGGGTTCCGAACGGCGCGTTGACCGGGTCGGAATGGTCACGCCGCCTGATGCGCAAGGCCGCGCAGGAGGTGGCGGCAGTGGCCGCTGCCCAGGGCATCGCCCTGCCCTTTGACGACCCCGCCGCGCAGGCAGAAAAAGTGGCCGGGATGACGGCCCACAACCGCTCGTCGATGCTGCAAGACGTACTACGCGGCACAGAGACGGAGATCGAGGTCATCTGTGGGGCAGTGACGCGGTTGGGCGATGCCCTGGGCGTCGAAACGCCCGTCAACAGGACTCTGTACCATCTGGTCAAGGCCCTGGAGACGATGTATTCGGTCCGCATCGAGCACACAGGTCAGGGTAACTCGCGATGGAAATCGTAGAGCATATCGAAGAAGTCCGCCTCATCCGTTGGGCAGAGCCGGCGTTGACATGGGGGCTGGTCCCCACCATGGGCGCGCTGCACGAAGGACACCTCTCACTGGTGCGGCGGGCACGCGCCGAGAACGACCGGGTAGGGGTGAGCATCTTCGTCAACCCCACCCAGTTCGACCGACGCGACGATCTGGAGGGCTACCCTCGCCAGCTGCAACGCGACTGCGAGCTGCTGGCCAGGGAGGGCGTTGATCTGGTCTGGGCTCCTGCCGAGGAGGAGGTCTACCCGCCCGGATACCAGACCTTCGTCACCGTGGAGGAGATCACCAGGCCGCTGGAAGGCGCGGCCCGGCCCGGCCACTTTCGCGGCGTGACCACCATTGTTGCCAAGTTGTTCAACGTCTTCCAGCCCACGCGGGCTTACTTCGGGCAAAAGGACGCGCAGCAGGTTGCTGTGGTCCGGCAGATGGTGCGCGACCTGGCCTTTAACCTGGACATCGTGGTGTGCCCTATCGTGCGCGAGCCGGATGGGCTGGCCCTGAGCAGCCGAAACGCGCTGCTGAAGCCCGATGAACGCGCGGCGGCCACCGTGCTCTACCGCGCCCTGACGGCGGCCAGAAAGGAGTGGGAGGAGGGGCGCCGCGACGGTGAGCATCTGCGAGCCACGATGCGGGCGATCATCGAGGCAGAGCCGCTGGCCAGGGTAGATTACGTCAGCGCAGCCGACCCGGAGACTTTGCAGGAAATCGAAGGACGTGCGGACCAGGCACTGCTGAGCATGGCCGTCTTCATCGGGACAACCAGACTGATCGATAACCTGCTGGTGGGGTAGCCTGCTCCTGGCTTCGGGCAGCGCACCGCCCAGGAACGGGACGATTTCCTGACCTGAATCTGCAAAAGGAGAACAACGTGCCCAGGCGTATTCAAATTATCAGCGGCGACCTGAGGATTGCAGCCGAGCTGAACGATGGTCCGACCGCCCAGGCCATCTGGGAGGCCCTGCCCATCGAGGCCCGCGCCAATACGTGGGGCGACGAGGTGTACTTTGGCATCCCGGTAGAAGCCGGGCTTGAGCCGGGAGCGCGCGCGGAGATGGCAGTGGGCGAGCTGGGATACTGGCCAGCCGGAAACGCCTTCTGCGTCTTCTTCGGCCCCACGCCGGCCAGCAGCGGCGATACGCCCGTGGCCGCCAGTCCGGTAAACATTCTGGGCAGGGCAGTTGACGACGCCACGGCCCTGTCCGCAGTGCGCGCCGGCGATCCGATCCGTCTGGAGGCAGTGGCGTGAATACTCCCCAGGCCCTTACTTTACTGGCTCCCCAGAGTTAGGATACCCCGACCCAGGGCACAACCGCGCACCGCATCGGCCAAACTACGCGGCAACGGCTGCCGCTACTCGATTTCCACCACCAGCATGGTCATGTCGTCAAATTGCTGGGCTGTGCCCTGGTAGGCAGCCATCTCCGTAAAAACTGCGGCGCAAAACTGGTCGGCAGGCAGCCCGGCACGCGATTCGAGCATCGACACCAGACGGCCCCGGTCAAAGAGCCTGCCCTCCGGGTCCAGGGCATCGGTCAAGCCATCGGTATAGAGGACCAGCCGGTCGCCGGGCGAGAGCGTCAGCTCTTCTTCTGAGAGCGCCAGTTCCTCGCTATCCAGCAGCCCCAGGGCGATGCCCTTGCCGCCCAACTCATGGACCTGGCCATCGCGCAGGAGCAAGGGGCGGTCATGCCCGGCCCTGGTGTAGCTCAGCCGCCGCGTGGAGCACTCCACAACACCATAGAAAACGGTCACCATCATCGTTGGCTCGCCCAACTCCAGCAACAGGCGGTTGATGTTAGCCATTACATTGCGCGGGGAGTATTCCTTGCGGGCCTCGGCCAGCAACAGGCTGCGGGTGAGCGCCATGTAGAGCGCCGCTGGCATTCCCTTGTCCGATACATCACCAATGACCAGGCCGATGTGCTCCGGGTCCAGCAGGATCACGTCGTAGAAATCTCCCCCCACCTGACGGGCCGGTTCGTTGCGGGCTGCGAACCGGTAACCTGTCACGCTGGGGAAGGTGCGTGGCATCATGCTCTGTTGCACCTGGCGGGCCAACTCCAGCTCCCGCTCCATCCGCTCCTTTTTCGCCAGCCCGGCCTGAGCCGCCTCCAACTGAGCGATCTTGTCCCGAAGCTGCGCGATCAGCCCGGCCCGTTGGATCGCCAGCGCGGCCTGGTTGGCGAAGGTTCTCAGCAGGGCCACCTCGCCCGGCGCAAAACGAGACTTCTGAGTGGAGTGGACGATCATCTGCCCGACAAGCTCGTTCTGGGCCAGCAACGGCACGGATAGCCCGGCCCGCAAGGCGGCCCCTTCGAGGTCTGGATGGCGCGGGGGGATGCCCGGTGGCCACCGGTTAAAGGGAGTCAGGTCCTGGCTGGTGGCGGGGTCAAACACCAGCCCGGCGTCAAATTGCTGGCGGAGGAGCGAGGGGTCCCAGCCAACCACGGCCAGCACCTCAGCGCGGCCCGCCGGACGCGAATAGTACAGGATCGCCCGGTCAGCGCCACACAGGTCGCGGGCGCGGCGGCAAACCCGTGCCGCCAGATCATCCAGGTCGCTGGAGGAGATGAGGGCCTGGCCGATCTCATGGAGGGAGATCAGCGCTTTGGTCCGCTGCTCCAGCACGCGGTGGGCAGCCTCCAGTTCGGCCAGCTTGCGTTCCAATGCAGCGTTGGCGTCAACCAGGGCGCGCTCGCTGGCGTTGAGCAGATAGTAGGTGCGGCGGAACTGGTCGTTTTCGAAGTGGAGCACATCTTCCAGAGGCAAGTGACCCAGTGTGACCAGTTGCCAAACGTAGGCCTCCATCGGCAGGATGCTGGACTGCTGAAGGGGAGCAGCACCGGCATGCAGCCGGAACAGGTCAAAGACCATAACATCCCCCTGGCGGCCCGTGCGCTGGCAATGATCGCAGCCCACCGCCCGATGAAAAGCGCTGTCTGCTTCCGGGGAAAACCCGGCAAGCAACTCTTCGCCATCCCCGGCGGTCGGGGGCAGCCCGGCGAGGTGGGCAAGATGCCGCTTAAGCCAGGCCAGTTGCGCGCTATCGGGCACCACAGGCTGTTTACAATGCGCGCACAACGTGGCCATGCGCTGCACAGAGACAACCCAGGCCAGGCTGCCAAGCCGATCCTCGTTTGCGCCCAGGTCCAGCAGATGGCGGGCAACCCCTGCCCCCCTGAACACGGTCTCCAGTTGTGAGAGGACCCACAGGCCTTCCTGCGCGGCTTGCAGGGCAGCGGGGACCGTCTCGCTGTCGAGCTGGTCAATGACCAGCAAGTCAACCCGGCGGCGGCGGGCATCGGCTATACGACCGGCATAGCTATGGGGAGGATGCACCAGAGACAGATCGACACGGCGTTGCAGATGCCGGGGAATGCGGACGGCAGCTTTTTCCTCAGCAACCACGGTGGCCTTTAGCGATGGATGCGCGTCCAGGATTTCACGCATCAGGATGCGAAAGAGGGTGGAGCGCCCGCTGGGCAAAAATCCGCCCGCCATCGCCGTCGCGCTCACCGGACGCGGGTCAAGCCCGGCGACAACCACCAGCCCTTGCCGGTCAGCCACCAGTTGACCGATCAGCTCGTCCACCTGTGGCAGGTGAAAGAAATCTCCCAGTCTGAGCATGGATGGCTTGTTGCCCTCCCCACCGGTCAAATTTCGCCACATCGGGCGAGGGCATTATGACACTTCCGACAGGCAGGAGCAAGGTTCGCGCCGTTCCATCCTGGCATTCTTACAACTCGCAATGACGGGCCTGCCAAAGCCGAGCAGGGGCGTATGTTGCGCCCCTGCCCGCATCGAGTCATATGCACTTATACTTCACCCTCAAGCGAACAGTGTTTCCTGCCGTCAGCGCGCCTGCCAATGCCGCTCAGAGGACGCCGAGGAGCGTCACACCTCCCACGAGCAGCAGCGCGACCGACCAGATGAGATCGAAATTGATCCATCCTTTCCGCAGCACCATCAGCCCCAGCTTACGATACACAACCCAGGCCACCACGGCCATGGTGATCAGCATGCTCGCTGTGTGCAGGCCGACCGCCAGGCCCATATCGAGACCGGCGGCATGCGGCATGGCGTCTGAGCCGTGCATGGACATCACACCCAGCAGGGGGGAAGCGACCATCAACCCGGCACCATGGGCGGTTGCCATCAAAAACGACCAGATGGCCAGTTCATGCCACTGGACACGCATCCCCACCCAGCGCGGATGCCGGTACCAGTTGATCAGCTTGTAGGCCCCGAAAGCGATTAACAGCGCAGCAGTAGCCCATTGGAGCATCTCCAATGATACAAAGGCTTGCAGAGCCAGGATACCGATGGCGGCCAGCGCGATAGACAGTGCATGGCCCGCCGCGATGGGCACCAGCGCCAGCCAGATGGCCCCATCGCTCTTTCGCTGAAGTCCCCAGGCCAGGGCGAATAGCCAGCCCATGGCCGGGTTCAGGCCATGGTAAGCACCGAACCCGACCAGGGTCAGCCACACGCCGATGGCGTCAGGAGAAGCAGTATGAATCGGTTGATGCATCGCCACCCTCCAGGCGAACTTGGTGTGGACGGGTCTCGCCGAAATCAACGAAGAAGTCCGGGTCCACGCGCATGCCGCCCTCAGGGTCAACGTCCAGCTTGGCCATCCAACCCTTCAGGCCAGGATAGAACTGGTCATCCCAGGTGCTGTACAGCGAGTTCGTCACGTAGACGCGCCGACCGTCCCGGCTGATCTCCACCATTTGCGGACCACCGGTCAGGGGGCCGCTCCTGGGGTGCGCGGCCTTGCGTGTCACACCGCCCAACTGCACCTTTCCTGTGAGACGCGGCTCAAAAGGATTGGAAACGTCGTACTGCCGCAGTTCCCCCGTGCCCCAGCAGGAGACGTACAGGAAGCGATCGTCGAGCGAGAGGTCGATGTCCGTGATCAGCGGCGGCACGGCCTTGAGGCCTTTGAGGATGGGCGGCAATTCGTCCGGCTCTGCCGGTTCCGCCGGGATCTCGATGACTTTCTTTGCCTGCCACTGGCCGTTCTCCTGGTACCAGAGCCAGACGGAGCTTGAGAGGTCAACCGTGCTGACCACAACGTCCACGAAGCCGTAGGTCTTGCCGGGGTCATGGGCCGGCCTCAACTCCAGCACCATCTGGTGCTCTGCTCCCAGGTCCACCGCCTGTAGATGCCGCCGCCGCCGCAAGTCCCAGAAGTGCAGCCGATGGCCGAAGCGCTGGTTTACGACATCTTCCAGGTTGAGGCCCTTCTCGAACATCGCTGGCGTGCCCCACTCACTGGTGACCATCACATCGTGTCCGATGTGCCACCAGAAATCGTAGGCCAGAGACTGCGGTCCGCGATCGATTTCCCACGGCCCCAACACGTCGAAGCTGAAGTGGTCCAGCATCAACACGCCGCCCGGCCCCTCGTCGCCGTTCGCACCGCCTATCGCGTTCACATAGATCGCGTCAGGGCCGCAGTGAACGGTGTGCAGGCGGCTGTAACCGGCGTGGCTGGCCACCTCCTCTCCTTCGATGATCTTGATGACACGCGGATGGACCGGGTCGGGCTTGGTGTCAATGACGTAGATGCGTGACGTGCGGAGCGTGGGCACAACCAGATAGCGGCGCTCCAGGTGAGGATGGGGCGACGAGGGGCACAGCGCAGAACTGCAGGCATTCCATCCAAAGTGGTGGATCTCGTCGCCGAGATTGGGGAACTCAACCGTGTTGATGACCTGGCCGTATGAACCCGCCTGCCGATCCAGGTCCACCACAGCTATCCCGTCTGGCTTGCCGTTCCCCACGTTCAGCACGCCCACGTAAGCGTACCTTTCAGGGGGAGCCTGCATGGCCTGACGGGCAGAAGGGTAGAACGTTGGGTCCGGACGCAAGAGTGACATGGGAAGTCTCCTTTCAACCTTTGCTTGACTGTATCTGCCTGCGAATGCATGTACAGCCTATCGCGGCAGCGTCCACCCAACGTCCAAAAAAGCGTCCCAAAACGGGGATTTCTACTTTATTTACCTCATTAGTTGTATATTTCCCTTTCCTCAGTAGAATCACAGTGTTTTCCCGTGCCCTGCTATCACCAGAGAGGCATATGTTGAGTGGGGATAAGGGCCGATGCCTCAAATTAGAATGTTTTTGTTTGGTCCGCCTCGCATCGAGCGGGGGGGACAACCGGTTGAGATCAGCCTCCGCAAGGCCGTCGCCATCCTCGTTTACGTGGTCGCCTCGCAGCACTCACATACTCGCGAGGCCCTGGCAGCCCTGTTCTGGCCGGAGGCCGATCAAAGCACTGCGCTCGGCAACCTGCGCCGTGCTTTGCACCGTGTGAACAAAGCCCTTCAGGTGGAGCTTCTGCTCACCACCCGCCACAGTGTCAGCCGGAATCCCGACGTGGCGATCTGGCTGGATATCGAGGTGTTCCAGCAGCAGGTGGCCTCCTGTGAATCCTCACTGGCTGAAGCGGATCATCAATGTATTGCACGGCTGAGCGAGGCCGTAGAGCTTTATACCGACCATTTCCTGGCAGGCTTTGGCCTGCCGGACAGCCCCGCCTTCGACGAGTGGCAGTTTTTCCAGGCGGAAAGTCTGCGCCAGGCTCAGGCAACGGCGCTGCAACGTCTGATCAACTGGCACACCGGGCAGGGCCACATAGAGCAGAGCATCGCTTACGCGCGGCGCTGGCTGGCCCTGGATGTGCTGCACGAGCCAGCCCACTGTGAACTTATGCAGCTCTATGCGCTGGCCGGTCAATGGTCGGCAGCCATGCGCCAGTACCAGGAATGTGCCCGCTTGCTGGCGGAGGAGTTGGGGGTTGAGCCAGGAGAAACGACTACCGCACTGTACGACGCCATCAAGACGCGCGCGGTGGAGCCTCTCCTATCCCCCGCTCACCCTTCCCGGCAAATAGAGCCTGAGCAGCCGCGCGTCATGCACAACCTGCCCCTACCGGGCACCTTCTTTGTAGGGCGGGAGAAGGAGCTGGCAGAGATTAAGGCGTTGCTGAGCGATCCGTCGCTCCGGCTGCTCACCCTGATCGGGCCAGGCGGTGTGGGCAAAACACGGGTCGCGCTGCAGGCGGCGTTCGCTTCTCTGGACTCCTTCCAACATGGCGCTTTCTTCGTGCCCCTGGCGGGAGTCACCACGCCCGACCAGATTGTTCCCGCCCTGGCAGAGAGCCTGAGCTTCCGCTCCTACCAGGAGGGCGAACCTAAGCGTCAGTTGCTGGACTACCTGCGCCCCAGGCAATTGCTCCTGGTCTTCGATAATTTTGAGCAGGTGTTGGAGGGCGCGGACCTGATCGTGGACATATTGCAGGTCGCTCCCCAGGTCAGGGTGCTCGTCACGTCACGCGAGCGGCTTAACCTCAGCGTGGAGGCCGTTTATGTCCTTGGGGCAATGCCCTATCCCACGGAACAGGAAGACCTGACCAGGGCATTGGAATACCCGGCGGTGAAGCTGCTGGTTGAAAGCGCCCGGCAGGCGCGGCCCCATTTGAGGCTGCTGGAGCAGGATATCCGCGACGCGGCTCGCATCTGCCAGCTTGTTCAGGGGATGCCGCTGGCCCTGGTGCTTGCAGCAGGCTGGTTGGGCATGCTCTCTTTTGACGAAGTGGCCGACCAGATTGCCCACAGCCTGGAGTTTCTTGAGAGCCAGATGCGGGATGTACCGGCCCGGCAGCGCAGCGTGCAGGCGGCCTTCGATTATTCCTGGCGGCGGCTTTCCGAGGAAGAACAACGGGCCTTTATGAGGCTATCCGTCTTCCGGGGCGACTTCACGCTGCAAGCGGCCCGCCGCATTGCCAGCGCAACCCTTCTCACCCTGCGCATCCTGATCGACAAATCATTCGTCACCATCAATCCAGACGGGCGGTACGAGATCCACGAGCTATTGCGCCAGTTCGCGGAGCAACATCTGGAGCTTGCAGGCCAGGCAGCGGCCACACGCCTGGCCCACAGCCAGTACTACCTCCAGCGCTTGCAGGATTTGGAGCCTGACCTCAAAGGCCGCCGGCAGTTGGCAGCACTGGCCGAGGTCGCCGCTGACATCGAAAACGTGCGGGCGGCCTGGCTGTATGCGCTGGGCCAGGCAGATGATGCTGCCATAGATTCAGCTTTGGAAAGTTTGTTTCTCTTCCACTACATGCATGGCCGCTACCATGAAGGTGCGGAATTGCTCCGCCTGGCCAGGGAGCAATTCGCCCCCGCCCCTGGGGCCGGGCCACAGCCGCTCTGGGGCCGGATTCTGGCCCGCTTAGGCTTTCTGCGATCCCATTTTCGGTCGGCACGGCAGGAGATCGC
>FWPU01000115.1_pt1 | contig 246011 bp, 192 predicted proteins | sample 2228361 | NCBI WGS metagenome assembly FWPU01 (sample SAMEA103939777, study PRJEB20133) | metagenome
GGGCAGCCGAAGGCATTGCCTTCGGCTACCCCGGGCGGCTGAGCATACCATCGGCTACCCGGAGCGGCGCGCTCGCCTCCCCCCTGCCCTCTCCCGGCGGGCCCCGCCAGGGCACCCTCGGCCTCACGAGCAACGGAGTTGTTTCTGGCTCCCGTCCCTGCCTGCAACACCGACTTTCCCCGGGCCCGATATGCAATCCCCGCCAGAGAAGAGCGGATCTCATGCTCACCGACTTTCCACCCCGGCTACCACATCGCTTCAGCAACAGCAAGCGCGTGGTTTAGGAACTTGCGCCCACACGAAGACGACACAGGTACACCCCCGCGGCAGTCGCTCAGGCTGCCAACGGATTCGGTGCGCGCTTGCTCCGACAGGGGGACCAGCTCCCTGCCCTCCAGGTTGCAGACCCTGAGCTGGGCCAGGCCCGCAGCCGCAAGGCCAGACTCTATCGTCGTCCCAGCATTGAAGGGGTTTAGATAGTCTTGGCCAAGGGTGAACGCCTGGGGCCGGCCCGCAGAAGCATTATTTCTCCTGTCATTTGCGCCAATGGCCACCCTCACACGGCGTCCTTCCCCGGGTAGCCGAAGGAAATGCCTGCGGCTACCCGGGGAGGCAGATTGCCCTCCGAACCGCTCCCTTCTGGCGGGACTTTCGCGCTTTTCCAGATTGGGCCAGGCCTGCCAGGCTTCTGGCCCGAGGGGAAACCTCCCGGCCGAGACCGCTGGAAAGGGTTTTGGGCCTGAGCCCGGACAGTACGTCCCTCGCAGCAACCATGTACCTTCTCGCCTCCAGAACGGAGCTCAACTTGCTGCCGCCTATTTGATTACCGCCAACCTCCCCACTTTCTGTCCAAAGCCCGGCGCCTCCACATGGTAGATATAGATGCCAGAGGCGATCTCCAGCCCGTCCTTGGACAGCAGATTCCAGCTTTCAGAGCCATCGAAGATTGTGCTGCGGTGTTCGATGGTGGCCACGTGTTCACCCACCACCGTGTAGATGCGAATAGTGCACTCTTGCGGCAAATGGATAAAGTCCACGCGCCGTTCGCCCCGGCCTACAGAAAAGACTTCCGGCGGCGGGGTCTCGAGGCCAGAGGCCGAAACGTAGGGATTGGGCACCACGGCGATCAGGTCCAATAGTTTCTTCCTGGCATCGGCCTCCTTCGGGATCGCGACAAAGGCTGGCTGCCCTTGGATAAGGTAGCGATCGATGCTCTCCAGGGGTTTGGAAATGAACAGCCGGATCGCCGAACCTGGGGGTGGGGTCTCATAGCCAGAGGGTTGACTCGGCTGGAGGAAGGTCACCTCCCAAGTGCCCTTGTACGTTGCCCCGTCTCGCATCAGGGCGACGATGCGGTCCCCCACCGTCGGCTTGCTGTTCTTGTCGTTGTCGTAAAAGACCGCCTTCATCTTCTTCCCCTCACTGGCGTTCCACACTTCAAAAGTCACCGGCTGGGGACTGACGAAGAGGGAAGTATCACGCACGCTGTCGAAGAAACGTATTTCAATGTCCCGCGGGAGCTTCTTGCCGCCGGTGAATTCAGCCGCGCGCAAACCAAACACCGCCGGCCCTGAGATCCACCTGGCCGAGTCTATGGCCACAACGCGTACGTCCTTTATTTGCGCCTCATAGGGCCCAAAGCGGAAAAGTCCGTTCCAGAGCGATTCGATGTCTCCAACCCGGACTGGGGGTACCACGACAGTGCCCGCAGCCGTGCTCACGCTCACCCGGGTGGGCTGGCTTGCCGCTGCCGTGAAGTCAACGAGGTAAGTGGTGGTATCCACCAGGGTGTGGTCCAGCACCTTGACGTTGAAGGTAGCGGTGCTATAGCCGGCGGCATGGGTCAGGGTGCAGCCGGCGTCCACCAGTCCTGCGGCCGGTGCGGTCGGGACAGCGGCCTTGACATTAGGCCCATCCACAATGCGCGGGCACTCCAGCGGCGGCACATTGCCTTCCACACTGCCTCGGTCATAAGCAGTTACGGCATAGTAATAGGTGAGCCCATTCACTAAGCCGGTGTCGGTGTAGGAGTGCACCAGGCCTGTGTTCTTGCCCAGATAGAAGTGCAGCCCGCTCTCAAACTCCACCGGATGCGTGCCTTCCACCTCGTTGCTGAGGTCGTACTGGGCCAGCGGGACGAACGCCACTGGCACACCACGATTGTTAGTGATGGGAGAGCCCCAATTGATCTTGTCATTGCTCCGGTAGATCTTGTAGCCTTCAAAGTCGCCGCCAAAGACCGGGTCCACCGACTTCTCGGCGGTGTCGTCCCAGTAAATGGTGACCCGTCGGTCGCCTGGCACAACCCAGACGTTGGGTGGATCGGGCGGCTTGGTGAACTGGAAGTTGAGCTTGTAGATCCAGTCGGCTACCGCCGCGTTGGCCAACAGGTCCTCCTTGTTCTGCCCCAGGAGTATGGCGATGGACATGCGTTCTGTCTGTCCGGGCTTGAGCGAGAAGTAGCCTGAGCCAAAGATGAAGATGTTGTCCTGGTTCTGCTGGATGCCCGTGGGGTTGAAGCTGCCTGGGGTCATGCGCAGCCACATCCTATCGTCCATGGCCGCCACCTCGGTGGCGTAGACCGGGGCAGCAAAGCTGGTCAGGCCCAATTGATCGCTCTCGTCAGGATCGAGATGCTCAAAGTCGGGTTCACCAGGGTCTGGTCGGCCGTTGCCTTCGCTGCCGTCTGGGTCGGCTCCAGGGTAGTTCGAATGCCACCAACCCAGGCCGTCGGAGCCCACGTCGTCAGTCTTGCCGTCCAGGTCGCCCAGATCGTCGATGCGGCCGTCTCTGTCGTCGTCATAGCCGTTCCACCAGTTCTGCTCGGGTGTGTCGGCCTTGGCTTGCTCGTCGGTGGCGTGCCAATCGCCATCGTCATCGGTGGCATTGCGTTGGGACTCGTCCACCAGCCCGTCGCCGTCATTGTCGGCGGCATCGTCGGCCACACCTGGGCTCTCTAAGAACTTGAAGCCAAGCCAGCCCAGTTCTGACCAGGGGATGCCGAAGTCGTTGCTGGAGCCGGGGTTGTCCCAAGAGTAGACCATGTTGCGCACCCGGTGCGTGTCGCCGGTGAAGCTGTCTTTGCCCTGGGTGTCGATGAATCCGGCCCAATCGTCAGAAAAGTCACCTGCTCCACCGATGTGCGGGTCACCGATCATGCCCACCACGACCTTGTTCAAGGTCTTGTCGCTGACATTGGTAATTTCGAATTGGAAGAAGATAATGTCCTCGGCCACAGAGGCGGCGTACTGGTAGCCGCGCGCCGTCACCTGGATGCCCAGGCCACGACGTGTGGGGTCGTTCTCAAAGGGGTAGTATTCGAATTCGGCATTCCAGCGGTCGTCCATCACGTAATAGCTTTCCAGGTCAGCGATGATGATGTTCTTGCCGTACTGGCCAGGCCACATGAGCTTACCGTTGGCATCGCGAGGAAAGAGCTCCCCCCACGTCTCTGGTCGATTGCTCATGGCAATGCCGCCCTTGTCGCGCTGGGCCTTGGGCCAGGTGGCATAGACCTCCGGGGCGACGCCGTAGCCGGGCAGAGGCTCCCAGCCCCAGGCATTGATGCCGCCGGTGATGTCGTCGTCCCCCCCGTCCAGCATGCCGTCGCTGAATATCTGGACCGTGGCCCCTTTCGCGTCCACCACTTCAGCTCCCACCAGCAGCCCGAATTCGTAACCATAGCCTCGGCCGCTGTAGATGGGCCATTCTACTGACGGCTCGGTATTGGGCGCACCGATGGACCCGTAGTTGTAGAACAAGGTTCGGAGCTTGTTGCCATCGTGGAGGCCGAACATCCGCTCATGGTGCGAGGTGGGCTTGGCCAAGGCCGCGGCGCGCGCCCGTTCTTCCTGCCACTGGCCAAATTCTTCCTTGGTCCAGTACTTCATCGGCTTGTTCGCCGCGCCCGGTTGTTGGGCGGTGGCCCGAAAGAGCAGAGCAGGGACAAGCAATATCCCGGTGAGGATGTGTAGCCTTAGTGTGCTCATAGTGACTCCCGCCTGTTTTCCGGAATTAGTACGGAGGCCGCTAAAACTCTATCGCCACGCCCATGAACAGCTCGCGCGGCTTCGAATACCAATGGGGCCGGTTCTCCCAGGCATCGGTCATTACCCCGCCATAGCGGGCCAACCCGTAGCCGGTACGCCCGGTGCTATCCCAGACGATGTTCTCGTTCTTGCGGTCAAGCAGGTTATAGGCCTTGAGGTACAGCGTCAGATATAGCTTCGTCGCACTCAGGCGCAAGGGGAAGGTCTTGTAGGCGTGCAGGTCGAATCTGACGATGGGGATCTTGCGGCCGCTGTTTTCGGTGGCCACTCGTACAATCTCGTTGGCGCCCTTGGGCGTATAAGGGTAGCCGCTCTCAAACCTGCCGATTACGTTGGCGCCCCAGTTGCGCGGCTTGGCGATGTTGCCGTTAACGCGCAAGGTGTGCGGCTGATCCCAGTCCAAATAGACCACTTGCTTCAGCGGCTCGATGGACAGCCGATAGTCGCGCCGGGTGCGCGTGGGGTCGGACTCGTTCCCTTCGGCCACCTGATAGGTGTAGTCCACCGAGGCGGAAAAGAAGTTCGAGAAGCGCTTGTCCAGCGTCAGTGTCACCCCTTTGACATGGCCAAAGTCACGGTTGATGTAGAAGGCGTAGGCGTCGCCGCTGGCGAAGCGGTAGATGCGCTGCCCCAGAAGGTTGCGGATGTCGCGGAAGTAGGCTTTCACGTAGACTGCCACATCTTCGGCCAGCTGCTGCTCGAATCCCAGCTCGTAGCTCACGGTCCTTTGCGGTCTCAGGTCCGCATTGCCGATGTCGGTCTCGATCACCCCCGGTTTCACCTCGAACTCCGGATTGTGATAGAGCCGGAAATAGGGAGGGGTCTGAAAGAAGTGGCCGTAGGAGAAGAACAGTTTGCCCTTATCCGTGATCGGGTGCGCCAGGGAGAACCGGGGACTGAGTTGGGTCTTGACCGAGGCACGCTTCAAAATTGGCTGGCCTTGCACCACCCATCCGGCGAGGTAGTCAGCGGCAGGGTCGAAGTAATCGAAGCGGAGGCCCACATTGACCACCATGTCCGCCAGCTCGACCTTGTCTTGGATGTAGGCGGCCATCTCCAGAGGAAAGTGGTGGTACTTGTTGTTGAAGCGCCCCGAGGCGTCGATGATGTCCCCGCGGATGCCATTGCCGTTGTCGTCGCCGGCGTCCGTCCATGCTTTATCCAGGTTGATGTCGGTGAACGGCTCGCCAGGTGTGTACTGGCCATCGCCATTAAGGTCTTCGAATGGTTCTGCGCGCTGGTCTACCAGCAGCTCATAGTCGTGTTGATAAAGATCGTGGCGCTTCACTTCCAAACCCGCCTTGACCTCATGGGCGCTGCCCAATTGGGCCGTAATGTCAAACTTGCCGGAAAGAGTAATGGCGTTCTGCACCAGGCGGCTGTTCACGGTTCCCCCGGTGTAGAACTCGTAGTTGGAATCTTCTTTATAGTAGCCGCTCCACACGTAGCGAGGGTCTCTGGGGTCTTCATAGGCATAGTACCGGTAACGGTTCCAGAAATAGGAGCCCACCACGGTGTAAAAGGTCTTGCTGGAAAGCTGATGTGTGAGCTTGAGGCTATGGCGTTCACCATGCTCAAAGTGCTGCAATTGGCCCTCGACAATGAATTTGCGCGTGTGGTCGTAGTTGCGCCAGTAATCATTTTCGTACAACCCGGTGTACTCGAGCTTCAGGCCAGGGGAGATGAAGTAGGAGAGCTTTCCGTGAAAGTTGCGGCGCAGTGCAGGGTTCATGGCCACCACCTTGCCGTCCCCCGTGCGAATAGAGTCGGCAAAATCCGTGGGGCTATGCAGCCGGATTCCATACAGGTAACCGTCGTCGTCTAGGTAGCGGCCGGAAAGGAAGAATGAGAGCTTCTTGCCCGCACCAGGGATCGGCCCTCCCAAGCTGAGCTCGACTTCCTTGGTATTGAGTGGGCGGTAGGAGTAGTAGTCCCGGACCTGCCGATTGTACTCAATGGCATAGTCGGTCAAGATGTCCCCGGTCTGAAAGGAGAGGGCGCCGGTATAGTTCTGCCGTCCTTCTTTGGTCTGAATGTTGATGACGCCGGAGAGCGCCTGACCGTACTCGGCATTGAAGGAGCCGCTGATGATGGAGAGCTCCTCAATGGCATTAGTGGCCACCTGCAGGCCCAGGGTGTTGTCGAAGGGGTTGACGTTGACCACCCCATCCACCAGGTAGGCGATCTCGTCGGCGCGGCCGCCGCGGATGTGGATGGCACCATCGCGGTCCACCGACACGCCCGCCTTGGTCTCCACCAGCTGCTGGAAGGTCTCCACGGGTGCGGAAGCGATCTCGTCGGCCGTCACCACCGCGGCGCTCGCGGTCGCATCCCGCTGAATCAGCGGCCGCTCGGCCACCACGGTGACCGTCTGCCCCAGGTCCAACACCGTGGGCGCAAGCTGAAAGTTCACCTCTGTGGTCAAGTCCGTTTTCACGCGCACATTCTCCACCACTGAGGTGGTGTAACCCATCATGCTGGCGCGGAGCTGGTAGGTGCCTGGCGGGACATTGAGGATGAAGTAGCGTCCCTGCGCATCGGTGGCAGCCCCCATCATGGTCCCCTGCAGGACCACGTTGACCCCTGGCAAGAGGTCACCTGTCTGACTGTCGCGCACCAGACCACTGATTTTGCCTGTGGTGCCTGGGTGGGCGGAGGGGAGGAAAGTGAGGAGCACGAAGCCTACCACGAAAGTCATGGCAGTTCTCATGACCTGATCTCCTCTGGTTAGCCAACCGCAACGGCGCAGCTCATCGCCGTCATTCTCACAGCGATTCCGGCCGGTCGGCCGGGTGCGAGGATCGAGGGACACCCGGCTATGCTTGCGAGACGGTTGCAATATAACGAATAGAGGGAATTTTGTCAAGACAAAATTATCGCTTCTCCGTTTGCCACATGCGAAAGCTCACTGCGGATAGCACCTCTGGGGGCGCCTCGACGGAAAACTCCCGGAAGCTCTCTCGCCCCAGATGCGAGATCTTCTCCCCCTGCTCCATCTTGCTGAAACCTGAGTTGCAGCACGGCTCGACAAAGCGGACCTCGGAGGGGCACCAAGCCTTTGCCCTATCTCACAGCCCGCCAAAGAAAAGGCGGAGCCCCCAGTCTCAGAGGGCTCCGCCGCGTCTAAGCTTCTTCTGTGCCTACCGCACCAGCGTCATGTTCCGGGTCAGGCTAATTGGACCCATCTGCACGTGACACAGGTACATGCCACTGGGCAGACTCTGACCGGCGTCGTCGGTCGCGTCCCACACCAGCTCATGGGCACCCGCGGGCATCAGCTTGTTGTGCACAAGAGTGCGCACCAGGCGTCCCATGTTGTCGTAGATGCGGACGGTTACGTACTCGGCCCTGGGCATCTCGTAGATGATGGACGTGGTGGGATTAAAGGGATTGGGGTGGTTCTGATAGAGCTTGAAGCTCTTGAGCACCGGGGCACCAGGGATGATCTCCACGGCCGTCACCCCTTTGCCCTCGATGACCATCAGCCACTCCTGGGTGGTGGAGTCGCCGGTCTCGTGCGCGATCAAGAGCTCCGGCTCACCGTCGCCGTCCATATCGTGGATGGTGTTGTTGCCGGTCTGCCAAAAGTTCTTATTGTCGCCCGGGAAGCAAACGTCATAAACACGGGCTTCGGCAGTATCCGGCGGGTACTGATAGATCATCTCCCAGGTGTAACTGGTGGAATCGGCCTTGTCGCCCCCAACGTACTCGATCCGGAAGACCTTGCCGACCCAGTTGCCGCCCACGAAGATATCCGTTTTGCCGTCCCCGTCATAGTCGCCGGCGGTCAAACCTCGGGTGCCATTGGGCGAGGCCATGCCCACCTGGTAGAGATTGTCCACCCCAATGGTCGCCAGATCGGTGACGTCCCCGATGAAGCCGAAGTAGCCGCGGTTGTCCCCGCTCACCACCTCGTTCTTCCCGTCACCATCCAAGTCCACGTTCACAGTCCCGTGGATGGCTGCCCACACCAGATCTCCTCCTGCCACTGTGCGGTAGTCGTAGGTGTCGGGACCAATCCCCTCGTAGAAGACGAAGAGGTCTTTGGAGAAAGAGGGGAAAAGAGCCTCGAGCTTGCCGTCGTTGTCCACGTCAGTGATGGCGGCGTCATAGATGGAGTTGACATCAGTGGTGGTGTCCATCACCTCGATTTTGAACTGGGTGAAGGGACCGGCGAACTCGCCCAGGAGGGAGAAGATCATCAGGGCGTCATTCTTTGTCGCGGTGCTGAAGTTGCGGAAAGAACATGCCACCTCCGCCACGCCGTCACCGTCGATGTCGGCGGCCGCCATGCCAGCAGGGCGGGTGTTCGTCCCTGGATTGGCCTCAAAATTCCAAGTGGCAGTAGGCGAATCCCAGGAGGGGAGGCCCGTGGGCGAGCCCTCGAACACGTACAGCCGCGCCGGGTTGCCCTCAGGGGTCGGAAAGCCCGCTCCGTAGGGTATGCCAATAAGGAGTTCGTGCCACTCGTCGCCGTCCATGTCCGTGACCCCACAGGTGGGGAAGCTTGCCTCACCCGTGGCAAGGGAGGTGTCCCGAAATACCCAGATGAGCTCGTAGGTGTCTTTGCCCGTGGCCTCGTAGAGGTAGACGCAGGCGCCGTCGTCCAGCCCGGTATAGGGGCCATTGGGTTGCGACTCATCGGTGAGGACAAAGAGCTCGAGCTTGCCGTCGTGGTCAAAGTCATAGCAGGCGTGTACTTCGTCGACGCAGGTGTAGTGGTCCGGTGCGAACTGCTTGACGCCCAATTCCTTGTGGTAGCCCTGCGCCAAGAACTGCTGCGCCCCTGCAGTGCCCACCTGCAAGAGGAGCAGGAATCCCACCACTCCCAGGATAGTCCATGCTCTCTTCATGGTACGACCTCCTCGCTTACTTGGTCCGAGACAGCACTCCCACACTCACTCGTACGACTTTGCCCCCCTGCATCACCTCCTTCGCCGAGCCAGATCAGCGCAGCCCCCTACATCACTCGTGGCGACAAGATAATGAAATCTCCCTTTTTTGTCAAGAACAAAATTGTCCCGTGCGAAAAATAGTTGCGCTCTTTTTCAGCATGATCGGGCCGAATTCCCGTCCTTTGGCAGGGCCCCCAGCCCTCGTGCCCCTGCGCCAGGCCATTAGGCTCTATCGCGAGGCGCTGGCGGATATCTGGCCAATTTGGCCACTTTTTGACCACCAGATCTCTCAGTCCTGTCACATTCGTTGCAAAGGCGCAACTTCGTCTCCAAGTGAGCCATGCACCCACCGGGGCCGTCGTCATAAGGCATAAAAAAACCAAGGAGGTGAAAGAGTCCTGGCGAGGTCTCTCGGGACGCCCCTTTCCCGTAGTGCTTGTGGCCCTTTTTGCTGGCACAGGAGTTGCGAATGGGAACGAGTGCAGGTGGTAAGGAGAGCAGTGATTGTGCGATCTCATAACCTTGCAGTGCCAGGAGGAAGGGAACTATGAGGACGCGGAGTGTGCTGTTCTACGACCCCGCGAACGGCAAGCCGAACGCCTTTGGCAGCGAGTTTAGCGCCGCTGGTTATCAGTGCCACTATGCCACCACGCGCACAGGAGCGATGCAGATCGTGCAGGAGCAGCGCCCCGACGCGGTGGTGCTATTCATTGATCATTGCGGGGAGGACGGCTATGCCTTTTGCCGCCTCGTCCGGCACCAGCTCAACTTGCGGCGCGTGGCGCTGGTTATGGTGTCGTCGCAGTGCGGCGAGGAAGACATCATCCGCGGCTATGAGGCCGGCGCGGACGACTATGTGAGCAGTCTGAAAGGGCCACGGGAGCTGGTGGCGCGCGTGGGCGCGATCATCCGCCGCATCTCGGACTTTGATGCGGCCAAGATAAAGGTGAAGGACATCGAAATCGACCTGGACCAGCAGCAGGTGCGCAAGTCGGGCAAACCGCTGGACCTCACCTACATCCAGTTCAAGCTGCTTTACCTGCTCGCCTCGCGGCGCGACAAGACCTTCTCTCGGGAAGAGATCCTGAACCGCGTGTGGGGTAGAAACGTCTGCGTCACCTCCCGCACCGTGGACGTGCACGTGAAGCGCCTGCGCGAGAAACTGGGCGAGCGCAAGTATCCGTCACGTTACATCGAGACCGTTCACGGCACTGGCTACCGCTTTATGCAGTAACCGTGCTTTTCCACCCTCCAAAGAGCCCCTGGCCCTCGCCAGGGGCTCTCCTTTTTCTGCCCAACGGTGACGGGGTCCCTACCGCAACAGGTACCTGAAGGTGATAATACCGGTCACCTCAATCTGCGGTGCGTGCGCAGGCAGTGGGTTAAATCGCCATTGGCGCAATGCTTCCAACGTCACGCGCTCCAAGGTCGGGTCTCCTTTCAGCACCGGGACCATTGAGCCCACGCTCCCATCCGGGAGCACCAGGAAGCGGACGCGCACCACCGCCTCCTGCTGCAGGCCGGGTGGGTATTCGGGGATGACCTTGTAGAAGATCTGGCGGTGCGCTGCCTCACCTTCGATTCTGAAGCTCTCCGGGGCGCCGGCGGTGGGACCAGTGGCGGCAGGTGGTGCCTCTTTCTGCCCCGCGCCCGCAGCGAGCGGCGCGCTCGCCTTGCCTTCCTCAGCCGGGGCTGGTGGGCGGAGCGCCTGCTCCTGTTTGCCGCTGCCGGGGGCCGGAGTCGCCACTTGGGGCGCGCTGGGGGCTACGTCCAGTTTCTCCCCGCTTCTGGGGAGTTGCTCCGGAGGTTCATGCTCCAGCATGCGCCGCGGTGGGAGCGTCACCGTTTCTTCCCGAACGGGCTCCGTTTGGACGCTCGGCGGCGGTGGAGGAAGCTGCCCGCCTTTGGGCTCGGCGCTGGGGCCTGGGGCAGGCGCAAGGGCCCCTCGCTCTCCGGAGACGAATGTGACCTCCGCAAACTTTGCCGGGAAATATTCTGTCCACACCGTGAGCAGCGCCAGCAGCACGAACAGGAGTGCGTGCATCGCTACCGAAAGCACGGTACCCCGGGCTAAGGGCCTACGCAGAAACTGACCGGTCTGGCCCAAAACGTTCATCTCACATCCCCGGCTGGGTGGCAATCATGAACTGTTCGCCACCGGCTAACTTGGCGATATCCACAATCTGAATCGTGCGCTCCAGCGTCAGATCCTTGTCCGCGCGAATGACCACCACGCGGCCGGGTCTTTCTGCGAGCAGCCGTTTCAGCTCCACGCCCAACTCGGCCAGGGAGACCTGATGCGTGTTGAGGAAAATGCGCTCGTCACGGGTCACCGTCAAGAAGATGCGGTCGGACTGCTCCGGTTGACCGCTCACCGCCTTTGGCAGGCGCACCTTGATCCCCGGCTGCACCACGTAGGAAGAGGACAGGAGGAAAAAAATAAGCAGGAGCAAAACGATGTCGGTGAGCGAGATGGTCGAGAAGAGGACTATCGGCTTACGCGTCGTGCGAAAGTCCATCGGTGGCCTCCTTTGGTTGGAGGAGCAGGTCCATCAACTCGGTGGACGTCTCGGACATCTCGAACACGTAGCGCTCGACCTTGCCCTGGAGCCAGTTGTAGAAGATGAGGGCGGGAATGCCCACGCTCAGCCCGGCTGCGGTGGTGATGAGCGCCTCCCAAATGCCACCGGCTAACACGCTGGCGTCCACATTGCCCCCGTGCACCTGCACCTGCATGAAGGCACGAATCATGCCGGTCACCGTGCCCAAAAAGCCCAGTAGTGGCGCAACAGCCGCTATGGTGCCCAAAACCCCGAGGTACTTCTCCAAGAAGTAGATCTCGCGTTTGCCGGCGCTCTCAATCGCCTCTTTCATCTCCTGCCGCGGGCGGTCGATCTTCTCGAGGCCAGCCCTCGTAATGCCGGCAATGGGCCCGGGCGTCTTCTTGCAGAGCGCCAGCGCACCTTCTAAGTCCTTGCGCAACAACAGGTACTTGATCTGCAAGACAAAGGTAGTGCTCTTGACGCGGATCTTGCGCAATGTGACCAGGCGCTCGATGAGGATCGCCACGGCGATGATGGAGCAGAGCACGATAGGGATCATCAATATCCCGCCCCTGACTACGATGTCCAACAGAGTCATGTCGCCTCCGATAGTCTGTCCTGCTTTTCACCCAACTCTTGCTTCACCACGAAGCGAAAGCTCCCGCCAACAGAGCCAGGCCCATTTCGCGAAAGCCCTGCCATCGCTGGTAGCGACGGTTGGTCAAATTTTGCCCTTGCACGAAGACTGACACGCGGTTGCTCAGTCGATGAGTTGCCGCGCAGCTGAACAGGGCGTATGGCCCCAGGCGCTCCTGCGTCCGCATCTCGGCCGTCCTGCTGCTCATGGCATCGCTGCGCAGTTCCACCCTTGTGCGATCGCCAAGATGGTAGGTCAGGGTCACGGGCAGGTGGCGATGTGCCAGGTAGGGGACATCGGCCCCGCGGGGGGCGCCTGCCAGGTGGAACGAATCATGGCACACGATGTAGCGTGCCTCGATGCTGAGCCTGGAGAAAGGCTGGCCCCGCACGGTAATCACGGCCCGGTTCACCTTCAGCTTGGGCACCGGAGCAAGGCCAAAGAGGCCAGTAGCCGGATCCCGCTGCCAGTACCACTGGTCCTGGAGCCAGGAACGGGTCACTCGCACTCCGCAAACCAGGCCACGTGACAGGCGCCAGTTGGCGTCGATGGCGACAGCGCACTTTGTCAGGACCGGGTTCAGCTGGAGCCATGGGCTGAAGTACGGGTTCTCGGCCCGGTGATCGGAGAGCTGGCGGTAATCGTAGCCGCGGCGCACCTCCAGGAGCAGCCCCGCCCGGGGTGTGACCGGCAGCGCAACGCGCCCCCAAAAAGCCAGCGTGGAGCTCCGTCGCCCGTGGCAAGAAATGTTGTCCAGGCCCACGCCAAGATGGGCCTGGGCGCGCGCCATAATTCCTCTGCCCACGCCGAGCTCTACTCGTGCCAGCGCGTTCTCTTGGGGCCCGCTGCCGTCCGGTGGGCGGTAACCTTCGTGCAGATAGCTTACTTGGCTGGTGAGGTCAATGCCGGCCAGGCGCAGGGAGAACTTTGTGCCTACCCGGTGGGTTCCCGCAGCGACATGGCTAAACCGGGCCCTGAGGGTGTCGTCGCTGCTGCGGAAGGCGGAAAACTCGTACCAGGCGACAAATTGGCCCTGGTGCCCAGTTTTCATCTCCACCTCGGCGCCCACGCCGATATCGGAATTGTGGCGTTCTGCTTGCACGGGGTTGGTGGTATCCGGCAGCGTTGCCCGGGGAAGGCCGTACCCTTGTTGGGAGACCGCCACATGTGCCCGCACCGTACCACGCGAAGAGAATTGATAGGCCATGCGCCCGGCCAAATCGAGCATGGAGTAGTATCCGTTCTCTACCGCACCGTCGCTGCGCCTGAAGGCCAGTCCACCGCGGTAGCTGATGCGCTGGCGCCTCTGTCGAAAGAGGGCTTCCGCGTCAGTGGTCCAGAAGCTCCCGACACAGGCGCGCAGGAGCGAGGAACGCGGCTCCGCGGTCCAGCTCTGGCCGATTTCCTCGCGCCTGGCAAGGGTGGCACTGTCGGCGACCGGCCCCCGCTCAGGCGGAAGCTCGTATGAAGCGAGGGAGAGAGTCGAAATACTGAGCTTGTGCCCTTCTAAGCGCAGGGCGGCGTCGCGACCGTAGACAAGGACCTCGGGCAGCTCCAACTGCGCGCGTTCCGCTTGCTCACGGCTCGGCGCGCGCACGGAATCAGGCGGCAGCAATGGACGCAGCGGTGGCGCTTCCTTCTGCTCCTGGGCCGAGCCCATGCCCCAGCCCACCATGAGCACCGCGGTGGCGGCCAGCATTGTGCAAAACCATTTTGGGAGCCTCCTGCTGGTCATAGACGTACTCGCGTGCTGACCCATTTTACGTGCCTACTTTCCTCGCAGCGCTTCGACACGCTGGCGTGCCTCCGCCGCGAGCGGATGATGCGGATAGGTGTTGAGCAAGTCTTGGTAGAGCTTACGCGCCTCGGTGGCGCGGGCCTGAGCGTGGTAGGCCTCAGCCGCCCCGAATAGGCCGCGCGCAATCCATTCGCCCTCTGCAGGGTACAGGTACTTGACTTTGAGGAACTCGGTGGCGGCTTGTACCGGACTCCCCATGCGGAGATAGCACTCGCCCAGAAGGTACTGCGCCTCTGCGGCCACTTCAGCAGGAGCAATGCTCTGGACGCCCTCCAGTTCGCGTAGCGCATTGGGGTGGCGCTTCAGCTCCAAATAGGTTCTGGCCAGTCCGACCCGGGCTTGGGCCTCGCCCGCGCTGCCGGCGAAGCGCTTTTTCACCTCCTCAAATTGCACCTGCGCCGCCTGGAAGTCGCCTGCTTCAAGATGACATAGGCCAATCTGAACCGCCGCATGGGCCGTGAACTGACTTTGCGTGAACAGCTCTGTAAGCTTCTGGAAGTAAGATAGGGCCTCTGCGGGCCTGCTCTTCTTGCGCAGGTGCTCACCGACACGCAGGAGCGCTTCTGGGGCCCTGGGGGTGCGCGGATAGTCTTCCCACTGGCGCCGGAAGGCCTCCAAGGCCGCGCGCTCATCCCCCTGTCGGAGGTAAGACATCCCCACCCAGTACCAGCTCTCCTGGGCCTGCTCCGAGGAAGCGAACCGTTCCCGAAGACGCGCAAATTCCGCCGCGGCCGCGGCATAGTTTTTCATGTTGTAGTACAACTCGCCCTTGCGGAACTGAATCGCCGCGGCAGTCGCGGGGTCCTTGATCTGCCGCAAATAGAGGTCGGCCACGTCAATGGCCTCGTCGATTTTGCCTTGCTGTACCAGCGCCCATTGTATCCCGCTCACCGCGTCGTCGACGAAGCGACTGTTGGGGTAACGTTCGATCAGCGTCTTGTACTGCGCGATGGCTTCGTCGTAGCGCCCCTGGTTGTAGTAGCAGTCGCCCACGGCATAGGCTGCCTCCTCCACCCAGGGACTGGCCGGGAATTGCGTGGCCACAGCCCGGAAGGAGGCGATCGCTTGCTCATAGTCTCCAGCACGATACTGTGCGCTGCCGATCATGAACTGGGCCTCTGGCGCCTGGGTGCTTCCCGACCATCGCTTCACGAGTCGGTCATATGCGGCCACTGCCGCCGCAAAGTCCCCACTGCGGTAGTAGCAGTACCCCACTTGCAGCTGGGCCTCCGCCGCAACCTTCTCCTCCGCACACTGCTCCACCACCCAGGTGTAGCTGCGGATGGCCGACTTGTAGTCTCTGAGGTTGAAGTAAGTGTCGCCCTGGCGCAACTTGGCGTCGCAGCGCAGGGCGCCTGCAGGCGCGGCCGCGTGGGCCCGCTCGAACTGCCGTGCCGCCTCTGCGTATTGCCCCAGCTTGAAAGACGACCAGGCGCTGCCATAGAGCGCCTCGGCAGTGTGCGTTCCCTGGGGTTGGGCTCGGAGCAGGCGGTTGTACAGCGAGTTCGCCTGCACATAGTCGCCGGCTGCGTAGATGGCTTCGGCTTTCCAGAACAAGGCCTCATAGGCGAGGGGGGTGTCCGTCTCCGTCACCAAGACGGAGTCAAAGGCCGCAGCAGCTTGCAGATGCCGCCCCGCCCGGTGCTGAAGCCAGCCTATGCGCAAGTGCGTGCGAGCGCGGAGCTCTGCGCGTGCACCCGAGCTCAGTGCCTCCTGGTAGGCGCGCAGGGCTTTGTCCAGCGCCCCCTCGGCCACATAGCACTCGCCGATCATGTGCGCAGCCTCGGGTGGGACCTCGGCGTGGGGATACAGGTTTCGCACCTGTTCGTACTGCCTCCGGGCCTCGACCGGTCGCCGTTGTGCGAAGGCGATGCCCGCAAGTTCGAACAGGGCTCGTGGCGCCTGCTCGCTGGCAGGATGGCGTTCCGGTACCAGGGCGAAAAGCTCGCGCGCCGCAGCGGTGTCCTTCATGGCTAGGCGACACCTGCCGGCCTGGTAGGTCGCAGCCGCCACCAGGGGGCTCCGGGGGAACTGCGTCAGCAGGCGCTGGAAGGCCTGTTCTGCCTGCGCATATGACTGCTGCTCGAAGTAGACCCACCCCAGACCGTAGTGGGCGCGGTCTACAACCTCACCGCCCACAGTAGGGTCCTGAAGTGCGGAAAAGGCGGCAATGGCCTCCTGTCGCCTTCCCAGTCTGGCCAAAGCCTCAGCCACGGTCAAGCGTGCCTGGTTGGTCAGCTTATGGGTCGGATGTTCCTTAAGGGCAGCAGAGAGCAGCGACACCGCCCCCTCATAATCCGCCGCGTGGAAAGCTACCAACCCCAGTCGAAACCTGCTGGTCGCTGCAAGTTCTGACCGTGGGTGGTCCTGTACCACCTTCTGGTAGGCTTTGTGCGCATTTTCCCATTGGCCGCGTTCCTCTTCCACCCAGCCGATGGAATAGAGGGCATAAGGGGCAAGTGGCCCCTCAGGGTCAGCCACGTAGGCCCTCCCATATTGCTCGATGGCGTCCTGGTAGCGTCGGGAGCGGTAGAGAGTCTCTCCTAGCCAGTAACGGCCCTCCGCGACCAGCTGGTCGCCAGAAAAGCGCTCGCAAAAGGTGCGCAGGGCCCGTTCCGCCTGCGGATAGTCGCCGGCATAATAGTGGGCCTGACCAATGCGCAGAAGGCTTTGCGCCCGAAATTGCCCGGCGGGAGACTCGCTGCTCAGCAGCGAGTACTCTTTGATCGCCGGCCCATATTGGCCTTGCAAAAAGTAGGACTCCGCCAAGAGGAAACGCGCCTCTGCCGCCTGCTCGCTGTGGGGATAGGTGCGCAGGAACTTGGCAAGTTCACCTGCAGCCAGCTCGTAGAGGGCATCGCTGAACAGACCCCTCCCTACGGCAAACGCCGTCTCTTCTTCAACCACTGGCACTTGCGCCAGCACTGGCCAGGACCTTTCCAGCTGCACGAATGCCACCAGGCTGAGCAGCAGACAAAGCTGCGTCTCATTCCACCGGTTCATGGCTCTCCGCAATGGTGCGTTTTTCACGATTCTCTCCTGGCACTGCCCTAACACTACGCCGTTTTACGCACCCCCCAGCGGACGGTTCCAAGGGAGTCCAGGCAAGCTTTTGGGAGCATATGCGCGTAAGGCAAAGATAGCAAACTGCAGGCGTTGGCACAAAGGTTTTCGCAAAGGCGAGAAAGATATCGATCGTCCGCGCTATCTGCAGGGGAAGGTGAAGGATGGGCCTGCGTGAGGCCAGCAAGGGGTGACCGCGCTGAGGCGACGGATGGCGAGGTAGTGGCCTCAGGGACCGGTGTTACGAAGTGCAGCGTGTGACCCACGAGGGCAATGGTCAGCTCGCGGGAGGCCCGAGGCACCTTCTGGCAGCACTTTTTCAATTTTTTGCTCGCCAACGACAAAAAGCCCTTGATGAGCTTGGGCAATTGTGCTATATTTGTACCCGACTGACCGGTCAGTCAGGAACTGGACAGTCAGTCACTGATATGATGTGGCAACCTTGATGCAGGAGAACATACTGTGGGAGTCGAAGACCGCAAGGAGCGGGAGCGGCAAGCGCGCCGCGCCGAGATCCTAACAGCCGCGGAGGCGCTCTTTTCCGAGCGAGGCTTTCATGAGGTCACCATGGAGGCCATAGCCGAGCGCGCTGAGCTCTCCAAAGGGGCGGTGTATCTGTACTTCGCCAGCAAGGAAGAGTTGTTCTTCACCCTTATGCGCGACAGGGCTCTGTCGTTCCTGGCCACGTTGGAAGCGGCCATGCAAGAGCCGGGCTCTTTCATTGACCGCCTCACCTGCATGGTGCGCCACTACTTTGCCTTTTTCGAGAAACATCGCCCCTTTATTAGGCTCATCCATGCAGAGAAATCGCGCATGGACGCGCAGGTTGCCGATGAGTTCCGCCGCGAAATCACTGACCTGTTCAGGCGCTTCGTCGTCTTCTGGGAGCGGGTGATGGAGATGGGCAAGAAAGAGGGGGTGCTGCGCGATGTTCCGGCCATTCATCTGGTCCACTGCCTGGCCGGCATGCTGGATTCGTTCGTGTTTCATTGCGTCACCGTGGGGGCCGAGCCGAGTCTGGTGGCACAAAGCGAAGCGGCGGTGGACCTGTTCTTGCACGGAGGCGGCAAGTGAGTGGTGGCGCAGCCCGCGCCCCAGCTCTCCTGCCGAGTATGCACTATGGAGGTCATGATGCGCAAAGAGATGGGATTGGCTGCTGTTGTTGCTCTGCTGGTGGCGACGTCCGCTTCTGCCGGAGGGCCCGGATTTGGCGTGCGCAGCGGCGTCCTCAGCTCGCTGGCCGGCACTTATAACGAGTCCACGAGCACTGCCGAGCTGCTTGACCCCGGGACCGTCTCCGGCGTCTTTCTGCGCCAACAGGTGGCAAGGCATTACGGGGTCGAAGTTGGCGCGGATTTGGGCTGGGCGCCATTTGCTTCTGACTTTCGGCAAGAGCCGGGCAGAAAGCCCATGTTCGTCCTCCCGGCGGTCACCTTTTGCAATCGCCTGAGCCTGCCGCTGGGGGCGCTGGCGCCGTACGTTGTGGCCGGGGTCGGAGTGTTCCCTTGGCGCTTCACCCGCGATGGCCTGCGCGGCGATCCGGTGACCGTTGAGGGCGAGGCCTTGAAGAAGATGAGTGCGGGCCTGGTGGGTGGTGCCGGCCTAGAGGTGCGGCTCGCGCGCTGGATCAGCGTGTGCGGCGAAGCAAGGGTCACCTACGTGCTCTCCAGGGACCGCTTCCTTTTCGGCCCCAGGTTCAGTGAGCAGACCCTTCTCTCCCTCGGCGCTGGCCTGGTCGTGTTCCCCTGGGGATCGGGTCGGTGACCAGAAAGGGTCGAACAGAATAGCAGAGGTGAGGTGATTATGAAACGAGGTCGGTTGTGGTGGGCCGCAGGTTTGACCTGCGTGCTCGTGAGCGCTGCGGTGGTGCTGGCGCAGGAGCGCGTTGCCCTCGACCTGCAAAAGAGCGTGGAGCTGGCTCTGAGCCAGAACGATCGGCTTGTAGTGGCCCGGGAGAAGGTGGGCGAGGCGGCGGCTCGCGCGGGAGAAAGCAGGACAGGCTTCTTTCCTCAACTTCGCGGTTCGGCCAGCTACAGCCGTCTGGACGTGGCCCCCTTCATGCCGGGCCGCATCTTTGAGGGCTTTGCCAAGAACTTTCCGCAGATCCCGGGGATGCCTCCCCAGACATTCCCCAAGCGCATCCCCATTGGCCGGGACGAGATCGTGAACATTGGCATCAGCTTGCAGCAGCCATTGTTCACCGGCGGGCGCCTGGTCAATGGCTACCGCATGGCCCAGGACGGGCAGAGGATCGCCGAGGCGAGTCTGGAAAAGGAAGAGGGCGACCTGATCTTAGAGGTGAAGAAGGCCTACTGGGGTGCAGTGAAGGCCGAAAAGATGGTGGAGGTGGCGCACCAGGGGGTGCAGCGCATGGAGGCCTACCTGCAGGACCTGCAGAACATGTACGATGTGGGCATGCTGACAAAGAACGACCTGCTCAAGGCCAAAGTGCAGCTGGCGAACGTGCGCCTGCTGGAGATTCAAGTCCAACACGGCCGTCGTCTCGCGATGGAGGCGCTGTGCCTGCTCCTCGGCCTGCCCCTGGACACGGAGCTGATGCTGACCGAGCAATTGGAGAAGGTCCCGCCCGTGGAGGTGGACCTGGCGCAAGCTCGGGAAATTGCCTTTCGGCAGCGTCCAGAAGTGAGAATGCTGGAGCACAATCGCCTGCTGAGCCAAAAGGCCGTGCGCATGGCGGCGGCAGGGTGGATGCCCTCGGTCGCCCTGGTGCTTGACTACGGCTACCGGCGTCCGGATCGGGAGTACAACCCTAGCTTTTACGCCACGTGGACGGCGACTGTGACGGCACAGATCAATCTGTTTGACTGGGGAGCGACGCGCTATAAGCAGGAGCAGGCCGAGTGCCAGCTCCGGCAGGTGCAGGCGAGCCTCAGCGCCCTGAAAGACGGCATCGCCTTGGAGGTGACCCAGGCGGTCCTGGCCATCAACGAGGCCAAGCAGAGCCTGGCGATTGCCGAGGAAAATGTGCTCCAGGCTGAAGAAAACTACAAGGTGACCCTGGACAAATTCCACGAGGGGATGGTCACAAATACAGAGGTCTTGGACGCCAACTCGTTGCTGGTAAAGGCCAGGACAGACCATGTCTCCGCGCTGGCCGACTATCAGATTGCCCTCGCGCGGCTGGATCGCGCCTTGGGGCGCCCAGAGGTGGCTGGAACAGCACGATAACGATGTGGACAGTGGAGGAAACAATGAGAGCAGTGTATGTGGCAGGACTGGCGGCGGTGCTCTGCCTGATGGGAACTGCTGGCTGTGGTTCAAAAGGCGGCAGCCGGACCGCTGAGACGGAGGTGGTACCGGTGAGGGTTGCCCCGGTCGCTAGAGGCCCGATTCGGGAGGTGCTCACCTACACCGGAACCGTCGAACCTTTTCGCGAGATGCGCATTGTGCCGAGCGTTGGTGGCAAAGTGGCCAGGATCTACGTGGAGATCGGCGATAGGGTCGCGGAGGGGCAGATCTTGGCGGAGCTGGACAATGAGACCTTCACCCTGCAACTTCGGCAGGCGCAAGCGGGGCTGGCGGTGGCCCAGGCCAACTTTGACGATGCTGAGCGCAATTGGAACCGCATGCAGGAACTGAAACAGAAGGGTTCAGTGAGCGACCAGCAGTATGAGAAGGTGCAGCTGGCTTACCAGGCCGCGCAGGCGCAACTGCAGCAAGCGCAGGCGGCACTGGCACTGGCCGAATGGCAGCTCCGCCATGCCGCGATGAAGGCTCCCTTTGCCGGAGTGGTGACCGGCAAGTTCCTGAACGAGGGGGACATGATCAACCCGCAGATGCCAGGTGCGCAGGGGGTGGTCACCTTGACGGACCTCTCGCGCGTCAAGATCCGCATCAACGCTTCGGACAGGGAGGTGACCAAGCTGCGCCAGGGGCTGCCGGTGGAGGTGCGCACCGACGTCTATCCTGACCAGGTCTTTGCTGGCCATGTGGCCGCAGTCAATGCCGCGGCCAATCCGGCTACCCGCACCTTCGAGGTGCAGGTGCTGGCCGCCAACCCACGGGGTGAGCTCAAGCCTGGGATGTTCGCGCGCGTGGCGGTGGTGGTGGCGGCCAAGGAGGACGCTTTGGTGGTGCCGGCCGATGCACTGCTGGGCAGCGAGACAGACCGCTCCGTCTATGTGGTCAGCAATGATGTTGCCGTCCGCAGAGCGGTACGGGTTGGCATTAGTCAGAATGGCCTGGCGGAGATCGTCAGCGGCTTGAGCGAGGGCGAGCACCTGGTGGTGATGGGCCAGCAGATGCTCCAGCAGGGCTCGAGGGTGACCGTGGAAGGAGGCGAGTAGTATGAACCTTCCAGAGCTAGGCGTTCGCAGACCTGTGACCACGGTTGCGGTCTTTGTCGTCATTCTCATCCTGGGACTGGTTAGTCTTTCCCAGTTGGGGATCGACCTCATGCCGGACATAACCCTGCCGGCAGTCTCTATCACCACTACCTACCCCGGTGCGGGTCCCGAGGACGTCGAGACTCGGGTGACGAGAGTGATCGAGGACGCCGTGAGCACCGTCCCCAACGTGGACAAGGTGACCTCGACCAGCCAAGAAAACGTGTCGGCGATAATTGTCTACTTCAAGTGGGGCACGAATATCGACGCGGCGGCGATGGACGTGCGGGACAAGCTTGGCTTCTACGCCCCGTTTCTGCCCGAGGACGCCACCGACCCGCTCATTTTCAAATTCGACGCCTCGCTCATGCCCATTCTCTTCTTGGGTATCAGCGCTGAAGAGAGTTATCCTGATCTGCTCAAGCTGGTAGACGACCGTCTTTGCGACCCTATCAGGCGCGTTGCCGGTGTGGGCTCGGCGACGGTGTTTGGCGGACTGGAGCGCCAGATCAACGTCAAGGTGGACGCCGCGGCCCTCCAGGCACGAGGGCTGTCCATCGACATGGTGACGCGGATGCTCCAGGCCTCCAACCTCAACCTCCCGGCTGGCTCCCTCAAGACGGGGAGCAAGGAGTACATCGTCCGGCTGCCAGGTGAGTTTCGCTCGGTGCAGGAGATTGGGGACGTAGCCATTGGCAACGTGCGGGGGGTGCCCATCTATTTGCGGGACGTGGCTACCATTGAGGACGGCTATGCCGAGCCTACGCGCATCAGCCGCATGGACGGCAAGCAGAGCGTCATGGTCATCGTGCAGAAGCAGTCAGGTGCCAACACGGTAGAAGTCGCTAACAACGTGTGGAAGAAGATCGAGGAAATCCGTCCCACGTTGCCTCGCGATGTGGTGGTCAAGAGCGTGTACGATGGCTCTACCTTCATCAAGCAGTCCATCGCCGGGCTGGCGATGACCGTCCTATGGGCATCCGTCTTGGTCGTGCTAGTGGTCCTGCTCTTCTTGCGCAATCTGCGCGCAAGCCTGATCATCGCTTTCATCATACCCTTCTCGTTGGTGACGGCATTCATCCTTTTGCGCCTGGCCAACTACACGATCAACATCATGTCCTTGTCCAGCTTGGCCATAGCCATCGGCATGGTGGTGGACAACGCCATTGTGATTTTCGAGAACATCTATCGCCACCGGACCGAGCTGGAGGAGGCACCGCGAGAAGGGGCGGTGTTCGGTGCTCGAGAAGTGGCCATGGCGGTGACGGCTTCGACGCTGACTACCGTAGTGATTTTTGTGCCGCTGTTGTTTGTGCAAGGGATTGCCGGTATCTTGTTCCGACAGTTGGGCTACGTGCTCATGTTTGTGCTTGGCGCGTCGCTGTTCACTTCCCTCTATCTGACGCCCATGCTTTCGGCACAGCTGCTTCGCGTGCGCAACAGCAACGGCAACAACGAAGGGAGCTTCTCCGCCAGGCTCTATGCCCGAAGTGAGGAGGCTTTCAGGCGGGTGGAAGAGGCGTACCGGCGACTCCTGGGCTGGGCGTTGCGGCACAAGCTAGCAGTCCTGCTGACCGGCCTCGCGGTGTTTGCCATTAGCCTTGGGATGCTGCGCTTCGTCAACACCGAGTTCTTCCCCCAGACCGACGAGTCCCAGCTGCGTGGTGTGGTCGAGCTGCCAGTGGGAACCAACCTGGAGACTACCGACGACGTGATGCGCCAGGTGGAGGAGGTCATCGCCAGGGAGGTGCCGGAGAGGGAAGTGATCATTGCCCGGTGTGGCACCAGTCGTTTCGGCATGGGCGCGAGCATGGGTCAGCAGGAGGGGAGTAACATCATCTACGTACAGGGGACTCTGGTGCCGAGAGCGCGGCGCAGGGCCAGCGACCGCGAGATTGGGCAACGCCTCAGCAAGGCCCTGCAGAAGATCCCGGGCATCAAGACGGTGGACTTTTCACCCACAGACCCGTTTCTGGCCATGTTTGGAGGGGGCAAGCCCATCGAGGTAGAGGTCTACGGCTATGACCTGGAGAAGACCGAAGGGGTGGCCAGGCAGATTCAGGAGATTCTGGCCGGAATCGATGGTACCACGGATGTGGTGCTCTCCCGCGGTGAGGGTAAACCCGAATTCTGGGTGGTGGTGGACCGTGCCAAGGCGGCGGCGCTGGGGCTCTCTGTGGCGCAGATCGGCATGGCCCTGCGCACCAGTTTCTACGGCAGCGACGTGGTCAAGTACCGCGAGGCGGGAGACGAGTACTCGATCTTTGTGCAGCTCCGCGAGGCTGACCGCAGGAGCCCAGAAGATATTGGCGATGTGGCGATCATGGGCCCCACCGGAACACTGATTCCGTTGAAGAGCGTGGCGCGGATTGAAAAGCGCGTGGCTCCGGTGAAGATAGACCGCAAGAACCAGCAGCGCATCATCACCGTGGGGTGTGGCGTAGTGGGCACGTCAAGCGGTGCCGTGGGCAAAGACCTGCGCAAGGCCCTGGCCAAGCTGCCACTGCCCTCGGACATTGAGGTGAAGGTGACCGGTGCGGTGGAACAGCAGGCCAGCTCCTTCAACCAGTTGCTGTTTGCCATGGCCCTCGGTATCGTGCTCGTGTACCTGGTGATGGCCGCGCAGTTTGAGTCGCTCATCGACCCGCTGGTCATCATGTTCTCGGTTCCGTTCGCGGTCGTTGGGGTCATTTGGGCCCTGCTGATCACTGGCACCACGCTCAGCGTTAACGCCTTCATCGGGATGATCATGCTGGTGGGCATCGTGGTGAACAACGCCATCGTGCTGGTGGACTATACGAACCTGTTGCGGGCGCGAGGGCTGTCCATCGGCGAGGCGGTACAGACGGCGGGCAAACGCCGTCTGCGCCCGGTACTGATGACGGCGCTGACCACCATCTTTGGCCTCTTGCCCATGGCCCTGAGTCGTTCTGAGGGGTCGGAGACCTGGGTGCCATTGGCCGTTGCCGTTATCGGAGGCCTGTTGGTCTCGACGGTCATTACGCTGGTCTTCGTCCCGACCCTGTACTCTCTGGCCGAGGCGCGCCTGAAGCGCTCGCGCGCGCTGTATAGATAAGGGAGCACGTCCATGGAGAAGATGCTGATTATCATCTACAACACTGCGCTCGAACGAGTAATCCTGGAGTACATTGACGAGTGTGAGGTGACCTGTTTCACCCTTGTCCCCAAGGTCTTTGGACGGGGGAAGACAGGAGGGCCGCGATTGGGTACGCCGGTGTGGCCAGGGGAAAATGCCATGCTGCTCATCGTGGACAGCGACGAGCGGATCCAGGCCCTCTTGGCGCGGGCAAAGGCCCTCAAGGCGCGCCATCACGGCCAGGGAGTGAAGGCCTTCGTGCTGCCCGTGGAGGGAAAGCTGTAGCAGCAGCCAAGGGACGTTTTTTTCCGCTTGCATTCGTAGCTTGCGTTTCATATATTTACGCCGGCTATTGAACCAGGTATGTGAGAGGAGGCGGAGACGTTGAAGAAGGACATACACCCCGAATACAAGCTGAGTACGGTGCGGTGTGCCTGTGGCAACTCGTGGCAGGTGCGCACCACCCTTGGCGACATGAAGCTGGAGATCTGCTGCCAGTGCCACCCCTTTTTCACCGGCAAACAGAAGCTTGTCGACTCTGCCGGTCGCGTGGAAAAGTTCATGAAGAAGTACGGCCGTGGTAAGGGAGAAGAGGCGCAGAATTCATAGGATTGTGGACCACACACAAACGGAATGCGCCAGGGCGTATTCCGTTTTTTTTCGTTCGTGAAAATGGCTGACGATAAGACAGCATTTGCAGCCGTAGGTGGACAGGCAGTCATTGAGGGGGTGATGATGCGCTCGCCAGAGGCGGTAGTCGTCGCCGTACGCCGTCCTGATGGCTCCATCGTCTACCGCAGGCGGCCGTTCCGCTCCCTCAGTGCCACCCGCAAGGTGTGGGGCGCCGCTATGTTGCGTGGGGCGGTGGTGTTGGTGGAATCCTTGTTCTTGGGGATGGAGGCCCTCAGCTTTTCCAGCCAGCTGGCAGTGCAGGACGGGGCCCAAGGTAGGCGCACGAGGGCTCAAACTTTGTGGTCAGGCCTCCTCTCGGTCTTCACCGTGCTGGCGGCCTTGACACTCGGTTTAGGGCTCTTTTTTTACCTTCCGTTGGTGCTCGCCCACCTGACCGGGGTGCGTTCCGGGCTCGGGTTCAATCTCTTCGATGGGGCAGCACGTCTGCTTGTCTTCGTGGGGTACTTGCTTGCGGTGGGGCAGTGGAAGGAGATCCGCCGCGTTTTTGCCTACCATGGGGCTGAACACATGAGCATCCATGCCTACGAGGCGGGCGAGGAACTGTCGGCGGAACACGCCGCCCGTTACAGCCCTGTACACCCGCGCTGCGGCACGAGCTTCCTGCTGGTGGTGGTGATGGTGAGTATTCTTGTTTTTGTCATGTTACCCCGGCCGCACAGTCCCCTTGACCCGCTGGTGGTAGCGCGTTTGCTCCTGGTACCGGTCATTGCCGGGTTGTCCTATGAATTGCTGAGGTTAGCTGCCAGGTGGCCAGAGAACCCCGTGCTCCGTCCTTTGGTAGCCGCAGGAACCTGGCTACAGCGCCTGACCACACGCATTCCGGACCAGGGCCAGTTGGAAGTGGCGCTGGTGGCGCTGAAGAGCGCCCTGGGGCAGGACGTGTCCACCGCGGCCCAGGATTATGACGTGCTCATGCAAAGGGGGGAAGGCAGTGTGGCGGCCGAGGCCGGGGTCTAAGGGAAGGGAGTATGCTGGATAAGCTGCGAAAGATAGAAGAGCGTTACCAAGAAGTGATGCGCGAACTTGCCGATCCGGCAACCTTGGGCGACCGGGAACGGTACCGGCAGTTGGCAAAAGAGGAGCGCTATCTTGGTCCCATCGTGCAAAAGGCGGCCGAGTACCGTTCGGTGCTGGCGCGGCTGGACGAAGATCGACGGGTGTTGGCTGAGAGTCGGGACGAGGAGCTGCGTGCCTTGGCCAAGTCGGAACTGGAAGAGCTGACCGAGCGGCAGGGACAGCTTGAGGAGGAGATCAAGACGCTGTTGTTGCCACCCGATGAGCAGGACTCGCGCAATGCCATTGTCGAAATCCGCGCCGGCACCGGGGGAGAGGAGGCGGGCCTGTTCGTGGGCGACCTGTATCGCATGTACAGCCGCTACATTGAGGACAAAGGGTGGAAAAAGGAAGTATTGAGCAGCCATCCTCAGGGCATTGGCGGGTTCAAGGAGATCATCTTCCTGGTCGCCGGGCCTGACGCCTATGGAACATTGAAGTACGAGTCCGGGGTCCACCGCGTGCAGCGCGTGCCGGTCACTGAGGCCAGTGGCCGGATTCACACCTCCGCGGCCTCGGTGGCGGTCCTGCCAGAGGCAGAGGAGATTGACATCCATATTGATCCGAGCGACTTGCGCATTGACGTGTTTCGCTCTTCTGGCCCGGGTGGGCAGAGCGTGAACACCACCGACTCGGCAGTGCGCGTGACGCACTTGCCCACCGGCCTGGTGGTGACCTGCCAAGACGAGAAGTCGCAGCACAAGAACAAGGCCAAAGCGCTCAAAGTGCTGCGCGCGCGCCTCTATGAGCGCAAGCTTCAGGAGGAGCGGGAGAAGATTGCAGCAAGCAGGCGCTCCATGGTGGGCTCAGGCGACCGGAGCGCCAAGATCAGGACCTTCAACTTTCCGCAGAACCGGGTCACCGACCATCGTATCGGCCTGACTCTTTATCGCCTCAACGAAATCCTGCAGGGTGATCTTGACGAGCTCATTGAACAGCTGCGCCTGGCGGACCGTACAGAAAAGCTCAAGGCTGAGTTCCCGACGGAAAGATGAGGCCTGGACGGTAGCTCTCCTGCTCCGGGAGGCGCGGCAGGCGCTCAAAGCAGCGGGCATCGACAGCCCGGAGCTCACTGCCGATCGACTGCTTGCCCACGTGCTCGGCTGCGACAGAGCGGAGCTCTACGCCGCGCCGCAACGCCGGGTGAGCGCGTCGCAGCGCCGCACCTTTGCCCGCCTGTTAGCCCGCCGGCTCGCGCATGAACCCCTGCAATATCTCCTTGGCCAAGTCGACTTCATGGGCCTGACGCTGCACGTTGCCCCTGGCGTGCTCATTCCGCGACCGGAGACGGAGACGCTCGTGGAGAGGGTTGTGGAATTCTGCACCAAGAAACACCAAGGGGCAGAAGTGCTGCGGTGCCTGGACGTGGGGACAGGCTCGGGAAACATCGCTGCGGCGTTGGCTTACTTGCTGACCACTGCGGAGGTGGTGGCGGTCGACTGCAGCGCGGTTGCGCTGCGCCTGGCCCGGGAAAATTTCAAGCGTCTGGAACTGCAAAGAGTGCATGTGGTGCTGGCGGATGTGTCTGCCCCGGACTTTGGTCGGAAGGTTGGGGGCCCTTTCGACCTCGTCGTCGCCAACCTACCCTATGTACCCTCTTCAGCGCTGCCGGAGCTTCAACCCGAAGTGAAGGACTATGAGCCGGTGCTGGCCCTGGACGGCGGCGAGGATGGGCTGGTACTCTACCGTGCCCTCGTGCCGGTGCTTCCGAGCATTTTGACTCCTGGTGGTGCCTTCTTTGCGGAGATTGGCGAGGGCCAGGGAGACAAGATGGTGGAGCTTTTGCGCGCGGCTGGTCTTCGCCACATGAGTGTGTTCGCGGACCTGGCGGGAAGGGAGCGCGTGGTATTCGCGCAGAAATGAAAGGGACGGCGATGATCAATCCTGCAATCTTTCGCGAGTACGACATTCGCGGCGTGGTGGAGCGCGACTTTGACGATGCCACCGTCGAGGCGGTAGGGAAGGCCATTGGTACGGCCATGCAGCGCCGGGGCGTGAAGCGTATCTCGGGGGGGCGCGACGTGCGACTCACTTCTGCCCACCTGCAAGAAGTGCTCAGCGCCGGCCTCATCTCCACCGGCCTGGAGGTGGTCGATGTGGGCGAAGTGCCGACGCCTGTGCAGTATTTCAGCATCGTGCACCTCAAGCTTGGTGGCGGCGTCATGGTCACTGGGAGTCACAATCCCATCGAATACAACGGCTTCAAGATCTCGCTTCAGACTGCAGAAAAGGGGCTGGTCTCGCTCTATGGCGAGGATATCCGCGGCCTGGCCGACATTATCTCCCAGGGAGACTTTGCCCGAGGCAAAGGGCAGCTTGTCCGGCAGGACGTGCTCCCGGCCTATCTGCGCACCCTCAAGGAGAAGCTCCGCTTCGCGCGGCGGCTGAAAGTAGTGGTGGATGCAGGCAATGGCACTGCTGGCCCACTCGCCCTGCAACTCTTGGAAGACCTGGGCATGGAGGTGGTGCCTCTCTATTGCGAACCAGATGGCCGTTTCCCTCACCACCTGCCTGATCCCACCGTGCCGAAGTATGTGGTGGATTTGCAAAAGTCGGTGGTGGCACAAGGCGCGGATTTGGGTATTGGCTACGACGGCGATGCTGATCGCATTGGGGCCATTGACGACCAGGGGCGCATTGTGTTTGCGGATCGGCTGCTGGCTTTGTTCAGCAAGGACGTGCTGAGCAAGAGGCCGGGCGCGCCCATTGTCTTCGACGTCAAATGCTCGCAGGCCTTAGAGGAATACATCATCCGCCACGGCGGCCGACCGGAGATGTGGAAGACCGGCCATTCTTTGCTCAAAGCACGCATGAAGGAACTGCATGCGCCGCTGGCAGGCGAGATGTCCGGGCACATGTTCTTTGCCGACGACTACTTCGGTTATGACGATGCCCTTTATGCTTCGGGTCGGCTCATGCAGATAGTGGCAAGCGATACCCGACCGCTGTCGCAGATTGCCAGCGACATCCCGCACTTTTTCGCCACCCCGGAGATTCGCATCCACTGCGCTGATGAGGCGAAATTTGAGGTGGTCGAGCAACTGGTGCGATGTTTCAAGGCCACTTACCAGGTCATCGACATCGACGGCGCGCGGGTCAAGTTCGGCGACGGTTGGGGCCTTGTGCGGGCGTCTAACACGCAGCCGGTGTTGGTGCTGCGCTTCGAGGCTCGCACCCCCCAGCGCCTGCAGGAAATCATCGACGTGTTCAAGGCGGCACTGCGGGACTACCCGGAGGTAAAGTTCACCGACGAGGACTTTGCGCCGTGAGGCGCATCGTGCCTTGCACTTTTAGCTTGACTTTGAAGATTATTTCCCTATCTTATGCACTGAGCCGGTGCCGGCCACTGGCAATGGGACACCTGGCGCCGGCAGCGATGGAGGACAAATGCTGAAGTACCTAACACAGAGAGACCCGTTTACGGGCGAGGAGTACGTCGAAGTCCCGTTTAAAGGGCACCGGTTGGTGGAGCATCCGATGTACAACAAGGGGACTGCCTTCACCGGCGAGGAACGAGAGGCGTTGGACCTGGTGGGGCTGCTTCCGGAACTGGTGGCCACGTTGGAGCTGCAGTGCATGCGCGCGTACGAGAGCTTTTGCGCCAAGCCGAACAACTTGGAGAAGTACATCTACCTCATCTCCCTGCAGGATCGCAATGAGACGCTGTTCTATCGTCTGTTGCTGGACCACCTTGAGGAGATGCTGCCGATCGTCTATACCCCGACGGTGGGGGAGGCCTGCCTGCATTTCAGTCACATCTTTCGCCGACCGCGCGGGCTGTATGTGTCGGCCAACAACGTGCACAAGATCGACAAGGTGCTCGCCAACGTCCCCTTTGCCAACGTTTCGTTGATCGTTGTCACGGACGGTGAGCGCATCCTTGGGCTGGGCGACCAGGGCGCCGGCGGCATGGGCATCCCCATCGGCAAGAGCAGCCTTTATGTTGCCGCTGCGGGTCTGCACCCGGCTTTCTGCCTGCCGGTGCTCATCGATGTGGGGACCAACAACGAGGATGCCTTGCGGGATCCCCTGTACATCGGGCTCAAGCAGCGCCGGCTAACCGGTGAGAAATATGACTATGTGATTGAGCAGTTCGTGATGGGGGTGCGGCGGAATTTCCCCAATGCCCTGCTGCAATGGGAAGATTTTGGCAAGCAGAATGCGTTTCGGCTCCTGGAGCGCTATCGCGAGCGCATCTGCTCTTTTGACGACGACATCCAGGGCACGGGGGCGGTCGCCGCGGCGGTGCTCTTGGCGGCCATGCGCATCAAGAACGAGCGTCTCAGCGATCAGCGATTCGTTATCATGGGCATGGGCCAGGCAGGTATTGGCATCGCCCGCCAGATCTACACAGGGTTGCGCGAGGAGGGGCTGACCGAGGCAGAGGCCAGAGCGCGCATCTTCGGCCTGGACAAAGACGGCCTGCTGGTGGAAGGCATGGAGGTGAGCGAAGAGCAGCGGCCGTGGCTCAAGCCCCGGGCTGCCGTGGCCGATTGGCAGCTCTCCGACCCCAACCGCATTGGCCTGATGGACACGGTGCGCAACGCCAAGGCTACTGTGCTCATTGGAGTCACAGGCCAGGCGGGCGTGTTCGATGAGGCCATCCTGCGCCAGATGGCGGCCAATTGCCCGGTGCCGGTCATCATGCCGCTCTCTAACCCTACGGCCAAGTCAGAGTGCACGCCGGAGTTCGCCTTTAAGATGACCGCGGGCCGATGCTTGTGCGCTACCGGGAGTCCGTTCCCCCCAGTACAGGTCGATGGTGGCCGGCGGGTGATCTCTCAGTGCAACAACCTGTATGTGTTCCCAGGCATGGGATTGGGAGCCTTGGTCTCCGGGACGCCGAAGGTGACTGATCAGATGTTCATGGCTGCTTCACATGCCCTGGCGGAGATGTTAACCCCGGAGCAGCTGGCCACCGGGCAGACGCTTCCTGCCATCGCCGACATCAGGCAGGTCTCTGCCTTGGTGGCGTGGGCTGTGGCCAAAGTGGCACGGGATACTGGGCTGGGGATGCGCGCCGACGACGACCATCTCCTGCGCATCATCACTGGCGCGATGTGGGAGCCGAAGTATCTGGCGTACCGCTACGCGCGTCCGGAACCGGTGGTCTAACCCTCGTCTGTGGCCGTGCCTGTGGGCCGGTCAGCCCGAGAAGTGAATCGAAAGGAGGTGCAGAATGCGCGTACGCACCACCCCAGTGCTGGCCCTGGTGGCCAGTGCAATGCTCCTTCTCCAATGCGGCACCACTTATCAGGGATTGGTGGAACCGACTTCAGAGGACACCGTCCTCATTGTCGGCGCGGTTTTTGTCGTGAACAACTACTACAACGAGCGCTTTGAGATCTACCGGCCGAGCATCGAGGTGGCGATCATGGGGAAGGTGAACGTGGGAGGCAAGGAGCAGATCAAGGGTTACTGGACCCAGACCGACGAAAACGGCTATTTTGCACTTGCCAACGTCCCTCCCGGTCGCTATGCGCTCAAAGGGATCAGGTTTACCCTTTCGACCGGCGACTTGCTGACCGTAAGCAACCCCCTGCGCTTCTCCGGCAGCACCTACATGCTTCAACCCTCCTCCAAGGCCATCATTCTGTTTGACGGCGACTACTTCGCCTTTGAGCCGAAGGGGCGGGTAGTGAACATGCTCACCAACCGCTTCACCATTGACCGCGCCACTGATCGGACGCGGCATGTGGAACACGAGGCAAGTGCGGAGGTGCCGGAATTCCGCAGTCCCACTGGCCAAGTGATCAGTTTTCCCAAACCGCCCGAGTACTTTGTCAACAAGCATCCGCAGAGCGCCTGGGTGCCTGCGTTGAAGGCCCTGTTGTAGCGCGCCCCTTCTCCGCTGCGCCTTGTAGTGTCCCGTTCGGAGGGTCGGCGATGCAACGTTGGCACGTGGTGCTCGTCTGTCTCTGCCTCAGCCTCTGCTGCCAAAAGAAGCAGGAGGCCACGATCGTCAAGCTGGCTCATCTCTACGACCCGATGGGTGGTCCGGCAGGGAAGGCAAACACGGAGTGGCTCTATGGCGTGGTGGCCGAATTTGAGCGAGACCACCCCGGGGTGAAGGTCGAGCTGGAACAAATGAAATGGGACCAGATCGACACCAAGTGCATGGCCGACTATCGCGCCGGAATCAGCCATGATGTGCTGTGGAGCTCGCCCCAGCTCATGGCCAAACACGCCGCGGTGGGGGACCTGCTTGACCTGAAGCCGTATCTGGGCTGGACTCCTGAGGAGGTGGCCGAATTTGCCTGGAACCCGGTATGGAGCGCCGGCGAGCACAAGGGCAAGCTTATTGGAGTCTACCTCGGGGCTCATACGCGGGTGGTGGCCTATCGCCGGGACCTTTTTCAGGAGGTTGGGTTGGACCCTGACTGCCCCCCGCAGACTTTGGACGAATTGGTGGCGTATGCCCAACGCCTGACCAGGGACCTGGACGGGGACGGCAATCCGGACCAGTGGGGTTTAGGGATGTACTTTGGGCCTTCCCGCGCGACCATCGAGATCTACTTTGCGCCGTTGGTGTGGCACTTCGGCGGCAGCCTCTGGGATGAGGAGTGCAAGAAGGCAGTGTTTGCGGACAGTGCCGGGGTGCGCGCAGCCCGCTTTTTGGCTGATTTGATTCACGTGCACAAAGTCACCCCGACCTGGGTGGCCAGCGGCGCCTACGACGATGTGATGTTGGGGGGATTTCTGCAAGGGCGGTTTGCCATGGCATGGGGGTGGGGCAGCTACTGGATCAAGGTGCTTGAGGACAAGGGGTGGATCAGCGGCGCTTTCCCGCCCACTCCTGAGGTGCGCACAAGGGTGGCGGACATCTTTGAGGTCCCCACCCGCACCAGAGCCCAGTTCACCAACGCCTGGATGGTCTCCATTCACGCCCTGTCCAAGAACCCCGAACTGAGCGCCAAGCTCCTCAACTACCTCCTGCGCCCCGAAACGCTGCTTTCCTTTCCGGATGCCGGTCTCCCCACCCGTCTCTCCGCCTGGCAGCGGCCTGAGTATCAGACCCCTTTCTACCAGGTGTGGTTCCGGGCAGTGCAACATGGCAGCGCCATGCCACCCACTGCGTATTATGACGAGTTGGCCAATACGGTAGCGGCAGCATTGCAGGAGATCCTGGTCAGACATGCCCCAATTCAAGAGACGCTTACGCGCTTTCAGAACGAATACAACGCTCGCTATGCCGGCTTGTGACCGTGGGGATGTCCCACCTGGGCGCCGGCGAGGGCGAAGGCAGCTTCTTCCCTACGCCTTTCTTGCTCCCACCGTGCTCCTCCTGGGCGCATTCATGATTTCACCAGTTATTTCAGGCGTGTTCTTGAGTATGTTCAGGACTGCCCTGGATGGCGTGACCTCCTTCGTGGGGGCCTCCAACTACCGTCTCCTGGTGGGAGAGACGAGGTTTCGCACCAATATCACCCTTTCCCTGTGCTATGTGCTCGGCAACCTGAGTCTTTCTGTCCCTTTCGCCTATGCGGCCGCGCTCCTTATCACCAGGCCGGTGCGGGCGGCACAAGTGCTGCGCAGCATCTACCTCCTGCCGTGGATCGTGGCACCTGTGGTCAGCGCCCTGTTGTTTCGCTCGCTGGTAGACCCCACCTTCGGGCCCCTGAGCTGGCTTCTGGCCAAGGTGACTGGCCGCGCCCACGTCATCCTCACTGAGCCGACGTTGGCCATGGGGACGATTATCTTTCACAGCTTCTGGCGCTCCTTCCCCTTCATGATGCTCCTTTTGGCTGCGGGAATTGCAAGTATCCCTCAGGAGCTGTACGAAGCCGCGAAGGTGGACGGCGGGGGCCGCTGGACGCAGTTCCGCTACCTGACGTTGCCACTCACCAAGGTCCACCTGGGCGTGGTGCTGGTGGTGATCACCATGTGGACGCTCCAGGATGCGGAGACCGTGTACGCCATGACCGAAGGTGGGCCAGGCTACAGCACGGAGGTGGCTGCGGTGCGGCTGTTCAAGATGTCCTTCCTCAACTTTGATCTGAACACCGGCGCAACCATCGGGGTGATTCTGGTCATCGTCGGGGTGCTCTTCATGTTGGCGTATCTGCGGCTGACCGGTGGAATTCGGGATCAGGAATGAGCGGACGGCGAGATATCCTCTTCTGGATCGGGGCCCTGGTGGTCCTGGTAGTGACCGTGTTTCCTTTTCTCTGGGGACTGCGCACCTCATTTGCCGGGCGTCTTGACTACCAGTTTCTCCCACGCACCTGGACGTTGGAGCACTATCAGCAGCTCTTGGTCCGACCGGAGTTCTTGCTCTACCTGCGCAACAGCCTGGTGGTCGCGGCTGGCTCCATTGTGCTCACGCTGATTGTCTCCTTGCTTGGAGGCTATGCGCTGGCCCGATTCCGCTTCCGGGGGCAGAGCATTGGCGTGGTGCTCATGGTGTTGCCCCTGTTGCCGCCGGTCGCGGTGCTCGTGCCGCTCATTGCCTACTTCAACACCTTGGGCCTGTACAACACCCTGACGGCGGTAATCATCGCCAATGTGGTGTTCAACCTCCCGTTTACCGTGTGGATGTTGCGCAACTTTATCGCCGCCACCCCGGTGGAAACTGAGGAGGCGGCCATGTTAGATGGATGCTCGCGCCTGGGTCTCCTGTTCCGCGTGGCCATTCCCACGGCTGCCCCTGGCATGGTGGCTGTGGCGGTGTTTGTGTTCATCAACTCCTGGAACAACTACCTCTATGCCTTTGCGCTCACCTCATCTCAGCATCTACGCGTGCTACCCCAGGGAATTCTGTCGTTCTTGGGGAGCTGGGGCACGTACTGGGGTGGGCTGTCGGCGGCAGGGATCATCGCCCTGGTGCCGCCAGTTACTCTGTTCCTGCTCTTTCAGAAATGGTTTGTGGCCGGCGTGGTAGGCCAGCAGTTAAAGTGAATTAAGGGGAGAGCGGAGGTGCGAAGAGGATGAAGTACGGGACCGTGAAAAAGTGGGATCCGATTCGTGGTTTTGGCTTCATCGTCTCCGATGACGACGAGGATCTGTTCGTGCATGTGAACGACCTGGATCCGCGGGTACGTGCGGGTGGATTGGAGGAGGGCCAGCGCGTGGCCTTTGACGTGCGACGCGAGGTCAAGGGCGACCGGGCCATCAACGTGCGCGTGATTGGCTAGAGGGGTTGCCTGCGTGACCAGGGAGGAGCTTCTGCGCGTGGTGCCAGAGGCAGGGTGGACTCCTGTCTTGCCTCGAGCCGAGCGGGCGGCGCTGCTGGTCATTGACATGCAGGAAGAATTTCGCGAGGTGGCCGGGTCGATCATTTCCCCCTTGCGCAGCGTGATTGATGCGTGTCGGGTAGGCTCGGTCCCAGTGATCTTCACCCAACACGGCCATATCGACCCTGCGCACGACGGCGGGATGTTGGGCCAGTGGTGGGGCCAGCTCATCATCAAAGGGACGCCGCAGTGGCAGCTGATGCCGGAGGTGCTCCCCCTTCCGGAGGAGCTGGTGGTGCCAAAGACCCGCTACAGCGCCTTCTATCGTACCTCCCTGGCCCGCATGCTCCGGCACTTGCGCGTCAAAGACCTCCTCATCGGCGGCGTGATGAGCAACCTTTGTTGCGAGACCACCGCACGTGAAGCCTTTGTGCGCGACTTTCGCGTCTTTTTCCTGGCTGATGGCACAGCAACCGTGCGCGAAGAATACCACCACGCCACTTTACGCAACCTCGCCTATGGCTTTGCCCACGTCCTGACCTGTGAGGAGGCCATTCGCGCCTTCGTCGCGAAAGGCCAGGAGCAAGGCGGAGCTTGATTCCCAACGCCGACGTGAGAGGGTCTCATGCGCATCCGTCGCTTCGTTGCCGAGTTATGCAGTTTCAGTCATAGGGGCAGCTGCAGTCCAAATGAGCGCCGCGCTGCCGAGCACGTGCTGACCACCCTGCGCGGCATGGGTTTACAAGCATGGCTCGAACCATTCCGCTCCCAGTCGCGCCTGACCTGGGAGTTGGTGACCATCGTCGCCTTGCCGGCGGCAGGGGTGGTCCTATCCAGATGGTGGCCGCTGGTTGGGCTGTTGATGGCCATTGCCGGGGTTGTGCTTTTTTGGGACCACTTCTCGGTACGGTGGAAACCGTTGACGTACCTCTTCTGTCGGGCCACCTCGCACAACGTGGTGGGGAAGGTAGACAATCCCAGGGCAAGCTGGCAGGTGGTCCTCAGCGCCCACTACGACACGGCACGATCGGGCCTTATGTGGCACCCCACACAGGTGCGGAACTTCCGCAGCAATTTCTTGCTCGGGACAGGGGTATTGCTTTTTCTGGTGCTGCTGCTCCTTCTGCGCGCCGTTGGCGTCCGCGGGCTGCTGCTTGATCTTTTCCTCGGAGCGGGCCTCTTGTACATGCTGGCCCATATTGCCTTATTGCTCCATGCCGGGCTTTTTGCGCCCCTGGTGCAAGGGGCGGCTGACAACGCCAGCGGCGTGGCTGTGTTGCTGGACCTTGCCGCCGCGCTAAAGAAGGAGCCACTGCGCCACTGCCAAGTGTGGGTGGTAGCAACCGGCAGTGAGGAGACAGGCTTGCTCGGCATGTGGGCCTTCGTTCGTCGCCATGCCCATGAGTTAGCGCCCGCGGCCACTCACTTTCTTGTGTTTGATTCCTTGGGGAGTGGACAGCTGCACTACTGCGAGGGTGAGGGGATGCTCGATCTCTGCCGCTTTCGCGGACCGCTGGTGAGGTTGGCGCGCGAGGTGAGTTCCCGCGAGCCTTACCGGGGGATCACCCCCTGGCTCTATCGGCTGGCACAGACGGACGCCCTCGTGCCGGCACGCAAGGGGTACCCCACGTTGCTGCTGCTGGCCACCGACAGCGAAGGGCTGCTGCCCCATTGGCATTGGCCCACGGATACAGTGGAGAATGTGGACTTTGCGATGCCGGAGCTTGCGTCGCGTTTTGCGCTGGAGCTCCTCCGCCGCTTGGATGAGCAGGCGCCCAGATCCTCTCCCGCATGACGTGCCCCGCCCGTGTCCTCCCACGCGGCCCGGCTCACATCTACCTTCGGAGGCCGGGGCTACGTCCTGGTACGCGCCACCAGCACTATGCCCACCGCCAAGAAGACCACATTGCCTAGCCAGGCGGCTATCGCCGGAGGCAAGGTCCCGGTGTGTCCCAGGGACTGCCCGGTCTTCATCAGGCCAAAGTACATGAAACAGATGACCAGGCTAAAGCCAAAGCCCACCGCAACGCCACTTCGCCGTTTGCTGGAAGCCAGGGCTGCGCCAATGAGAAGGATGATGAGGTTGCTGAAAGGGAAGGAGAGTTTGAGGTGGAGGTCCACCAGCCAGCGGTGCGGTTTACCACCATTGCGGCGCACCTCTTCGATGAATTGCCGGAGCTCCGTGTAGGACATCTCCTCGGGTTCCAACTGAATCCGGGCCAACTCCACTGGCGTCACTTTCAAGTCGGCAACATCCAGGGCGGCAAAGGGCAGGGCGCGCTCGCCCGCCTCAGAAAAGGCCCTCTCGTAGCCGTTCTCCATGCGCCAGCAGTCATCGCGCCAGCGCATCAAGGGGGCATCAAGACGGCGGCTCAGCCGGGAACCCTGATACTCCTGGATGGTCACGCGATAGGCGATGCGTTGCTTGGAATCGTAGTAGCGAATGAGCACGCGCCGATCGGCGCGGTCGCGCACGATGAGGTTTGTCATCCGCCGCCGCACGTTAAAGTCGTGTTTTTCCATGTGCTCCAGGCGGATCTCCCTCTTGCGCCGATTAGCCACAGGAGCCACCACCTCGCCCACAAACAAGTCGAGCAGGCTGATCACCACCCCCAGCACTAATATGGGCACCAAGATCCGGTAGAGGGATGTGCCCGTGGCCTTCATCGCCACCAGCTCGTTGTGCTTGGCCAGGGTGCCCACGCAGAAGAGGCTGGCCAGGAGCACAGCGACCGGCAGGCTCATGACCACTATGAACGGCAAGTAGAGTAGGTAGTACTTTGCCACCACAATCCACGGAACATGCCGATCCAGAAAGGCGTCCAGCTGTTCCACCATGTCCACGATGATAAAAATGAGGGCAAAAGCAACCAGAGCAAATATCAGGTTGCTCACGAAGCGTCTGGCTATGTAGCGATCGAGTATGCGCATCGGTCCACTACCCAGTGCCAGGTCATCGCTCCAGTCAACGACGGATTAAGGGGGTAATAGGGAAGCCCATGCGCTCCAGGCGTTCGGTGTGCGCGCGTAAGAAATCGCGGATCATGTTGCTGGTCACCACAAAGGTGATCCCGTAGTTGATCAACTTGAGCTCCTCCACGAAGACCTCGCCGGTGTACGGGATATCTGGTTCCGGTGCCGGGGTCACGTTGTCGGCGGAGGGCACCAGCAGGTACTGCGCGTCGTAGGCTGCCGAGGTGGCCATGCCTACGTACTCCATCGCTCCCTTGTTTCCGTCAAGGCGCACGACCGCACCACCGGAGTATCCTCGATTGAAGGCGATGTCCACGATGAATCGGCCCCTGCCGCGGGAGGGGCTGACTAGTCCGCGGGTGACCGTCAAGAAGCCTTTGGGAAAACCCAACACGTACACCTCTTGCCCCAGCTTTAGTTCGCCGGCGTCCCCTAGCGGACAAGGGAGGGGTGCCTCCGCCATGTGTTGCGCCGGTCTGGCCGTCCTCACCACAGCGATGTCGTTGTCTTTGTCGCTGACCACCAGCTCGCCCACGGTCCATTCACCGCTGCGGTGGAAGACAAAGACATCCTGGCGGTACTTCACGGAGAGCGCGCGCAGGTGGCTCGTGGGGCGCTTGGCATCGTCCACATAGTAGTGGCGGACGGTATCGGCAAAGTGGACCACGTGATTGCATGTGAGCACCAGCATCTCCCGCGCGTTCTGAAGCAATACTGCACCTGTGCCTGCCACCGAGCTACTGGTGAGCTTCTGTTCTAAGGGGCGCGGAAGCGCCTCCGCGGGCGTGCGAAGCGAAGGGGGAGGAGGGTAGTATGAGGTGCGGTAGTAGGCCGAGCAGGAGATTTTCACTATCGACAGCTCCAGCATCGCCAGCTGGCGCATGCGGTCTTCCGGGTTCGGTTCCGGGCCCGAAGTTCGCGTCGTGACCCGCGCGCACGAGGTGGCAAAGGTGCTTATAGCGACCACCACGAGGGTGCGCCTGAGCCTTAGGTTCATGGGGAACTCCCCTTTCGTCGCACAATGGTGCGGAGCTTGGCCAAGTCAATGAGCGTGGTCTCCCGCGCGCTGCGCACCAGGAGGTAGATGCCGGCGGCCCCCACCAGAATATCCGCAGACCACATGGCCCAGAAGGGGCTGATCAGACGCCGGTCGGCCAGCTCCTCGCCGCCGATGAGCAGCGCCCAGTAGAGAAGAAAGAAAAAGAGGCTAATCCCCCCGCCAACTGCCCAGCTCCCCCGATGGGCCATGACGCCAAGGGGGGCACCAATGAGCACAAACACCACGCAGGCCGCTGGGATGGAGTACTTCTTGTGCACCTCGACCATGAGCCTGCTGATGCTCTTCTTGAGGGATTCGATGTTCAACAGGGCGTCGCGAATCGACGTCAGGGTGCGCATCTCCATTTGCGAAAGGCTTGCCTGCTCGCCTCCTGCCTTTGCCTCCAGGCTGCGCATCAGTCTTTCCACCTCTTGGAGGCGGAGTTGGCCGGGCTTCTTGCGTGAAAGAAGCGCCAACACCTTTTCCCCGTGGGGAGCGCTCAGCGCCTGGCGGATCTTCTCCTCTTGCGCCGCCACCAATTCGCGCTTCTGTCTCACCTCGCGCATCATGGTGCGGGCGCTCTTCTCCCGATCGCCGCGGTATTCCGATTGGCTGCGGCTGAGCACCAGCCCCGGGACCTCAGGGGTGACCCGCAGGTGCGGAAAGCTCACCTGCACGTACTCCGCCAGGCGGCGAAAGTTCACTTTCTCAATGCACCCGTGGTAAAGGTCCAGAGTCAAGATGCCGTTCGTGCGGTCCACCTGGATCTCGCCACTGTCGGCAAAGACCGTCTGCGTCACCTCTGGTTCGCTATAGTCGTCCACGGCTACCCCCCAAAGCTTGGAGTATCCTTCGGACTCTTTGATGGCCCGCGCGCTAAGGTGCAACGAGGGGCTGACCTCAAAGACAACCCCAGGCTCCAGGGTCAGGGTGGGACGCTTGCGAGCGATGTCGGCTGTCAGAAGCCGGGCGCGATGGTTCATGTCCGGGAGGATGCTGTTGCCGAACCAGATGCAGAAGGCGCACAAACCTGCCGCCGCCACCAAAACCGGCGCGGTGATGCGGTACAGACTGACCCCACTCGCCTTGATGGCCACGATCTCGTTGTCTGAGGAAAGGCGGCCAAAGGCCATCAACACCGCCGGCAGCACCGCCATAGGAATGGTGAGCGCCAGAATCCATCCCATGTGCAGAGCAAAGTACTCGACGATCAGGGTGAATTCCAGGCCCCGGCTCAGGAGGCGCCCCAACTCGCGAAACAGGATATTGAGCAGAAAAAAGAGGGTGATGACGAAGAAGGCAAAGAAAAACGGCCCCACGTGCTCCCGAATGATGTAGCGCGGCAAAACCGGCATCTGCTCTCGCACTCCCTTTTGGCAAAAAAATATACCAAATCCCACACCGCTTTCCAAAGGCTTTTTGCATGCCAGGGCGAAGTTTTCGCTTGATAAACTGCCCCTGTTTTGCCAAATTGACCAAAGCAGCGGATGTCGTTGACTGGAGGAGCGAGCGAAGGTGAGTGAGGCACGCGGGCCACAGCCGAGACCTGTTCCGAGAACAGACCAGGGTATTACCTACGACCTGGCCCTCGCACTGGACTGGGAATACGACTGGGATTTTGTCCGGCTCATTCAAGAGAAGGCGAGGGCATTAGGCCTGCACACCTTTGTCGTCTGGAGAAACAACCTGGCAGGGACCATGGAACTCCTCCGCGAAGGGAGGATGCAGATCCGCTTCCTCATCGACCGCGCCAGCGACGCTGCCCACGAGTTCTATGCTTTGCAACAGGTGGTAGCGGCCCAGGGAGGCGAGGTGCTGGAGCCGCTGGAGAGACTCCGCTGGGCCTCTGATAAGGCAACCATGCACCTTGAGTTCATTGCCCACGGCCTGCAAACGCCCTTCACCATTATTCTGCCCCCATTCGACTCCACCGAGGAGGTGCGTCTCTCGGTTGCCGAGCTGGCCCACCTTGGTCGACCTTTTGTGGTCAAGCCAGCCAACACGACAGGCGGGGGCATCGGAGTAGTGGAAGGGGCAGAGACCCTCCAGGACGTGCTCGAGGCCCGCCAAGAGCACCGTTATGACAAATACCTGTTGCAGGAGAAGGTGGTCCCTCTGGAGAGGGACGGCCTGCAATTCTGGTTTCGGGGCTACTATACGTGCGGGCTGATCGAATGCGCGTGGTGGAACGACCGTACGCACGTGTACCGGGCCCTCACGCCCGAGGAAGTACAGCGCTACCGGCTGGAGCAACTGGCGACGATCGTAGAGAAGATCGCCGCTATTTGCCGCCTGCGCTTCTTTTCCACAGAGATCGCCTTGAGCCGACAGGGGCTCTTTGTGGTCATCGACTATGTGAACGAGTTGTGTGACATGCGCCTGCAATCGCGCTACGCAGACGGCGTGCCGGATGAATTGGTGGGAAAGATTGCTGCCCGGTTGGCCACCTATGTGCGCGACTTCCTCCGGACTCGGGGTTCAGATCAGGGCGGGGGAAATGACCAGGCACGGTAGCGGGAGCCCCGCTTGGGATTCAGAAACGAAATGCCAGCAGGGCACGCCTCGGCAGGGCGCGGTAGACCGCCTTTGCGTCTGCACGGGGAACCCGGAGACTCACGACCAGGGGGGCGCTGGGCATCTGCAGGCGACGGAGGGCAGCCAAATCGTGGCCCAATCGCGCGAGCCTTTGGTGAACCTCTACTGCCGTCTTCTGCATGCGGCCCTCCCCTGACAGTTTCTCGCTCTGACAGACCTTGACGGTAAGATTGCGGCTAAAGTCCAACACAAACGCCACGTCGCCGCTGTCAGGTGGAGGCATCATGTTGGCCAGCTTTTCCGCTTCGATGGTGTCCTTGGGTGCGTCCACTTTCTTGATGGGCGCCTTGGCGATGGTGCCGTATTCGTTCTGCAAGACGAAGGGCTTAGCAAGCCAGTGCTTGAGCCGGGGCGAGCGCCGAGCCCTGTGCAAAGCGCCGCTCAGCTCATAGCGCTCGATCTTGCTCTTCCACACGGGGACCCCCTTGATGTCCAAGGTCATCACGCTATCCACAAGATCGATGGTAAGGGCCACGGAGTCCGTCTTGGCCATGGTCAAGCGGTTCTTCAGAAAGGCTTCTTCCACCAGCAGAGGAAGCAGCGAGGGATGCGCCACTTGCTCTGCTTTTTGCCCACTCTGTCTGCCAGCTTCAAGTGGCAACGGGGCATGGCTAACGGGCCAGATGACGAACAGGCCCAACACCACGAGGGCAGGGACAAGAGCGAGCAACAGGCGCGGCCAGAAGCGCACTCTGCGAGGCAGTGGTTGGCCCTGTTGGGGCATTGCCTGTGGGGTGACGTGTATGTCTCTCACGCGACGACGCATATCAGTACACGAAAATTCGCGATCCTTCTTGGAGTTTATGGTACACGATACGGAGGTCCTCGTCCCCAAGGCGCACGCACCCGTGGGTGACCGGCATGCCCAGGAGCCGCTTGTACAGCGTGCCGTGCACCAGGTAACCATTGCCAAAAGCCAGCGCGTACTCCCCAAGAACGCCAAACTCGAAGCGGTCAGGGTGCATCGGGGGTGGCGGCTGACGGCCCTCCTCGATGAAGGCCCAGTCAGGCTTGCGCCAGACGGGGGCTTCCAGCTTGGCGTGCACGCGGAACATCCCCCGCGGCGTCTTGAACACCCATGTGCGTTGATCGCCGGCCCGCAGCATCACGTAGCTGCCGGTGGAACAGATCCCTTCATGCACTAATCGGTCACCGGCCTTGACAAAAATGCGATTATTGGCCGTGTCGACGATGAGGTAGTGGCCGGCGGGTGTCAGTTGTTTGAACTTGCGCCGCAACTCTGTGACGCTCCGCTGAAGCTGACGCAGCTGCGCCTGGGCAACGGGTGTGCGGGAGACCATAGACTGCTTCGGCCGCAGCTTGAGCAGGGCAAGCTCCAGCGTGCTCTCCGCTACCGGCGCCAAAACCAGCGTGGCCGTGCCCAACAGCAGCCCCAACGCCAAGAGGCCAACCCACTGGGCTCTCCTTCTTTGCCTCACATGAGGCAGCGGAGGAGTAGCCGTGGGGGTGGGGGACATTTGGCCATTCTCGTGGTTCATCTCTTCGCTGCCTGGTAGATCAGCCATGAGCACCTCACTCGGTCCCGACCGGCGCGGCCCCGGCACGCAAACAGGTTTCCCATGATCGGAGAGAGCCTACGATGGTCACTCTGGTGCCTACCTCTACAAGGTTGAAGAGCCGGTCCATGTCCTTGTTGGTGAGGGCAACACAGCCGTTCGTCCAATCGAATCCTTTGCCACCTTCGCCGTGGATTTCGATCAGTCCGCCAATCTGTGCCCCGGGCGGCAAAAGTCCTTTCTGCTTCTTGGTCGTGAATTCGCGCCTGTCTCTCTCGTTGGGGTAGTCCAGGACCAGGGCCTTATGGTAGATGGTGGCGCGGCCCGACTTTTTCTTCGTCACCAGGTAGTGCCCTTCGGGAGTGGCGTTGTCGCCCCGGCGCTGTTTGTGGCCCATCCAGTTGGGCCCCAGCTCGACAGGGAACTCCAGGGTCAGAGTGCCGTCTATATACACTCGCAGAAGATGAGCGAATTTGTCGACGATGATAACGGGGCAATGCTGCTCTTTGGAGTGGGCGATGGTCTCCTGTGCCCATTTTTGCCAGGTGGGGAGATTGGCAAAGTAGGTGCGCAGGGCGGAGGCGGAGCCGTTGCCTGCGTCGGTAATTGCGGCGTGAGCCTCGCGCAGTCTTTCTGCAGCGCAGAGCAGGTCGCCACGCGCGCGGGCCTGCTGGGCCTCGGAAAGTAGGAGCTCACTCCGTGTAGCGCGCTGGTGGAGCTGGTCACCGGCCGGAAGGTTGCGATATGTTTGGCGGTAGGTCTCCACCTCGCGGTGGGCGCTGTGCGCAAGCACTTCAGTGGCGTGCGAGAGGGAGTCGCGCACCGCCACGGCTCGTTCCCGCGCCTGCACAGCCACAGCATGAGTGCGCCGCGCCAGGCGCTCTGCTTCGGCATAGTCCCTGTCAAAAAACCATTGTCGCCTCTGCTGAGCGAAGGCACCTAGCGTGTAGTTCCAGGAGCTCTCCGCTTGCGCCCAGAGCCGCGGGGCATAAGTGGGTGCCTCGGCCCGGCGTGCAGCGCTGAGGGCGGACCGGGCTTGATCAAGAAGAAGGAGGGGTGGTTTGGCGCGAGTGAACCACAAAGCCGCGCCAGTAGCTACCGTACTGATGGAAGATAGGATCGCCACCACGCGCAGCCATTTGAGCAGCCGCGAATCGCCGGGCGGGAGGGAAGGCTGTTGATGAGCTTGCATCACCTCTGCGTCTTCGTCGAACTTTAAGGGCGCAAAAAAGCCTCGTTCCGCAAAGCGAGGGTCCCCTGGGTCAACGGAACGAGGCTTCAAGCTAACCGAGCACGAAAACTACTTCTTGGTCAGTGCGGCCTTCTTGCTAATGACTTCCCGCAACTCCGCAGTCAGGGCGTTGGTCTTATCCAAGGCCGCTTTCGCCTTGTCGCGGGCGGTCAAGTAGTCACCCTTGTCCATGGCCGCGGTCGCCTCGGCGATGGTGTTGTCCACCACGTTGATGTCATTCTCAATCAGTTCCAGCGCCTGGCGGCCTTCCTTGCCACGCGGGGCCTTCGCCAGCAGCTTCTTGGTCTCTTTTACTGCTTCAGTGACCTGCTGAATCAGGCCGGTTGCTTCGTTCTTTACCTCTTCCTTCTTAGCAATTGCGGCCTGCTCGGCCTCCTTCGCCTTCTCCTCAGCAGCCTGCAGCAAGCGGCTGGCTACCGCGTACTTGCGGAAGAGGGCGAACTTGGAGTTCTGCTTCTCGATCTCGGCCATGGCGGCATTCAGAGAATCCGAAGCGGCGTTGTACTGCTGCGGTACATAGCGGTCGGCCTCCGCCGTCTTTGCGGCCTGAAGTGCTGCCTTCACCGCGTCGATGCGCGCCTGATCAGGTGCCTTCGCACATCCGCCAACCAGCGCCAGCACTGCTACTGCAGCGACCAGTGACAAAACGATTCGGGTCCTCATGTCTCAACACTCCTTTCGCTTGATTCGACATCACTTTACCCAGACCAAACTCCCCCTGACCTCCATTTATGAGACAAACACCCTCGCTTTTCCTCCCAAAAGGTACATTCCCCTTTGCATTTTGCGCTTTTTTTTGTAGCTTTGCCTCCACCAGGGTGGGAGCTGTAAACGGGCTGAGGCACTACAAAGAGCGTGCCACGCTCGGCGCGGGGCCACCTAACCTGCTTGCGCTCAATTGCTTAGCAAGCGCCCTCGCGAATGTGCTCCCTCCCTTTGACGCGGTCTTTCTTCTCAGAATGAGAAGAGATGCCCGTTGAGGGGCGACAATCGTTTTCAGACTGATAAACGCCCGGCTTGGCTCAAGGTTCCCGCTCGCGAAGAAAAAAATTGGGTCGCGTGGTGACGACCCAGCAGGCGTGGTCTCGGGGGCTAGCGGAAGGAAGGAGGCGGAGAATTCCTCCCCGGCAGCGGAGAGCGCTGGGCGAGGAGAACTATGGCAACATTGGACGAGATCGTCCGCGGACACGTAGACACCCTGGTGGAGAGTGCCACCGAGACCCTGGTGACCTCCCGCTGGGGTGCCGATTTGGACCTCCCCAGCGAACTGTACACCAAGATACTCCGGGGTGTCTTTACTCACCTGGCACAGGACCTCCGGGGGGGACCGCGCCAGGTCCCTGGCTATCAACTCACCAGATACTACCTGCGCGAATTTCAGTCGCAACAACGTCTGAAGCACAACTTCCACGCCCAGCTGGCCATCCTTGGCGCGGCGCGCATCGTGCTGAACCACTTCTTGGTGAACTCGACGCTGGAGTTCAGTGGTGACTTTGAGGAGCAGTTCGCCCTCTTACAACGCGCATTCGACACCACTCTCATCTTCCTCAGCGAATGGTGGGGCAAGGTCTATCAAGAGTTGCGGGCCAAGGACCAGCAGCTCATCAACGAGTTGAAGATCGTAAAGAACGATTTGCAGCGGCAATTGGATGTGATCTACCAGATCATCAAGGAGTACCCGTTAGGAGTGGCCGACTGCGACGCTGATCTCAACGTTTTGCACTGGAACCCCATGGCCGCCCGCCTCACCGGCTTTGCCCCGGCCGAGATCCTGAAGAAGAACATTCTCGAACTGTTCCACGGCCAGTCGCGGGAGGTGTTTTTGCGCGAGATTCGCTCTGGCAAGGGGCGACGGCACAATCTTCAGCTCTACATCTACCGGAAGAGCGGCGACTACCTGCCGGCGATGGTCTCCATTGCGGGCCTGAAGCAACCTTCGCTTGGCAACGTCTACTACATCATCAGCTTCCAGGAGTTGGGCGAGCAGGTGCGCTTCGCCTCGCGTATCAGGCAGATCGACCGATTGGCGGCCATTTCCCGCCTGACCAGTGCCATGATGCACGACATCCGGAACCCGCTGAACAACATTGGCCTGCACGTGGAGTTGCTGGAACGCCTTTTGGCGCAGAACCCCAACGGCCTGAGTCCAGAGGTGAGCGAACTGACGCGCAAGATCCACGGGCAGATCCAGCAGCTCACTGATAGCCTCAACCACTACTTGGCGTACACCCACCTGGCAGAACTGAACATGGTGCCGGTGGAGCTGGTGGGGCAGATCGCTGCTTGGGCCCAGGATGCTGCCTACGAGGCGGCCATCAGAAAGGTGCGCGTGCATTTCACCAGGCCTTCCTGGTCGTGCACCGTGATGGCCGACTGGGTGCAACTCCGTCGAGTGTTCGTCAATATCTTTGCCAATGCCCTGGAAGTGCTCAACGGTAGCGGGGACGTGTGGATCTTCCTCAGGAAGAGGGGCAGAAGAGTCATCGTGAGCATACGGGACAACGGCCCTGGGATCGACGCCGAAAACCTCAAGAAGGTATTTGAGCCGTTCTTTACCACCAAGGGGGGAGGTGTGGGACTGGGCCTGTTCGTTTCGCGGGAGATTGTGGCGGCGCATGGGGGGCGGATCACCTGCCGATCCGCGCCAGGGAGGGGCGCCCTGTTCTCTGTGAGTCTGCCGCAGGTGCGACAAGGAGGGGTGCCTGGTGAATGAGCTACGCATTCTCATCGTGGACGACGACGTGGATGCGCTTCAAGCACTGGAAAAGGGCTTGGCCTCGGAGCGCTACTTGCTGAAGACAGCTACTTCCCTGCGGGGCGCGCTGAAGGTGCTGGAGAGCGAAGATGTAGACATCGTGGTCACCGACCTGAAGCTGAAGGACGGCTCGGGTCTGGAGGTGGTCAACTATGTGCAAGAGCATCGCTCCCAGGTGGCGGTCATCGTGATCACCGCCTACGGCTCCGTCGAGACAGCGGTTGCCTCCATCCGGAGCGGGGCCTACGACTATCTGGTCAAGCCTTTTCGCATGGCCGATTTGCAACGGCTCCTTGACCGCCTCGGCGAAACCATCCTCCTGCGCCGTGAGAACGAACGCCTGCGCGAAAAACTCCAGCTCTCTCAGGCAGCGCCCCGCTTGGTGGCCGTAAGCCCCCGCTTCAAGCGCGTGGTGGAGCTGGCGAAGGAAGTGGCCGCCTCCCGCAGCACTGTCCTCATCACCGGCGAGACTGGCACAGGAAAGGACCTTATTGCCGCCACCATTCACTACCACAGCCCCCGAGCCAGCAAGCCGTTCGTGAAAATCAATTGTGGGGCGATCCCGGAGAACCTGTTGGAGGCGGAGCTCTTCGGCTATGAGCGGGGTGCCTTCACCGGCGCGGTGCGCCAGAAGAGGGGCAAGATCGAGCTGGCCGAGGGTGGCTCGCTGTTCCTGGATGAGATTGGGGACATAACCCCTGCCATGCAGGTGAAACTGCTCCGCTTCTTGCAGGACGGGGAATTCGAGCGCCTCGGGGGCACGGTCACCCTGAGGGTGGACGTGCGCATCATTGCCGCCACCAATGCCAATCTGGAGAAAAAGGTGCAGGAAGGCACGTTCCGCGAGGACCTGTACTACCGGCTCAATGTCATCGGCATCGAAGTACCCCCGCTCCGCGAACGGCACGAGGACATTCCCTTCCTGGTCCAGCACTTTATCGAGAAATACAACTATCTGAACGGGAAAAACATCCAAGGTGTGGAGCCGGAGGTGATGAAGCGACTCGTGAATCACCCCTGGCGGGGCAATGTCCGGGAGTTGGAGAACATGGTGGAACGAGCCGTGGTACTGTCTCGGGAGAACTTGCTGCGCCCGTACCACTTCCCAGCCCTGGCCGCAGGGGCCGACGCCTCGGAGCGCAATATGGGCTTGGAAGTGGGCATGTCGCTCGCGGAAATCGAGAGGATTGCCCTGCAGAAGACCCTCCAATTCCACAACTTCGACAAGCAAAAGGTTGCGCGTGTCCTGCAGATCGGGCTCGCCACGCTCTATCGGAAGATCAAAGAATACCACCTCGAACAGGAGTAAACGAGCACCTGACTTTCTCCTCCAGGTGGGGGCGCCCTCGCCTTCCACAACTCGCTGACTTTTTCCCTGTCTCATTTTGAGAGCCTCAGGCAACCCTGAAGGCAGGCGATTTTCATTCTGAGAATTGCCCCCCTGAGCAGCGCCTCTTTGCCTCTCGAGGCGGCCGTTTACCTTTTAGATAAGATTATAGTTACAGCACCACCCAGATTGTGGCACGGTCATTGTACATCGGAGTCGAGCAAGAAAGGAGGGCAGGGTTGGCCCGCCAGGTGAGGGTGGGGCCAATGAGGCAATGAGAATCGTCGTCACCTTCAGCAGCAAGGAAGGCCTCCTCGCGGAGTACCGAAGGCGTGCAGGGCAGGGGCCTATCCCACCAGACTTTTTCGCGGAAGGGGACTCCCAGGAGACCATCCAGGCGGTGATGGAGGCCCTTCGCGCAGGCGGTCACAAGGTGGAGGGGGTCGAAGGGGACAGTCGGGTGGCCACAGCGCTGGAGCAACTTCGTCCCGACCTGGTCTTCAACATGGCCGAAGGGCTGTTTGGTGACTTCCGCGAATCGTATGTGCCCATGGTGTGCGAACAGCTGGGGCTCCCTTACACCGGTTCGGACCCCCTGACTTTGGCCATCTGCCTCAATAAGGCCCGGGCGAAGGAGATTCTCAGTTACTACGGCATTGCCACCCCGCGGTTCAAGGTCGTGCGGCCAGGGGAGGCCGTGGAGCTGGAGGGGCTGCGCTTCCCGGTCATCGTCAAGCCAGTGTCGGAGGGGAGCAGTAAAGGAGTCTTCAACGACTCGGTGGCTGACACCGCCGAACAGGTCAGGGAGAGGGTGGCGACATGCCTCTCCACCTATGGCCAGCCGGTTTTGGTCGAGGAGTTCCTTACTGGCCCCGAGTACACCGTCGCCATCTGGGGCAACGGAGACGATATCGAGGTGTTGCCGGTCATTGAGATCGTGTATGATGAACTCCCTCCTGGCGCGCGGCCGCTCTACTCGTACGAAGCCAAGTGGGTGTGGGACACGCCGGAGCGCCCGTTGCGCCTGTTTGAGTGTCCGGCCCGCCTGTCTGACGGGCTGAGGCTGGAGATCCAAGAGATGGTCACGCGCGCCTATCGGGCGCTGCAGGTACGTGATTGGTGTCGGGTGGATGTGCGGGCAGACGTAGGTGGGCGGCCCTACATCTTGGAGCTCAATCCTCTGCCAGGCATCCTGCCTAAGCCTGAGGACAATTCCTGTTTTCCCAAAGCAGCACGCACTGCCGGATACAGCTACCAGGAGATGCTCAACAAAGTGGTGCACATCGCTGTTGCCCGCTACGGGTTAGAGATGAGATGAGCAAGGGCTGGAAAAGATTGCGGGTCCTGGTCGCCTACAACGAAGTGGACGAAGGGGGCAGTGGCGATCCGGACCGGATTTCCGAAGAGGCAGTCAAAGAAGAGGCGGAGGCTGTCTACGAGGCGCTGCGGAGGCTGGGGCATCTCCCAGCCTATCTGCCAGTGCGCGAGGTGCGGGGCGCCCTTGCAGAGGTGCAGAGGAGTAAGCCAGAGGTCATTTTCAATCTGTGCGAAGGGTACCGCGGGAACGCTCAGCATGAGCTGGCCGTGGCAGGCCTGTGGGAGTTGTTAGGCGTGCCCTACACCGGGAACCCACCTCTGACGCTGGGAATGGCTCAGAACAAGGTGGTGGCAAAGCGGTTATTCGAGGCCGCCGGGATCCGTACGCCTGCCTATCGCATCACGAGCGCGCCGCCAGGCGATGGGGAGCTTGGCCTCAGGTTCCCGGTCATCGCCAAGCCCTCGCAGGAGGACGCCAGCCTTGGCATCTCCCAGGATTCAGTGGTGCACGAGCTGGGGCGGCTGCAGGAGGTGGTGCGCCTTCTTCTGGAAAAGTACCGTCAGCCGGTGTTGGTAGAGGAGTTTGTGGACGGGCGTGAGTTCAACGTCAGTGTGCTGGACGGCACCCCGCCGGTCGTCTTGCCACTGTCCGAGATCGACTACTCCGCCGTACCTGCGGGCACGCCGCGCATTGCCAGTTACGAGGCCAAGTGGCTTCCCGAGCACCCCCTCTACCGGAGCACGCCGCCGATCTGCCCGGCGCAGGTGGATGCCAGGTTGCAGGGGCGACTGGAAAAGACGGCCGTGCATGTGTTCCAGCTCATGGGCGGACGAGACTACGGCAGAGTGGACATGCGGGTGGATAGGGCAGGGTCTGTGTTCGTCCTGGAGTTCAACCCGAACCCTGACATATCGCCGGAGGCCGGTTTCGCGCGCGCCTTGCGTGCCGCCGGGATTGCCTTTGAGGAATTCGTGGAACGGCTGCTCACTTACGCTTTGCAAAGGGGTCAGAATGGTCCTCATTAGGAAACTGCAACCGGAGGATCGCGCCGCTGTCTACGAGATCCTCCAACAAACTGATATGTTCACCATGGCCGAGGTGAACGTGGCCATGGAGTTGATCGACACCTATCTCTTTGACAAAGAGCAGAAAGACTACCTGGTGTACGCAGCGGTGACCGACAACGGCCAGGTGGCAGGTTACGTCTGCTTCGGCCCCACGCCGGCCACGGAGGGGACGTTCGACCTGTACTGGATTGCCGTGGCGCCGACCCTGCAGAATCAGGGCATTGGCAGTAAACTGTTGGCATTTGTGGAGGACTATGTGAAGAGCCAGAACGGACGCCTGATCATCATCGAGACTTCGTCGCAGCGAAAGTATCTGCCTACGCAGCAGTTTTACCTACGCCACAACTACTCGGTCGAGGCGCGCATCAAAGATTTCTATCGTCCAGGTGACGACCGGCTGATCTTTGCGAAACGCCTCAATGCACTGCCTGAAGGAGGGCACGCACCCCATGGAAAGTTGGCAACGACAACTGCAGCAGAGCATCAGTAGCGCAGACCAACTGGCCAAGAAGTTTGACATTCCTGTGGAGGAGCTGGAGAAAGTAGCACGCCACTTCAAGATCCGTATCACTCCCTACTACCTTTCCCTGATCAAGAGCAAAGGCGACCCGCTGTACAAGCAGGTCGTGCCCGATGTGCGCGAGCTGGAGGATAGTCAGCTGTGGGAAGATCCGCTCGCGGAAGACCGAGACTCACCGGTCAACAACATCGTCCATCGTTACCCCGACCGGTGTCTATTTCTGATTTCGCACGTGTGCGCTTCATACTGCCGCTTCTGCACCAGGAAGCGGAAGGTCGGAGATCCCAGCAAGATCAGCATGAAGTACATCGACGAGGGGCTTGAGTACATCGCCCAGCACCCAGAGATCCGGGATGTTATCCTTTCGGGAGGTGACCCCTTGCTGCTGAGCGATGAGATGCTTGGCTTTATTCTACAGAAGCTCAGGCGCATCCCCCATGTGGAGATCATCCGCATTGGCACGCGTGTCCCCTGCTTCCTGCCACAACGCGTAACAGCCAAGCTGGCAAAGGTGCTCAAGAGGTTTCACCCCCTGTACGTCAATGTTCACTTCAATCACCCGGATGAGCTGACCCCGCTCGCGATGAAGGCCTTGGCACGTCTGGCTGACGCGGGCATTCCTCTGGGGAACCAGACCGTGCTGCTGAAGGGGGTCAACGACGACCCAGAGGTGATGAAACGCCTGATGCAGAAGCTGTTGCAGGCGCGCGTCCGCCCCTACTACATCTATCAGGCGGACATGGTGTTTGGCACCGAGCATTTTCGCACCAGAGTGGAAAAGGGTTTGGAGATCATCCGGGCCTTGCGCGGCTGGACTTCCGGCCTTGCGGTGCCCCACTTTGTCATCGACGCCCCTGGTGGCGGCGGCAAGATCCCGCTGTTACCGCACTATGTGCTGGCGGTCAAGGAGGACGAGGTGGTGCTCCGCAACTATCAAGGGCGGGTATTCCGCTACCGTCAGCCTGGGCCAAGCCAGTGCGTCGTGGATGAGGCCGCGGAACGGCTCCAGGAGGAGGTCCTCCTGTAGCAAAGCGCGCAGGTTGTGGGGCGCGCGGAGGCGAGGAGCGGGCATGGAAAAGTATGTGCGCCAGGCTTTGCAGGGGGGAGCCTCTCTGTGCATGGAGATCCCGGTCTCCGCGGTGAGTGTGGCCGAATGGGTGCGGCTAAAGTGCCAGTTCGGGTGTGGAGGGTACGGCGACTGCCTGACCTGCCCTCCGTACAGCCCTACGCCCACCCTCACCCGTCGCTGGCTGAGCGAATACCACCGGGCCCTGCTTCTGCGCTTTGACCGCAATCCGGCAGCGGAAGAAGAGCGCGTGCGCCTTCTCAGTCGCAGGCTGGGGGCAGAGCTCGAGCGGAGCCTTTTCCTGGATGGCTATTACCGGGCCTTCGCCCTGGGGGCAGGTCCCTGTCCGTTTTGTTCCACCTGCGACACCACGCGGCCATGCCTCCACCCACGCCTGGCACGGCCGTCCATGGAGGCGTGCGGGATCGATGTCTTTGCCACGGTGCGCAACGTGGGCCTTTCCTTGGAGGTGGTGACTTCTGAGACGGGCTGTTACGATCTGGTCTCACTGGTGCTGATCGATTGAGGTCAGAGGCCCCTCCGTGTTTCCCCTGGGCTCAGGCGCTCGTGACACCCTTGAACGGGGCAATCTGGGCGGCGTCCGCATCTGGACGCCGATTCTGTAAACAAGTTCATGCCATGCGATTGTTGATCGGAGCGGGATGGAAAGACGTAAGGCAAAGCTCATTCTTGAGGACGGCACGGAGCTGACCGGATGGTCGTTTGGCCATCCTGGGGCAGCCGCCGGAGAGGTGGTGTTTACCACTGGCATGGTGGGGTATCCGGAATCTTTGACAGACCCCTCCTATGCCGGGCAGATCTTGGTGCTCACCTATCCGCTGGTGGGCAACTACGGCGTGCCGGCCGCCGAGAAGGGCACCCAGGTGACCGCCAGGTTCGAATCCGACCGCATCCATGTGGCGGGCTTGGTGGTGGCAGAGGTCTGCGACCGGCCCAGCCATTGGCAGAGTACACGTTCGCTTGATGAATGGCTGCAGGAGGAAAGAGTGCCCGGCGTCTTTGGCGTGGATACGCGTCTGCTTACCAAGCGCCTGCGCGAGCGCGGTACCATGCTGGGCAAGATCTTGGTCAGCGGCACTCGCGAGCCAGCGTTTTGGGACCCCAATAAGGAGAACCTGGTCGCCAAGGTGAGTGTCAGTGCCCCGCAGCACTTGGGGACTGGCGACAAGAGAGTTCTCTTGGTCGACTGTGGCTGCAAACACGGCATCCTCCGCCGCCTTTTGGCCCGAGGGGTGAGCGTGCTGCGGGTGCCGTGGGACCATGACCTCACGCGAGAAGAGTTCGACGCAGTGGTGATCTCTAACGGACCGGGCGACCCGAAGATGGCCAGGGCGACGATCTTTGCCCTTCGCCGCCTGCTGGCGGGGAACAAGCCCGTGCTTGGCATCTGCCTGGGAAACCAGTTGCTGGCACTGGCAGCCGGAGCCAACACCTACAAGCTCAAGTTCGGCCACCGCAGCCAAAATCAGCCTTGCCTCGAGGTGGGGAGCAAACGGTGCTTCATCACCTCCCAGAATCATGGCTATGCGGTGGACACCCGGACGTTACCGGAAGGGTGGGAGCCGTGGTTCGTGAACGCCAACGACGGCACCAACGAGGGTGTGCGCCATCGCAGCAAACCGTTCATGGGGGTGCAGTTTCACCCAGAGGCCTCGCCCGGGCCGGTGGACACCGACTTTCTCTTCGACCAATTTGTGAGTCTCCTGTGAGCGTGCAGGTGCAGAAAAAAGTTCTGGTGTTGGGGAGTTCGGCGCTCAAGATCGGCGAGGCTGGGGAGTTCGATTACTCCGGCAGTCAGGCGGTCAAGGCGCTGAAGCAGGAAGGGGTCAGGGTCGTGTTGGTGAACCCCAATATCGCCACCATTCAGACCTCTGACTATCTGGCCGATGAGGTCTACTTTCTGCCGGTCACTGCCCAGTTCGTGAGCAAGGTGATCGCCAAAGAGCGGCCTGACGGCATCCTGTTGGGCTTTGGTGGCCAGACTGCGCTCAACTGCGGGCTGGAGCTCCACGAGGCAGGGGTCTTGGAGAGGTACGGCGTGCGCGTGCTGGGCACGCCGGTGGAGGCGATTCGCGCGACCGAGGATCGCGGGATTTTTGTTGACTGCCTCACGCGCATGGGCGTCAAGACGCCGCGCAGCCAGGCGGTCACCTCCGTGGAGGCGGCCCTGCAGGTGGCTCGGGAGATCGGCTACCCGGTGATGGTGCGTGTGGCCTATGCTTTGGGCGGACTCGGCGCGGGCGCGTGCGGGGACGAACAGACGCTGCGCGAAAGGGTCAGCAAGGCATTTTCCTTCACCCCGCAGGTGCTCGTTGAGGAGTTCCTGGATGGGTGGAAGGAGGTCGAGTATGAGGTCGTGCGCGACCGGTATGACAACTGCATCACCGTGTGCAACATGGAAAACTTTGACCCGATGGGGATCCACACCGGTGAGAGCATTGTCGTGGCACCCAGCCAGACCCTGAACAACCGGGAGTACCACCTTTTGCGCGAGGTCGCTATCCACGTGGTGCGCAGCCTGGGGATTGTGGGCGAATGTAACATCCAGTTTGCCCTGCATCCCACGGAAGAAGACTACCGAGTGATCGAAGTCAATGCGCGCCTCTCGCGCAGCTCTGCCCTGGCCTCGAAGGCCACCGGTTACCCTCTGGCCTTTGTGGCGGCCAAGTTGGCTTTGGGCCACGCTCTCACCGATTTGGACAACTCCATCACCAAGGTCACCCGCGCCTGTTTTGAACCTGCCCTCGACTATCTGGTGGTCAAGATCCCCCGGTGGGACCTAAGCAAGTTCCGCATGGTCTCCCGACGTATCGGCTCGGGCATGAAGTCGGTGGGGGAGGTGATGGCCATAGGACGCAAGTTTGAGGAGGCACTGCAGAAAGCCCTGCGCATGTTGGAGATCGGGGCCCTTGGCCTTGTGGCCAACGGCTGGCGGGAAGATGCCGACATTGAGACTGAGCTGAGGGAACCCACCGACCGCCGCGTCTTCGTGATTGCCCAGGCCCTGCGCGCCGGTATGTCCGTAGAGCGCATCTACGAACTGACCCACATCGATCGCTGGTTCTTGCACAAGATTGCCAACATCGTAGAGATCGAAACCCGCCTGCAGGGGACCCGCGGCCGCCTGGCCCGCCCTCTGCTGCGCCACGCTAAGGAGCATGGGTTCAGCGACCTGCAAATTGCCCGTCTCACCGGATGTACGGAGGAGGAGGTGCGCTCGCTGCGCAAGCGCTACGGTGTGGTACCCGTGGTCAAGCAAATCGATACCTTGGCCGCCGAGTACCCTGCGCAGACGAACTATCTTTACCTCACCTACAACGGCAGCGAGGACGACGTGGCCCCTGGAGGTGGGCAGGCGGTGATGGTGCTCGGCTCAGGGACTTATCGCGTTGGCAGCTCGGTGGAGTTTGACTGGTGCTGCGTCAGCGCGGTGCGCACTTTGCGGCAGTTGGGTTATCGCACCATCATGGTCAACTACAACCCGGAAACGGTGAGCACCGATTATGACGAGTGCGACCGGCTCTACTTTGACGAGTTGACCTTCGAGACGGTGTTGGAAATCTACGAGAAGGAAGCCCCTGTGGGGGTCATCATTTCTACCGGCGGGCAGATACCTAACAATCTGGCCATGAAGTGTCACCGCGCCGGTGTCCGCATCCTGGGCACCTCGCCGGTGGACATAGATCAGGCCGAGGACCGGCGCAAGTTCTCTGCGCTCTTGGATCGTCTGGGCATCGATCAGCCGGAATGGAAGGAGCTGGTGTCTCAGGAATCGGCGCAGGAGTTTGCCCGCACCGTGGGCTATCCGGTCCTGGTGCGGCCTTCTTATGTGCTCAGCGGTGCCGCGATGAGCGTGGCCTCCAACGACAGCGAGCTTTCCCGTTACCTGCAGCGCGCCGCGGAGGTGTCCGTGGAGCACCCGGTGGTCATCAGCAAGTTCTACGAGAATGCTAAGGAGATTGAAATCGACGCTGTGGCCAAAGAGGGCCAACTGGTGATCTACGCCGTGACTGAACATGTGGAGAACGCCGGCGTACATTCGGGCGACGCAACCATGGTGCTGCCACCGCAACGGACGTATCTGGAGACCATGCGCCGCATCCTCCACATCACCCGCCGGATAGCGGAGGCACTCCGCATCAACGGGCCTTTCAACATTCAGTTCCTGGCGAAAGATAACGAGGTGAAGGTCATCGAATGCAATCTCCGGGCCTCTCGGAGCTTTCCCTTCGTGTCGAAGATCGCCAAGGTAAATTTCATCGACATCGCCACGAGGGTGGTGTTGGGGCAGGAAGTACCCCGGAACACGCGCTCGCTGCTGGACCTGGAGTATGTGGGGGTAAAAGCGCCGCAGTTCTCCTTCACCCGGCTGGAAGGTGCCGACCCGACCTTAGGAGTGGAGATGGCCTCCACTGGCGAGGTGGCTTGTTTGGGCGACGACTTCGAAGAGGCTTTTCTGAAGGCGTTGCTCTCGGTGGGCTACAGGCTGCCGGTGACGTCGGTGCTCCTGTCCACCGGGCCCATTGAGAGCAAGGCGGAGTTCTTGGGCAGCGCGCGCGTGCTGGCGCAGATGGGGGTAACCCTTTACGCCACAGGTGGCACGTGCCGCTTCCTTGAGGCCAATGGAGTGCAGGCAATTCACCTCCACTGGCCACTCAGCGGCAATTCCCCCAGCACCGTGGAGTACATCCGCCAGGGAAAGATCGATCTGGTCATCAACATTCCCAAAAACTACCAGGAAGAAGAACTCACCAACGACTACATCATCCGCCGCACGGCCGTGGACTATAACGTGCCAGTGATCACCAACATGCAGTTGGCGCGAAGGTTTGTGGAAGCATTGGCGCGCAAGTCCCAGGAGCAGCTCCAGATCAAGAGCTGGCGTGAATACGGCCACTGAAGCAGACGGCGCCGGCCTTCCGCGTGCCCTTGTGAGTTGGTTTCTAAGAGGCGGCCCTCCTTTCTGCCTTGACTTTGTCATCTGCAGGTCTTAAATTAGCACGTGTAAAGCAAGACAAATAGTGCAGTGTCTCTTGGCAAATGGGAGGACTCATGGCGGGCAAGTCAGGGGAGAAAGCCAGTCCCAGCGGCCAGGCGGTGGGGGCCTTTGTGTGCGGTCTGAGCGCGGTGGTTTTTGGCAGTTGGTGCTGCTGTCTCTGGTTCCCATTGGGCGTCATTGCCATGGTGCTGGCCAAACAGGAGGAGCGGGCCATTGCCGAGGGCCGCTCGCCAGCGCAAGGCAAAACTCTGGCGCAGTGGGGGTTCTGGCTGGGGTTGGCTGGCCTCATCCTTGGGCTGCTTGTCATCGTTGCTTGCGCCTCTTTCGTGGGGCATTGGCTCAGGTTCGCCGAGCGGTGGTCAGATTTTCGCTCCTTTTGAGCCAGGAGGAGATGGCCGTGAGGTCGGGTGGTGAGGTGTGGCTGTCTTCGTGCGCTGAGCCTGTGCCTTGAGGCTGGACTCCTCTGCCGTGGCCTGGACGGGGACGGAGGCGGGAGGAGAATGCCGAGATGTGAACCCCGGAGAGTGGCAATGCGCCGAAGTGCCGGCTTGGCCACCTGGGTGGCGCTGGTCTGCATGGCTGCGGCCAGAATCGCGGCTGGCCAGACCTCCAAGGTGCCGGAGCAGGGGCTCGAAGCCATCACGGCCGGAAGGCTGCTCAGCTATGCTAGCTTTCTGGCCTCTGAGCGCATGCGGGGCCGTGATACGCCCAGCCCCGAACTGGACAGCTGCGCTGCCTTTCTTGCCACCAGGCTGCGGGCAGCTGGCTGGCAGGTGCAAATGCAGCCCTTCACCCTGATGAGCACACGCCTGGGAGAGCCCAACCACTTCATCCTGCGCAGGGACGGGAAGAACGTGGTCTATAGACTCCGCCACGACTTTAGCCCTGCTCACATGAGCGGTAGTGGGGAGGTGGAGGCGGAAGTGGCGTTCGTCGGCTATGGAATCACGGCGCCGGAATATGGCTACGACGACTATGCCACCATCGACGTGCGGGGCAAGGTCGTGCTTCTGTTTACCCACGAGCCGCAGGAGGACGACTCCACCAGCGTCTTTGCCGGCGCACAGGAGACCGTGCACTCGTCCCTTTTGGAAAAGGTGGGAAAGGCTCAGGCCCACGGCGCGGTGGGGGTGCTGGTGGTGACCGACCCGCGCAATCACCGCTTCGTCCGGCCGCCGTATGAGTGGCGGGACGAGACCAAGTCAGGACAGCTGGTGCTTAAAGAACGCGCACAGACGCCGCTGGTGGTGATGCGCCTGGGCAAGAAGCTGGCAGAGGATGTGATCGCGCCGAGCGGATATTCGCTGAACCAATTGCAGGCGCGCATCGATAGCACACTGGCGCCGCAGAGCTTCCTGGTACCGGGTGTGGAGGTGAGGATGGTGGCCACGATCACCCACAGGCGCTTTTCCGCGCAGAACGTGATCGGCGTGTGGGAAGGGAGCGATCCAGTGCTCAAGTCCGAAGTGGTTGTAGTCGGCGCGCACTATGACCACCTGGGGGTGCGTGGGGACACCCTCATCTTCAGTGGCGCAGATAACAACGCCTCAGGCACTGCCGGGCTCTTGGGGGTAGCGGAGGCCCTGGCGGCTGTTGGCAAGCGCCCCAGGCGCACGGTGGTGTGTATCGCCTTTGCCGGCGAGGAAAAAGGGCTCTTTGGCTCCCGCTACTACGTGGCAAACCCCTTATTCCCTTTGGCCACGACCGTGGCGATGCTGAACATGGACATGATCGGGCGCAATGACAGTGGAGCGGTCGAGGTGAGCTGCGGCGCTCATGCTCGTACGCTGCAGGCCCTGGTGGAGCGCGCGAACGCCGCCCTTGGTTTCCACCTCGGTTTTGCCCACGGAAGGGCTGCAGCAGGCTCCGATGCCACCCCTTTTCACTGGCGCGGTGTACCGGCGCTGGCCTTCAGCACAGGGCTCCACGCCGACTATCACCAGCCCACCGATACCGTGGAGAAGCTTGCGGGCGAGCACCTCGCCAGAGTGGTGCGTCTGGCGTTCGCGACGACCTGGCTGCTGGCCAACGAGGAGCTTGTGCCGGCCGCTGCGTCCACTCGCAATTTGCCTGGAGGGGCTGATCGCGCCACGGCCACGCAAGGGCTTTGATGGGAGAGCTCTCCATGCTGGAAGCCAGGACCAATCGCGTCTCTGCTGTTCCCCTCGTCGTGCCAAGCGGCTACCGCCCTTGCTTACCGCTGCGCGAGACGGAAAAGGCAATAAAGTTTGTCAAAGATCGGTTCGAGAGGCAATTGGCGCGTGCCCTGAACCTGACGCGCGTCACCGCGCCACTGTTCGTTCCGGCCAACAGTGGGGTGAACGACACCTTGACTGGCACAGAGGAGCCGATCTCTTTCGACGTGCCAGACCTGAAGATGCGTGCAGAGGTGGTGCAGTCCTTGGCCAAGTGGAAACGACTGGCGCTCGCCGATTACGGCTTCCGGCAAGGCGAGGGACTTTATACGGACATGAATGCCATTAGGCCAAGCGAACGGCTAGACAATCTCCATTCGTTGTACGTGGACCAGTGGGATTGGGAGCGCGTGATCGGTCCAGAGGAGCGGCACCCTCGGTTTCTGCGGCACATCGTTCGCAGGATCTATGGCACCATTCGCGAAATGGAGAGACTGGTCTGCCAGCGTTACCCACAGCTGGGGCCGCCCCTTTTGCCACCCCGCATTTCCTTTGTGGCAAGCGAGGAACTGGTGGAGCGTTTTCCAGGGCTGTCCCCCCGCGAACGGGAGGATGCGATATGCCATGAGCTGGGGGCTGTGTTCGTGAGCGGCATAGGGGCGGTCTTGTCCGATGGCGCCCCCCATGACCTCCGCGCCCCGGACTATGACGACTGGACGACGCAAGTGGCGGGCCAGACGGGATTGAATGGCGATATTCTGGTTTGGTATCCGCTCCTCGGCTGCGCCATGGAGTTGTCCTCGATGGGTATCAGGGTGGACCGGGAGGCTCTGCTCAGACAGCTGGCGTTGTGTGGTGAGCAGCGCCGGCGCAGTCTCTACTACCATCAACGGCTGCTGCGTGGCGAGCTACCTCTTTCCATCGGCGGAGGCATAGGCCAATCGCGGCTATGCATGTTCTATCTCCGCAAGGCGCACATCGGCGAGGTGCAGGCATCCATCTGGCCGGAGGAGGTCAGGATTGCCTGTAAGGAGCACGGCATCCCGCTGCTGTGAGCCTGGGCGAGTTACTTGGGAGGAACAACAGCCATGGCAGGTCGGAGGATCGACAATCGGCAAAAGAAGGTGGTGACTCCGAAACGGGAGTATGGCAAGGACCGAGGTCATTTTCGACGGCAGAAGCAGACGCACCATGTACAGAAAAAGGGCGCCCCGGCACGGTAGGGAGGGAAGGTCGTGGAACACTTGCACATCAACCCCAAGAACCCCCAGGGCCGGCTCATCCGCAGGGCCGCCATGGTGCTGGCCGAGGGAGGGATCATCTGCTACCCCACTGACACGGTTTATGGGGTCGGTTGCGATATTTTCAACAAGAAGGCCATAGAACGAGTCTACCGCCTCAAAGGCAAGGGGCGGCGAGACCCGCTCAGTTTCATCTGCCCCAACCTCCAGGGGATTGCCCAATATGCCCATGTGTCCGACTATGCCTACCGGGTGATGCGCCGGCTCCTGCCGGGTCCTTATACCGTGGTGCTCCCGGCGACCAGGGTGGTGCCGGACATCCTGATGTCCAACCGCAAGACGGTGGGGATCAGGGTGCCTGATAACCGCATCTGTCTGATGCTGCTGGAGGAGTTCGGAAAGCCCATCGTCAGCACCAGTGCCTCATTGGCCGGAGGCGAGATTCTCCACGAGCCCGAGGCGATCGCCGAGGCATTGGGCCCCCACATTGACCTTTTTCTGGACTCAGGCCCGTCGGGATTGGAGCCTTCCACGGTCATTGATCTGACCGGTGAGGAGCCTGTCGTGCTCCGGGAGGGAAAGGGTCCTGTAGACCTGTTGCTGTAGGAGGCCAGGGAGGGATAGATCGGTGAGAAAGATCGTGAGTGGCGCATCTATTGCGGTCGCCGTCGTTCTTCTGGTGTCGAGCGGGTGTGTGCGCATTCCCACCGTGACGCCGGAGATGCGAGCGACCATCGACGAGGTCAGGAAGGAGTTCTGCCCGGACCCCCGCCTTGCTGTGTTCACCGTGGAGGCCAAGCCTGGGCTGAACGGGATCGTCCTCGCGGGCCAGACCACCTCAGCCGTGGCAAAAGAGGCGCTCCTTTCGCGTCTGCGATCGCTGGGGCCGATGGCGGTCGTCGATAGCGTTCTGGTGCTTCCTGATCCACGTTTGGGCCAGGAGAAGTTCGGCTTGGTGCGGGTGAGCGTTGCTGATCTGCGCAGTGAGCCCTCATACAAAGCCGAGTTGCTGGACCAGACGTTGCTGGGGCACAAGGTAGACCTGTTGAAACGGGAGAAGGGGTGGTATTTCTGCCGACTGGACGACGGTTACCTGGGGTGGATGGCTGAGGAGTGTGTCGTGCCAGTTGACCAGGAGCGACTCGCTGAGTGGGAGGCGAAGCGGTTTCTGGTGGTCAAGGAGCACTGGGCGCGGGCCTACCAGGGGCCGGCACAGGACGCCGGGTGCGTGAGCGACCTTGTACGTGGTGACCTCTTAGCCGCCCTCGGTTCGCGCGATGGCTGGTACGAGGTGCTCTTCCCGGACGGCCGCGTGGGTTTCGTCGCCCCCCGGGTAGCGGTGGAGCTGGACTCTTTGCGTCGCCATCAGGTGGTGAGCCCGGAGGCCATCGTTGCGGACGCTCGCACCTTCATCGGCTACCCCTACATATGGGGCGGCACCTCCCCAAAAGGGATGGACTGCTCAGGCCTGACTTCGATTGTCTTTGCCTGGCATGGGATCCGTTTGCCTCGCGACGCTAACATGCAGGCGACAGTGGGCGACCCGGTGCCCATCGACTCCACCTTCAGTCAGGCGCGCCCAGGGGATTTGGTCTTTTTTGGCCCCAACCCCGAGCGGATCACCCACGTGGGCATCTACGCGGGGGACTACCAGTTCATTCACAGCAGTGGCATGGTGAGTCAGGACAGCTTCAACCCTCGCCACCCCAACTTCAATGCCTACCGCACCCGCACCTTGCGCCAGATCCGGAGGATCTTGAAGTAGTGGCTAGAGTGACACTTGGTGTCCGCATCCGCCCGTTGCTGCGCCAAGACTTGGTAGCGGTCAGCCATCTGCTCGCCGAGGCCTTTACTTGTGGGCGCCAAGAAGACGGGTATGCGGAGGTGCAGGTGCCTCCGTGTCGGACCGAAATGTTGGAGATGTACCTTGCCATGTCGCCCCCGGGGTGTATGGTGGCCGAACGGGGAAGGACGACGGTGGGCGTGGTTTTTTCGCACCTCTACGGCGCTACCGGCTGGATTGGGCCTGTTGCCATCGCGCCTCACGTCCAGGGCCAGGGGGTAGGCAGCGAGCTGATGCGCCGAACTCTGGACTTTTTGCGCGGCGCCGGGTGCACCACCATCGGCCTGGAGACCATGCCGCGGAGCTATCGCAACTTGGGCTTTTACGTGAAGCTCGGCTTTCTGCCCCAGCAGCTCACGTGCGAGCTGCTGCGCCCAGTGGGAGAGCGACCATCGGGCCGGCCGCCCAAGGGGCTTCTGCTGCGCAGATTTGGCCGGGAGGCTGGAGAAGGGGTATGGTCGTTCTTGGGCAGGGCGGCCGAGCTAGCCAACGCAGTGGCCCAAGGGACCGACTACGCACCCTTGATCCGACAGACAGCCGCCTTCCATTTCGGCGACACGTTTCTGTGGGAACGAAATGGCGAGGGGATGGCCCTGGCGGTGGTGCACACAGAGCCGTATTTTGTGGGTCAGAAGCGAAACCTTGCCCGCTTGGTGGTGGCGGCCATCCCGGAGCAACGGCGGGAGGAACTGCTCCCCACCGTGGTGCTCGAACTGGAAGCCTATGCCCGTCGAGAAGTCCTGGATCTCCTTTGCCTGCGCGTGCCGGCCAATAGCCACTGGGCCTTGCGTTGGACCCTGGATCATGGCTTCAAGATTGTCCACTCCGACTTGCGGATGACCCTGGATGGCTACCCGGAGCGCGTAAAAGGAGGCGCTGTGCACTTGAACCGCTGGGAGTGACTGATGGACTCGCTGCAAGGTGTCTTTGTCCCAGTCACTACCCCGTTTGTCGGGGACAGAGTGGCTCCCGATTTTCTGGTGCAGAACATTGCCAAATGGGAGACCAGCGGTGTGGCCGGTTATGTGGTCCTGGGCAGCACAGGCGAGGCTGGGTCCCTGGAGGACCAGGAAGCGCTGGAGCTGGTGAAGGCGGCACGTCAGGCGATTCCGCGGGGCAAAACGTTGATCGTTGGCATTGGCAGAGAGTCGGCGTTTTCCACCCTGCGCTGGGCAGACCGGCTGGCAAGCGCAGGAGCCGATTATGGGCTCTGTGTCACTCCGCACTACTTCAAACCTGCCATGTCGAAGGCGGCCCTCATGGCCTATTTCAGCAAGCTGGCAGAGCAGCTCTCTCTGCCGTTGCTTCTCTACAATATCCCTCAGTTCACCGGCGTGAGCCTGCCCCCGGACGCGGTGGCGGAACTGGCTGCGCATCCGAACATTGTCGGGCTCAAGGACAGCAGCGGCGACCTTGTCCAACTGGCGCGGGTGGTGGGCCGTGTGCCACCGGATTTTGCGGTGTTGATCGGCCACGGCGAACTGCTGGCTGCGGGAATACTCGTAGGAGCGCACGGGGCGATTCTGGCCATGGCCAACGCGACGCCAGAGCTTTGTCTGCACATCTATGACCTCTGCCACAGGGGCAAGTGGGAGGAGGCAGTCGCTGTGCAACGGCGGTTGAGCGCGTTGGTGGAAAAGGTCGAACTTACCTACGGGGTGGCAGGCATCAAGGCAGCCATGGAGCTGCGCGGCTTTGTCGGAGGGCCCCCACGGCTCCCTTTGCTTCCCTTGAAGGAGTCGGAGCTGGCGACCATCGCCCAGGTGCTGAGGAGCGGAGAGCGGTGAAAGTGATCTCCGCAAGCCGCCGGGTGGACATGGTGGCGGGCTATCCGGACGAACTGGCGTGCATTTTGGAAACGCGGTTCGCTCCGGAGCAGGTGCACACGGTGGTCATCTGGACCAAGAACGCTGCCAATCTCCTTCGGCACCACCGCCTGCGCGCCGTCTTGTCACGCTATGAGCAGCTCTACGTCCACTACAGCATCACCGGCATGGGCGGGACGATCCTGGAGCCGGGGATTCCCCCTGCTGACGAAGCGCTGGCGCATTTGCCAGGGGTCATCGCCCTGGTGGGCAGCGCCGAACGGGTGCGCCTGCGGTTCGATCCGATCGTCCACCTGCGCCTGCCCGAAGAGAGGCAGTATACCAACCTGCCGCTCTTTCCCGATGTCGCGCGACGGTGTGCAGAGCTGGGGATACGAGATGTGTCGGTGAGCTGGATGCAGCTCTACAACAAGGTGCGCAACCGGCTACTGCGGGCGGGGGTGGAGCCGGAAGAGATTGACGTCGCTCAATGGCAGAGGGAGGCGCAGCAGGTGCTCGATGTGGCGGCGCGGCACGCCATGAGGGCGCACGGTTGTTGTGTGCCCGGCTGGCCCCGTTCTCGCTGCATCGATGGGGAATTGTTGAGCAGGTTGCACCCCCGGGGGCTGCAATGTTCCACACGCAGGGCCACAGGCCAACGCCCGCTCTGTGGCTGCACCGAAAGCCTTGATATCGGCTGGTACAAAGGCTGTGTAGGTGGGTGCCTGTATTGTTACGCCAACCCCATGCCCGTAGGCCAGAAGGCACCCTTGCCTCTTGTGCCCTAACTCGTCGGTGGTCTTCACTGGCGACCCTGCCCTTCCAGGTACGGCACCCACTTGCTCAATCTGCTTGGGCCATTGGCCCCTGTCTCCAAGACGTAGACTGTGCGTCCGGCGGTGCACAAAACCACGTTCTTGGGTGCGCGCAGTGGCGGAGAGCCACCGCGGAGCAGGCCCACAATAGCCCCCTCCCTGTCCAACACCGTGACCATGCCTGCCGGCATGTGGGAGACGAAAATGCCTCCAGTGGCATCAGTGTAGACGCCTCCTTTGCCCACGTTGGGCGTGGCCAGTGGGGCAGCCTTCTGGAACTGGAGGCCGTCGGCGGCAATAACTCGCTGCCAGCACTGCACCGTGCTTTCCGACTCGCTGGCGACGTAGACCGTGGTACCGTCCGGGGAGACGGCCAGGCTGTGTGCCACACCGCTATCGCCGAAGGGGCTCTTTGCTAGTTCAACCCACGCGGTGTCGTATACATGCCAGACGGCGCGGCCGCTCTCCAGGACGTAGGCGCGTTTGTGGTGGTCAAAGTCGAGAGCTCCGACCGCGAAGGGCAGGTCCACGGCCGGAAGGGCCTGGCCTTTGTGGTCAAATCGGAGCAGTAGCCCTGGAGAGGTCGCGCAGCCCACGTGGATCACCCCCTCGCGATCGACTGCCACAGTCGTGGGTCTGGTGATGGGCAGCAGCTGGCCTGTGGGGGAGATGCCAGCACGAATGGGAGAAAAGTTCGTTTCGCGGCCCTCAGAACAAAGTACGTGCACGCAACGGTCATCCCAGGAGGAGACCCAGATCTGCCCCACCGAATCCACTGCCATGGCAGTGGCATTCCACAGCAACGGGCCCAACTCGCCTTGGCAAATGAACAAAGGCCTGGCAAAGTCCACTATCACGCTGACCAGCCGGCTGTATCCCAGGTTGCGCCTCTTGCTATTGTCCCTGGCGAAGACACGCATCTGCACCTCGGTGGAGGCCTTTTGCGCGGGGATCTCCCTGTCGGAGACGAACCACCCGGCGTGAGAGGGCAAAGGCGACATTGTCACCTCATGAAGGCTATCGCTCCGGTTGGGCACGCTCCACACCAGGTACACCCCTTGCCCTTCTGAGGCGGTGTCGTCATCGTACACACCGCTCACGTCACTGATGTGATACAGGCTCTTGAATGGCTCGCCCTCGCGCACCAGATGCGGAGAGGTGAGCGGAGGAGAAACCAGAGGGCCTTGGAGGTCTTCTTTGGCCTGTTTCCAGCTCAGCGTCGGTGGCGGAACACTTTCTTGCTGAGCCGCCATAAGTTCCCGCAAGGCGCGGATCGGCGCCTGGTGACCAGGGAAGAGGGCCTGGTAGGAAAAGAGACCAAACCCTCTGGCTCCCAGGCGCCGGGCAATTTGCACCTGCTCAGGCCAAGCCGCGGTGGCATCGATGCCAGGACAGACCAGCCTGCCCTGGGTCTCTTTCAGGTGCTCGCACGCCAGGCGGCGGAACAGCGTGGTGTCGCTGGTGTAGATCATTGGGAAGATGACGTCAACGATGCCCATGGCCAGCCAGCGGTGACTGTCCTGGAAGAAGAGCCGCCTGCCGTTGTTCGGGTCTCCGATTACTGCGCAGGAGACGAGCACGTGCGGCCAACGGCTTTGGACCACGGAATAGAGCACCGTGAGCAAGCGGGTGATGGAACTGCGTCGCCATTCGTCCCAGGCCTGCGGCGCCTCGGCTGGCGACTTGCCGTTGTTGTGCAGCAGAAAATGCAGGAGCGAACGCGAGTCGTAGGAAAAGCCGGGACCTGGAAAGCGGAAATAGTCCAAGTGAATGCCGTCCACTTCGTAGCGCTCAAGGAGCTCGAGGAAGAGGTGTTGCAGGTACACCGGCACCTCCGGGTTGGTGGGGGAGAGCCAGACGTAGTGCGGGTTCAAGTGCTGCACTCGACCCTCAGGGTCCACCATGAACCAGTCACGGTGCCGATTCCAGAGCTGCTCAGGATGTGCCGGCGGGGTAGTGCCTCTCCACCCCGGATACACGTTGATCTAGGCGTGAAGGGTGAGACCTGCCTCATGAGCTTCCGCGATGGCGGTCTGCAGGGGGTCCCAGCCCGGGTCCTGGCCGCCAAACTCTTCAGCCCAGGGCTCAATGTCGGAGCGATAGCATACGGTGCCATTGCCGCGCACCTGGAAAAGGATGGCGTTAAAGTGGTATTGCGCGGCCTTGCGCACGATCTGGCGCACGTCGGCGGGGGTGCGGTAGTCCCAACGCATTACCCACAAGGCCCGCAGCTCGGCCTCTTGTGCTGCTGCCAAACTCAGGGGTACAAGCCACGAGAGCGCTAATAACGTCCTGCGTCTGCCTGTTGACTGTGCATCTTGGGCCATCGTCTCTTCCTCCACCCTCTGGCAAGGCCGTATGCTCGCCGCGCCCGCGGCAACGCTCATATTTGGGGCGGAATATAGCAAAAAAGACAAGATTTGCAAGACCTTTGTACTTCATTCTCTGGGCCGGGTTGAAGAAGTGTTTGGTGACCCGTCGGAATTGTGCTATATTTGCAGAGAAGTCTTGGTGCTCTACCTCTGCTCTGGATAGAGCCCCTGGCGGCTCATGAAGCGAAGGAGGGCTTCACATGTTGACGCATGAGCAGATCCGTCGGGTCAAAGCAAAGCACCAGAAGGCTTTGCTGCGGAAGAGGAATGTGGTGGGGGTGGGCATCGGCTACAAGGAAGTGGGCGGGCGCAAGACAGAACAACTGAGCCTGGTGGTCTTGGTGGAGAAGAAGGTGCCTGCGGCAGAGCTTGCGCCAAAAGACCTGGTGGAAAGGGAGCTGGACGGGGTGGTGACGGATGTCAAGGAGGTGGGGAAGATCGTGGCCCACAAGGCGCGCACGGAGCGCTGGCGGCCGGCCCCGCCCGGGGTGAGCATCGGCCACTATGCCATCACCGCTGGCACCTTTGGTGCCGTGGTGGCCGATGCCACCACTGGGGAGAGGCTCATTCTCTCCAACAACCACGTGCTGGCAAATTGTAACGACGCGCGCACCGGAGACGCCATTCTGCAGCCAGGGCCAGCGGACGGCGGCCGTGTGCCGCAGGATCGCATCGGTGAGCTCCTGCGCTTTGTCCCCATCGCCTTCGAAGGGGGTGAGGGTGGCAACGGCGGGTGCCGCATCGCTGGCGCGGTGACTGCGCTGCTCAACCTGCTGGCGGGCCTGGTGGGCTCAAGCCACCGCGTGTTCGCCGCCCAAGCCGGGGTCAGCAATCAGGTGGATGCCGCTGTAGCCAGGCCTGTGAGCCTCGATGCCATCAGCGAGGACATCCTCGACCTCGGGCCGGTCAATGGCGTAGGGGAACCCGCACTAGGGATGACAGTGAGCAAAAGCGGACGGACTACGGCTGTAACCACTGGCGTGGTCGAAGTGGTGGATGCCACCACCCAGGTCAGCTACGGTGGCGGCCGCACCGCTACCTTCGTGGGGCAGGTGCTTACGGGCAACATGTCCAGCCCCGGAGATTCCGGGTCGCTGCTGGTGGAGGCCGGAACCAACCGCGCGGTTGGGCTCCTGTTCGCCGGCTCAGACACGGTGACGGTCTATAACCCCATCTCCGCGGTGATGGCACAACTCAGCATCCGATTCGGTTAGGGAGGGCTGGCGACTCTCCCTGAATGTCAGTTCTCTGTCGTGTTGAATGCAAGCGCCGGCCAATCGCTGCGGTTGAGGGGTAAGACTTCACCGATACGCCTTGCGTGCGTTCCCGCGGCGCCCGTTGTCGTCCGGCCCGCAGGTTTGGGAAGTGGCGAGGAGCGGACCTAGCCCAAGCTGTCGCCACCTGCCAGGGGCTAGAGGGGCACGGGCGAGCAATCTTAGCCCGCGCCCCTCAACGATCCACTACTTTGCCGCGGTCAGCTTCCTGGCCCGGTTGGCCTCGTCTGTGACAATGCGATAGGGTGGACTCCGACTGGCGGTCGCGTGGCAACCAAGGTCACCCTGTGCATCCCCGGTTGCCAGTTGTCATCCACCAATGTGGCCACTTTACGGCCGACAATGTCGTAGAGCCCGAGCATTACATGCGAGGCCTTGGGGAGTGCGACGCGAATGATGGTAGAGGGATGGAACGGATTGGGGTTGTACTGCTCCAGCCCTAACTCCTCCGGCACCTACTGGGCCATGTGCTCGAGGCCGGTGAGAGGCCCAACGCTCTCATACGAGAACCCAGGCGAGCAGTACGAGTCGTCCCGCGTGCGACTCCCACTCCCATCTGGCCTACACTACCGGCAAGTGGGTGGATGGCAGTGACTACCGTTGCCGCGCCGTTGCTGAAGTGGCCTTGCCGAATGGCATATTGGGCATGCAGCTTTATCAAAGGCAGTAGACTGACCCACGGGATGGCCAGTTGTCTCAGCAAAGTTAGCCTCCTTTAGTTTTGTGACCCTATCCGGCTCGCTCGTCGTGCCAGAGTGTCCTTAAGGGTTCAGAGCCGGCCTTGGTTTCTTTGCCGCAGTCAAGGCATTTACTCTTGCCTTCAGCTCCTCGATCTGAGCCTGCTGCTCCTTCAGCGCTTCGATCAGGACCTCCACCAGGCGCACGGAGTCGATGGCTCTGGCGTCGACGCCACTCTCCTCGCAGGTCACCGCCTCCGGCAGGACTTCGCTCACCGCCTCGGCCACAAGCCCGATATCGTGCTTGCCGTCCGCCTTCCACGCTACGGTACTCCCCGCAGATGCTGGACTCGGCCGGGGCGCCTTCGTTTGGCCTGATATTCGTCTGCCATTTTCTGGAGCCGGAGGTGCTCCAGGGAGCAGCGATGGGGTCGGTGACGGAAGATTGCTCGGTCCTCAGGGTATTGACGGGGCGCGTAAGATTTCCGACTTCGACATTGCCGCCAGTGGCATAATTTGCGATTGTCTAGCTGCCACAAATCTCCAGCGGTTTGTGAGCGTTTGCGCCGCGGTTTTACGCCGAGACGGTGCCATGTAAGGGGCGGATGAGTAGTTCATCTCCAACGTCTTCGCCACAGTGGGACAGTAAGCACTTCTACCCGGAAGCGCTCTCATGCTTCCCATTCCGTCTAACTTGGCGCTTGGAGTGGTTGTCGCCACGCCCATGCCTCCGCTACTTTCGTGTCCGGCCGAGCTTCCGAGAGTGGTCCCAGCATTGCACTTCGGTATGCAGTTGCCGCCCTGCTTCCACCGCACCCCCCGGGAGCCGCCTGCCACGTTCCCACAGCAGAACCATGCGAAGTCAGTACGAAACCATTGGCCGCGCCGGTGGCCATCTCGAAGCCGGTCACCTTCACATCCCCTCGAGCTCGAATTTCTCCCTCGGGCTGGTTATGAGTCCGATTCCTACGTTTGCGCCAGGCCCAGCGCGGTTGATGATTGTCAGATTCCCCCTCAGCCAGAGCGCTTCGCACGTGCTTGTACGAGGGTTGTGGGAGGAGACGTTTTGATGTCCGTCGCGTCACCATAGTTCAGCCCCAGTCCTTTGCCGGTCGTCGGGTAGTAGGTTCCAGTACCTGGCCGCACGCTGATGCATCCCCTGGCATCCAACTTGGGCAAGGTCAAACGATGCCGGCCCCACATCACCGACATTGTCAACGAACACCCCGTCTCCAGGGCTGCCGTCGGGGCCATCCAGGGAGTGCTTATCTCGCACGGGAAAGCCGAGATCAGTGGCTTGAAGGGTGCCGTCTGGGTCTTGGAGGAGGTTACTGGACTTTTGGCCCCCTTGGCTGCGGTCCCCCCCGCAACAACGAGTTAGAGGGTCAGATTACCTGAGGCGCCGCCGGCAAGTCCCGGACCGGCATTAACAGCCGTAAGGTCACTGTCGGCTGGGGCACTCCTCTGGGCGAAGTCGTCGGGGAATTAGAAGCCACCAGTACTCGCGTAGATGGTGCCGGTAACCTGCACCTTGCTCCTGATTGCGTGTCTTCGGCAGAGCGGCACCAGGCGCCGTCAGAGCGCCTGGTGCCAGACTCTCAACAGCGACTCCTGCTACTTGACCAGGGCCGCCTTGCGCAAGGCGGTGAACGGGCCGGCCTCCAGACTGTAGAAATAGACGCCGCTGGGCAGAGTGCTGGCGTCCACGGTGAGGGTGTGCCGGCCAGCATCGAGGTTGCCTTGCAGAAGTGTGGCCACCTCTCTGCCCAGGCTATCAAACAGACGCAGGGTCACAAAGCAGCGGGTCTTCAGGCTAAACGGGATCGTCGTGGTCGGATTGAAGGGGTTGGGGAAATTTTGCCCCAGAGCAAACTCCTCGGGGAGGCCATCGGCGGCCGGTGGTACCCCGGTGGGCGTCAACTGACTGGGGATGAACAAGAAGCCGCTGCGAACCACATAGGTGCCAGCCTGCGCTGCCGGCGCAATGCCGGGTTGCCCGATGACTGCAGTAACGCGATAGGTGCCGCCGCTACTGGTGCCGCCACCATTGGAAATAATGCCTTGCAGTAGACGGTGCTGGCCCAGCGCCCCACCCACCGCGGCGCCACAGAGCAGTATTGTCAACAACTGTGACTTCATTGCCAGGTCCTCCATGGCAAAAGGGTTATGCCCCGGAGCGCTACCACGTGGTGAGTGCGGCGCGCTTCCAACCGGCGCTGGTCTTGACGTAGAAGTAGTTGTCGTCCCAGGCAATGTCGCCCACGTTGCCATTGGGATCAGCCGTGCCGGTCGGGGTGTAGGAAGTGCGTACCCGGAGCTGGTTGTAGCCGGTGGCGCCGTTCACGTCCACCCGCGCGGTCGGAGCCTCAGTCCCGAAGCCAAAGAGCCCCGGTTTTGTTGCCGTAAACAAAGCGGGGTTTTGCCAGTGGTTGGGACTAGGCCCGTAGCGCAGGCGCAGATTGCCATCGCCGAGCGCGTTGGACTGTCGGTCGATGGACCAGGTGTCGATATAAGTGCCCTGATCCACTTCTCCCAAGGTGAGACCGGAGCCACCGGTAGTCTCCTTGGCACTGATGATGTTTACCGCGGTGGTAGTCCCTTCCACCACGAGGCCGCGCCTGGGGATGTGCCAGCCGGTCACGCCGATGCTCTCCGAGCGGACATGGAGCTTGCCCTTGGGGGCATTGGTGCCGATGCCTACGCGGTTGCGCACCCGGTCGTAGAAGATGTCCGAGCCATCGGCAACCCCTCCGTTGTTGTAGACAACCTGGCCGTCACTGCCGCCGATGGGTCCAGGAGGGCCCTGGGGTCCTGCAGGCCCTTGCGGACCTGGAGGGCCTTGCGGACCAGCCGGCCCTTGCGGTCCTGCGGGCCCCTGCGGTCCAGGAGGCCCTTGTGGACCCTGGGGTCCGGGCTCACCCTGATCGCCTTTGTCCCCTTTATCTCCTTTCGGTCCGGGAGGCCCCTGCGGGCCGGGGTCACCCTGATCACCTTTGTCACCTTTTGGTCCCGGAGGACCCTGCGGCCCTTGCGGACCCATCTCACCTGGGTCGCCCTTGGGGCCTGGCGGTCCAGGCGGCCCTTGGATGCCCTGGGGGCCAGGATCACCACGCTCGCCCTTCTCGCCCTGCGGCCCTGGGGGGCCCTGTGGACCCTGAGGGCCCTGCGGCCCTGGAGGCCCTTGCAGTGCTACCTCCCCCACCGTCTTGGTGAGCAGGCGGCCGTCTGGGCCGTGAATAAGCAATTTGGTGCTCGGCTCTACTGCGCCAGCATCCCGGGCAACGCGCACGATCGCATCTCCCGCCACTTCCAGGAGAGCACTCGGTGAACTCACACCGATGCCTACCGCCCCAGTCGAGGGGACCACGTTGGTGGCGCCGTACACACCCCGCGCGGCGAAGGCATAGGGGGAGGTGGTCAGTTGGACCCGCGGCATGAGCTCGGGTTCGGTACCGACGGCGATGCCCAGCCAGTACTGCCGATCGAAGGGAAGCCCAATGGGGATGATGCTCCCCAAGGTGACGTTCATAACACCGCTGGTAACCACCACCGGCTGCGTTTCTGTCCAGAGGGCTGTCCCACCCGTGGCCACGTCATAGAGCCGGAAGGTGAGCGCATAGGTGCCATCGGGCACAGGGTTGCCACTGGCGTCGGTCAACAAGCCCTGGTAGCTCATCGTCGAGGGGATCTGGGCCTGAGCTGGGAAAGTGGCCAGCGCCAGGATGGCCACCATGATGAAGAGCAGACCCTTTCTCATAGTATGTTCCCTCCTCTGGTTAGATGAGAAATATGTTTGGTGGGCACCGGAGCATGGGTGACGGGCGACAGGTAGTCGGACGTTCAGGCTGCTCCAGGCACGGGCGAAATCCGCATCTCTGGAACAGGAATCAGCGTCAACACCTGCGCACCACCTCAAGTTCCGACCGCTTTTCCGGCCCCCCACGCTCCCCACCTCTACCCATCGGGGCTCAGTTGCCTCGCCCACCCGCCCCGCTGCAAGAAATATAACGACACTGGCCCCAAATGTCAACTCAATTCTGCGCAATCCGGGGTCTGATCAGGCCTGGTGGTGTTCTAAAACAGGACGATGGTGCACTCGGAGGAGGCCTAATCTGGCCGTCTCGGCTGAACCTTCCCCGTGCAGGCAGATGCAGCACGGCGCTGTCCAGGGGTGAGTTTTAGGGACTGTTTGGTCCGCTTCCTCCCGCGAGCCACGTGAGCAGCTTTCCCAAAATCAAGGTGGTGAGGACACCGATCATGGTGTACCAGGTCCAGGCAACCAGCTCGAGCGAGATGACCGTTACCATCACCAGAATTCCGGCCACCAGTCCGGCTAGGGCCTCCTCTTGGGTGGCTCTGCGCACCAGGATGCCGAGAAGGAAGGTGCCGAGAAGACCCCCGTAGGTGAATGAGGCGATACTCAAGGCGGTTTCCACTACCGCCCTGGTCGAACTCATGAAGAGCAGGGCCGATAATAACAGCATCAACGCGGCCCCGGCCGTAGCCAGGCGTCCTGCGCGAATCCCCTTCCGGGTACCCGCACGCACTTCTGCGGGCCGCCAGAGGTCAAAGACCACCGCGGAGGCCATGGAACTCATTGAGCCAGCAAGGGTGGAAAGGGCCGCAGCCAGTAGTCCCGCGATTACAAGTCCGGCAACGCCGCGGGGCAGTCCCTGGACGATAAAGAAGGGGAAGACTTCGTCCGAGCGGATGAGGCCCAATGTTGCCAAAGCTGCGCCCGCATAGTGCGCGTACAGGAGCGCGCCAACCAGGAGGAAGAGGGCAAACTGTCCGATGACCAGCACCCCGGTGCCCACCAGGGCCTTGCGCGCCTCCCCCAGCGACTTGGTGGTGAGAAGGCGCTGCACGATGAGCTGATCGGTGCCGTGCGAGGCCATGGAAAGGAGCGCCCCGCCGATCAGCCCTGCGGGGAGGGTGTAAGGCCTCTGCAGGAAATCCCTGCCAAGACCGAGGTCGAAGATGTTTAGTTTGCCCTGCGCCTGCAGCAGACGGAAAAGCTCTGGGGCACCCCCTTGGTAGTGCGAGACCATCACCGCCGCGGCGGCAACTGCTCCGCCCACGTAGATGAACATCTGCACAGCGTCGATCCAGATGACGCTGCGCACGCCTCCGGCAAAAGTATAGGCAAAGGCCACAGCCGCCAGGACGGCAATGGCCAGGGGATAATCCACCTTGAGGATGAACTTGAGCGGGATGGCAGTGGCAAAGAGCCTTACCCCGTCGGCAGCCAGGCGGGTGAAAAGGAAGACCAGCGAGGCAAAGCGTCTGGTCTTGGCGCCGAAACGTTGCTCCAAGTAGGCGTACGCCGTGCTCACCTCGCCCCGGGCGTAGGCTGGCAGGAGCACCAGGCTGACAATGATCCTTCCCACCAGATACCCCAACGTCACTTGGAGAAACGACAGGTTGGTCATGTACGCCAACCCAGGGATGCTGATAAAGGTGAGAGTGCTGGTCTCCGCGGCGACCACCGACAAGCAGACCGCTGCCCACGGGAGGTCACGGCTGCCGAGGAAGTAATCGCGGACGTCACGCTGCTTTCGACCCACCCAGATGCCGAAAAGAGTAATAGCCGCCAGGTAGAGCACAAGGACCACGTGGTCAATGGCTGAGAAGCCCATGCATGGACCCTTTCCTCTTGTTGCCCGGGTGCATTAGCTGCGTGTGTCAAAGATAGCAAATTGGCGCTCATTTGCAAGCAGAAAAAGAAGAGCAGACCTCCGGACAACGGGGACAGGGCCCCAAAGGGTCTCCCGGGAAGACGGAGAATCCCCAGTCGGCGGGAAAAAGGGCTTGTGCACAGGCGGACGGGCCGGAGGGGAGGGCACCGCCTTGGTACCTCCCCTCCCGCGGCGCCTTGCACTTGTGCAGGGGGCCGCTACTTTGGCTGTGGCTTCCACCCGTGGCCACCTTGCACCACTGGCGAACAGCAGACGGCTCTCAAGCGGCGCCTCGTCACCGTCACTGGCTTGCGCAGCACCTCCGCTGCCGAGGGTTATCGCCTCTTCCCTATGCGCAGCACGATCATCTCGCGTTCCCCCCTACGCGGAGTTCCGCAAAGGCTGTCTGTAACGGACCAGGGTTCCCCATGCTCTCACTTTAGCCGAAAGATCACGGGAATGCCGATCTGCACCGTCACTGGTTCGCCCTGCTGCTTGGCCGGTTTCCACTTGACTGCCTTGACTGCCGCAATTGCTGCCTCGTCGCAGGCGGTGTCCCCCAAGAAGTTCTGCGCCCAAGCCTTAAGGACTTCACCCTTGTCGCTGATGACCGCAATGACATAGACCCTCCCCTCGATGCCTGATTTGCGTACGCTCTCGGGGTAGTTCAACGCCGCCTGAATGGCCGCAAAGCCGCCAATCGGCTCTGGCGGTTCGTCCCAGGTGGTGGAGATGGGTGGCAGCTGGCCCTCGCTCGCAGGCTCAGCAGGCTGGTCCCCCTTCACCTTGAAAATAACTGGTATGCCTATCTGGGCCGGCGCCGGTTTTCCTCGGTATTTTGCTGGCTTGAAGCGCGTTGCCCGCACGGCGGCAACCGCCGCTTGTTCCAGTCCCAGCCCTGGGGCAAAGCAGTCTTCGACCCATGCCTTTTCCACCCGGCCATTCGTATCTATGACCGCGATGACGTATACTTTTCCCTCAACGCCAGCCTCCTTTGCCTTCTCGGGGTAGCGTACGTTTTCTTGAATGGCGGCAAAGCCACCGATCGCCTCCGGTGGTTCGTCAAAGGGGCTGAAACCGGGCGGCAGCTGGCCTTCGGAAGTCGGTTCAGGCTGTCGGTCGACCTTCACCTGAAAAATCACCGGTATACCGATCTGCACCGGCACGGGCCGGCCTTCGAATCGTGCCGGCTTCCAGCGCACGGTGGTCACTGCTTCCAAAGCTGCTGGATGTAGCATGGCTACGGCCGAGCTGGTGTCGGGCTGCCCATACGCGTGGCGCACCATCCCGTTCGTGTCAATGAGCGCGATCACGTACACCCTCCCCTCAACGCCCGCCTTCCTTGCCTCCTCTGGGTAGCGCAGCCTTTCTTGAATAGCCCCAAAACCACCCATCGGCTCCGGTGGTTCTCCCCAGACATAACGGACCTCCTGAGATTCCGGGGGTGCCTTTTTCAGGTGCTCCTTCGGTTTGGTCAGATTAAAGGCCAGCGTAGCGAATGCGTTTCGTGCTACCATCACTTTTTCTACGCGGCCCACTGCGTAACCCGGTGCGTGCGCTTCGATCACGTATTCGCCAGGCGGCACATTGGAAATGGTGAACTCGCCCTCCTGGTTCGTGCGGGCGCTCATCCTCGTCCCCACGAGGGAGATGCGCACCCCTGCCATGCGTACGCCAGTGTCCGCATCGACGACAAACCCTTTGAGGCGGCCGCCACCGGTGTTGGTGGTTCGGCCGCAATTGAATGAAAGCGGCAGTGCCAGCAAAGCCAAGGACATAACTATGGCCAGCACGCGCCCTTTGCTGAACTTTTTCATGGTTCTGCCCTCCATCTGATATTGCACCCGCCGCAACAGCTTGTTTCTCTCTCTGACAAGAGCCGCTACCCCTGCGACCCCACGCTCTGTGTTGAACGCGGCTTCGGCCAGCTGTTGCAATTGTCGGGAATACTCCAGTGGTGACATCCGTGCGGCCTGCCGGGCGGTGTCGTCACAGGCCATCTCTCGGTAGTCTCCTGCCAGGCGCCACAGCATCCAGACCAGCGGGTGGAAGAAGTAGATGGCCCGAGCCACGACCTGGAGCAGCTGCGCCCAGCCGTCGGCACGGGAGGCATGGGCCAGCTCGTGGTACATCGCCAGCTCACGTGCCTGCGCAGGCCAACGCTGCCAATCAGGCGGGACGAACACTGTGCGGCAGCGCATGCCCACACTCAGTGGCAAGGCGACAACCGGGGTGGCGTACACCCGCAGCGCACCCCGATCGGCTTTCCCCTGGGCGACTGGCAGGTTCGCCGCGGCACGCAGCCGGAGAAGCAGGCTTAGCGTGTGCAGAAGCGGGAGCAGCAGAAAGATGCTGGCACCGAACACCCAGAGGAGGAAGAAGACCCCTACCAGGCTCAGGTGAGGGGTGTGCTGGACAACTGGCGCAGTCAGGGGACTCGGGTCAACCATCACCGCCTCGATCACGACCGCGCCAGGGGTCGGGCCTTTCGGGAAGAGGTCGGGTCCCGGCACAAAAGTCGGGAGCAGGAGTTTCACAAAGCCGGCCATGGTCACCATGTACCGGACACGAGCCTCGGCACGGCGCAACAGCCACAGCGCCAACAACACCACCGCAAGGAATACCGTGTTCTGCGCTGCGGCAGGACCGAAGTACGCCGCCCAGGCCTCTCCCCAGGCATTGACCTGCTCAATCATGGCTCTCCTCGCCGCAAGAGACTGCACACGTGGCCATGTTGCCTTGCGACCCTCATGGCTGCTCGGCACCAGGGACGCCTCCGCTCAGTGCGTGGCGCGCGCTATGCGCTTATGCGCACCTTCGTCCGCATCTGAGCCTGCATTTCTCCTCTGGACTGGTCCGAGGCCCTCTGTGTGCCCCCTACTGCTTTTCCAACTCTCGCTCCTTCTCGGCGATCAGCTGTCTAATCTTGGCCAAGTCCTGAGCGCTGAGCGAGTCGGAGTTGACCAGGTAGTTGGCCAGGGCCGCAAAGGAGCCGCGGAATACCTTTGTCACCAGATGGGAGGTCTCACGCTCTATGGCCTTCTCCCGGGACAGGGTTGGCCGGTAAAAATTGACCAGTCCCACCTTCTTTTGCCTGAGAAATCCTTTTGCCACAAGGTTGTTCATGATGGTCTGCACAGTCGTGTAGGCCTTCTGCCCACTAGGGTAGGCATATTCCAACACCTCTCGCACGCTCGGGGCGCCACCCAGGGCCCAGATCGCCTCCATCACTTCCCATTCTGTTTCGGTGAGCCTGGGCGTGTTGTTCTTCCTGTGGTTCACGCGGACAACCTCCTTTCACACCTCTACCTTCTGGCCGGCGGTGATGCTTCGTCGCCGCCAGCAGCTCAATGCACGGTTCAAACCCACACTGCCCCGTGCCTTCACCCGCTCGGCTATATCAGACAGATGGCCGGCCGCCCTGACCGAATCGCCGACGGGCTCCCACACGGTTCACTTTCCCAGATAGTTGGTCAGCGTCGTAATCAAGCCTTCGCCGCGTAGGCCGGCGTCCACCTCCAGTACAATCCCGTTTGGCCCCACAAGAATCGGTTTGGGGATCCCTACCACCTCGAATGCCTGTGCCACTTCGTTCTGTGGTCCGCCCGCGAGGAAAGCGTGCAGCCAGGGCATTGCCCAGCGCTTTTGCCTGAACCTGGCAACGTCCTCCGGCGCCCGATCGAGAGAGAGGCTGAGGATGACAAATCCCTTGTCTTTGAAGCGCTCATAGGCTTGGTGCAGATGCGGCATCTCGCCCACACATGGGCCACACCAGGTAGCCCAGAAATCAAGGAGGTAGAACTTGCCCCGCAGGTCAACGTTGGTCAGGCGCTGGCCGCCCTCTATGAGCTCGACCGAGAAGTCGGGCACAGGCTTACCCTTGGCGATACGAGTGCGGGGGTTGAGCATCTTCAGGTAGTGTTGGACCTCTTGGACATCAGCATAGTCCTTCTCGAGCTTGGCGTAGTAAGTGGCCAGGGCCGTGGAGTCTTTCTTGAATTGGGCCATGCTGGCAAGCACCGCCAGGGCCTGGGCCCGCACCAGGCGGTCCGGATTCTGTTCCGCCACGGCCTGGAGAAAAGCCTCTTGCACTTCACGGCTGCGATGTACCATCAGAGCCGCTTGCGGCTGGAGGCTCCACATGGGGGAGTCGGCAGGAAGGAGCTGGACGATCTCGCCCAGGGTGGTGGAGTCAAGGCGGGCGCCAAAGGGGGCCAGCCCCACAAGCTGCACCGCTGCGAAGCGCCGGACCAGGGTGCTGTATTCCGGATTGAGATACTCCTTAAGCTGCGCCACGGGAGCGGCCCAATCATAGGTAAAGCCTGCCGTGTCCTCGTGATCTTGGCTGTACCGCCTGAGCGCCAGCTGGAAGGACAGCCGCTCCCTTTCAGCTACGGCATAAATGCTCCAAAGGGCCCGTAAGGTGCCGTCGCCCCGGCGAAATTGCACCGCAGGAAGAGTTTGGACCGGCCGTACCGGAAGCTTCTTGGGGTGAAAGACAATGCGAGCTCTGCCGTCCCGGGTGCGCAGCACCGAGATATAGTCGCCTCCGCCGTCGTACCTGAACCAATCTGAGGAGGTACCGTTCACGCTGCGCGGCACCGTAGTGATCTCCAAAAGCTGATAGGCCACCGTGTCAGCCGAGATCTCACGCTCGTACAGGAACGTCCCGTCCGGTTGGGCCTGCATAGTGTCGGCCGTTTGCCAGTTGAACTTGTCCCAGTCGCCGAGGATGCGCACGAGCTCAAAGCGTTCTTTGTATGGCAAGGGAGCAAGGTGAACAGAGACGCTGATTTCTTGGTGCTCAGACTCCAGGAGCAGGGGAATGGCAACGTGATCGTGGCCCACCCCGGTGAGCAGGAGCCGGTACATGCCGGGCTCGGCGACCTCCAAGGAGAAACGGCCCTTCTTGTCCGCGGTGCAAGTGAGCAGGGGATTGTGCAGGTTTCCTCTGTAGGGCAACAAGTGAGCGTGGGCCAAAGGGAGAGGCTTGCCGTGGCAGTCGAGGATTGTGCCGGTGACCTTGGTGCCGGCCATGGTCCGGAATGGCATGATCGCCACAACAACAGTCAACACCACGAGGCGCTTCATGGTAACCTCCGAGTGGACTCATACTGCTACTATTGGCATAGTAAAGATACTAAAGAACGATGAACTCGTCAAGTGATTTTTTTTCTTTTTCCTCTTCCGATCGGCTTAGAGCTCTCGGCGCAGGACGAAGGGTGAATGGAGCGGCCCTTTGCGTGCAGAAGTCTCAGGCGCGCCCTGCGCCTGTAAAAGGTGGGCCCTAGCCGACCGGTGGCGCAGGGGTTGGCCACGAAAGCGGACAGCACAGACAGGAGAGAAGTTGGCAATGGGGCCCATTAACGCGGCGTTCTTCCGCGCGTGGAGAGGTTCCCGTGGAAGTCTACGAGAGCCATGTGGGGTCGGCCCTTTCGGGCTCATCACGCTTCGCCGTTCTGTAGCGGAGGGGATAGCTGAGGGGCCTTGGCCCAGCCGCAGACTGATCCAGTGGGAGGGCTTCACGGCTGGGTCGAGAGCGCGGAAGTCTTGGATTGCCCCACAGGGCCGAAAGCGCGGTCCCGCATGGTAGTCCAGGCCGAGGAGATTCTGGTTTCACATGCAAGTGATCAGGGGCTTGGCACTTTTTCGCTCCCAAGTCTCTTGCCGCCAGTGATGGACCCCCACCGAACAGACTGCGGAGAGAAGTGCCCTCCGCCAGAAAGGGGCCAAGCTGCTGGTGACACCTCACTCCTCGGTTATAGGAGCTCGGCAGGGGTGGATTGATTCGGTCCTTGCTGTTTCGGCCAGGGATGTGGTGCCCGGGGATGAGTCCGAACCGGGAGCTGGTTCCAGGCGTGTGCAGAGGTGAAATGGTCGTCTCGCTTTCTGAAAGCTACTCCTCGCTGGTGGGAGGACCTTGGCTGGGCACCAGGTAGGTCGCAGTTGGTGGTGCTGGCAGCCCGAAAGGTGCGAGCGCGTTCTGTCAAGCACCCAGCTTTTCAATGATGGCGGCGGCCAGCAAGGGGATCATGATCTCGTGGTGTCCGACGAATTGGTACCCTCTGCCACTGCCCTGGGTGGGCCGCTCCACCACATTCACGCGTGGCCGGTAGTGCTGGAACATGTCAAAATTGGCGGTCACAAAGCCGAATGCCGGGTGGCCCAGATTGCGGGCCACGGTGAGGGCCTTCAGAAAGACCTCAGGCAGGACCACGGCTGAGCCGAAGTTGAGCACCACGCCACCGTCGCCGAGGCCGCCTACTTGCGCGGCCAGGAGGCGAAAATCGCGAAAACTCGCTTCGCCAATTGCGGCCCCATCGGCGCTTGGGTGCTGGTGGACAATGTCAGTGCCGACGGCCACATGCACCGTCACCGGCACCTGCTGCTCATACCCCACCGCCAGAATGCTCAGGTTCAGGTAGGGGGGCTTGTCGGTAGTGAAACGTTTGCCGAGGGCCTCACCAAGGCCCATGTCGGTAGCGGCCGCCTGTTTGGCCGCGCCGTTGAGGATTTCGCCGGTTTCGCGCGCCATGCCAAAGGTGCCGTCCTGGAGGCCTTCGGCCACATCCTCGGATGTCTGGCCCCAGTAGGCGAGTTCAACATCGTGGATGGCACCCGCCCCGTTGAGCGCGATGCAGGTGAGTACCCGGCGGCGGACCAGGTTGACGATGACCGGGCTGAGGCCACACTTGACCACATGGGCTCCCATCATGGCGATGACCGGCCGGTTGTTGCTGCGCGCGGCCACGATGTGGTCCACCAGCTGCCGGAAATCCGCGGCCTTGAGCACATGCGGCAGCGACTCCAGAAATTGGGTGAACGGGCCGCCGGGTTGATGCACGCGCGCTAGGTGCTCGAGCCTTACCTTGTTGTCCCGCTGGGCGATGGAAAAAGTCTTCACCTGCGCGAGATCAACCTTGGCGAACTTTGACTGAGTCTTGCCCCTATCCTGCCCTGACGCGCCTCTGCTCATGCCTTCTTGACCCCTTTCGCTCTCTCCAGCTCAATGGACACGGTGCCCACCACCACCTTGCTTTTCAGCTGCACGGGGATGCGGGCACGATCGGCGGAAATCCACAACTGCATCCGGCCGCCACCCTTAAAGACCCCGCTTCCGTCCTGCAGGAATGGTTCCACAACCACACAGTCAAAGACGCCAGCAGAGGCGCGCACGCGTTCGCGCCGGAGCACCGCCACCTTGAGGTCGTATACCTTCCGGTCGGCATGATTGGGCACCGACAGGGTGTCGCCAAGGGCAAAGTTCTGGGTGCGCAAGAAGTAGACCATGGAGATCACGTCCTGCACGAATGGCGGCACCTTGAGGGTGTCTTTGCCGGTGATGGCCAGGTTCCGCTGCTGGTCGTAGACAGTGAGCTTATGGGCCCGATACTTGCCCTCGCGCAGGTGCTTTTCGAAGCGCCAGGGAAAGAGGCCTTCTACATCCACGAACGACTCGGCCACATCCCGCACCTCGTAGACGGAGGAGAAGAAGCGGTTGGACTGCGCCTCTGTGCGGATGTGGTAGCACGGCCGTCCAGCCACGCGCACTGTGTCTTTGACCACCATCTTGGCCGAGCCTGCCGCCACCGGTCCATAGCGCACAGCGAAGCTGAGTTCTTCTCCCAGGCCCCACGCGGTGTTGGGCACCACCCGCAGGGGAGCAGCCCCTGGAGAGCGCCTCGAATCGCTGTTGGCAAAAGAATCTGGTCGCACCAAGGCAGAGGTGTCTGCTGCTACAGCGAGCGTGTCCGTGGCCGGGAGCACCCTCAGGGGCTCCTTGCGCGCAGTGTCCTGGCTCTGGGGACGCAAGAGCAGGCAGAATGCCACAGTGCACAGACCTAAATGTATCCTCATGCTTGTGCCTCATGTCGAAGATGAGCTGCCGCGAGCTTGCGCGCGGCCAGGGAGAAGGCGCTGTCGACGCTGATGGCCGCCATGCAGTCCCAATGCGGACACTGTGGGCCTGGGCAGCGGTCGCACTGTGCCACCTCTGGGGTCAGCACCGAATCCGGGCGGCCGTAAGGGCCCCAGCGCTCCGGCCCACACGCCCGCATGCGACAGTACAAGCCAATGACGTCGGTTCCCACCGCAACTGCCAGATGGAGAGGCCCGGTGCTGTTGCTGATCACGAGATCTGCTCTCCTCAGCAGGGCGGCAAGTTCTTTGAGGCTTGTACGGCCGTCCAGACGCAAAGGTTTCTGCCGGCAAAGGTCATACATCCGCGCCACCAGCGGGGATTCTCCCTGGCTGCCGGTAACCACCACCGCGGCGCCGAGCATGGTGCGCAGGCGATCTGCCAGGAAAGCAAAGTGCTCCACAGGCCAGTCGCGCGCAGATCCGCCGCTGCCCGGGTGGATGACGACCAACTTCTGGCTGGGGTTCAAAGGGCGCAACAGCTCGGCCACACGCGCCTCTGCCTGAGCATCGCTGGGGATCTTGAAAACCACGCGCGGTGGGCGAGCAAGCAGCGGTGCCACAAGGTCCAAATTGAGGTCGACCTCGTGACGCGCCACGTCCTTGCGATGCACCGGCACCCGGGTGGTGAAAAGCAAGGAATAGGCCCGGTAAGCCGTGCCCAGCCGTACCGGCACAGAAGCCGCCAGGGCAAGAGCCAGACGCAGCGTCGGGTGGAGCAAGATGGCCACGTCAAAGTCCCTAGCGCGCAGGGAGCGCACAAGGCGCAGCCACCCCGCCACACCTCGATGCGCATGCGCCGCATCGTCCACTAGCACTTCGTCCAGGTCGGGGTGGTGTTGCACCAGGGGCGCAATCGGTGGGGAGGTGAGCAGAGCCAACGACCACCCTGGACACGCCTCCTTCAGGGCAGTCACCACCGGAAGGGAGAGAATCACGTCCCCCAGTCGGTCGGTGCGCACCACCAGAAGCCGTGAGCCAGGGCGCAGCTTCACCGGATGCTCCTGCCTTCGTCAGCCTCGTGCACCGCGACAAGGTCGCTCAATACCGGTAGCAGCCGCTCCAGCTCCCGGGCGATGAGGTCCCCACAGGCGCGGTAGGTGGACAGGTCGCCGCCAATGGGATCAGGCACCTCACCGTTGTCGGCGAGCTCCTGAGGGGCACGAGCAAAGGTGCGGAGCAGAAAGACCCGCTCGGCCGCCTCAGGATACCGTTCTTTCAGGAAACGCACATGGGCTTGCTCCATCACCAGGATGAGGTCTGCCCAGGTGACGAGCTTCTTGTTTACGCCCCGCGAGCGGTGTCTGCTCAAATCGGCGCCGTGCTCAGCAGCAACGCGCCTGGCTAGCGGTGTGGCAGGCTCCTGCTTTATGCCCAGCGTCCCGGCCGACTTGATGAGAATGCGCTGGGCAAGCGAACGCGGCAGCTTGGCGCGCAAAATCCCCTCGGCCATGGGGCTGCGACAGCTGTTGCCGGAACAGACGAAAAGGATGTGGAGTTCTCTGCTCATCCGGTACACTCAAGCGCCTTTCTGATCTGGTGTTCGGCGATGGCGCCCGGGCGCAGCACCACGGGCGGATCGACCGACACGTCGACAATAGTTGAGGGCAACGCACGCGGGGATCGGCCGCCGTCTATGATCATGTCCAAGTGCCTACCCAGGGACTGCTGCACCTCTGCTGCGGTAGTGGGTTCGGCCTTTCCCGAGAGGTTAGCGCTGGTAGCCGTGAGGAGGCCGCATAGGGCTGCCAGCGAGCGGCAAATGGCACTCGCCGGCACGCGCACGGCCAGAGTGCGGGACTCCAAGAGGGCAGGAATGCGCACGCCCTCTGCCAGGGGCAGCACGAGGGTCAGAGGACCTGGCCAAAAGGCCTGGATGAGTCTCCGTGCCGCTTCCGTAGGCTCTCTGATCAGGCCAAGGAGCTGGTCTTCGTCAGCCACGATCAGACTCAGCGGCTTGCGCGCCTCACGCCCCTTAATGGCAAAGATCTTTCTCACCGCCTCTGTGTTGAAAGGGTCTGCGCCCAGCCCATACACCGTATCGGTGGGGTAAGCGATCACCCCGCCTCGCCGAACAACCTTGGCGGCATCGGCCACAAGGGTCGGGTCAGGCTCTTCTGGGTCCAGCACTACGACTCTCATACCATCCCCTGGCGCCTCCTCAGGTATTGGTCCGCCCTGGTGTCTGCGCTGCCCAGAGCTTCTGCACCTGGTCAAATACTTCTGTGGCGGTGATGGTGGTCATGCACTCATGCGTGCCAATGGGACAACTGCGTCCGCCATGGATGCCGCAAGGCCGGCAGCGGAGTTCCCTTTGGACCACTGCGTGTCCTTGCCCAATAGGGCCAAAGCCGAAGTCGGTGACCGTGGGACCAAAGATGGCCACCACATGCGTGCCCATGGCCACGCCCAGGTGCAGCGGGGCGCTGTCGTTACAGAGTAGGAGTCGGCAACGCCGCAGGAGCTCAGCCGACTGGCGAAAGGTGAGCCTGCCGGCTGCATCAACCACGCGCCTGCCAATGGCCGCCGCAATCTCTGCCGTCAGCGTGCGGTCTTCAGGTCCGCCCAGCAAAACGACCGTGGCCCCGAGTTTCTCCACTGCCATCCTGCCGACTTTGGCAAAACCCCGAGCTATCCAGCGCTTGGTGGGCCAGACTGAGCCAGGGGCCAAGGCAAGCAGAGGTTCTTCGGGGCCAACCTCGCGGAGCAGTTCATCCACCCTGGACTGGTCGAAGTGAGCCGGAAAGACCTCCGGCTGCAGGCCATTGGGCGCCCCGCCTGCGGCCTCCAGCAGCGCAAGGTCCCGTTCCACCTCGTGCCTTGTCCGCTCGTAGGGGACGCGATGGGTGTAAAGCAGCGCGCCAGCAGCTTTGGCAAACCCGACGCGCACTGGAATGCCCGCAGCCCAGGCGAGCAATGCCGTACGGAAAGAACGGTGGGGCAGAAGGGCGAGATCAAATCGCCGCTGGCGAAGGCGACGCGCCAAGCGCCAAAACGCTCCCGGCCCGGCTTCCCTGCCTCCCTTGTCGTAGACGATCAGTTCGTCAATGTGCGGGTTGGTCTCCAGAAGGTTGGCCGCAGTCGGGGTTGAGAGGAACGTGACCCTACCCTTGGCCAGACTCTTACGGGTAGCCCGCACAAGCGGTGTGCACAGCACCACATCGCCTGGGAAGGCGGTCTGCACTATCAACACCGAACGGTGGGGGAGGAGGGGGCGGTCACTGGACATGCAGCCTACTCGACTCGTACGCCGCCTGGCAATGTTTTCCAGCGGCGGTGCATCCAGAACCAGTGATCAGGGTACTTGTGCACATAGCGCTCGAGGATGGAGGTGTAAGCCTGGGTGAGGCGTTGAATATTCTCCTCACTCAGCTCGCCGACAGCGCCTGGTGCGGCAAGGTCGAGGTAGACGCGGTGGTTGGCATGGTGCTCCCTGACTGCCGAGCCGAAGATAATGGGAGCCCCGGTCTTTAGGGAAAACACCGCCGGCCCTCGGGGTGTGGAAGCCGGGTGTCCGAAGTAGCTGACGAACACCCCATTCTTGCCCGCGTCCTGATCCGACAGCAGGGCTACGCACCTCCCTTCGCGCAAGGCCTTGATCACCCCGCGCACGGCCGCACCCATGTGGATGATGGCGATCCCCATGCGCTGGCGATACTGATTCATCAGGTCATCAATGAGCTTGTTGTGCTGTTCGCCGACCAGAAAAGCCTCCGGATAGCCCAGGGCGCGAATGGCCGCACCCATGAGCTCCCAATTGCCAAAATGACCACCAACAAGAATGAGTCCGCGTCCATTGCGCTTGGCCCATTCCAGGAGGGAAGTGTCCGGAATCCTGACCATTTGGAGCACCTTCTGTGGGCTAAGGTCAGGGAACCTTATGTACTCGATGGTCATCTTCACAAAATTCCTGTAGGCCCGGTGGGCAATCCGTTCCAGCTCTTCGTGGGTTTTTTCCGGGAAGGCGCGCCGGAGGTTCTCCAGAGCCACCTTGCGCCGCACCTTCAGCACCCTGAACGTGAACGTGCCCACCCAATCGCCCAGGCGCAGTGAACTCTCCCAGGGCAGCAGGCGGACAATGATGGCCGTAATGGCCATGAGCCAGAATTCCACAAGATGTCGGAGTCGCGGTGTCACGAACTACTCATTCTCCCATGGTTGTTCGTCTTCTGCACTGCTCGGTTCTTCCTCCCAGGCGCGCATGGTTCTGCGCGCGCGGTAACGTACGGCCACAAAAGCTGCCGCCGCCAAGAAAAGGACGAGCCCCCACAGAGCCCAGTCCAGCTCGGCAAGGAACGTCCAGCGGTAGCGACGACGGGCATAATCGAGCCACTCCTGCTGGAACTCCCAGGTGTCTCTGTCGATGGCGTGCTCAAAGGCTGCGTCGACGTCCTCGCCTTGGCCGATCCGCGTCAGGATGGTGCGCATGGCCGCAGGGCCGTAGGTGTGCAGTAGGTACTCCACTGCCAGAAAGCTCTGCTGGTAGGCCACCCTGGCCTTGTGTTCTGGAACGGTATTGAGCTGCTCGATCTCCTCCAGGCTCATCAGCGAGTTGGTGAGCAGGGCGCGGGATACCTGTGCGGGCGAGGTCCACTGCTGCTCCCGCGAGAAGTGGATGGCCAGGCCTTCCGCCATCCAGCGGGGCAGCGGACGAAAGTCGCTCGCCACTGCCACCAGGGCGTGCGCTACTTCGTGGAGGATGGTCTGGTGCAGCTCTCCCCCGCGCGCACCCCACCGCGGGGAGGGCAGGTAGATGACTGGCCCTTCTGCTTCTAAGGCAGTGACCCCTGCCGCCCATCGCGGCAGCTGATGGTAAGTCATGGCGGTGAACTCATCTGCCGACGGCGCAAGAACCACCTGCACCACCACGGCGCGCACCAACCCCAGTTCACTCTTGACCGTGGAACACCCTGCCTCCGCCAACTCCAGCACGAGTGCTGCGTTCTTTTCGTCACCAGGCTTGTGTACCACCACCGCGTTGTTTCCCACCAGCCTCAGCCAGGAGGGCTCCTCAGCTCCACAAGCGTCTCCCACAAGGGGCAGAACGAGCAGCCACCACCACATCCTCGCGCTGTGCACCCGTGGCGGCTTCATGGTTCATCCCGAAGACTGGACGTCCTCGCCGCTGTGCACGTAGTCTCTGACCAGCGCCGCCATGGCATCCAGTTGTCCCTTGAGCTTGCGCCGGGCGCAATCGCGGTGGACGCGGATACAATGGCTGGCTTTGCAGGCAAAACTCGGCTCCGTGCACCCTTGCTCTTTCTGATAGAGTGCCGAGGGGACCATGCGCTGGGTGATTTCGTGGTGGGAAAAAGCCTTCCCCTTCGCCTTGATTCCCAACTCCACGGTGGTGTCCCAGATGAAACGTTGCAGTGCCACGACCTGTTCGTCGCTGAGCTGATCCACCAGCGCGCCGAGCTTCCGTCCGTTGAAAAGAAGGTGCAGAGCGAGCACCTTGATCCCTTCGGAAAGAGAGTTGTTATTGTCCTTCATGCTGGCCAAGTACAGGTTCGGTTCTCAAGCAGGGTAGTCGATTGTGCGTTCTGCGACCGCATCCACCAGCGTGGCGAAGAGCTGGCGGACAGAGGAGGCATCCCCAGATCGAAAGAAGAGAAACTTGGCCTGGCCAGAGAGCCGAATCCCACCTGCATACAAGGGAGCCGGCACGGGAACCGGTGCCTCGCCAGTGTCGGCCGCCACCAGCACTGGCAGGCGCCATGAGGAGCAGAAGTAGTCGACCAGGCGCTGCGCTTGTTCCAGAGAACTCCGCCCGTGCCAATCATAGGCGACCACTACGCCAAGCGCTCGCGGCAGAAGGAGATCCCAGCAGCAAGCTTGCGGAGCGGATGCTACTTTGATGCCATACACCTGCAGCATGAGAGTGTCGGTGACTGGGAAACGGCCAAAGCTCAGCATGGGGCCGGCCTGGACTACTCCCGGGCACACCGCGCGTACCACTCCTTCGGGCTCGTAGTGCTTTGGGCTAACTACCGCGATCTCACCGTATCTCATCGCACCTCTCTCCACCGCCTTCTCTGCAGATCGGGCTATCTTTTACGAAAGACGCGCGCGTGTCAGCAGAAGTTCTGCACGGGTCAAAGAAGGCCTCGCAGTCCTGGCCAACCCATTGGAAACTGGCTGGACCTCCGCGTGTTCTCCGCTGAAGAAGAGTTCTGCCACTGCCGCCAGCGGCGACCTGCCTGCCACACTGTGCACCTGCAGCAACGGGCGCCTGTGCGGCTCCTCTGGCTTTTCTTCCTCCTGGCGGGCCATGCGCAAAAGTCCATTCTCCCACAGCTGTCGCAACCACTTGGCCACGCGCAGCGGATCAGCGTCGGTGTCGTCCAGGACCTCGGAGAAGGACCTGGGCGAGGTGAATTGGAGGAGCAGGTCGAGGCTGTCTTCGTCAAGCTCCGCCATGGCCTTCGGCGAGGAGCTACTGACGAAAGGAGTGTGCAGTGACGGAAGCGCTGCCATTGTTTCCTCCCACTCCTCGACGCGGGCCAGAGCCCTGGCCACCAGTTCTCGGGTGGGGGTAGTAATGCGTTGCGGGCGGTCTACAGGGGCAAACTCGGCCCAGAAGACGCCTTCATGCCACAATAGCAGCGATGCCAGCGCCTCTTCGCCTAGCCTTTGGCCCATCGTGGCGTCGACGATCTCACCGTCCCGCAGGTAGATGGCCCCGCGCTGACCATTGCGCCTCAGATGCAACACACCCGAACGCGAGGCGGCATGGAAGACCTCGATGAGGTCCACGGGTGACATCTCCGTCAGCGAGCCTGACAGACCCTTGTCCATGTCCTCGGCGGCTGGCAAGGAAAAGGCCGGATGCACCTCGCTGAGCAGCACCTCCAGGCGGGCCACCACCTCCTGCGGCAGGTATGGCTTGGGCACAAAGTCGTCGGGCAGCAACTCGATGATGCGGATGCGGTCGTCGAGGATGCGCTGATCGGCAATGATGAGGATCGGTATGCTGCTGGTGCGCGGGTCCTCGCGGAGTGTGCGCAGGAGCTCCTCACCGGTCATCTTGGGCAGCTGCAGTCCGGTGATCACTGCATCCGGGAGGTCGCGCGCACAGACCTGTACTGCTCGTTCCGCGCTGTCCACCTGACCCACCCGACAGCCGCGCTGCAAAAGGAGGGTCTTGAGAGGCTGCATCGCCTCTTTGTCAGGATCGACGAGGAGGATCTTTTTGCGCTCCAACATGCCGCCTCACCTCGCCTTAGCCTTCGGCCACCTTTTCGCTTGCCAGTTCTGTCTGCCGGCGGGAGGGGGTCCGCGCGGAAGCAAGCAACGGGGCAATAGCCTGGGCAACGGACTGCCGGTCAGCGGGGTCACAGAACACAAGCTCGTCCGTGGGGGAGAGGCCGAGCCGGCCCCGCAGCGCCTCCGTGCTCACACTGCCCCGAGGGACTCTTGTCACCGCCACGACCGAGGGCAACGTGGGCAGGGCCTGCCGCAGAGAGGAAATCAGGTACGAGTAATAGTCATAGTCCTCGGTGCGGGAGCCATCGACCACGATCACGCAGCCGGAGAGCTCAAAAGCCACGATCTTGGAGAGCGCGCCGAAACGCGGGTCCGGTTCCAGCCCGAACACCTCGAGGCGGGCGCCGTCCGCCAGCACCGCAGAGCCGCGGTCAAGGGATACGTCGCCAAAATTGCGCAGGGTGCGAATACGAAAGTTCCCTTGGGTCAGGGTGTTGATCATCGTCCTTCTGCCGGCGCGAACGCTTCCAATAAAAATGATGCCTCGCCTGGGGCCGGCAGGCGGAATGGTGCTGGGGGTAGGTACACGAGTTTTCGACACCGCGACCGCCGCCGGTGCCGGGGGTGATTCCGCAGGAGGAGAAACAATTTGCTGGGGCGGTTCTGGCTCATGGGGCTTAGCTTCTTCTGCCCCTTGCTCAAGAGTGCTCACCAGCTTGGGTTCACGGAGGGCCTCGGGGCCGAACGCTTCGACCAGTTCTTCTTCCTCTTCAGGCTGGTCAACGCGCCGCAAGAAGCCCTGGCGGTAGAGCTTGACCAGGCGCTGCAGGGCCGCAGCAAGGTCGTATCCGCACTCGTCCAGCACGGCCTCAAGGGGGCGCTGTCCATCGAACAACGACACAAACCTCTGCAATTCTGGGCTTGGTTCCTTTCGCGCCAGAATCTGACGAAAGTTGGCGGTGGGCACCATGACCGCATCAAGGCCTGGGAGCTCCTTTTGCAGGGCGTGGATCTCCTCCAGCCTTCTGGCCCCTTCGAGGAGCAGGCCGAGTGGGCTCAACGGCATGTTGTCGGCGGTTTCCACTTCTTCGTAGACCACGGCAAAGCGACCTCGTCGCCAGGCGAGCATTTCGAAGAAGGCGCTCTCTCTTTTGGCCGCGTTGGTGCCGGCAGACACGATCGCCCCGCGACGCACAATGACCTGTCCAGTTTGACCCGAAGGCGTGGTGAGGCGAATCACCGCACTCCTGCCTTCGTGCATCAGCTGGAGGATGAGATCGAGCAGGGCTACTTCCTCCAGTCGCCCGCTGGGGCCACTCTGCTGGGCCAGGCGCTGCTGGCGCCGGCGCAGGCGAGCCAACACCATTTCCACCCTTGCCACGACCTCCTTGACGTGCATCGGCTTGGCCAAAAAGTCCTTGGCCCCGAGACTGAGCGCCCGCACCCTGGTCTCCGGCTCACCTTGCTTGCTCAAAAAGACCACCGGGGTGCGTGTTGTGCGGGCGTCACTCTCGATGCGGTCCAACAGCTCAGCCCCGTCGCCGTCCGGAAGCACGAATTCTGACAACACCAGGTCAGGCTTCATCTCCGCCACCTTGGCCACAGCCTCGCTGGCAGTGCCGCAAGTGAACACCTGATAGCCGAAGCCGGACAGGTGCTCGCGAAGAATGCGCACGTTCTCCGCATGCGGATCGACAAGGAGCAGTGTTCTGCTTTCTTCTCCCATGATGTTCATTCGGGCGAGTTGTTGGTGTGCCTGCCTGCGTTTCGGCGTCCAAATATAAGAAAGATTCCCCCCCTTGTCAAGCTCTTTCAAGGGGCCAGGTGTCCAGATTGTGAGCAGAAAAGCAAGCCTGCCAACACGCTGTGTAGGCTAAAGGGCGGAGGAGATCATGTCTATGCGGGTACGTCTTCCAGGGCTTCGGTGCCTGGAGGACAGGAGGGTCAAGTGTTGACCGTTCAGTGCGGGGATCTCTACGCCTTCCACCACCGCCATACCGTAACGGCTGAGCGAGGCGCTCTTTCCCAAAGCGGGAAAAGAGAGTGTGGCCGACTGTCGGCCGTTGTCTGGCACCCAGAGGAATAACAGGACACGCGGCGCGGCAGTCAGTTGCAGGGCATAGAGTCCTGCCTCGCCCCCAGCCAGCACGTGTGCGGCAAAATCCTTTACCGCCTCCTCCAGGGCTTCGCCGGGGATGCGTCCCACCTGTTCGCACAGGAATGCCCGGCCTTGGCCCTCTTGTTCAGGCAGAGGCCGCAGGGCAAAGTGCGCCACCTCTTTGACCTCGAGGGTGCGATGGAATACATAGTCCAGCACGCAGGCAGACACCGGCGCCGAAAGGCTGGAGAGCAGAAGGTCGTAGAACCGGCCCAGTTCTCGTTCCACGGCACCGCAACGCGGACAGGTGCGCACGTGCTGCGCTAGGGCATCAGAGCGGGGGACTGAGGGCGAGTCAGTTAAGACGAAAAGTTCAATTTCGGCTTCAGTGGGACACCGACCACTTGTCGGCTTGCGGCGAGCTTGAGTCATGGCAATCGTTTCTACTTCTCCGGTTCCAGCCCCTCTCTGGGGCTCAGGTGTCACCAGCTCCCTCCCATTTTCCTGAAGTAGTATACATGCAAGCCTCCAATTTCACGTAAAACTACAAGAGTGCGCGGAGCTGTTGCCGAAACTCCTTTTTTGCCACTTTGGCCAGGTACTCAAACACGGTGCGTTCTTGCTGCCGATACTGTTTCTGGGTGAGCGTGGGCATGCGGTCCTTGAGCAGGCGAAAATAGGAGTCCGGACGGCGCTCCTCCACCATGTCGTCCAGCACATCCACCAGCGCCTCACAATAGATGGCTGCCTTTTCCTCGCCCAACTTCCCGCCCGCAAGGTAGGTGGTATGCAACTTTTGCTTGATGCGGCGAAGGGCACGCTCCTTGGCCACCCGGATCTCTTCCAATTGCAAGTGCTCAAGCGGAGTGGAGGTATGCTTTTCTCCGCCCACATTGTCGCGGAACATCTCATTGCGCACGGTGCGAATGATTCTGGCGACGACCTCGACGGAGAGGTAGTTTTGATAGGCCGGCTCGGCATTTACCAGGGCCAGGAGTTTCCTGATCGAGGCCGAGACCGAATCGCGGGGGTGGTTAACCCCATTGAACTGCAAGCAGAGCATCTCTTCCGGGTACGGTGGGCAAGACCTGCGCAGGGGCGGGCAGTGGGGGTATACGGCGTCGCGCGCGTCGCCATCCTGACCCTTGGGAGCGAAGCAGATGAATTCCCGCCCCATCTCCCGAAAGCCGGTGAGGTCTTTGGCGTTGCGCACGGCCACCTTAATATTGCGCACCACCTTAGCCCCCTCGGGGTCGCGCTCCCGAAAGATGCGCGACAGCTCCTGCTTGGTCTTTTTCACCACCAGGCGGCGCACCTGGAGCATCATCTCGGCGTCGTTGTCGCCGATTTCCTCCAGCTTTTGCCCGAAATACTTGCGCAGCTGGACAAATGCGCCTTGCTCATCGCGCATGAACAGCTCGGCCACGCAGTCCATGGCCAGATCTTCCAGCTCCTCCCGGTCCTGAGGCACCAGGGCGATGCGCTTGCCGGCGAGCTCCTGATAGCGAAGATAGCTCAGGGCGGCCTTTTGGAGGAGGTTGACGAATTGCACAAGTTCAGCAGAGGAATAGACACCAGCGCAGATCTTCCGGATCAGGCCGGTCAAACTGGAGCCTTGCGAAGGATGCTGTTGTCCGTGCACGGTTGCTCTCTCAAAGGAATCCAAAACGCTGTGTGGGATCAGTAGCTGTCACACTCCTTGCGACAAAAGCGCGTGGTTAGCTCGTCTTTGCGGCTATGTTCCTGTCAGCAAAATGCATACCAGGAGCGGTTTCCCTCCTTCGAAAAGGCGCCTTGAGAAACCGACACTTAGGCCTGCCTGCGCCTCAAACCGAAGAAGGAAAAGTTGCAGCCCTGTAATAATGCGAAACACCTGTGCCGACATGATACACGGAGAGATGAGACAGTGGGCCGCCACGCCACTGGTTGAGCGGGGCAACAGCTCGTGCGGGGATGGGGGCGCTATTTGATCATGGGCAGGCCGTACTTCTTGGCCTTGCGATAGATAGTTGCCCTTCCGATGCCCAGCTTCTTTGCCGTTTGCGACACGTTTCCGCCACACTCCAACAGCGCCTGCCGCAGGGCCTCCTCTTCCAACTTCTCGATCCAGTTGGCCAGGGTGTGGTCCGACTCGTAGAGGCGCTTCTCACCCAACGCCCTCACTGCAGCGGGTAGGTCACTGGGCATGATCTCCTTGGTGGAAGCCAGCACAACGGCGCGTTCGATAGCATTCTCCAGCTCGCGCACGTTGCCAGGCCAATGGTAAGCCATGAGGAGCTCCAAAGCATCCGGGGAGATACCCTCGATCTCTTTGCCCTCCTCCTGGCTGTACTTCTTCAGGAAAAAGGCCGCCAGCGCTGGAATGTCATCTTTGCGCTCGCGCAGCGGCGGCAACTTGATGGGGAACACAGCGATGCGGTAATAGAGGTCCTCGCGGAACTCGCCTTTCTTGACCGCTTCCTCCAGGTCGCGATTGGTAGCGGAGATGAAACGCACATCCACCCGCACCAGCTCGTTACCGCCCACCCTCTCAAACTCTCGCTCCTGGAGTACCCGCAGCACCTTCGACTGCGTGGCTGGGCTCATGAGCCCAATCTCGTCCAAGAAGATGGTGCCGCCGTTGGCCTGTTCGAACTTGCCGATGCGGCGCCCGGCAGCCCCGGTGAAGGCCCCTTTCTCGTGGCCAAAAAGCTCGCTCTCCAGCAGCGACTCCGGTAGCGCCGAGCAATTGACCGCCACAAAGGGCTTGCTGGCACGTGTGCGGGAATGGTAATGGATGGCGCGGGCGATAAGCTCCTTGCCTGTACCACTCTCCCCTTGGATGAGCACCGTCACATTGCTGTCGATGACCTTCTCCACCGCCCTGAAAACTTCTTGCATCGCGCCGCTCTGGCCGATGATGTTGGCCAGAGAGTACTTGTTCTTTAGCTCAGAGCGGAGCTGGTTGACCTCCTTCCTCAACGAGCTGGTGATCAGGGCGTTCTCCACGGTCACCAGCAGGCGGTCGCTGGCAAAGGGCTTCTCGATAAAGTCATGGGCCCCCAGCTTCATGGAGCGCACGGCACGCTCGATCGTGCCGTGGGCGGACATCATCACCACAGGGATGTTGGGCTCCACCTGGCGAAGACGCTCCAGCGTCTCGAGCCCATCGATGCCAGGCATCTGGATGTCCAGGAGAATCAGATCAGGCGGGTCCTCTCGCACCAATTGCAGGCAGGCCTCGCCGCTCAACGCCACGGCGCACTCATAGCGCTTCTGCTTCTGCAGAGTGATAGAGATCATCTTGCCGATGTTCTTGTCGTCATCGACAATGAGGATCTTGGGCTTGATGTTGGGTGGCCCCACCTGTGCGTCCCTCGTAGTCATACCACCGAAAAGAACAGCTCCATGACAACTGGCGAACAATCAACGGCTTGGTACGTAAACGGTGGATGAATAATAGCAAAGTTTGCCAAAGATTTCAAGTGATTTTTTCGCAACAAATGCGGCCCTTCTAAGGCAGGCCCTTGGAGGTGAGGGCCGTCAGCAGCGCCTCCGGTGCATCCACTTGCAAGGTAATGCGCAGGGACCACAAAGGGAGCGGGCACTGCTGTCCCCGCAGTCTCACGAGATCCTTTTCGGTGGTCACTAACCACTGCGCGCCGCATTCTTTTGCGCTCCGCGTGAGCGCAGCAAGATCGCCAGCGCTGTACTGGTAGTGGTCCGGAAAGACGACGCGACAGGCCAGATGTGCCCCTACCTGTTGGAGCAGGTCGAAAAAGGAGTCCGGTTGGGCGATGCCACAGAAGGCTGCCACGCGCAAGCCGCGGAGGGCACCTAAGCCAGCCCGTTCGCCCGTGGCTGCGAGGAGTTCCACCGGCATGTGGCGAGCGGTGATGAGGGGTGCCTGGGTGTAGCGGCGGACGACGGGGGTCCAGTGGTCCCGATCGGCAGAGCCGGTCACGCGGGTGAGCACCACGAGGGTAGCAGCAACGAGCCGGCGCGGGGGCTCGCGCAAAGGCCCAGCGGGCAAAAGCCACCCGTTGCCGAAACCTCGACAGCCGTCAACCAGCACGATTGCCACATCGCTGCGCAGGCGGCGGTATTGGAAGGCGTCGTCGAGAACCAGTGTTTGTGCCGAAAAGCGCTCGAGGGCCAGGCGTCCGGCCCGCACGCGGTCGCGGTCCACAAGCACTGGCACGCCCTCCAGCCTGGTGGCGAGCAAGAACGGCTCGTCACCGCTTTCCTGCGGTTGGAGCAGGAGCCGGTGGCCGTCAGATACCACCGCCAATCCGCGGCCGGTGCGCTTGTAGCCGCGACTGAGCACGCACACGCGCTCACCCCGGTCCCGCAGCAGGCGGGCGATGAGCTCCACCATGGGCGTCTTCCCCGTGCCCCCCACAGTCAAGTTGCCCACAGAGATGACCCGACAAGGGAGCGAGTATTGGCGCAGCAGGCCACGGTCGTACAGGCGATTGCGGGTCAAGGTCACGAGCCAGTAGGGAAGGCTCAAGGGGAGCAGGAGCGCCGCCGGCCACTTACTGGCGAACATATTCATCGGCCTGCCTCTCGAAGGCGACCATCTGCTCCTCCACCCTCTGGCGGAATGCCTCCAGTTCTGCTTCGGTGAGGGAAGGCGGTACCAGCAGTGGCTGACCGTAGAAGATGACGGCGCGGGCCAGAGGGCGCCAAAGCATGAACCGATCCCAACTCCGGGCGAAGATGGGGCGGTCGCAGGAGAAGGTGACCGGCACCAAGAAGGCTCCTGAGCGGTGAGCCAAGCGGATGGCCCCTGGCTTGAGGTGGTGGCGTGGGCCGCGGGGTCCGTCGGGCATGATGGCGCAGATCTCCCCATGGCTCAGGGCTGCCAGCATCTCCTGGAAGGCCTCACGTCCGCCGCGCGTGCTGGAGCCGCGAATGGTCCGGTAACCGAGCCGTTCCACGGTGCGGGCGATCATTTCCCCGTCCTCATGGAGGCTGACCATGGGGATGATCCCCTGGTGCCGATGCAGGTAGATAGGTAGAAGGATGCGCCCGTGCCAGACCATGGCCAACACTCCCCTGCCGCTGCTTACCGCCTGCCGCCAGTGGTGGTAGCCGACCGCGCGCACGCGCGCCAGCCTGCCGAGGGCCAGAATCAGCAACCATCCCAGCTTGGTAGCCAGCAGGAACTCCACCTTGCGCCAAGAGAGCCTCATGTGCCGGTCCTCAAGTCGGTTGTTCCAGCAGGTGCATCGCGAGCTCGGCCGTACGCCGGGCGGCCCCAGGTGTGCCCAATCGTTCGGCCACCGACTGGAGCTCGCGGCGCATCAGCTCCCGCGCGGCTTCATCACGCATCAACGAGCTCAGCTCCGCGGCGACCAGGTCGGGGCGGAACTCGTCTTGTATGAGCTCGCGCACCACCTGGCGTCCGGCCACGATGTTCACCAGCCCGATGTAGGGAACCGTGATGATGCGGCGCATCAACTGGTACGAGAGCCAGGAGACCTTGTACCCGAGCACGAAGGGAGTGCCCAAACAGGCCGTCTCCAGGGTCGCGGTTCCGGAGGCCACTGCCGCAGCGTCGGCGTACTTGACCGCCGCATAGGTATCGTTGCGGACGAGGGCAACCTGACGATCTCGCGAGAGAAGGGAGAGGTAGATTTCATCCGTGAGCGAATCCGCCTGGGCGACAACCGCCTGTAGGCCAGGCAGCCGGCGGCGAAGAATGTGCACTGCGTCAAGCATGACCGGTAGCAGCGTCCGCACCTCCTGAGCACGGCTGCCCGGAAGAAGGGCAACCAAAGGCCTGTGCGCGTCTAGACCGTGACGACGGAAAAACGTCTCCCGATCGCAGTCGACGTGGAGGACGTCGAGCAGGGGGTGGCCCACGAAGACAGTGGGGATGCCCGCGCTGGCAAAGAGTTCCTCCTCGAACTTGAAGATCACTGCTGCGGCATCCACCGTGTGCGCCATCTTGTGGAGGCGCCGCGTGCCCCAGGCCCAAAGTTGAGGCACGATGTAGTAGAGGACCTTGAGGCCGTGCCGTTTGGCCGCCGCGGCAAAGCGGAGGTTGAAACCTGGATAGTCGATGAGAACAACCAGGTCTGGGCGGCGAAGGAGGGCCTGCTCCAGGGTGCGAGCGAAGGCATGGCGGAGAGCCGGCAGGTGGCGCACCACTTCGGCAAAACCGATGAAGGCCATCTGGTTGATGTGAAACAGCAATTCGACCCCAGCCTGCCGCATGCGCTCCCCGCCGATGCCAAAGAGCTCAATGGTCGGGTCCAGCTGCCGCAGGTCGCGGACCAGCCCACTTCCGTGCAGGTCACCTGAGGCCTCGCCAGCGATGAGGAGGCACCGTCTACGCGCCACGACCACCACCCTCCGCCGCTTCACCCACGGGCTCGTCCTTCAACTGGCAGGCATCCCTTGCTTGACAATGGAGACAATCTCGCTGGCCACGGTCAGTGCGCGCCGTGCATCCTCGCCCGTGACCAACGGGTCTGTGCCGGTACGGACCGCCCTGACAAAGTCCTCCAGCTCGGCCTGCAGGGGGTCCTGCTCCGGGGGGGATAGCTTGGTGTAGAGAACCTTGCGCCGTTTCGCGCCCTTGTCGATTTGCCCCAGGAGAGCAGAAAAGCTCTGAGGCGGCTCAGGCGCGTCTATGTCCACGAGCTGGAACAGCTCGGTGATCCGCAGCAAGAAATCGATGGAGATGTACGTGTCGCGCTGGAAAAGGCGCATCTTGCGCATCTTGCGCTGCGAAATGCGGCTGGCAGTGACGTTGGCCACACAGCCATTGGCAAACTGAAGGCGGGCGTTGGCGATGTCTGGCTCGTGCGACACTACGGCGACGCCATTAGCATCGATGCGCACCACCTCGCTGTGGACAAGGCTCAGGATGATGTCGATGTCGTGAATCATCAGGTCCAACACGACGGCCACGTCCGTGCCACGCGGATCGAAAGGCGCAAGACGGTGCGACTCGATGAACAGGGGCGAGAGCTGCGTGCCCTCCAAGGCGCGAATCGCAGGATTGAAGCGCTCGATGTGCCCCACCTGCAAGGTCAGGTTCTTCTGGCGAGCCAGGGCGATCATCTCGTCGGCCTCTGCCACCGTGGAGGCGATGGGCTTTTCCACGAACACGTGCACCCCGCGCAGCAAGGCCTGGCGGCAAACCTCTAGATGGGCCACTGTGGGCACTGCGACTACGACCCCATCCACTTGCGCCAGCAGCTCCTCCAGGCGCGGGTAGGCGGTGGCACCAAGCGTCAACGTAGCCTGGTGGCGCGCCGCCTCACTACAGTCGTATACCCCCACCAGCGTGGCGCCTGGGATGCGGGCCAATGCCTGGCAATGGTACGTGCCCAGCTTTCCGACGCCAATAACCCCTATCCGCAACTTCTCCACGTTGCCTCCTGCTTGTGGCCCGACCTAAAAAGTACCTTTCACCCCGAACCCGGGCCCGTCGGGCAGAATTAGCCAGCCGTCTCTCACCCGCACCCCCTGGAATGGGTCGTTGGTGATGAGCAGATTGCCGTCCAGGTCAGGGTAATCTACGAGCGGGGACAGATGGGCAGCCGCAGTGATTGAGAGCGAGCTGGAGATCATGCACCCCAACATGATCTTCATGTTGAGAGAACGGGCCATCCAGATCATGCGCAGGGCTTCTTGCAGACCACCAGCCTTGTCAACCTTGATGTTGATGCCGTCAAATGCCTGAGCCAGAACGGGTATGTCCCTGGCGCTCTTGACGCTCTCATCGGCGATGATCGGCAAGGGGGAGCGCTCTCGCACCCAGGCCGTCTCTTCCAGCATACTGCTGGGCATAGGCTGCTCCACAATCTCCACCCCGTTCTTCGCCAGCCATTCGATCTTTCGGATCGCCAGCTCCTTGTCTTTCCACCCTTCGTTGGCGTCTACTCGCAGGGGTTTGTCGGTGACGCTGCGGATGGCCTCCAGAATCTCCTCGTCATTGGGCCCGCCCATCTTCACTTTCAACAATGGGTACGGCTCCGCTTCCCGAACCTTCTGTTTAATCACCTCCGGGGTGTCGATGCCGATGGAGTAGGTGGTACGGGGGGCCTTCTTCGGGTCGACCCCCAAGAAGCGGTAGAAAGGGAGACCGAGCTTCTTGGCGATCCATTCCATGAGGGCCATGTCCAGAGCAGCTTTGGCCGCTGTCTGTCCCTGGCACACGTTCTGGATGGCCTCACCTACGTGGACAAAGGTCCAGGGGTCACAGTTCTCTACGATGGGGCGCGCCAGCTCAATGGTCTGGATGGTCGACTCCAGCGTCTCGTTGTACCTGATGTTATGAGCCGCCTCGCCGAGGCCGAAGATCCCGTCCTTTTCCAGCCTGACAAACACATTGTCCTTGTACGTGCTGGTGTTCCGGCTCAGGGTCCAGGCATGTTTAAGGTGGAGCCGAATGGTCTTGTAGGTCAATTTGAAGGGGCCTATGGAGGAAGCGCAGCCGCTTGCTCCCATGCCGGCAAACCCTGCGCCCAGCGCGCCCGCAGCGAGCACTGCCTTTCCGCTTTTTTCAAAGAACTCTTTGCGTGACATGAGCATCTGATCTCCTCCTGCATTGGGCCTGAAACCCGATTCCCCCTGAGCCACAATAAAAGATAGCCAATATTTCCAAAAAGGCAAGAAGAATTTCTCGGCTGTGGAAACGGCTACGTTCTCCGCGTCACAGCTGAATTGGGAGGGGCGCAAGGATCTTTTTCTTCAAGAGCAAAAGGATGCCCAGCGTGTACAGGATGGTGGTTGCCAGCACCCCCAGCCACTTCCGGCCACTGATCTTGGCTCCGAACAGTTCTTTGCCGCCAAGATGGATCAGCACAAAGCCAGCGATATTTGAGAGCCAATAAAAAGCCACAAAGAGGGCGGCGAAGCCGAAGGGGATCAGTCGCTCCACGAGGCTGGCACAGATCCAGGCCAAAGGTATGTTGAGCGCGGCGTCATTCCACCAGGAAAGTGGCGACAGCAGATACCCGATGCCCACCAGCAGGCCGCCACGGACGCGGGTACGGATAGACACGGCCAACCCCCACCACACGCCCACAGGTCCGGATGAATGCGAAGCCTCCCGCAGTGTTACCGAACCCGCCGCGCTCCCCGGGAAGTGATCAGGAGCTGCCTCCGGAGAGGCTCTTCGTCCGCGGATGGCCTTCTTCACCGCCTCTCATCCTCCGTCTGCCTGGGGGCTGCCGCCGGCGGCTCGCTCACTTGCTGCGTTCCGGCGTCGGGCTTGGGGAGCAGCTGCGCAGGGGCCACAATGCCGCCGGACACGATCAGCTTCAGTGCCCTCTCCACGGAGAGGTTGAGTCGCGTTACCTCATCTTCTGGAAAGGCGACCAACCACCCTGTGGTGGGCACGGGCACGCTGGGGATAAACACGTTGTATAGGCGCAGGGCATCTTGCCCTGAGCCTCGCGTCGTTTCGCTGGTGATGAAGCCGTAGCAATAGATCCCCTTTCGTGGGTATTCCACCATCACCACCTCTTTGAACAAGAGCTTGTTGGGGTGGGAGACCGCCTGAGTGATCTCTTTGGCGGCTCCATATATGTTGCTCACGAGCGGAATCCCCCGCACCACTCCCTCGACCCAAGCAATGATTCGTCGCCCGGCAATGTTTGCCGTCAGCAGGCCGACAATGAGCACCAGCAACGCCGTAACCAACAGGCCAAAGCCCGGCACATCGTAGCCAAAAAGGCGTTCCGGCAGAGGGCCCACAATGCCGTCAATGGCCCCAAGAAGAAACTTCAGGGCCAGGAAAGTTGCCACCAGTGGCACCGTGACCAGAAGACCTGCCACAAACCTGTCCCGTACTTTTCTCAGGAATTCTCGCATGCCTTTCCCTTCCGGGGAATCGCTTGAGTGTCTACCCTGAAGCGCCTCCGTAATCCCAGCACCTCGATGCTCGCACTCCGTGGTGAATTTTCTGGGCTAAGAAAGTGGCCTCTTCGACCGCGTCGGGGGCCCCCTCTGTTAAAGCCTTCATTACTTTTCGCTCTTGCGTGTAGCCGAGCCCACGTTAAAGAGGCCTGCCGCCCTGTGGTTGTGCCCTAATCCTCCCAGGGTCCCTTTCTGGCCATTCCGGAGGTCACACCCAGCAACAGCACGCGGGGTGATAGATGCACCACCACGAACTTGTCTCCGCGGCAGCGCCCTAATCGCACCCTCACTCCTAACCGACCATGCTGGTGAGCGCCACACATACGGCCCTTCCGAGTTCCCTTGGACCTCAGTGCGGTCGGTGCGTTCGGGCCTAGTCCACCGCATTGGCGGCGTTTGTCCAGTACCACCTGCGCCTTCCTGGTGTTGTGAGACCCAAGGAAAAGGCGGTGATTTCCTTGCCGCCGCCAGGAAAATTTACACACGCCCCTCTTCAGAATCAATCGAATTCTTGACGGGCCCGCAGGGAAAAGCGGGACATCTGCGTTGGGCGTGCGTCCGGGCCGGTGGTCAGCACCACCGAGTGCCAGCCAAGATTGAGCTTGCAAAAGAAGGCGGTTTTTGCTAAATAAGCGAAAGTGCCTACGTCTTCGGGTGTAGCGCGCGGCCCAGCAGGACACCCGAGGCGGGCGAGAGAGGGAGGTCGGACATGAGCAGCTTAGCTAATGGGGGCAATGGCAAAGGGGTGATGATCACGGGGTGTTCATCGGGGATTGGCCGAGCCGTGGCGGTGCATTTGGCCCACCATGGCTTCTTGGTGTTTGCCACCGTGAGGCGCGAGGAGCATGCCGAGGCGTTGCAAGCCCTGCATGGAAACATTTTTCCCATCCATCCTTTGGATTTGGCCAAGCCGGATCAGGTGATTGAGGCTGCGCAGCGGGTGGAGAAGCTGTTGCGGCAAAAGGGGCTTCCAGGTCTCTACGCGCTGGTCAACAATGCCGGCGGTGGGTCCATCGCGCCAGTGGAGCTCCTGGACGTGGAGGTGCTGCGTCGGGAGCTGGAGGTCAGGGTGGTGGCGCCGGTGGCGTTGTTACATTTGCTGCTTCCGCGCCTGCGGGCGGGGCTAGGTCGCATCGTCTGGATTACCACGCCCGGTTTGCTGCCGATACCCTTTGTGGGGAGCATTCATGTCCCCGACTTTGCGGTCAACTGTCTGGCGCGCACGCTGAGCCTGGAGCTGCGGCCTTGGGGCGTGCCGGTGATCATGGTGCGCTGTGGGGGGATTAAGACGGCGGCGGTCACCAGGACGGCGGAGGAGCTGAAGGATAGGTTGGACGAGTGGCCAAAGGAGCGTGCCGACTTGTACCGTGCGGCCCTGCGCCGGGAACTGGAGCAGTTGGCAGAATTTGACCGCAAGCGCAGCGACCCGCAGGTGGTGGCAGACGCTGTCCTTCGCGCCCTGACGGCACACAGGCCCCGCTCGCGGTACACCGTGGGCTACATGGGGCGCGCCGCGGCTCTGGCGGAACTCTTGCCGCAGTCCGTGGTGGACAGGGTGATGGTGTTGGCTCGCTGAAGTGGCCCGTGGCGATGGGTGGCCGGAACGGACATGCACAGGAGAGGAAGCTATGATGGGTCAATGGTTCATGACACAGAGTCCGATTCTGCAGGCGCTGCTGGCAACCTGTGGCACCTGGTTCATCACTGCCCTGGGAGCGGCCGTGGTGCTGGTGGTTCGCGGCGTGCAGCAGAGAGTGCTTGACGCCATGCTGGGTTTTGCGGCCGGAGTGATGCTCGCCGCCACCTTCTGGTCCCTGTTGGCGCCGGCCATCGATATGTCGGCGGCGCGAGGTGGCCTAGCGTGGTTCCCTGCCGCCGCCGGCTTTCTGCTGGGCGCGGTCTTCCTTGGGCTGGTGGACCGGGTGCTCCCTCACCTCCACCTGGGCTTCCCGATGGAGGAGGCCGAGGGACTGAAGACCAGATGGCGGCGCAGCGTGTTGCTGGTGCTGGCCATTACCTTGCACAACATCCCGGAGGGCGTGGCCGTGGGCCTTGGTTTCGGGGCAGCAGCGGCCGGCATACCGTCGGCCACGCTGGCCGGTGCCCTCGCTCTGGCAATTGGCATTGGCCTGCAGAACTTTCCAGAGGGGACGGCCGTTTCTGCTCCCTTGCGCAGGGAAGGCATGAGCGCCTGGCGCAGCTTGTTCTGGGGGCAGCTCTCCGGAGCTGTGGAGCCGGTGGCAGGTGTGCTCGGGGCCGCGGCAGTGCTGGCCGTGCATTCGCTTCTGCCGTACGCACTCGGCTTTGCCGCCGGGGCGATGATCTATGTGGTGGTCGAGGAATTGATCCCAGAGGCACAAAGGAGCAAGCACACGCACCTGGCCACCGGCGGTGTGATCGTGGGCTTTGTGGTCATGATGGTACTGGATGTGGCGCTCGGTTGATGAACCGAGCTGGCCCGCAGGTGCCACTCCACGCCGAGCTGGCGCGAAGGGCGGGTTGTTAGCGTCGCCAGCTCGCTAAAGGCCCCACCCCCCCGCGACCTCCAGATTGCTGCCGGTGATATAAGCGGCCGACGGCGAGACGAGAAAAAGAACCGCTTCCGCCACTTCTTCAGGCGAGGCCAGACGGCCGACAGGGATGCGGCGCGCAAGCTCTTCTTGTTCCGTCTCCGACATTCCGCCACTTTGGACAAAACCCGGCGAGACCATGTTCACGGTGATGCCGTGAGGGGCTTCCTGCTTTGCCAGCGACCGCGTCAGGGTGAGCAAGGCGCTCTTGGCTACCGCATGGGCGCCGATGTGCACGAACCCGCGACCGGATTCCAGGCCGGCAAGCCCTATGGTCACAACGCGCCCGTAACCGCGACTACGCATGCCCGGCAGTGCGGCCCTGCACATGAAGAAGACGCTGGTGAGATTACTCTGTAACTGGTCCTGCCACTCCGCGGCGGTGGTTTCGGCCAGCGGCTTACGGAGGTAGTGCCCCACGACGTTGATGAGGATGTCGAGGCGTCCCACCTCGCGCTGTACCCGTGCCACAGCCTCTAAAGCCTCACGCTCGCTGGTGACGTCTGCCCGCAGGACAAGAACCGTGCGGCCATGAGGGCGCAAACTCGCCGCTAAGCTCTCGACCTCGCCCTGGTGCTGGAAATAGGTGAGGGCAACATGGGCGCCGGCTTGCGCGAGCTTTGCGGCTACGACGCTGCCGATCGCCCCGTTCGCACCGGTGACCAGTGCCACTTGGCCATCGAGTTGTGACCCCATGCTTCCTTGCTGCTTGGGCTGATTCTCGTTCAGAGGCTCAGGGTGTGACTGCCTCCAGATCTCGATCCCGCAAAGGTGCACCCGCTACGGTTCGTCCCTCTGGCTTTCAGCAGAACGGGGGGCGCTTAGCACATAGTGGTCGAACCACCTGAGCGTCCGTTCTAGCCAGTCGACCACGTGCTGGGGATCGCTGTCCAGGTGGTGGCCCTCGCCTGGGTAGATGACCAGCTGCACGGTCTTGCCCAGCGAGGTGAGGGCCCGCGCCGCCTCTTTGACCGCCTGCACCTCCACAATCGGGTCGTGCTCCCCGTGCAGGAGAAGCACAGGCGTTTCGATGAACCTGGCGTAGAATACAGGCGAGCGTTCCGTGTATGGCTTGCTGTCCAACCAGTAAGGCGCGCCCAGGTAGGTCCTTTGCCACGCCTCGCGTTCTGGTCCGCCACTGGTGCACATAAGGTTGAAGATGCCGGACAGAGAGACGGCGGCCCGGAAGCGGTCCGTTTGCGTGACCGCCCAGTTGACCATGTAGCCGCCATAGCCGAGGCCGAGAATCCCCATGCGCTCAAAATCGCCGAGGCCGATGTCATCCAGGTACATGACCGCTGCCATCAAATCTCGATAGTCCCCACCGCCGATGTCCAGGCAGCTTGCGCGCGCAAAGTCCTCGGTGTAGCCAGCGCTACCCCGCTGATTTGGCGCAGCCACCAAGTATCCGCGATTGGCGAACACTTGGAACAGGAGACGTTGCTGGAAGGTGTTGACAAAGCGGTCGTAGGGCCCGTCATGGACGAAAAGCAGCACCGGGCAACGAATCCCTGGCACGTAACCCACAGGGTAGACGACGACCATCCCCAGCTGGTGGCCTTCATTCTGATAGCGGATCACCTCCTGGCTGCCCAAGGTGAACTGCGCCAGTTGGGCAGAGAAGTCGGTGAGCTTTTTCTCCTTGCCCTTGGCACGGAGGAAGAGTTCGGGCAGGGTGCGGGCATCCTCGTGAAGGTAGGCGTAGGTTTGGCCGTCGGCGGCAACGCCGAAGCTCCTCGCCACGCCGGCCGCGCGCACCAGATCGCTAATGCGGCGTTCGCCAACGTGAATCTGGTAGAAGTAGGTGTTGGTTCCTGCGGCCACGGCTACACATACCGATTTGCCATCAGGCAGCCATACGGGTTCGCTCACGGCAAGATCCAGCCGCCTCGTCAGCTGAGTGACTCGTCCACTGCCAAGGTGGACCATGGCCAGCTCACCCTGGCCACAGACGATTTCTGGCCGCGTCGTCGTGAGGCAGGCGAGGGAATGGCCGTCGGGCGAAAAGCGAGGGACGGACAGCACCGTACCCTCTGGGGCGATCTTGCGGATTTTACCCGTCACCAGGTTCACGAGTCGTACGGTCGGCACGAACTCATAGTCGCTGGTGTCGGCGCGCGTGGAAAAGGCCGCCCACTCTCCGTCTGGAGAAACATCAAAGTCGTCGACCCGTGCCCCAAGGGTGGCCACTCGCCAGGCAGGGCCATCTGGTGGATGGACCACCCACAGCTCGTCGGGCACGCCCTTCGTATGGTAAATCTGAGGGTCTGCCTCGCGGGTCTCGGGGGTTTGCCTGGTGACAAAGAAGAGCCTGCGCTCCGTGCGCGCCCAGCGGTAGCCTAATACCTCGGCAGTTCCACTCACGCACAGCGCCTCGCCGCCAGAGACCGGAATGAGCCACAGACGCACCATGCGCTCCGGACGAGCACCTGGCCCAAGAGATCGGTCGGAAAGGAAGGCGACAAACTCCCCATCTGGGGACCAAGAGGGTGCCCAATCGCAGCCGTCTCCAGCGGTGAGTTGGCGGGACTCATCCCCTTTTGCGGGGACCAACCACAAGTGAGAGACGAATCGACGAGCGGCAAAGTCCGCTTCCCGCACCGTCAGGACTATGCTTGAGGCATCGGGCGAGATTGCCGCCTCGACCGGCGAGCGCAGGGCCACCGCCTCTCGCACAGTCAATGGTGGTTGCGCCCTCAGAGCCGTCCACAGCAGCAACCACAGCAGCACTGAGTGTGCCCTCATCACCACACCTCCGGACGGTGCCCTAGCGCAGCGGCAGTGTGATGCGCATCGTCGTGCCAACGCCGACCTTCGTCTCTTTGATGAACAGCTTGCCGTGGTGATAGTCCTCCACGATCCGCTTGGCAAGGTTCAGTCCCAAGCCCCAGCCGCGCCGCTTGGTGCTGAATCCAGGCTTGAATATCTCCCGCCGGTGCCAAGACTGAATTCCCTTGCCACTGTCCTTGACGTCGATGTAAACCTCTCGCCCATTCTCCGCCGGCGCCAAAGAGATGGTCACCACTCCCCCTCCTGCCGGAAGTGCCTCCAAGGCGTTCTTCACCAGGTTTTCCACTGCCCACTCTATCAGATCGCGATTGACGGGCACGGGCAGGACCTCCTGGTAGTCTTCGACTATCTCGGTGCGGCTGTCCACCTGGGGGAGCCGGCGACGCAGGTAACTGGCCACATCGTGCAGGATCTCCGCCAGTGGCTGCGGCTTCAGCTCTTGCCGGGCGCCGATCTGGGAGAATCGGGCTGCCACTTTTTCCAGACGCCGTACGTCCCTGCCCATCTCGGCTGCAGTGCTCGCCACTTGGTCAAGACTGCTGCCCTGCTTGATAAGATCGAGCCATCCCATGAGAGAAGAGATGGGGGTGCCCAGCTGATGGGCGGTCTCTTTGGCCATGCCCACCCAGAGAAAACGCTGCTCGCTTCTCTTGATAGAGCTATAGCCCACAAATGCCACCAACACCACCAGGCTGACCACGCCAATTTCCACGTAGGGCAGATAGCGCAATTGGGTAATCAGGCGGGAATCGCCGTAGTAGATGTAGCCCAATTCCTGTCCCTGTGCCCTGATCACGATTGGCTCGTTTTCGCGGGCCATGTTGCGCACCATTTTTCTCACCGCGGCCAGGGTTGCAGGGGAGCGGTCGTTTTCATCCAGCCCCACGTTCTTCCAGTATTGTGGCTCATTGTGCGCATCGGTTTGAATGGCCGGGAAGTTGATGCGCATGATGACCTCTTCGAAGAAGAAGCTCATGAGCTCGCTGCTATGCTCATCGTTCTCCGTACCAATGATCTTCTCATAGGTGTTCGCCCACAGGGTGACGATTTGCCGCGCATCGGCCCGCAATTTGGCCACGAGCTGCTGGGTGTACAGCAGCAGACCCACAACCGAGCCCGCCACCAGCACGAACAGCAATCCCTTGAAGCGCCCTGTGCGCGTGTAGAACCCATCAGCCATCTTCGCCTGTTGCCTCACGTTGCCTGAGAGCCGCGCGAGCGTCGCCTCAGCAGGGCCGGGATAGCCTCGTACCCCACTGCAGCGGCAGCCAACACCAGCCCCAAGAGACTCACACCCAGGCCCAGCCGGAACGAGGCCGGCCTGAACGAGAACCTGATTCTGTGCTCGCCCGGCTGCAGGAACAGGCCGCGCAGGACATAGTTCGTCTTGTAGATAGGCACCTGCCGGCCGTTGTCGTATGCCTTCCAGCCGGCCGGGTAAAAGACTTCGCTGAGCACCAGGAGGGTGGGCGCAGCAACCTGCGCCTCCAGCTGGATGTCGTGGATGTCGTAGGAGACTACCCGCACCTGATTTCCCGCCGCCGGGCTGATGCGGAATGGCGGCGGCACTTCCATGACCGCCAGGCGATGGGGATCAAACTGCCCGCTGCGCATAAACTCGAAGATGCGGTTCCGTCCAGAGATCACCACCACACTGTCCACAAAGAAGGCGCGCGGCAAGGCTCCGGTGTTGAGGAAGACGCTCGGCATGCCGTCCAACACCTTGGGGAAGTGCTCGTCGCGCAGGTCGTAGTAGGAGAGCACGTACTTGACGTTGAGCATGTCCAAAAACGCCCTATCCACCGCAATCCGCTGGGGAGAGATGCTGCCTGGATGGACCGGCTGCAGCATGGGTCTGCCCTGATGGGAAATGAGGCGCCAGTACTTGGCGAACAACGGCGGAATGCCGGGAAAAGTGCGCTGGTCGAGCCCGCTCTCCTCGATGAACTCCTGGTAGATGCGCAGCTTGGCGGCATGGTAGCCGAACACGTTCTGGATCTTGTGGTACATGTACCAGTTGGGCGTGCGGTTGTCTGGCGCGGCATAGATGCGGAAAATGCCCTTGTCTTCCTGCAGGTATTTCACCGCCTCGGTCTTGGCGAAGTAGGCACGCTCGTCCTCGCGGTCTCGGGGGTGAATGATGCGCGCATCGACCAGATAGAGGTCAAGGATGACCACTCCGGTGATCACCGTCGCCATGAGGACGGCGCCCAGTTTGCGCTGCAGATAGAGGAGCACCATCGCTGCGCACAGCCCTGAGAACAGCAGGGACAAAAAGGCGTCAAGCAAGGCGCGATTGTAGGCTGCCGCGCGCAATTGCACGGTGAGGGCACGCGCTGATCTGCCGGCAAGCGAAATGTAGGCCCCTTTGCTGAGAAGAAGGAAGAGAAAAAGGAACGCGACCACTCCCAGAAACACCAGGACGTAGGTGGACACGGGCCGGGGAGCGCGACCCGCTCGGCCACCCGTCCACACAAGCACCTCATGCAGGCCGATCCCAGCCAGGAGCAGCATGGCGATGTCCAGCACGATGTGAATCATGCTCGGCACGCGGAAGCTGCTGAAGAACGGCAAGAAGTGAAACATGGGTTTGTACAGCAGGGGAAAGTGCTGGCCGAAGGAGATGAGAAGCGCCAGGAGGGCCACCACGCTTAGAAAGATGGTGCGACGGTCGCGGCGTAACACCAGGGCCAGACCGGCGAAAAAAAGGACCACTACGCCGAAGTAGAGTGGATAATCGGTAAAAGGCATCTTGCCCCAGTAGGTCTCGCCACCAAAACCCAAAAAAGATGGGACAAGAAACGTTACCATCTCCAGAGGCGAGAAGGACCAGGCAGTGGCATAGTTGTAATCCAGAGCCCCTTCGGTGCCGCCCCTGATCGAGTAGTGCGAGTACTCGTACACAGGCAAGGTGAGCACCGCCGAGAGCATGATACCTACCGCCCCTGCGGCAAGCAGAAGGAGCACGCCTTTTCCGAGCGAGGCAAAGCCCTTGCGGTCGCGAAGGGCGGCAGCGAGTTGGTACACCACGTACAGAACGATCAGGAGCGCCGTGTAGTAGGCAACCTGCAGATGGGCGCGCAGGAGCTGGAAGCCAATGGCCAATGCCAGCAGCGCGGCATACAACAAACGCCCTCGGGTGAGGACTTGTTCGGTGAGGTAGAAGATGAGTGGAATAAGCACCAGACTGAGGAATTTGGTATTGTGGCCGAAAGCGGTAAAGGCGACGTATTGCGGCACAAACACTATTGCCACTCCGGCGAAGATAGCAGCCAATGGGTGCACCTTCCAGCTGCGCAGGAGAAGAAAGATGAGGCAGCCGAAGAACACATAGTTTAGAAGGATGAACACGAAAGGCGGCAGCTGCAGTGCCCCGAGCACAGACTTGACTGCCGAGTCAATGACGTTTACCCGTGGGGCACTGAGCAAGCTGCCATGCGAAGGCATGCCGCTGAAGATGTAGGGAGTCCACAGGGGGAATATCCCCCGCTTCAGTGCGTCCTTGACAAAAGGCGCGGTGGCGTCGGCGGTCAACTTGTCTGGGGGCAGAAGTGTCTTCCCGGAAAAAAGGATCTGGCCGTAGACTATGCAGAGGAGCACGACCATGAGCGCCACAAGGATGAGGAGTGGCCGTCGTTCCACCAGGGATGGTCGCGCCTCGGGCGCTGGTGCGCTGGCTCTTGGTTTCTGTTTGCCCATGAGCTAACCTCATTGTAAGATGAAGCGCCGGCAGCGGCTGGCGCTAACCAGAAGTGCACTATGACAGCGAAACCCCGAGTGCCTGAAGCTCGGCCTTGAGCCTCCCTATCCCTTCATAGAGAATTGCCTGCATGCCGGTGGCGCGGGCCGCTACTACGTTTGGCTCCAGGTCATCAATAAAAACCGCTTCGGCGGGTGAGCAGCCGGCACGGGCCACGGCCAGGGCAAAGATCTCGGGGTCAGGTTTGGCCAGGTGCTCCCGAAACGACAGTACCGCCGGCCGAAGGCGAGATACCCGCGCGATGTGGCGCGCGATCCAGCGGTAGTGCGCCACATTGGTATTGCTGATCACCCCCACTTGCAGGCGCCCGTCGAGCTGTTCCAAGAGCTGGACCACCTCTTCATTGGGGGTAAAGATCCCGCAGAAGGCGCGGACAAACTGGCCTTCTGTCATCCGCAGCCGCAGCGCATGCCGCGCCCAGCGATAGAAGCCAGAAGTGGAGAGGCGCCCCAACTCGTAGGCCTTCGTCTGCGGCGCGTGGAGCACGAGCTTGCCAATCTCCTCAGCGGGGCAAGGACTACTGTCCGCTGCCCGCTGCAGAAACAGATCCAAATGAACGTTGACGACTACTCCGCCCAAGTCGAAGAAAATGGTTTTGATCATGCGCGTACCGATCACACCGACAGTTGGCTTTCGACTCCCACCTTGCCTGTGGCCAAAGTTATAAAAGGGTTTGGCAAAAGTCAAGGGAAACATCCGACGGCACGAGATTCTGTCGGCTGCCGAGCACGCGCACACAGCGCCTACAGTTCTGACCGCCGAGTCATTGGCAGAGCCGCAGCTTGGCGGCCCTATGCGCCAGCCCAGGTCACCCTGAGGCCTGGCCTTGGCTAACGCCTCAGCAACACCCCGGCCCAGTCTGCGTGGTCGTAGTCGATACCGTCGCCGGCATCGCCCACATGGAGACGCAGCCGCTGGACCCCGACAACGGACACGTTGAATCGCACCGGACTCTGTCCGCCGCGCATGACCCCGCTTTGCCACAAGAGCTGTTCATCACCATAGATCGCAAAGACCACTGAGCCACGCCCGCGTGGCACCTCGTCGTCCACTCCTACCCATCCCTCTATCTGGCTGAAGTTCCCGCCCAGCCGGTACAAGATGTCCGACTCCGCATGGGTGCCAATGCCTTTCGCAAACCTCTTGCCGGCCACGCTGAGGTTATGTCCCTGCACGCTAGCGTCCATTTGCACTGTGGCCCAGCCGCAGGTGGCGCTGAGCGGGCGGGCGTCAGAGAGCCAGACCAGCTCGGGCGGGCTCACCACTGCGCTTAGGTCAATGCCGGCCGAGGGCGGACTGGCGGTGCCATCTTGCCACACGGTGGCAACCGTGACCACGTTCGCACCTCGCAGGTCTATCCCCGGGAGCTCGACCCGTGCCAGGGGGGTGTAGCCCAGCAAGGCGCCATTCAGATACACGAGGTAGCCGCAGTTGAGGCTATACACCGGGTTCCAACTCACCTCCACACCATCCAGGTCGATGTGCCGCGCCCGCAGATGACGGGGAGGATCCACCGGATAGGTGTACGACTGACAGTGTTCGAAGGCGACCTGCCAGTCCACCTCGCCGGAGCGCGGGCTGGCAAAGGCGCATGTGGCCCACCCCTGGTGGTTGGTGACCTGAACGGGAAGCCGCCCGGCCTTGGCCTCCTTGATACGGAAAGTGGGTTCGCCTCGTGGGAAGGCAAAGCGCAACTCGTACCGGTCGCCAGCCACCAGTCTGCTCCTGCCCGACATGGTGAAGGATGCGGAGTCGTAGGAGAGCTCCTGGAGGTCGACCCATCCCTGGGTGATGTGGCGGCTGGTGGAAAGTAACTGTGGGTGGTCCTCGGCCCTGAGGAGCGTCAGCACACGGCAGGAGGCAGGAGCAAGATGGACAAAGATCCCCTGTTCCCAGCAGCCGAGGTAGTCTTGGGCCCAAAAGTCATAGACGTGCACCAGCGCCTGGGGTGGCAGACCAAGGTCTTCCCAACTTAGGCGCAGGCACAAAGGGCGGCGTTCGTCAAGGTTGAAGATGCCCACCACCTCATAGTCCCGGTTCAGGTGACGCACCTTCAGGTCCCATATCGGCTTGCGCCTGGAAGCGGGGAAGAGGTCCAAGGGGCGAATGTCCACCGCTGGGAACACACGCTTGAGGATCTCCACGCGCTCCAGGGAAAGGTCCGGCAGGCGATCGCTGGCCATCAGCGCCTGCCCGGTGAGGCCCTGGAGCGTGGCCCAAACTCTGGCCATGTCCAGCGTGAGCGGTGGGCGTACGAGCATCACATCGGGATCGCAGTACCAAGCGATGTTGTGCAAAAAATACCAGCGCATGGTGGCGTCCACAGCGGTCAGAAAGCCCCGCCAGTCACATACCACGTCACCACCGGTGCGCGAGCCGTCCATGAGGCCCACTCCAGCCAGGGGGATACCCCAGCACCCCAGCAGATAGGACTCCGACCCAATAGCCTTGCGAATGGTGCGCAGGGTGTTGCGGTAGAGCTCTTCGGGGTCGTGGCCCGGCTGACGCATGAACTGGCGCTTGTTGCGGTACTCGTCAATGACAATTGGCTGCCCATCGATCTTGAAGTAGGTGTAGCCCCAAGAGCGCAGTGTGGTGAAGAGCTCATGCAGGTAGGCGTGCCCTTGGGACGTTGAGGGGTCCACAAGGTACATCCCCTCCCACGTTGCGGAGGCGCTCCTGCCGTCGGGGGTGAGCAAAAAGGCCTGGGAGCGATGCACCACCTCGGGATTGCTTTGGCCGTGGGGCGCGAGCCATAGCCCCGGCTCAAGCCCCTGGGCCTTGATGTAGGCAGCCAGCGCGTCCATCCCTTCGCCAAAACGCTGGTCTATGGTGGTCCAGTCGCGGTTTTCGCCCATGCCATGGCCTGTTCCCTGCCAGCCGTCATCGATTTGGCAGTAGCGCGCTCCGTACGGCTTGAGGTGTTTCCCCAGCCAGGCGGCGTTCCGCCGAACCGCCTCTGCGCTGGTTTCTTGGTAGTAGAAATACCAGGAACACCACCCGGACGGCGGCAGCGGGAACCGACCTTTGTCCAATGGTGCATAGTGACTGACGCCCTGACGATTCCGGAAATAGTCTGCAATCTCCGCACCATTGGCCAGCACCACCATGTCCCTGTCCGGATAGAACACCCCTTGGGCAAGAGCTGTCTCCACCGGCCCAAGGGTCATGACGAACAGATCTGGGTGGTCGTGGTCGTCAATGCGACATGGGAACGGATGGGGCCAGGCAAGGCTGCCACCATTTTGAGGGCGGCGCACACAGGAGAGGGCCCCCCCGAGCAACAGGATCGAAGCGAGTACCCCGGACCTGCACATGAGTTCCTCCATCGCAGTGCCTACGTCGATTAGCACTTGAGGGCGCCGCTGGTCATCCCGCGAATGAACGCCTTGGTGGTCAGGGCAAACAGCGCCAGGAGCGGCACAGAGGCGATCATGTAGCCAGCAAACAGCTCCGGGTATTGAGAGCCGTACAGCGAGGTGTTGTAGGCCAGCAGCCCTACGGGCAAAACAAATTTCCGCGCATCATTGAGCGTCACGAATGGCCACATAAACTCGTTCCATGTCCACAGCAGGTTCATGATGGCTACCACTCCGAGCATGGGACGTGACTGGGGGAGCACCACGTGCCAGAAAATGCGCAGTTCGCTCGAGCCGTCCACAGTGGCCGCATCGAAGAGATCGCGAGGAATGGCCTCGAAACAGGTGCGCAAGAGAAGGATGGCAAAGACCTGCCCACCACTGACGTAGGGGAAGATCAGCGCCCAGTGCGAGTTCAAGAGCCCCAATTGTCGCACCACCATGAATGCCGGCACCAAAGTGAGGACCCCGGGGACCATGAGCACGGCAAGCAGGGCAAGGAAAAGGGTCCTCTTGCCGGGAAAGGCGAAACGGGCAAAGACATAGGCCGTGAGACAGGCCAGGAACAGAACCCCCGCCACAGACGCGCCGCTCACCAGTACGCTGTTCACCAGATAGGGGCGCACGTTCTGCCATGCCTGAGCATAGTTCTGCCAGTGCAGGGGCGAGGAAAGCCCCCAGAAATTGCGATAGAGCTGCGGGATGCTTTTCAGGGAGGTCACCACCATCACCACGAAGGGGAGGAACGTGAGCACTGCCGCTGCCAGGAGCACGAGGTGAATGGAGAACTGCGCTGTGTGCCGAGAAGCAGAGGTGCTTCTCACGCCAGCTCCTCCTGCTTCATGAATTTGAGATTAAGGGCGGTGAGCCCCAACATGGTCACAAACAGCACCACGCCGATGCTGCAGGCGTAACCCATTTCGTTAAAGGAAAAGCCACAGAGGTACATCCACAGGCCGGGGACCATGGTGGCATAGCCGGGTCCGCCGCGAGTGAGAATGAGAAACAGCTCGTAGCCCTGCATAGTGCCGATCATGGTCAACACCGCAATGACGCGCATCTGCCCCATGAGCAGCGGCAGCTCGATGTACCAGAAACGGTGCCACCATCCTGCACCCTCGATGCGCGCCGACTCCAGCGCCGATTCGGGGATGTTGAGTAAGCCGGCGTAGAAGACCAACAAGGCGAATCCGGACACAAATGGGAAGCCCACGGCAATGACCGAGCCCAACGCGGTCTGAGGAGTTCCAAGCCAGCCCTTCACCCACGCGCTGAGGCCCAGGCCCTCGAGAATCCTCGCCAGGAGCCCACAGTCCGCGTAGATGAATTGCCATAGCAAGATGACGACCATGGCCGGCACGACCATGGGAACCACGAACAGCACGCGATAGAGGTAGCGCCAGCGCTCCTTGAGGAGGTGAAAGATGAGCACAGCCATCACCAGCGGCACTGCTATCTTCACGGTGAGGTTGACTACCATCACCAAGGCGAGATTGGCGAAGGATTTCCACACCACTGCATCGTAGAGCAGACGGGCAAAATTGGCCAGGCCTACATACTCTTCCACCCCTCCAGGATCCCATCGGTAGAGGCTGTGCACGAACGCGCTGAGGATGGGCCAGTAGTTGAAGATGCCGAGCAAGGCAAATGAGGGAAGCAGGGCCAAATAGATGCTCCATGAGGCCCGACGAGTCATGGTCTTCTCCTTGCCGCAAGGAAAGAGGCCTCCACTTCCGGCGACCAGTCGGGCAATGCCTCGGGCTCAGGCCAGCGGTTTTCCGCGATCAGCCGCTCGGCGGTCTCGCGGAAGTAGCGTCCCATTTCGCGCATCAATTCCTCCAAAGTGATGCCGTCCTCAAGGAAGAGGTGGATCATGCGCTGGTGATGGTCGGTGAAGCGATGGCCAAGTGAGTAGTTCCACTTGACCGTGCAGTAGCGGCGCTTGATGATCTCGGCAAAGGGTGTGAGCATTGGGGGCAGAGGTGCACCGGCGATATTCGGCACGAACAGACTCGCTTCGTTCACAATGCGAGCGTTGTTCTCAGGGGTGGTGAGAAACATGAGCAAATCCACTACCAGGTCCAGTTCGTTGTCATCGAGGGCGCGGCGGGTCACGTGAAACTGCATCCCCGCACCGCCGATGACGCACTGTTCTGCCCCGCAGCAATAGGGCGACTCGGCCTTGCCGATGGGCGGCGGATAGAACAACCCCCAGCGAAAGGTGACCAGCGGATCGAGGCTGAGCCGGCGTACGAACCAGGAGGCATTCCAAAACATGGCTGCCTTCTGAGTGACAAAGAGTCGGAGGCCGTCGGTGTTGGTAAGATCCTTTTGCCAATACGTGCGCCACTGGCGCAGCAGGCGCCATACCTCGGCAAAGCGCGGGTTGTCAGGGGCAAACCACCCCTTTTTCATTAGCCAGCAAAGCTCTTCCGGGAAGAGGTACCCCTGGTAGTACTCCTCCTCCAGATCGGACAGCTTCTTGTAGTCGATGAGGTCCAAAAGCTCCATGTAGCATTGATCAAAGATGAGGTCTTGTGCCCAGTCATGGTGCATGAGCGGAGAGATCACCATCGGCACATAGCCAGCGGCAGCCAGCTTGTCCTGGAGGCGGAGTAACTCCTGCCAGGTTTTCGGCAGAGTCAGAGCGAGCGACTCGAAGATGTCCTGGTTGTAGAAGATGCCGGTCTCGACGAGGTCGTAGACCACGCAGTAGAGCTTGCCGTCTGGGGCGCGCTTGGCTTCGGTGAGAGGGCGGTTGACGAACAGGTCGCGCCAACGCTGATTGCCTGGCACGTAGGGGTTGGGTCTGTCCAGGTACGGATCCAGTGGGACCCACCACCCCTTGTTCTGTTCCACATCTGGCCATACCGCTTCGGTGTTCAGCTGTACGATTTCCGGCGCAACGCCCCCAAGGAGCTGGGTGCGCACCCACTCGCCCTCAGACCCGCCCAGAAGCATCAGCTGGGTCAGAAACTCCACAGTCACCTCCGGGTGCAGGCGCTCGTACTCGTCGGCAATTTCGCGGAAGGAGCGGAGAGGTGGACCCACCGCTTGCGGGCGGGCGCCAGGACGATATTCTCCCGCAGCCACCTGGATCAGATGGGGCCGGCCAGGGTTTAGCGACCGACCGTAGGAAGGGGCATTCCGCCAGCGCCAGTCGCCGCTGCCATTGCCGGCCCGATTGGTGGTGCAGTCAGCGACGACGAGCAGGAGGGCAAAGAAAAGAGCCGCCCCCCGCCTCAGCTGACGCCGCAAGTAGGATCCCATCAGCTCGTCCTGGTTCTTCCGACAAAGCGCCTGGGAGAACGCCGCTCTTCCTTTCACTTCACGGCTGGCCCTGGGAAAATTTAGCAACTTTCTCCTCAGAGTCAAGAGAAAAACGCGCCCTGCCCCAGAAATGGTTTGCAATCGTCGGCGGCTTTGCATAATTTTCCTGCTGTTAGTCAGATTGGCGGTGCAGGCAGAACAAGGAGGGAAGGAATGCGACGGATCTGCGGAGTAGCCCTCTTGCTGTTTGCAATGATTCTTGCGTGCAGTCGACCGAGCCGCGACAGGTTGGCCCCCAGTTCGCCGGCCTATGCTCTGGCAAGGGACCTGGCGCGCACGTTGCCCTTTCTGGATCCGGAAAAGAACCGCACACTCATCAGCACGCGTTACTTTCGGGTGACCACTGGGGAGGCCATGGAGTACCTAGTGAACAAGATGGGTGAAAGCGCGGGCAGTTTTCGCACCATGGATCCAGAGAGAGTAAAAGGGACGGTGCTAAAGACGGCCGAGGCGCTGGCGGAGCAGCGGTTGCTGCTGCGGGCGGCGAGGAAAGCGGGCCTCAGTGTCACTGCGGCGCAGATAGATAGTGTGATCGAGGCCCAGGCTGAGCGCTTTGGCGGCGCGGAACAGTACCTGCTGTTCTTGCAGCGTTCAGGTGTGAGCATGGATTTTCTGCGCACGGAAGCGGAGAACTCCTTGCTGACCGCGCGCTACCTGGAACAGGTGCTCGCCCCCTTGATCACCCCTACGGAGGAGGACATTCGCAAGGCCTACGAAGAGGAACGCTATGCGACCTTTCGCCACATCCTCTTCCTCACAGACGGGCACGTGGAGGAGGACAAGCAGGCCATCCGCGCCAAGGCGGATGGGATCCTGGCGCGGGCACGCGCAGGTGAACCCGTGGCAGAGCTGGCCCGCTTCTACTCCGACGATGCCGAGTCCAAGGAAAAAGGCGGACTCATGGAGGATGTGCCGCGCGGTGAGCTCCTGGAGGCGCTGGACAGCGCGGTCTTTGCCCTGCCGCCGGGACAGGTGAGCGACCTTATTGCCACGCCCTACGGCTATCACATTCTGGAGGTAGTTGAGCGGCACAAAGACCCACGTCCGCTGGAGGAGATTCGTCCGGCGCTGGTCAGTGAATGCCGGGCGAGAAAAGCGCCTGCCTACCAGCAGCTCATGGATCGGCTCCGCCGGCAAGCGCGCTGGCGGGTTGCCCGCGTGTGACCAGACGCGAGCCTTGGGCACCTCCCTTTGCTCCGCCTGGTCAGGTGTCGCGCGGCGTACGTTTAGCTTTGGCCGGGCAGGCGATGTGGGGATGCTGGGTAGTCGGCTGAAGTCCGAGGGTGGCAGCACCGCCGGCGCGCCGCCCCAGGGGACACCCATGCGGCGCAGCGGCACGTAGTGCGAGTTCCTGCGGCGGGCAAAGCGCTGTGCCCAGGGTTCTGGCCAGAATGACAAAGGCACGCCCCATGCTGAGGCGTGCCTTCTTGCTGTCACCAGGTATTCGCGAGAGAGTGTGTGTGGCGGTGACTGGTCAGGCGACCATCTTTTTGACCACTTCTACAGCCGAGGCTGCGTCTGGGGCGTAGCCGTCGGCGCCGATCTCGTCGGCGTAGCTCTGCGTGACCGGGGCACCACCGACAATGACCTTGAAGCGATCGCGCGCCCCCTTCTCCTGAAGCGCGGAGATCACGCCCTTCATGTTTACCATTGTCGTGGTCAACAGGGCCGAGAGACCAATCACCTGGGCTTGCCGCTCCTGAGCAGTGGTGATGAACTTGTCCGGACTGACATCCACGCCCAGGTCGATGACCTCAAACCCGGCTCCTTCCAACATCATCCCCACCAAGTTCTTGCCGATGTCGTGCAGGTCGCCTTTCACCGTGCCCAGGACGCAGCGCCCAATGGGCTTGACACCTGTCTCCACCAGCTTCGGCCTGAGGATAGCCATGGCGCCCTTCATGGCCCTGGCGGCAATCAGCACTTCTGGCACATAGAACTCGTTGTTCTTGAACTTCTCCCCGACTACATTCATCCCAGCGATCAGGCCCTGGTTTAGGATCTCGGCAGGGGAAATACCCTCTGCCAGCGCCTGCGTGGTCAAACGCTCCGCGTCGGGCAACTTGCCCCGAATGATGCTCTCCGAAAGCTCCTGCAGAAGGCTCATGACTGGTTCCCTTTCAGCTCGTTGCCATTTTGACCGACACCTCTCCGGTCTGAAACAGTGCCATTGACGCTACAACGCGGCCAGGATGCGCTGCAGCCACGCTGCGCTCTGCCGCGAAGTTTCCAATAGTGGCTCGCAATGCGTTTCCAGGGTGACATGGTGCAAAGCGCGATCGTGGGCCAACTCCTTGAGCTGCCCGGCGTAGTCGATCTCGCCCTGACCCACCACCACCGCCTTGTAGCCATCGCCAGTGGTCACATAGTCCTTGATGTGCATGTTGATCACCCAATCCTTTAGGGCGCGGTAGCCATCTGGATATGGGCGTTCCCCGCCGGTAAAAGAGTTGCCCGGGTCCCAGTTGGCCATAAGGTGCGGGGAGTTGACAGCCTGCAGTATGCGCGCAGTGCCGCTGCCGGTGTCGCACCAGAAGCCTGGCTCGTTCTCCACCGCCAGCATGAAGCCGTGCTCCTGAGCCCGGCCGGCCAGGCGTCCGAAAAGGTCTAACACCTGTTGATAGCCGTCTTCATCTCCCGGAGCCCGCATGATGCCGAAAGTGATGATCAGATTAGTTCCCAGGCGCTCGGCCAGACGCATGGAGTCGTCAAAGACTTGGGTCAGTTCCCTTTCCAGTCCCTTGCGGTCATGCAGGGTGAGCTTGAACATGCCAGGGGAAATGGCCGTGATATTGATGCCGCGCTCCTTTTTCATGGCCAGGATATCGGCAATTTCTTCCTGGCTTATGTAGGGCACCCGACCGCTGCGCACACAGCGCAGTTCATAGTCCTCAATTCCCCATTCCAAGCCGTAGGAGACTGCCTCTCTGAAGTTCAGGCTGATTTCGTCAGAAACGATGCCGAGCTTCATGGTCCTCTCTGAGTGGATGAGATTTTTGCACCGAAAAATACGCTTGCAAAAATACAAAAAAAAATCTGCCTCGTCAATGAAAAGTTCCTCCTTGCCCTGGGCATTCGCAGCGGAGCTTGGCATTAGGCAGCCTGGAAAGGTGGCTGCGTGACCGGCCAACGCCGACAAGCGCCCAGGAACGGGACAAAGCCCAGGCATGACCGTCCAGCCAGTGGGAATCAACCCGCCTCTGAAACCTTTGCGCCGGGATTCCATCTAATGGGCGAGTTGAACGGGACGCCGCCAGGCAGCCTGACTTGAGGTTGCCGCGAGATATGTGCCTTCGGTTCAGGGCAAAGGGGAAAAGCAAAGAACGAGGAGGATGAGGTGATGAAAAAAAGGGGCGTCAAAAGGATTCTGCTGGTGAGCCTGGTCCTTGCGACCGCGGGTTTATTGGTTGCGGGTTTGCAGGGAGCGGAGGGGAAGAAGAAGGCCTACGATTTTCGGCTGAAAGACCTCGACGGTAGGATCCACCGCCTTTCTGACTATCGCGGTAAGGTGGTCATTGTGGACTTTTGGGACACCTGGTGCCCGCCCTGCCGGCGGGGGATCCCTGAGTTCGTGGAGTTGCACAAGGCCTACGCGGACAGCGGATTCGCGATGATCGGCGTTGCCGGGGCACGCTATGGTGCGGATGCGGTGCGTTCGTTTGTGCGCCAGAATCGCGTGCCTTATGTCAATCTGATCGCCACCGAAGAGGCCTTTAGGGGTTTCGGGCCAATCGAGGGCATCCCCACTACCTTTGTGATCGACCACGAGGGGTACATCTATCAGAAGTATGTGGGCTACACCCCTAAGCGGACGTTTGAGCAGGACATCAAGACACTGCTGGCGCAGAAAAGAGGGGCGAGGAGGAGCAAATGAGTCCGGATGCCGAGGCTGTGGCGGTGGTGAACAGAGATACGTCCATCGAGGAGTTGGTGAGCCGGTACCCACGGTCGGTGCGCTTCTTGCTGGAGCACGGCGTCAAGTGTCTGGCGTGCGGGGAGCCGATCTGGGGCACCGTGGCCAGCAGTGCCCGCGAAAAAGGGTTTTCCGAGGAAGAGATTGACACCCTCGTGGAGCAGCTAAATGTGTACCTTCAGGAAGGGTAGCGTATGAGGGCGATAGTCAGGCACGTGGACGGACTGACCTTCATCGGCAAGGCGGACTCGAACCATTGGGTGGCGATGGATGCCGACCCAAAGGTGGGAGGAACCAACGCCGGCTCGCGCCCGATGGAGCTGTTGCTGATCGCTCTAGCCGGCTGCACCGGCATGGATGTAGCTTCTATCCTGGACAAGATGCGGGTCAAATACGACGACTTCTATATGGAGGTGGAGGCAGAGCGCGCCAGCGAGTATCCGAAGACCTTCACGGGCATTCGCCTGAAGTACGTGCTGGTGGGCGAGGAAATCCCGGTTGAGGCGGTCAATAGGGCCGTGGAGCTATCACAGAGCACCTACTGCTCGGTATCGGCCATGTTAGGGAAAACATGTGACATCACTATCGAGGTGAAAATTCGACCAACGCAGACTGGACAAAGGAGGTAACCTATGGGAAAAGCTGTTGAGCTGACCGACACCAACTTTGAGAGTGAGGTAACTGCACACAAGGGTTTGGTCTTGGTGGACTTTTGGGCCGAATGGTGTGGCCCGTGCCGGATGGTAGCTCCTGTGGTGGAAAAGGTCGCGGCCGACTATGCCCGACGCGTGAAGGTGGGCAAAGTCAACGTAGACCTTTATGGCAAAGCGGCGATGACCTATGGTGTCACCGGCATCCCCACGCTGATTCTGTTCAAGGACGGTCAGGTGGTGGACAAGATTGTGGGTGCCGTGCCGGAGAAGGAGCTGAAGAAGATGGTGGATCGTCATCTGGAGCCTGGCGCGAACTAGAAGCCAAGCGGACGGTTCTTGAGCATGCGCCCTTGCCGCGCGTGAGCCAATTTTGCCTTGTTTTTGTGCCGCCGTTTGCGTAACTTGGCACAGCGAGTGACGGTTGGATTGTGACGGTAAGGGCGCATGGTATTGGTACAGGAGAACGACGCAGAGCTCATTGAGCGGGCGAAGGCTGGCGATCGGGGGGCGCAGGCGGCCATTGTGCGGAAGTACGAGCAGATGGTCTACAATGTGGCGCTGCGGCTGACGGGGAACGTGGAGGAAGCAGAGGGGGTGATGCAGGAGACGTTCATAAAGGTGCTGGAGGCGCTACCCAGCTTTCGTGGGGAGGCGCAGTTGGGGACCTGGATCTACCGCATCGCGACCAATTTTGCCTTGATGCAGCTGCGCAAGCGGAAGGTGCCGCTGTACTCGCTGGAGGAGTATAACTTGGATGAGAGTCGGGACCTTGGGGTGTTCAACCGATCGCTTGCGGAGGATCCGGAGGCGCTGGTATTGAATGCGGAGTTGCGGCAGGTGATGGAGGAGGCCATAGAGGCGTTGCCGCCGAAGTACAAGACTGCCTTTGTGTTGAAGGATTTGGAGGGTTTGTCGCTACAGCAGATTGCGGAGATGTTAGAATTGAACGTGGCGACGGTAAAGACGCACATTCATCGGGCGCGGTTGTTTTTGCGGGATCGTCTTGCTGACTATGTGGAGAGGGGCAAGCGGTGACAGTGAGGTGCTTACATCGATTGGAGGACATCTGCGCGGCGTTGGATGAGGAGGTGGATTCGGCGCGCTGCCAGCAGATCAAGGCTCACTTGGAGCAGTGTCCGCAGTGCTGCGCGGTGGTGGATTCCCTGCGCAAGACGGTACGCCTGTTTCAGTGCCTGCCCAAGGCCAACGTGCCCGAGGAGGTGGATTTGAGGCTGTGGAAGGTGCTCAACTTAGAGAAACCACAGGCCTGAAACCCGTCCTTGATCGCCGCCGAAAACCTGATCGCGCTTGCCTGCTCTAGGGGCCTCTTATCAAGTAGTCACCTACTTCAACGTAAGTGGAGAAAACCGGCGACAGACAGCCGTCGCCCTCAGGAGTCGCCGTGTACTGCCAAGCCACAAGAACCGGTGCCGAAACCCATCCCGCCGGCTCGGTCAGGAGGCCAGTGTCGGTCCTCAAACCAATCGGCACATCAGGAGGGGACCCGAGGCATGGCAGGCACCATGCGCTGCGACCTGTACCCAAGGCAGGCGGCACGGCCGTCCTAACGTCGCGCCTCCCACACGGCTGGCGAAATCTCAATTACCCGGCGCTCCCAACGCAACTTCCCTTCTTTCTTCAACCTCAGCAATAGACGCGAGAGCGTCTCCGGCGTCGCCCCGATGGCCGCCGCCACTGCCTTCTTCGACAGGGGCGAGACCACCCGGTTCACGCGCCCGAACTGCTCTTCGAGAAAACACCAAAGCCGCTCCTCCGCGTCGGCAGAAGAGCGTTGCACCATCTGCTCGGTGAGGAAGCGGAGCTTGGCAAAAAGGTTGGTGATGAATTCTCTCCGGAAGCGCTCCTGCTCCAAGAGGCAGTGAAACTGGACCTTGGGCAGGAGGTAGACCGTGCTTTCCCGCAAGGCGACAGCGCTCACCGGATAACGCTCCTGTTCGAACAAGATTGCCTCCGCAAAGAGTTCACCGGGCTTGACCACTTTGATGACCACTTCTCGCCCATCAGGTGCGGTCTTATAGAGTTGTACCGCGCCGCTAACCAGGATATAGAGCGAATAGCCCTTTTCTCCTTCCAGGAACAGAACCTGATTTCTGGCCAGGCGCTTGGGCAGGCATATCTGCGCCAAGGCGCGTATACTCTCAGGTGAAAACTGTTCGAACAGGCCGATCCGTTTGAGAATGAGCTGAGGGTCCATTGCCCTGTTCCCGTGGTCCACATCTTTGAGAAAAAGTGACATTCTCTTGACTTGCGTCAAGGAAAAAGCACCTGCACGCGAGTAAATTTAGAACGCAGAGGTGAGAAATACCACGAAAAATTGGAGAAGGGCCATGAAGCGCATGATTATCAGCATTGACGAAGAGAAGTGTACAGGGTGTGGACTCTGCATCCCGAACTGTCCAGAGGGGGCATTGCGGCTCATCGACGGAAAGGCGCGCTTGGTGAGCGACCTCTTTTGCGACGGTTTGGGGGCGTGTATTGGACACTGCCCAGAGGGAGCCATCACGATGGTGGAACGTGAGGCTGGAGCGTATGATGAGCGCGCGGTCATGGCCACCATCGTCGCCCAAGGGGCAAACACCATCAAAGCTCATTTGGAGCACCTGGCCGCACATGGCCAGGAGGAGTACCTGAACGTCGCCCTGGACTATCTACGCGAGCATGGCCTCCCGGTGCCCGGGGAGAACTCATCAGCGCCAGCACAGGCGAGCTGCTGTCCTGGTTCCCGGGCCTTGAGCTTTGCGCCGCCGCCAGAGGCCGACGGCCGCTCGGCCGGTCCTTTTTCCAGCCTCCAGCAATGGCCGGTGCAACTCCATCTGATTGCGCCGCGCGCACCCCACTTCCGCGGGAGCAACCTCCTATTAGTGGCCGACTGTGTGGCCTATGCCATGGGCGACTTCCATCGGAGCTATCTGCGCGGCCACACCATTGCCATCGCCTGCCCCAAGCTCGATGAGGGACAAGAAATCTACGTGGACAAGTTGCGAGTGCTCATTGATGAGGCGCAGATCAACTCGCTGGCGGTGATGGTCATGGAGGTGCCGTGTTGTGGTGGCCTCGTCCGCCTGGCGCAGCGAGCGGCAACAGAGGCGCAGCGGAAGATCCGGATCAACTACATCATCGTCGGCTTGCGCGGGGACGTCTTGCAGCAGGACGGGTTCATGCCGGGAACAGCGCGTGCAGCCGGATGAGGGAGGAGTAGGGATGAGAACCGTGAACATGGAATCTCCAAAGGGGCCCTGCGATCTCGGCGGCCTGGTGAGTTACCAGTCCGAGGCCATCGTCAGCAGGGCAATCGTGCAGGGGGCAGGTGGGTCGGTAACGGTATTTGCGTTTGACAAGGGGCAACGTTTGAGCGAACACACCGCCCCCTTTGACGCCCTGGTGCAGGTAGTAGACGGCCTGGCGACCATCATTGTCGACGGCGAAGCCTTTCGTCTTGCCGCAGGCCAAGCTATTCTCATGCCTGCTCACCACCCCCACGCCGTAGAGGCACCAGAACGGTTCAAGATGGTACTCACAATGATTCGCTCATGACAGCATGAGGGCTGCACAGATTGTTGATTAAGACTTTGGAGGTTTGGCAGTCTCACTACCTGCAGAGGAGGGGAACCATGAAGTCCGAAAGCGAAAGCGTTGGTCGCAGGGCTGGCCTGCTGATGCTGGTTGTCATACTTGCGGCCGGAGGTGCCGGCGAGGCTTTGGCGCATTGCGACACCTTGGAAGGCCCCGTGGTGAAGGCCGCTCGGGAAGCACTAGACAAGAACGACCTGCGACCAGTCCTCGTTTGGGTGAGGGAAGACCAGGAACAAGAGCTGGCGGCTGTGTTCCAGCAAGTGCTGGCAGTCAGAGGTAAAGGACCGGAGGCACGGCGGCTGGCGGACATGTACTTCTTCGAGACTGTGGTCCGACTGCACCGAGCCGCAGAGGGGCAGCCGTACACGGGGCTCAAACCCCGCGGGGCAGTCGAACCAGTAGTTGTGGCGGCAGATGAGGCGTTTGCGCGAGGAAACGCCGACAAGGTCCTGAGAATGGTGGAGGCGGAGGTGCGGAGGGGGATCCGTGCCCGGTTCGCCGAGGCGATGGCGGCGAAAAAGGAATCCGGGCGGACCATCGAGGCTGGACGCGCCTGGCTGCAGGCCTATATCACATTTACCCACTATGTGGAAGCGCTGCACGCGCTTGCGCGAGGTGGGGGAGAGCATTTGCGCCAGGCGGAAAGACCTACCCACTCGCACTGAGGCGGAAGGAGCTAGCGATGCGACCGACAGAAACACTCATGGAAGAACACCGCCTCATCCTCCTGGTGATAGCCCAGGCAGAACAGGAGGCGGAGCGAATTGAACAGAGCGGTTCAGTGGACGAAGCCCGTGTTGGGAAGATGCTGGATTTCTTCCGCAACTTCGCCGACCGCTGCCATCACGGGAAGGAGGAGGACCACCTGTTCAAACTCCTTCAGCACAAGCCGCCGGCGCGCGGCCCGGTGGCGGTCATGCTCCAGGAGCATGAGATAGGCCGGGGGTTTCTGCGGAGAACCCAAGAGGGCCTGGAAGCCCTGAGGAGCGGTAGGGCAGACGGAGCGACGCAGGTGGTTGAAGGTCTGCGCGGGTACAGCGAACTGCTGCGGGCGCACATCGACAAGGAAAACTATGTGCTCTTCCCCATGGCCGACCAGATTCTCGCGCCGGCCGAACAAGAGCGCCTTGCCGCAGTGTTCGCTAGGGTGGAAGAGGAGGAGATCGGCCAGGGTGTGCATCAGCGGTACGAGGAGTTAGCGCATGCACTGGGGCGAGCGAGCCACTGAAGCAAAGGCCGTGCGGCAGCGGGAGAATGGTGAAAGCGCCCCGCCTCGGTGAGGCGCCGGGACCCTCGGGTGTGCACCTCAGGGTGTAGCGTTTTCGGAAATCTGGAAGGAAGAGACTGGATGGTGAAGGGAGTTCCAAGTCCATTTGCGCGGCCAACGCCAGGCCTGCCCATCAGGCGCGGGGCCCCGCCCCTGCGGCGCCCGACCAGGGCGGAGGCGGAACGCTTCCCCCTGGTGGCAAGGGAGTTCATTGAACGGACGCGCGCGGAGCAGACCCTCCTGGTCAACCGCCGTATCTACGACCTCGATTGGATGGCTGACCGCCATTTTCTCCTGGCCGGGGCCACCGGTCAGGGACTGGGCGGGGCCCTGGCAGTTGCGGCCTTGTACCGATTGGGGGCCAGGGGTAGCCTGACGATCGTCTCTCGCGACCTCTCCCTGTCGGTAGGGTTTCAGAGCGGCCTGGAGATGGAGCGGCTGGCAAGGCAGCGGGAACTTGGGCCCCGCTTCCATTGGCTCAATGATGGCTTGGCCACCGAGGGGGAGCCATTTGCGCGCATTGTCGCGGCCCTGCGTGAGGCGGGTGCGCGAGAGGTGGTCTACGTCAACACCGTGGCATCGGCCAGCTCCGGCCTTCTGCCGGGGTTCCCCCCGGTTTATGTAAAAGACATCGACCGCGAGGGTCTGTTCCAGTGGGAGCTTGAGCCGCTCAGCCAGAAGGCCATCGAAACGACAAAGTACGTGATGGGCCTGCTTGCGGTGCGGGTCCCTGCGGCGTTGGAAAGGGCCGGTATCCACGTCGAGGTGGCAGCCTTCGCTGACTGGCGCGGCAGTCTTGACCACTGCAGCCGTAATCCGGCCGTGCCAGAGTATGGCCGGCATGGACCCTATTCCACTAGTCTCTTTCTGCCCAAAGACCTCATCCAGGCGGCGACGCGCGAGGCCTACAAGACATCGCGCAAGGTCATTGACGTCTTCTTTCCGGTGATGAAGACGCGGGCACTCTCCTACATCCCCGGCGGGCGCATGATGGCCTTGCTGTACGACGAGCTCCGCCGCCGGGAAGAACTGCCGTTCATCGACATTCCGGAGCTGGCCGCAGCCTTTCTCCATCGCATTGGCCGTGTGGTGGAAAAGGGAGTGGACAACCTGTTCCCCCGGCTGGACCTGCACGAGGCCTCGCTCGACTTCTGGTTCTATGAGGTCATGCAACGGCTGAACACCAAGGAAGACGACGAGTTTTTCTACAAGCGCTGGATTCAGGAAGAGTGAGAAGGGGAGGCCGCTGCAGTTGCCGGCTAAAGACAATGCCTAGATGGCGGACGACCATCCCACCCTTGCGAATAAGGGAGGAAAACCCTAATGGAGCTTTCTGCAGCTACACGTGTGGGAGAATTGCTAAAGCAGTACCCGTTTCTTCTGGAGTTCCTGCTGGGGCAATCGGAGAAATTTACCTTGCTGCGCAATCCAGTGTTGCGGCGAACGGTGGGGCAGGTGGCGACTCTGGCACAAGTGGCGGCGATCGGAGGCATCGATCTGGGGGAGCTCGTGGCGGGCATCGCCGCGGAGATCAAGCGCGTGACCGGAGAGGAGGTGACTGTGGACCGCTCCGCTGGGGCGCCGGTGGTTGCCCGTGAGCCAAGCGAGCGCTTGGAAATGCTCAAGGCCATTATCCGAGACCTGCATGCGGGCCGGGACGTGGAGAGTGCGCGCCAGCGGTTCCAGGCGCTCATCCAGGAGGTGGATGCGAGTGAAATTGCGGCCATGGAGCAGCAGCTCATTGAAGAGGGGATGCCTGCCCAAGAGGTCAGACGCCTGTGCGATGTGCACGTGGCGGTGTTCAAGGAAGCGCTGGAACGCCATGAGCTGCCGCGTGTCCCTCCCGGTCACCCTGTCCACACGTTCATGCAGGAGAATCGCGCCATGGAGGCGCTGATGGAGCGCATCCGGGAACTGATCGGCGCAAAGGATGTGAGCGGAGAAAAACTGGCCTCGCTGCGCGCGCTGCTCGACCAGTTAGGCAAGGTGGATCTGCACTACCTGCGCAAGGAGAACCAGCTTTTCCCCCTGTTGGAGAAGCATGAAGTCACCGGTCCCTCACAGGTGATGTGGGCCATTCATGACCACATTCGCGCTGCACTCAAGAGTGCAGTGCGCCAGCTGGAAGCCGCACATGTGCAGGAGGCAGTGGCAACCTTACAGCGTGCCTTGCAAGAGCTCAGTGACATGGTCTACAAGGAGGAGCATATCCTGTTTCCGCTGGCCTTGGAGATGCTGACGCCTGAGGAATGGGCACGGGTCAAGGCGGGTGAAGAAGAGATTGGCTTTGCCTGGATCGCCCCACCGCCACCTTGGGCGCCAACAGCGGCCGAGGCCCGTGTAGTGCCGCAGGAACCCGCATCAAGCTTGTCCCTGGACACCGGTCATCTGACACCTGAACAAGTCAATCTCATCCTCACTCATCTGCCCATCGATCTTTCCTTCGTCAATGAACACGATGAGGTGGTGTACTACTCGGCCACGCGGGAACGCATCTTTCCGCGCAGCCCCGGGGTGATTGGACGGAAGGTGCAAAAGTGTCACCCTCCCAAGAGCGTGCACATTGTGCAGCAGATACTGGATGAGTTTCGGTCCGGCAAGAAGGACGTGGCCGAGTTCTGGATTAGCACGAACGGACGGTTCATCCATATCCGCTACTTCGCCATAAGAGACGCCGCAGGCGTTTACAGAGGCTGCCTGGAGGTGACCCAGGACGTCACCGAAATCAGAGCGTTGCAGGGAGAAAGACGGTTGTTGGATTGGTAGGGGGTAACCCCCTCAGGCAGGAACTAACTACAGGAGGTGCGTCATGTCCTTGGCAAAGCTGAGGTGGGCCGCCATCGCCTCTTTTGCGGTGGCAATGCTGATCCTCTTGGGCGGCGGGTTGGCCGCGCGGCGAAACCTTGCTCCCTATCCCGGCGAAGTAACCAGCCCGGAGGGCACGGTGCTCTTCACCCGGGAGGATATACTCCAGGGCCAGGAGGTATACCAGCGCTACGGCCTGATGGACCATGGGAGCGTGTGGGGCCACGGTTCACAGCGCGGGCCAGAGTTCTCGGCGCTCACTCTTCATCTTATCGGAGAAACCCTGCGCGAGGAGACAGCCTACCAGGAGTTTGGCCGCGCCTACGCGGACCTACCCCAAACGGAGCGGGAGCTGGTTGACCTGAAGGTCAAGTGGGAGATGAAGGAGAACCGTTATGATCCCAAAGGAGACCGACTTGTTCTCACCCCAGCCCAGAGCAAGGCCCTTGCGCGCGCCCAGGACTATTGGGACAGGATCCTTGGCGAAGGGGATCTGCACTACGGCTTCCTCCCACAGACAGTCAGGGACCCTGGGGACCGTAAGCACATCGCCCGCTTCTTCTTCTGGACGGCCTGGGTCGCTTCCGCCCAACGCCCTGGTGAAGACTATTCCTACACCAACAACTGGCCACCGGACAGGAGCGTGGGCAATGTCGCAACCAGCAACGTGTACCTGTGGACATTGGGCGGGATCTTCGCGCTTTTCATCGTCCTGGGTCTGTTCATCTACTTGGTGCACCACTATGAGCTTTGGTACGGCGAGGCCAAGGGGGTGCCATTGGCCCAGAAGCTCATCGACATGCCGGTGACTCAGAGTCAGTTCAGGGCGGCCAAGTTCTTCCTCGTGGTCATCTTCCTATTTCTTCTGCAGACCTCTTATGGCGGTCTGCTGGCGCACTATACGGTCCATCCGGGCAGCTTTTGGGTGTCCTGGATCGCCAAGCTGATGCCCTACAGTTGGGCGAAGAGCTGGCACTTGCAACTGGCCATCTTCTGGATCGCCACCACTTGGGTCGCCTCCGCAATCTATCTGGCCCCGATTTTGGGTGGTCGTGAGCCAAAGCGCCAGGGGCTGTTGGTCAACGTGCTATTCGTCGCGGTCCTTGTCGTGGCTTTGGGCAGTTTGCTGGGCGAGGTGTTAAGCATCAAGGGGTTGCTGGGGAAGGCGTGGTTTTGGTTGGGGCATCAGGGGTGGGAGTATCTGGAACTGGGCCGGCTCTGGCAGATCCTGCTGTTTGTGGGACTGATTGCCTGGCTGCTCATCGTCTATCAAGCAGTGGCGCACCATCTCCGCCTGAAGCACCGAGACGAGTTCTCGGCGCTCATCTGGTTCTACTTGCTCAGCGCCATCTTGGTGGTGGGCTTCTTTGGCTTCGGGCTCATGTACGGCCGCGGCACGCACCTTACCTTGGCGGACTACTGGCGGTGGTTCGTGGTGCACATCTGGGTGGAAAGCATTTTCGAGTTCTTCGGCGTAGGTGTAATCTCGACGCTGCTGGTGGCGCTGGGGCTGGTGACCGCCAGGGCAGCGTTACGGGTGGCCTACTTTACGGCTGCTTTGGTCTTTCTCACCGGAATTATTGGCACTGCGCACCATTACTTCTGGTACGGCGGGCCGTCCTTCTGGCTCGGATGGGGCGCGATCTTTTCGTCGATGGAGCCAGTGCCCCTGTTCGGGTTGGTGGTGCGCGCGCTCAAGGAATACAAGGCGGTGCGCAGCCAGGGGCAGGAATTCCCTTATCGCTGGCCGTTCTACTTCCTGGTGGCCTCCTCCTTTTGGAACTTCCTGGGCGCCGGCGTGTTCGGTTTTCTCATCAACCTCCCCATCGTCAACTACTTTGAGCACGGCACCTACCTCACCATGAACCATGGACACACTGCCCTCTTCGGTACCTACGGAATGCTGTCCATCGCCCTGCTCCTCTTTTCGTGGCGCGGTTTGGTGAACAAGGCCCACTGGAAAGACCGGCTCCTCGGGGTCTCCTTCTGGGGCCTGAACGGCGGTCTGCTGCTGATGTCGCTGGCAACCCTGCTGCCCGTGGGAGTCATGCAGGCGTGGACAAGCTACAAAGAGGGGTTGTGGGTTGCGCGGGATGCCTCCTTCTTTGCGCGAGGCCCAGTGATGCTGCTGGGGCAGCTGCGGATGATACCCGACTTGATCATCATCGTGCTGGGGGTGATACCCCTTGCTTATTTTTTGGTGAGGACGTATCCGAAACTTAAGGCGCCTGAGCTCAGAGGCGGCGACTCCGTATGGAAGGAGCTGGGCACCGAGTTGTGACGGGAGGCGGCGAGGCACCGGCGAGCAACCGGTGCCTCACCTTGTTCCAACGTGGTGACTCTCGCGAGTGGGAGGTGAACATGCAGGATGTGCGCACGCGCCGTGAAGAAAGGACGGTAGCGGCGATGATCGAAATGTACTGTGCCGGGATGCACGGTCCCAGGAGTGGGTTGTGCGAGGAGTGTGCACGACTTCTGGCCTATGCGCGTCAGCGATTGGAGCGGTGCCCGTTCGGCGGCGACAAGCCAACCTGCGCCAAGTGCCCGGTGCACTGCTACCGGCCGGAGATGCGTGCCAGGATCCGGACGGTGATGCGTTATAGCGGGCCGCGCATGCTCTTGCGTCACCCGGTGCTGAGTCTCTGCCACCTGGTGCACGGCTGGCGACCACTCCCTCAACTTTCGCCCGCGCTCGAGCGGAGGATGCGAGGGCCCAGCGAGGGCGGCGATTAGTCGCTACGTGCCCTTCTCTTGGAGCTGGCTCAATGCGCACAAGTGCCCTTTTGGTTCTGCCGAAAACCGCAAGAGGGAAGGATTCTGGGGATAAAGGCCTTGACCTGTGGGGGCAACCCTCGCTCCCGAGGCAGGTGTTGGGCTTGTCCCGGTATCAATCTGCTGACCAGGGCGCGTGCTGTGCAAGAGAGTGGGTTGCGAATGTGGTCAGCATGGACCACGCCAATGCAGTGCGCTCTGGGGGCACCTTGCTCAAAGAGCGTGGGGTCGATCTGGAGGCGGTCATCATGCAGACGGGCAACGGATCGGAGTTCATCCGGGGAGCGGGCAAGAGGAAGGTGCAGAGTGCCTTTCAGCAGGTGCTGCGGGAGGGGGAATGGCGCATTGTCGGATGCCGCCGCGGGCACGCACCTGGCAGAGCGAGGCGTTCCACAAGCTCATGGAGGAGGAGCTCTACGAGCTGCACGACTATGGCGGTCGGCGGGAGTTCGTGCCCACGTCCTATGCCTACGCCCCGTACTTCAACTGCAAGAGGCACACCCACCACCGCGGGTGTAAGACACCCAACGAGATCCTCAAAGAGACCGGCTGGGCAGTACCTGACCAGGTCTTCGACCTTCGCCCTCTCCTCCTCGTAGAGTACCTCCCTGCTACCCTCAAGGGTGGTTACCATGTACGGACCAGGGAAACCGGGCAAAAAAACTTCTTGACATCCTCAATCGATTTGCCTATATTTCACCATCGCAAGAGGAGCGTGTGTGGATCTCTGAGGGCATGGAAAAGGTACAGCGACATCTCTCCCATCATTGGTTTTGGTACTGGTATTATTATATCAGTGGTGGGAGGGATTTGTCCCTGACCTGAAGCACTCCAGACATAGGCGGCGACAAGTTCAGCCCACCACAAGACAAAGTGGTGGGCGTTTCGTTTTTTAGGGGCGTACTCGACCGCTGATGAGCGCTGATGGAGCCTTGGTGGTCACGATGCCAAAAGGCAGGGGAAGCAGCCGCAGGGGGAATCCAAGGCGCTCACTGCTGAGGGACGGCGTTTTCCATGGCAGGCAAGAACGCTCGGTGGCGTGGCTGTCACAGGAGCTTGCGGGGACCGCTTGTACGTGCTGCTGTGCGGTGACCCTGCGCTGACCCAGGGTGCACCCCGAGCGCCGTCGAGGGTAGGCGACGGCGATGCCGAAGCGCTCAGGCAGGTTCCCTTCGGACGGAGCACGGGGGGAGGAGGAAATATGTGGAGGTCACGGATGGCTAAGGCCATGGGCCCGGCGCGCAGGCGCATTGACGCCATTGATCAGGAGTTGGTGAGGCTACTCCACGAGCGTGCGCGCTGCGCCCTTGCTATCGGTGCGGAAAAGCGCAGGTTTGGATTGCCGGTTCTGGACCCGGAGCGAGAAGCGGCCGTGTTGGCGCGCGTCGAGGCAGAGGCAGAGGGTCCCTTTCCCCTGCCGGCCCTGCGCCGGATATTCTTGGAGATTCTGGCCGCATGCCGCAGTCTGCAGGAACAAGACAAAGGGAGGAAAAGTGGCTCAGACTAACGACCACCTCAAGATCGGCGAACTTCCGCGCCTGGCTATCCTTCCCATCGACGATGTGCTCTTTCACGAGGAGCCTGACGAGGAGCGCGCAGCGCTCCTTTGCGCCAAGATAGAAAAGGAGCGCGTCCTCAGAAACCCGCCCATTGTGGCTGACGTCAATGGCGCCAGGCGCAGGATCTTGCTCGACGGAGCCAATCGCATCACTGCCTTGCGCAGGCTTGGGTACCGGTATGTCTTGGTGCAGGAGATCGATCTCTTTGACCCCGGGTTGGTGATTTCGCAGTGGCACCACGCGGTGGAACGCCTAGACAAGGGCTACTTCGGGCGCGAGCTGGCCAAAATCGCGGGGCTGGACGTGGTGCCTGGGGCGCAAGAGGGCGTCATTGCCCGTCTGCAATTTCCGGATGGCACGGCCTGGTCGCTGTGCGCCGACGGTGATGTGTTTCACCTTGTGCATTTGCTTGGGCAGGTGACCAGGCTTTACCACGGCTCGGCGTACATGGACCGCGTCAGCTACACCAATCTTGAGCATCTGCGGCGGAACTATGCCGAGTTCAGTGCCCTTGTCTCTTTCCGCACCTTCAGCAAGGCGGAAATTGTGGAGCTCACCAACAACGACGTCAAAGTGCCCAGTGGCATCACCAGGGTCTTGGTTCCCAAGCGGGCGCTCTTTTTCAACCTGCCTCTCGAGGTGCTGTCAATGAGCCACCACACAGAGGAGCTCAATAAATGGTTGCAGGCTCATTTGGCCGAAAAGATCAGGAGCAAGTGCATACGATTCTACCAGGAACCGACGTTCATTTTTGACGAGTAGCTGGCCCTGGGGCGTACCCAGGAGGGACGGGTACCAAAGCGAAAGGAGTGCGCGATGGACAGAGTCAAGTACCAGCTCGAGGAGAAGGAGATACCGCGCCAATGGTACAACATCCAGGCCGATTTGCCGGAGCCACTGCCGCCAGTGCTGCACCCAGCGACGGGCAAGCCTGTGGGCCCGGATGACTTGGCGCCCCTCTTTCCGATGGCGCTTATCATGCAGGAGGTGAGCACCGAACGCTGGATCGACATCCCTGATGAGGTACGGGATGTGTACGCCCTCTGGCGCCCCACGCCTCTGTACCGGGCCGGACGGCTGGAAAAGGCGCTGGACACACCGGCACGCATTTTCTACAAGTACGAGGGGGTGAGTCCGGCCGGCAGTCACAAGCCGAACACCGCGGTAGCGCAGGCGTACTACAATGCCAAGGAGGGGATCAAGCGCATCACTACGGAAACCGGCGCGGGCCAATGGGGCAGCGCCCTTGCCTTGGGGGGCATGCTGTTCGGGGTGGAGGTCAAGGTTTACATGGTGGCGATCAGTTACCGCCACAAACCTTACCGGCGCGTGCTCATGGAGACCTGGGGGGCCACCTGCGTGCCGAGTCCCAGCAACGAGACCAACGCCGGCCGCGCGGTGCTGGCGCGGGATCCTCACAGCCCCGGGAGTTTGGGCATCGCCATTAGCGAGGCCGTCGAGGAGGCGGTCACCCGCGATGACACCCACTACTCGTTGGGCAGCGTGCTCAACCACGTCCTTCTGCACCAGACGGTCATTGGCCTTGAGGCGAAGCGGCAGATAGAGTTGGCAGGGTGCTACCCGGACATCATCGTCGGCTGCATCGGTGGCGGGTCCAATGCCGCGGGACTCTATCTGCCCTTTGTGAAGGACAAAATTGACGGCACCCGTCCGGACTTGCGCGTGATCAATGTGGAGCCGGCAAGCTGTCCCACGGTGACCAAAGGCCTCTATGCCTACGATTTTGGCGACACCGCCGGCATGACGCCCTTGCTGAAGATGTACACCCTGGGCCACGACTTTGTGCCCCCACCAGTACACGCGGGCGGCCTGCGTTATCATGGGATGGCGCCCCTCGTTTGCCATCTGCACCGCTTGGGCCTTGTGGAGGCACGGGCGGTCAATCAGGTGGAAACATTCCAGGCAGGGGTGACCTTTGCTCGTCAAGAAGGGATCGTGCCAGCGCCGGAAAGCAATCATGCCATCAGAGTAGTGATCGACGAGGCCTTGCGCTGCAAGGAGGAAGGGAAGGCACGAACAATCCTCTTCAACCTTAGCGGGCACGGCCATTTCGATATGGCGGCCTACGAGAGCTACCTTGGCGGCAAGTTGGAGGATTATGCCTACCCGGCGGAAAAGGTGCAGGAGGCGCTCAAGCGCCTGCCGGTGGTGGCCTGAACAGGGACTTGGGTGCAGCCCGGCGGAGGTGTCCGATGGTCGTCGTAATGGACGACAATGCCACGCCTGAGGAGATTCAGGCAGTCGAAAACAAGCTCCGCGCCATGGGGTTTCGGGTACATCGGTCCACCGGTGTCAATCGAACCATTCTTGGCGCCATTGGCGACAAGCGCGGGGTGGATACGCGCGATCTGGAGATCATGCGCGGCGTGCATGAAGTGCTCCGGATCACTGAGCCATACAAGCTAGCCAGTCGCGCTTTTCACCCACTGGACACCGTGGTGCGCACGCGTGGCGTAGAGGTGGGCGGAGAGGAAGTGGTGGTGATGGCCGGGCCGTGTGCCGTGGAAGGCGAGGCGCAGATTCACGAAGTGGCGGCCCTGGTGAAAAAAGCGGGCGCGCGCATCCTGCGGGGCGGGGCATTCAAGCCCCGCACCTCGCCCTATAGCTTCCAAGGCTTGGGCAAAGAGGGGTTGCAGTTCCTGCACGAGGCTGCCCGCGCGCACGGCCTGGCTACCGTCTCTGAGGTCATGGAGGCGCGTGATGTGGAGCTTGTGGCTACTTATGTGGACATCCTCCAGATAGGTGCAAGGAACATGCAGAACTTCTCCCTCTTGAAAGAGACCGGCCTCGCCGGCAAACCTGTGCTGCTCAAGCGCGGCCTGGCCGCGACCATCGAGGAATGGCTCATGGCGGCCGAGCACATCATGGCCGCCGGCAATGCCGAGGTCATTCTTTGCGAGCGAGGCATCCGCACGTTCGAGACCTATACGCGCAACACCATGGATATTTCGGCCATTCCGGTGGTAAAGAAGCGGAGTCATTTGCCGGTCATAGTTGACCCGAGTCATGGGACGGGGCTGCGGGACAAGGTGGCTCCCATGGCTCGGGCCGCGGTGGCTGCCGGCGCCGACGGACTCCTCATCGAGGTTCACCCCAGGCCGGACGAGGCGCTCTCCGACGGCGTACAGTCCCTCCTGCCGGAGCAGTTTGCGCACTTGATGGAGGAACTCCGGATCATCGCCTGGGCCATCGGCCGACGGGTGGCGGAGGCCCCATGAACCACGCCCGGCTGGACAGAGACCGGCCCTGCGTCGGGATCATCGGCTTGGGCGTGATCGGCGGCTCCTTGGCCATGGCCCTGAAGCGGAAGGTCCCCGCAGCCAAAGTACTCGGCGTGGATGAAAAGGATATAGCGGCTCATGCTAAGGCGCTCGGAGCGGTCGACGTGGCCTTGGGCAAGGAAGAGGTGGACGAGTGTGTGGCCAGCGTCGACGTGGCAGTCCTGGCTACTCCCATCGCGGAGATTGTCCGCCTGTTACCACGGGTGGCGGCAGCGGCGCGGCCTGGGACAATCGTCACGGACGTGGGCAGCAGCAAGCGCGCCATCGTGCAGCGGGCAGAAGAGGTGTTCGCTGCGGACAGGTACTTTGTTGGTGGCCATCCCATGGCGGGTTCAGAGCGGCAAGGCTTACCTGCGGCCGACCCGCTGCTGTTCGAGAATGCCGTATGGGTTCTGACCCCGGCAAGGCGCACGCCGGCCGCGGTAGTGCGCTCATTGGGCGGGCTGCTGGAAAGAGTGGGTGCCAAGGTGCTCATCGCCAGCCCGGCTCTGCACGACCGCGTGGCAGCGGCCGTCAGTCACCTGCCGCAGCTTCTGGCCGTGGCGCTGGTGAACATGGTGGCGCGCCATCAGGAGGACACCCCCCACGTGCTGAAGCTGGCGGCAGGCGGATTTCGGGACATGACCCGCATCGCCACCAGCCCTTATCGCATGTGGGAGGACGTGCTGGCTACCAACACGGAGCAGATTGTCCCCTTCTTGGACGAGTACATCAGCGAGCTGCAGCGCCTTCGCTCCAGGCTGCTGGCAGGGGATTTGGCAGCAGAATTCGAAAACGCGGCCAAGAACCGGCTGTCGATCCCCCGCGATACCAAGGGCTTCCTGAAGCCTCACTACGACTTGGTAGTGCAGGTGGAGGACAGGCCGGGTGTGATCGCGGCTATGGCAGGGGCGCTGGCGGCCGAACAGATTAACATCAAGGACATTGAGGTGCTGAAAGTCCGGGAGGGAGACGCCGGGAGTATCCGGCTGGCGTTCGAGTCGGAAGGGTGTCGGAGTCGGGCCGAGCAGCTCATCGGCCAATTGGGTTTTCGCACTCGTAGGCTGGAGTAAGGCTGTGGATTATGTAGTCCAACCGGGTGGGACACTACGCGGTCAGCTAACGGTCCAGGGGGACAAGTCGGTGTCGCACCGAGCCCTGATTTGCGGCGCCATCGCCGAGGGACAGACCTGCATTCGGAACTTGTGCCCAGGCGGAGACGTTCAGAGCACCATCGCTTGTCTGCGAGCACTGGGCGTGCACATCGAACAGGCCGGGTCTGAGGTTGTGGTGCATGGCAGGGGTGCGGAGGGGTTCGGCGCCCCGTCGCACGTGCTGGATTGCGGCAATTCCGGCACGACCATGCGACTGCTTGCGGGCGTGTTGGCAGGACAGTCGTTTCGGAGCACGCTCACGGGGGATGCGTCGCTCCGCCAGCGGCCCATGGCCCGGGTGATTGCCCCTCTTGCGCTGATGGGCGCCAGGATCGAAGCGGAGCCCGGGGGGTTAGCGCCACTTCGTATTCAGGGGGGGAGGCTGCGACCGATCTTGTACCGAATGCCGGTGGCCAGCGCCCAGGTCAAGTCCGCGGTGCTGTTGGCCGGACTTTTGGCCATGGGAGAGACAACCGTGGTGGAGCCGGCGCCCACGCGCGACCATACGGAACGCATGCTCCCGCTGTTTGGCGCCGAAGTGAAGGTACGGGATCAGGCCGTAAGCGTGCAAGGGCCAGCCCGTTTGCGCGGGGCGCAGATTTGCGTGCCCGGCGACATCTCTTCGGCCAGCTTTCTCATTGCTGCGGCGGCCGTGGTGCCAGGCGCTCGACTACGCGTGCAGGGCGTGGGCGTGAACCCGACGCGCACCGGTGCCCTGGAGGTCTTGTGTGCCATGGGGGCGCGCATCTCGATCTGTGATGTCCGTGGCGAGGGTGAGCCTGTGGCCGACGTGCTGGTGGAAGGGGGGAACCTGCACGCGGGCGAAGTGAATGGCCCGCTAGTCCCGCGGCTCATCGACGAGTTGCCCGTGCTGGCGGTGGTCGCCACCCAGGCGCAGGGGGTCACACGCATCAGCGGTGCACGGGAACTCCGCGTCAAGGAGAGTGACCGCATCCGTGCTGTGGCCACGAATCTCCGGGCCATGGGCGCGGAGGTCGAAGAACTGGAGGACGGGTTGCTGATCCCAGGGCCGCAGCGCTTGCACGGCGCCGCGGTGGAAAGCTTCGGTGACCACCGCATTGCCATGAGCTTCGCCGTGGCCGGGGTGCTGGCCGAAGGACCGACGGTGATCCGTGACGCAGAATGCGTGGATATCTCCTTCCCCGGATTCTTCCACCTGCTTGAAAGAGCGCGGCATGCCTGATGCACATACCAAAACCTTAGGCCTGGTCGGTGACCCAGTGGAACACTCGCTGTCGCCCCTGCTCCACCGGCTGCTCATCGAGGCATTGGGCCTCAACTGCTGCTACCATGCCTTTCGTGTGCAGAGCAGGGATTTGCCTGCGGCAGTGGCAGGCTTGAGGGCCCTTGGGGTGATGGGCGTCAATGTGACTATCCCGCACAAAGAGGCGATTGTGCCGTTGCTGGACGCGGTCGCGCCAGAGGCGCGCGCATTGGGCGCGGTAAATGTGGTCGTGAACGACGGTGGACGGCTGGTGGGCGCCAACACCGATGTGGTCGGGATCTCACGCGCCTTACGACGCCATGGCGTCAGTCTGGAGGGAAAGGAGGCGGTGGTACTGGGCGCGGGGGGAGCAGCGCGTGCCGCAGTCTGGGCAATGGCTCAGGAAGGCGCAAGGCGCATCTACGTGCACGCTCGTTCAGCGGCCAAAGGGGAGGAGCTGGTGCGCGGTTTGACAAGCAGCGGCCTTTCCGCGCCGGTGCGCGCGCTCCCTTGGGAGACCCGGGCGCTGGACAGGAGCTTGGCCAGAGCTGACGTGGTGGTCAACGCCACACCAGTTGGCATGTGGCCCAGGCACGATGAGTCGCCGCTACCTCCCGGTCTTCTGTGTCCGGGAGTGGTGGTGTTTGATCTGGTGTACAACCCCTTGCGCACGCCGTTGGTGCGCGAGGCGGAGAAGACCGGAGCCCATGCCATTGTTGGCCTGGACATGTTCATCTTCCAGGGCGTGGAGGCGATGGCGCTGTGGACAGGCCGGCGACCGACCGAGGAAGAGGAACTGTGGCCGCGGCTGCGGGCGCGGCTGAGCGAGGAACTGGCATCCTATGCGTAGACTGCGCTACCTGACGGCAGGGGAGTCGCACGGGAAGATGCTCGTGGGCATCCTGGAGGGGATGCCCGCGCAAATGCCGGTGGACAAGGAGGCCATCGACCTGCAGCTCCGTCGGCGGCAGGCGGGGTACGGCCGGGGCGGGCGCATGGTCATCGAGCGCGACCAAGTGGAGATAGTGGCCGGCGTGCGCAATGGACTCAGCACTGGGGCACCAATTGCCCTGCTTGTGGCCAATCGAGACTGGGAAAACTGGCGCGAGGTCATGGGTGTGGAAAGGGGAGAGGTCATCGCTGAGCCGGTGACGGTGCCGCGCCCCGGGCACGCGGATCTGGCTGGGGCGCTCAAGTACGGGCACTCCGATTTGCGGGATGTGATCGAACGGGCCAGTGCGCGCGAGACGGCGATGCGGGTGGCACTTGGCAGCGTGGCCCGGCAACTCCTGCGGGAGCTGGGCATAGGCATTGCCAGCCACGTGTGTGCCATTGGCGGTCAGTGGAGCAGCTGGAAAGGGGTTGATCGAGCCCCGGTTCTGACAGGCAAGAGGGCGGTGCTGTGGTGCGAGCGGCTGAACGCCCGCGCCGACGCCTCGGCGGTGCGCTGCCTCGATCCTGAGGCCGAGCAGCTGATGATCGCCGCCATCGACAGCGCGCGCCAGGCTGGTGAAACCGTTGGTGGTGTGCTCGAGGTTGTCGCCATCGGCGTGCCTCCTGGCCTGGGGAGCTATGCGCATTGGGATCGCCGCCTGGACGGCCTGCTGGGCATGGCGCTCATGTCGATTCCCGGGATCAAGGGCGTCGAGGTGGGCGTGGGGTGGCAGAGCGCCGGATTGACAGGCTCCAAGGTGCACGACGAGATTCTCCCGTCGTCCACGGGCAGGCCACAACGCGCCAGCAATCGCGCCGGTGGCGTTGAGGGCGGTGTGAGCAACGGTCAGCCGCTGGTGGTGCGCGCGGCCATGAAACCAATTCCCACCCTGGCCCGGCCTCTGCGCTCGCTGGACCTGCGGACTGGACAGCCGGTGCCGGCGCATCGCGAGCGCGCAGACGTGTGCGCGGTGCCCGCCGCTGCCGTGGTCGCCGAAGCCATGGTGGCTCTTGTGCTCGCAGATGCGCTGATGGACAGGTGTGGGGCAGATTCGCTTCCGGAGCTGCGTCGTGCAGTCAAAAGGGACAGCGCGACGTAACCTCTACCTGATCGGCTTCATGGGTGCTGGCAAGACCACGGTTGCCAAGGCTCTTGCCTGGCGTCTCGGCCTCAGGTGGGTGGATACCGACCAGCTCATCGAACAGCAGAGTGGACAGACAGTAGCCGAGATCTTTGCTGCACGCGGAGAGCCCTACTTCCGGCTCCTGGAGCGCGATGTGATTGCACAGGTCACCCGCCAGAGCGGACAGGTGGTGGCAGTGGGAGGTGGCGCGGTGATGGACGAGGAAAACTGGCGCAAGATGCAGAGGAGCGGTCTGACTGTCTACCTCAGGTGCTCTGTCTCTCTGCTGGCCCGAAGGCTTGCCTTGGACACGCACCGCCCTCTGCTGAATCCGACTCCAGAGGAAAGGCGAGCGCAGGCCATCGGTCATCTTCTGGCCGTGCGAGAGCCAAGGTACCTGCAGGCCCATGTGGTGCTGGCAGTTCCGGACACTGCCTCGGTGGAAGAAGTGGTGGAGCAACTGGTGGAGGTTGTGCATCGTCGCTATGGGGGCTTTTGAGATCAGAATTGGCGCCATATCCTATCCGATCTGGGTGGAACCAGGGGCGCTCCAGCGCCTGGGCGAGCTGGTCGTGTCGCGCCTGCCCGGGCCACAGGTGGCAGTGGTGAGCGACAGCACCGTGGCGCCGTTATACGGCGAGGTGGTGCTCGAACAGCTCCGCGCCGCCGGTCTGGAAGTGCGCGCGGTCGTCCTTCCCGCCGGCGAGAAGAGTAAATCGCTGCGCTCGTGTGCCAGGCTGTGGAGCAGTCTGCTGGAATGGCGCTTTGATCGCAGCGCCACGGTAGTGGCCCTGGGCGGCGGAGTGATCGGCGACCTGGCCGGCTTTGTTGCAGCCACCTTCTTGCGCGGTGTGGGGTTGGTACAGGTGCCCACCACCCTTTTGGCTCAGGTGGACAGCGCGGTTGGGGGAAAGACAGGGATCAACCATCCGGCGGGCAAAAACACCATCGGCGCCTTCCATCACCCCCGCTGCGTGGTGAGTGACCCTTCGGTGTTGACGACCCTCAGTCGACGCGAACTCTACGCGGGTTTCGCCGAGGTGCTCAAATACGCGGTGGTGGCCCATCCGCAGCTCTTCCGGCTGCTGAGCACACGTTTAGAGGGACTGTTGACCTTGCGGGACCAGGAGCTCCTCGCCTGGGTGATCGGGGAATGTTGTCAGATCAAAGCGCGGATTGTCCAGGTCGACGAGCGGGAACACGGTGTGAGGCGCATGCTGAACTTCGGCCATACCATTGGCCACGCATTGGAGGCTGCCACCGGCTACCGGGTGTTTCGCCATGGTGAGGCCGTTTTGCTGGGCATGCGAGCCGCCCTGTGGATTTCCGCCCAGCGGCGGCTGCTTGCGCCGGAACGCTACCAGCAGATCGATTCGCTGCTGACACGTCTCCCCTGCCATGTGCGCACGGCCGGCATCGATCCGTCGGCGGTGCTCCGCTTTGTCGCAGGCGACAAGAAGCACTTTGCCCAAACCCTGCATTTCGTGGCCTTGAGGGATGTGGGGTGGCCGCAGCTGCTCACAGATCTGCGCCCAGAAGAGCTGCGGGGGGCAATTATGCACACATTGGGCCAGAGGTGAGCCGTGCTGCGCGTGCTTCTACTCCATGGGCCGAACCTGAATCTGCTGGGAGAGCGGCAGCCGGACGTCTACGGCAGATTGACCCTGCGCCAACTCAACGCGCGCATCAGGCGGCACGCACGAAGTCTGGGCGTACGCCTGAGAATTGTGCAATCGAATCACGAAGGAAAGCTCATCGATGAGATTCATCGGCGTCGCCACTGGGCCGACGGGATTCTTCTCAACCCTGGGGCGTTGACCCATTACAGCTATGCGCTCCGCGATGCCATCAGCGCCGTTGCCCTGCCGGCCGTGGAGGTGCACCTGTCGGATATCCACGCGCGGGAGGAATTTCGCCGGGTGTCGGTGATTGCGCCGGTCTGTGCCGCGCAGATCGCAGGACTGGGTGCGGACAGCTACCTGCGAGGGCTCGAGGAACTGGTTCGGATTGTCAATCGCAGAGGAGGATATGCGCACAATCAGACTGGTGATCCCTAAGGGCAGGATGCACGACGGCGTGGTGCAGCTGTTGACGGAGGCCGGATTCACCCTGCGCGAAAACGACCGCCACTACGTGCCACAGGTGAACGACCCCGAGCTGCAGGTGAAGATCATGAAGCCGCAGAACATCGCGCAGCTGGTGGAGCTGGGTGCGCACGACTGTGGCTTCACCGGTCTGGACTGGATTGTGGAGACGGGCGCCCAGGTGGAGGAGGTCATGGACCTGGGTCTGGACCGGGTGAGCTTGGTGGCGGCAGTGCCGCGGGAGCTAAAGGCGACGGTGCTGCGCTCGCGGCGCATCGTGGTGGCCTCGGAATACGAGCGCATCTCTCGCCAATTCCTGGAGGAACAGGGCTACGACTTTATCCTGCTCCGTACCTTCGGCGCCACCGAGGCCTTTCCTCCGGACGACGCGGATATGATTATCGACAACACCGCCACCGGGCAGACATTGCGCCAACATGGCCTGCGCATAGTGGCCACCCTCATGGAGTCCTCCACGCGGTTCATTGCCAATGTGCAGGCGTTGCGCGACGCGCGCAAGCGAGAAAAGATCGAGGAACTGGCCATGCTCTTTTCGGCGGTGCTCAATGCGCGCGAGCGGGTGATGCTGGAGATGAATGTGCCCGCAGAAAGACTGGAGGCAGTGGTGCGACTGCTGCCATGCATGCGCGCGCCCACGGTCTCTCAGCTCTACGGCGAGCAGGGATACGCGGTCAAGGCGGCAGTGCGGAGGTCGGAAACCATCCGTCTCATCCCGCTGCTGAAAAAGCTGGGCGCCACCGACATCCTCGAATACGAGTTTAGGAAAGTGGTCATATGAGGCTCATCAAAGAGCGGGTGCGAGCGTTGCCGCGCTACGAGGTGCCGCAAGAGGGGCAGCTGGTCAAACTCAATCAGAACGAGTTTCCGGCCGACGTGCCGGAGGTGGTGAAGCAAGAGGTTTTGGCCCGTCTGGCAAGCACACCCTGGCAACGCTATCCGGATGGACAGGCGGCAGAACTGACCAGGGCCATTGCTGGTTACGCGGGTGTGTCGCCTGAGTGCGTGCTGGTGGGCAACGCCTCAAATGAGCTCATCCAGGCAGTGGTGGCAGCTACCTGTGAGAGCGGCGACCGGGTGGTCACAGTGACGCCAGGATTTGCCGTGTACAGCCGTGTGGCCAGTATTCTGGGGGCAGAGGTGCGTGAGGTGCCCTTGCGCCCAGACTTTAGCTTTGATGCGGAGGCCATGGCAGAAGCGGCCCTGGGCGCAGATCTGGTGATCTTTGCCTCGCCAAATAACCCCACGGGTACCTGGATGCCGTCGACGGCCCTGGCCCAGCTCGTGCCCACCTGCAAGTGCCTGGTGTGCGTGGACGAAGCGTATTTCGAGTTCCATGGCGAGACTGCTCTGCCATTGCTGAACGGCCATGACAACCTGGTGATCCTGCGCACCTTCTCAAAGGCGTGGCGACTTGCAGGGTTCAGACTGGGCTACCTGCTGGGCCCTGCGGCAGTAGTGGCTGAGATCGCCAAAGCTAAGCTCCCATTTTCGGTCGGCATCCTGCAGCAGATTGCCGGCCAGGTGCTGCTGGCCCATAAGGAGCTGTTAGAACGGGCTATTGCCGAGGTGGTTGATCAGCGGGAGAAACTCTATGCGCAGTTGCAGGGGGTGGCTGGACTTGAGGTTGTGCCATCGCGTGCAAACTTTCTCCTGTTTCGCCATCAAGAGGTGCCTGCGGCTCGCTTGTTTGTGGCGCTACGCCGAAGGGGCGTATTGGTGCGCTCCTTCGGCGGGACCCTAAGCCAGTGGCTGCGGGTGACGGTTGGCACTGCCAGAGAGAATCGGAGCTTTGTGCAGGCGCTGGTGGCCTGCCTGGAGGAGCTGGCGTGAAGGCTGTGCTCTTTGACATGGACGGGGTGTTGGTGGATGTGTCCCGCTCCTACCGGCTAGCCATCGCACGCACCATCGATCACTTCTCCGGCAAGGAGCTCACCGCGGCGGACATACAAGGCTACAAAGACAAGGGCGGTTTCAATAACGACTGGCGACTGACGCACCAGGCTCTGCGCGACCTCGGTGTCGACGTTCCCTACGACGGGGTCGTGCGCGTGTTCCAACAGCTGTACCTGGGCGAAGGCTATGATGGACTGATTGGCAATGAGCGGTGGCTGCTGCACGAATCGGTGGCCGCCCGCCTGGGCGCAAAGTATGCCCTGGGCGTGGTCACCGGCAGACCGCGTGCAGAGGCGGAGTGGACACTGCAGCGAGCTGGAATGCGTCACCGCTTCGGCGCAGTGATCACGATGGATGACCTGCCGCCGGAACGGCAGAAGCCTTGCCCGGATGGTCTGCTCCTGGCGCTTGCGCAACTAAATGCCACAGGAGGGTGGTACCTCGGCGACAGCATTGATGATATGGCTGCGGCCAAGGGGGCGAATCTAGTGCCGGTGGGCGTCGTGCAGTTTGGCAGTGAAAAGGAACAGGAGGTGCGGAAGCGACTCCTCCTTGCCCACGGAGCAGAGCAGGTGCTTGCTGATGTCAACTGTGTTGAGGAGGCTCTCCTGTGACGCGGACGGCGCGCGTTGAGCGACACACACACGAGACGCACATTGCTGTTGACCTGGCCGTCGACGGGTCTGGCCAGGCGCAGATATCCACACCCATTGGCATGCTCACGCACATGCTGGAGACTATGACCCGCCACGGACTGTTCGATCTCACCGTGACTGCCAGCGGCGATCTGCACGTGGACCAACACCACCTGCTGGAGGACTGCGGTCTGGTGCTGGGCAAGGCTTTCGCTCAGGCGTTGGCTGACCGTCGGGGCATCAACCGCGCCGGCTATTTCGTCTACCCCATGGACGAAGCGCTGGCGGTGGTGGCAGTGGACCTTGGCGGCCGCCCCTACCTGCAGTATGATGCCCACTTCAGCCGCCAGTTCTGTGGCGATCTTGACACCGACCTGCTCGAAGACTTCTTTTACGCCTTTGCGGTGCACGCGGGCGCAAACGTGGTGGTGCGCATGCCCTATGGGCGCAGCGACCACCACAAGATGGAAGCCATCTTCAAGGCCTTCGGCAAGGCCCTCAGCATGGCTTGCCAGTTGCATCCTCGGGCCACTGGTCAGGTCCCCAGCACCAAAGGAGCACTCGATGATCGGGATCATTGACTATGGCGCCGGCAACTTGCGCTCGGTGAGCAAGGCGCTCTCCTACCTGGGTGTGCAGCACACCCTCGTGCGCACGGCGGCAGACCTGCAGGGGGTGGAAAGGGTGATCCTGCCGGGAGTGGGTGCATTTGGCGAGGCAGTGCGGAGGTTGCAGGCCGCTGGCCTTTTTCTGCCGCTTCGCACCTGGCTGCAACAGGCGCGCTCGTTTCTGGGTATCTGCCTGGGGCTGCAACTGCTGCTGGAGCGAAGCGAGGAGTCGCCTGGCGTGGCGGGGTTCGGCCTGCTTGCGGGAGGATGCTACCGTTTCGTGGCTCCTCGCGTGCCCCAGATCGGCTGGAACCAAGTGGAATTTCGCCGTGCCTGCCCTCTTTTTGCGGGGCTTGGGTGTACCGAGTACTTTTACTTTGTGCACAGCTACTGGGCTAGACCGGTGGACGAGCGTCAGGTGGTCGGCTGGAGTGAGTACGGCCTGCGCTACGCCTCAGCAGTAGGGAGCGGCAGGGTGTGGGCCGTCCAGTTTCATCCGGAAAAGAGCAGCCATGCCGGCCTCACTGTTCTCCGCAACTGGGTAGAGAAATGTTGACCACGCGCATCATTCCCTGTCTGGACGTGGAAGACGGCCTGGTGGTAAAGGGCGTCAAGTTCAAGGATGTGCGTCCTGCCGGAGACCCGGTCGAGCTGGCCATGGCCTACAACGACCAGGGCGCAGATGAGATCGTGTTCTTGGACATCGGGGCCAGCTATCGCAGCCGGCGCACGCTCTTGGAGGTGGTGGCGCGGGTATCAGACTGCGTGTTTGTGCCGCTCACCGTGGGCGGCGGCATCCGCACGGTTGAGGACATGCGCGATGCCCTGGTGGCCGGAGCCGACAAGGTTGCCATCTGCACCGCAGCTTTGGAAGACCCAGACCTCATCACCCAGGGGGCCGAGCGCTTTGGTTCCCAGTGCATTGTGGTGTCCATCGATGCGAAGCGGGTGGACCAAGGTTGGCACGCCTTCGCCCGGGGAGGACGGGAGGATACCGGCCTTGACGCACTGCAATGGGCGCAAGAGGCGGCACAGCGCGGGGCCGGAGAAATCCTGCTCAACTCCATCGACAGGGATGGTACCCGTGCAGGCTACGACATTGAGCTCATCCGTCGCGTCGCCGCTGCCGTGTCAATCCCGGTGATCGCTTCTGGGGGCGCAGGGACCCTGGCCCAACTGTATGAGGCTATTGTCCACGGCCACGCCGACGCGGTGCTTCTCGCCTCGCTCTTGCACTACCAGGAATACACCGTAGCGGACATCAAGAACTATCTCAAAGCCAAAGGGGTGCCTGTCCGGTGATTATCCCATCTATCGATCTGAGCAAGGGCAAAGCAGTCCAGCTCCGCCAGGGGCGGGAAAAGGCTCTGGAGCGCGACGACCCCGTAGCACTGGCGGTAGAATTCGACCGCTACGGCGAGATTGCCGTGATTGACCTGGATGCTGTTTTGGGACAGGGCGACAACGAGAATCTTGTGCGTGAGCTCTGTGGCGTGGCTGACTGTCGTGTGGGCGGGGGCATTCGCTCGGTGGAAAAGGCGGTGCGACTTGTGGGCGCCGGGGCACGCAAGGTGATTGTGGGCACCAGAGCATTCTCCGGCCAGGGGGTGGATGAGCCGTTCTTGCAGGAACTGGCCCAGGCGGTGGGAAGAGAGCGCATCATCGTCGCTGTGGATGCGTATCAGGGCGAGGTGGTGACCAGGGGCTGGCGACAGCGGACTGGCCTAAGGGTGATGGACCTCCTGGCCGGGCTGCGGGAGTTTGCAGGCGAGCTCCTGTTCACCTGCGTGGAACGCGAAGGGCTGATGGGCGGCACGGACCTCGCCATGGTGCGACAGGTGATACGAGGGGGACAGGTGCAGGTCACCGTGGCGGGAGGCATTGCCTCGCCAGAGGAGGTGGCGCGGATCTCTGCCCTGAATGCCCACGTCCAGCTGGGCATGGCCATCTACACCGGGGCGATGAGCCTTGCCCAGGCCTTTGTGGCAGCGGTGAACTGGGGCAACGGCCTGGTGCCGACCATCGCCTGCGACCCCTCTGGGCAGGTGCTGATGTTGGCGTACAGCACGCGGGATTCCTTGGCAACAAGCTTCGCCAGCGGCAACGCATGCTACTTTTCGCGCTCCAGGCAGAAGATATGGATGAAAGGAGAGACCTCCGGCAACGTGCAGCGCTTGCTGCGGGCGCGAATGGACTGCGATCGTGATGCGCTCCTCTTTGTTGTCTCCCAGCAAGGGGTGGCCTGCCATACCGGTGACTATACCTGTTTTGGCGGGCGGCGCTTCTCGTTGCCTGAGCTGCAGGAGGTGCTCGCGCGCAGGTTGGCCGAGGCGCCGCCGGATTCGTACTCGGCAAGCCTCTCCTCCCAGCAGGTGCGGGCAAAGCTCCTAGAGGAGGCTGAGGAAGTGGTGCAGGCAAACGGCCGTGAGGAGCTGGTCTGGGAAGCAGCCGACGTGCTCTATTTCCTCACCCTGCTTCTCACCAGGGAGGGGATCCCCTTGGAGAAAGTGTTTGGCGAGCTGGCGCGACGGCGCCGGGTGCCGAAGGGTACACAGAAGGGAAGTTGAGGAGGATGATGCGAATAGTCACCCCTGAGCAGTTTCGGCGGCTGCACGCTCAGCAGGCCCTTCTGCCTGTGGCGGAGGTGCGTGCCCTCCTGGAGGAGGTGAGGGATGGCGGGGATGCGGCAGTGCGCCGGCTCACCCGTCGGTTCGATGGGGTCGAAGTAGCAGAGCTGCGGGTGAAAGAGGAGGAAATCACCGCCGCCTATGGCCAGGTAGAGGGGACGTTGGTGGAGGCGATCACGCGGTGTGTGGAGCGCCTGCGCCGTTTCTCTGCCCGGCAGCTGGGAGACTACAGAGATTTTGCGCTGGAGATTGAGCCAGGATGCGTTATCGGCCAGCGAGTGCTGCCAGTGGCACGCGTGGGAGTGTACGTACCCGGGGGGCGGTTCCCGCTGATTTCTTCGGTGTACATGGGCGTGGTACCCGCGCGCGTGGCTGGTGTTGGCAGGATTGTGGTCTGCTCCCCACCGAGCTGGCAGGGAAATGTGCACCCGGCCGTGTTGGTGGCAGCGGACATTGCCGGCGCAGATGAGGTGTACCGGATCGGTGGCGTGCAGGCCATTGCCGCCCTGGCCTTTGGCACCGAGACTGTCCCGCGCGTGGACAAGATTGTCGGCCCTGGCAATGCCTTTGTTACCGCGGCCAAAAGAGAGGTCTATGGACAGGTGGGGATCGATTTCATCGCTGGACCCAGCGAGGTGCTGATCATTGCGGACGAATCGGCAAGGGCCGAAGTGGTGGCGGCAGACCTTTTGGCCCAGGCAGAGCACGACCCCGACGCCTGCCCTCTGCTGGTGACCACAAGCGCGACACTGGCCGCCCGCGTGCAAGAAGAGGTGGAACGGCAATTGCGGGACCTGCCCACTGCTGGTACGGCTCGCCTGGCAGTGGAAAGAAACGGAGCTATCGTGCTCGCGGCCTCGCTGCCGCAGGCCTTACAGATCGCCAATGAACGCGCGCCTGAACATCTGGAACTGCAGGTGGAAAATCCTGAGCCCTACGTGGCCGGGCTGCGTAACTTCGGCTCCCTGTTCGTTGGTGAGGGCGCAGCCGAGGCCCTGGGTGACTACTGCAGCGGGCTGAATCACGTGCTTCCTACCAATGGCGCTGCACGGTATACCGGCGGTCTCAGCGTGCGCGACTTTATCAGAGTACAGACCGTACTGCGCGCTGAAGGCCCAGTGGACACAGCCCTGCTCGATGAGGGAATGAGGCTGGCCGAAGCAGAAGGCCTCATCGGACATGCCCGCTCCTTGCGGGCGCGCAGGCAGAGGGAATAGCCAGCGTCCTCGCCAAGGCACCAATGCCGCTCCGCGCCAGGTGCCCGGGAACGCAGCTACGCATTGGCCGTGGGGATAAAACGACCCAGCCGGAAGGTAGCCAGGGATAGTCTCACTTCATCCAAATGACCTGCCCGACCGTGTCCGTCCGAGTGCAAGGACAATCCGCCCGCGCCATGGAGTCGGTATTGACCGCACCCTCGCATGAAGGCTTACCCACAGGGTTTCCGCCGCAGTGTGCCCGGTGACCCTCAGGGGTGAAACCCGAACGCACCCGGGGGGTTAGCGCAGCATTGCTGCCCTTGCACATGCCGTGCTTCGCGCCTCCACAGGGCGAGCTGTTGCCCGAGGGCAGCTCCTGCTCTTCCGGTGGCAACGCACCGACAGGGAACTCCACCGCACTTTTCCTGAGGATCTACCTCAGGAGCAGCATCTTCCTCACGGCCACGAGGCCTTGCGTCCTCAGCTGACAGAAGTAGACACCGGCGGCCACTGGCCGACCCGAGTCGTCCTTGCCGTCCCAATGAACCTTGTGGTACCCGGCCCCGCGAAAGCCATCCACCAGAGTCGCCACCCTTTCTCCTCGGACATTGAGGATGCTCAATTCCACATCCAAAGGGACCGGCAGCTGGTAAGTGATCGCCGTTTCGGGGTTAAACGGATTGGGGAAATTCTGGCTCAAGCCGAAGCGCTGGGGCAATTTCCCATCCTCACCATGCGATCCCACGTCGGTCAGAAGCTGGGCGCTGCGCGCATCCACCCACAACCAGAGCTCCTCAGGCGCACTGGAAGTGTAGTGGATTGCCCACACTGGACGCACGGAGTCCCAGGGATAGAGTCCGCTTGCAAGCATTGCCTCCACCCACACGTCCTGGTGAGTGCTGCGATAGGCGTTACCGCCATTGGCCTCGCCCACCGCTGCTGCCACGGGGCTGTCGACCCAGCCTGTAGGCAGAGGCTGTTTGAAGGGCAAGGGGCCGCCCATTTCGGCGAACAGCGTCCCGGCGCTAAAGAAGAAGGCGCGGGCGCTGTCCAAAGAGGGTGAGTAATAAGCGTAGAACCACATCTCAGCTTCACCTGAGGGTGTAAAGGTACCGGCGTGCGTGCCGAGCCAGACAAGCTGCGCATCGCCAGCCCACCGCTGTGCCGCCTGATTGGCAGCAGGGACATTGAAACTTGCTGTGGTGGTCCTGGTCTGCGGTGGCCAGATAAACACCGGACGTGCACTCTGTGCGTCCAGGGCGATCACGAGAAAGTCGCCCGTAAGGTCCGAGCTATACTGCACGACCCAAACAGGGAGCGCATCTGCAGGGCACGCGGGCTGGCCCAAAGAAGCGTACCGAGGACCTGCAGATCTCACGCTGGTGGTGGTTCCTACTTTTCTCAGGCAGGGTGAGCGCCCACCACTCCAGGCCCCTCTGCTGGCACCTTTCGCCTTTCCCATGGCTGCCACTGGCGATGCGGGCAGGTCAATATGAGCCAGGGCGCCCGCAGCGTGCGCGTCCGGATGGGCACTCCGGAAATCCGCTCCTCCGTGCGCTTCTGCGGAGTCCGCGGCCACGGTACTGTCTACCCAGTCATCCGGCAGGGCTGTGGTGTCCGGCAACTCTTCTGCCCAGAAGAAGGGAGCCAAGAAGAAAGAGGTTGCTATTACGCCGAGCACTTCCTGGTGCGCAGGGGCGTAAAAGAGGTAGAGCCAAAACGGGGATTTACCATCAGGCGCGAGCGCCTGGCACGCGACCATGACGAGGCGGGCATCCACCACTCTTGACAGGGCCAAAGAGGAGGCTTGGGTGTGGCGCTGCCTGGCGGTCAACGGCGCGAATGCCGAAAGCGTCATCTCAATGCCGGTTGTTGCGGCACCTTCCGCGACGACGATCTGGTCGGCCACACCATCGCCGTTCGGATCATAGATTGCCACCAGATCCACCGCGGGGTCGGGGTCCGCGTCTCCACTGTGGTCGATGTCTTTTAGTGCCATGGGGAAGTAAACCCCTGGCGGCACGTAATTGATCTGGTAAGCGCCTGAGGACGCCTGCACCACCCCCATGGCCTCCGGTACGGTCATCAGGGCAGGGAAGAGAGCCACTAGTGTACCCGACGGGTCACCGCCAGGCAAGGTGATTGTGCCGCTGACGGCGGCGGTAGGCAAAGCCGCTCCCGTGGTAAAAGTGATGACCGCGGGCACTTGCAGGCTTGCCCCGGTACTGCTGCGGGCCCCCAACACGGCGAGCACGTAGCGGGTATCCGCTGCAAGGTGTAGATTATGGATGCGGACCGTGGTCAGATCGGTGCTCACCGACACCGAGTCGGGCTCTCCCGGTTCCGGGGACATGCTCAGTCCCAGAAAGAACCCTGGAGGCCAGGGGAAGCGGGCCGAGGTGTCCAGTGGTGCATTGAAGGTGATGACAACGGTGCTGGCGGTATCTACCAGTGTGGCACCATCAGTTGGGACAGTGGACAGTACAGCCAGCTGTGCCAGCGTGGGCATCGCCCAGGCGACGACGGCCAGGGCAGCCACACCGCCGCACACCCGAGCGGCATGGGATGGACGATTCCGCATACTTGCCTCCTTGTTAGGGAAAAAGCTTTACGGTCCCGAACTCTGTGGAATGGCAAACCTATTGCCTAACCTGTCGGCCCTGTTCCGCGCAAAGGAAGAGCGATCCGACGGGCCGCAGCGTGGCCTTCGGGACCCGCAGGGTGTTGCACTACCGCGTCTCGAAGCATCAGGTGGGCACGACTAGGGCAGAAGCCCGCCGGAGTGAACGGAGCACGGTGACCCTGGCTAGGTGAGCTGTGTGTGCGCGCCAGCGGCATAGTAGCTGTGCAGTCATGCTTTGTGCGTGCGAAGCTTCGTTCCGCCAGCAAACTGCCAGTAGTGAGCGACCCGTAGCGGCGCGGGGAGGAATGCCCAGGAGAGTAGCGGCCCGTCGATCGGGCTCAGCTGGCTTTTATATTATACGAAATTTCTTCGGCAAAAGCAAGCGAAAAGTTGACTGCCACTTGGCAACTTCACGGGTGGCAGCGCGCTCTTCTCCCGCAGGGGTGCCCAGCGCCTGAGTGGTTCGATGGTGCCTCTGCTGAGCCACGATGTCCATCAAGCCTCATGGGCGACCCCAGACCAATCAAGCAGGCGACGAAAGCAGCTGTGCGGGCAGTATGAGCGGGTTGGTGGTCAGCGCCTGGCTGGCCACTCGGTTCTGGTGAGCCGACCACCAAGCCCCTGGACAGAGCGACGAGCCTATGGTGCCGAGCTCGCCCGTTTGCTCCTCTTTGATCCGCTCTGCCCGGATGCGCCCCTCAGCAAAGCCCGTGGTCCAGTAGTCAGCGGCCTCAGGATGCCTGCGTTGCGCTTCTCGTCAGTTTTTCGGGTCAAATCCCTCGTATTCGAACCAGTCAAAGTCTGCCGGCACCGCGCAGGTTCTCCCATTGCCTGTGGCGTAGAGGCCGACGTATACCCCGGTGAAACACATTCCGTCCTTGAAGCCAATTCTTTCCACCGACAGGTCCCGGGTGGGCGCCTCGCCGAGCAATATCCGTTGCCCGCCGTCAGACGCGCAGGAGAAGCGATAGGTGAGGGCATCAGCGTCGATTTGAAGAAGCACCGCGGCGCCGTCGACGTCCGTGTAAATGATCGGCTCCGGGATTTCGTTATCCACGACTCGGCGGAAGCCGACCTGCCGCCTTCCGCTTCTGCTGGTGACGAAAACCCCATAGTGGTACTTATCATTTTGGCGCACGACAAGGCCAGCCTCTTCGTTGTCGGCCCTGGGCTCGAACTCCAGCCGCGCGGTGATGCGACACCTGAAATCAGTTTGGCGGATGCCAACAAAAGTCGGCGAACCACGCTCGGTGAGCCGCGTGGCAGCTCCGTACAGACGCAAGAAGCCCGGGCGCGCAGCCAGCGAGTAGTTGACAGAATCGGGATTGCGGAGATAGGTCCAGCGGAGGTCAAGCGTGGAGGCGTCGAATTCAACTCGCCGTGGCAGCGGCTGCCAGTGGTGGTGTCCTAGTCGTGGGGGCGCGAAGGTCGTGTCGATGGTTCCGTTGCTGCCCACGGCAGGCCATCCGTCTTTGGCGAACACAACTGGCGCAAGGAAGGTCTCTCGGCCCAGGTGGTGGAAGCGCCCACCCTGGGGTCTGATGCCCAGGCACACCAGCCACCAGCGGTCCGGGGTCTCAACCATGTCGGCATGGCCGGTTGCCTGAATTGGATGTTCTGGAAGCGAGCGATGCGTAAGAATGGGGTTCCTGGGGTGCGGCACAAATGGCCCCCACGGGGAACTGCTTCTGGCCATGGTGACGCTGTGGTCGTAGCTGGTCCCTCCCTCGGAGATCATGAGGTAGTACATCCCGTGAATGCGATAGAGGTGAGGCCCTTCTGGCCTGATCCCGCCCGTGCCTTCCCACAGCTTCTTGGCTTCACCTTCCAGCTGCCCTGTTTGGGGATTCAAAATCCGCTGCAGGATGTAGCCGTGCCGTCCACCTTCCTGGTGGCAGTAGTAGACGGTGCCGTCAACATCGAAGAGAAGCGAAGGATCAATGCCCTCGGGGTCCAGCCACACAGGGTCGGACCATGGGCCTGAAGGATCCCTGGCAGTGACGTAGAAGTTGCCCCCGCAGTCCACGCAGGTGGTCACTACGTAGAATGTGCCATCGTGATAGCGGATTGTTGGCGCATAGATGCCGCCGGAGGCACGGACCCCCTCGAGGTTGAGCTGGCTCTTACGGGTGAGGACATAGGCAATGAGGCGCCAATGAATCAGATCCTTGCTGTGATAGACCGGGATTCCGGGGAAGTATTCGAAGGTGCTGTGGAGCAAATAGTAATCCTGGCCAACACGACAGATGCTGGGGTCCGGATGAGACCCCGGAAGTACCGGATTGCGCGCGGGAGTGGAAATAGGTTCAGCGCAGGAGAGGCACAGAGTGATTACCGCGAAGCCTGCGAGAAATGCGCCTGTCCGCATAACGGCCTCCAAACCGTTCCCGTCCAGTGAGAGCTCCTTCGAAGCTTTCTTGAGTGGGCCTCGGCCACCGGGGCACCATGCAATAGAGCCCGTTCAAAGCAAGCACGGCGGTCACAGCAATTCCCCTCTGCGGAGGCGTTCCTCTTCAGGCCCTCAGGGTCGGTGCGGCAGCAGCGAGTCGACACATGGATCCGAACTTGGCTCGTGACCTTCCCCCCCGTGGGACAGGCTTCACTGGCGCAGCGGCTTGGTGGAATCCCTGATGATAAACTCGGTCTCCAACACCACCTTCTCCGGAGGCAGAGCCGTGGGGGACTCGATGTTGCGAATGAGGATTTCCGCTGCCCGCCTGCCTATTTCGTACTGAGGAGCCCGGATGGTCGTCAATGGCACCGGATACAGTCGAGCATAGTAGATGTCGTCATTACCCACGATAGAGATGTCATCAGGTACTCGAATCCGGAGCTCCCGCAGGGCGGTGAGCACGGCCAGGGCCTGTTGGTCGTTGAAACAGACGATGGCCGTCGGGTACTGTTCCGGCCGGAGGCTCTTGAAGTAATGCAACGTGTTCCCGTAGCTTTCCTCGTGCCGGGAGCCGATGGAGACAATCATGTCCTCACGGAACACCAAAGGCGATTCGCTGAACGCCTGCCGGAACCCGTCAATGCGCTCGTGCGTGTGTGATGACTGAGGCGGACCGGCGAAGTGAACGATCTTGGTGTGCCCAATCTCGATGAGGTATTTCACCGCCTTCTTTATGGCCTTGATATTGTCGATAGCCACCACATTGGCCTGGATGCCCTTGACGTCTTCCAGGAGAACGAAGGGATAGTTCAGCATCTTGAGCTTGAACAGGTGCTCGATTTCGGCGGTTCCTTCGACGAGCGGAGCGATAATCGCCCCCTTGATGTCCTTTGCAGAGAATAGGTGCGTGTACTTCCTCTCACACTCGTGATCGTTCTCAGAGCTGGTGACCACCACCGAATAGCCCTTGCTATTGGCGTACTCCCTGGCCCCAAGGGCAATGGTGGTGTAGAAGGGATAGCTGAGGTCTTTGATAATGATCCCGATGCTCTTGTCAAGTTCGCCGTTCTTGAGGTTGCGGGCCATGCCGCGCGGACGAAAGTTCAGCTCTTTCATCACTCTCAGCACGTGTTCACGAGTCTCGGCCCGCACGGTGTTTTTGCCGTTGATCACGGCCGACACGGTTCCCTTGGATACTCCCGCCTGTTTGGCAACATCCTCAATGGTTACGCGCTCCATCCTCCTCTCCACGCCACAGGGTCATATTGTTGAAACGTTCCAAAGTTTTCGAAAGAAATATAGCTCTTTTAGCCAACAAAATCAATGAGAATCTGGAGATTGTGAGGCGCGGCAGCGGAGGTGACCCGTACCGTGCGCCAGGCAGAGGGCTCTGGTCTTGAGGGGTTCCCAGGCTCGGGCGCTTCCGGGTCTTCCACAGGAAAAAAAGTCTGCTCCCAGCGCATTTTTCGCTTGACAATTTCCCCTGGCTTCGCTACATTTGAACCGATTCAAGACATATTGAACACATCCTGTGATGATGCAAGAGGTAACGCCCGTGCCGCCCAGGCGAGGATTCGTCACAGCGATTGTGCAAGTAGCTTTACTCCCTGCCCTCCTTCCTTGGCCGACCCATGGCCAGACCAGGCCCGGGCATGCTCAGCCGTCGCCCGACGGCGGTGCCTATTTCACTCATCTCTACCCTAATCTCTTGCAGAGCCTTCTGGGCAAGAGTGACGTAGAGGTGCGATGCAAGATAGATCGTGCCTTTGCCCAGCTCTTTTACGGCCGGGCTGAGGACGAACGGATCTACTATCCCGTGGATCCCGATATGGCCTATGTCAAAGACGTGTGGCACGACGACGTGCGCACCGAAGGCATGTCTTACGGGATGATGATTGCAGTCCAGCTGGATAAGAAGGCAGAGTTCGATCGCCTGTGGACCTGGGCCAAAAGGTATATGCAGCACAAGAGAGGGCCGAGGCAAGGGTATTTTGCCTGGCATTGTCGCACCAACGGGGCAGTTCTTGATTCCAACGCCGCCTCGGATGGCGAAGAGTGGTTCGTCATGGCCCTCTACTTTGCCGCGGCGCGCTGGGGTAGGGGGAGCGGCATCTATGATTACCAAGCAGAGGCCCAGGCCATTTTGGACGCCATGCTCAGCAAGGCTGACTCTTCCGATCGCCGACATGTCATCACCAACATGTTCAACCGCCGCAGAAAGCAGGTGGTATTTGTACCAGCGGGACAGGTGGACGATTTCACGGACCCCTCTTATCATCTCGCTCACTTTTACGAGCTGTGGGGACGGTGGGCCGCACGTCACCGGCAATTCTGGTGTGAGGCCGCAGATACAAGCCGCGCCTTCCTCAAGAGAGCTGCCCACCCGCAGACAGGCCTCTGCCCGGACTTTGCGGACTTTGATGGGAGGCCCGTGGAGCCTCCTTGGGGCGGAGGCCACCGTGATTTCCGCTACGACGCTTGGCGAGTCGCCATGAACATTGCGGTCGACTACGTGTGGTTCGGGCGGGATAGCTGGGCGATCCAGCAGTGTAACCGCCTCTTGACCTTTTTTGCGGGGGAAGGGGTAGAGACATATGGTAACCTGTACACCATCGACGGTAAGAGGCTCTCCGATGAGCACAGCGCAGGCTTGGTGGCCATGAACGCCGTTGCCGCGCTTGCTTCGGACCTCCCTGTGCGCCGCGAATTCGTGCAGGCGCTTTGGCACCTCCCCGTACCGCGAGGAAGGGGCAGATACTACGACGGTGTTCTCTACATGCTCGCACTCCTGCAGGTGAGCGGCAATTTCAGGATCTACGACCTCTTGGCATCCCCCACACAATGCCGGAACGATGGTTTCGAAGACTTCAGAAGTGCGCAGGGGGTTAGAGATAGCTGTGAGTAGCCGGAGGGAGGGCGCTGTGGCAGTGAAGATGAGAGGAGTGCGCGGCTCCGGCCGCAAGCAGAGCTTCTGGAGGAATGTCCAAGCGAGATGCCTGGGACTCCTGCTCACTATTGGCCTTGTTGCCATTGGCCATGAAGGCCTCTGGGCTACGTCGAGTACCGGTTCTTCCTATGTGGTCACGACCAAGGTGGAGGGGAGCCTTCCGCTGGTCCAGGGAGGCGTGGCTGCACCTCTCTGCGCCAGCTCGCAGGATTTCCCCGGCGTGTTAAGGGTGCTCCGTCTGCTGCAGGCAGATGTCGAAAGGGTGACCGCTTGCCGGCCTGCGGTGTGTACGGACACCATACCCCAGACCTCCGTGGTGGTGGTCGTAGGGACGGTGGGCAAGAGCCCTCTCATCGATGATTTGGCCGGGTCAGGCAAGGTTGACCTCGAGGTCATCAGGGGCAAGTGGGAGGCGTTCTTCATTCAGGTGGTGGATGAACCGTGGCCAGGAGTCGGAAAGGCTCTGGTCATTGCCGGGAGCGACAAACGGGGCACCATCTTCGGCATGTTTGACCTGGCCCAAGAGATCGGTGTCTCTCCGTGGTACTGGTGGGCAGACGTCCCGCCAAAGAGAAAGTCTGCAATCTACGTGCTCCCCGGGGCACATGTTGCGCCCGGTCCCAAGATCAAATACCGGGGCATCTTCATCAACGATGAAGCTCCTGCGCTCTCGGGGTGGGCGCACGAGAAGTTCGGCGGCTTCAACCATCACTTTCACGAGAAGGTCTTCGAACTGATACTGCGCTTGAAGGGCAATTTCCTCTGGCCGGCAATGTGGGGGCGGGCCTTTTACGATGACGACCCGCAGAATCCCGCGTTGGCAGATGAATATGGGGTGGTCATTAGCACTTCGCACCACGAGCCGATGATGCGCGCCCACGACGAGTGGCGGAGGTACGGAGCAGGGCCGTGGGATTATGAGCGCAACAAGACCAGGCTTCTGGAGTTCTGGCGGGAGGGGATCCGGCGCATGGGCTCGTACGAGAGCATTGTCACTATAGGCATGCGCGGGGATGGTGATGAGCCCATGACCGAGGAAGCCAACATCGCTTTGCTCCAGCGCATCGTGCGTGACCAACGCCAGATTCTGCAGGAGGTCACCGGCAAAGACCCGGCGACGATCCCCCAGGTATGGGCCTTGTACAAGGAGGTACAAGAGTACTACGACAAGGGGATGAGAGTGCCCGAGGATGTGACCCTGCTGCTATGTGATGACAATTGGGGAAACATCCGGCGACTGCCCAAGCCCGGAGACCCGCCTCGTGCCGGTGGATATGGGATCTACTACCACTTTGACTATGTGGGTGGCCCGCGGAACTACAAGTGGTTGAACACAAACCAGGTGTCACGCGTGTGGGAGCAGATGCACCTGGCCTATGAACATGGAGCCCGACAAATCTGGATTGTCAACGTGGGCGACATCAAGCCCATGGAGGTCCCCACCAGCTTCTTCCTGGACTATGCCTGGGACCCGGAGCGCATCACCGCCCAAGACCTGCCCGCCTGGATGCGACGGTGGGCTGAGGAACAATTTGGGGACCGACATGCCGAGGAGATTGCGACCCTCATCACCAAGTACTCCACCTTCAATTCCCGGCGCAAACCTGAACTGCTCTCCCCTACCACCTATAGTTTGTGCCATTTTCGCGAGGCGGAGACGGTGGTGGCAGACTACCGCGCACTGGAACAAAGAGCGCGTGGGCTTTACCATGAGCTACCCGCAGAGTACTGCGACGCTTTCTACCAGCTTGTGCTTCACCCCATTGAGGCGTGTGCCAATCTCAATGCGCTCTATCTTACCGTGGGTAAGAATCGCCTTTATGCTGCTCAAGGACGGGCCGCTACCAACGACTTGGCGCGCAGGGCCCGTGAACTCTTTCAGCGGGATGCCGAGATCAGCGATTACTACAACAGAGTCCTCGCCAACGGCAAGTGGAACCACATGATGGACCAGACCCATATCGGCTACACGTCCTGGCAGCAGCCGGATGAGAATATCATGCCGGAAGTGGTGGAAATAGCCCTTCAGGGCCGAGCCGAAATGGGGGTTGCTATCGAAGGGTCGGCACGATGGTGGCCGGAGGCCACCGAACAGGCGCTCCTGCCGGAATTCGACCCGTTCCATAACCAGAGCTACTACGTTGAAGTCTTCAACCACGGCACAAAGCCTTTTCCGTTTAAGGTCTCTCCTGGCGCGCGCTGGGTGAAAGTGACCCCGGAAAAGGGGACGGTGACCACAGAGGTCCGCCTTTGGGTGCGTGTTGACTGGAAGAAGGCTCCAGTGGGCAGGCATCGCGTTCCCATCGTCATCGCTGGCCCGCAAGGCCGGGTGACGGTGGTGGCTCCCGTGCATAACCCTGCACATCCGCGGCCAGAGACGCTCAGGGCGTTTGTGGAGAGCAACGGCTATGTTGCCATTGAGGCAGAACACTACACCAAAGCAGTTAGGTGCAGTGGCATTGGCTGGCAACGCATCCCTGACCTGGGCAGGACACTCTCTGCCATAACCCCCTTCCCCGTAACGACAGCGCCGCAGGAACCCGGCGGGGAAAGCCCCCGCGTCGAGTACCCGGTCTATCTGTTCAGCAAGGGCCAAGTGCGGGTCAAAGCATATCTGTCGCCGACGCTTGATTTCTACGGCACGGGTGGCCTCCGGTACGGTATCTCGTTCGATGAGCAACCGGTGCAGATTGTGAATATGCACGAGGGGAGGACCTTCCAGGATTGGGAGGAGTCGGTGCGGAATAACGTGACGGTGGCAACCTCCGTGCACACCCTGGCGGAACCCGGCGACCATGTGCTGAAACTCTGGGTGGTCGACCCGGGCGTAGTGGTGCAAAGATTGGTGATCGAAACCGGGCAGGTGGCGCCCAGCTATCTCGGGCCTCCTGAGAGCTTTCATGGGTTCGACATTCAACCATAGGCCAGGCTAAGAGGTGCGAAGCTCCTCCATTCCCGGAATTGAGCAGCAGGCAAGCCGACAAGTCCGAGGTCTACTTCTGTTGTGGGACGGCGCGAGGCGAAGAAAGCGGTCGAGAGCCGGGTGCTGAAAGCCCACGTGCAGCTAAGAGGCGGCTACAGTGACTGAGGAGCAGTGGCAGAGGCTCAAAGAGGTGGTGGCGGGCAAAGTGCTCACGCCTCTCCCCGTGGGATTCATCATCGATAGCCCCTGGCTCCCCGGCTGGTATGGCATTCGCACCATTGACTACTTTGCTAGCGAAGAGCTGTGGTTTGAGGCAAACCTGAAAGCGGTGAGCGAGTTCCCTGAGGTGCTCTTCCTGCCGGGTTTTTGGGCGGAGTTCGGCATGTGTACGGAACCCTCTGCTTTTGGTGCGCGCTGTTCATTCCCAGCACATGAGTTTCCTTATGCGCACAAGCTTGGGGTGCCCCTCGACGAGCTCATCACACTGCCGCAGCCAAACCCGGCAACAGATGGACTGCTCCCGTTCGTGCTGACGCGGCTGAGGCGCATGGAAACGAAGATTCGCGAGCACGGGCATCAGATCTATTTCGCCGTAGCGCGCGGCCCGTTGAACATCGCCAGCCACCTCATGGGCACCACCGAGTTCCTGACGGCGATGATGTTGGAGCCGGAGAAGGTGGAGCGACTCCTGGCAAAGGTTACGAGCTTTCTCAGGGACTGGCTGGACCTGCAAAGGACGACGTTTGCCTCCATTGATGGGATCTTTCTGCTGGACGACATAATCGGTCTGATCGGTGAGGAAGAGGTGCGCCGCTTTGCCTTACCCTTTCTTCGCGTGCTCTTTGCTCAGGATGTAGCGATCCGGTTCTTGCACAATGACGCCTCGTGCAAAGTGGTGGCCCGTTATCTGGTCGACATGGGCGTCAATCTTTTCAACATGGGCGTTGACGTTTCTCTGACCGACCTGCAAGAGGTGAGCGAAGGAAAGGTGGTGTTGATGGGGAACATTCCACCACGGGATGTGCTGGCTCAGGGCACGCCGCGTCAGGTGCAGGAGGCCACCGCACAATTGCTCCACAGCCTGAGGGAGCGTGCGCGGGTGGTGGTTTCCGCTGGCGGCGGCCTGCCTCCGGGCGTGCCGACGGAGAATATCCAGGCGGTCCTGGAAATGGTGAACCGGTTCTCATGAACAGAGGCGAGCGGGCAAAGGACGACCAGGATGGGGATCTCGTGAAGGACGTGGTGTACCCTTTCTTCGGAATGGAAGAGGTGGCGGCTCTCTTCTAATGCGTGAGGTGCCACAGGGTTGCCGGCATTGAGCAGGGAAGCTTGTTGAGAAGTGGTCGCCGGCCGACACGGTCGCGAGCGCGTCTGGGCAAAAAGACCATGCGGTGCACCTGGTGAGCCTGAGGAGACGACGGAAGGGAGATATGGACAGAGAGGTTCTCAGCAGCACAGCACCTGCGGCGAGCATGGAGCCGATCCCCTACAAGGACCCGACGCTTCCCCTCGAAGAGCGGGTGGCGGATCTGCTGAGCCGGATGACCCTCGAGGAGAAGGTGGCACAGATGCTTTGCATCTGGAGTGCCAAGGCTGGTATGTTGTTTGACCACCAAGGGAGATTGTCCTTGGCCCAGCTGGAGAAGCACTTTCCCCACGGCCTCGGGCAGATAGCGCGGTTGAGCGATACGCGTGGTGGCCTATCGCCGCGGGAAATGACGGAGCTGGCCAACGAGTTGCAGAAGTTCTTTATTGAGCGCACTCGGCTGGGTATCCCGGTCGTCTTCCATGAGGAAGCTCTACATGGTCTGGCAGCCAACGAGGCCACCAGCTACCCGCAGGCGATCGCTTTGGCTTCGACGTTTGATCCGGCGCTGGTGGAAAAGGTGTTTGCGGCGGTGGCAGAGGATGCCCGGACCCGAGGCGCACACCAGGTGTTGACTCCGGTTGTGGATGTGGCGCGTGATCCACGCTGGGGAAGGGTAGAAGAAACCTTTGGCGAGGATCCGTATCTGGTCGCGCAGATGGGTCTGGCGGTAGTCCGTGGCCTGCAGGGGGATGGGTCGTTCGCCGATGGCCGTCATGTCATGGCCACACTCAAACACTTTGCCGCCCATGGTCAACCGGAGTCCGGGATCAACTGCGCGCCGGCTATCGTTGCTGAGCGACTCCTGCGCGACGTGTTCTTGTATCCTTTCAAACAAGTGGTGCAGAAGGGAAAAGTGGCCAGCGTCATGGCCTCGTACAACGAGATCGATGGCGTCCCTTCACACGCCAACCCCTGGTTGTTACGTGATGTCTTGCGCAAAGAGTGGGGGTTCGAAGGCTTTGTCGTTTCCGATTACTACGGGATCACGGAGCTGCACCAGCGAGAGGAAGTTGTCAGCCATTTTGTCGCGGCTGACAAGAAAGAGGCCGCCTTGCTGGCGGCTCAGGCGGGGGTGAACATCGAGCTTCCGGACATGGACTGCTATCCCCATCTGGTGGAGCTCGTTCGTGAAGGCAGGCTCGACCAGGCAGTGGTCGATGACCTGGTGGCGCAGCTAGTGCGCGCCAAGTTCGCCATGGGTCTGTTTGAACGACCCTTTGTGCAGGTTGACGAACGGTGGTTAAGGGCAAAACTTGAGTTGGACAGGGAGCTGGCTTTGCAAGCTGCGCGTGAGGCGATAATCTTGCTGAAGAATGAAAAACACCTCCTCCCTTTGCGCCCGGAACAGGGCACCACCTTGGCGGTGATTGGGCCGAATGCTGACCGGCAACTCTTGGGCGGGTATAGTGGCAGGCCGAGGTACTACACGAGCGTGCTTGCGGGGATCAAGGAGAAGATGGGGAGCAGGTGCCGAGTGCTTTACAGCGAAGGGTGTAAGATAACGGTTGGAGGCTCATGGCAAGAGGATACCGTGACTCTCCCGGATCCGGAAGATGACCGACGGGCGATTGCGGAGGCAGTGGGTGTGGCCAAGCGCGCGGATGTTGTGATTCTGGCCTTGGGCGGCAACGAGCAGACGGCCCGCGAGGCGTGGAATCGATTTCACCTGGGCGACCGTGCCAGCCTGGACCTTGTGGGCAGACAGGACGAGCTTGTCGCCGCGATGTTGGCGTTGGGCAAGCCGGTGGTGGTCGTGCTTTTCAATGGTCGACCTAACTCCATCAACTTCATTGCCAAGAATGTCCCAGCTATCCTGGAATGTTGGTACCTCGGACAGGAGACGGGGCATGCTGTGGCCGATGTGCTCTTTGGCGACTACAACCCTGGTGGGAAGTTGCCCATCTCGGTTCCGCGCTCAGCCGGCCACATTCCATGTTACTACAACTACAAGCCCTCTGCACGTCGCGGGTACCTCTTTGACGACGTGACCCCGCTATTTCCGTTCGGCTTCGGACTCAGCTATACGACCTTCGCGTTCGAGAACCTCCGCCTCGAAAGGCCCACCATTCGCGTGGGGGAGTCCACCAAGGTTGTTGTCGAGGTGACGAACAGAGGCCCGCGCGAGGGGGATGAGGTGGTGCAGTTGTACATCCGCGATGTAGTGAGCTCGGTCACCCGTCCGGTGAAAGAGCTGCGGGGTTTTCGCAGGGTTCACCTGAAGCCTGGGCAAAGCAGCACAGTTGAGTTTGTTCTGGGTTTCGAGGAGCTGGCCTTCACGAACATTGATAAGGAACTTGCAGTCGAACCGGGCGATTTTGAGGTCATGGTAGGAAACTCCTCGCGTGACGAGGACCTGAGCAAGGTGGTTTTGCGCGTGGTGGGGGGGTAGACGGGAAGGTGGCTTCTGGCGAGCAAGGGAACCAGTCTCTGAACAACCAGGGCAGGAGTCCAAAGTGGAACAGACACGGCTTTCGGTAAGGGAGAAGATCGGCTATAGCCTTGGGGACAGCGCTTCAAATCTGTTTTTCCAGTGTTTCATGCTCTTTCTCATGTACTTCTACACCGATGTTGCCGGGCTTCAAGCCGCAGCCGTCGGCACGATGTTCCTGGTCACTCGCATCTGGGATGCAGTCAACGACCCATTGATGGGGATGATCGTTGATCGTACCCAGAGCCGTTGGGGGAAGTTCCGTCCCTATCTTCTCTGGTGCGCCGTGCCCTTTGGCATCATGGGCGTGCTCACCTTCACGGCTCCCAATCTGAGTCCTTCCGGCAAGCTCATCTACGCGTACGTCACTTACACGCTCATGCTCATGATTTACACTGCCATCAATGTGCCCTACTCAGCTCTGATGGGCGTGCTGACGCCGAACTCGTTAGAACGTACCGAGATCTCGTCCTATCGTTTCGTGGCCGCGTTTCTGGGTGGCTTTCTCGTCCAGGCGAGCACCATGTCCCTCGTGAAGCTGCTCGGCCACGGCAATGAGGCCACTGGGTGGCAACGCGCCATGGCCTGCCTTTCTGCCCTGGCGGTAACCCTGTTCATCATCACGTTCGGCTCTACAAGGGAGCGAGTCTACCCTCCCAAGGGGCAAAAGTCGTCCCTTCGGCAAGACTTGGTAGATCTTTTTAGCAACGGGCCGTGGGTGCTTATCGCCGTGGCTACCGTGTTTCAGCTCATTTACATCGTCATGCGGAACAGTTCTATCCCCTACTTCTTCAAGTACTACATCCAGGACCAGCAGCTTATGTTTTTGGGCCGGCCTGTGTCAGTCTCCTTTGCCACATTGACCACCGTGTTTCTCCTCTCGGGGACACTGGTCACCATCGTGGGGGCCGTCCTCACCAAGTGGTTTGCAAAGGTTCTTGACAAGAAGAAGGCATATGCTGGCTTCCTCATCGCCAGTTCTGTTTGCTGTGCCCTTTTTCGTCTGCTTGGTCCGAAGCAACTAGCCCTGATTTACGCCTTGAACCTGCTCCTCTCCTTCTGCCTGGGGCCGGTGTCGGTATTGCAATGGGCCATGTATACCGATGCGGCGGACTATTCTGAGTGGAGAAGGGGCCGCCGCGCGACCGGACTGGTTATGTCTGCCTCTCTGTTTGCCCTTAAGCTGGGGTTGACGGTAGGGGGCGCGCTGGTGGGGTGGATTCTTGGTTCGTACGGCTTTGTCGCAAACCAACCTCAAACAGGACAGACCCTTGAGGGGATTCTCCTCCTCATGAGTATCTTCCCGGCAACTGCGGGCCTCATGGGGGGCCTAGTGATGGTAGCTTACCCGCTCACCAACAGAATGATGCAGCAGATAGAAGTAGATTTGGCAAGACGGCGCTCTTCTGAGCAGCCCGGGTGAAGAGCAGGCAGTTACTCAGACGAATGGCTTGGGCGCGTTCACGGTGGACCACGCCGTGCCATCGGCTCGCCAGGAGCGTGGGGCTGAGGCGTGCGCGCGGCAAAAACGTGCGCGCCGATGGAAATTTCTCTTGACATTTTGAACCGCTTTTATTATATTGAAACTGGTTCAACATGGCCTGAGGCTTCAGGTGATGTCACAATATCGGACCTCGCGAGCGAGGTCTGCGAGCAATGCTGTCCCCAGTGCGCGGCATTGGCGAATGTCACAAGGATATTGTGAGCTATGAACCGAACCCGGCACAGATGCCGTCACTCCGGTCCACCGACCGGAAAAGCTTCCCAACTAGGTCTCCTGATTTTCTGCACCGCTTCCTGTTTCAGACCTCCCTCGACGACGGTAACCTCTTCCCACCGGACCTTCTCAGACCCTCACCCAAACGCAAAACTACTCCTTCCTTTCGGACGACCATCTGGCAGGCTAATCATCTGTTCCATGAAGGGGGCCAAGTCGTTTGCGGACGACCACCAAGTGAGTGAGGTGTGAGCCATGGACGCACGCTTGCTCGGCTGTGTGAAAGCGCATTCGTTGGTTTCGGGCCAAGGTGTCGCGCAGCGCCTTCGCACCTGGCGGCTCTCTGCTGCGGTGGTGGGGCTTCTGCTCATCTGCCAACCACTCATGGCGGCAGGGGTGATCAAGGGTCGGGTTTTCGATAGGGAGACCAAGGACCCGCTCCCCTCGGCAAACGTCTTCATCAAAGGAACCACCATCGGAGCAGCCTCTGACCTTGACGGGTATTACACCATTTACAACGTGCCCCTGGGCAAGCACACCCTGGTGGTCTCGTACATCGGTTACAGCACGATTACGACAGAGGTCCTGGTGGTGGGCAGTGGGACGCTGCGTCAAGACTTTGCCCTGCAGCGTGTGGTGCTCAGAGGCAAGGAAGTGGTGGTCACCGCCCAGGCACAAGGCCAGATCCAGGCGATCAGTCAGCAGTTAGCCTCAGACAAGATTGCCAATGTCGTTTCGGAAGCGCGGATTCAGGAATTGCCCGACTTTAATGCGGCACAGGCCATTAGCCGACTGCCGGGAGTCTCCACCCTGCACAGTTCCGGGGAAGCGAACAAGATCGTGATCCGTGGCCTGGCGCCGCAATACAATGCGGTCTCCTTGGAAGGCATCAGGCTGGCCTCGACCGGGAGTACGCAAATCGGCGTGGCTTCGCAACCGGGGACGACCGCGGGGACGCTCAACACCGACCGCAGCACAGACATTTCCATGCTTTCTCCTTACATGATAAAGACCATTGCCGTCTACAAGTCTCTAACGCCTGACATGAATGCCAATGCCATAGGTGGGACAGTGAACATGGAACTGCGCGAGGCACCCTCCGAGCTGCATTATGACCTGTTGTGGCAATCCGGGTACACCAGGAAGAGCAACACCTACGATAACTATCGCGCGGTGGCCTCGACAAGCACGCGCTTCTTCGACGACAAGCTTGGCGTCTATGTCTTAGGCAATGTGGAAAAGTACGACCGCAACTCCGATAACATGAGCGCTGCTTACGCGACGGCGAGCAGCACCATAGACACCACTACCGGTTACCGACCGGTCAGGGTCAACAATGTGGCGCTCAACCGCCACATCGAAACCAGAAAGCGTTTGGGAGCAAACGTAATCCTTGACTATCGCCTGCCGTTCGGGTCCATCAAATCCGTGAATGTCTTTGGTCGTCTCCAGTCGGATTTGAGTGACCACCGCACCGTGCTCAACTACCTTGACCGGCGCATCGATTTCACCTACCGGGGTGGCACCAACACCATCGATATGGCCACGAACTCCTTGGACCTGACCCAGGACTTTCGGCTGTTTTCCATGCAGCTAAAGTTTGCCAGCGCCTACTCGAAGAACAGCTTGCCCGACTCTCCTTATCTCATCTTCCGACAAACCGGTGGCACTGGGGGAGAGGTGGGCACAAACAACCGACCGGAAGAGTTGAAGTCGCAAGTGGAGTACTACGGGCCCGACAAGACATATCTTTTCAACCTCAACCTCTTTGCCACCACCTACAAGGAGAAGAACCAGGAATACTCGGCCAATTTCCGGGTGCCCTTCCGGCTTGGCGCACTGTTCCACGGCTACTTGAAGTTTGGCGGTCAGTTCCGGCGCGGCGACCACAGCAATGATCAAGAGACGCCTTACGGCGAGCTCAGGCGCGGCAGTGCCATCAACAACGCCATGGTGGACACGCTGGTGAGCCGTTTTGGGATCAACTATGATCCGTCCACGGGCATGTTCACCGCGGCCAATTTTATGGGAGATCGGAAGCTCATAGGCTCCTTCCTGGACAACAAATTCGGACAGTTCTTTTGGGCTGCCGATCCGACCCTTCCCCTGGCCATGGCTCACTACCTGCGCACCGACACCAACTTTGTTAACAAGTCGACCGGCACCAATGCCGGCGGCTGGTTTGATGGACTCTTTCAGCGGTGGGCAAATGACTACCGCTACGTGGAGCGGTATTCAGCCGGGTACACGATGGCCGAAGTCAACCTGCCGCCGTTGGCGGAAGTGTTTGGGCTTCGCCCCTTCGTCGGTGCCTTGACCCTGGTAGGTGGTGTACGCTATGAGAAAGTGAGCTCGGACTACACCGCCTACAACATGAGGGACGCCAGGAGTCCGCAAGATCAGGAAGACTACTACCAGAAGGTGACCGCTCACCCCGGAAATGAGTTCTTGCTGCCCATGGCGCAGGCAAAGCTCAAGCTGTTGCCCTGGCTGGACGTGCGCTATGCCTACACGCAGAGCCTTGCGCGACCAGACTATCACCAATTGTCGCCCAAGTTCACCATTAGCTATGATGGGGGCAACGTATGGGCTGGTAACCCAAACTTGAAGACTGCCCACGCGTACAATCACGACGTCTTGGTCAACTTCCACGGCAGCAAATTGGGCCTATTGTCGGTGGGGGCGTTCTACAAGAGGGTAGAAGACTTTACCTACGCGACGAACTACAAGCTGCACAAGACCGCCCCTGCGGGCTTGGATTCTCTGGGTTCCTTCCGCGTCACCTTCCCCGGAGGTGGCTACTCGGAGCCGAAAGACGGGGCATGGCTGTACACCTACGTAAACGGTCGTTCCCCTGCATACGTGAAGGGAATCGAGTTCGACTTTCAGACGAACTTTTGGTACCTGCCAGGAGTGCTCTCAGGGCTGGTCCTTGGCTTCAATTACGCGCACATGAAATCTGAAGCGGTGTATCCTCTCAGGGACGAGGTGACAAAGCCGAATCCAAATTGGCGGCCTGGTTCCCGAGAGCCAAGGTTCCTCGTATTTACTACCGACAGCACGCGCGAGGGTCGGCTGATCTATCAGCCTGACGACGTTGCCAACGCGTACATTGGTTACGACCACCCAAGAGGCTTCTCCATTCGCGTCTCGTTCGTGTACCAAGGCAATTCGGTAAGCTACGTGGGCGCCTTCCGTGAGCAGGACGGCTTCACCAAAGACTTTTTCCGGCTTGACCTCTCTATGCGACAGAAGTTGCCGTGGTGGGGCATGGAGCTCTTCTTCGACGCGGTGAACCTGAACAGCCGCTCGAACGAGTCCGCCCAGAAGTCCATTGGCGGATTCACCAGTGTCCAAAACTATGGTCTGGTAGCGAACCTGGGAATAAGGTATCGGCTGTAGATAAGAGGTATAGTGTCAGGGCGGCGAGCGCGTCTGTCTGCTTCACGTCCTGGGTAGTTGGCGAAACCAACGCAAGGAGGAACGCTTATGAGGCGATGGCTAATGGCGCTCGGCATGGTTCTGGCGATAGCGGGAGCCTGTTTTGGGCAGCAGAAGGACACCGTGTACGTGGCCAGTGACCTCACAGGGGAGGGGAATCTCAACCGCGCAGTTGAAGAAAAGATTAGTGCGGGCACTCTGTCAAATACGGTCTTCAAGCTGGAGAGAGTGGGCTACTACATCCTGACCGGGACGATCACCGTGCCCCAGGGACAGCATTTGGAGATAGTGGGACCGCCGGTAGGGAGGACCCAGCAAGAGGCACCGCCGCAGATTGTGTGGACCTCAAGCGGCGGAGTGGCCACCGACTTTATGTTCGATTGCTTCGGCGACCTCACCTTGAAGAACCTGTGGATCCGCTATGCGAACACCGCTGGGGCTCAGGTGGGAACCACCATTCAGTTCGAAGATGACCCAGTGGCGAACGAGAGCGGCAAAGGGGAGGTGGGTGTCTTCGAAAACGTGGTATTTGAGTACTCGTCGTGCCCACCCAACGGGGGAGGAGCGGTGACGGTGACGGCCAAGCGCTTCAAGGGCACGTTCAAGAACTGCTACTTCCGTAACTGCATCGATACCCACCTGCGCTACTACGGCCGAGCCTTGTCCTTCCCCTATGCCACCACTGGGTGGCACAATGACCGGGTCTACTTTGAAAACTGCACCTTCGCCAACATGGGGTACGTGTACATGCAGGAAGGGGGCGAATACGGTGACGACGTCTACTTCAACCACTGTACCTTCATGAACGTCATGATGTTCTGCCTTGAGTCCGGCTGGTGGTGGAAGATGAACGTCACCAACTCGATCTTTGTCAACACCTTCATGTTTGGGTACATCCCAGCCCAGCTTGGGACAGGGGACCCCAACGGCGGCACGATCCGGATAGATAGCGTCGCCACCTTCGGCTTCACCGTGCCCTTCACCGAACAGGACCGGCGGATCCTTTTTGCCAATAACAGCTACTATCTGGAGCCGTGGCTCACCGATTGGATGTACAACAACCCCAACAGTAAGGATCTGCGCCGGCAAAGGCGGGGCGACGAGGTGCCGGTGCCCCAGCCGATGTTGAGCCCGAACACGCGCGAGTTCTTCGATTCGCCAGACTTTCCCTACATGAATGCGGCCAATCTTTTTGACGGTTCTAACCCGCAATTCCGCAACCCGCCTACGAACTTGGAGGCGTTGAAACAGTTCCTGCTCTACAAATGGACCACCAACGCCGACACAAACTGGGCCTACGATCCAGACGCCGGGTACTACCAGACTTGGCCACTGCCGGAGAACCTGGCTTATACCAATGACACGCTCAAGACGGCAGCGATAAGGGGCTTCCCGTTGGGCGACCTGTATCATTGGTGGCCAGAGGAGTACGAGCGCTGGGAGGCGCAGGCCGAGGCGGAGAGGACAAGGATCCTGACGTGGCGCGAGACCGGTATCGACCCCGCAAGTGCCGTCGAGCCTTCAGGGAGCATGGCAGTTCCGGCAGGGTTCTGGCTGGCTCAGAACTACCCCAATCCATTTAACCCTCGAACGAAGATTTCCTTTTACCTCCCCAAGGCCGGGCGGATTCGACTAGCGGTGTACAACGGCCTTGGCCAAAAGGTGGCTACGTTAGTGGATGGGGTAAAGACGGCAGGCGAGCACAAAGTCACTTTTGACGCTTCCACCTTGCCGGGAGGCATCTATCTGTACCGCCTTGAGGGCCAGGACGTCTCCTTGACGAGGAAGCTGGTATTGCTGAAATAGTGGGCGTCTGGGCATTGGACTGCAATGAGGGTTGTGGTCTGGGGGCAGATCTCGGTGCCCCCAGACCAAGGTAAAGCAGGAAGCGTGCGCCTGGCGACAGAAACCGGCGCAGGGAGTTGCACAGGAAGTTAAGGATAGGAGGGCAGTGACATGAGAGGAGCGCGGCACTTGTTTGTCGGTCTGGTCATGGTAGCTGTCGCCATGGCTGACGTCGCACTGATGGCGCAGACGGCGGTGCAAAACTGGGGCTTTATTGGCAACAAGGGGCCGACGCGCACCGCGGGGTGGAAGTTTGTGCCCGGGGCCGTGCCCGGATCCGCTGGGGTAGCTGGGGAACAGGCGTTATGGGATGCGCAGTGGGCGGCGATACGTGGTGGTTTTGAGGAGGAGGTGGTAGCCACTGCGGAGAATGCGATTCGGGTGACGGGGAAGATTCGGTTTGTGGAGGGTGATCCGAAGTGGTGGAGTGCGTTGCGGTGGGGGTTGTTTTACCACGACAGTGCGGGGGTGGTGGTGAATGTGGACACGGATTCGGCGTACTGGACAGGGTATGAGGCGCGGGCGAATGGGTATTTGTTTGTGCCGCACAATGGGGTAGTGGATCGTCCGACCTGGGCGAATGGAGGTGGGGGGGATCATGGGGTGGTGCGGTACAGCACGTGGTTGAGCACGTTTGGAAACAATTTGTCGTTGGGTTTTGTGGATCAGAAGCCGCGGCGTGCGGAGATGACGGAGGGGGTGTACAACTGGGCGGTGTCGGTGCAGCCGCTGGGGGATGGGACGAAGGAGGTGCGGTTTTACCTGGTGAAGGAGGACAACAGTTACTGGTGGGCGGCGGTGTCGCGGGACACGACGGTGATCGCGCCGCGGTTTAATGGGGTGTGTTTTGCGATCAACGGTGGGCAAGGTGGGAGTGAGTCGATGGTGCGGGGGATGTACCTAGAGGATGTGTATGTGGATCGGGGTGCGCCGATAGAGATTCCGGAGGCGCCGTTTGTGCCGTTCTATGTGGCGCAGTGGGGCTTTATTGGCAACAGGGGGCCGACACGCACGGCAGGGTGGAAGTTTATCCCTGGCGAGTATCTAGGTGACGCCGGTGTGGGCGGTGCTCAGAAACCTGGCGGTGGCCAGTGGGCGGCGATACGTGGTGGTTTTGAGGAGGAGGTGAAGGCCACTGCGGACAAGGCCATTCGAGTCACAGGGAAAATCGAATTTGCAGGTGCCGACCCGAAGTGGTGGGGCGCGCTGCGGTGGGGATTGTTCTACCACGACAGTGCGGGGGTGGTGGTGAATGTGGACACAGACTCCGCCTACTGGACTGGGTACGAGAGTCGGGCGTATGGTTACCTGTTCCACCCGCGCAGCGGCGTGCTAGAGAGCCCGAACTGGGCTGCTGGCGGTGGCGGTGACCACGGGGTGGTGCGTGGTGGTGCGTGGATCAGCACCTATGGCTTGAGCCACTTGTCCATGGGATTCGTCGCCCAGGCGCCGACGCGCGCAGAGATGACCGAGGGGGTGTACAACTGGGGCATCTCAGTACGGCCGCTGCCCGGTGGTAAGAACGAGGTCCGCTTCTACTTGGTGAAAGAGGATACCAGCTACTGGTGGGGCGGGATCTCCATTGACACCACCCAGATCACGACCCAGTTCAACGGCGTGTGCTTCGCTACCGTGGGGCCCTCGGAGGGCTATGATGGCTACCGCGGCATGTACCTGCGCGAGGTGTACGTGGACCGCGGCGACCCGATTGAGGTCCCAGAGAAACCGTTCAGCCCTCACTACGTAGCGCAGTGGGGATTCATCGGTGGGAGAACGGGCGGCTGGACTTTGACGCCGGGTGAATACGACGGCAACGTCACCATTTCCGGCACGGCTGCCCCGACCGACTGGGCGGCTCTCCGGGGCGAGTTCACTCAGACTGCCAAGCTGTCCACCGGCAAGGCTATCGTCGTAACTGGCGACATGGAGCTTGTCGGCGGTGGCTTTGAGGGCTGGAGCTCCCTGCGGTTGGGTCTGTTCTACAGCGACAGCGCTGGCGTGGTTTCGGAGAATCAGTGGACAGGAACTGAAGGGCACCATTATGGGTATCTGTTTGTCCCCCATAGCGGCGGCAATCAGCTGACCAATTGGCAAGGGATCAACCAACTTGGCACCGTGGGGGCGGTGGTGGATTGGCCGTGGATCAGCACCGACGGCCCAAACCACTATGTCCTCAGCGCACGCACACAGCTGCCTGCTGGTGCGGTGGGTGGCCCTGGAATGTACCATTTTGCCTTCTCCTTGGCGCCACTGCGAGATGGCAAGACAGAGGTGAGGTACTACATCCACAAGAAAGACGGCACCTACAACTTTGCCGGTATCGTGGTGGATCAGCATGTGCCGCTGGTGACGGACAAGTTCAACTGCATCAATTTCGCCTTGAGCAATCAGGCCACGGCCAAGGGGCTGAAGCTGTACGACGTCTATGTGGAGTTGGGCGAGCCTATCACCATTCCCGATTCCCTGCTTGTGGGTGTGGCCATGGGTCCGGAGCAGCTCATCCCCACGGAATACGCGCTGCGCCAGAACTACCCGAACCCGTTCAACCCGTCTACTACCATCCAATTTGCCTTGCCGCGGGACTGCGAGGTGAGCTTGGCGGTCTATGACGGACTGGGCCGCCCGGTGGCGACGTTGGTGAACGGCAGAAAACAGGCTGGGTACTATGCAGTCAGCTTCGACGCGGGCGAGCTGCCTTCCGGTGTGTACTACTACAGGTTGAAAGCAGGCGAGTACGCAGAGACACGAAAGCTGATTCTGGTGAAGTAGGCCTCCTCGTTTCTCCAGTTCGCCTCTTTGCAGCCCCGAAATGCAGCCTGCCTGCAGCTTGCAGGCGGGCTGCTTTCGTATGGAGTGTACCGAGGCGGGGAGACCATCATCTGGCATCCTAAAGCTGAGCCTTTGATGGCCCATCCGGCTGGCACTCATGAACGGGCGGCAGTTGCCATCCGGCATGCCGGCCCGAGGTCGCCATGCCGCTCAGAGAGCCATGAGCCTCACCGCGGGGGGCGAGAGCGGAGGCGATAGGATCGCCATGGTGAACTGGAGCGTTGCCTGAGAGAAGCCAAAGCGGTCCATGTGGAGCTGTGGGAGGGTGAGGGCTTGACAACAACCGTGATCGTGCGACAGGCAGTCCAGGGACGCTTTGTGAGACGGTAGGCGACTAGCAGAATGATGAGGCCAAGAAGCCGCTGAGGCGTGGACAGGGCGGTCGGTGGTACGTCGTATTGACTAAACATGGTCCTGTATCGCTTTTGCGTGGGCTAAGAAACCTATCGCGATGTCGAAGGAAAGCAAGGAGTGCAAGTGACAAAGGAGAAGCGCATTGGGGTGCCCAGGGCGACTGTAGCGGGTCTTGTGGCAATGGGGTTATGGCTTCTGGCGGCGCCGGTGCCGGCGCAGGTCGACACCATTCAAACCAACGTACCTGCGCTGAAGGAGGTGTTTGCGCGAGATTTCTACCTTGGCTGCCTCCTCTCCTACCGTCACATCGGCTTGCCGACGGACCCATACGTGCCGGGCCAATCTGCCGTAGTGGCACCAAACGGGGGACACCTCATTCGCTACCACATGAATAGCATGTCGCCCGGCAACAACATGAAGCCGCAGTATACAGTGGACATCGCCGCCAGCGCCGCGGCTTATAGAAACGCCGCCAGCCAGGCCGCGCGAGATTCTATCGATGTCCACCCAGTGATCCGTTTCAATGGTGACCTGATCGCACAACTCAACTGGGCGCGTCGGCAGGGATTCACCTTTAGGGGCCACGTCCTGGTGTGGTACAGTCAAACGCCTGCTGCCTTCTTCCGCTCTGGATACTCGGACAGCGGACAGCGCCTGTGCAAAGAGAAGATGTCCCAACGCATGGAGCACTACATTGCTGAAGTGATCCGCCTCCTGCACGAAGGATGGCCAGGGCTTTTGTCTGCCATGGATGTGGTCAATGAAGCCGTTCTGGACAACGGCGCGGACCGGACTGACAGCGAATGGTACCGGACATTCAGCGACAATAGCTACATCATGAAGGCGTTTGAACTGACCCGCAAATATTGCGTGGCCTATGGCGAAAATCAGATCAGGCTGTACTACAACGACTACAACACTCACATCCCTGCCAAGGCCAACGGCATCGTGCGGCTGTGCGAACCCATCTTCGCTGCTGGCTATCTCGACGGCATCGGCATGCAGGAGCACGACGCGCTCACCTCACCCACTGCCCAGCAATGGATTGCCTCTTATGAGAAGTTCTACCCCATCTGCCATGAAATGGCGGTGACCGAGCTCGACGTGAGTACCGGCTATGCGCAGCCGCCTGCAGAAGTACTGCGGCAGCAGGCAAATCAGTATGGGCAGCTGTTTAAGTGCTTCGTGGAACGGAGCTATTTCTCCGGCAGGGGGAGAATTATCAGCGTGTCCAAAGATGGCCTCAACGACCAGTACACCTTCAAGACCAATCAGTCGTCCTCACTCTGGGACGCCAACAATCAGTGCAAGCCGGCCTTCTTTGCCGTTGTCGCGGTGGGCAGGTTCTACAACGACCTCGACTCGCTCTTGACCTTTGTGGAGGTTCTAAGGCAGGAGGACTACTCCCCAGACACCTGGGCGAATGTAGGCATTGCAGCAGAGAGGGCGCGAGAAGCCATGAGCAGAAACTACTCGTACACGACCTCTGCGGCCGACACGCTGGAAAGCGCCTTCATGGCTTTCAAGAGAGCAGTCGAAGCGCTGCAGCCGGCAACTTCGGTCAAGATCGCAGGTCATAGAATTCCTGAGGATTTTTCCCTCAGCCAGAACTTCCCGAACCCGTTCAACAGCGTGACTACGCTCAACTACCACCTACCGGCCAGGGCAGAGGTCTCGCTCAAGATCATCGACCTCCGCGGCCGGGAATTGGCGGTTCTCCGGCAGGGCCTCCAGGATGCTGGCCGTTATGAGCTCAGGCTGGATGGGAGCTGGCTGCCGAGCGGCACCTACCTGTGCCAGCTGCGGGTCGGCGAGCGGGTCGCGACGAGAAAGCTCACTGTAGTCAAGTGAACCCCCTTAAGTTTTGGTGGGGACTGGTGCACGCCGAAAGGGAGTTCTCGGAGACAAGGGTGCCCCAATGACTCGAAGAACGCCTGGCAGATGCTTGGGGAAGGCACTCGTGGTTGTGGTGCTCATTGCGAGCTCCTTGCATGGGGAACGTCAAGTTCAACTTGATACGGTGGCCGTGGCGAGAGACTCTCTGGACAGTCCAGGTAGCCTTAACAAGGCTGTCAGCGAGGCAACTGCGGCCGGAAGGCTCTCACAGACAGTGTTTCGCCTGTGCCTCAACAGCCGGTATCTCCTTGTCAAGGCGATTGAGGTTCCTGTGGGCGAGAGGCTGACAATCGAGGCGCCACAACCATGCCCCACTCAGGACACTGCCCCGCCGCAAATCCTCTGGGCGGAGAAAGAGCTCAGTTGGACCGATGGCTGCCTCCTAAGGGTTTTTGGCGACCTCAGCATGAAGAATGTGTGGGTCTACTTCGCCGACACCGCGGGTGTTCAGGTAGGAAGCCCCATAGTGTTCAGCGGAGTGGGGCAGCCGCCGTCGCCACAGCCGGCTCAACACGGCATCTTTGACAACTGCATCTTCGACTTTATGCCTTGTCCGACAAACGGCTCTGGAGTCATTTGTGTCGCCGGTACGCATTTCTGCGGCGTCTTTAGGAACTGCTACTTTCGAAACTGCGCTGACCCCCACTTCACGTACTACGGGAGAGCCCTCTCCTCCCCTCACGGCGAATCAGGGTATCACATCGACCACTTGCTCTTCGAAAACTGCACATTCGCCAATCTTGGGTATGTGTACCAGCAGGAAAACGGCAACTACGCGGACAACGTCCATGTTAACCATTGCAGTTTCGTGAACCTGGTGATGTTCAGCCTTCAGTCAGGCTGGTGGCACAAGCTTTCGGTCACCAACTCGTTATGGCTGAACGCTTTCATGCGGGGCGAGGAGCCAGCGCTATACTGGAGCTTAGGAGGCCCTTGGGGCGGCACTATCAGCATAGACAGCGTATCCTCCTTCGGATTCGCGGTGTCGTTCACCGAAGAGGACCGTCGCATCTTGTTTGCCCACAACAGGTACTTCCTAGAGCCATGGCTGACTGACTGGATGGAGAACAGTCCCTCTGCCCAAGAGAAAAGACGCCAGGGCTTGGAGGACTACATCCCCCGTCCACAACCGATGCTGAACGCACGGACCGCAGCCTTTTTTGCTTCCAGTGCTTTCCCTTACATGAATGCGGCTAATCTTTACGAAGGGATCAACCCGAGGATGATTCAGCCTCCTACCGACACCTCGGCGATAAAGGAGTATCTGGAGCAGAAATGGGGAGGATGCGGGGATAAGACGTGGGCCTGGCGACCAGAGTTGTCGGCCGGCTACATTTTGCCCTTACAGGAGAATCTGGCGTACACCAACGACACGCTGCTCAACGCTGGCGTGAGTGCGTTCCCCCTTGGTGACTTGTATCGCTGGTTCCCAGACGAGTACGACAGGTGGAAAACGCAAGCCGAGAAGGAGTGGGATGACATCGCCTCCTGGCTGGAGCATGGCATTGCGCCGGGTGGTGGCTCGAACGTTGACGACGATCCTCCTCCTGGGGTGCCGTATGAATTCTCTCTGGGGCAGAACTACCCGAACCCTTGGGGCACGGTAACAGCGATCACCTACAGACTTACGACACCATGCGAGGTGTGCCTCAGAATCATTGACCCCCGCGGCAGAGAAGTGGCAACTCTTTCGCAGGAATTCCAAGCGGCAGGAGAGCATCGGATCACTCTTGACAGGAGCAATCTATCGCAGGGTGTGTATCTGTATCAGCTTCGTGCTGGGAACCTTGTCAAAACCAAGAAGTTTGTGTTGTTGCGATAGGATGCGTTTCCCTGTGAGCGGAGGCGACTTTGGGAGCAGGTAGCATGGGAGCGTTGTACCGCCTGGAACACCGCCACAAGTGGTGCGCGGAGTGTGTGCTGCTGGTCTCGGTCCTGAGCAGCGCCATGGGCGTGGTTGCTCAACCCTCTGGTGGGCCGTACGGCCCTTTGCGGCAGTCGTACAGCTTGCCCAAGATCAAGGGGAGGATCTACTACGTGGCCCCCGACGGTAAAGGGGAGGCATCGGGTGAAAGCCTGTCTTGTCCGACCACGATCGAGGCGGCCATCGTGCGGGCGCGCACCGGGGACGCGATCATCCTTAGGGGTGGGGTGTATCGGGCGGGCAACCTGGTGTTCAACCAGGGGATCGTGATTCAGCCCCATCTCGACGAGCAGCCCATTTTGAAGGGCACCTACGTGGCAAACAGTTGGCGGAGCCTGGGTAACGGTCTCTGGGTGACCAAATGGGCGCGCCTCTTCCCGTCCCGTCCGGCCAGTTGGTGGAATCGTGACCGGGAGGGGAAGAGCACGCCGCTGCATCGGTTCAACAATGACATGGTGTTCATTGACGGCAGATTCCTCCAATCGGCCGCATGGGAAGGTGAGGTTGATGAGAACAGCTACTACATCGACTACGAGAGCGGGACAGTCTACATAGGGGTAGACCCGGCAGACCATCTTGTTGAGATCACGGCCTTCGAGGCAGCCTTCATCCGCACGACGAGAGATATCAACGGCAGAAAAGCCGACCGCGTCGGACCCACAATCCGCGGCCTAGTCATCACCCAATATGCCTACCGCGCCATCGAGATTGAGGGTACGGAAGCTGAAGGTCCGGCCCCGGAGTCCTCTTTTGGCAAGGACGTTGTGGGGACTACGATCGAGCATTGTACGATCAGCTACTGCTCGCGGGTTGCCGGCTACCTTCGCGGCGACCGTCCGACGGTTCGCCACTGCAAGATTAGCGACACAAGCACCGAGGGGCTCTACATCATCAGCTCGAACGACGTCCTTCTGGAGAAGAACATCTTCATGCGCAATAATATTGAGCGTATCACTGGCTACTATCCTGGAGCGGTCAAGATCTTCAACCAGTGCCATCGCGTCACTTGTCGGGACAATCTGGTCAAAGACCTTCCCCATTCCAACGGCATCTGGTACGACGTGGGCAATGTGGATGGCCGATTCCTCAATAATTGGATCGAAGACGTGGGGACTGGGCGCACCGATTTCGTTTCGGAGCCACCATGGCGGAATATGGCGGGGTTCTTTTTCGAGATCTCACATGGGGCTGTATGTGCGGGCAACGTCTTCGTGAATTGCCGGCTTGGCGCGCATGTTCTCAACAGTAAGCGGGTGACCATTGTCAACAACACCTTTGTCAATAGCCCGGTGTGCATTGCGCGGACGGAGCGGAGCGGGAGCAATGATGCATTCGGCTGGCATGCGAGCACGGGGCCGGAGATCGAAGAGCGCGTCGGCCATGTGGTGATAAACAACGTGATGTATGCAGACGAAGAGGCCCGTGCGCCGTTGCTCTTCGTATGGCAGTCGCCAGCACTCTGCGCGAGAGTTACTGGCTCACAATTGCAAACGCTGGACTGCAACATTTACGTCCGAGCATCGGAGCGCAGCGCAGTTCCGCTTGTGGTTTTCGCGCCGGAAGACGTCGAGGGGTGCGTGAAGGAGTACGGCTCGTTGGACAGCTTCAGGGCGGACCATCTTTTGTTCGAGGCCGGCGGCCGCCTCTTCGTCGCCTGGGGCCAGGTGTTCAAGTCTATGGAGTTATTGAATTATGAGCTCATACCAAGCTTCCCCGGTGGGACAGGTGGGAGACGCGTGCGCACGGTGGAGGGTAGCTATGGTCCCTACATTGGTGCGTATCCAGGGGGCCGCTGAACAGGAGCTTCTCTGGGCGGAACCCTGGAGCCGGTGCAGGATGAGACCCAGAGGGCATATGGGCGCGATTCTCCGCGTAGTGGTTAGCGCTTTCTGCCTCGTTGTTGCGGGTGCGCTGGGTACCGGATGTGCGTACCGGCCTTCGGAGCCGGAAGTCTCCCTGGTGACGCTTGAGGTGGATGGGCAGAAGTACCGCCTCAGATCCGTGTACTGGCCAGCAGGGGGAGAGTCCTTCAACGAGCTCATCGGACCGGAGTTTGTGGCGCGTGACCTGGACCAGGATGGCGTTCTTGATGTGATCGCCCTTGGCGAGAGGCCCCTGGCGGAGGCCCAGAGGATCTACGAGCGCGTCCTCGCTACCTTGGCTGCCCAGAACCGTCTGCGCCAAGTGGAGCCCGATGGCCGAGCCTTTCGCTGCGAGGAAGCAGGTCGGCGCTACGAGCTCAAAACCGTACGATTGAAGGGTGAGGCCTTTCAGAACGAGTTTCGCGTAGTGCGCTTGGGCAGTCCAATGGCGCCGGAACTTGGAATCGCCATCGATCTCGAGGCCGACGGTGTGCTGGACCAGCTGCTAAAGGGAGAATTGCCGCTCCTGGAGCTGCAGCGCATGTATGCCGCCTGTATCGAGCGGGGCGTACGGCAAGGGAGACTGGAGCGCCGGGAGGGCCTTGTGGTGGTGAGACAGAAGTGAAGGGAGCGCGACCTGTGGCCAGCTGGCGGGCCTGTGGCAGTGGCCGAAGGGAGGAAGCGCTCTCTGAGCGGAGGTGACAATGCAGGAAAGGAAGAATTGTTCTGACCATTTTGCTATGCCGATGCGTTACCTTCCTTACAAGCGAGTAGTATGCGCGGCGATTGGCCCTTTGCTCCTCTTCGTGGAGACAAGCGATACCAAGGGCCAGGCGTTGGCAGAGGGGAAGAGTAAGTTTTTTGGGGCTGCCAGCAAGAGCGATGTGTTCCGGTATTACGACCGCTACTTCAATCAGATTACCCCAGGAAACGACGGCAAGTGGGGTTCGGTGGAAGGGACCCGGGGGTACTACAACTGGACTAACCTGGACAAGATCTACAATTATGCGGTCAGTAAGGGCATCTTGTTCAAGGAACACACACTGATCTGGGGCGAGCAGCAGCCGGCATGGATCGCTTCTCTTGATTCAGCTTCTCAGCGGGCTGCGGTGGAGGAGTGGATACGGCGGCTCGGAGAAAGATACCCCCAGATGGCCTTGGTGGATGTGGTAAATGAGCCTTTCCACGCCCCACCTTCCTACAAGAAGGGGCTTGGCGGGGACGGCCGAACGGGATGGGACTGGGTGATCACAGCCTTCGAGCTGGCGCGACGATACTGTCCCCCGCAGGCGAAACTCCTCCTCAACGAATACAACATCCTCCATTCGACCACCCAGACCACAAACTACATCAATCTCGTCAATCTGCTCAAAGAGCGCGGGCTCATCGACGGCATCGGCATCCAGGGGCACTACTTCGAGTTCCGTGCCGACATCTATCGTGGCGGTGGCTATGTTTATGACATCAACGCCATCAAGGCGAATCTGGACAGGCTTGCGGGCCTGGGGCTCCCCATCTACATCACGGAGTTCGACATAGATGAGCAGGATAACAACGTCCAGCTCCAGCAATACCAGATCTACTTCCCCATCTTTTGGAATCACCCCGCGGTGCGTGGCATCACGCTTTGGGGCTACTACGAGTCGGATCTGTGGAGCGCGCATCCGTACACTTATGTGCTTGATAACAGTGGCCGGGAGCGTCCGGCCATGCAATGGCTCAAGACCTACATCCGGAGTCCTTTCCCGCCAGTGCCTATCGCGCCAAACGGCCAAGTGAACGTGCCACGAAACCCCGTGTTGCATTGGCATTCGTCCGAGACTGCCAGCCAATACCGCGTTCAGCTGGCCACGGTGAGCACCTTCCCACCTGCCACCATCGCGGTGGATTCGGTCACAAGTGACACACTGCTCCGGCCGGGTGTCCTGGCGGCCAACCAGAGGTATTTCTGGCGCGTGTGCGGCATGAATCAGTATGGAAGCAGCGATTTTTCCGTTACCGCCAGCTTCATGACCGGCGACTTCCTCGGGGTTCAGGAGGCCGAGCAGCTGGCGCCAGGGAACTGTGCTCTTCTCCAGAATAGTCCCAATCCGTTCAAGGACGCAACGGTCATTGAGTTCGCGATAGGACGCGATTGCGAGGTGCAACTGAAGCTCTACAATCTGCTGGGGCAAGAGCTGACTACGATTGTGGCGGGACGTCTGGTCGCCGGCACGCATAGGGTTAACTTGACCTCGGAGGGGCTTCACCCCGGCGTCTATTTCTATCGCCTCAGAGCTGAGGGCTTTGAACGGGTGCGGAAACTTGTGGTGCTGAAATGACTGGCGGGCGCTGGAACGACGCCCTGCGCAAACCTGCGGGATAACTTGGCTTGAAGTTCACCTGGTGACTGGGCGCCCAAAGGCGTTTTTGCGCAGTAAACCAGGTGCAGCGGAGCTTCAGCAGAGCATGAGGGCGCTGAGGAAGAGGCACAATGGGCGAACCAGGTCACAGCCGAGTGGGATGGGTGAGAAACTTGAGCAATCGGGAGCGCTAGAGATGCGAAGGAGCCAAACTTCTGTACTGTGCGCGCGTTGGGTCTGGGATTTCCGACGGACACTCATTGCCGTATTTTTCCTCCTGCCGCTGCAAGCGCGGGGCCAAGCCGGCTCTGCTGCCGTTGATCGTTGGGTGGACTATGCGGCGGCAGAGTACGACATCATCCCAAACGTCATCTACGCGACAGCAAGCAACATGGAGCTAAAGCTGGATCTGTATGTGCCAAAATCCCGGAGCGCCCCACGTCCACTGGTGGTGCTTTTTCACGGCGGAGGGTGGGTAGCTGGGCAGAAGGAGCGCAACGTGCTTCAGCTCTTGCCCTACCTTCGTCTCGGCTGGGCGGCAGTGAACGTGGAGTACAGGATCGCGCGCAATGCCCTGGCACCCGCGGCCGTGGAGGATTGCCGCTGTGCGCTGCGCTGGGTCTATTCACACGCGCGGCAGTATGGTTTGGACCCCTCGCGCATCGTGCTCACCGGCTCTTCGGCAGGCGGACATCTGGCCCTCATCAGTGGTTTCTTGCCCGACCAGTCGCGGTTCGATCGCCAATGCCCGACCGAAGACCCCATGCGATGGAGGAGCGCCGAAGAACCACGGGTACGAGTTGCCGCGATAGTCAATTGGTTTGGGATCACCGATGTGGCGGAACTCCTGGAGGGCCCACACGCCAAGCACTATGCCATCGAGTGGTTCGGGAGTTTGGCCGATCGGCAGGACCTGGCACGAGAGCTATCGCCCCTGAGCTACGTGCGTCCAGGGCTGCCAGCGGTGATCACGATCCATGGCGACCAAGACGATGTGGTGCCTTACTCGCAGGCGTTGCGCCTGCATGAGGCGTTGGACAAGGCGGGCGTGGCAAACAGGCTCATCTCCATCAAAGGCGCGCAACACGGCGGCTTCGACCGGGACACCCTGACGCACTGTTTTGCGCAAATCCGTGAGTTTCTCCGAAACAACGGCTTCCGCTTGGAATGAGGCCGGCATAGGGACCGACTGCGTCTGCTCGGGATTCTTCCTTGCCGGGCGGATGGGTACCAGATCTGCGCAAAAGGGGGAAGCGGGGGAGGAGGTTGCGGGCGTTGCCTACTCCGGGGGACCGGTCTACGCTACCGTGGCGCCCCGGAGGAGAGGAAGGTGTTGGTGGCGGCATCCTTGGTCGCTATGCCGTGCCTGCGAGGAGCCACGGCTGCAGCAAGCTCGGATCACCGAATATGGTCGCTCGCCCCAAGGGTCCCGACACTCCATTTTGACACCTTACCGCCGGAAGCCAAGAGAAGTTTACCCCACTTTTGGTTGGCCTCTCTACGGGCCAGGAGGGACGGCATGAAGAGCCCCAGATTAGCTACAATTGTAGTCATTTGCGCAGTTCGCCTCGGTGCTCTCGCGACGGACGCGCCACATCTTGTCAGAAATGGGGATCGCGTCGACCTTCTGGTAGACAATAGGCCCTTTCTCATCCTCGGCGGCGAGCTTGGCAACTCGACAGCGTCGGATCTCTCCGCGCTGATAGCTTTGTGGCCAAAATGCAAGTCTTTGGGCCTGAACACTGTCCTCGCGCCGGTCTATTGGGAGATGTTGGAGCCGAAAGAGGGGGTTTACGACTTTGCGCTGGTAGACTCCCTCATCCTGCAGGCCAGGAGACATGGCTTCTGCTTGGTATTGCTCTGGTTCGGTTCCTGGAAGAACAGCATGTCTTGCTATGCCCCTCTGTGGGTAAAGACCGACCCAGGTCGATTCCCCCGCGCGCGCGACGCGTCGGGCCGGCCGCTGGAGATCCTCTCGGCCTTCTATGAAAGCAACCTGGAGGCGGATGCCCGTGCATTTCGGAGCCTCATGCGTCACCTACGCACGGTCGACGGCAAGCCGCAAACCGTGAAAATGGTGCAGGTGGAAAATGAGGTGGGAATGATACCCTGCGCAAGGGACCACGTCGACCGGGCCAGTAGGCTGTTCCTCAGTGAGGTGCCGGCAGAGTTGATGGACTACCTGGTCGCGCATCGTGAGGTCCTTCGGGCAGAACTGCTGGAGAGGTGGAGGGAAAATGGGTTTCGGCAATCCGGAACGTGGGAAGAGGTGTTTGGCAAAGGATCAGGCACGGAAGAGCTCTTTATGGCCTGGCATCTGGCACGGTATGTCAACGCGGTGGCAGAAGCGGGCAAGGAGGAGTACCCTCTACCCATGTTCGTGAACGCGGCGCTCAACAGGGCCGGGGCCAGACCCGGGGAGTATCCCAGCGGTGGCCCTCTGCCTCACCTCCTGGATGTCTGGAAGGCTGCTGCGCCTGCCGTCGACATTCTCGCTCCTGACATCTACTTCGCCGACTTTGAGAGCTGGTGTGAAAGGTATAGGCATGCAGGGAATCCCCTCTTCATCCCGGAGGCGACACGAGGAGAGGAGGCCGCGGTGCATGCCTTGTACGCCGTGGGCCAACATCGGGCGCTTGGCTTCTCCCCGTTCGCCATCGAGTTGATTTCTGAGCCGACTCTTCACCCTTTGCGCCAGGCGTATGGCCTTTTGGCGCAGCTGGGGCCGGTGCTCCACGAATTTGCTGGGAAGTGCCAACGGGCCGGAGTACTCTTGAGCCAGGAGAAGCAGACAGCGCAGCTGCGATTCGAGCCCTACCTATTGACGGTCTCCCACGATTTCACTTTCAAGTGGGCCCGGCGCCCGGAGAACCTTACCACATGGCCTAAGGTTGGCGGCCTGATCCTCAGGGTAAGTGAGCAGGAATTCCTGGTGGCCGGCACGGGCATCATTGTCACCTTTTCCTTTGCCGAAGAGAGTCCGCAGGTGGTGGGCATCGGAGAGATAGATGATGGTAGTTTTGTGGACGGAAGGTTTGTACCCCGACGTCGACTGAACGGCGACGAGAGCCACCAGGGACGCCATGTTCGCATCCCTTTTGGGCAATTTGGAATCCAGCGCGTGCGCCTGTACCACTACTGGTGAGGCGAAAGCGGCGCGACCTGGGAGCCAGGGGCTGAAGGTCGGGACTGTGGTTCGCGGCCCTGCAACCCTCTCCTCGGGCGAACTCCTTTGCCCGCGTGGAGGCATCCACCATGGTTTTCCATCGCAAGAGGAGTCAAAAGCCCGGCCTGAAGAGGCCTTCCTGGGGGACGGTCGTAGATCGCCTGGAAGGGGCAATTCAATGAGGTCGCGATGCAACCCTTCCCGAGGCCTCCTGGCCGGTGGTAAAGCCCCCGCGCCTGATTAGTGGCTGAACCCGCACAACTATGGCCCTGCGGCGATCCTCTCCCTGGGGCATAGGTCCTTTTCGGCGCCGACCGCCACAGAATCGCTACCCGTCGTCTTCGCCTGGGTGTTCTAATCAATCTCCAAGGTGACCACCGACTTGGAGGGGAGAGACGCACGAACCATCTTCTGCTCGAGTCTGCATCCCACAAATGGCTTCTCGCAGACCTTCTGGGGTTTCCCGAAATCGTTGTAGTCATTCATCGCGGCAGAAGTGATGATCTTGCCGTTCACGTTCGAAAGCCTGGTGGCCCCCCTCAGCTCGATCACGAGCTCAACCCCCTTGTTGGGGTTGATATTTGCGATGGACACATGAATTCTGCCCCCGGCATCTTGCGAGGCCGAGGCGCTCAGGCTGGGTAGGCGCATTCCGGCGAACGTGTAGCTCTCACAGTTGACGTCGACAGACAACAGCGTGGCGTCCTGATGGACCTTGTACATCCTGAACACGTAGAAGGTGGGCGTGCGCACGAGCTCTTCCCCTCTTGTGAGCAGTACCGCTTGAAGGACATTGACAGTTTGGGCGAGGTTTGCCATTTTGACTCGTCGCGCATGGTTGTTGAAAATGTTCAGGTAGAGTGCGGCAGTAACCGCGTCGCGGAGAGTGTTTTGCTGGTAAAGAAACGCAGGGTTCGTGTCAGGCTCAACCTCAAACCAGTTCCCCCACTCATCGGCGATGAGGCCAATCTTGTTTTCAGGGTCATACTGGTCCAGGAGTGCGATGTGACGTTCAAGGTGTTGCTCCATGGCCAGGGTATTCTTCATGGTGTGGAACCAATCATTCTCATCAAACTCTGTTGCTGAGCCCTTGTGGTCCCATCCATGGCAGAACGTGTAGTAGTGAAATGAATAGCCCTGAATCAAATGCTGATACTTCTGCGTCTTTGCCAGAAGGGCCTCAGTCCAATGATAGTCATCGGGCAGACCTCCGCTCGCCACGCGAGAGAGGTTCCCGAAACGCAGGTAGGTTGAGAACTGTTTAAACAGGTCGGCATAGTACTCTGGCGTCATGTGACCGCCGCAGCCCCAGCTCTCATTGCCCACTGCCCAAAACCTCACCTTCCACGGGCGTTCGCGGCCGTTCCTTTTGCGAAGCTCCGTCATTGGGCTGTGCACATCTGAATTCACGTATTCCACCCATTCTGCCGCCTCTCGCACCGTGCCGCTGCCCACATTGAGACAGATGTAAGGTTCAGCCCCGACCAGTTCACAGAGGTCAAGGAATTCATGCGTGCCAAAGCTATTGTCTTCGCTCACGCCGCCCCAAGTGGAGTTGACAATGGCGGGGCGCTGGTCGCGCGGGCCGATCCCGTCTTTCCAGTGGTAGGTATCGGCGAAACAGCCCCCCGGCCACCGAATCACAGAAGGTGCTATCTGCTTGAGCGCCTCGATCACGTCATTTCTGATCCCTCGGGTATTGGGTATGGGCGAGTCCTCGCCTACCCAAAATCCTCCGTAGATGCAATGACCCAGGTGCTCGGCGAAGTGGCCGTAGATGTGTCTACTGATCTTGTGCTTGCCGAGGTCGACGTTGACGACGATCCGGTTCGGTTCGGCCGCAGTGACGGCGGTGATGTGAGTGGCCAGCAGAAACGAAAGCACTGCCTTTGGGGGGTACATATTTCTTCTCCTCCTTTCGCAGAAGGCTTGATGTTCCGGCGGCTGATGGACACGCTTTCGCGAGGGAGCTGGGAAGACGCTGGCACAGGCATTCAGTCCAGATGCGCTGGGGGCGACGGCCGAAAGATTAAGCAAGGTGCCGATGGTTGGCGGGTAGCTCCCCCATCGACCTGTGGCCGCACGGAAAAAGGCCCCAGCTTGCGGCGTCACTCTCTGGCGCGCAAAGCACCAACATCACGTTTCCCATTCCCCGAGGGTACTTCCTGCTGGTACTCATGGAGAGCTGGGCCTCATGGCGACTGGGATTGTTCCATGTGTGCTTGCGCCCTCCTCTTCGGCGTAAGGACCCGGCTGAGAGGGAGTTCGCCCCTAGGGAGTCCCCTCGACCGTTGCTCTGGCCAGTCCCCCTTTAACGGGTCAGTTAGCCCACACGAAGCACGGGGGCCAGCAGTGCTGCGTCCCGTTGAAACCAATGCAACAAGTTTGACAACGCGAAGGAGGCTGGGCCTCTTACCGTTACCCCCGCCGGCGAAGACCAAGGCTGCCTCACTTGCCCTCCGGGAGTCACTTTGAGCTGACGTTGCCTTTTGTGGTGGTGTGCAGTCCCCTTGCCAGGCACTCGGTGCCAGCAGTCACAGCACAGCCATCCCTTGCCCACAAGGTAGGCTGCCCACCAGGCTCGCCAACGCAGCCCAGGTGCACCTGCGACGTGGGCTCTTCGTGTCACAATCTAACGTATCTTCCCAAGAAACGCAAGGAGAAAGTGTCGCCTGGACCAGCAGGTAGTGGTGTGGCAACTTTGTCCTACTCCTGACAGTTGGCCACAGGCGTGCGACCGCTGCCACAGCGGGCTATCCGCGTTCATGCCCCGCTGGCCCACTTGCGGAGTGGTCTCCTCACGAGTTCCGGCCGCATGACCCGGTGAGCAGAGATGCCGGTGGGCCACGCTCCCCCTCAACAAGGGTGATGGGCGCGCAGTTTGTCGCTCATTTGCCATGCCGCAGGACAAGGCTCAGCCGGACTGTTCCGCACCAACCCGGGCTCACTTAGAGCCGTTCTGGTGCCTGGACGTGCTGGCCCTTGCTGGCGCGGTGACCTGCGGCGGGTGCCAGCGCTTCCCCTGCGGGCGAGCTGAAGGCCGTCAGCGTGCTCGCCACCAGTCGCATCTGCGTCAAGGCAAGGAGGAACGACAGGGTCGACTCCGCGCCCTGATTGAGGTTGATGCGGTGCACGTGCAGAGCGTCGTGGCAGCCGCCGGTGTTGGGGTCGTAGATGGGCAGGCCCAGGTCGTTGCGCCCGAGAAACCACTCAAAGGCCTTCCGTGCTTCCTCGTACCAGAAGAGGTCATCGGTAGCTAAATAGGCCTCCAGGCAGGCGGCGGTCATCGATTGTGCCTCTAAGGGCTGCTGGTCGAAGCGGGGCATCTTCTGACCTCGATGATAGAATCCGTCCGAGCCGATGGGGGCAAAGTGACCCGCCTTGGCCGTCTGCACCTGGACCAGCCAGCGCAAGCTCTCCAAGCCGATCTGTAACGCCTCCGCCTCGCGCAACCAACGCCCCACCTGAATCAGTGCCTGGGGAAGTTTGCCGTTGTCGTACGTCACCACTTGCTCGAACCATGGCCAGTCGGGCGCAGCGTTGTTCTTGTACAGGTTCACCAAGCGTGTGGCCAGTTCGCGGCCTACGCTGTGCACCAGGCGGTCGCCCCGTAGGCGGCGACAGTATTCATTGATGCCGAGAAGCGCCGTTGCCCAGGCACGCGGAGATGTCAGCTCGAGCATGATCGGCAAAACTCGCTCGAAAAGTGGCAAGGCCCACATCTGGAACTGGCGATGGCGGGACCTCCCCGCGCAGGTGCCCAGGGCCCACAGTACGCGCCCCTGGCAGTCGTCGGAGCCGCTCTCCTCCTGCCAGTGCCGGTCAAAGCACATGAAGTTACGGAAGCGGCGCGTGTGCTCGTTGTAGGCATATTCCACAAACGCTGCGCAGCGCACGGCCAGCTCTGTGACCTCCGGACGTTGCACTCCGGCCTCCTCCAGCAAGACCGCCAGCAGCAGGCCCCGGGCATTGTCATCGGTGCAGTAGCCGGTTGCCAGGTGAGGGATGGAGAAACGGGCATGCTGCAGGATGCCAGTGGAGTCGGTCATCTTGAGGAGATGATCCAACTTGATTGCAGGAAGCCCGACGCGTTCCTCTTCTAACGTCTTGACCAGGAAGGGACGCGGTTTTCGCACGCGGCTGACATGCGCCCTTTGCAGAGACTCCACGTACAGGTGGGCGATGTTGCTCCACACCATCTCCCGCCCGAGCATGTAGGCGCGCTTGCGCATGGCGTGGCGGCGCGGCTCATCCTGCAGCAGCGCGATCACCTCGGGAGCAATGGCCCTTGGGTCGTTGAACGGCACCAACACCCCTCGGTCGTCAGCCAGCAGCTCCTCGGCGTGCCAGTAGGGCGTGGACACGACGGCCTTTCCGCAACCAAAGGCGTAAGAGAGCGTGCCCGAGGTCACCTGCGCCTCAGTCAAATAGGGAGTGATGTAAATGTCGGCTGCACCCAAGAACTCCTTCAGTTCCTCGATGTCCACAAAGCGGTTGTAGAAGATCACATTCTTTTTTATTCCCAGCTCGCGCGCCAGGCGCTCTAACCCCAAGCGGTACGATTCTCCCTCCCGCCGCAACAAAACTGGGTGCGTCGCCCCAAGCACGACGTAGACCACGTTGGGCACCATGTCCAGGACCTCCGGCAAGGCCTTCAGGACATTTTCAATGCCTTTGTTTGGGGAAATGAGCCCAAAGGTCAGGAGAACATATTTCCCCTCCACGCCGAACTGATCTTTGTAGAAATTGGGGTCGACGAATGGCATGTCAGGAATACCATGGGCAATGACATCGATCTTGTCGGGCCACACCTGATAGACCTTTTCCAAGAGATCTCTGCCCTTCTGGCTCATTACTACCAGACGGGCGGAGAGTGCCGAGAGCTCTTTGACCACGCGATACTGGTTTGCATCAGGCTCCTGGAGAACGGTGTGGAGCGTGGTGACCACTGGCATGTGCAGAGCCCGGAGCAGGGCCAACACGTGAGCACCAGCCTCGCCGCCGAAGATGCCGAATTCGTGTTGGAGCGAGACAACGTCACAGTTGCTGAAGTTGAGAAAGTCGGCTGCACGGTGGTAGTCATCGATGTCCTGCTCTGCCAGCTCGAAGCGCACCTCAGGCGGGTATTCATAGCCGGTCTCCAGGTCATTCACCGGTACAATCAGGGTTTCGGTCTTTGGATACTGAGCCGCAATGGCTTTGCAGAGGTCATACGTGTACGTGGCGATGCCACATTGGCGAGGCACACAGGTGCCGAGAAAAGCGATCTTCTGCAATCCTTCTCTCTTGTCCATATGCACCTCCTGAGTTGGTGACGAAGCTGACCATTAGCACCTACTCAGCAAGGGGCATTTTGGTTGCATCGGCGCTGCCAGCCGCCAAACGGTTGCTGTGTCGGGATTGTTGCGGAGAGCAGCAGTGGCCGAAACTCGTAACAAGGGGTAGATAGGATCCGGGGGTGGAAAACTTTAACACATGGGCGAGGACTTGCAGTGAACGGAGATAGGCGAGGGGAAAGGGCCTTAGGGTCTCGAAGGGTGCGCGACAATCCCCATGTCTTCCCTCTCAAGATCAAGGAAAAGGAAATGGTGTGCCACGAGTTGATGGGTCGGATGAAGGATATTTTTGATCTGCGAGTGCGGCGGGTGGCGTGCCCGCGAGCGTGGGTCTCGGGTGCGGCACACTGGCACCGGATGAGGCGGTGATTAGGGAGCGGTGGCGCTGCGGCTGCCGTGGTACCAGTTTCGGGCGGCAGAGGTCCCAAGCTGGGGAGTAACCGACTGTCGCCTTCCTCCGCGAGCCAACACCTGGCAGAGCGACGTGAAGGTGTTCCACGAGCCGATCGAGGAGGAGCTCTACCCGCTGGCGGACTAGGGCGGTCGACAGGAGTTCTTGGCCAACCCCCATGCCCACGCCCTGTACTTCAGCTTCAACTACCCCGGGCGCACGACAGCGCGGGACACGTTCACAAAGACCGGCAGCACACTACCTGAGTAGGTCTTCGACCTCCGCCCTACGCTCCTGCACGACCACCTCCCTCTCACCCTCACAGGGGTGATTGCCATGTACGGTCACCAGGCAAAAGATTCCAAAAAACTGTCAACATTTGAAGAAGACTTTCCATAGTACACTGGGCAGGCTTGGAAATGTTAGTCGTTTCGGTTCCTCATTTTCAGAGTGGCCTCAAGGCAGAGCAAATGAATATATGCGGGAAAAGGCCTTCTCGAGACCGAACTTGATAAGACATGTACGCATGGGGAAACTACAGTCCTTCCTACTAAAAAAACCACGTTCTGTCTTCGTGAAGACACATCATTTTCTTTTCAGAGACGTGAGGGTTTCGATGGAGTTGGCAGATAATAGACTATGTTAGAAAGTCCCCATCGGGCCATCAGCCGGGTGGTGCTATGAGTCCTGCCCCGAACGCAGTTCCTTCGGTCACCCGCGGGTTTGGTCGCCGCATAGCCTGTGGCTTCTTTCTCCAAGCTGTTCTTGGCTCGGCGAGCTGCTCACGCGCCTCTTGGCGAGGCTTTGCATGGGGGCAGCAGGCAAGCGCCACGGCACTGGGGTGCTTTGCCTACGGCCGGACGTACGCAGACACACGCCTGTGCCCTTCCTGCAACACGCGGAGCTATTCCACAGGTGAGACGGCGACTGAATGGGGGAAGCGCCTGCATCTCTACAAGTGTCCCCTTGGGCACCTCAGCGTCAAGTAGCGATGAGAGTCGAGTTTCCTAACAGACTAGCAGCGGATGGCCAAGGCGTGTCGAGTACCTTGCAGGGCAAGCCGTGCCAAGCCAGTCCACGGCTGAGCAGCACGTTAGTACTCGCGACAAAAGGAGATTGGAAATTCTACTTCAAGTGGGGACGTGGTGATGCATGTGAGATTGAACAATCAGAGTTGGAGCGCCTGAAGGAGGGCTGGCTTTCATAGTTCGAGATGGGCAAACCAAGGGTGGCGGTGCCTATGAGGCTTGGGTGACGATGGCTGAGAATCCTCGCCAGGAATTCCTCCTCAGGTTTGAGGAAGTTGTAGCCATTGGTTAGCCACCTGGGGAAACATGGCAATGAGGATATGAGCAAAGAATACATAGCGGTGATCAAGAAGGAAGATGATTGGTGGATAGGATGGATGGAAGAAGTTCCGAGGGTGAATTGCCAGGAGCGTAGGCGGGAAGAATTGTTGGAGACTCTGCGAATCACTTTGACGGAGGCACTGGAGTTTAACAGGCAAGAGGCTCTGTATTCTGCTGGCGCCGACTTTCATGAAGAGAAAACCGCTGTGTGAAGCGAAAGGAACTGCTCCGGCATCTCCGCTCCTACGGGTGTGAGTTGCTAAGAGAGAAGAGTCCTCATTCATGGTGCCATAATCCCAACCTCATTGAGCGATCAGCGGTTCCAAGGCATTCTGAAATAAAGGATACGCGCGCAAAGATCTTGGAGTACCGCCCATAAAGTAGCGCCTAACGAGGCGCTGCACCTGACCGCACACTCCCCTGCGCTCCATAGCGACAGGTGAGCCTTAGCGCTACGCCCTCCTTAGGTTCATTGGTCCACTCCCCCACTGTCCCTGGGCGCGAGCGTTCTTTCTTGCTGTCGACAGCCAGCGCCTTCCCGTCACAGGACTCACGCAGTTTGAGGCGGAGAGCCGGTGACAGTCTTCTGAGCGCTGCCAGGGTGGGGAGCCACACTACCTCCGCTCCGGGAGTTGTCTCCCCTGCGAACTGCCCGAGCTTGCTCTCTTCGCTCTCCTGCCATTTTGCGTTCGACAATGACGCCCATGCCCCACACCGGGCGGGACGGGTCCCGTTGCCTCCACCTGCCAGGCGCACAAAGGGGGAGGCGTCGCTCTTGCAGGATGTACGGTCTTGCCAGTGGGGGGCACTCCCTCCACGCAGAAACCCCGCCTCACGAGAAGCCCGATACACCGGGAAACCATTCGAGTTGAACCCGTCTTGATGGTGGGCATCGTCGCTTCCCCTGCCTCAGCAAACCTTGAGAAAAAGCGAGCCCCATGTATGGTCACCAGGCACCAAAGGCTGAAATTGTCCTTGACTCAACAGTGACAAGTTCGTATATTCGACGGCATCCTGGACTAAAAGAGGAGGAGACGCATGAGAATCGCTGCCCCGACCGATCTGCGTTGCGAGTACCTGTCAGATCCCATAGGGATCGATGTCCGTGAACCCCGCTTCTCGTGGGTGCTTGAACCCACCCGAAGGGGTCAACGCCAGGCGGCCTACCAGCTGATTGTCTGCAGTCAGGCTGATCATGCTGCCCGAGGCGTGGGTGATGTTTGGGATTCTGGGCGGACCGAGAGCGAAGACAGCTGCCACGTCACCTACCAGGGCCCCGCGCTGCAATCGTTTCAGCGCTACTTCTGGCGTGTACGCTGGTGGGATGAGCAAGGGCGCGTGAGCCCTTGGAGCGCAACGGCCTTTTTCGAAATGGGGCTACAGCGCGAAGACTGGAAGGCCCAGTGGATCGGCCGCGCGCAAAACGAGGAATTCTCCACCAAGATGCCCCAGCTCTTTGGCCAGGAACTCAGCGCAGGAGTCCATGCCCGACCTGTTTATTTTCGCAAAGAGTTTCAATTGCCCTCTCGCCCTCTGAAGGCCCGGGCCTATGTGTGCGGACTGGGTTACTATGAACTGCGCTTGAACGGACAAAAGGTGGGCGACCACGTGTTGGACCCGCCGCAGACGGACTTTCGCCAGTTGGCCCTGTACGCGACCTATGACATCACCGCACTGACGCGCGAGGAGAATGCTTTTGGCATCATTCTCGGGAACGGGCGAAACATCAAGGCCTTTGGCTTTGGTCCCCCGCGCTTCATCCTGCAAGCGCACTTCTGGCTCGAGGATGGCAGCGAGGTGGTCGTTCTCAGTGACCCGACCTGGCGCTCTGGCTATGGGCCGCTGATGGAGGACGGCATGTACCACGGCGAGCGCTACGACGCCCGCCCGGAAATGCCCGGGTGGGATGAGCCAGGTTTTGCAGCCCGCTCCTGGGAGCCAGGCGTGGCGGTGGAGGGGCCAGACCTGGCCGCACAGATGATGCCCCCCATTCGCGTGACCTCCACTCTGGCCGCCCGCAGACTCTACAGCCCGGCCCCAGGTGTCTACGTGTACGACTTTGGCCAGAACTTTACCGGCTGGGCACGTCTGCGCGTGCGCGGACCCCGTGGCACCCAGGTGCGGATGCGCTACGCGGAGCTGGTGTACCCTGACGGGCAGATCAATACTGTTCCCAACCAGAATGCCGAGGCAACCGATGTCTACGTCCTGAAAGGCGAGGGGACCGAATGGTACGAGCCTCGCTTCACCTATCACGGTTTCCGCTACGTGGAGGTCACGGGGTATCCGGGCGTGCCTGGTCTGGCGGACGTCGAGGCGCGCGTGGTGCACACCGACGTGCCCCGCACTGGCGACTTCCATTGTTCCAACGAACTCCTGAACCAGATCCACCGCAACATCATCTGGGGCCAGCTGTCGAACTTGATGAGCATCCCCACCGACTGTCCGCAGCGGGACGAACGCCACGGCTGGATGGGAGACGCTCACCTGTCCGCCGAAGAGGCTATACTCAACTTTGACATGGCCGCGTTCTACACGAACTACCTGCGCAGCATTCGCCTGGCGCAAAAGGAGGACGGGAACCTGCCAGACATCGTGCCGCCGTACTTGCCCATGTGCTATCCGGCTGACCCGGCCTGGGGTTCCGCCTACAACATCATCGGCTGGTACCTGTTCCAATACTATGGTGACAGACGGGTGCTGGAACGCCATTACGAGGGCATGAAGGCTTATGTGGAATTCCTGCGGGAGAACGCCGATGGCCACATCATCCGCGGGCTCGGCAAGTACGGTGACTGGTGCCCTCCAGGCAGCATCTTTCCTAAGAAAACGGGCGTGGACCTGACCTCGACCTGGTACTACTACTTCGATATCGTGCTGCTGGTGCGCATGGCGGAGGTGCTCGGCCTGGAGGCGGAAGCGGCCTCCTATCGTTCCCTGGCGGCCCGAGTGCGCGAAGCTTTCAACAAAGAGTTCCTCGAGGGTGACCAGTACCAGGCCGAGCGGCTGAGTCGCATAGATTCACTGCCCAATCAGACCTCAAACGTATTGCCCTTGTTTCTGGACATGCCCCCGGAGGACAAGAAGCAGGCAGTTTTGATTAGGTTGGTCAACAGCATTGTCAATGAGTGCGACTCGCACCTCGACACCGGCATCCTGGGCACCTGCTACCTTCTGGATGTGCTCACCGAGAATGGACACGCGGACCTGGCCTACACCATCGCCACGCAGGAAAGCTATCCTGGCTGGGGGTACATGGTGCGTGAAGGAGCCACGACTCTGTGGGAACGGTGGGAGAAGTTGGAAGGCAAGGGGATGAACTCCCACAACCACATCATGCTGGGCAGTGTGGATGCGTGGTTCTATCGCGTGATCGCGGGGTTGCGCTGCGCGGCACCAGGGTGGCGCAGGATCGTGGTCAAGCCGCACTTGTTCGCCGGACTGACCTTTGCCATGGCGCGGGTACACACCGTGCGGGGAAGAGCGGAAGTGGCCTGGGAGCGGCAAGGCGACACGCTGCTGCTGCACGTCCAGGTGCCAGTGGGAACAGAGGCAGAGGTGCTCCTGCCGGTGTTCGGTACGAGGCCGACGGTGAGCGAGGGAGAGAAGGTGGTCGTGAAGAGAGGGGCGCCGGTTGCGCGTCTCCCCGAGGGGGTGGAAGTGGATCGCCTCCAACCCGAGCGAGTTGTGCTTCGGGTGGGAAGCGGGACCTACTTCTTTCGCAGCCAACCGTAACAGAGAGCAGCAAAGGCGCCGTTGCAGGCAGGGAATAAGAGGGAGCTGAAACCGATGCGCATCTTTGTCCCGGGACGCATTTGCTTGTTTGGCGAACACAGCGATTGGGCTGGGGGCTATCGCCGCATCAACGCCGCCCTGGAAAAAGGGTACACGCTCATCACTGGCACCAACCAGGGGATTTACGCTGAGGTCCAGCCTCATCCGACCAAGCTCATCGTCAAAGCCACGTTGGAAGATGGTTCGCGCAAGGGACCCTTTGAGGTGCCAATGGACAAGCAGGCCCTCCTGGAGCAAGCAGAGAAAGGAGGCTTCTTCAGCTACGCCGCCGGTGTAGCCTACCAGGTGTTGACTCACTATCGGGTGCGCGGGTTGGTCATCGACAACTATCTCACCGACCAGCCGATCAAGAAGGGGCTGTCCTCGAGCGCTGCCATTTGTGTATTGGTGGCGCGGGCCTTTAACCGCATCTACGACCTCAAGATGACCGTGCGTGGCGAGATGGAATTCGCCTACCTCGGCGAGACAACTACGCCCTCACGGTGCGGGCGAATGGACCAGGGGTGCGCCTTCGGCAGCAGACCCATTCTCATGACCTTCGACGGAGAGCGCATTGACGTGACGGAAGTGAAGGTCAAGGGCGACCTCTACTACGTTATCGTCGACTTGTGCGCCGGGAAGGACACAAAGGAGATTCTGGCCAAGCTCAACCAGTGCTATCCGTTTGCTGATACTGAGCTGCAGAAGAACGTGCAGCGCTACTTGGGGCCCATCAACAAGCGGATCGTCCACCAGGCAGTGGCGGCTCTGGAGGAGGGGGACGCTGAGGCACTGGGACGGCTCATGCGGGAGGCACAGGAGGAATTCGATCGCCATTTGCAGCCGGCCTGTCCCTCGCAGCTCACCGCGCCTGTGTTGCATAAGGTGCTCAGCTATCCGGCCATCCAGCCCTACATCCTTGGAGGCAAGGGGGTGGGCTCGCAGGGCGATGGCACCGCACAGTTGTTGGCGCGAGATGAGGAGAGCCAGGCCAAAGTCATCGAGATCTTGGAACGCGAGCTGCACATGCCCTGTTTGAAACTGGTGCTGCGCGCGGGGCGCAAGGTCCGCAAGGCCGTCATCCCGGCGGCGGGGTTTGGCACACGCCTGTTCCCAGCCTCCAAGGCCATGAAAAAGGAGCTTTTTCCCATCATCGATGCGCAGGGGAGGGCCAAACCCATCATCATGGTCATTGTCGAAGAAGCGGTCAACGCGGGCATCGAGGAAGTCTGCCTGGTGGTGCAGGAAGGCGACCTGCCGGTGTTTGAGGAGTTCTTCCATTCCCCTCCGCGCATCGAGCACTTTAACAAGCTGTCGCGGGAGGATCAAAGTTACAGTGATTATATCCTGGAGCTCGGCCACCGGGTCACCTTTGTCACCCAGCATGCGCAGGAGGGGTTTGGCCATGCCGTGTACTGCGCCAGGGAATGGATCAGGGATGAGCCGTTCCTATTGCTGCTGGGAGACCACATTTACGCCTCCGACACCGGCACGTCCTGTGCTCGACAGGTGCTCGATGTTTATGAGCGAGTGGGGGGTAACGTGGTGGGCCTGAAGGTCACGCCGGCCGAGGAGCTCCACAAGTTCGGTTGTGTGACCGGCACGTGGGAGGAGCCGGAGACGATCTTGGCGGTTACGGAGTTTGCGGAAAAGCCGGACCTCTCTTACGCCCGCGAGCGCCTGCACGTGGAAGGAATGGAGGAAGACCAGTTCCTCACCGTGTTTGGGCAATACGTGCTTTCGCCGAAGATCTTTGACTATTTGCAGGAGAACCTCGAGCACAACGTGCGCGAGCGTGGCGAGTTCCAGCTCACCTCGTGCCTGGACGCGCTGCGGCGGGAGGAGGGATTCACCGGCTATGTGGTCAGAGGCCGACGGTTCGACATCGGCAACCCGCGGGCGTATCGGCAGGCGGTGATCGAGTTTTCCACTGCGTAGGGAAATTCTGGCTTGACTTTGTCAGGCCAGAGTTGTATTTTTCTGCGGCATTGAAGCAAGCATTCCAGGGGCCGGGCCATGTGGTCATCGGCCCCTTTTGGCGACGTGGCGTGTGGACGAGAAGTGAAGAGCGTGGCTCCTGCAGAAGCTCCTGCGTTGTTTGAACCCCTGGGGCAGGAACTCGTCGTCATCGAGAACCCTGCTTATGTCTTTCCCCCTTACGAAGTGGTGCCCCTTGCGCCCAAGATCCGGACCCCGAGGGAGCGGCTGGTGGCCATCGTCCAGGACATGGACGGAACCACCACCACTACCGAAAACCTCTGCCTTCATTCTCTGGAAACGATGGTGCGGCGCATTACCGGCAGAGTGACAAGGCAGCAGTGGCCTGGGCTTGATGCGCAAAGGGACTACCCGCACATCATCGGCAACAGCACCACCAAGCACGTGGAATACCTGATAAAGGCCTACGGGGCGGCCATTGAGCCTGAGGCATTCAAGCTGGCCTATCTGCGGGCGGCGCTGTGGACGCTGGCCAACCGGCCGGATGAGCGGCGCGTGGATGAGGTGCTCGGCAATCTGCGCCACTTTGGCTGCGCAGACCTGCTGGACCAAGAACCGGTGCGTTCGTGGCTGCAGCGGCAGGTAGCTGGCGAGGAAACGGTGGAAGTGCCCGATGCTCTGCAGCCGGCGATTGCTCAGGCGGCCCAGGGCATTCATCTGTCTGGCTTCACGGACCAGGTGCGGGCGGCGATAGACATCTACTACCAGCGCTATCACGAGATCCTGGTCAAAGTGCGGCAGGGCAAGGCCGACCAGTTCCGCCACCTGTTGCCGGACCCGAGCAGGAGGCTCATCGAACCGATGCCGGGCGTGGGGGTGTTCCTGGCCGCAGTCAAGGGTTGGCTTGGCGGAGACCTGGCACTCTTCACGGACCACCTGCGTCTGCACTATGAGGTTGCCGGAGATGGCGAACGTCAGCGGCGGATGCTCGCGGCCTTGGGCCGCCATTTGCAAGTGCACCCGCTCAAGGTGGCAGTGGTGACCTCGTCCATCGCCTACGAGGCGAACATCGTGCTGAGCGAAGTGTTCCGAGTGATGCGGGAGGAGGTGGAGTGCTGGCCCCTGGCGCCTGAGCGGCGTCACTGGCTCAGGGAACAGTTTGCAGACTATCGCCACGTGTTTGACGTGGTCATCACGGCTTCCGACTCCAGCGAGATCAGACTGAAGCCCCATCGGGATCTGTATAGCTTGGCGCTCCACCAGCTTGGGGTGGCAAAGAGCGATTTTGACAAGGTCATCGGCTTTGAAGACAGCGAATCGGGTGTGATCGCCATTCGGGCTGCGGGAATCGGGCTGTGTGTGGCGGTGCCCTTTAGCGACACACGAGGGCACAATCTCGAGCACGCAGCCTATGTGCTTCAGGGAGGATTGCCTGAGGCGCTGCTGGGTCACTCGCTCTTCCTCGACCCGCGTCTGCTGGAGGACGGCGGACGTGCAAAGGGACGCGAGGCAGGTACCCAGCAAGTGGCAAGGCCGGATCTGCGCAGCCAAGAGGCCAAAAGCAGGTAGGAGGAGGCAATGGCATTGTTCTGCCGGATGTTGCGTGGGCGCGTTGCCGGTGCGCTGGGCGTGGTGGTCCTTTTGGCTCATACCGCCTGGGCAGGGACCACCGGCAAGATCGCCGGGGTGGTCAAGGATGCGGACTCAGGGGAACCGCTGCCGCTGGCCAATGTGACCATCAAGGGCACGTACCTCGGCGCTGCGTCTGACACCAAAGGGCGCTACCACATCCTGAGTGTACCTCCGGGCAGCTACACGCTGGTAGTCACCATGATGGGCTACACGCGCGTAGAGGTCACGAACGTGCGTGTGACCATGGACCAGACCACGCGGGTCGACGTGGCCCTGCGTCAGGCGGTCCTTGATCTGGGCGCCTCGGTGGTGATTGAAGCGTCGCGTCCCATCATTCAGAAGGACCTGACTACCAGCATTGAGGTGATCGGGGTGGACCGTTTGCAGCAGGCGCCGGTCACTCAGGTTCATGAGGCGGTTCACCTGCAGACAGGGGTGTTTTTCGACCCGATCCCTGTGGAGGGGAACCTTTCAGGCACAGGGCGCGGGGAGCCGCGCTACTCGATCCGGGGCGGCGAGCAGGACGAAGTAGTGTGGTTCATCGACGGCACGCGTTCCACGGCCTGGTCAGAGGCGAAGGCCGACGCGGGCGGCTCTTTCACGCGCATCAACCGCGAGGCGGTCAAGGAAGTTCAGGTCATTACTGGCGGCTTCAACGCTGAGTACGGCCAGGCGCAGTCCGGCATCGTCAATGTCATCACCAAGGAGGGCGATCAGCAGTACTCCTGGTCGCTGGACTACCAGTACGGCCCGCCGCACCAGCGGCATTTTGGCCATTACCTCTACGACCGGCAAAAGAACATCGAGTTCAAGCGTCACACGCTGGTGGACTCGCTCACCGGCGCCACGTACCTGGACCCTGCCTGGTGGACGCCCGAGCGCCAGAAGCAGGTCTATGACTATCGGGTTTTTGCGGATCACCAAATCCAGCTGTCTTTCGGAGGGCCTTTCCCAGGGCGCTTCCTTCCCGTCCTGGGAAGGGAGTTGGGCAAGATGACATTCTTCGCCACGGCCAGGTACCAGCAGGAAGCTTATGACCTCCCTCGGCCGCGCGACACCCGCAACTTCACTGAGTTCACCCTCAGCGGCAACTATGCCGCACGGCCGGGCCTGAATATCAAGTTCGGCGGCCTATATAGCCACGATGCGCATGCCACCAATGGCGAGGAGAGCTTTCCCTACTTTGCCAAGTATTATCGGGGCTACGGCACCCTTTTGGACAACTACGTCACCCACCTGCGTCTGGGGGTTATCCATGTGCTCAGCCCCCGTCTCTTCTACGAGCTGAAGCTCAGTTCCTTCACGCTCCGGCAGGACGAGACGCCGAGTCCGTATCGCGTTCTCGGCGAATCGAAGAATCCGGACATTTGGGGTTGGCACCGCTACGACGGGTTCGAAGATGAGCCATTCCTTGCCCACCACTTTACCTCCTTGGCGCACAATGTGACTGGCAACCTGGCAGCCATGGGCAATGTGAGCTGGCAGGTCAACGAGAACAACCTGCTCAAGACCGGTTTTGAGTTCCACTACAATACGTATAAAGAGGATAGCTGGGTTCTTGCCGAATGGAGCTCGGACCTGCGTGATTGGCGGTGCCGCGGGCTGAACGAGACGTATCACCCGCTGCAGCTGGCGCTGTACGTGCAGGACAAGATGGAGTTCGAAAGCATGATCCTGAACGTCGGCGTGCGCTACGATCTGTATGACGGCAATCGGGAGTGGTTCACCAAAGACAGCTTTGTGCTGAATCCCTCTTTGGACCCGGAATACAACCCGGCTGCTGACCCTGACAAGGACGGCGTGGATTCGCTCGGGCACAAGAAGTGGGACTTTGCCAACGTCTTGGCCAAGCCGCGCTTCCGCGTGCCCGCGTTCCACTCTTTCAATCCCCGCCTGGGCATCTCCTTCCCGATCACCGACCGCAGCGTGTTCCATTTCAGTTATGGGCACTTTTACCAGATGCCGCCCATCAACGCGCAATACGAGTTTCTCTATTTCCGGCCTGTCTACATCATCAAGGGGCAGCCGTCGGTGGATACGGACCCGGAGCGGGTCATCAACCTGACGCTGCAGCCCTTGAAGCCGGAGAAGACCATCCAGTTCGAGCTCGGCTTCAAGCACCACTTCGAGAACCTAGCGGTGGTGAACGTGACCGGTTTCTACAAGGACGTGTTCGACCAGGTGGAACGGGCGCGCTTCCTGGACAAGCGCATCTACGGCGTCGACCCGTATACGGGCAACGAGTCGCGCGTGTTCTATAGCAGCCGCTATAGCGGCGACTATGGGGATGCACGCGGCGTGGAGGTGAGCTTGCGCACGCTGTTCAGCAGCAACTTTGTTCTGGACATGAACTATAGCTTCTCCAAGAGCACTCATGGGACAGCTACCCCCTGGCAGATCCACATCGACAAGGACGGCAAGGTGACGTACCAGTGGTACGTGGAGGCCAGCGACAGGCTCCCCACCGAGCGCTCATTCAGCCGCCCCCACATCCTGCGCACCAACTTTTTCCTGCAGTACCCGACCAGGTGGCGGATTCCGGTGCTCCACCAGCTTCTGGGCAAGAGCGACCTGAGCCTCCTGTACACCTACGTCAGCGGTCAAGCCTTTACCTACTTGGAGCCTGACGACCCGCCGGATCTTCTGGACAACCGGCGCATGCCGGCGCGCCAGCAATGGGACGTGAAGTTCAATCGCTACTTCACCTTCGGGCAGCATACCTTTGCCCTGTACACGCGGGTGACCAATCTGTTCAACCAGAAGAACATCAAGACTTGGGGCCTTCCGGCGGCGTTCGACCCCGAGGCCATCGATCGCTTCGTCAAGACGGGGAAGCCCAGTCTGGTGACCTCGGACGGCTATGACATCAGCTACATGATCTACTATGCACCCCGCAGTGTGTGGGTGGGGTTCCGGTACAGCTTCCGCTGAGAGCGACGGTGCAAAGGCCCAAACCAAGGAGTTGAGAATGCGCAAGGCAACTCTCTTTTTTGTGCTCACCGCGCTGTCCGTGCTGTTCATCAGCAGCGCCGGCTGGCCGCAGGTGCGCATACCGCTGTTCAAGATTCACGACCGCGGGGATCTCTGGGAGACCATGAAGGACAACGGGCAGATAGGTGGTCTGTTTTCGCCTTTCGAGTACTATCCCAGCATGGACTGGCTCGGGGGGCCGGCAGTGCTGCCCAACAAGGACGAGCAGCGCTCCTACTGTCAGGGCGCCGGCGTGTGGATCGGCGGCACGAAGGCAGACGGCAAGGTCTTCTTCAACGAAATGGGTCCATTCGACTTTGTCGATCTGGGCACCTTCTATCCGATGGAAGAGATAGAGAATTTTATCGGCTCGCCGAGTTTTGACCCCCACGAGGCGGAGGAAAAGATCATCGCGCGCTGGCGCACCACTGACAACGTGGATGTAACGCGCATCAGCCGGGCATGGAGCTACCCGGCATATGCCGATTTTATCATCATCGAGTACCTCTTCGCTAACCGCAGCGGGCAGGTCCTCAACGATGTCTACTTCGGCTTCGCCTACCTTCTGCGACCAAGTTACCAGGACATCCTGGTACACGGCTTTTGGGGCGACAATCTCAATGTCGACGATGAGATAGTGGGCTACGACGCGCCGCGTAAGCTTCTCTACGCCTATGACTACTATCCGACTCAGGACATTAAGTGGGACTGGGGTAACTATTGGGACAAACGGGGCGAGCTGCGCACCACTGGCTATGCGGGCTTTGCGCCGCTGTACTGGGATCCTCCCAGCAACGGCGCCGAGCAACCAGCGACGGTGTTCTACGCCCAGGTCATCAATAACGCCCACCGCCTGACCATCACCAGCCGGACCGCGGCCGACATGTACGCCATCTTGAATGGGACGGATAAGAGCCTGCAGGCCCCTGAAGGAGAGCAACTGTCGCCGTTCGCGCTGCAAGGCTTTGGGCCTTACACCATGGCCGCCGGCGATACGGTGCGGATTGTGCTGGTGGAGGCGGTCAACGGCATCGGGATGGACCAGGCGGTGAAGGGATTGGCGGCGCAGAGCCTTCTGCCGGCCGGGTTGGATTCCCTGAAAAAGACCGTCGACCGGGCCAAGCAGCTCTTTGCCCGGAACTATGTGCAGACGGCACTGGCGCCTCCAGCCCCAGAGGTCACCTACTACGTGCTCCCTTCCACGCAGGAGATCGTGCTCATTTGGCCGCCGGATCTGGAGACGTGGGTCAACCCGCTCACCGGTTCGGCGGACTTGGATATCTTCCGTGTCTATCGCAGCGACCGCTCCTACATCGGGCCTTTCACCAAGGTGAGGGACATCCGCATCAGCCGCAGTACGGATCGGAGCCGCTTTTTCGACGCTGAACTGGGCAAGTGGAAGTACAAGGATAACACCGTGCAGGTGGGAGTCGGCTACTATTATGCAGTAACCTCTGTGAGCAAGAGCGGATTGGAAAGCGGGATGACCAATCGCAACCCCAAGGCGCTGGTCACTACGCGGCAGCCGGCCGAGAACACCTTGAAGGTGAGCGTCTTCCCCAACCCATTCCGGTTGGTCTCTGGGCTGCCCACCTCTGGCGAGGAGAGCACTATTATCTTCACCAACCTGCCGGCCAAGTGTACCATCCGCATCTACACCGTCAGTGGCGAACTGGTGCGCACTTTGGAGCACGACAACCCCAATTCAGGCGAACACGTGTGGGACCAGTTGACCGATTCCCGACAAAAGACCGCTGCAGGCATCTATCTCTACACGGTGGAGTCGGAGGTTGGGAGCGCCAAAGGTACATTGCTCCTCATCAAGTGAACCACAGGAGACGAGGCAATGAGACGCACGACGCTGCTTTGCCTGCTCGCCCTCTGCTTTGCCTCGATGGGAGCGCGGGCGCAGTGGGACTATGGGTTTGACTTTAGCAAGGCAGGCTCGGCGGGGCTGCAGTTTCTGAAGATCGGCGTGACCGCACGGGAGACGGCCATGGGCGAGGCCGCCCTGGCCACCAGCAGAGGGGTGCAGGCCATTTACTGGAACCCTGCAGGGATCGCCTATGTGGAGGGGGTGGAGGCGGGGTTCACGCATCGGACCTGGCTTCTGGACATCCGTCTGAGTGCGGCCTCGGCGGCTATTTCCTGGCGCCGGGTGGGCGTCTTTGGCATCAGCCTCATTCACATGGGCGTGCCGGAGTTTGAAGAGACTACCGTATTGGCGCAAGATGGTACCGGGCGCATGGTGCACGCCGGTGACCTGGCCGTCGGCTTGGCCTTGGCCCGCCGCTTCACGAACAAGCTGTCCATGGGCGGACAGGTGCGCTATGTGCGCGAGGAGCTGGACAGGGACTCGTTCGCCAATGTCCTGGTGGACTTTGGTGCCATTTACGAGACCGGGTTCAGGCACCTGTGCCTTTCTGTGGCCGCGCAGAACTTTGGTCCCGATATCAGGTTTCTCCGCGACAAGTTTCGCATGCCGCTCATCTTTAGGATTGGTTTGGCCGACGACCTGATTCATACCGAGTTTGGTCGCATGACTGTGGCTTTTGACCTGCTCCACCCCACAGACAACCGCGAGCGCGTAAACCTTGGGCTCGAATGCGGGCTGTTTGACGCCCTGTTTGTGCGGGGCGGTTATCGGGGCAATTCTGACCTCGGCGCATGGTCATTTGGCGCGGGGCTCCGTCACCAGTTGCTGGGCCTGGCGGGTGCCCTCGACTACTCCTATGCCGACTATGGGCCGATCATGGGCGGAGTGAGTACCTTTTCCGTGAGCTTCGGCTTCTGAGCCATGCTGAGCAGGATGGAATTGCGAGAAGGGAGACACGTGGAAAGCACAGAGAAGCACTATGAGTTTCACGTCATTTCCAACACGCATTGGGATCGGGAATGGCGCTACCCGGCACAAGAGACCAGGCTCCACCTGGTGGAGCTCATGGACTGGCTCCTTGAGCTGTTTGCCCGCTACCCGGATTACAAGCACTATCACCTGGACGCGCAGACGATTCCCCTGGAGGACTACCTGGAGGTGCGCCCAGAGAAGCGTGAGGAGCTGAAGAAGTATATCAGCGAGGGGCGGTTGCTGGTGGGGCCGTGGTACACCTTGCCGGAGATGAACACGGTCAGCGGTGAAGCCATCATCCGCAACCTGATGCGCGGCCACAAAGTTGCCAGCCAGTTCGGCCCGGTGATGAAAGTGGGGTACACCCCAACTTCCTACGGCCAGCTTTCCCAGATCGCGCAAATCTACGCCGGCTTTGGCATCGACGGTATCATGTTCTATCGCGGCATCGTCAAGGACGAATGCGCCACCGAGTATATCCTGGAGGCGCCTGATGGTACTCAGATCTTGGGACTTCGGCTGAGCGCTCTCTTTAGCAGGGCCGCCTTCTGGATTCATCTGTTCCGCCCCACCATGTACGAGAACGCCTACCATAATGGCTACTATCGCTGGCCCCTCGGCCAGATGCCATTCCGGAGGTGCGATGTCGGTGCCGGTGACCAGGACTACTGGCTTTTGCAGCCCTCCTCCCTCCAGCATTTCAACACCGCGCTGCTGGACGAGGGGATGAAGAACATCCGCGCCGATGTGGCAGCGGACGCCACGACGCCCTACCTGGTGGTGCTGGATGGCATGGACAGCGTGTTTCCGCACCCGAACACCATCAAAGTCATTGAGTATTGCAACGCCAAGGGCACCGGCGACGTCTACATCCACAGCTCCTTTCCCGCGGTGCTGGAGAAGATCAAGCAGGCGGTGGATCGTTCCAAGCTTAAGGTGCTCAAAGGAGAGCGCCGGCATCCGAGCGTGGACAATTGGTTTAACCGTCTGCTCAAGGACAACATTTCCACGCGTCTCTACCAGAAGCAGATCAATGCCCGTATGCAGACCCTGTTGGAAAAGTGGGCCGAGCCGTGGTCTGTGTTCGCCATGACGCTTGGGGAAGAGTATCCGGCGGCAATGTTGGAGCTGGCGTGGAAGTACCTCCTGACCAATCACCCGCACGACAGCATCACCGGGGTGAGCGTGGACCAGGTGCATCGGGACATGCTCTTCCGCTGGGAGCAGGTGGGCCAGATTGGCGAGGCACTGACCAACCGGGCATGCGCTGCGGTGGCGAAGCGTATCAACCTGGGCCGGGTCCCCGCTGAGCACACGGCCCTGGTGGTGTGCAACCCGCTCCAGTTTCCGCGTAGCGAGATCGTGGAAGTTGAGGTGGACTTTCCGGACGAACCGAAACGCAAGTCCATGGAGGTGGTGGACGCGGAGACCGGCCAGGCGGTCCCGTTCCAGCTCTGCGAGCGCAAGGAGTGGGGCGCTCTGGTAATGAACCCTTACGACATCCCTTCGCCCTTCTACACGCGGCGATTTCGCTTCCTGGTGGAAGCCGGGGACGTTCCAGGGTGTGGCTATCGCACCTTCGTGGTCAAGAGCAAGGAAGGCGAGTTGACCAACTACGGCTCCATGATGGTTGCCAACAACACCATGGAAAACGAGTTCCTGCGCGTGGAGTTCCGGCCCAATGGGGTTTTCGACCTCACACACAAACCCAGTGGCAGGGTGTTTAGGAACTGCCATTTCTTCGAGGACCAGGCCGAAGCTGGCGACCCGTGGACGCACATCTCCCCTCTTGAGGACACGAAGGTGAGCTCCCTGGGGTGTGCCGCCAACATTTCTGTGGTGGAGGATGGAGCTTTGCAGACCACGGTGCAGGTGGACATCACCATGCAGGTGCCCAAGTGCCTGGCGCCGGGCAAGCAGGGGCGGAGCAAGGAGCTGGTGGCCTTGCCCATCTCCTCCTGGATAACGCTGCGCAAAGGCTCGCCACGCCTGGACATTGTGACCACCTTCGACAATCAGGCCATGGATCATCGCCTGCGGGTCTGTTTCCCCAGTGGCATCGGGGCCCAGAGTGTGGACGTGGAGACGGCCTTCGATGTGGTGAGCAGAAGCATCGCATTGCCAGACACGCGTGACTGGGTGGAGCCGGTCACAGCAACACAGCCGCACCTGTCCTTTGTGGACATCTCGGACGGGAATGTGGGCCTGGCGCTCATCAGCCACGGGCTGGTGGAATACGAAGTGCAGGACAATGAGTGGCACACTATGTTGCTGACGCTGGTCAAAGGGGTGCGTTACCCCAAGGTGGGCCTCCCGCCTGAGCGGGTGGACAGGCTGGACCAGGTCGGGTCGCAGTGCCTTGGGCGCCATACCTGTGCCTATGCGCTCTACCCTCACTTTGGCAACTGGGAGGCCGGGGAAGTCTTTGACCAGACCTATCGCCACTTTGCCCCAGTCAAGGCGTTCCAGTGTGGCGTTGGCGCGGGCGATCTGCCTCCCCGGATGGGATTCCTCCATCTTGAGCCCCACGCACTTATCCTGAGTGCGGTGAAGAAATGCGAGCACAGAGACAGCATCATCGTGCGCTTCTTCAATCCCACGGAGAAGAGGCAGGTGGGGCGCCTGCGACTGTGGCGTCCGGTGAAGAAGGCGTACCTCACCAACCTCAACGAGGAGCGCTTGCAGGCCCTGCCGGTAGCCGATTCCGGGGAACTGCACCTGGAGGTGCCGCACAAGAAGATTGTGACCGTGGAGCTGGAAGTCTGAGCGCGCAGTGGGTGCAACCATGCAAAGGCATGCATCGTCCAGCTATTCCGGCCCCCGGCTGCTCCGGGTGGCGGGGGCGCGCGACCTGGGCCTACTCTTTGTGCACAATGGCCTGCGGATGATTGGCCAGGACTGCGCCTATTCCATCCCATTGCCGGGGGAGAAAGCCCTGTGGCTGTTCGGGGATACCCTCGTGGGCAGCATCGATGAGTACGGTCGGCGCGTGGTGGATTCCATGCCATGCAACACTGCCCTCATCGCCGAGCGGGGGCTAGAGGGTTACCAGTACCTCACCGCAGCGGACGGAGCGTTGCGCCAGGTGATCCCCTCTCTGCTTGAGGAGGATCCGGATCGCTACCGCATCTGGCCGCTGCACGGGCTGTACGCGGCGGGGCGGGTCTATGTCTACTACCTGCGGGTGGAACTGCTGCCAGGCGAACGCTGCCGTACGAGTTCACCGTCAACGGGACGGGGTTGGCTGTGGCAGAATTTCCGGCGCTGTCTTTTCGTCGGCTTGCCTGCCAGGATTCGACTCTGTGGTGGGGAGCAGATGAGCCTTGCTACGGTGCGGCGGTGCTGCTGGTGCCCGAGGAACAGCTGGTCTATCTCTATGGCACTTTCTTGCGCAATTGGGCGCACTATTGCTCTTTGGCACGCGTGGCGCTCAGCCGGCTCGAGGAGCCCGCGGCATACGAATATCTGGTGGGCGCCGGGCCCGAATGGTCTCACGAACGGCGGCGGGCGATCACCATAATGGAGGGGATGCCCACCGAGATGAGCGTCTCCTTCAACAGGTTCCTCGATGCCTATTTGGCGGCGCACTGGTGGGAGACCACTGGGGCCCTAGTCGGGCGGGTGGCCCCGCAGCCGTGGGGCCCGTGGAGTCCGCCGGAGGTCCTGTGGGGGGCCCGCGTGCCACTGCGCAACCCGTTGGTGTACAATGGCCCGCTGGTCTATGCCGGCAAGGAGCACCCTGAGCTGGCCCGTACAGGGGGAAAGACCATCTTCGCCACTTTTGTGGAGTTTGAGGAGTATTTCCCCAGGCTCGTCGAGGTGACATTGGGCTGAGCATGGCTCGCGTCGTCAAATACCTGGCGCTGTTGATTCTGGTCCTTGGCCTGTACTACCTGTTCAAGCCCGCGGAACCGAGCAGGGTGACCGCGCGGGGCAAAGTGCGGGTTGAGTACTGGATTGCTACCGGCGCGCATGAGGAGTTCCCCATCTCAGTCAGGCTTTTCAACGAGAGTCAGGACAGCGTCGAGGTGGTACCGGTGGCCATACCTTGGAAGGAGAACGAGAAGAAGATCCTCACGGCCATCTTGAGCGGGAATCCGCCGGACGTCATCTCCCAGTTCAGCCCCATCGGGCGCTGGGCTGCGCGCCGGGCCTTGATGCCGCTCAATGACTTTATCGTGCGCGACCGTTTCGACACCACTGTCTTCTACCCGCCGTTGTGGGCGGAGATGCGCTGGGAAGGACGGGTGTTTGGCGTTCCTTCGGCGGGAAGCTGCTACGGCCTGTTTTACAACCGTCGCCTCTTTCGCCAGGCAGGACTGGATCCTGATCGCCCGCCCCGCACCTGGGACGAACTCAGGCGCTATGCCGAGCGTCTGACCGTACGCGACGACCGCGGGCGCATCGTGCAGGCAGGTTTCATCCCCAACTACAGTTCGCTGGCGGCCTCGGTGGTGATGGCGTTCCAAAAGGGGGCCACCTTCCGCAGCGCCGACCTCTGCACCGTGCGCCTGGACGAGAGGCCAGTGATCGAGGCCCTGCGCTGGACTGTCGACTACTACGACCACTACGGGCTGGCGGATCTGACCGCCCTGCACTTGAGCTGCGGCATCAACGAGCAGCATGGCTTTAACTCTGAGCGTGTCGCCATGATGATTCTGGACAACTCCCATGTCAATCAGATCAAGCGCTTTGCCCCGCACCTGGACTATGGGGTGAGTCTGATCCCCTGCGACCCGGGAGACAGGCCGGCAACGCAGGTGGGCAGCTTCTGGTTAGCGATCCCGCGCGGGGCACGGTCCGCCGCCGCAGCCTGGGAGTTTCTCAAGTTCGTCTCGCGGGTGGAGACGCAGCTTGCCGGTTTTCTGAGCGAAAAAGAGCCGCTCATTCCCTCTAACCGCCTGGTGGCTCGCCAAAGGCCCTTCCAGGAGCGCATGCCGCAGATGGTGGTCTTTGATAGCCTCATGTATCAGGGCTTTAGCAGCTCCCTGCTGCCGCTGGTGCATGACGTGTTCTGGCGGGAGTATTTTTTGGCCATGGAACTGGCCTTGAATCACCGCCTGTCGCCAGAGGAGGCCCTCAGACAGGCGAACCAGCGCGTGCAGAAACAGCTGAAAGAAGCCGCCGAGTATGACCAGTACGTGCGCAGAAAGTTGCCCTGGTCTGATTATGTCCAAGACTGAGAACAATCGCCAGGGCAGGCTCACGCGCCTCCGGCACAGCCAGTCGGCGCTGGCCTACCTCTTCGTCAGCCCGTGGGTCATCGGCTTTCTGGTCTTTGGCGTGTATCCGTTTGCGGCCTCCGTCTACTACAGCCTGTGCCAGTACGATGTGCTGCGCGTGCCCAAGTTCATCGGCCTGCGCAACTACCGCGATCTTCTGCTCAATGACCCGTACTTCTGGAAAGCGATCTACAACACGCTGTTCTACACCGTGCTGCGCGTGCCGCTGAACATTGCCGGCTCGCTGTTGCTGGCGGTGCTGGTCAATCAGTCCGTGCGGGGCATCAGGCTCTTCCGCACGGCTTACTTCCTGCCCTCCGTGGTTTCTGGGGTGGCCATCTCCGCCATCTGGATGTGGATCTTTAACCCGCAATATGGCATTCTTAATGCGCTGCTGGAGATGGTGGGCGTGCAGGGGCCGTCCTGGCTGGGCAGCACCACGTGGGCAAAACCCGCCCTGGTGCTCATGAGTCTCTGGTCCATAGGCGGCGGCAGAATGCTGGTGTTTCTGGCTGCACTGCAAGGTATTCCGACCCAGCTCTACGAATCGGTGGCCATCGACGGCGGTGGCAAGTGGCGGCAGTTCACCCATGTGACCCTGCCGCTCATCTCGCCGGTGCTCTTTCTGTGGCTCATCATCGAAATCATGTTTTCCTTCCAAATCTTCACCGAAGCGTATGTGATGACTCAGGGAGGGCCGCTGAACTCGACCCTGTTCTACAACCTGTACCTCTACATTAAGGCCTTCGACGATTTCCAAATGGGCTATGCCTCGGCGCTGGCGTGGTTGCTGCTACTGATGACGCTGGCGATCACCATCGTCCAGTTCCGGTTGAGCAAGAAGTGGGTGTACTATGAAGCGTGAGTTCCAGAGGTGGGGCGGATGAAAACTGGTAGGCCGTGGAAGAAGGTAGTAGTTTACTTCTACCTGACCGTGCTGGCGGTGATCTTTCTGCTGCCCTTCTTCTGGATGCTTTCGACTTCGCTCAAAGGGAGCGAGCAGATTTTCACCTATCCGCCGCGCTGGATCCCTAAGCCGCTGCACTGGCAGAACTATCGCGATGTGCTCACCACGATGCCTTTCTTGCGCTATCTCTTCAACACCACCTTCATTACGGTGATGAGTATTATCGGGGTAGTGTTCTCCAGTTCGCTAGTGGCCTACGCCTTTGCCCGGCTGCGGTGGAAAGGGCGCGACTCGCTCTTTCTCTTCATCATCGGCACCATGATGCTTCCGGCGCAGGTGACGATGATTCCCGTCTTTGTCCTGTACAAGCACATCGGGTGGCTCGACAGCTTCAAGCCGTTGATTGTGCCGCTGTTCTTTGGGGGCGGCGCCTTCAACATCTTCCTGATGCGGCAGTTCTTTTTGACCATACCCCAAGAGCTGTCAGACGCAGCACGCATTGACGGCTGTTCGGAGTTCCGCATCTATTGGAGCATTATCTTGCCCCTGTCCAAGCCCGCCGTGGCTACCATTGCCATCCTGGTGTTCATGATGCAGTGGAATGACTTCCTTGGTCCGTTGATCTTCTTGTCCAGCAAGGCCAAAGGGACGTTGGCCCTGGGCTTGGCGATGTTAGTGGGGCAGCACACTACCGAGTACGGCCTGTTGATGGCCACCTCGGTGCTGCTGCTGATACCCGTGATTGTGGTCTTTTTCGTGTTCCAGCGCTACTTTGTCCAGGGGTTGATGATGACTGGCATCAAAGGGTAGTTGCGGCGAGAGGAAAGGAGGAACAGGTGATGACTTCGCGGGAGCGTGTGTTAGCCATCTTGCGCCACCAGGAGCCGGACAAGGTGCCCATCGACTTTGGGGCCATGCGTTCCACCGGGATCATGGCGATCGCCTATAACCGCTTGAAAGCCTATCTTGGTCTATCCGGAGGCTACACGCGGGTCTACGACGTGCCACAGCAGTTGGCTGAGCCGGAGCCGGCGATTCTGGAGCGCTTTCAGGTGGATGTGGTGGACCTGGCCAACACCATGGGCCGACACCCGGAGGACTGGCTGGACTGGCCACTGCCTGATGGCAGTCCAGGGCAGGTGCACCGGAGCTGCTATCCGGTGCGCCGAGACGGGGAGTGGGTGCTCATGGATGGGGAGCGGGTCGCCGCGCGTATGCCCCAGGGCGTGCTCTATTTCGAGTCGTGTAATCCGCCCCTGGCCCATGCTACCTCCAGCCGGGAGATCAAGGGCTATCCCTGGCCCATGCTCACCGATGAGATGTTGCGCGTGCTTGAGGACCAGGCCAAATTTCTCTACCATGAGACCGACTATGCCATCATGGGCGGATTCGGCGGCAACATCCTGGAGCTGGGGCAATCGCTACGGGGGTGGGACACCTTCATGATGGATCTGGTGGGTAATTGGGCCTTTGCCGAAGATCTGATGGACGCCATGGTAGAGGTGCATTTGAAGAACCTGCAGGCCTATCTGCAGGCGGTGGGCGACTACATTCAGCTCATCCAGATGGGGGACGATCTGGGCATGCAGCGTGGGCCGCAGCTGTCGCCGGACATGTACCGGGAGCTGATCAAGCCGCGCCACAAGGCGATCTACCAGTATGTGAAGAAGCATTCGCGGGTGCACGTGTTCCTGCACAGCTGCGGGTCGATCTACGCCCTGATCCCTGACCTTATCGACGCCGGGGTGGAGGCGCTGAATCCGGTGCAGACCTCGGCCGCGGACATGGATCCGGCGCGCCTGAAGAAGGAGTTCGGCGACCGCATCACCTTTTGGGGTGGCGGCGTGGATACCCAATACCTCCTGCCGGACGGAAGCCCCGACGAGATTGGCGCGCAGGTGGAAGAACGGATGCGCATCTTTGCCCCGGGCGGGGGCTACGTCTTTACTCAAGTGCACAACGTTCAGGCCAATGTGCCGCCGGAGAATGTGGTGGCGGCCTACGACGCGGCGATACGCTGTCGCACCTACCCGATCACTCCGAGGGGAGGGGGTGCATGAGGAGGAATCCTTCCCTGGCGATTGCGGTCTCGCCTTTGCCGCACATCGAACGCCTCTTTCGCTACGACACCGGAGGCTGGCTCGGTGGCGACTGTGCCTTCAGCACCCCGCTGGATGGCCAGCGCATTCTCTGGCTGTTCGGGGACTCTTTCGTGAGCGACAACCCAGGGGCCCGCACCAGGGTCGGCGCCCGATTGGTGCCCAACACCATTGCGGTGCAATCTCGGGACAAGGTGCGCTTCTATTGGAGAGAGGGGCAAGATGGGCCCAATGCCTTCTTTGCCGCCGCCATGCCGGGGCGGTGCTGGCCGCTGAGTGCTGCGCGCGTGGCGTCCGGGCTGGCGGTGTTCGCGGTCCGGGTGGTGACTGTGGACCCAAACCAGGTGACCGGCTTCCGCATCGTGGGCCACGAACTCCACTGGGTGCATAACCCAGACGAGGACCCCGCCCGGTGGGCGTGCGACCTGTGGCCTTTGCCTTGGGCAGAAAAGACGGGCACATTTGGTTCCTGGCTCCTGTCCCATGAGGGGTACCTGTACATCTACGGGTTCCGTCGGCGATTTCGCACCTGGTTCAAAGAGGTGCACCTGCTGGTGGCGCGTGTGCCCCACGGAGATCCGCATGCCCTCGCCCACCCGGAGCGATGGGAATATCTTGATGGCCTCCGCGGGACCTGGTCCAGGCACCCGGATCAGATGCGTCCTGTGGTGAGGGAGGGGGCGACGGAGTTTTCGGTGAGCTACTTGCCTGCTGTGCAGAAGTACGTCCTGGTCAGTGGCTCGTGGGGGCGGGGTTACCCGCTGCAGCTTCGGGTAGCCGACACGCCCTACGGGCCCTTTTCCGCCCCCCAGACCATCTGCCAGTGCCCTGAAGCAAGGCGCAATTCGCGCTACTTCTGCTACGCTGCCAAGGCGCATTCAGAGCTGGCTGGCGACCCGTCCGAGCTGGTGATCAGCTATGCCGTCAACTCCCGCAGATTCGACGACTGCTTCGCAGACGAGGATATCTACTATCCTCGATTCCTGCGCCTCAAGGTCCAGTCGCAACGGAGGGAAGACGATGAGTAAGGTGCGCGTGGATAACGATCTGAGCGTCTACCCCATGCCGGTGGTGCTCGTGGGGGCCATGGTCGGCGGGCGGCCCAATTTCCTCACGGTGGCATGGGTGAGTCGGGTGAACTATGATCCGCCAATGCTGGGGATTGCCTTGGGTCGAGACCACTACACGAACCCAGGGATCGAACAGAGCCAGGCGTTCAGCGTAAATGTGCCGAGCGTCTCGTTGGTGAGAGAGGTGGACTTTTGCGGCTTGGTGTCTGGTCGCGACTGTGACAAGAGCACCCTCTTTGAGCTGTTTTTCGGGGAGGAGACCGGCGCACCCATGGTGGCCGCTTGCCCCCTCAGCATGGAGTGCAAACTGGCGCACAAGGTGGAGCTTCCTGGCGATGTCCTGTACGTAGGCCAGATCGTGGGCACGTATGTGGATTCGCGCTTCCTGAGACGAGGTCGCCCGGACGTGCGCAAGATGCGCCCCTTTGTCCTCACTATGCCAGACAACACCTATTGGACCCTGGGCGAAGCGGTGGCCAAGGCCTGGCAGGTGGGGAAGAAGTTCAAGAGAGCCTAACCACTACCTGGGAGAATGGACATGGCACATGCACCCATACCTTTTCTCATGTTCGAGGGCTGCGCTGAAGAAGCGATGCGCATGTACACTACTCTGTTTCCTGATTCTGCTATCACCCACATTGAGCGCTATGGCCCGGGGGAGCAGGGAGCCGAGGGCAAAGTGCGCAGAGCCGAGTTCACGTTGAACGGCCAAAAGTTTATGTGCATTGATTCACCCATCAAGCACGAGTTCGGTTTTACCCCGGCCCTGTCGCTGTTCGTAGAATGCGCTGATGAGAACGAGCTGCGGCACTATTTTGCGGTGCTGGCCGACGGAGGCGCGGTGCTTATGCCCATCGACGACTATGGGTTCAGCCGTCTCTTTGCTTGGCTAAATGATCGCTTCGGCGTGTCTTGGCAGCTCAACGTCTGGTGAGCGGCCACCGCAGGCAGTTGGAGAAGGTGCGTGGCGGTTGGACAGTCAGGCGCTGCGGCACTAGGAGGACACTGATGGAAGGAGCGGAAAGGTGAGACGCTACAAGGAGCTAAGCTATGGTGGAGCAGGGGAGATGATGTTTGGGCGCGCTATGCGCCCGTTGGAGTGTGGGTTCGGGATGGGCATTGGCAGCGGGCAGGTGCTCCCAGAAGTCAACTATACGTTGCCTCCTTTGGAGGTGACGCCGGCACAGTTGTTCGCAATTCTTGAACAGTACCGCGACATGGTGCAGAGCGTGCTGTCGCGCGCGCACACCTTGCAGGTGCCTGGGGTGGTGTTAGAGTTCGAGCATGCGCCGCAGATGACCGCTCATGTGGACATCGGTGTGGCCATCACGCGGCAGACCAGGGAGTTGATGGAGGAATTCTACCGTGGACATGGAGTGCGCTCGGCCTTACGTGTGACCGTGTGCGACATTCGCGATGAGGTGCGCCCGCCACAGATGCGGAGTGGCACGGCCGCCCAGACCATGTTCCGTTCGTTTCGGGAGAACGCCACGGCGGGTGCCGATCTGCTGTCCATCGAGTCCACTGGCGGCAAGGAGGTGCACGATCGCTCCCTGCTTGAGGGCGACGTTCGCGGCATCCTATTTGCGCTCGGCGTGCTGGCTCCCCGAGACATGCATTTTCTCTGGGGTGAGATTGTGAACATTGCGGCGGAGACCGGCGTCATAGCGGCAGGTGATACCGCCTGTGGCTTGGCGAACACGGCAATGGTGCTGGCCGACCGCCACTATCTACCGCAGGTGCTCGCCGCGGTGGTGCGGGCCATGTCTGCCGTGCGCTCATTGGTGGCCTATGAGCAAGGTGCCGTGGGGCCGTCGAAAGATTGTGCCTACGAGGGTCCGGTGATGAAGGCGATCACCGGCGTGCCGATTGCCATGGAAGGGAAGAGTTCGGCGTGCGCGCACTTTAGCCACATGGGCAACGTGGCGGCAGCGGTGTGCGATCTGTGGAGCAACGAATCGGTGCAGAATGTGCGCCTCCTTTCCGGTTCGGCCCCGGAGGTATTTACGGAGATCCTGGCCTATGACTGCCGGCTGTTCAACGAGGCGCTTGCGCAAGGGGAAGAGGCCGTGGTGCAGCGACTGCTGGTGAGCTCGGACGCCGAGAAGAGCGTCCATGCCCTAATGATCACCCCGGAGAGCTCGTTCGCACTGGCGCAGGCCATAGTGGCGGAGGACGACGATTTTGGGCGCACGCGGCAGGCGGGACTGGCCGGCTGCACCATTGTGCGTCGGGCAGTGGCGCAGGGACGGCTGAGCCTGCCGGCCCGGGAGCTCGACTGGCTCAGCCGGATCGAGGACGAGCTGGCGGCATGCGACAGCGAGGAAAAGGCAGTCGCCCACGGCTTCGCTCATTACCGTGAGCTCTTTGCGGGAGAGGAGTATGGGTTGTCTGCCTAAGAGCCGCGGCCTCCGCCGCGCCGTCGCCCTGCTCGGCTCTGGCCTTCTTGCCCTGCTGAGCGCCTGCCTTGAGATTGATCGCGTGCAGCAGCCAGGCATCGTCGCGCCGAGTGACACACTTGTCGTGAGGCTGGACATCCACAGCCAGGACACCGATCCGAATCCCCACGCCGTCTTCCTCACCGTGCTCGTCCCCAATGACTGGGAGGCCGTCGGGGCGACCTATCAGAGCCAGAAGTACGGGAGCGGCAATTTTGTGCTGAGCCAGTACTGGGCGGATTCGTGCGAGGTGGTCCACCCCAGCGGTCCGGACTACAAGTGGATCGGTTTTCTCACGCCCAGGTCGTTCTTGGCTAATGAGAGCCGTATCGACGCCAGCATCATTGTCACTTTGAAGGCGGGACTTCGGATCGGCGACTACCAGCTTGCCTACACCCTGGGGGAGGATGCCTTGGGCTACGACACCAGTTGGGGTGACGTGTACGATGCCGTGTTTGGCGTGCCGGTGAAAGTGGTGGAGCGCCTGGCGGTCCCGCGGGATTATCGCACCATCCAGGCGGCGCTGGATGTGGCGCAGCCGGGGATGGTGGTGGCGGTGGATGCCGGGGTGTACGTGGAGCACCTGCGGCTGAAGCCGGGCGTGACGGTGCGAGGCGCAGGCTCAGACAAGACCGTGGTGCTTGCCACCGACCCCATGCCCACCGTGCGTGGCGCCGAAGGGGCCGTGGTGTCAGCTTTGCGCATGCTGAATACCGTCCCGGGCGGAGTTGTTTTGCGGTGCGCGAGCGCGGGCGGCATGCGGGTTGAGCAGTGCGAGCTGCTTGTGCCCGCCCAGGGAGTCGGGGTTGTCTGCGATTCTACCGCCGGCGTGGTGATCCAACAGGTAGTCATGCGCGCCACAGGCCATGGGGCACGGGCCATGCTCTTCCGCCAAAGCCAAACGCAGGTGGTGGGCAATCGGATGGAGGGCTTTCACCTGGGCATGAGCTTGGCCCAGAGCACGGGGCGCCTAGCCTACAACCTGATCCTGGCCTGCGATTCGGCGGGCGTGCACCTGGACTCTTGCCCAGGCGTCACCGTGGTCAACAATACTGTTGATAGCTGCGGTCACGGCGCGCTGGCACGTGCCTCCACGGCCGAGTTCTTCAATAACATCATCGCCCGGAGTCGTGGGTATGGCATCTGGGCGGACGGGGGAGTGACCTGCCGATACAATGACCTGTGGCAGAACAGGGCCGGCTCTTACCAGGGCTGTACGCCCGGACCGGGGTCTATCTCAGCGGATCCGCAATTCGTCGGTGGCAGCCCGTTCGACTACCACCTGAAGCCCACCTCTCCGTGCATCGACGCGGGTGACCCTGAGGGCTCCCGTGACCCAGACGGGACCATTGCCGACCTGGGGGCCTTTCCCCTCCAGCAGCCTGGCATTCCTTCGAGCATTAACTACGTCTACCTTATCCATTTTACTCATCTGGACATCGGTTTCACTGACGCGCAGGATGTGGTGGCAGAACGATACAAAGGCATCATCGACCAGGCCATTTCTTATGCTGAATCCATCCCTGGGTACAAGTGGACCATCGAGAGTGTGTGGCAGCTGGAGCAGTGGCTGGCGCGCAGTGGGCCCTCTGACATTGCCCGGCTCCAGAGGTTAGTGGACTCGGGCCGGATACAACTGTGCGCTGGCTATGCCAATATGCATACTGCCGTGCTGGGGAGCGAGGAGATCAACCGTTTCTTGTACCCGGCGGAACAGTACCGTCAGAGGTTCGGCTTCGCCGCGACCACGGTGTTGCAAAACGACGTACCAGGCTTCTCCTGGTGGATGCCGACGGTTTTAGCCAATGCAGGCGTGCGCTACTTCGCCGCCGGCGTGAACCAGAGCTTTGGTGGCAGCGCCCAAATCCCCCGCCACCACAACCCGTTCTACTGGCAGGGACCAGATGGGCAAAAGGTGTTGACCTGGATCAGCCGGGGCAGCTACATGGAGTGGCTGAGCACCTACCGCATGGGCAATGTCGGCACTTTCTACCAGGCCTTGGAGAGAGAGCTGCAGGCCTACCAGGAGGCTGGCTACCCCTACGACGCCATCCTGATTATGGTCGGCAGCCTGGAGAACACTTACCCTACCACGCTCATTACCAGCATGGCGGAGGCCTGGAACCAACGCTATGCCAACCCCAAGCTGGTTGTAGCCGGGCCTGATGAGTTTTTTGCCCATCTGCAGCAGAAATACGGTGAGCAGTTTGCCACCTACCGAGGTGACTGGGCAGGAGGCTGGGACCTGGTGTCGCTCAACGTGCCGCAGAGCATGGGACTGAACCGGCAGGCACATGAGCTGGCCGCAGCGGCAGAGAAGCTCGCCACCGTCAATGATCTGCTCGGACTTGCCTCATATGATCGCTCAGCGTTTGACACCCTTTACGCCAACATGTTGCAGTTTGACGAGCATAGCGGCGGCGGTGCGCCGTGGCCAGGGCTGATGACCCCCGAGGAGACACAACGCCAAAGCGAAATTGCCGTCGCCTACGCGCAGCAAGCATGGGACGAATCTCGGAGGCAATTGGCCCAAGGGGCGCGCCTGCTTGCTCAGGAGGTGGTGTCGCCGGCCGCAGGCGTGGTAGTGGTCAACCCTCTGAGCTGGCAGCGGAGCGAAGTGGTGCGACTGGAAGCGGAGCCTGGCTGGTCAACGCTCCCCGTGCACCTTGAAGACGCCGACAACGGCGGACGAGTGGCTCACCAGTGGCTGGGCAGGGAACTGGCGTTCGTAGCTCAGGACGTGCCACCCCTCGGCTATCGCCTGTTTTTGTGGCGGGACGGCGGAGGGAGCACAGCCACAGGTGCCAGCGTACGGCCGAGCTCGGCTGCGGAACTGGAAAACGAATTCTTCCGTGTGCGCGTGGACCCGAGCGACGGCCGGATAGTGAGCATGTTTGACAAGACGCACCAGCGCGAATTGGTCAACGGGGCCAGCCCATTTCCCTTCAACGGCTGGCTCAAGCACGCAGGGGGTGGCGAGGCGCTCATGCCCATGGGGACTGCCCGCATCGACACCTCGCTGCGTGGGCCCGTGGCTGGGGCGCTGATTATCGAGCGCAGCGGCACCCCCTTTGTGCGCAGCGAAATCTGGCTCTACCGCAACCTCAGGCGGGTGGAAGTGGTGAACACCATGGACCGCCGCCTCATGGACTGGGTGCCTAACAGCATCGGCTCTGAGCACTATGCCTATGTGTTTCCGTTGGCCATGTGGGACTTTCAGACCCACCTCGAAGGGCCGCACGGGGCCTGGAGTCCGGAGACTGACCACCTGCCGGGTGCGCCAAGGGGGAGCTTTGCCGTGCAGCACGGCGGGTGCATCACCGACGGCCGCTATCGCATCATCTGGGCCATGCGCGAGCCTTTTGTGGTGGAATTCCAGCGGTTTCGGGGACTGGAAAGCACATTTGGCCCGCGCGAAGCAACGCTGCTGTGCCGCTTCATCAAGAAGGAAGACGAGGGGCGCTTCGAGGATGGGAGCGTGGGGCCTATCGAGGCCGAACCGAGCATGAGCCCGCTCATCGTGTCCTCCTTCGCCTTCACCGCCGACACCGGTGCATTTGATCCGGTTGCTGCGGCGCAGTTCTGGTGGTCCTTTGGCACGCCTTTAGTGGGCTGGGAGGTGGCGCCCAAGGAAAAGGGCACCCTCACGGCTCCGGTGGCTCGTTTTTTGTGGGCCGACCAGCCACAGGTGATGGTGGTGGGGCTGAAGCGAGCGCACTGGGGAGGCGGCACGATCGTGCGACTCATGGAGCTATGTGGCCAGCCGGTCGACGTAACGCTGCGCTCCGATCTGTTCCGCTTCGGCGCAGCGACGATCACCGATGGCCTGGAGCGCGACGTGAGAGCGGCGGCCACCGTGGCGGGCGGCGTGCGTTTGTCCCTGGCGCCACGCGAGATCAAAACAGTGCGTCTGACCGGCATCACTACCCGGGTGCCATCAGACCAGGCGGAGAGCGCCCCATGGGGCTATGAACTGGAGCAGAACCATCCCAATCCTTTTAACCCCGAAACGACGAGCTACTACCGCCTGCCCCAGGAGGCACACGTGACCATCGCCATTTTCAACGCCAGGGGACAGCTGGTGCGCACGCTGGTGGATGCCACCCTGCCCCCGGGTCGCCACCAGGTGCGCTGGCAGGGGGACGATGCCTCCGGTCATCCCCTAGCCAGCGGACTCTACTTCTGCCGCCTGACGGCCAGCGGCCAGGTGCGGCAGCGAAAAGTGATCCTGCTCAAGTAGGTGAACGGAGAGAGTGAACAATGGGAAAAGAGCTTATTCTACATGCGCTGCGGAACCAGAGGACGGAGCGAACTCCCTGGCTCCCTTTCGTGGGTTGCCATGGCGGTGCTCTCATTGGGGTGGACGCCGCCACCTACCTTCAGTCTGCCGACCTCATCGTCCAAGGGGTGACCGAGGCCATCCGCCTGTACCAGCCTGACGGTGTGCCGGTCACCTTTGACTTGCAGGTGGAAGCCGAGGCCCTTGGCTGTGAGCTGCAATGGGCCCAAGAGAACCCGCCTGCGGTGGCAAGTCACGTGTTGGAGACCAAGAGCCTCGGTGAGCTGCGGGTGCCGGATGCAGGCTCTGGGCGTATCCCCGTGGTGTTGGCTGCTAGCGAGCGGCTGGCCCGCGCAGGACACGACGTCGCCCTGTTCGGGCTGGTGACCGGGCCATTCACCCTGGCCCTGCACCTGCAAGGCACGTCCATCTTTATGGAGATGTACGACCGCCCCGAAGCGGTGAAGGAACTCCTGCAGTTTACCACCGAGGTGGCCATATGCATGGCCGGTCTCTATGCCGACGCCGGGTGCGACGTCATCGCCCTGGTTGACCCCATGACCAGCCAAATCTCGCCGGAGACCTTCCGCGAGTTTGTCTCGCCCTGCGCCAAGCAGGTCTTTGACAGCGTGCGCACTCGCGGTCTGCTCTCCAGCTTCTTTGTCTGCGGCCATGCGCAAAAGAATGTCGAGGCCATGTGCCAAACCGGCCCGGACAACATCTGCGTGGACGAGAACATCCCTCTGGACTTTGTGAAAAGGACGTGCCTGACCTACGGCGTCTCTTTTGGTGGTAACATGCCGCTGACGACCGTCCTGCTCATGGGCACCGAGGATGATGCCCGCCGCAGCGCCCTGCGGTGTATGGACATAGGCGGGGACACTGGGTACATTCTTGCCCCTGGCTGTGACCTCCCCTACGGTACGCCCAAGGCCAACCTTGTCGCCGTAAGTGAGGTGGTGCACGATGAGTACAAACGCCAGGTGGCCAGAGAGCTGCTTGCCAAGGAGGAGGAGTTTAAGGTAAGCATCGACCTGGGCGACTACGGGCGCACCGACCGGGTCATTGTGGACATTATTACCCTTGACTCTGAAGCGTGTGCGCCGTGCCAGTACATGGTGGAGGCGGTCAAGGCGGTGGCGCCCTACTTTGGCGACCTGGTGATTTGGCGCGAGCACAAGATCAAACAGCGCGAATCGGTGGAATTCATGATGGGGTTGATGGTGCGGAACGTGCCCACCATCTGCATCGACGGGCAGATCAAGTTCGTGAGCGTCATCCCGGCGCAGGAGGAGCTGATTCGCGCCATTCAGGAGCGCATCAACGAAAAGCTGCACATGAAGTTGCGGGAACGACGCGGGCGACTGCTGGTCTTGGGCGGCGGATGTGAGCGCTGCGAGCAGGTGTGGGCGAACGTGCAACAGGCTGTGCGCGAACTGGGCAGCACCGTGGAGGTAGAGCGAATCAAGGATGAGGAGACCATCTACTCCTACGGTGTGTCGGCCACGCCGGCCATCATCACTGTGCGCGAGCAAGTGCGAGCCGCAGGCCGCGTACCTTCTGTGGAGGTGATCAAGGAGTGGCTGAAGGAGCTGGAGTAGTCCCGACGATCTTGCTCACGGGGTTCCTGGGGGCAGGCAAGACCACGTTGCTCAACCGCCTGATTGCCCATTATGGCGATCGCCGGCTTGTGCTCCTCATCAATGAATTTGGCGCGGTGGGCATCGATGGGCGCCTGCTGCGCCAAGGAAACTATCAGACAGTGGAGCTGAACCGGGGGAGTCTTTTCTGCATCTGCGTGCGCACCGATTTCATCGCGGAGATAGAGCGCATCGCGGACCAGCTGCGGCCTGAGCTTCTCATCATCGAGGCGACCGGCCTTGCCGATACCACGGAGATGGAAAAGATGCTGGCTCTACCGGTTCTGCGCAGGTGTGTGGAGGTGGTGGTCTGCCTCTGTGTGGTGGACTGTCAGACCTTCCCAAAGATCAAAGATGTGCTCAGGGCCCCAGTGTCGCAGGTGCGGAGCGCAGACCTGGTGCTGGTGAACAAGTGCGATCTGGTGAGTACTAAGCAGGCAGAGCAAGTGGTAGCGGCAGTGCGCTCCCTGGCGCCCCATGCCCGGGTTCTACACACCCAGTATGCCGAGTTCCCGCTGGAGATTCTGGACAGCATCCGCCGGCCCAAGCTGTCTGCCCAGGGCCCTCCGGGAGAGGGGCGTCCTGACCCGGTCTTTTCGCACACCTTGCAGGCGGATGGTGATTTCAGCCGGGCGGCCTGGGAGCGCTTTATGGCCTCGCTCGGGCCTGGCCTGATGCGCCTAAAAGGTTTCATCTCCCTGGAAGGCCAGCACACATATGTCGATGCAACCATGGCCAGCATTTCCCTCCATCCTACAGGGCAACCGACACTGGGGCGCAACGAGGTGGTAGTCATTGGCCGGGGGCTGAACAGGGCTCAGGTGGAGTCCTCCTTTGTGCAAAATTTGCATGCAAGTGAGCAGCCAGCAGGGTAGGAGGTAGCAGTGACAGCGAAAGAGCGTGTTCTGACGGCACTTCGCCACCAAGAAGCCGATCGCATCCCGAAGTTTGAGCTCTGCGTGAACTCCCCAGTGGGAAGCAAGGTGTTGGGACGCCAGGCTTGGGTGGGAACCGGCGGCTACATCATGGGCAAGCTGCGCAACGAAATGATCCTGGCCGGAATGCGGCGGGAGTTCTATCAACGCTTTATCGAGGACACCATCGCGCTGTATCGCAAGTTGGACTATGACATCCTGGTCATCGACCCGCACGAGAGCGAGCATGATCTCAAGCCGAAGAGGGTGAGCGAAAACGAGTGGCGGTATGAGATCGGCGAGGGCTACTGGGCGCTGATGCGCTATCTGCCGGAGGAAGACCTCTACTACGAGGTGGACTCCAGCCTGCGCCATCAGGGGCTGGATGGCTTCAAGGCCATGGTCAAGGCCATGGAAAAGCGCGGACCCTCCCCCGTTGTGCCGGACGACACCATGTTCGAGGCCCTGGACTATGCCCTTGCCCATGCCCCAGACATGTTTGTGCTCGGCCACTACGACGTCTGCCTACCTACGTTTTCCACCTGGCTCCCGGTCTTTCTGGAGGCCATGGTCACCGACCCCGGATTGGTTAAGACCTATCTGGACATTGTGCACGAGAACAACTTTCCCCTGCTCATCGCGGAGCTCGAACGGGGCGTTGACGGCATTGATGGACGCATGGACTTTTGCGGCAAGAACGGCCCCATGTTTTCGCCGCGGCACTTTGAGGAGTTCGTCAAACCCTATCTCAAGCGGATCACCGAAACATGCCACAAGTATGGCAAGCCTTTCATCAAGCACCTGGATGGCAATTTCAAACCGATCGAGAAACAGATCATGCTGGAATGCGGCTTCGACGGCCTGCACTCCATCGAGCCGTTGGCTGGCATGGACATTGGCGAGCTGAAGGCCAACTACGGGACCAGGATCACCCTTTGTGGCAATGTTGACTGCGCCGAGCTCCTTTCCTACGGCACTCCCGCGCAAGTTAGGGAAGCCACCCGCCAGGTCATCAAGACGGCAGCGCCAGGGGGAGGATTCATCCTGGCCTCGTCCAACTGCATCCACAGTCAGGTGCCGGTGGAAAATCTGATGGCCATGCTGGAGGCGGCCGAGGAGTACGGCACTTATCCTATCCGCGCATGAGGGTGGCGTGATGACGTGGAGCTGGGCAGCAGTCTTGGGCATACTGGTGGCGCTGGTGGGATCAGGACAGCTGCGCCAGGGCCTGGCGGGCACTTCCCGCGGCGACCTCTTCTGGGACGATTTCTGCCAGCCTTCGGACAAGTGGCAGGACCTGCGCGCCTGGGGATTTGGGGCCTGGCAGGTCAAAGACGGCGCGTTTGTGTCCAAAGACACGACCACGCCCGAACTGACCATGTACGCAGCTGCGCCCCGATTTGCCCATGCCATTGTCAATCGCGACTGCAGCGTTCTGTTTCGCTACAGGCCCGTGGCCGGCTCTGTGTACCTGTTCAGCATCAACCTGCGGCAGCACGGCTGGGACTGCTACAAGTTCGAGGTGGACGGCCGGGGCGCCGTGCGCATAGTCAAAGCCCGCTTGGGGCGGGTACCCGAGGTGCTGGCAGAGTCCGCTGAGGGTGTGGTGAACTTCGGGCAGTGGCAGTGGGTGCGCCTGGACGTGAGGGGGGACAGGCCGCTCCTGCTGCGGGCGAGAGTGTGGCAAGGGGCCTTGCAGGAGGAACCGCCCTGGTGGGCGCTGGCTGCCTGCGACCATTCACCGCTGGCCTCCTCCCAGCTGGGGATGACCTTGAACTCCCTCCAGCAGGGCGGGGCCTACACCGTCATCGACGATTTTGCCCTCTGCTCCAGGGTGCCTCCCTCTTCGCTCTGGCAGTGGGCCGAGACCAAGAAGGCGGCAAGGGCGCGACGGGAGTTCGCGCGGGGGAGACTTTGGGCGGCCGAACAGTTGCTCAAGGCCGAGGTCAACCAGGGACGCGCCACCTGGGAGGTCTACAACAATCTGGGCATCACTGCTGCCGAGAGGGGCGACCTTCCCGGAGCATTACTCTGGGCAGAGAAGGCTCATGCTCTGGCGCCTGGACATCAAGCCTTGCGCGTGAACCTTGGCCTGATGTGGCAGCTGCTGGCCCACGGCGGCCTTGTGGCCGAGGCCTCCGCCTCGCGAGGCCTTGTGATTAGGCCGGACCGTCGGGTGTACGCCGGGAACGCGCCGGGCCACCTGCGTTTCTGGGTGCTCGGGCCTGTTTATGGCGGGCCAGGCGGGGATTCCCTGCAGGTGGCCATACGCGACAGCGCGGGTCAGGTTCTATGGACAACGCTTTGCGCCCGCACCTCCGGAGTTGATCCGTTTGTCACCGGCCAGGTGGAGTTCGACCCTCAGATATTGCCGGACGGGGCCTTCACCGTGGTGGCCTCGGCAGGCAAGGCGCAGTGGAGCGCCAGCTTCGAGGTGGTGACAGCTAACTTCCGGGCATTGCAGGGACAAGTCCAGGCGCTCACGGAGCGGCTGGAACGAGGCCGCCGAGGTGCTATCGCGCCCTTACACGCCAATGACTGGGCCAATCTGCAGGTCCAGCTGGTCCCGTTGCAGCGGCTGATGGAGCAGGTGGAGGTGCCTGGGCTCTGGCGCCGCCAGCAAGCAGAGATTGGGGCGCTCGTGGCGCGCGCACGCGTCCTCGCCGCAGCCATGGAGAGGGGAGAAAATCCATGGGCGCATGCCGTAGGCACCTTCCTGCGCGGTTACTACTCGGCCGTCGACGGCAGCGTGCAAGGGTACGCAGTGCATGTGCCTGCCGGTTACGACGGCCAGAGGCCTTTCCCGCTGGTGATCAACCTCCACGGCTACGACCCCAGCTTCGCCGACTGGCGCGATAACCCCTTCCTTGCGGGTTTTATCCCGGAGGCAACCGAAGGTGGTCGCTTCATCGTGGTGCAGCCATTTGGGCGTGGGAACACGATGTACCAGGACATGGGCGAACAGGACGTGCTCGAGGTGCTGGCCGAAGTTGAGCGCCTCTACTGGATTGACCCGGATCGCATCTGCCTGACCGGCGGTTCCATGGGCGGCGGTGGCACCTGGTACATCGGCCTGCGCCACCCTGATCGGTTTGCCGCGCTGGCGCCGGTGATGGGGCCCACCGACTTTCGTTTCTGGCTCGGCGGTAACCACGAGCGTCAGCCCCAGGTGCGCCAATTCCTCCTGGCCAGGCGCAGTGCGCTGCCCTATGCCGAGAACGCCCACGCTCTGGCGATCCGCTGCGTCCACGGCGCAAAGGATGACGTGGTTCCTGTGCAGCAGAGTCGCACGATGGTGGCGCGTCTGCGCCAGCTCGGGTATCCGGTCGTGTATGAGGAATATCCGGAGGTGGCCCACGGTGGCTTCCCTTCCCAGATGGAGCGGGCCAGGTATGCCTGGCTAGCCGAGCATGTGTGCACTCCTTGGCCACGCCGCGTGATCTACAAGACCGGCGACCTTAACCACCCTGGCGCCTACTGGGTGCGCATAGACGGGTTTCAGAACCTGGTCCATTTTGCTCAAATCGAGGCGGAAGTAGCGGCCGCAGACAGGATCGTGGTGCACACAGAGAACGTGAGTCGTTTTCAGCTGCAGGTGCCCCTGGGGTACTGCGGCGCGGCCGAAACCCTGCAGGTGGTGGTGGACGGCAAGCCGGTCCTCTACGGTAGGCTTCCCGCTGGGGCGCAGTTGCACTTTGTCCGCGGGAGGCACGGGGACTGGCTGGAGGACTGCACTGAAGGTGGCCGAAGCAAAGGAAAACGTGCTGGGCTCGCCGGCCCAGTTTCTGATGCCTTCACTGGGCCGTTCCTTCTCGTCTATGGCACCTCAGGGCGGAGCCAAGAGAATGCGGCTACTCTGGCCGAGGCGCAGGCCTTTGCCAGCCAGTGGCGGCGCTGGCAGCACGCAGAGTGCCGGGTCAAAGCGGACCGCCAAGTCACCACGGCTGATATCGAGAGCTTTAACCTGATCCTCATCGGTGGTCCGCACTGCAACCTGATGACTGAGCGGGTCAATGGCGAACTTCCCATCCAGTTTCGGCGCAGGGGCGTGCAGGTGAGTACGCGGGCCTTCAACGGCGAGGAGGTCGGGGCAGTCTTTGTCTACCCCAACCCTTTGAATGAGCGCCGCTACGTGGTGGTCATGGGCGGGGTGACCTGGCGAGGGACCGCAGGCATCACATCTCGCATCGGCACGGAGTTTGACTATGTGGTCTTTGACGACAGGACGCTGGGTCGCCACGCCGTCCAGGGCACACTCACCGTGGACGGCACGCCCTTACTCTACGGCTTTTTCAACCAAGAGTGGCAGCTGGATCCTGAGTACCAGTGGGAAGGCGACGCGGATCTGCGGGCAAAGATCCTCCCTCGGACCTTTGTCGAACTCCCAGCTGAGGGGGCCGCTGAAGGTCGGTGGTACCTGAGCGACCTGATCCCGCAGCAGGTGGACCAGTGGACTGGTCAGCCGGAGCGAGACCGGACATTTTGGGGGACGGCTCTGCAAGGCGGCGCCAGAAAAGGAATCGGTGTCTACCCCGATTCACGCCTTCGCTTCCACTTGGATGGCGGCTGGCGCGAGTTTGTCGCCAGGCTGTGCGTTGACCTGCTGCCCGCGGAGCAAGGTGGGCCGCGACAGACCCCTGCTGAACAAGTGCAGTGCGCAGTGTATGGGGATGGGGAGGAACTCTTTGTCAGCAACCTCCTTTCGGCAAAGGGACGGCCGCTTGAGGTGCGGGTTCCGGTGGTGGGCGTGCGGGAATTGGAGCTGGTTGTGGGCACGCGGACATGGCTGCCAGGTTCGCCTGTGGCCTTCAGTTGGGTGAATGCGCGCGTGGAGGGACGATGACAAGGAAGGAACGTCTGTTGGCTGCGCTCGAACGGCGTGCGCTGGACCGGGTCCCATGGGTGCCATGGGTCGGTGTGCACGCGGCCTACTTGCTGGGGGTGAGCGCACAGCGGCTGTTCACCGAGGTGGACACGCTCGTGCGCGGTGTGCTCAAGGGCTATGAACTCTATCAGCCGGACGGCCTGCCAGTGCTATTCGACGCGCAACTGGAGGCCGAAGCCCTGGGGTGCAAGCTGGCCTGGTCCGATGATAACCCGCCTGCGGTAGTGAGTCATCCCTGGGAACATGGGGAGATGACAGAGCTGAGAGTGCCGGGACCAGAGAGCGGCCGATACCCGCTAGCGCTGGAGGCCGCGCGCCGGGTGGTGGCGGAAGTGGGCGATCAGGCGGCAGTCTTTGCCCTGATCACCGGGCCCTTCACCCTCAGCCTGCACCTGGCCGGTGTGCGCATCTTCACCGACATGATCGAAAACCCGGATTTTGCCAAACAGGTGCTGGGGTTTACCAGCGAGGTCTGCGCCAGGACCGCCGCTTACTACGCGGACACAGGTGTGGACGTGATCACGGTGGTGGACTCCCTCACCTCGCAAATCTCCTCCGGGCGTTTTGCGGAATTTGTGACCCCTTTTCATCGACCGGTGCTGCAGGTCATCCACGCGCGCGGACTCAAGTCCGGCTTTTTCGCCTGCGGCGACGCCACCAGGAACCTGGAGCAGATGGCTACCGTCGGCGCCCATTTCTTCGGCGTCGACGAGAACGTGGACCTTGGCTATGCCCGCCAATGTGCCGAACGGCACGGTGTAGCCTTCGCCGGCAACCTGCCGCTCGCATCGGTCATGCTTTTCGGTACCCCCGAGGACAACTACCAGGAGGCGGTCAGATGCATGCAGGTGGCCGGACAGCGTGGGTTTTTCCTCTGCCCCGGGTGCGACATCCCCTTTGCCACCCCTCCGGAAAACCTGCGGGCCATCACCCGCGCGGTCCACGAGTTCCGCCCCTGAGGACTTTGCCATGAGCGAGAAGGTCGTTATCGAGATCGTGACTCTCGATTCGCGCGCCTGCAGCCCCTGCCAGTACATGGTGGAGGCGGTCAAGAAAGTGCTGCCCCACTATCCCGGGCAGATCGACTGGCGAGAGACGCTGATCAAGACGCGCGAAGGGATGGAGCGTGTGCGGAAACTCGGCGTGCGCAAGTTGCCCACCATGCTCATCAACGGGGTGCCGGAGTTTGTCAGCATTATCCCCTCCGAGGCGGAGTTGCGCGCGGCGGTGGAAAGACACCTGCGCCGCGGCTGACCGGTCCTGCCAAAGACCCCCTGGCGGCATAGAGGCAGAAGCGCCACCTTTGCCAGCGAGAAATGCGCCCCCGGACGCAAGATTGTCCTTGACCGGGGGCGATTTTTCTTTTTACGTTTCAACAGGCGATATGGTGTTGCGGCGAGGAAGGGTAGTGCAAGGCAGTGTGTATTTTGGGGGAGGAAAGAGCCATGGGCGGGATAAAACGTTGGCTGAAGATGGGATCACTGGCGCTGCTTTTGGCGGTGCTGGTGGTGCTGCTCCTGGCCGATGCGGAGGACCGGCAGGAGCGCGAGGTGGGCGGCGTGTGGTGCGTGGCCATCTCGCACGTAAACGAGCCGGAGTGGACCGGCAAGTCTTGGTACATGAGCGGCTGGGGGCTGTCGGAGGCGGATGAGGCGATAGCGGAGATTGGACTGAGCTCGGTGCTGCAGATCGACTGGTTGGAGGTGAGGCAGAAGGAATACAAAAAGAATCCCTCCGCAGCCTCTACCTCTGCCGCCTACAACTGGTGCCCACCCTGGCAAGAGGTCTGTTACACGAGCGAGCACCGCTTTGTGGTAGACAGAAGGCACAGGTGGGAGCCCAGGACCCGGGCGTGCATCGCCATGAAGTGAGTGGGGTTGCCCGCCCCTGGGGGTAGGTGACAAGCTTGGAGGGGTTGAACCATGAAACCCTGGGGTAACGGCGGGGGGAGGGGCGTGCCGTGGCTGGTGACGGCACTGGTGGGGGGATGGTGCGCCCTCAGCTTGGTGACGGGGGCCAAGAAGGGGTGGAGCACACCTGGGGGGAGCCCAGGCGGGCAGGGCGTGCTTGTCGTGGAGCGGCAGGAGGTGGTGGCCGAAGGGGGCCCTTATGGCGAGACGGACATCGTCACAGACAGGTCGGACCGGGTGCATCTCTCGTTCTTTCAGCGCGTGCAGTGCCCAGACGATGAGGCCACTGCTGCGCTCTTTTGGGCGGTGAGGAGCGGGGATGGGTGGGAAGTCCTGTGGCCAGTCACCCGCTGCATGAACATGCTCTCCGGGCATCGCCTTGCGCTGGCAGGGGGGGAGGTCCTGCTTACGTGGATTGAGTGTCCACCGGATGACGACTTTGCGGTGCGGGTTGCCGCCTGGCGCCCCAACGGCATGCCGGAAGTGTACACGCTCCTTGATAGCTCTAGCTCTATCCCCTTAGCTGTGGCCTGGAGTGCGCGGACTCTTTACCTTGTTGCCAACGAAAACCGGCTAGGGTACAATTGGGTCTTCCGGGTGTACCGCAAGGAGGAGGGTAAGCCTTTTGTCTCTCTGCCATTCTATTGGGCCCGGTATTGGCTGGACACAGGTGGTCTTGCCTGCGACAAGGAGGTGGTTCACCTGCCTGGGCAGGTAGGCAAGTCTCTTGGCTACCTGGTCTCGCCTGATGGTGGCCAGAGCTGGGAGTTGCAGGGCGTACCGGAGTTTCGGGGTGGTGTGTACAAGCCGAAGGTGGCGCTGCTGGGCAAGCTGCGCATCCTGGTGTGGCTGGAGAGCTCCCAGGCGGGCCTTTTTGCTGATCGGCTGGTGGCCGCCACCAGCAAGGACGGGCAGAGTTGGAGTTCCCCCACTGTGCTTGCCGCCCCGCCGTCCTCGGAGATAATCTTGGAGCCGGAGCTGGTGATCGGGAGCCGTTCCTTTCTTCTGGTCTTTTGGGAGGAGGGGGGATTTTTCCGGGGCCTCATGCGCTGCTACTATCGCGTGTTCGACGGCCAGACCTGGTCAGGCCCTTTCCCCTTTCCAGCGGACAGTGCGATGAACATTTCGACGCCGCGAGGGAGGATCGAGCCGCTAAGCGGCCTGGTCCACCTTTCCTACTCGGCGTTATATCCGTCCGGGCGGGATGTGGTTTGGTACGTGACTGCGCGGCTGCTGAGGAGCGGGGTGGAGCCGGCGCCTCTGTCGGTGGAGCCGCCCCCTTTGGCGCTGGGGTTGGCCTATCCTAACCCGTGCAACGGGGTGGTGACGGTTCCCGTGCGGGTGCCGATGGATGCAGAGGGGGAGGTGAAGGTGGTGGACGCGGTGGGGCGGAGGGTGGCTGTGGTGTGGCAGGGGCGAGGGTGCGGGCAGTGGACGGAGGTGCGCTGGGACGGTCGCAGCGCCGAGGGAGTGGCCGCGCCCAGTGGGCTCTACCTGGTGCGCTTGCGCACTGGCGCCTCGGTGGTGACCCAAAAGGTCGCACTCTTGCGCTGAGAGGGGTGAACTGGCAGACCGGGCTTTCTTCTGCACGCCAGGCGCAGAAGCCCGAGCCAACGCCAGGTGCTTGGCAATCACTTCTTCCCTCCGCAGCGGGCAGGGGCTGCAGTATAAAAGGCCAAACGAAGACCTTTCGCTGAGGAGGAGAAGTGAATATTGGCAGGCTGTTCTTCAGGTACCGCAGTTTTACGCCCGTACCTTTGTTAATCGCCGCCCTGATCCTTGCGCAGCCCTCGCTGCTGTCCTTTCTAGTCGGTCTGGGCGTGGCGCTTGTGGGAGAAGGGGTGCGTCTTTGGGGCGTGCTCTACGCCGGCAGTGCCACCCGCACCACCGGGCGCGTAGGGGCCGACCGCCTGGTGACCGATGGCCCTTACTCGTTTGTGCGCAATCCCCTGTACCTGGGCAACTTTTTTCTCAGCCTGGGTATTCTGGTCATGGCGTGGCCGTGGATGCCCTGGCTGCTGCTGGTGCTGGTGGGCGCCTTTGCCCTGCAGTACGGCTCCATTGTGCGCGAGGAGGAGCGCTTTCTTGAGGAAAGGTTTGGCGCGACCTACGGCGAGTACTGCCAGCATGTGCGGCGATGGCTACCCCGCCTGCGCGGATTCTCCAATACTGAGCCCTCCCAACCGGTGCTCCGCAAGGCCTTGCGCTCCGAACGGAACTCGCTGCGGGCCCTCCTCATTGTGACGTTGCTCATCCTTGGCCGGTGGTTGTTGCTCTGAGTTAGCGCAGAAAGGGCTTCTCCGCTGTCGGGTCCTCTGGCCAGCAGACGGGACAAAGATCCCGGCGCGGGCGACGTCGTCCTTTTCCTGCGCACTTGCCCTGCCTGGGTGTCCAGCCGATCCTGCGCCGACGGTGGCAGGGCGCGTCGGGGAGGGGTGGGGTTGCCGGCCTTTGCTTGTCTCCACCCCGCGAAAAAATCGCTTGACTTTTCCCCGATTTTTTTGTACCATATGGCGCTTTTTGGAAGGGCTTCCAAGCGGCGTATCGCTACTGCCCAAGGCATAAGAAGCCATCGCCAGAGCGCAATCAATGGCCGTGACCATCTACGATGTCGCAAGACGGGCCGGGGTCGGCATCGGTACCGTCTCGCGCGCCATCAATAACAGCCCGCTGATTGCTGCCCACACCAAGGCCCGCGTCCTCAAGGCCATTGAAGAACTCGACTACCGTCCCCACGCCCTTGCGCAAGGGCTCGCCCGCAACAAGACCAATATGATCGCGATCATCGTGCCCTTCTTTACGGGCTATTTTTTTGTCGAGCTGTTGCGCGGCGTCCAGGAAGAGGCAATCAAGCTCCATTACGACATCGTGCTCTACAGCGTGCACCAGACCGACAAAGTGGAACTCTTTCTGGAGCGCACCTTACGCGAGCGCCGCGTGGACGGCGTGCTCCTCATCTCCCTGCCCATCTCCGACCGTTATGCCCGCAAGTTTCTGACCTCGCGCGTACCGGTGGTGCTCGTGGACAGCTTTCATCCCTCGCTGGACTCGATCACCGTGGAAAATCGGGAGGGGGCGTACAAGGCGACCAGCCACCTGCTGGCGCTGGGCCATAGGCGTGTGGGGATGATTGTGGGCCACCTGCGCAGCATGCCGGCACGCGTGCGGCTGGAAGGGTTTCGCCAGGCGTTGGCAGACCACGGGGTGGCGGTGGAGGAACGGTACATCGCTGTCGTGGATTCCATGCCCGGGCAGGACGGCTTTTGCAAGGAGGCGGGTTACCAGGGGATGCAGAGGCTGCTCCAGCTCGGGGCGGAACGGCCCACGGCCGTGTTCGTCTCCAGCGATATCCAAGCGGAGGGTGCCATGCGCGCCGCCATCGAGGCAGGTGTGCGCATCCCTCAGGATATGGCCGTCGTTGGCTTTGACGACATCGAGATCGCCGAACTGTTGGGACTGACCACCATGCGTCAGCCCATGTTGGAGATGGGGCGACTGGCGGTGGAACGTCTGGTGAAGCGTATCAGCCAGCCCAGGGCCCCGCGCTATGCGCGCACCTTTGCCCCGACCCTGGTCGTACGCCAGAGTTGCGGTGCCCATACCTCCGTTCGCCCCACTTTGGTTGCGGTGGGCGCAGTGTGAGAAGCCGTGTGCCCACGAGAGGGAGAGCAAATTCTGGAGCGGGTATGATGAACAGGCTGCGATTATTGGTGCGGTATGGGGCAGTAGGCCTGCTGGTGGTGCTTTGGGTGCACTTTTCCTCAGCCGGCACCACAGGCAAGATCGCCGGGACGGTGGTCGACGCCGAGACCGGCGATCCCCTGCCGGGGGTCAACGTCATCCTCGAGGGGACGACGATGGGCGCCGCCACTGACTTGGCCGGGCGGTATGTGGTGCTCTTTGTCCCGCCAGGCCTCTACACACTGCGCGCCAGCATGATCGGTTACTCGTCGATGCGGGTGGAAAACGTGCGGGTCTCCATCGACCTCACCACCGAGATCAACTTCAAACTCAAGAGTGCGGTGTTGGAGCTGGGAGAGGCGGTGACCATCGTGGCCGAGCGCCCGATGGTGGTCAAGGACCTGACGGCAAGCACCGCGGTCATGGCAGGGGATGAGATCAAGGCTTTGCCCGTAACCGAGGTGCATGAGGCTCTGGCCCTGACCGCCGGTCTGGTGCGGGATGCCGGCGGTGGACTGCACATCCGCGGCGGGCGGTCCGGCGAAATCAGCTACTGGATCGACGGCATTCCGGTTACGGACGTCTACGACGGTGGCACGGTGGTGGACGTCAACAAGAACATGGTGCAGGAACTGCAGGTGGTCAGCGGCGCCTTCAACGCCGAATATGGGCAGGCTATGTCGGGCATCGTCAATATCTCCACCAAAGAGGGGGGGAACACATTTGGTGGCTCGTTTACCACTTACCTCGGCGACCATCTGAGCACCCACGACAAGATCTTTCCGCACATCACTAACATCAATCCGCTGGCCATCCGCAACGTGGAAGGGAGTCTAGAGGGGCCGATCCTGAAGGACAAGCTCTCCTATTTCGTCAACGCGCGCAACATTTACTTCGACGGCTGGCTGTTTGGCCAGCGTCGTTACCGCCCGCACGCCGTGACCGTCGGCGTGGTGTTGCCTGAGCAGGTGGTGCAAGACTACTTCCCAGAGTTCTTGTCCGAGAGCAGGGTGGTGGGACCAGGGCAGCGCGGCTTCCAGTATGTGCTCGGCACCAACGCGCTCATGGATTCGGTGCTCACGCAAAACGAACTGCGCGCACGCAATATGAGCGCCGACTCTTTCGCGGTTTACTACCAGAGGTTGCGCTCCGCGCATCAGAATGGGCGCGGCGATGGTGCCTTTGTGCCCATGAATTGGAACCGCAAGCTCTACCTGCAGGGCAAACTCATGTACCGGCCAGTGCCGTGGTTGCAGCTGGCCTACAACGTGATCCTCGACGATGTGGACTACCAGGAGTACCAACGCGACTACAAGTATAACCCAGACGGGCAGCTGCAGCGCTTCAGAACCGGGCTCACCAGCATTGTCAAGATTACCCACCTGCTTTCCTCGAAGACCTTCTATACTTTTGGCTTCTCGCAATTCAGCAAAGCCTACGAGAGCTGGACCTACGAGGACCCCTATGACCCGCGCTACGTGCATCCCGATGTGGGTCTGCAGGGTGCCTACAGCTTCAAGACCGGGGGGACCGACAACGGGCGCTTTGAGCGCCGTACGGACACCTTCCTGGCCAAGTTCGACCTGACGAGCCAGGTGAGGCCTACGCACCAGCTCAAAGGCGGGGCCGAGTTCCGCAAGCACAAGGTCTACCAGCGGGACATCACCCTGCAGCCGGTCCTGGCGCAGTCGGCCGTGGACCTGCTTTTTGAGAGCCCCTTCATCGCCACGCGCGTGTTGCCGGATTCGACCATCTACGCCAGCCAGTACACGCACCGCCCCACGGAGTTTTCGGCCTATCTGCAGGACAAGATGGAGTTCAAGAACTTTATCGTCAATTTTGGCGTGCGCATGGATTACTTTGAGCCCGATGGGGTAGTGTTAAGCGACGAGACTGATCCGACCATCTACAATCCCATCAAGCCGCAGAACCGTTACCACGACTGGGGGAGCGACGGGCAGCCAGGCACACACGATCTGGACGGCACCGAGGGCAACGGGATCTGGGACCCGGGCGAACCGGCGGTGACGCTGGCCGAGCGCCGGCAATACTGGTACAAGAAGGCCAGCGCCAAAGTCCAGGTAAGCCCGCGCCTGGGCGTGTCCTTCCCCATTACCGACAGGGGGGTGATTCACTTCTCCTATGGACACTTCTTCCAGATCCCTCGCTTCGAACGTCTGTACCAGAACCCGGATTTTGAGCTGGGGACTGGAACCGGTAACCTTGGGGTCATAGGCAACGCCGACCTGAAGCCTGAGCAGACGGTGAGCGGCGAAATTGGCCTGCAGCAGCAGCTGGCCGAGGACCTGTCCCTGCACGTGACCGGTTACTTCCGGGACGTGCGCAACCTTGCCGGCACCCAGGCCGAAGAAATCGTCCTTTTCGGCGGGTTTGGGCGCTACAGCAAACTGGTAAACAGCGACTTTGGCTTCATCAGGGGCATCATTGTCTCGCTGAACAAGCGGTTTGCCGGTGGCTTGGCCGCCTCTTTGGACTACACCATGCAGATTGCCAAGGGTACCAACTCTGACCCTGAGCAGGCGCGCAACGCCTTGAGTGGAGGGGCCTTGCCGGAGGTGCAGCTCACGCCCCTGGACTGGGACCAGCGCCACACGTTGAATGCCACCCTGGCCTACGCGGGGCGCGGCTATGGGGCGAGCCTCATCGGCCAACTGGGCAGCGGATTGCCCTACACGCCCAGGTCTACGGCGGACATCTCCACCTTGCTCACCAACAGCCAGCGAAAGCCTGGGCACCTCAACATTGACTTGCGTGCCTACAAGGAATTCCGCCTGAAACCTGGCCTGTTGACGCTCTTTGTGCGGGTCTTCAATCTCTTGGACCGACTGAACGAGGTCAACGTCTACAACGACACGGGGCGCGCAGGCTTTACCTACGACGAGCGGGTGGCCAAGTCGAGCAACCCTTTGCAACTGGTCAACACTCTGGATGACTGGTTCACCAACCCGACGCACTACTCTGAGCCACGCCGGGTTGAGGTCGGGGTGACATTCGATTTTGGCCAGACTCGATGACGACGCGACGCAGCCTGGAGAGGACTCATGAAGTGTCGATTAGGAATCGTAGCGGCGCTTTTTGCAACGCTGGCACTGGTGCTCGTGGCCGAGCTGAAAGCCCAAAGTGGTCGGCAATATCGTCGCGACGCGGTGATGCGCGGCAACCTGGTGAAGACGGTGTTCGGCAATTGGGGGGTGATCGGGCAGCCGGCGCAGCGCGGCAAACGCGGGGCCTGGATCTATGACGACAACGGCTACATAGGCGATGTGAGCCCGCTGGTCGGGGCAGAGGTGGTGTGGCAGGGGAAGAATTTCCACTCGGTGGTCGTCTGCCCGGTGGATCGACCCACCACTCAGCACGAACTTTCGCCTTCTGGCTCCTATTGGGGCTTCGAACCGGAGGCCGGTTACTTTAACGAATACACCCAGGGCATAGCACTTTACAGCGACCCCCGTACCTGGCCGCCAGTGTGGCCAGACAAGATGAATGACCCCTACGATCCAGGGTGGCCAGGGTCGTGGAATGGCTTCTTTGGCAAGACTACGACTGCCTCAGAAGAGTGCTTCTTTGTCATGGATGACAGAAACGACGAAGAGTTCAACGTCGCCGCTTACAACCGCTGGGGTGTGGCCTTCAAACCTGACGCGCGCAACCCCAACCGGAACGGCCTTGGCCTCCAGGTAAAGGTCCGAGGCATGCAGTGGTCGGACTTCTTGGCCCAGGACTGCATCTTCTGGCTCTACGAGATCACCAACACCGGCACCTACGACTACACCAAGGTGGTTTTCGGCATGCTGGTGGGCACCTATGTGGGGGTGACCTCCACAGAGGACTATCGGGAATACGACGATGACTATTCCTTTTTCGATGTAGAAAAGGACCTGACCTACACGGCCGACTTTGACGACAATTGTAGCCGCAACCCACGGTGGACTGGGCCGGTGGGGGTAGTGGGGTATGCCTTTTTGGAGAGCCCAGGCAACCACTACGACGGGATCGACAACGACGGTGATGCGGATACCCACCCATTCATTCCGGCCACGGGGCCGTTGTTCACCGAAACTGAGTTTCGACCGCGCTCGGTGCGGGCCGGCGACAAGGTGGTGGTGATTGACGACGACTACAATCGCACGGTGGTCACGGTGCCCGCACGCGACACCACCTTTGCTACCCGTGGGAGCGCTCGGGGCGTGCCTCACCTAGTGCATATTCGCCCCGGGGTCACCGAGCTGGTGGAGGGCAACATCGTCATCCAGGACGGCCTGGAAGTGGCCAACCCTAACGCCTACGACGGCATTGACAACGACCTTGACGGACTGATCGACGAAAATTACTACCTCCATTACTACCAGATCCGCAAAGACCGGACCGGCAAGGTGCTCATCGACCGTTTCAATCCGGTACACCACAAGGACTACGTCAGTGGGCTGGGGCTGATTGACCCGCTCATTGACGAACGCCGCGACGATGGCCTCGACAACGACGGTGACTGGGATGCCGAGTTTGATGACGTGGGGGGCGACGGAATTCCGGGCACCAACGACCTCGGCGAGGGTGATGGCAAGCCGACGGCGGGGGAGCCGAACTTTGATCAGACTGACGTGGACGAGTCGGACCAGATCGGCTTGACCAGTTTTGAGTACTTCACGCCGGCACGCGCCTTCTCCATGGCCGACGACGAGGACTTGTGGCGGCGCCTGGCCCCCGGATACTTCGAGGTTCCCTCTTCGATCGTCAACAACAAGCCGGAGCGCGGTGAAGACGGCGACTTTATTTACGGCTCCGGCTATTTTCCCTTGCGCGCAGGTGAGACGCAGCGTTTCTCGCTGGCTTTGGTCTATGGCGAGGGAGGCGGCCCCCAGGTTGACATCGCCGACCTGCTGAAGAACAGGGTGACGGTGCAGAAGATTTACAACAGCGACTATCGTTTCCCGCCGCCACCGGAAAAGCCGACGCTGACCGTGGTGCCTGGCGACGGCAAAGTGACCCTGTACTGGGACCGCCGCGCCGAGGAATCGGTAGACCCAGTGCTCAAGGTGAAAGACTTTGAGGGCTACAAAGTCTATCGGGCCACCGACCACAATTTCAACGAGGTATTTGGCATCACCGACGCCGACGGGCGCCCCATCCAGTACAAGCCCATCGCCCAGTTCGACCTCAAGGACGGGATCAAGAGGTACTTTCGCGGCAGTGCGGAGCTCTTCCAGCAAAGTCACGGTGCCTCCTTCTACCTGGGCGATGACACAGGCCTGGAGCACAGCTATGTCGACTATGACGTGCAGAACGGCCGTCGTTACTTCTACGCGGTAGTGGCCTACGACCGCGGCGATGAGACCCTGGACATCTTTCCTAAGGAGAACGACAAACGCATCGACGTGCTACCCTCAGGCGAGGTGCGCACGTACCGCAACACTGCGGTGGCCATTCCCAATGCGGCGGTGGCCGGGTACGTGCCTCCTGAAGGGAGTGTGCTGGTGCCAGCACAAACCAGCGTGGGGACCGGACGGGTGTTCTACGTGGTGGTTGATGAACAGGCTCAGACTGGCCACACTTATCGCGTTGAGTTTCTGGACACGGGCAACGACGGCGCCGATAACGATGGTGACTGGAGCGTATCGACCGACGATGTCGGCTCCGACGGCCTGCCCAACACCAATGACCCTGACGGCAGCGAAAGCAACGGCATCCCTGGCCCTGGCGAGCCCAAGGTCGATGGCAAGGACCCCGACGAATATTTCCTGCCCACCACCACATTCTACTTTGTGCGCGATCTGACCGGCGTCACCACTACCTTTGTCGCCCGGGATACGCTCTCGGTGCGGCTGCCGCACACGCATCTGGTGGAAGGCGCAGTCGTCAAAGACGAAAGCGGGCGTGAGGTGCCTGCATCCAAGTACATTCTGGACCCGGTGAGGGGACGCATCCGTGGGCGGCAGCCTGGGGACCTGTTGTACGGTGAGGCGTACTCCATCACTTACCAGTATTACCCGGTGTATCGGAGCCCGTTCATGGAAAGGAGTCCGTGGGTCACTGAGACCAAGGACACCGACATCTTTGACGGCATCCGCATGGCCTTTGACAACCACTGGAAGGTGGGGCTAGACACCCTTGCTTCGGGCTGGACGCGACCGGAGAAGGGGTACAACTTCAACCTCACCATCGTGGACACCTACTTCGGCACCGAGCGCTTAGTGGGTTACTGGCGCCCGGCAGACTACCGCATAGAGTTTGCCGACGGCATCGTGGATACCTCTATGGGCATCCCCCAATACTACATCGATCCGATCCCGGTGAACTTCAAGGTCTACAACATCACCGACGGACGGTACATCGACTTTGTCTTCGCCGACATTAACGGAGACGGCAAACTTACGCCTTTTGATGAGCTCATATTTGTCGAACGCGGAAGACATGGTGAACAGTTGTACACGTACGATATCACCTTCACCAGCAGGACTGGCGAAGCCTTTTCCTACGGCACGGGGGACACATTGACCATTGCCACACGCAAGCCCTTCCGCGCGGGCGACATGTTCGAGTTTACGACCGCTCGTCCGGTGGTCAGTGCCGAGCAGGCAGCTCGCGAGCTGGAGCGGATCAAGGTGGTCCCCAACCCCTACGTGGCGGCCACGGCGCACGAGTTGCCCTTGCCGCCGGCAGTGGTGAGCGGGAGGGGCGAGAGGAAGATGGACTTTATTCATCTGCCGGCAGGGGCTAAGGTGCACATCTTCACCGCCCGCGGGGAGCATGTCGTGAGTCTTGCGCATGATGGGAACATTCACGACGGGGCCGTCTCCTGGAATCTGAAGACGAAGGAGAATTTGGACGTCGCCGCCGGCATCTACTTCTACGTGGTGGAATCCCCGGTGGGCAAGAAGAGCGGCAAGATTGCCATTGTCAAATAGCAACGAGTGCGGAGAATTGCACACGGGAGTGAGTAATGCGAATTGCACGCAGCATATGCCGCATGGCGCTGGTGGCTTTTACGGTGGGAGCCGCGGCCTCGGCAACGGCGCAGACCAAGGTCGGGACCACGGCGGTGCCTTTTTTGGGCATCAGTGTGGCGCCCCGGGCAACCAGCATGGGAGCTGCCTTTGCCGCCGTCGCCAATGACGCCACCTGCCTGTACTACAATCCTGGAGCCTTGTCGCAGATGCCCCGCTCGCAGCTGGTAGTGGCCCACACGCGCTGGCTACTGGGCACGGATCTCAATTGGGTGGGCCTTTGCCTCAAGCTGGACGCCGACAACGCCGTGGGATTGTCCCTCACTCATCTGAACTATGGTGAAGACGAGGTGACCACTGTCTATCTCCCTGAAGGCACAGGCGAACGGTGGGGGGCTACCGACCTTGCCGCCTCCTTGAGCTATTGCCGCAACCTGACAGATCGCTTTTCCATCGGTGGTAGCGTGAAGTACATCCAGCAGAAGCTATGGAACGAGACTGCCAGTGCGGTGGCGCTGGACGTGGGGCTTCTGTTTATTACCCAGTTTAACGACCTGCGCCTGGGAATGAGCATCAGCAATTTCGGCACGGACATGCGACACGATGGTCGTGACTTGTGGCAGCGCGTGGACCTTGATCCGGCCCACATGGGCCACAACGAGACCATAGTGGGCAAGCTCAAAACGGACAGCTGGCCGCTCCCTCTTTTTTTTCGAGTCGGTCTGGCCATGGACGTTCTTCGCCAGGCGAATTATCGCCTGACTGTGGCAGCCGATGCCTTTAGACCGAGCGACAACACCGAAACAGTAAATGTGGGAGCCGAACTTGAGCTCTTCCAGCTGCTGGCATTGCGTTGCGGCTACAAGTCACTGTTCAGGAGTAGCAGCGAGGAAGGTCTCACCGCGGGTGTGGGGGTGCACTTGGCGTTGGACCCGCGTCTGGCGTGGCGCTTCGAGTATGGTTTCGCCGATTTTGGCCTGTTCGAGGCAGTGCACATGGTGGGGGCCGCGGTGAGCTTCTGATCCAGCCTTTTTGCGTGAGGCGGACGAGGCGTGCCGGAGGAAATGGCAAGGCGAAAGGAGGTGATGTAGGGGTCGTTGGGAGGGCAAAAGAGTGTGATTCGAGCGAGTATCGACCGGTGTCACAGAAATGGGCGGAGGTCGAACACTCCGTCCAGAGGTGGAGACTAAACGGAGAGGTGGCAAATGAGACGTGCGAAGATTCTTGCTTTGTTGACGTTCGCTGTTGTCCTGCCGTTGATCAGCGGGTGCTTCACCATTCTCAGCGTCGATCAGGTGACGACGGCCACTACCGGTTCAAAGATTGTGGTGACTATCGAAGTCCGCACCGAGGGCACAGATGCCAATCCCCATTACGGCATCTTTGCGGTGCTGGTCCCCAACGATTGGAGTGTCGACTCGGTGTACTACTCCGGCGACTTTGGCCCGGATTACGCCACCTACCTGCCTCCTGATGTGGCAGACGGCGATCCAGGTGGTCAGGTGGACTACTGGGAACCAGCGTTAGAGACAAATTATCCGAGCGGGCCGGACATGAAGTGGGTGGTGTTCCAGGGAAAGACCCCCTACGCCTGCAACCTGGACACGGGCTACGTCGACGTGACCGTGGAGATGACGGTCGGGAACGCCTCAGGCAACTTCAACATTGGCTATTTCGTTACAAATGCCGCCTTGGACTTTACCGACCGGAGCTACTACGACATCAAGCTGGATAATCCGATTCGGGTCACTTCCACCGGACCGGTGCGGGTGACGTTTGTGGCGAACACGGCGACGGTTCCGGACACGTTGGGGGCGAATTCGACGGTGCAGGT